>ERZ1048872.102-NODE-102-length-101055-cov-12.767089_pt1 | contig 101055 bp, 97 predicted proteins | sample MGYA00383100_ERZ1048872 | MGnify/ENA primary metagenome ERZ1048872 (study PRJEB29581, sample SAMEA5548370) | metagenome | biome: marine; feature: coastal; material: water | depth 50 m | study: Short-term variability in the microbial, nano- and picoplankton...
CAAATTATTGGTTCGCGTCGTTCCAACAGGTCGCCAATTGATGCACTGGCACCCATTGATGTGATTAATAACCAAGTGATAAGACTACAAGGTAAAAGCGACATTATTTCTATTTTAACGAATGTTGTTCCTTCATATAACGCCACCCAAGAAGCAATAAGTGATGCTGCTACCATAATCAAACCAGCAAACCTAAGAGGCTTACCAACAGACAGTACCTTAGTGCTCGTTAATGGCAAAAGGCGTCATCGAAGCGGTGTCATTTATGAGTATGTTTCTAGTATAAATATTGGAGCACATGGCGTAGATCTTGATCCCATTCCAACTATTGCCCTAAAAAGTATCGAAGTATTAAAAGATGGCGCTGCTGCACAGTATGGCTCAGATGCTATAGCTGGTGTTATTAACTTTCGTTTAGAAAATAATGCCGAAGCCGATTTAATTGAAATGCGTACAGGTCAGTTTTATCAAGGAGATGGCTCTCAACTTGAACTGTCAGGTATTTGGGGAACCAATATCGCCGAGACAGGAACGGCAAACTTTTCATTCGAGCTGTCAGAAAGCGGCTCAACATCGCGTGGTATCCAAGATCCAGCCGTAGAACAATTAATTGCCAATGGCGTGAGTGAAGATGAAATACAAAACCCTGTAGTTAACTGGGGGTCTCCAAAAATAATCGATAACATAAAGCTGCTAAGCAATATAGAAATAGCGCTAGACGGTAGTAATAATTACAAACAATTATATCTATTTGGTAATTGGGCTAAACGTACTGTCGACGGCGGTTTTTTTTATCGCAACCCTAATACTCGCGCAAGTGTATTTACTAACCCTAATGATGGCACTCGACTGTTTTTTGACATGACAGGCAATAATACAGGCAACTGCCCAACACCAACAATACCTACCAGTATTGGTGATATTGAAGCTTTAAAGGATATTTCTGACAATGCTAACTGTTTTGCTTTCAATGAACGCTACCCTGGTGGCTTTACCCCAAGATTAGTTGGCACAGTAACTGACAATAGTGTTACAACAGGCCTGAGAGGCTCGTTCGAGCAAGATACTGCTGAACTTACCTATGATATCAGTATGGTAGTGGGTAAAAACCATGTCGATTATCAATTATTTAATAGTGTCAATGCATCATTAGGTGCAAATTCACCTATGGATTTTGAGCTAGGCTCTCAAATTCAAACCGAGCGCGTATTCAATGCCGACTTTACTTACCCTATTGAAGTTGGCTTTGATTCTGAGTTGAATATTGCTTTTGGTTATCAACATCATTATGAACAGTTTGAAATTATTGCCGGCGATAAAGCCTCATACGAAGCAGGCCCTTTTGTAAATAACGGTGAAGCAGTTGGTGCTAATGGTTTTCCCGGGTTTTCGCCACAAACAGCTGGCACAAATAGTCGTAGTTCAAATGCCATTTATTTAGATGTGGAAGGTGATCTTACTGAAAGCCTGTCTATGTCAATAGCCATGAGATATGAAGATATAGGTAAAATAGGCAACACCTTTGACGGTAAGCTTTCAGCACGCATACAACTTAACGATGTTATAGCGTTAAGGTCAACAGTCAGTTCAGGCTTTCGTGCGCCAACAGTTGGTCAGTCAACACTACAACGAATATCCACCACAAATTCAGTGGTTAATGATATTATTGTTCAGCAAACCTCTCAGCTAGTCAGTGCGTTAAGTCCCATAGCCGCAGCCCGTTCTGGTGGTGAGCTAAAGCCTGAAACCGCAAACAGTTATAGTGTAGGGCTATTATCTGAGCTCGGGCCAGTTAATATCACTTTAGATTACTTTCATATTAAAATAGAAGATCGGCTATCACTTTTTACTAGTGAAATACTCCCAAGTGATACACCATTATTATCAGTATCAGACGTTTTTGATAACGTGACGAGCATTCAATACTACGCTAATGACTTTAATTCTACGACTCAGGGTGTTGATCTAGTAGCAACACTCCCCTTCCAATTACAGGGAGGAAATAACATGTTATCTTTGGCATTTAACTATACAGATACCGAGCTTGAAGTCACTAATGCTATAAGTCCTATTGCTGATATGAATGTGCGCAAAGAACGCGAAAAAGGAGTCCCTAATACCAGAGCAGTACTAACACTTTATCATTGGCAGGGTGATCTAAATGCAGTGGTACGCGTTAATTATTACGGTAGTTTTTATAATGCACAATTTAATGATGTATCGTTTCTTGAGAAAGTTAGTCCGCTTGTGTTCACCGATGTTGAAGCGTCTTATGACATTACAGATAACCTAACTGCAGCCATAGGGGCAAAGAATATTTTTGATGTATTTCCTGATGAATTCAACAAAGGCCGCACGGCTGGCTTTTTAGGCGCCATTTACCCGTTAAACTCTCCTTCTGGATATAATGGTGGCTATTATTACCTTCGCATGAAGTGGGCATTTTAGAGGAATAATAAAAAATGGGGTGGCCAATGGAGCTTGAACCCACTACAACCGGAATCACAGTCAGGTTGTCGGTATAGAATTTACTTGGACCCACGTGTATTGAGCCAGATATCAAAAGTGTTGCTCATGTCATAACTTGGGTTTACCTATAATTTTATAGCTTTGAAAACTCACAGAAAAGTACTAGAGAGCTTTTATACCCTGATTTGTTTTTACGGCAGCTGCATTAATCTTTCACTTCGCCATACTCTAATGATTTGAATATTAATGTCGTTTAATATATAAACAATACGAAAAGGTGAATGAATCAATTCTCTAATAGATGGCATTTGAAACTCAGGAACTTGCCTGCCAATTTCAGGATTGTCAGGTAATGCTTCAATGTGGGTAATTATTTCTAAAATAAAATTCTCACCCACTTGTGGTACCTGCTGGTCGATATAATACGATCTGATATCTTCTAAATCACATATCGCTGATTCTGCAAATTCAATTTTCACAACTATAAGCCTAGCCTTGCTTTTACATCGTCAATATCTGATTTTTTTCCTTCTTTTATATCAAGCATGCCCTTGGCTATAGCTTTAATAAATGCAAGTTCTTCGACATTATTTTCATATTCCTCAAGCCCCTGAATTACAGCAATACCTCGTCCACGACTAGTGACTAAAACAGGTCTATGTGAATCTTTAGCATGATTAACTACTTTGCCGGGGTTTATTTTGAGATCAGATAAAGGGATCACATCTTCTGAGAATTTTGGTTGCATAGAGCACCTATAAAAACATACTTTAATCACACCAGTTTACAACACCTGTTTATTTTTATCTAGAAATGAAATGTCCATTCTGATTCGCTACCTTCTTCAGAAACATACCCGCCACATTTATATTTCCTTACTTCACCGGGTCGCATAAACTCTCCTTTGTAGTGGCAGAGTGAAATTGGCCACATTTTTAGAGGCAACAGTAACGATTTTATATGGCACTAAGCGCCACAGAAAGATTATTTTAATATCAACCAATGGATGTCAATTTAAATTTAAAGCAGGAGCTTTACCATTACAATTAAGGTTAGATAATTAATGACTTTTTATAAAGAATCAGACGAAATTAGTCAGCCTAAACACTTTAATTAGGTGGTCAAATTAACTATTCCGCTACACTGTGCGTTCATTTTAAGTGTAGCCTAACGTTCTGTTTGTTATAGTTACCGATAAGGTACAAGTAGCCTCAGAGTTGAAGGCAAAATCAAAAAGGTCAGAAAATAATCAGGTGTAAAACGCTCCGAATCAATACTCCGATCAGAGCACCTAACATCGCCGCTTTAGCAATCGAAGCCACCCGCTTACCCGCTGCCAGCAAAATAGCTACACCGGCCACATCAAAAGGGTTGATTATAAAGCCAGCAATACGATTTAGATCGTTTGCGGTCATAGCGCCCTGATTTAAAAGATCAATGGTTACCCCCATCATTGCAGTACCACCGGCAATAAACTTAGTTACAATCGGTAATACAACCGCTTCAGGCAGATCGACCAACGCCAGCACCGGAGCTAGAAACCAGGTCAATAACTCTATTGTTCCAGTCGCTTTTAATACGTTAACAAAACAAAGCGCCAGTATCAAAAGTGGGATAGAGGCTAGTACTATTTTTACCCCTTCCTGACCACTGTCAGAAAGAGTCTGAATAAAATTTTTCTCTTCATGATGTTCCGGTGCTAAATGCTCAGAATAAACATAATCATCATCAAGCGCTGGATCGCGGGCAAAAATGTAGTAGGTACAAGCAGCAGCTATCATGCTTCCAATGATGGAGGAGAGCATCATCATTGGCACATTCAATCCGACCACCGCCATCGGAAACACAACATTAGCTTGTGACATTGTCAGTACAACCGCCAACGTCGCGGCTATTGCACGCCGAGACGTGCCATCCCGATCCATAATGGCCAGCGTAGCAACTGGGGCATTAAAACTAACAAGCAGTATCTGCAGCATGGCAAAGATGCCCAAACCCGGAATACCGAATACTTTAACCAGGGGATATAAGTGATTTGAAATCCAGGCCAGTATCTCCTTACTCTCAAGCAGCTTCATTATCGCCAACATAACGACCATAACAGGCAATAATACATAAAAAGCCATATCAATAGCCGTTCGACCTGATTCAAGAATCAGTGTAATTATCTGTTCCATAAGCCTGTTATCAATCCTGTCTGAAATATGGTTTGTGACAAATAAACACTTCCAACATAACCCATTGAAAATGACTATATTTTTTAGAACGGAATTTACATGGTCAAATCAAGATTTAGACAATCAACAACTATGTATTTAATTTCAATTACTTAAAAAACAACAATAATAAACTCAGCTAATATAAGTGGATATTCGCTCATATTTAAATAAAATTGTATATTGACCCACTATCCTATACAAACTTCTAGTCTACTCTATTTTATGCGACATTCCGCATCGCTTTTAGGAATAAAGTTTTTGATAATTTGAATTAACAATAGGTAGATCTATTTGTGCAACGAATATGCACCGAAGTAATGTATAAAGTAGAAATTTTATTGTATTAAAGTCTTTGTAGGTATTGTTTTCAAAGGGAGAAGATGGGGTGGCTAAAGGGACTTGAACCCTCGACAACCGGAATCACAATCCGGGGCTCTACCAACTGAGCTATAGCCACCACTGAGTTTACTTAAAACGCCTGTTGATAAGGCGCGAAGAGTATATGGCATTTATGCGTAGATTGACAAGAAAAATCTTCGCTTTTGACTGTATTTATATGCCGTTGTTTCTGTTTAATAGAATTTGTGCGGCTAAAGTGTAACTATTAAATTTTATTCTGTGGCCACTAACTGAACCAGCCCATGGAGTAACTATATTTTATTAGCATACCAGTACTCATAAGAACCACAACTATGCGTAAGTAAGCAGCGTTAATTTTAAAAAGAAAATGAGCACCAATATATGCTCCTATTGCTTGTCCTAGCATCATAATTAATCCAACTAGCCAAGCTATATGCCCCGTAGCGACAAAGATAGTTAATGAAGCGATATTAGTGGCAAAATTGAGCGATTTGGCAATGGCTGTTGATTTGATTAAATCATGCCCTTGACAAGAAACACCAACTAAGGCGAAAAATGAGCCAGTGCCAGGACCAAACATGCCATCGTAAAACCCTATGGAAGGCACAACCACTTTTTTGTATTTACTGCTCGATAAGTGATTTTTATTTTGTTGTTTTTTCATCAATGGCGAAGTAATAAAATAAATGGCAATAAATAACAATACGATAGGGATAATAAAAGAGAGAACACTAGTGTTGATAAGCTGAACACCTATCGCGCCTAAAGCCGCACCAATAAAAGCTGCTTGCATTAATGGTTTGCTTTCTTGATAACTAATGCGTCTATCTTTAAACATTAAATAAGTCGCTGTCGCTGTGCCCATACTGCCTTGTAATTTATTAGTGCCCAACGCTGCCAATGGCGGTATACCGGCTAGAATTAATGCGGGTAATGAGATTAGACCGCCTCCTCCAGCAAGCGTATCTATTAATCCGGCAACGATAGCTACAATGAATAAAAATGATAATAGCTCAATCGAAAAATTTGCTATCTCCAATGAATGTAACCCCTTGTCTATTGTTATTAGCGCGTTTAAACTCTGTTTAATTAGTATAATCCCTTAGAGTGCCATAATACTTGTTTGTATATACTTTTTTTAAAATTCACTTAAACACAGATAGGTTTAGCTATGTCCTTAGAGCAAATATCAGCTCAAATAAAAAAACAAGGTAATAAAATCCCGCCTGTAGAGCTGTGGAATCCTGAATACTGCGGTGAAATGGATCTGCAAATCAAAGCTAATGGCGATTGGTTTTACAACAAAACCATTTTTAAACGTGATTCTCTGGTTAAATTGCTTGCTTCTGTACTTAAAAAAGAAGGCGAAGGTTATTTTCTAGTAACCCCAGTTGAAAAAATAGGTATTACTGTCGAAGATGTACCATTTGTTTTAACTCAATGGCATTGGCATGATAAAATCAGTGATAAGATGGTAGTGAGTACTAACTTAGGTGATGAGTTTGCTCTAGATAACGAACATCCCATACTGGTTACAGAGCAAGGAGAGCTTTATGTCACTCTACGTCGTAATTTACTGGCAAAAGTTCATCGTAATGTTTATTACCAGTGGGTGGATTTGGCTAAAGAGGAAGTCACTGAAAATGGCACTGAGTTGGTATTTTATAGTGCTAAAAACCGTTTTAGCCTAGGGGTAGTTAATTAACCCGATGTGATGGTTTTCTCACTAGGTTCAAACAATCAAGAAATTGTAGTTTGATTGTTTAAACCTAACTTAGCGACAAAGCTCGAGTATGTTTAAATCACTCGTGAAAAGCGTTGTTGGTTAACGTGCTTTTTCATATAAGCATCAAAACTCATACAAATAATGCGAATTAGCAAACGCGCTTTTTGATTGACCTCAATACTATCGTCAGTATTTACCACTAAACCATCTTCAATAAAGGTATCAAGCAGTGGTAAGTCTTCGCTAAAGTATTCATCAAAAATAATATTGTATTTTTCATTGAGCTTATTTTTATCTAAATACAAGTTACACATGAGTTCACGGATAACTTCACCGCGAATAATATCGTCTTGTGACAAGCTGACACCTTTAACCTGTGCATGCTGCTGAGTTTCAATGGCTTGGTAATAAGTTTTTAATTCTTTGATATTTTGGCTAAAACTGTTGCCGATCGCGCTAATTGAAGACACACCAAGGCCAAGTAAATCACAACCACCTTTAGTGGTGTAACCTTGGAAGTTTCGATGTAAAGTGCCATTACCTTGGGCGATAGACAGTTCATCATTAGGTTTAGCAAAATGATCCATACCAATAAAGTCGTAGCCATAATTACATAGCGTTTCAATGGAAAGCTTCATCAGGGCGAATTTTTGTTTTACATCAGGCAACCACTCATCGCGTAATTTACGCTGAGCAGCAAAACGGCTAGGTAAATGGGCGTAACTAAATAACGAAATTCTATCTACATCCCACTCATGAGCTTTGTCTAGCGTTTTGGCAAAATTTTCTAAGGTTTGATGAGGTAAACCATAAATCAGGTCTATATTAATAGATTTAAAGCCAACTTGTTTGGCATGGCCAATAAAGTCTCCGATAAACTGAGTTGATTGCACGCGGTTTATTGCTTCTTGTACTTTCAAATCTAAATCTTGCACACCAAGACTTAAACGATTAAAACCTAAAGAAAACAAGTGCTGGGCTAAATCCATTTCAATTTCACGCGGATCGATTTCAATACTCATTTCTAGATCATCAGCAAAATCAAACTTCTCTTTTAGCAAAGCGACTAAAGTGGTGATTTGTTGATGAGTTAAAAAGCTTGGTGTGCCGCCCCCCCAATGCAACTGCTTCACTTTATAGTCTGTAAAGTGTGGTGCTTGTAAGGCGATTTCTTGGGCTAAATACTCAAGGTAAGTGTCTGCTTTATCTCGATGGCGAGTAATAACTTTATTACAACCACAGTAGTAGCAAAGGGTATGACAAAATGGAATATGAACATATAAAGAGAGTTCACGGTTAGGTGAGTCTTTTACCGCTTGAATAAAATCATCGTGGTTAAAGTCATCATGAAACTCTAGCGCAGTAGGATACGAAGTGTACCTAGGACCACTAGTGTTGTATTTACTGAGTAACTGAGGATCGAAAAATTGACTAACTTGCATGATTTTTACCGCTGATTTAACTATAGGTTGGTATTATACACCATTATAGTAATTGGGTATTGATCAAACTCAAGCTCGTTTGTCATTATTTATAACTGATTGGGCTTATTCAGCACATTGAATGCATTTTTCTGCCGCAGGTTGAACTTGTAAACGTTGCTGAGCTATTTCATCTCCACAAGCTTGGCAGATACCATAATTGCCATTTTCCATGCGGGTAATGGCATTTGATAAATGTTGTATCTCAATTTTTGCTTCTGACTCAAGCGCATTGAGTACCTCTTCATTTTCACGCTCGCCCGCTTGCTCTGCCCAGTCGGCATCTCTGCCTCCGGCAAAATCTTTATGAATAGAGCTAATACGATTTTGTAGCTCAATAATACGTTGGGTGAATTGTGATTTTAATTGCTCAGTCATAACTGTTACCTCAAAAACAAAATGTCATTCCAAGTAATAATTTTACCCGAGAATGAACTAGTAAGATTTACTCAGTATACTCATTCTTTCGGTGGTATATTGTTGAAGTAGATCAAGATCAGACATTATTTCTTGATACAATTCCGCCACTAAGGTTATACGTTGATAATCTTCTTTCATTCGCTGCTTTTTCTGCAGTTTTTTTCGTTCATCTAGAATAGCTAAATGTTTTATCTCGTTGTATAGCTTAAATATAGCAGGAAATTGCTGTTCTAGCTCACAGCTTGTTTTTAACGAATCAAGCAGCACTGATAATCGCCAACAGCCTTCATCAAAATCACACTGCTCTTCTTTCATGGCACGGGTTATTAATAAAACACTCGCCAACACTTTGTGATCATGAGTAGCAAGCGCTTTTTGCTGTGCTAATTCTGCTTGTTGCTGTTTTTGCTTTTGTCTGGCAACTTGACGCAATAAGCTACCGGCATAAAAGGATAATACGGCAATAATAACGGCGGGCACTAGCGCATAAAGCCAAAAATCATTCATGTTTAAAACCTACTAAAACTGGGAAAAATCGTCACTAGCATTATCTAGCTTATCCCATAAATCATCTTCGGAGTTTTTGCTAGAAGAAGCTGTATCAGCACTTTCTTCATTTTCACCATCTAGCTGCTCAGTTAATAACTGATGACGCTCCATCATTTCATTAAAGTAATCAACTTCTTGTTCAGTTAGAGCAAGCTCATCATCTTGTTTCGCAAGGATAGCTTGCAAGCGTTCATCTGCTTCAATATTCGCTAATTCTTGAGCTAAACTAACTTCAACATCTGCGTTATCATTACCAACAGTGCGAATGGCTGCGATAGGATCTTGCTTAGGTTTATTAGACTTAGGCTGAGTGGGCTTAACCGTGCCACCAAGATCGATAGGTTTTTTACTGCCAATACGCGGATCTTTAGCTTGGTTAGCATTTTTAGCAAAGTCTTTAATGGGCTGAGCTTCTTGCTGGCGATTACCTGGCTTTTTACCTGTTTTTTTGCGTACTCTTTTTTCTACATTTGCTAATTCAACTTTACTTAGCTTAGGTTTAGCGGTGGGAGCAGAGCCGGGTTTTCTAGATTTTTTAGTACGAGACATGAGTTTGATACTTTTTAGCGATTAATGTCGTTATTTTACGCCATTAACAGCTAAAAAGTAATTGATAGTTTCGAGTTATCATAGAGAAGTTGCGAGTTGGGAACATTTGGTTTTCTCGCTAAGCGATCTCTTTCTTATACAGATTAATGGTATAAGTACTCACCACTGTAGATTAATCTTGCTCATGCAACCAAGCAGCATGGCGTGGAGCTCGCTTCGTTTGTGCCCACTCTTCAATCATTTCAGCACCAACTTCATTAAGCTGCTTGTATTGCTCAGCAGTGCCCGTGTTTGCCGCTAACTCTAAGCGATGACCGTTTGGATCGAAGAAATAAATTGACTTGAAGATACCATGATTCGTTGGCCCTATAACGTCAACCCCCTTACTTTTTAACTCTTCTTTTGCGGCGAGTAGCGCTTCGACACTGGCGACACGCATAGCTAGATGCTGAACCCATGTCGGCGTATTTTCATCACGTCCCATATCAGGAGAGTTTGGAATTTCAAAAAAAGCTAAAACGTTTTCATTACCTGCATCAAGAAAAATATGCATATAAGGATCAGGTGCTTTGGTAGACGGCACTTCATTTTCTGCAATGGCTAACACTAAACCCATGTTTAGCTTGTCTTTATACCAGTCCGTAGTTTCTTTCGCATCGTTACATCGATAAGCAACGTGGTGAATTTTTTCAATATTTATCATGTTTAGGGCATCTCATGCTTTACTAAAGTATGCGCTAATTTTAATCATACCTTAGCTAAGTTCACTAGTTTTAACGGTATTTAGCGCTTCAACTAACGTCAGCAATTCACTACGCCTGATTGTATAGATATTTTTACAGTTCTTACTCACATCTTCAGGGTGAAGGTTTGTACTCCCTTCATCCTGAGTTTGCTAGAGGGGAGTTACGCCAATATCACTGTTTTATCGCCATTGATGCACACACGCTGCTCAGCATGAAAACGTACGGCATGACTTAAGGCTGTCGCTTCTAAATCGTGGCCCGTATGCACCATTTGTTCTATAGTGAAGGTGTGGTTAATTGGTTTAACTTCTTGCACTATAATGGGCCCTTCATCTAAATTGGCTGTTACATAGTGCGCCGTCGCACCAATAACTTTAACACCACGAGTATGCGCTTGATGATAAGGTCGAGCACCTTTAAAGCTAGGCAAAAATGAATGATGAATATTAATAGCGCGACCTGAGAGTTGTTGACATAAATCGTCAGACAATATTTGCATATAACGCGCGAGCACCAATAAATCTGCCTCAGTTTCTTCCATTAAGTCAATAATCTGAGATTCTTGCTCCGCTTTAGTGTCAGCTGTTAAGGGAAGGTGATGAAATGGCACACCATGCCAATCGGCTAAAGCTTTGCAATCTTGATGGTTTGACATTACCGCCACAACATTGACAGGTAGCACACCCGACTTCCACTTAGTCAGTAATGACACTAAACAATGGTCATCCTTTGAAACAGCAATAACAACATTAGGTACATCTTCTTTATTACGAAGCTGGTAATCCATATTCAAAGGACTCGCTAATTCATTCAGTGCTTCAATAAATTCGCTGGCTGAAACCGTTAAGTTTCGGTCATCAAAGGCAATACGAGAGAAAAAGGTTTCTGTATAAGGATCACTATACTGTGACGTTTCAGTAATAAAGGCACCATGCTCAAACAGGCTTTGCGATACTTTAGCTAAAACGCCAATATTGTCTGGGCACTGCCAAGTAAGAATATAATGATTAGGTGTAGTCATGAGATGTATTCCGAGAAAGTTGAAGCGTTATGATTGGCGATATTTACTTTTAATTCCAGCACTTTATTAGCTTTTCTGGCTATATTGCTATTACTTTTGTGATAATTGATGCTTGTTTTTAATATATAACTGCTCAACTTTTTCACGCGCCCAAGGGGTTTTACGTAAAAACTTCAGGCTAGATTTAATACTTGGATCTTTAGTGAAACAATTAATCTTAATTTGCTGACCTAAAGCTTCAAAGCCAAAATAAGCTTCCAGCTCTGTCACTATGGTTTTTAGGGTAACGCCATGTAGGGGATTATAAGGTTGATTATCCATGAGATAAGGTTATTTATATAAACAGACAGTGATTATAACAAAAATGGCGCCTTATCTTCAAAATATTAAAGATAGGCGCCATCAAGCTCTGTTTTATTTTATAGCGACTAGATAATACTTACGCAAAGTATTGTGCTAATTCGTTCGCGCCACCAATATGCTCACCATCAATGAACACTTGTGGCACTGTATCAGCATTGGTAATTGCTCGCATTGCTGAGATACTGATTTCATCTCCCAACGTTAGCTCTTCATAGCGTAACCCTTGCTGTGCAAGTAATGCTTTGGTACGAGCGCAGTGTGGACATCCAGGCTTAGTAAAGACTGTTACTTGCGTAGCTTGCACAGCCTCTGGGTTGATATAAGCTAGCATGGTATCCGCATCAGAAACTTCAAACGGGTCACCGGGTAAATCTGGCTCGATAAACATTTTTTCAATAACACCATCTTTAACTAACATTGAGTAGCGCCAGCTACGCTTGCCAAAGCCTAAGTCATTTTTTGCCACCAACAAGCCCATACCGTCAGTAAAGTCACCATTACCATCAGGAATAAAGCTCACACTTTGTGCATTTTGATCTGCTGCCCAAGCATTCATCACAAAAGTGTCGTTTACCGATACACATAGAATTTCATCAACACCATTTTCTGCAAATTTACCTGCTAACTCATTATATCGCGGTAAATGTGATGACGAGCATGTAGGCGTAAACGCACCTGGCAATGAAAAAACAACCACTGTTTTGCCTGCAAAAATCTCTTGAGTATCTCGTTTATGCCACTCATCGTTAACACGGATAGTAAAAGTAACTGATGGGACTTTTTGACCTTCTTTATTTTCAAAATTTGTTTCACTGATAGACATATTGTCTCCTCATGTTTATTTAAATAATTTAACTAAGTGCTCTTAAGCGATAACGCTATTATATACCCACACCAGAAAACAATTAAAATGATTAAAACAAAATATACCAATCGACAAAAGCGATTGCAAAAAATATAGTAAACATAGACTACACTATTAATCACAGGCAGAATTCAATTTAGTCGCTAGTCAAGCGTTAGTGAAATGGGGATTAGCGAAGCACCAATTGGCTAAAACATTTGCTAACCCCTAGCTTGACGTGATAAATTAAATACCAAACTTGTATATACAACTATAAATTACATCTTCAATCAACAAAGAGCTAATGATGGATTCAAGTTATCACTTAACCACAGGCAATATTGGTGTGCTGATCAGCATGCCCCATAACGGTCAATTAATACCACAAGATATAGCCAAAACCATGACCGATGGTGCGCTAGATGTAGCTGACACCGATTGGTATATGGATAAATTATACGACTTTGCCAAAGAGATGGGAATATATATTCTAGTGCCTAAGTATAGCCGCTATGTTATTGATTTAAATAGAAATCCTAGCGGAGAGTCTTTATATGCTGGTGTCGATAACACCGAGCTTTGCCCTACCACTGCCTTTGATTCATCATCACTTTATTTACCAAATCAACAACCCACAGCGCAAGAAATACAGCATAGAGTTGAAAAATACTGGCAACCATATCACCAAGCAATAACTGACACGATAATGCAACTAAAGCATCAATATAATAAAGTGGTTTTGCTAGACGCCCACTCAATATTAGCGCAAGTGCCTCGCTTTTTCTCTGGAACCCTGCCCGACTTTAACTTTGGCAGCGCAGATGGCACCAGTTGTGATGAGCAGTTGTTAACTAATATTGAAAAAATTAATTTAGTACCTTATACAAGCGTATTTAATGGAAGATTCAAGGGAGGCTATATCACACGGGCTTATGGTGTTCCTTCCAACAATGTGCACGCTATACAACTTGAACTATCACAACGTACTTACATGGATGAACCAAGCAGCCACTATAACGAACAAAAGGCTAGCAAAGTAAAAGTACAGCTTAAAAACTTTGTGCAGTCTTTAGTGGATTTTGCCCAAGAGAAATAACACAAATAGAGTAAATATGATGAAATACTACGTTGAAAACATTTTATTAACGGATGGTTGGGCAACGAATAAAACAGTGACTATTGAGGACGGGGTAATCACCGCTATAACCTCAGGCAAAGACGCACATGCAAAGGGCACTTTGGGTACGGTTATTCCGGGTATGGTCAATTGCCACTCTCATGCTTTTCAACGTGCATTTGCTGGTTTTAGTGAGCAAGGCAGTGAAGGACAGGATAGCTTTTGGACTTGGCGAAAAATCATGTATAAATTTTTAGCAAAATTGACTGATATTGATGCCGAGGTAATCGCCAAGCACCTTTATATAGAAATGCTAAAGATGGGTTATACCCGTGTCGCTGAGTTTCATTACTTACATCATAATATCAATGGCGCCACTTACCTAGCCAACTCACAGTCACAACAAAATATTCGAAATAATTTAGCGACTATGGCCAATGCTATTTTTTCTGCCGCCAAAGGTGCAGGTATTGGCTTAACTATGCTACCGGTTTTATACCAATATGCTGGTTTTGGGAAACAACCCCCCAATGATGGTCAAAAACGTTTTATCAATTCCACAACGCAGTTTAATCAGCTAGTAAGTGACTGCTTTGACTTATCGAAACAATTTTGTAATAGCAATGTAGGCATAGCCCCTCATTCGCTACGCGCAGTAGATAAAAACGCAATAGAGCAAGCTGTAGCTCATGTTCGTTCACTTGATAGTAAAGCGCCTATTCATATCCATATTAGTGAGCAGCAACAAGAAGTAAACGACTGCCTTGCTCACTATGGTAAACGCCCTGTGCAGTGGCTTTTAGAAAATATCGAGCTAGACAGGCATTGGTGCCTGATCCATGCAACCCATATCAATGAACAAGAACAGCAAGGCATAGTGAACAGCCAAGCCATTGCGGGCATTTGTCCAACCACAGAAGCTAATTTAGGGGACGGTATTTTTCCAACCACAGAATTTTTAACGCTAGACGGTACTTTTGCTATTGGCTCTGATAGCCATATATCCGTCAATCCTATTGAAGAGTTACGCTGGTTAGAATACGCCCAGCGGTTAACTAAACAACATAGGGCAATACTGGCTTCTTCAGAAACGGCATCTGTGGGACAAAACCTGTGGCAAAAAGCAGCCTCTGGTGGTGCACAAAGCACTAGCTCCAACACGGGTAGCTTAGCCATTGGTAAACAAGCCGATTTATTAGTGCTAGATGAAAATCAAACGCGTCTTTATGCTAATAATGTACAGCATTTACTCGATAGTGTTATTTTTGCCAGTAGAGCAAATATCATTCAAGGTGTGATGGTGAATGGTCATTGGGTTGTGCGCAATGGCAAGCATGCAGAAGAACAAGTCAGCGCCGATAATTTTTCACAATTATTAGCAAAATTATCGACTTAAAAGTTAAAGCATGCTTTCGTATTGACTGATCGTTTGACAGACACTCACTTGGTTAGCCGAATGAAAAACAATACTTGCTGTCTGCTTTCTACAGTAATCTTGGTAAAACGCTTTAACATTAGCTCTTGAAGAAGTGATTTCTTTTAAATACTTCACTTCTTCCGCTGAAAAACTCTCTAACTTTGGTTGTAAATCTATAAAAATCTTCTCAGCCTTTAAGCGTACTCTAGTATCACTAAACTCACTAAACCCCTCGAGCAAGGTTTCCTTTTGTTCATTATAGAATTTAGTGACCTCAGGTTGTGGGTAAAAGTGTAAAAAGAGTGCTATAGCAACGATTAAGATCAATAAATTCTTCATAAAAGCTCGTATATTAGTATGCGCTAATTTATACTCATACAACTTCAAGAAATAAGTTCTAGAACCAGTCTTGAGGTGGCTTGAGTATGTGTTATTCTTGCTGAGACAATAACATAAACCATTTTCTTATACTAATTACATATTTTGTCTTCTAAGGATTCATCGTGAGCACAGACGAAAAACTATCAGTATCCAGCGTTAACAAAATTCCCGTCAAAAATATAAAGATTCATCCTGCTAAAAATGGTAATGAACGCTATAAACCAGGCGATCAAATATACGTACGTAAAAATTCGGGCTTTTTTCAAAAACTCAGACAACGTATGAATTTAGTCTATTTTGCTTTTTTCGCCCTACTTCCTTGGTTGCAATATAATGGTCATCAAGCGGTGTTATTTGATATCAGTGAGCAACGCTTTACTTTGTGGAGCTTAACCTTGTGGCCACAAGATTTAACGTTATTGGCTTGGTTCTTTATTTTTGGTGCTTTTTTACTCTTTTTTGTCACCACCTTTTTAGGGCGTGTTTGGTGTGGTTACATGTGCCCACAAACTGTATGGACTTTCATCTTCATTTGGTTTGAAGAAAAAATTGAAGGTAGTGCGAACCAACGTAGAAAATTAGACCTGCAAAAAATGAATGGCAAAAAGCTTTGGAAGAAAACCTTAAAGCATAGCAGTTGGTTGTTGTTTTCACTCTATACTGCCATAACCTTTGCTGGTTATTTCTCACCAATGAACGAACTATTCATTAATGTATTTACCTTCAACACCAGTATCACCATGGCCATTATTTTAGCCTTTTTCACTTTTGCAACTTATGGCAATGCTGGCTGGATGCGCGAAGTTGTGTGCTTGCATATGTGCCCTTATGCACGTTTTCAATCCGCCATGTTTGATAAAGATACCCTAACCGTTGCCTATGATACTGAACGAGGCGAAAACCGTGGTGCCCGAGGCAGAAAGCAAGACCACAAAGCTTTAGGGCTTGGAGATTGTATCGATTGTAATTTATGTGTTGAAGTATGCCCAACTGGCATTGATATTCGCAACGGCTTACAATATGAGTGTATAAACTGTGGCGCTTGTGTTGACGCTTGCTCAAGTGTGATGACACGCATGAAGTATGAACAGGGCTTGATTCGCTACACCACAGAACATGAACTTGATGGTAAAAAAGTACACTTGGTACGCTCAAAGTTAATTGGTTATGCGCTAGTGTTAGTGATTATGAGTAGCATGCTGATTTTAGAGGTGGTTAACCGTGTTCCCTTATCTCTCGATATCATTCGCGATAGAACCGAGCTGGCAAAGGAGAATTTTAACGGTGAAATAGAAAATGTTTTCACGTTAAAAATTCTTAATATGTCGCAAACAGATAATACTTATAAGCTTTCTGTTAAGGGCATTGAAAATACCCAGTGGCATGGTAAACAGGAAATTTTTGTTAAAGCTGCTAAGGTATTTACCTTGCCTATTAGTATCTCTGTAGATCCTTATGAACTCAAAGGCTATATGACAGATATTACTTTTAGTGTTGAACAAGTATCTTCTGAGGGTGACATTAAAATTGAACATGAAAGTCGCTTCTTTAACAAACGCTAATAATTCACTAATAATAAAAGATCACTCATGGCTAATTTTGATTTTAAAGCGCTATCACCCGACACCATTATTGATGGTTTAGAAAGTGCTGGCTTTACCGTTGATAGCGGCTTACTGGCGCTTAATAGCTATGAAAACCGTGTTTATCAGTTTCATGATGACAACAAGAACAAGTATGTTACCAAGTTTTATCGACCACAACGGTGGCAATTAGCACAAATTAGGGAAGAGCATGACTTCTCCTTTGAGCTTGATGAACAAGAGCTTCCCATTGTTGCACCACTAAAAAGAGATGGAGAAAGCTTGTTTGAGCATAAAGGCTACCATTTTGCAGTGTTCCCTTGTCGAGGTGGTCGAATATTTGAAGTAGATAATTTAGATCAGCTTGAATGGATGGGTCGCTTTGTTGGTAGAATTCATGCGATTTCTGCGCAAAGGCCTTTTCAACACCGGCCTAGTTTCAACACCGAAGAAATGCTCTATCAAGCGCAAGATACTATCGCCACCAGCAATTTTGTGCCACAAGTATTACACAAACCTTTCTTTACCATTTTAGCGCAAGTCATTGAAGTTGCCGCACAGCAATACACTCAACAATATAAGCCAGCACATCAAATTCGACTTCATGGTGATTGTCATGCTGGCAATATTTTATGGCGTGATGAAGGTCCACACTTTGTTGATCTGGATGACTGCCGTACTGGCCCTGCCATTCAGGACTTATGGATGATGCTTTCAGGGGACAGACAACAACAATTGTTACAAATTGATACGCTATTAATGGGCTATGAAGAGTTCTTTTCATTTGAATCTAGCCAGCTTGTTTTGATAGAATCATTAAGAACCATGCGAGTAGTTAACTATATGGCTTGGTTGTGTAAGCGCTGGCAAGATCCCGCTTTCCCACAAAATTTTCCATGGTTTAATACGGGAAAATACTGGGAGCAGCAAATACTCATGCTCAAAGAGCAAATGTCAGCCCTACAGCAACCACCATTAAGTTTATTGCCAGTTTAGATTTATACGCGAACACAGGAAAATAGAAATGAGAAAAATACAGCATCAGGTTATGGTGTTATTCATGCTTTTGACGGCGTTTTCAGCCAGTACATTCGCAGCGAAATATACCGAAGGTAAGCAATATACAAAAGTAAGCGAAACCGTATCAAATAAAGCAGAAGTGCGTGAATATTTCTCTTTTTATTGTCCCCACTGTTTCCGTTTTGAACCCTTTATGGAAGATGTAAAAAAGAATTTACCTGAAGGCGTTAGCTTTGAACGAAATCATGTTGACTTTCTTCGCGCTGCTTCACCAAAAGTGCAAGCCATACTAACTAAATCTGTTGTCGTAGCAGAGCAACTAGGCATGGATAAAAAACTTATCGGCGCCGTATTTAAGTATATACATGTACAACGTGCCGTGATCACTTCAGAAAAAGATGTCCGCAACATCTTTGTTCTTAATGGCGCTGATGGCGCTAAATTTGATAAATTAATGAAGAGCTTTAGCGTCAATAGCAAAGCAAAGCTGATGAAAAAACATCAAAATACCATGTCACAAAAAAGAGCCATCACAGGCGTTCCCGCTGTGATTGTTAATGGTAAATATCGCATTAATAACCAAGAGCTAGACAAAAATAATTTTGAACAAGATTATCAAAATTTAGTGACTTATTTATTATCACTAAAATAATGATTTTTTAAAATAGAAAAGCCGCCAAAAGTCTTGGCGGCTTTTTATTTCCAGCTATTGCTCTATACCCATCACCGCTTATCAAACAAGTTTTCTAATAATTTAGCTTTTGCTTGTGCGAACTCTTCGGCTGTTAAAAAGCCCTCTTGCTTCAAGCTCACCAGTTTTTCCAAGGCATTAACCAATTCAGTATCTATAGTACTATTTGTAGTTTTATTCCCGTTGGCATTACTGTTTTGCGAAGCTTTAGACTCACTTACTGCTTTGTTTGTCACCTCTGTACTAGCAGTGTTAACCACTCTTACCTTAGGCTTAACTGATGCTTTGTGGGTTACTGGTCGAATCGCCGCCGCTTGATTATGCAAAGGGGTGTTTTCTTCCTCTTTCTCTACCATTTGTTCAGTGGCGCCCGTTTCTTTAACAGTAGCTTTTCTTTCGCCTGTTTGCTCTGAATTTATTTTTTTGCCTATAAGCCAGCACCAATCAATTAACTCATCAATCACCTTAAAATAACCTTTTTTGGTGATACGATTACTACCCTTGCGCATATATAAACAAATAATGTAACTATGTTTTTTCTTGTCTACTAAATGCAAGCTGATTTGCCTAGTTTTGCCATTAATCATTTTACCAATATGCTCTTTAGTAAAAATTGCACGCAGATCTTGTTCTTTGTCATTACTAAAACCATGGCCTTCATCACGATTAATAAGGCTTATGCTGCGCTCATTAAGCTGCACTTCACTGCTAACAATATCGACTAAATCAATAATCGTTTCAGCACTGCTTTCATGACGGTGATACAAGCCTATTTGTTGCTTAGATTCACTTAATTCAAACCGAGCATACTGCTGTCTTACTATAGTTTTTGCTGAAAAAGTATTACGTTTTACTAAATAATAAAATGCTCCGGCAACCATGGCGAATATAAATAAGACAAAAAAACCATTATCAGTAGCGGGCTCCTCTGTTATTTGCTCCTTCTTATCCATAGCGTCAGCACTTTCTTGTGATAATCGATAGAGAAGGTTTTCACTATTATCTAATATCAATACCTCATCAGATAAATTAGTGGCAAGGCTTGGCTGACTGTTAGCGGGTAACTGCTGTGGGGTGAATTGCCACTCTAATTGTGGTGTATTCGGTTTTTTATTTGCTAAAGAAGAGTGCTTAAAAACTAGAGATTCAACCTGCCAACTTTGCTCTTTGTATCTGAGTAACAACAACTTGTTCCTCAGATAAGGTAAACTACGCCCGCGATACATGACTAAACCACCAACAGCCTCATCACTTTGATAAATCACTTTTTTCGGCGCTTGTACTCGCCAGTCATCACGCCCTGTGGTTAAAGATAATAATTCTTTTTGGTTATATTGATGAACAAGCAGTATTTGTTCACTATTTTTATCTGGCCAAATAAATTGTTGGATACTTTGCCCACCCAACACATAAATTTCATCCTTAACCTGGCTATCTTTCAAAAATGGATTATTACTTGGTACAGTAAAACTGCGCAAGCCAAACTTGGCAGGGTTTATTCGTAAAATAACACCTGAATACAATGGCTTTTGCCACTTTTTATCACCACTTAAACTAATATAGAGCAAACCAAAATTATCATTCCATGATTTTACCATCGGATTGAATGCTAACTGTTCAATAGTAAAGCTTTTATTCGGTACCGCAATTCGCAATACTTCTCGCTTAGTACTAATATCGACCTTTTGATGGTTAACCGCGTTGAATTGCCATTCGGTTATTACTGAATCAAACTTAAGGTCCAAATCAGTGGAGCGCTCTTGTAAACGTTTAGTTTTAGTTTGATTATTGATTGGCTCTAAGTGGGCGGTATAAAAAGTGCCATAACCCACTTGGTCACGTAATGAAAAATTTGGATGAAGTGCTATAGCCGTTAACTTGATTATCGAAGTGTCTTGCTGCTTGGAGTTTTCTAACCGTCCACTCGTTAAGTCAAATACAGCCGTTGGTGTAATAGTGTCTGCAAGTGTATAAAGCTGCCCCGTACTATTAATAATGAAAAACTGTTGGCTATTACTTGGGTTGGCAATAATTTGCTGCCAGTGTTTATTGTTTATCTGGTGGTGTTCTAATTGAGAAATTTCATTTAATTGGTAGTTATTACTACCCGCAGCAAGGTTGCCTGAGAGCAGTAAAAGCAAGCCCACTAGCCAATAAATAACTAGAGAAGGTTTTGGGATTTTTGCAAAGTGCCGTTTAAAAATCATTGCTATCACGAAATATTTTATCCATAAAAATATATCTAAGAGACTAGTTTATAAACTAAAGTTTAATTTTTCAACAAGTGGATTGCTTTACCTTCAATAAACTGCATTTTAGCTGCTGTAGCTAAATAACTCAGTTTACCTTCCACCATAATATCATCGCCTACACTCGCCTTTTCAACCAATCCTTGTGCTTGTTTACCCCAAACATGTAACTCACGCTTAATTAAAGTACTTTGCCAACTCTGCTTATTAATATCATAAACTTGTTGATTAATCGTTATATTCACCTGAGCCATCTGTTTGTTATTGGCTGTAGTGATAAGTTGAGGCTGAGACACTATTTGGCCACTACAATGAATTTGATTCACACTTTGGGTATAGCCTTTAGCATATTTTTGGATGAAGCTAGCATGAACAATTGGCGGGTGATTTATTGCTGTTGCGCTAGCGGGTTTTATATTAGCTAAATAACCCTGCACTAAAATAACATCCCCTTTTTCAGCATGTAAAAGTGCTTGCTCAACAAGCTCTCCCTCAACTTTTACAGGATGAAAGCTCGTCCACTCTTTATATTGATTAGTTTTTTTATCTAACCATTTACTACTAGTTGCCAAAATAATTTCAGTAACAGCTGACACAGGGTTAGCCCGATAACGAATATCTGGCTTAGCAACTAAATTGCCCAGCAAAGTAACTGCACATAGTTGTGGGCTTTGCGCTGGAGCGCTGGTTTGATGCATAAAAACAACTCTTAGCTTAAAAACTCATTGATATCTATGATATGGAGTTTATACCATTGTCGGCAATATAAGCTCGTTATTTTAGGTGAATTTTTGATAATCATTGACTATTCAACATTTTGATGTTTTATATACTAAAATATTTGATGATTCTCAGCGTTTAGGTCTGATCGGTAATGGTAACGGTACATTATAAATTTTCAATACATATACTCTTAGTGTCTATTTGTCTGCTTTTCGCAAAAACAGCCTTTACACAACAGTTAAGCAAAGAACAGGTCAAAGCGGCCTACCTCTATAAATTTTTAAAACATATAACTTGGCCTGAAGAGAGTAAAAAAAAACAATTTGTCATTGCTGTCTATCAAGATACTAGATTTAATTCTTTATTAACAAGCGCTTTTAACAACAAACAAGTTAAAGAGAAACACATCAAGATATTGCTTATCCGCAATATAGCCCAAGGCAGAACAGCCGATTTACTTTATATTCCCAGCCAATTTAATAAAGAATTAGCCCAGATAGCCACGCAAGTTCGAGGTTCTCAAACCTTACTAGTTACCGATAATAGCCCTGATAAAAACAATGCTATGGTGAACTTAATTGATAGTGATAATAGTAATGCGATTTCTTTTGAAATTAATAAATCTAATATTGTTTATGAACAGCTCAAAACTTCAGCGCAATTATTACTGCTTGGAGGAACCGAGTTAGACATTGCCTCTTTGTATCGTGAAACTGAACAAGCAATGCAACTCACTAGGGAGCGAGAGTCTACTTTAAATGCCGAGTTAGCCACTCAGCAAGCTAAAATTAAAGCCAGCAATCAAAAGCTCAAACAAAATGAGCAAAAACAACAACTAGAATTACAAAAAAAAGAGCAAGAACTCTCTCATATTCTTCATCAGCTAAGTGAAACCAATAAAAACTATAACAGACAGACACAGGCTATAACTGAGAAAAAGCAGCAGGTAGTCGTAAAAGAGCTAGAAAATCAACAAATGGCTGATTTAATAAAACAGAACAAATCAATACTTCAAAAACAACAGCAAAGTATTAGCAACCAACAAAAAGAGCTCAACGTACAGGGTGATGAATTAGCAGCACAACAACAAACGATAGTAGAACAAAAAAACACTATTACCATCACCAGTATATTAGTTTTTATTGTCGCTTTTGCCTTAGTGTTAGTGGCAAAATTGCTTTTGAAAAACAAAAAAACCACTCGCAAGCTTAGTGTAACGTTAAGGTATTTAGAAGAAACGCAAAATCAGCTAATACAATCAGAAAAAATGGCTTCACTAGGAAAGCTTATCGCTGGTGTCGCTCATGAAATTAACACCCCACTAGGTATTGCGGTAACATCCACCAGCCTCATTGAGGACAATACGGAGGATATAGAGAAAAAATTACACGCTAAAACTCTTAACCAAAGGCAGTTACAATCTTTCATTAATATTGTTAGTGAATCATCAAGAATATCTAATAAAGGGTTAGAGCGGGTTATAGAGTTAATGCATAACTTCAAGGAAGTAGCGGCGGATCAAATTATTGAAGAAGTAAGAGAAATAAATGTGTCTGATTATATTGATGAAGTCATGACTACTCTCGCCAATGAAATGAATAGAAATCATGTGAGCTACCAATATAGCGGCGAAACTGATATTTGTATTAAGACCATCCCTGGTGCTTTAGCTCAGGTAGTGACTAACTTAGTGAACAATTCAATTCGCCATGGTTTCGATACTGACAATAGCCGTGACAATTTGAGTAATTGTATTTCCATCCACCTAGAGCAAGATAGCCATGATAAGATCAACCTTATCTATAAAGACAATGGCAAAGGCATGGATGAAAATACTTTAAAACAAGTCTTTGATCCCTTCTTTACCACTAAACGTAACGAAGGGGGAACGGGATTAGGCATGAACATTGTATTCAATATCATTGAACAAAAACTTAGTGGCCATATAAAAATGCAAAGCACTTTAGGGGCCGGTGTCAATTGTCTAATCACCCTCCCTTTAGTTATTAACACTCCAAACACAGTATTAACTTAAAACTTGCTTTCCCTTTCTCATATAGTTGAATGAATCCAAGCTATATAAAGCTAAAGCTGACCAAATAAAAATAAATGTTATCAATTCAGCCAGCTGCATTGATTCTTGATAATAAAATACCGCTAAAGCAAACATGATACTTGGGCCAATATACTGAAAAAAACCTAGACTCGATAACGTTAGGCGTTTGGCTGCGGCAGTGAAGCATAACAACGGAGCCGTTGTGACCACACCAGCTAACGCCAAAGTAACATTCAAATGATGGCTATTAACCCTTAAATCTGCTGTCGGGCTATCGACAAAAAAGTACCAATAAAATAGCGCGAATGGCAGCATTAGCAATGACTCAACAAGTAAACCGACAAATGAATCAACTTGCATTTTCTTGCGTAGTACACCATAGGTAGCAAAAGAGCTGGCTAATGCTAATGATATAACGGGTATTGAACCAATAGTAAAAAGCTGCACTAAAACGCCTAAAAGCGCTAAACCAACCGCTATAAATTGATTTCGTCTCAAGCGTTCACTAAAAAATAGCATACCCAAAGCTACATTGAATAAGGGGTTAATAAAGTACCCTAAACTGGCATCAAGTAAATGATCATTATTCACAGCCCAGATAAACAACAACCAATTTAAGGCTAATATCGCTGCGGATAAAGCAAGCTCTAGTACTAGTTTTGGTTGTTGACATAAAGTAACTAAGGCGTGCCATTTTCTCATGACCGAGACTAATACCAGTAAAAATAGGCTAGACCAGATAATGCGATGCATAAGAATCTCGTCGGCACCAATATCCATAAGCAACTTAAAATACATGGGGGCAACTCCCCACATAACATAAGCACCAAGTGCATTAAATACCCCCGTTCGAGTTGCTGCTTGTTGCTGTGATGAAGACGTTTGATTCATGAAAGAAAAATTTATGTAAAATACTGGGCGCGCATAGTAACACAGCGAAGATTAACCCACCATGTAGGTACCCGTGCCAAAAGCAATATGCTCACCTAGTTCATTGTGCATCTCCATTCGAGCAACGGCCACTTTACTACCACTACGAATAATATGTGCGGTGACAATAAATTGCTCTCCACGCCCTGGGCGTAAGAAATCCGTACGCAAATCTATCGTGCCGATTTTACTCAAGCTCTGCGCCACGGTTTCTGGTGTGACATCAGCAATCTGCTCAACAATATTGGCAGCAGCTACCGTACCACCAGCTAAATCTAGCGCTGAAGCGGTCACCCCACCATGAAGAATTTTCTGCATCGGGTTACCAATCAGTTTAGCTTGCCAAGCAAAGCGTACTTCTGATTTTTTAGCATTAAAGCGTGTTATTTTTAGGCCAAGCAATTGGTTGAAAGGCATATTATTGTTCCATTGCTCCGTTAACTGTTTATACACTTCTTCATACTGCATGTGATTTCCACCTCTGGTCTGATGTCTTAACAATTAAGACTAACACCCTTTTAACAAAATAGCGTAAAAATAATGATCACTCACTCGCCACTCTAGGGTAAAATAGTTGCTATTAACTCCCTTGAAGAAAATCTTGTTGAACACGAATATCAGCCCTTCTGTCTCAGAACAAAACAAAACCATTTTGCTTGATACTTTAAAGCACTATTTTGGCTATGACAGCTTTCGCCCTGGACAAGCAGAAATTATCGATAGTTTGATGCAAGGTAGGGATTCATTAGTGTTAATGCCTACCGGTGGGGGAAAATCGTTATGTTACCAATTGCCTGCCATTCTGCTGTCTGGCCTTACCATTGTTGTGTCACCATTAATTGCATTGATGAAAGATCAAGTAGATAACCTAACCAGACAGGGCATTGCTGCAGCATTTATCAACTCATCTTTAGATTCACAAACTATTAACGATATTTTTTCCCGCCTTGATAGAGGGGAAATCAAACTGCTTTACGTAGCTCCAGAGCGGTTAACTAATCACTATTTCTTACAACGATTAGGTAAGCTACCGTTAAGTTTATTTGCCATCGACGAAGCCCATTGTATTTCCCAGTGGGGGCATGATTTTCGCCCTGCATATACCCAATTGCAATGCTTGAAGCAGTACTTTCCACACGTGCCTGTTATGGCTCTTACCGCCACAGCCGATGTGACAACTCGAAAAGATATTCTAACCCAGCTAGCACTAAATAACCCTTACATTCAACTAGATAGCTTCGATAGAGCCAACATTCGTTTCACTTTAGCGCAAAAATATGATGGTGAAAAACAAGTTTTAGGCTATATCCGCAAGCGAGCTGAAGATAGCGGTATTATTTATTGCAATAGTCGCTGGCAAGTAGAAAAACTCAGTAAGTATTTGGCTGCTTGCGGTATTAACTGTGCGGCTTATCATGCGGGATTAGAAAATGAAATTCGTGCTTTGGTGCAAGAAGGCTTTACTAAAGACAACATTCAAATAGTTGTAGCTACCGTAGCCTTTGGCTTAGGAATTAACAAACCAAACGTTCGCTATGTTATTCACTTTGAGCCACCGCGTACGCTAGAGTCTTACTATCAAGAAATTGGCCGTGCTGGTCGTGACGGCCTACCTGCAGAAGCTTTATTTTTAGTGGCCGAGAAAGACATTAGCCGTATTAAAAAACGTATTGGTGAAGGTGACAATCAAGCGAGAGTAAATGTCGAATTACAACGCTTTGCAGCCATGAGCGCCTTTGTTGACGCACAAACTTGTCGGCGACAAGTGGTATTGAATTATTTTGCTGAATACACAGAGCAAGGCTGCGGTAATTGTGATATTTGCTTAGATCCCCCGAGTCAATTTGATGCCACCATTCCTGCGCAAAAAGTCCTCTCCTGTGTGTTTCGTATCAAAGAACAAGGCGATATTAACCATGTTATTGATGTACTTCGTGGTGAAAAAACAGATAAAGTGAAAGCACTTGAACATGAGCAAGTATCTACTTTTGCCATTGGGCAAGGAAAAACCCCTGGCTATTGGTTTGCCTTAATCGGCCAATTAATACATCTAGGTTATTTACAGCAAGACATTGAGCAACAATCTAACTTATGCCTAACACAGGCATCAGGTGCAATACTAAAAGCATGTGAACCATTAATGTTAGCAAGCCCACGCTTGCAAAAGGCCAGTTATTGGCAGCATAAAAGCCAACAAAAAAGCTACGATAGAAAATTGTTCGCCAAATTACGTGAGCTGCGCAAAAGCATTGCTGATAGTGAAGACATTGCGCCATTTATTGTGTTTAATGATGCTACGCTGTCTGAATTAGCGCGTATACAACCGCTAACAACTCAGCAAATGTTAGCCGTTAGTGGTATTGGCGACGTTAAGCTTACCCGTTATGGCCAAGCATTTTTATCTTTGATTAAAGAACATATTCAATAACCTTTCCAAGACTCAAGATAAAAAAAAGCGCCAATGGGCGCTTTCTATCTCGCTACTCATAACGTGTAGTATTTTATTACTATGATGCTTATTTTAAGCTAGCGTAATATGCCGCTAAGTTAGCTATATCTTCATCATTTAGTGCAGCAACCATACCTTTCATGGTTGGATTATTACGTTTTCCTGATTTAAAATTTTTCAGTTGTGTAGCTGTGTAAGCTTCTTTTTGCCCTGCGAGGTTAGGGTAAGTAGGAACAGCAGAAATACCCGCAGTACCATGACATGCGCTACACATCATTGATTTAGCTTTACCAGCTTCAACGTCACCCGCTAAGGCAGGGCCAGCCATTATTACGGTTGCAGCAACTGCAAGAGTAAGTTTTTTCATAGTAATTCTCTCTCTTTGTCTATAAATTTATTTTCTGAAAATAGTATAATTAAAATAATTTATGCTGTCGTTGTTTTTTTGATTTAATATAATGATTAACATCAAATACTAGCTATTTAGCTGCTAAATATCCTTGCGCTTGTGATAATTTGCTATAATTTATCTCTACAGCTAAACAACTTCCAAATACTTATTTAGGACTGCTAATGCTCCAAGTAACGGTGCAATTCATTGACTTTTTTGATCAGAAAATTGCTATTATTTTTGACCAAAACTGGTTCCAAGAAGATATTATATTGCTCCGCAAGCCACTATTAAACAAAATACCCGATCACCAAATAAAAGAAATTACCCTTGGTGCTGACAGAGAGAGTATCCGTTTTCTTTGGCAAACTGCTGAGTTTGTTTTGAACTTCGATTGTTACAGTCAGTCATGCTGGATTTGCGCTCAAGACGAAATTAGCGCCACAAAAATCCAATCCTTATATAACCTTTTAACGCTATCTCATGTTCGATAAAATACTCATCAGCCATTGCTTTTTAGGAGATAATGTCCGTTACAATAGCGAAGTAATGGCGTTTGATCACCCTCTACTAGTATTATGGCAACAACAAGATCGCTTTCTTGCCATCTGCCCGGAAGTAGCTGGCGGTTTAAGGGTGCCAAGAGAAGCCGCTGAGCTGCAATTAAGTAGTAATAGTGTCATCACAGTATCTGGATTAAATGTTAGTGAGCAATTTATTTCAGGCGCAAAGCAAGCATTAACCTTATGCCAGAAACACCACATACGCTTTGCATTGTTGAAGGAATCAAGTCCATCTTGCGGTAGCACATTAATTTATGATGGTTCGTTTTCGAATAAGAAAATTGCCGGACAAGGGGTAACCAGTCAATTATTAACTCAAGCTGGTATTAGAGTTTTTTCTGAAAATAATTTGGAAGAGTTAGTGAAACTGCTAGATAAATAAATGCTACTTTCCGCCTTCACTCACTATCGTTTTACGGCTACGGTTAATAAACTGATTTAAGCCTTCTTTAGACTGCATTTCACCCACCCCTAATGAAACACTCATTTTTGGAAGCCGAACACCTGACTGTACACTAACAAAGCGCAGTTTTTCTACGCCCTGCTTTATTTTTTCAGCTATTTCTATAGCAATATCGCCATCAATATCAGGCAACAAAACAATGAATTCATCATTGGCAGAGCGAACAGGTAGGCCACTATCATCAACATAACTAGACACTTTTTTGGCAATTTTTGATAAAATCACATCACCAATTAAACCACCAAACTTTTCATTAAATTCAGCAAAATGATCGACACTGACAACAATGGCTGCCAGTGCCCTATTCGCATCTTCATTTAGCCAAATATCAACATGTTTTAACATTGCTTTGCGATTATATAAACCTGTCACAGGGTCTAAGTAAATCTCTTGACGAACTTCTTCTAGTTCATCTTCTAACACCTTGGTGTGCTGTTGTGATTGTTGCAATTGCTCCACTAATTGCTGTTGTTGCTTTTTAAAAGACATTGAAGCGTGGTGCAATTGGGCAATAGCTGTTTTGACTTCGGATTTATCATTTGACATCAACGCTGGAATATTATCATCTAACTGTTCAATTAACCCTTCGGCGTTTGAGGTAGATAGTTGACAACTTTGTTGAACTTGTTCAGATAGTTGTGCCAGATCAGAAATAATTTCATGGCGGAACTTACTTTGCTCAAGAAAGTGCTCTTTATATAGTTGTTCCATAAAAAAGCCATCAAGTGCTTTGCCTGATAGCAATATACGCTTAATGCTAGCAACAAGTATCGGGTTATTACTTTTGCAATATTCATAGCTAACCGCATAATTAATGGGGTTAACCGCCAAATGCCACTGTTTCAGCTGTTTAACTGCCAGTGCCATGGTTTTATCTGCTTGTTTTATCGAATCGTGATATTTCACCGATTCACCTCGTTAAGTTTTAACGTTCCTTTCCTAACTTTCTTCATAGCACTCTTTGGTACTTCTTATACCAATTGAACTCATCAGTATAAGTTACATTCTCTAGTATCTAAGCGCAAATATCTACAAAATTTATGTTATTTGTCTGTTACCTTAGTTTATTAGTCTGCTAAAGTAGTGAATCCCTCTCTATTGAGCTGCTAGCCATGAAATTTCATTCCCTTCTTGTTGTTATTTTTTTCCTAATAAGTTGTAGTCAAACTCCCCAAATGGTTGACAAAATAACACCTGACTCTTTAAGCATTAGTGACCACCAATTACAGCAATTAATTAATACTCATCAGCAGTTTTACCAGCAGTCTAGTCCTTTTAATGACCCACAAGTGGGCGGTAATAATGGGAAATTGCCAGACTTATCACCAGAAAATTTAGCTAAACAAAATGAACAACTTAAAAGTATTTATCAAGCGCTGGTTAATATTGACACCAACAAGCTAAGTAAGGAAAACCAAATCAATAGTGCGGTATTAATATATGTCATTAAAAACCAGCTAGACAGTTATAAAAATAAAGAGCACTACATGCCCCTCACTGCTGAGTCAGGTTTTCATGTTTGGATTTCGAATATCACTCAACAAGTTAATTTTAAAACTGCGCAAGATTATCAAGACTACCTATCAAGATTACAGGCTATTCCTCGTTATTTTGACCAGCAAACTGCTTGGATGAATTTAGGCATTGAAGCTGGCATTACTCAGCCTAAAGTAGTGCTAGAAGGGTTTGAACGTTCTATTCAAGCTTATATAGTTGACGATATGAATAAGAGTGATTATTACCAACCTTTTGTTAAAATGTCTGGACAAGTCACAACAACAACGCAAGCAATACTCCAACAAGAGGCAAAACAAATTCTTCGTGAGCAAGTTATTCCCACTTATCAACAATATTATCATTTTATGGTCAACCGTTATAAACCAAATTCTCGGGATTATATTGCCGCTAGCTCTTTGCCCAATGGAGATGCTTACTACCAAAATAGAGTGCAACATTACACGACATTAAAAATGAATGCCGATGAAGTGCATCAGCAAGGTTTAGCAGAAGTTAAGCGTATTCGCGCTGAAATGAATGCGATTATAAAGCAGGTAAATTTTGACGGTGATTTTGCTGATTTTGTGGCGTTTTTACGAAGCGATGAGCAATTCTATGCGAAAACCCCTAAAGCGTTATTAAAAGAGGCTGCTTTTATTGCCAAACAAATGGATGCAAAATTACCTGCCTTATTTAGGACGTTACCAAGAACCCCCTACGGCGTTATTGAAGTTCCCGCAAACATTGCTCCAAAATATACAACAGGTCGTTATTCAGGACCAACTCGCGATGATCAAGCAGGCAACTACTGGGTAAATACTTACCACCTTGATAGGCGGCCGCTGTATGTGCTGACCGCATTAACCCTACATGAAGCAGTACCTGGCCACCATTTGCAAGGCTCAATAGCCAAAGAAATGAAAAATGTGCCTAAATTCCGCAATCGTACTTATATCTCAGCCTTTGGTGAAGGCTGGGGATTATATTCAGAATATTTAGGCATAGAAGCGGGCATGTATCAAAATCCTTACCATAATTTTGGCCGCTTAACCTACGAAATGTGGCGAGCATGTCGCCTTGTTGTTGATACGGGTATGCATACAAAAGGTTGGTCTCGCCAACAAGCGATTAGCTATCTTGCTGACAATACCGCGTTGTCATTACACAATGTCCAAACAGAAATTGATCGTTATATTTCGTGGCCGGGCCAAGCTTTATCATACAAAATTGGCGAACTGGCAATTAAGCGTTTACGTGAAAAAGCAGAAAATATATTAGCCGATGACTTTGATTTACGTGACTTTCACGATCAAATTTTAAAAAATGGTTCAATGCCTTTGAGCATGTTAGAAAAAGTGATAGATAATTATATTACTGACGAAATAGCTCCGCATAACAAAGCTAAAGAAGGCAAACATTAGGAAAAATAAAAGCCTTATAAAAAAAGGCAAGGAAGCCACGCAAAGTAGACCGAGGAAATAAACAGAAAACTGTTTAAAATAGAAGAGCCCCCACTACATCTTTGGCAGTCCCGCTGTCATAGGTTTCCCGTTAGACCGGTAACTTTGCGTCCCTAACTTTCGTCAGGTTTACCCTTGTCGAGCTTTAGCAGCTCAAGGTGTTTATAAGCCATGATTTATGATTGTAAACAAAAAAAACTAACAAGTGGCTGACAATCACGTTAAAATAATATCTACACTATCGCTAAAGCTTTATTTTTACTGATGTTCACTATAAAAAAATTACTTTTTTTATTTCAAATTTTAATCACTATCCCTTTTAGTTTTAGTGTTTTAAGTTCATTAGCAAGTGAAGATAGTTTGCTTATACAAGAGCAACTAATAAGCAAAGTTGAGCACTTATTTCAACAAAAACCTGAGAGTTTACCCTATGATGAGGTTATCAATTTAAGCAACAAAATTATTCCTCAAAGAAACAGCTATCCTAATGACGTTATTGCCAAGACTTATTTATTGTTAGCTAATATAGCGCTAAATAAAGGGGAGGTGGAAACCGCTTTTCAATTTACCCAAGATGGCTTAGCAATAACAAACCCAGATCAAAAAGTTCAACTTTGTTTGACAAGAAAACTAGCTGAAGTCCTGACAGCAAAAAAACAGTATCAAAAATTATTAGCCGTCACTGACCAAGTAATCAAGGCTCCTTTAGCAGCAGAGAACATAAAACATTTATTATTTGCTTTAAGCTATAGAAGTGTTGCTTTTGCTATGTTGTCTCAACATGACAAAGCACTAAAAGATCTTCAGCAAGTACACAGCGTGATCAATCAAAACCCTACTTTTAGTGAGCATGTTTCACTGCTATCTATTTTAGCCAATACATACTACCACTTAGGCGAATATCAGACGGCGCTAACAATACAACTAAAAGTATTAAAATTACGCTTTAATCTCAATAATATAGATAATGTTGACCAAACATATTACCAACTCGGCAATGCCTATTTTAATCTCCAACGATACAACGATGCTTATAATGCTTTTTGGGAAGCTAAACGATACGCAGAAAAAAAAGCAGCTCCCATTTATGCCGCTTACGCAGGACAAGGGTTAGCCTTAACATTGCAATACCAGCATGATTACTCACAGGCGAAAATAGAATTGCTGCAGGCACAAAAAATATTTCATCTACACAATTTAACACAGCCATACCTAGAAACACTCATCACGCTTGCTCAAATAAGCCGCGAAACAAAACAATTATCCGCAAGTAGTCACTACTTAATTGAGGCTGAAAAAATATCTGAAAACGTCACATTAGATGAGCGCTATATTGTTTTTTACCAACTGCTTGCTCAAATGTATTTAGATAGAGGTGAGCTTGATAACGCTTATTTTTGGCAACGTCAATACAGCCAAGCTTTACTCAAAAACAATCACATCAAACAAAATGCAACCATTAACGCAACGCAGACACAAAGCATTATCGACAGCTCTAAAACAAGGCAGTTAGTATTAAAGTTGGCAGAACAAAGCGATCTAACCAGTACATTCACCAGTAAATATCAGCAGCAGCAAGTTATAATTTTCACATTAGGCTTCCTTATTGCGACAATCTTATTCAGCCTACTTGTTACCTGGTTGAGACGCAGAGCGAAGTATTCGAGCAATGCCTATGATGCTCAAGAAAATAACAACCCTGTTCTAACAAGCCCAGGTCAAACAAAACAGCTATACCAAACCAACTTTAATATGGCGAGAAAGTACTCATACCCTCTAACGATAGGCTACATTTCAATCACAAACTGGCAAGAATTAGCCTTTAAGTTTAATAAGAGAGCTGTTAGTGAAGTAAGTGTAGGTATTGCTGACTTGATTGGTGAGCATATTAATGAGTTTGAGAGTGCAGGGTTGATTAATGATGGCGAGTATTTACTCTTTTTTCCATATCAAAGCAAAGAAGAAGCGAGCCAAACAACGCAGAAGATATTAAAGGCCTTACAGTTAAGGTTTTTTGCCTCTTTAGGGGAGTTTTCAGCTACACTAGCCTACTCGGTAGAGAGTCCTGATTTTCAAGATATCGATCCTTATATTTTTCTGTCACAGTTAAGTACTGCGGTTAAATCAATATAAATAATACACATGGTTATACCAATGGTATTAAATAAACTTTAGGGTCAAAATGGTTAGCTTTATTACTTATAACTGTTCTTTTCGTTATTGTTAGTGTTTACTTTTTTTTCGAGCAGAAAAATCACAACGGGATTTACGCATATTAAAACGGGAAATGGCCTGCACTCAAAAAGAGAATATCACTTTATCAAAATCAATGGCATTACTCGCTAGTAGCCATGAGGACTTTGTCAAAACACGATTTAACCTGCTAGTTGCTAAAGCAGAGCAAACATCACAAAAAAGCGAAGTTGAGCTACTTAAACCTCTGGTAAATAATTATGCGGTTATTTTTCGTGAGTGTTTGATAGATAAAGGGAAAATGCAAGCGATCATAAAGATGCCTTTTAAAAGTCAAGAGAATGAAGCATTTAAAGAGTTTGCCAGCAAAATAATTAAAACAGATACCAAGCTTCAGCGATTATGGGGGAGTAATAACCTAAGCGGATTCATTGCTTTAGTGGAGTCACTTTTGATGAAATACACGGGAGAAGAAAAAGATAAATAGTTGGCTTTAAACTAAAAATAACTTTAATTAAGCTCTAATAATAATATCTGGTGAAGTATCTATTTCACCTTCACTTGAGATTGTGGCGACATTATCATTACATAATAATATGGCCAAACTCCCCGCAGAACTATTGCGAATATAGCTCAAATCATAGCCGAATTGCGTTAAACTACTGGCAGCAAATTTTTGTGCTAAAGACAGCCTGCTCCACAAAGTGCTAGGCGCTAAGTCTTGATTTCGCCTTTCTAGGAGTAGTTCTCTTTTTGCTATTACTTGCATGTTACACCTCTATAATTTAAATATTGAACTTCCATTTCCCCCACTTTTACATATCAATCTAAGCTTAAAACTTAAGCAAAGATTCTACAAAATATCTTAATTCGTTTTATATATCAACACTTTTATTGACTAATAAAGCTGTTATCATTGCTGGTAATACCTGATAATTCGATGTTTGTTAACTAAATGTGAATAAATAGCATAAACATTGTAAATAAGTTGAGTAATTAATATTAGTGTTGTTTTAGATGAATTATTAGCTTTGCTAACATTAGAAGTCATTGAGCAAGGTATTTATCGAGGCCAAAGCCAAGACTTAGGTTTTCGTGCTTTATTTGGTGGCCAAGTTATGGGGCAAGCTTTATCGGCCGCTCAAGAAACGGTTGGTGCCGACCGTTTAGTACACTCACTGCACGCCTACTTTTTACGAGCTGGTGACGCTTCAAAGCCTGTTGTTTATGAGGTAGAAAATATCCGTGACGGTGCTAGTTTCAGCACTCGACGGGTACAAGCCATACAAAATGGTAAAGCCATATATTATATGACCGCTTCCTTTCAGCTACCTGAAGAAGGCTTTAGCCATCAAGACACCATGCCAGATGTCCCTAATCCCAATGGAATTCCTTCATATAATGATTTTATTGTCGAGCACCAAGCTGCTATACCCAAATCTGTGCGTGAAAAATTCTTAGCGGAAAAACCAATCGAAATTCGCCCAATTCAACAATATAACTGGCTTAAGCCAGAAAAAGTAGATTCTAGCTGTCAAATTTGGTTAAAAACAAATGGTAGTTTACCTGATGATTTACGGACTCATAGCTGTATGCTTGCCTATGCGTCAGACTTTCACTTTTTACCAACCGCATTATTACCACATGGCGTGAGCCATTTACTGCCAAACTTTCAAATTGCTACTGTCGATCATGCTATGTGGTTTCATCGTCCATTTCGTTTTGATGATTGGTTGTTATATTGTATGGATAGTCCTTCAGCAAGTAATGGCCGAGGCTTGGTTCGTGGACAAATATATAATCGCCAAGGGGAGTTGGTAGCTTCTACCATGCAAGAAGGTGTTATTAGACAAAGGTAACTTTTTAGCGAAGAAAAGTAACGAGTTTCAAGTTGCGAAGTAACCGTTCTTCGCAATTACTTTACTCGCAACTCGAAGCTATTTACTTTGCCAATCAAATCCTGTCGGGTGCTGAAACACCCTTAAGTCAAATTGTGGTGCTATAGCAAATAGGTGATCAAAAATATCTGCTTGAATAGCTTCATATTCTGCCCAATCAGTTGTATTAGCAAAGCAATACAATTCTAACGGTAAGCCACTTTCAGTCGCTGACAATTGTCTCACCATACAAGTTAAATCATTACGAATATGCTGATTTTGATGTAAATACATTTCAATATAGGCTCGAAATGTACCAATATTGGTTAACTGACGAACATCTATTTTATTCAAATTATCATCTTGATTTTGTGAGCTATTTTCCACTTCAATCTGTTGCTTTTTATCCGTTAAATACTCTTTTAGCAAGTTTGTATTTGTTAAAAAGTCTACTTTTTCTAACGAATAAAAATCAATACTGGCGATATCAATAATCAAGGTTCGCTTGATACGTCTTGCACCGGTGTGATACATATTACGCCAATTTTTAAATGAATCACTGATTAATGCATAGGTTGGTATGGTACTAATAGTTTTATCAAAGTTTTCCACTTTAACCGTATTTAATCCTATTTCAATCACATCACCATCAGCACCATATTTTGGTAATTCAATCCAATCTCCCGCCACCACCATTTTATTAGCAGAAATTTGAATGCTAGCCACCAAGCCTTTAATGGTGTCCTGGAAAACTAAAATTAAAACAGCGGTTAACGCTCCTAAACCACTGAGTAAATATATAGGAGAGCGATTTAAAATTAATGAGATAATAATAATTGCTGCCACTATATATACCGCTAATTTGATAACCTGAATAATGGCATTTAGTGGCAAATATTTTTGCTTAGCTGTTTCACGATAAAGGCTATTACTGACATTAAGAACCACGTTTATAATGCGAGCCACTTGAAAGGTTAAAAACACTTTTGCTAATAAAACCAGTATCTGTGCGAGTAAAAAATCGCTAGGAAAAATGATTGGCGTTAAAAATAGCACCAGTAACAAAGGCAACAACAAGGTTAAACGAGTGAGAAGCTTATGTTCAATTAAGACATCATCCCAAGTGTTTTTTGTTTTAACAATCAACTTATGCACTAAATTAATAATGTGATGTTTGGCTAGGTAATAACTCACGGTAGAAAGTAATAAAATAATGACTAAACCAATCCCTGTCGTACTCAATTCAAGGTGATTGCTGCTAACGCCATGCTCAATTAACCAAGTAGTGATTAGTTCATTCATTTAACTTCCTCTTAAACTCAAATGTTATCGGCTTTATCTATTGAATTTTGTTTCATTCTTTCAAGCCTAGCATCTTTTTCATGCCAAAATTGTGTTATCCATTTTTGAAAGGCGATTTTGTGGCTACGATCATTCATGTAATCACCACTGAGTTCACTGTCAATTTTTCGAGTATTAATTTCAATGTCTACATTTTTAATGCGGCCACTGAGAAAATCAGCAAACGTTGGAATACCTTCAGGGTAATATATTGTCACATCAACCAGAGTAGTTAAGTGCTCCCCCATAGCATCAAGCACAAAGGCAATACCGCCAGCTTTAGGTTTAAGTAAATGCTCAAAAGGTGATTTTTGTTTATCATGCTTAGTGTGGGTATAGCGAGTACCTTCGATAAAGCTCATGACACTGACGGGTTTATGCTTAAATTTATCGCATGCCTTGCGCGTGGTTTCTAAATCTTTACCGCGTAGGTGCGGGTTCTTTTTCAAAAAAGACTGTGTGTATCGCTGCATAAATGGAAAATCTAATGCCCACCACGCTAATCCTAAAATAGGTACATAAAGTAATTCTTTTTTAAGAAAGAACTTCAAAAACGGAATCTCACCATGCAGAGCTCGTTGTAAAACAACAATATCCACCCAACTTTGATGATTCGCTAAAACCAAGTACCAGTCCTTTTCACTCAACTCTTCTAAACCGGTAATTTTCAAGTTCATTTTAGTGAACAACTTTTGGTTAAAAGTATTTACTGCTACCCAGTTGCTGGCCATTAAATCTAATAAGTAGCTAAATATCTTTTGCGAAAAATTTAACGGAATTAATGCTTTGAACAAAGAAAACACTAAAATAGGTATCAACCAAAAAATAGTGTTAATGGCATAAAAACTAAAAGAAAGTATGGTAATGATCGGTGCAGGCAGAAAATTAAACATGTTATAAAGATTTGACTAAGCAATTAAACAAAAAGGAAATTAGCTATATTTAACCATGCTTTGCCCTTAATTTATATTGTTATTGTTAACTAGGCACTGTGAGGTATTCCTAAAAGCTATTGATGAGTGTAATTTACTCTATCAAGCATGCTTCAAATTTGCCTGTAGCTGTTGAATGCCTATCTACTTTTTAGCATACTGCAAAAGGAAACTATCATAGGAGTAGAAATGAATTTTAACAGAGCTGTAATCAAAGTAGGCAGCGCCTTAGTCGCACCGACAAAAACCGGTTGCAGTGGTCAATTTACTTTAGCAATTGCGCAGTTTATTACTAAATGCCAACAGCAAGGTAAGGAGATAATTCTTGTCTCCTCTGGTGGCGTGGCCGCAGGCCGTAGTGTCATTCGTCATGGTAGTCCAAAATTATCGAGGGCAGCAAAAAAAGCCATGTCTAGCGTCGGCCAAATGCAAATGATGGCCAACTGGCAACGATTTTTTGATATCCCTTGTAGCCAAATATTAATCAATCAAAGTGATCTTGAAGACAGAAAACGCTTTATCTCAATCAAAGAAACCATACAAATTCAGCTAGAAAATGGTGTGTTGCCAATAGTTAATGAAAACGATACCTTAACCTCTGAAGATTTAACTGTTGGTGATAACGACAACTTAGCCGCCTTAGTTGCACAAGTATGTGAAGCTGACAGCTTGTTTATTTTAAGTGATATTGATGGTGTATACACCAAAGACCCAAAAGTTAATACTGACGCGGTACTTATTCCTGACATTGAGCATATAACTGATGAAATTTATGCTATGGCAGGAACCAGCCGCAACCATTTATCCACTGGTGGCATGAAAACTAAGATCCAAGCGGCAGAAAAAGCGGTAGAACATGGCATTAATACCTATATTATTAATGGCACCAAAAGTGAAGTGTTTAGCTCACTCTTAGCTCACACTAATCCAGGTACTCGCTTTGCCGCCGATAAAGATATCATTAAAGCTAAGAAGCATTGGTTAAAACATACTTTAAAAAGCCAGGGTAAAATCTCTTTAGATTCAGGAGCCGTAAATGCACTGGTAAATAAAGGTGCCTCTTTACTGCCTGCGGGTATAAAATCTATTGATAGTAAATTTAAGGCTGGCGATTCCGTTGATTTAATCGACCATCAAAGCAATAGCTTAATTGCTAAAGGAATAAGCCTGTACAGCCATACTGACTTGAAACGCATTATGGGTAAGCACAGCGATGATATCGCTGCTATTTTAGGACACAGCCAAAGTAATGTTGTTGTCCATCGTGATGATATGGTTATCTTATAAATAATCAAAACCATGATATTTAAAGGTTAAGAACAAACATGACAAACTCAAATTCAAACTCTTTTTCTATGAAGGAAATGGCTGCTAATGCAAAAGTGGCTAGCCGAGTAGCCGCGCAGCTTACCACCTCAGAGAAAAATATTTTATTAAATGCTATCGCTGATGCTATTGAAGCTAATAGCGAAAATATTATTAGTGAAAATAGCAAAGATATTGATGCCGGACGTAACAAAGGCTTAAGCCAAGCCATGCTAGATAGGTTAGTGTTAACCGAGCAAGGTGTAAAAGATATTAGCTCGGCCATTCGCGAAATTATTGCCTTAACCGACCCTGTGGGTGATATCAGCAACTTAGCATTACGTCCTAATGGCATACAAGTTGGAAAAATGCGAATTCCATTAGGCGTTATCGCCATGATTTATGAAGCGCGCCCTAATGTGACTGCTGAAGCGGCAGCCCTGTGCATAAAATCAGGTAATGCGGTTATCTTACGAGGTGGATCTGAAGCGATTCACTCTAACCTTGCTATCGCTCAATGTTTACACGATGTACTCACTGAATACGGCTGTGATAAAAATGTGGTCAGTGTAATTCCTGATACTAGCCGCAGTGTAATCGAAGTACTGTTAACGCAAAAAGACACTATTGATTTAGTGATCCCACGTGGCGGTGAAGGACTAATCCGCTATGTGAGTGAAAATAGTCAAATTCCCGTGATCCAGCACTTTAAAGGTGTCTGTCACTTATATGTAGATAAATATGCCGATTTAGACAAAGCGATAAATATTTTAGTCAACGGTAAAACTCAAAAGCCGAGCGCCTGTAATGCCTTCGAAACGTTTTTAGTGCATCAAAACATCGCCAGTGAATTTTTACCTTTAGCCGCTAAGGCGCTTAGAGAAGCAGCCAAGGTAAAAGTGCATGCTTGTAAAAACAGCCTAAGCTATTTTGAGGGTGGGCAATTAGCGACAACGGATGATTATCACGCTGAATATTTAGCCCAAGAAATTGCTGTGAAGATAGTTAATGGTTTTGATGATGCTATAGCACATATTAACGAATACACCTCAGATCATACCGAAGTTATCATTACTCAAGATATCTCACGCAGCCAAGCCTTTATTCGCCAAATTAATTCTTCAGTGGTAATGGTTAATGCCTCATCACGTTTTTCTGATGGCAACCAATTAGGATTAGGCTCTGAAATTGGCATTTCAACCAGTAAGTTACATGCCTATGGCCCTATGGGCTTAGAAGCCTTAACCACTGAAAAATTTGTGGTTTATGGTGATGGTCAAATTCGAGACTAACCAACAAGGGCTGTATGGCTAACGTCATAGCATACAGCCTTACTATATTATTCCGCATATCCCCTTGCACAGAGCAATATTACTCAGTATCCTACGCGACCTTTTTCAGTACACGAACGGCAATATATAAATGATAGGTTTTGATTACGGCACCTCTAACTGTAGTATAGCCATGATGGCTGATGGCCAACCGCAAATTATTCCCCTGACGAGTGTTAACAATCAACAAAGCAATACTATCGCTTCCAATTTATACGCCCCCGATCGAGATATTATTTGTCACTGGCTTTATCAGCAAGTAAGTCCTGAGCAGCAAGCTCTTTTTAAACAGTCACATACTCAGCAGCTACAAAAGGCGCAAAGAGCATTACGCGAATTAAGCTTCGACGGTATTGATAGCGAGCTAGTTTTTGGTAAAGCCGCACTAAACAAGTATTTAGAAGATCCAGAAGAAGGTTACTACATTAAATCACCTAAATCTTTTTTAGGTGCCAGTGGCTTAGCACCCACACAAATTCAATTATTTGAAGATATTGTTGCCGCCATGATGAGCAATATTAAAAAATTAACGGAAGCTAAATTAGGCTATGAGATAAGCCAAACGGTTATTGGTCGGCCAATAAATTTTCAAGGCTTGCATGGCGAAGAGAGCAATCATCAAGCGATTAGCGTGTTAACCAATGCAGCTAAACGTGTTGGTTTTAAAGATGTCGAATTTCAATTTGAACCCGTGGCTGCAGGATTTGAGTTTGAAACGAGTTTAAAGCAAGAAACACGTGTCTTAGTGGTTGATATCGGCGGCGGTACCAGTGACTGCTCAATGTTATTAATGGGACCAGCATTTAGTGAGAATGAAAACAGAGCTGAGCACTTACTTGCCCATAGCGGTGTGCGTATTGCAGGCAATGATTTTGATATTCAATTAGCGTTACAGGGCATTATGCCTAGCCTAGGCATGAATAGTTTACTAAAAACCGGTAAACCTATGCCCACAGCCAGTTTTTATCAAGCGTTAGCGATAAATAATATTAATGAGCAAACAGAGTTTTACAGTACTAAGAATCGACGTAACCTAATACAACTTTCGCGCGACGCTAAAGAAAGAAGTATTATCGAGCGTTTAATTACCGTGCACGATCATAAGCTTAGTTATCAACTAGTCAACGCTGCTGAGCAAGCGAAAATAGCATTATCAAACCAAGAGCGTCAGGTGATCCTGTTAAACGATATTGATGATGGCCTGCAGACAATTGTTGATAAAAATACACTTGAACAAGCTAATAAACGAACGCTAGCAAGTATAGGTGAATTAATGCAGTCTGCCGTTAGCCAAGCACAATGCCACCCTGATGTCATATTTGTAACTGGTGGTACCGCAAAATCCCCCGTGCTTAGTGAATTTATCCAGCAACAAATGCCAAATACCCCTGTAGTCATTGGGGATCACTTTGGAAGTGTTACTGCAGGCTTAGCACGCTGGGCAGAGAAAATATTTAAATAACCTGATGTGAGAAAGTGTTCTTTGATAGCTTATTAATTGCTTGAAATAAGCTTATTGCAACAAGGCGGCTACGCTAGCGAAGATTGTCATGATTAATACCATCACTTTTAGTGTTTTCGCTTCAACCTTAACAGCAAATTTTACCGCGACTTGAGCTCCGACAACACTGCCTATGCCAAGTAGAATACCTGGCAACCAAGCAATTTGATCTCTCACAACGAAAACTAATAAGGCAATGCTAGTGAAAATAACAGTCGCCACAACTTTCATTGCATTAGCACGCAATAAGTCGTAGTTTAATACGCCGACAAACGTGGCAATTAACACAAAGCCAACACCCGCTTGTACAAAACCACCATAAAAACCGGCAGCAAAAGTCGTCAAAAGACCTAGCTTGCTATCAAAACAACTCTTTTGTTTATCGTGCTCTCTCGTCTTGGTGTCGCTTTTAAAAACTACCCATAAAGACACGGCGATCATTGTGCCTAGCAATAGTGGCTTAAGTAGTTCAACATTGAGGTATGACGCAGTGATAGCGCCAGCTAAACCACCTATTAATAGTGGTAAAAAGCTGTCTTTAACCAAAGTGGCTTCAATTTTGTCATGCAGGTAAAAACCACGAGTCGCGGTAATAGACTGCATTAACACACTCACCCTGTTGGTCGCATTGGCAATATCAGCAGGTAAGCCATACGTCATTAACGCTGGCAGCGATAAGTTTGAACCACCCCCGGCTAGCGTATTGATGACTCCCGCCATAAGCCCTATAACGATAAGGATAATGGCTTGATAAATGTCGAAAGAGTTAAGCACAAAAAAGGCAATTATTCGCTGATATAACTACAGCAATAATCTACCAATGTTTTTGCTTTGATCTCAAACTCACTATTAGCTGGAACATAAAAAGATCCACCGCTTTTAATGCTTTGCCATTCGCTCGTTTCAGGCAGAAGAATTTCACAATCACCCGCAGTAATCTCCATTAGCTCTTTTTCAGCCGTACCAAATTTGTAATCACCTGGCATCATAATGCCTAAGGTTTTAAAACTGCCATCAGCGAAGGTGATTTTACGGCTAGTGACTTTGCCATCAAAATAAATATTAGCGGCCTTAGCTACTGTTATATTCGTGAATTCAGTCATAATTACTTTCTCATCAAAGGAATAATACCAATTGAATTAATGAATTTATCGCTTTTTCAATTGGTATAAAGGTTTGCTATCCCACAATATCACTCATGAGAAAGCACACATCCATATATAACAAAAGGTACTGTGCTTTGCAGCAAGTACCTCAGTTTGCCAGGGAGCAAAAAAAAACTATTGGCTTGAAATACGCTTCATATCAGTCATATAACCGCGAAGCTCTTTACCAATCACTTCAACACCATGGCTGCGAATCGCTTCATTCACTTCAATTAAGCGTGCATTATCAACGTTAGTTGAAGCATCTTTTAAGCCTTCACCTAACTGCTCTAACGTTAAATTAGAGGCATATTCTTCAAGCAATGGTACCGCAGCATGAGTGAATAAGTAGTTACCATATTCCGCAGTATCTGAAATTACTACATTCATTTCATATAACTTGTTACGCGCAATACAGTTAGCAATTAACGGTGTTTCATGAAGTGATTCGTAATAAGCCGACTCTTCAATGATACCTGCAGCAACCATAGCTTCAAACGCAAGTTCAACACCCGCTTTGATCATGGCAACAACAAAGATGCCTTTATCATAATACTCTTGCTCGGTAATTTCTGTTTCACAGTCAGCGGCTAATTCAAATGAACTTTCAGCAGTTTCTGCACGCCATTTAAGTAAGTTAGCATCATCATTTGACCAATCAACCATCATGGTTTCTGAGAAACGGCCTTCGATGATGTCATCCATATGCTTTTCAAATAATGGGCGTAAAATAACCTTTAATTCTTCTGACATATCAAACGCTTTGATTTTCGCAGGGTTTGATAAACGATCCATCATGTTAGTGATGCCGCCGTGCTTAAGGCCTTCAGTCGTGGTCTCTAAGCCGTATTGCAATAATTTACGTGCGTAAGCTGCGTCCATACCTTGAGCCACTAATTGCTTGTGACCTAATACCGCTGCCGTTTGCAACATACCACAAAGGATAGTTTGCTCACCCATTAAGTCAGACTTAACTTCTGCGATAAAAGATGACTCAAGAACACCCGCTCTGTCACCACCTGTGGCACTAGCATAGGCTTTAGCAATAGCTAAACCGTTACCTTGAGGGTCGTTTTCAGGGTGTACAGCAATAAGCGTTGGAACACCAAAACCACGTTTGTATTCTTCACGTACTTCAGTACCCGGACACTTAGGTGCAACCATAACAACCGTGATATCAGAACGAACTTGCATGCCTTCTTCAACGATATTAAAACCATGTGAATAAGAAAGCGTAGCGCCTTGTTTCATTAATGGCATAACCGCATTAACCGCTGAAGTATGCTGTTTATCAGGCGTTAAGTTCAATACTAAGTCTGCTTGAGGAATTAATTCTTCATAGTTGCCAACCGTAAAGCCATTTTCAGTCGCCCATTGGTAAGACTGACGTTTCTCAGTAATTGCCGCATCACGCAAAGCGTAAGAAATGTTTAAACCAGAATCACGCATGTTTAAACCTTGGTTCAAGCCTTGTGCGCCACAACCAACGATAACAATGTTCCAATCTTTAATGAAGTTACAACCATCGCTAAATTCTTCACGTTTCATAAAACGACATTTGCCTAATTGGCCAAGCTTTTCACGTAAGCTTAAAGTATTGAAATAATTGCTCATGGTCTTTCCTACTATAATTTTGAATAAATAACCTAAAGGTTAAAAGTGTCAGCTTTTCTGACAATGAAAACATCTTATCCTAGCTATCGCATTGCAAGAAGTGATATATTCGCATTACTATATTGCGTTTTTTGCAACAATAATTTTTATAGGTAACTCTTTTGGATCAAAAATCGTTAAGCATGTTTGTGCATCTAAGCCAAACACTACACTTTGGCAAAACCGCTCAGGCCTTTCACATGAGTCCATCCACGTTGAGTCGTGCTATACAGCGTATTGAACAAGGTGTCGGCAGTGAGTTGTTGTTGCGCGATAATCGCAGTGTTGTACTTACTGAAACAGGTAAAAAGTTTCTACAATATGCCCAACAGCAAGTTGAGCAATGGCAAGTATTCAAGCAGTCCTTAGATGAAACCCAACAAGTGCTCACAGGTAAACTCAGTGTTTATTGCTCTGTGACTGCCGCCTATAGCCACTTGCCCCCCTTGTTAGAGCGCTTTCGACAGCAGCATCCTTTGGTAGAAATAATGCTAACCACGGGTGATGCCAGCGATGCTTTGGAGCAAGTACAAAGTAAATCAGTCGATTTTGCTATTGCTGCAAACCCAGAAAGTTTAACGCGCAGTGTCTATTTTCAACACCTTGCCACCATACCATTAGCCGTGATTGCCCCCACCATGGCTTGTAAAGTTCAGCAACAGTTGCAAGCGGATATACTGAGTTGGTCTGATATTCCAATAATTTTACCTGAACACGGCCCTGCCCGAAGGCGTTTTGAGCTGTGGTATCGTAAAAAGCAACAAGGAAAGGCCAATATCTATGCCACCGTTTCTGGTCACGAAGCATTAGTAAGTATGGTGGCTTTAGGTTGTGGCGTTGGCATAGTCCCGCAAGTCGTGGTGGAAAATAGTCCCGTTCGAGACAAGGTAGAATACTTAAACGATGTGGGCGAGATAGAGCCTTTTGAATTAGGTATTTGTTGCTTAAACCAAAGCAAGGCACAACCCTTAGTCAAAGCCTTCTTCGATGCAATAAGCTAATATCAAGTTGATTGAGTTTACATCGCCACAGATTGAGTCAAATGGCGAAGCAACCGATCCATAGCACGATAAGATAAGGCTTCAATTAAGTGTTTGTGTTCAATATTTTCACAAGCCTCCATATCAGCCAGAGTACGCGCAATTTTTAAAATTTTATGATGGGCGCGAGTGGAAAGTCCTAATTTTTCTACGGCTAATTCGAGAAATTTATTATCATCTATGGATAAATGACAGTAGCTTTTTAGCTCACTGGTACCAAGATGGGCATTGGCTTTGTTTTGACGCTTTAATTGTCTAGCTCGACACGCCTGCACCCGTTGCTGAACTTGCTCACTGGTTTCATTTTGTTCTTTATCTGCCGCCCAAGTCCCTCTTGGTAAGCGAGCCACTTCAATTTGAATATCAATTCGGTCTAAAAATGGCCCTGATAAGCGATTCAAATATCTTAATACCTGCTCAGGAGTACTACGGTTATCGTTATAAAATCCTGTTGGACTAGGGTTCATGGCGGCAATTAATTGAAAACGAGCAGGAAAGCTTTGTTTGTGCATAGCACGAGAAATCGTCACTTCACCTGACTCCATTGGCTCACGCAATACATCAAGTACCTTGCGCTCAAATTCTGGCAGTTCATCTAAAAACAATACGCCATTATGGGCCAAAGAAATTTCGCCGGGTTTAGGCTGACTACCACCCCCCACCAGCGCAGCTGACGATGCTGTATGATGGGGAGCACGAAATGGTCGAGTTAACCATGACTTTGTATTGATGTTTTGATTGCTTATCGACTGAATGGCAGCAACTTCTAAGGCTTCTGTTTCCGTCATTCTCGGCAAAATTCCCGCCAGGCGACCAGCCAACATGGTTTTTCCTGTGCCAGGAGGACCAATGAAAAGTAGGTTATGATTTCCGCTAGCAGCTATTTCTAAAGCACGTTTAGCCAAGGGCTGACCAATAACATCGCTAATATCTAATTCATTTATGTCAGTAAATTGAGTAACTTTTTTTTCTACTACCAAGGGCAAAGTGATTTGCCGAGCGAAATGAGGGTAAAGTTGGCTTAAGTGCTCAACGGCATGAATTTTTGCTTGTTTAACCCAGCTAGCTTGTTCGCTATTATGCACAGGTAAAACTAAAGTTCTTTGGCTTTCACAACAAGACATCGCCATAGGAATTTCACCTATAATGGCTCTAAGCTCCCCCGACAGGGCCAACTCTCCGGCAAACTCATACTGAGCTAAATCCACCTGAGGTAATTGCTCAGAGGCGGCTAAAATACCGACGGCAATGGGTAAATCAAAGCGACCACCTTCTTTGGGTAAATCGGCGGGCGCTAGGTTTATGGTGATCCGCTTTGCAGGAAATTCATAACCACAATTAATGATTGCGCTACGGACACGATCTTTTGATTCTTTCACTGACGCTTCAGGTAAACCGACAATATGAAATGCTGGCAAGCCATTCGCTAAATGCACTTCAACACTAACAAGCGGGGATTCTAAGCCAACACGAGCGCGACTATAAACACAGGCAAGGGACATATTAATTCCATTTAATTTAATTCCATCTTCTTAGTGTAGGAAAGTATTTATTATTATTCGAGTTTTCCCGTTCAAAAGCATTGAAACCATTCTTCTTATAACTTTTACTTATTTAGATAGAGCTAAAAACTGGAAGAAAAAGCTTGCCCAAAACATTAGAGCTATGATACTAATTTAAAAAGAGATAAGAACTGCGCATAAAAATTCACTACAAAACTATAAATTGTCAGTCTTTAGTCAAATTAACTTTTTCGTAAAAAAGAGAACATAAACAAACATGCAAAACTTTAGCTCAATTATTAACGTCCTCGTCGTAGTGATTATTAAATCATTGCGAGGGTGTTCGTTGAGCTAAAGAAAAGCAAAACAGAAATATAAACCCTCGCTTCGAAAGAACCGAGGGTTTTATTTTTTCTGGAAAAAATTTAACAACACAAGACAAACAACACAACAATTTTTGGAATTATCATGACTGACAGTAAGCCATTAACCGGCAGTGGATTATTATTTAAAGTACTTGAGCAGCATGGCGTCAATCATGTTTTTGGCTATCCTGGTGGCGCTATCATGCCTATTTATGACGCTTTGGTTGATAGCAATGTGCAACATTTTCTGTGTCGTCATGAGCAGGGGGCTTCATTTTCAGCCGTTGGTTATGCACGAGCTTCTGGAAAAGTGGGGGTTTGTATGGCCACTTCTGGTCCTGGCGCAACCAACCTAATTACTGGCCTTGCTGATGCCCTTGCTGATTCAATTCCTGTTGTTGCTATCACAGGTCAAGTACCTACGGCGGCCATGGGTAGTGATGCTTTTCAAGAAACTGATATTTTTGGTTTATCATTGGCTTGTACAAAACATTCTTTTCAAGTGAGTCATGTCGATGAATTAGAAAAAGTGTTACACCAAGCCTTTGAAATAGCACTAGAAGGTCGTCAAGGTCCTGTACTGGTTGATATTCCAAAAGACGTACAAATGGCCAGTGTCGAGCAAACTTTCAAAGTAGCTGGGCACCTAAAAAATAAAGTTAAATTACCCCTTGCAGATATCTCAAAAGCATTGGATTTATTAACCCACGCTAAACAGCCTATTTTATACGTAGGTGGTGGGGTTGGTATGGCAAATGCCATTGAAGAAGTCAGGGCGTTTGCAAAAGAAACTGGCATGCCGTCTGTTTCTACGTTAAAAGGCTTAGGCGCATTAGATGCAAGTGATGACAATTATCTAGGTATGCTCGGTATGCATGGCATGAAGGCTGCAAATTTAGCCGTTCATGATTGTGATTTACTCATTGCCGTTGGCGCACGTTTTGATGACCGAGTCACGGGTAAGTTAGATCAATTCGCCCCTGATGCCAAAGTAATACACTTTGATATTGATACCGCTGAAATCAATAAGCGACGAATTGCTGATGCACCTATTTTAGGTGACTTAAAAGAGAATTTACCTTTATTGACCATGCCGCTAAATATCGAAAGCTGGCAAGCTAAAGTTCAACAAATGAACAAAGATTTTACCTGGCGATATGATCACCCTGGCGAGAGAATTTTTGCCCCGGCCGTGTTAAAAGAAGTTAGCGACTTAATGCCTCATAATACTTGTGTTACAACTGACGTTGGTCAACACCAAATGTGGTCAGCACAACATATGAGTTTTGATGATCCAAATAACTTTTTAACCAGTGGTAGTATGGGTACCATGGGCTTTGGTTTACCTGCCGCTATCGGCGCACAAATCAGTCGACCGCATGACACTGTTATTGCAGTTTCTGGTGATGGCTCTATCATGATGAATGTGCAGGAATTAGCAACAATAAAACGTTACCAAATTCCGGTGAAAATTATCCTTATTGATAATGCAAAACTTGGCATGGTACGCCAATGGCAAGATTTATTCTTCGACGGTCGCTTAAGTGAAACTGACTTAGCTGATAACCCTGACTTTTGCATGCTAGCGACAGCTTTTGACATAAAAGCTAAACAAATAACGAAAAAGAGTGAAGTAACCGCTGCCATCAACGAGATGTTAGATCATGATGGCCCATACTTATTGCAAGTTAAAATTGACGCCAAAGATAATGTTTGGCCTTTAGTACCACCAAACAGTGCCAATAATGAAATGATGGAGAGCGCTTAACATGAACACTCATACGATGAACAACTATACATTAATCATCATGACTGATGACAAGCAGGTAGTACTCGAGCGAATTTTACAAGTTACCCGTTATCGAGGTTTTTTGATCAATGGCATGACAGCCAAAGTTAATACCGGTAATAATATTGCCACTATTGAGTTATTTGTCAGTAGTGAACGCCCTATTTCACTTTTAATAGATCAAATTAATAAACTGGTCGACATCAAGAGTGTCAAGGTAGACAATAACGCGTCACAGCTATCAAAAGCTAAAGAGTGTAGTGCTTAATTTAGAAAAATAGCAACATTACACCGAAACAAGTTTAATTATTACGCACCCTGTCTGATTTATATAATAAGTTAGGCCGTAACAAATTTAGGAAAAGAAAATGGCAAAAGTAAATGCAGATCTAATTTGGTTCAACGGAAAACTCATGCCCTGGAAAGATGCCACCGTTCATGTAATGAGCCATGCTTTACACTATGGTTCGTCAGTTTTTGAAGGTATTCGTGCTTATAATACTCATAAAGACACTTGTATTTTTCGCTTAGAAGAGCACATTAAGCGTTTATTCGATTCAGCAAAAATTTATCGCATGAATATTCCTTATACCCCTGAAGAAGTCATCCAAGCATGTAAAGAAGCAGTAACTGAAAATAACCTTAAATCAGCTTATTTACGCCCTCTAGCCTTTTTAGGTGATATTGGTATGGGCTTGCGTCCACCTATTGATGCTCAAGCGGATTTGATGATTGCTGCTTTTAGCTGGGAAGCTTACTTAGGCGCTGATGCTATCGAAAATGGCGTTGAAGTTGGCGTATCTAGTTGGAACCGATTAGCACCGAACACTATGCCAACTGCAGCGAAAGCAGGGGGTAACTACCTTTCTTCACAACTAATTTCTACCGAAGCTGCTCGTCATGGTTATGCCGAAGGTGTTGCTTTAGATGTGAACAATATGGTCAGTGAAGGTGCTGGTCAGAATTTATTCTTAATTCGCAAGGGTATTATTTATACACCACCAAGTACTGCTTCAATTTTACAAGGATTAACGCGTGATACTGTGTTCTTCCTTGCTAACCAATTAGGTTATGAAGTACGTGAAGAGCCTATTTCTCGTGAGTCTTTATATCTTGCCGATGAATTCTTTATGTGTGGAACAGCTACCGAAGTGGTACCAGTAAAATCAGTTGATGGTATGCCTGTCGGCAATGGCTCAAGAGGCCCGATAACCAAAGCACTTCAAGAAGCGTTTTTTGGTATTTTTGATGGCTCTACCGAAATTCCAGACAATTGGTTAGATCCAGTAAAATAGCTTTCCTTTTGACGCTAGCTCTTCGTTAGGAGTGCTCACCTATATTCATAGGCTCCGCGCTCCTGCCTTGATCTAGTGTCAAAATTTAAATCTATTAATAGTCATGTTGCACAGAAAACAGCGAAGATATTAAAACAGCCAAAACTCTATTTTAAAAACACCTTCAATGAAGATGTTTTCAAAATAAAATTTATCCCTGTAATTTCAAACGGAACTCAATATCATGCCAAAATTAAGATCTGCAACTTCCACTCAAGGCCGTAATATGGCTGGCGCTCGTGCCCTTTGGCGTGCAACAGGTATGACAGATGGCGACTTTGGTAAACCTATTATTGCCGTTGTTAATTCATTCACTCAATTTGTACCCGGCCATGTACACTTAAAAGACATGGGGCAGCTTGTTGCTGGCGCCATTGAAGAAGCGGGTGGTGTAGCCAAAGAATTTAATACTATTGCTGTAGATGATGGTATCGCCATGGGTCACAGCGGAATGCTTTATAGCTTACCTTCACGTGATTTAATTGCCGACTCTGTAGAGTATATGGTTAATGCTCACTGCGCTGATGCCATGGTGTGTATTTCTAACTGTGACAAAATTACTCCCGGTATGATGATGGCGGCAATGCGCCTTAATATCCCAGTAATATTTGTTTCTGGCGGCCCCATGGAAGCTGGTAAAACCAAACTTAGTGATCAACTTATTAAGCTTGATTTAGTTGATGCCATGATCCAAGGTGCCGATCCTGAAGTGAGTGATGAACAAAGCGATCAAATTGAACGCTCAGCTTGTCCTACATGTGGCTCTTGCTCTGGTATGTTTACCGCCAACTCAATGAACTGTTTAGCAGAAGCTTTAGGTTTAGCCTTGCCGGGTAATGGTTCAATGCTAGCAACCCACGCCGATCGCGAGCAATTATTCTTACAAGCAGGTTCACAAATTGTCGAACTGACTAAACGTTATTATCAACAGGATGACGTCAGCGCTTTACCACGTAATATTGCCAGTAAAGCAGCCTTTGAAAATGCCATGTGTTTAGATATTGCTATGGGTGGTTCAACCAATACTGTGTTGCACTTATTGGCTACCGCACAAGAAGCTGAAATTGATTTTACTATGGCAGACATGGATAGACTCTCTCGCTTAGTGCCACAGTTATGTAAAGTGGCACCTTCAACACAAAAATATCACATGGAAGATGTTCACCGCGCTGGTGGTGTTATTGCTATTTTGGGCGAATTAGCCCGTGCCGATTTACTTAGCACTGAGGTGACTAATGTATTAGGTATTACCTTGGCTGAAATGATCGTCAAATATGATATCGCCGTAACTGACAATGACAAGGTAAAAAAATTCTATAGCGCTGGTCCTGCCGGAATCCGTACTACTAAAGCCTTTAGCCAAGATTGTCGTTGGGATAGTTTAGATGATGATAGAGCAAATGGCTGTATTCGTAAGCTAGAGCATGCGTATTCAAAAGATGGTGGCTTAGCGGTATTATCAGGCAATATCGCTGTTGACGGCTGTGTAGTAAAAACAGCGGGTGTGAGTGATGATAATTTAACATTTACCGGCCCTGCACACATTTTTGAAAGCCAAGATGATGCCGTTGCGGGTATTTTAGATGGTAAAGTAGTTGCTGGCGAAGTAGTGATCATTCGTTACGAAGGGCCAAAAGGCGGACCTGGCATGCAAGAAATGCTCTACCCAACCACTTACCTTAAATCAATGGGCCTAGGTAAAGCCTGTGCCTTGATCACCGATGGTCGCTTTTCAGGTGGTACTTCGGGTTTATCTATTGGTCATGTTTCACCAGAAGCTGCTGACGGTGGCGCGATTGCCTTAGTTGAGCAAGGAGACATTATCCATATTGATATTCCAAGTCGTAGCATCAGCTTTGAAATCAGCGATGAAGAATTATCTACTCGTAAGGCAGTTATGGAGTCTAAAGGCAAGCAAGCATGGCAACCAAAAGATCGGATTCGTCCAATAAGTTATGCATTAAAAAACTATGCCATGCTAGCCACCAGTGCCGATAAAGGCGCGGTACGTAATCGTGATTTACTCGATGGACTGACAGATAACTAATGACCGAAACACAAAGCCAAGCGCTCCTGGCACAACAAGCAGAGCAGCTAGACTATCTAAGGCGTATATTGCTTGCGCCAATTTACGATACCGTGGTTGAAACTGAGTTAACACCATTAACTAAATTATCGACCCGTTTAAATAATCAAATTTATTTGAAACGCGAAGATCAACAACCGGTGCATTCTTTCAAGTTACGTGGCGCTTGCAATAAATTAGCAAACCTAAGTGAAGCTGAATGTATTCATGGTGTTATTGCCGCTTCGGCAGGAAATCATGCCCAAGGTTTGGCATTAGCGGCCAATAAACTTGGTATTAAAGCGACTATTGTGATGCCCAAAACCACACCTGATATCAAGGTGGATAATGTCAGGCGTTTTGGTGGAGAAGTACGCTTAGTGGGTTATAGCTTTAATGAAGCACAAGAAGCTTCTATTGAATACGCTAAATCTGAACATAAAACCCTGATCCATCCTTTTGATGATGAAGATGTTATTGTCGGTCAAGGCACAGTAGCAAAAGAGTTATTACAACAACAACCTAATGCTGATGTGGTTTTTGTCCCTGTTGGCGGCGGTGGTTTATTGGCTGGTATGGCGGTTTACTTAAAGCAACTTAGTCCAAATACTAAAGTTATTGGTGTTGAAGCTGAAGATTCTGCTTGTTTAAAAGCGGCTTTAGCGGCTGGCAAACCCGTTGATTTAAAGCAAGTAGGTTTATTTGCCGACGGTGTGGCGGTAAAGCGCATCGGGGAGCACACTTTTAGTTTGATTGAGCGTTATTGTGATGAAGTTATTACGGTCAGTACCGATGAAATTTGCGCGTCAATAAAAGACATCTTTGAACAAACACGTGTCATTGCCGAACCTGCTGGTGCATTATCTTTAGCGGGATTACAAAAATATTGTGCCACTAACGAGAAAAGTGAACAATCTCTTGTGGCAATATTATCAGGCGCGAACATGAACTTTCATAGTTTACGTTATGTGTCTGAACGCTGTGAATTAGGCGAGAAAAAAGAAGCGGTTTTGGCCGTCACTATCCCCGAAGAAAAAGGTAGTTTTAAGCGCTTTTGCCAAACTATAGGCAACAGAGCGATTACTGAATTTAATTATCGTTATGTCGGTGAGGCGAGTGCCAACGTTTTTGTTGGTGTACGTTTAGGTGGCCATATTGAAGAGCGTCAGCAGCTGCTAGACGAGTTAGCAAGTGCAAACTATCAGGTTAATGATTTCACCGATAATGAATTAGCAAAATTGCATGTTCGCTATATGATCGGTGGTAAAAATAACACTGAAAAAATGAATGAACGAATATTCAGTTTTGAATTTCCTGAACACCCAGGAGCATTAGAAAAGTTTCTTGATGCCATGGGCGAACTGTTTAATATCACCCTATTTCATTATCGAAATCATGGCGCTGCTTTTGGGCAGGTTTTGGCTGGTTTTGAAGTAAGCACAGATAAAGAAAGTGAGTTTTTTGGGCACTTAGATGCTTTAGGCTATCAGTTTGAAGAAGCGACAGATAATCTTGCTTATCAAACATTTCTCAACTAAAAAACGTCAATAGCAGGTATATGAAAAATAAAAGACACTTCAAATGCCTCTTTAACCTGCTACTTGTTTCAGCCATTTCAGCTTGTTCTAGCTCTCCAACACATTCTCAAGCATCTATCGATACCAGAGCATGCAATACCATCAGTTACGGCAACAAAAATGTAGATACTCAATCGATGGACGATATTTTTAATAAATGCATGAGTGACAAGACAAAAATAAGAGATCAGCAAAAGGAAGAAGCTGACAATCGCGCTATTTTTGAATTTTTTTTAGTATTATTTCGCTCGTTCGGGAGTTGATAAATTATTTTTTGCCCTACTAGGCTTAGTTAGTGGTCAGAATTTTTCTATTGCTAGTTGTAATGTTTTGGTCAATTGGGGTAACAATTTTTCATGTTTTTTATGAATATAATGGTAACCTTCTGAGCGATGAATTTCGACTTTTTGAAGGTGACTTTCATCAAAGTCACCTATTTTTCCTAACTGATCTTCATTCACAATGAGAATATAGTTAAGACGACCTTTCATGATCATCGGACCTAAATATTCTTCACTTTTAAGGGTATAAGTAGATGCTGCATAAAATTAGCAGACATTGAAGACCCTCTGACAACACCGATAACATTATCTATTTTATTTAGTGCTGAAGGATGGCAATAAACTTTTTCGCTGCAATAAAGTATTAGCGAGCCCTTAGCTAACATCACTGGTACTCGCAATAGATTATTATATTTTTGTTCAATTTCTTTTTCAGCAATCATAATAGCATCTAAAGTACCCGCTTCAACCATTACTCTTGCTCTAGCCGTTAAGATTTTTTCAAAGTTAACTTTGTATCCTAACTAGGTATATGCAAATAACAGGTATTTTCCATAGCGATGACTTGCTTTATCAGACAAAGGTACCATGATTTGCATTGTTTTATCGTTTAATTGAGCAGGGATAAAAGTACCTGACACACTAGAAGAAATGAAGATAATCATGACCAATAAGCAGCCGTTTTTAATTATTTTTTTCATAGTATTAAATTATTAAAAGACAATTACTTTCCATTAGTCGCGGTATAGTTGAAAACACTTAACATCACATATCAACTCGCAAAAACACTGTTTTATGCCATAGTTATAGAATTAATGACATTCCTTATATAACTCTGCCGCTATCATGAAAAGTAATATTCGTACCATTGTTGAAGCAGTAGCTAATGCCTATGGTGATGATTTTTTCAACTCAATAACCTTGTCATTGCACAAAGCTATTGGTGCTGACTATACCTTTATAGCCTTACTAGACAAGGAAGCACTGGTATCTAAAACTATCGCACTGGTCACCAAAGGCAATCTTGCTGAAAATATTGAATATGCTCTCGCTAATACCCCTTGCGCTATTATCACCGACGATTCCATTTGCTGTTACAAAAGCCAAGTTTGCGCACACTTCCCCAAAGCTCAATTGCTCATTGATATGAAAATAGAGGCCTACATAGGCGCTCCTTTGTATGACTCAAAACAAAAGCTAATGGGCTTGATTGTCGCCTTATATAAGCAACCTTTAGAAGAAGAGATAGATGCAGTTACGCTTTTTCAAGTATTTTCTGGCCGTATCTCTGCTGAGTTAGAACGTCGAAATTATGAAACCTTACTTGAAGAAAAACTGCTTTCACGCACCTTAGCACTTTCGACAACGACCGAACAATTACAACAAGTACAACAACAATTGGTGGAATCTGAAAAGATGGCAGCCTTAGGAGCTTTAATCGCAGGCATCACCCATGAAGTGAATACGCCATTAGGTATAGCAATAACCACACATAGCATTATTTCTGATGAGCAAAAACAGTTAAATGATAAAATAGCTAATGAACAGTTAAGTATGAAAGATATGGAGCACTACATCCAAGCGGTAAATAACGCACTAACCATGCAAGGGGAGAACTTAATTCGCGCTAAGCAGTTAATTGAAAATTTCAAAAAAACCGCGGTTGATCAACAAATATTAGAAGTAGAAACCATTAATATTAAAGACTATTACAGCAAAGTCCTCTCTACTTTAAATTCAATATTAAAAACTAAAAAAGCCTCATTAACTATAACGGGTGATAATTACATCAATTTAGCAACCTACCCAGGAGTTCACGCCCAAATACTGACAAACTTAATAACCAACAGTATTCGTCATGGTTTTATAAGTATTGAAGATAACCACATCATCATAAATATTACTCAGCAAGAACATTTTGTTGAAGTGAACTATCAAGATAATGGTATTGGCTTATCTGAAGAGGCGAAAAAGCGAGTATTTGAGCCCTTTTACACCACAGCCAAAAAAAGTGGCGGCATTGGCTTAGGCATGTCAATTGTTTATAACTTAATTACTCAAAAACTAAATGGTCAAATTTTTATTGATAAAAATAGCAGCGGTGCTGGTTTTATTTATCAGTTTAAAGCCCATAAAGAACAATAAATCAGTCTATTTACTATAATCTAGCGTCAAAAAGGCAAGTGCTTGGCTAAACCTATAGGTACAACACCATATATAGTGCAAATAATAAAAAATCACACTACATATAGTTCTGCTTTAACAAAAAGTTGATCTCGATCAACTATCAAAACCCCGAAAATACTATATATTGTGTCTATCAAAAATAAAAACACCATATATAGGTTGCAAAATGGAATTCAACTGCTTACCTCCAACCATTGTTTTTCAGGAAGTACCTGACGAAATAAGCCTATGCTTTAGTATTACTGGCTGCAAAATTGGCTGTAAAGGTTGTCACAGCACAGAGCTTTGGAATGAAAATTACGGTAGCTCACTAACCAATACAGCCTTCATCCGTTGGCTGAAGAAATATCAAAGCTTAATTAGCTGCGTGGTGTTTTTTGGTGGTGAGTGGCAAGCCAACGCATTGATTGAAAAACTACTAATCGCCAAAAACTTTGGCCTTAAAACCTGCTTATATTCTGGTGAAAAATACATAGATATTAATATTTCACAACACCTTAATTTTTTAAAAACTGGCGCTTGGCAAGAGAAGCTTGGTGGTTTAGAAAGTCCAATTACTAACCAAATTTTTCGTGATTTATCTACCGGTGAAAAACTAAATCATTTATTTATAAAAAATCATAATAATAACTTTTCAAAAGGAGCCAACCATGTTGCGGCTTAACAACGAACAAATTGATAATAAAAAAGACTTTATCCACAATTACTTTTTAGCAAAAAATGCCGCTGATGGTTCAAAAATGGACGCCAATGCCAATGTTAGTCACAAAAACATTGCCACGTTAGAAGCGGAATTATTAAAAGATTGTTTTGTGCAAATTAACCGAGCCTTAGTACAAGATAAAATTCGAGAAACATTTAATGATGAACTAGCTACTGAATATTTACGACAAATTGAAGATCACGAAATTTATGTACACGACGAAACCAGCCTAAAACCCTATTGCACGTCTATCAGCATGTACCCGTTCTTGCTAAACGGTTTAACTAAGTTGGGTGGAGAATCAAAAGCCCCCAAACACCTAGAATCTTTCTGTGGCTCTTTTGTTAATCTTATTTTTGCTATTTCGGCTCAGTTTGCTGGTGCCGTTGCCACAGTAGAATTTTTAACTTATTTTGATTATTTTGCTCGCCTTGAATACGGTAATGACTACTTAAATACTCATAAATTTGAAATTGAAAACCACTTACAGCACGTAGTTTATGCCATTAACCAACCCGCCGCTGCCCGTGGTTATCAAAGTGTTTTTTGGAATATATCTCTTTTTGATCAACATTACTTTGCTTCTATGTTTGGTGAATTTGTTTTCCCTGATTTTTCAAAACCAAACTGGCAAACCGTGGATACACTACAGCAGTTTTTCTTAACTTGGTTAAATAAAGAGCGTGAAAAGTCCGTATTAACTTTTCCTGTTGTCACCGCTGCTATGCTTACCGAGAACGGCCAATGTAAAGATCAAGATTTTGCGCTAAAATTAGCCACACAAAAAGCACAAGGTAATTCATTTTTCATTTATCTTTCAGACAGTGCCGACTCTCTGGCCTCTTGTTGTCGCCTTCGCAATGAAATCTCTGACAACACCTTCTCTTATACCTTAGGCGCTGGCGGGGTCGCTACAGGCTCGATCAATGTTATCACCTTAAATATGAACCGCTTGGTACAAGACGGACGTGATTTGAAAACGGAAATCGAAAAAATTCAAAAATATCAAGTGGCTTACCGAGAGCTAATGGAAGATTATAAAGCCCAAGGTGCGCTATCTGTTTACGATGCAGGCTTTATTTCCCTCGATAAGCAGTTTTTAACTATTGGCATTAATGGCATGGCAGAAGCGGCAGAATTTGCCAATGTAACCGTTGGCAATAACCAAGACTATAAAGACTTTGTTAGCAGCAAGCTTAAAGTGATTTATCAGGCGAACCAAGTGGCGAAAAAAGAGTTTGGCTATATGTTCAATACTGAGTTTGTGCCTGCTGAAAACTTAGGGGTTAAAAATGCTAAATGGGATAGTAAAGACGGTTATCAAGTAAACCGTGATTGTTATAATTCCTACTTTTATTTGGTTGAAGATGATGACACCAATCACTTAGATAAATTTGTCTTACATGGTCAAGAAATCACCCAGTATTTAGACGGTGGTTCAGCGTTACACCTAAACCTTGATGAAGCATTATCCGCACAAGCTTATGTGAAACTTTTCAACGTTGCTGCCGCCACAGGTTGTAATTATTTCTGTATCAATGTCAAAATTACCATTTGCAATACCTGTGAAACTATCGACAAACGTACCCTGATCCAATGTCCAAGCTGTGGTAGTCAGGATATAGATCATGGTACTCGTGTCATCGGCTATTTAAAACGTGTTACCGCATTTAGCAAAGATAGACAAAAAGAGCATGCTTTACGCCATTACCATAAAGAAGGCAATAATGCAGCTTAACAACTAAGAAGTGCCGACAGCGAGTGTTCATTCTCGCTGTCGAGTAATATAAGCTACCTCACCATCAGTATGGTTACCTTGTTAGCCATACTTTCATCATCTAAACGACCATAACGCATGATAAGATCTTCTTTACCATCATGATTAATATCACTATGGCCAAACAATTCACCATTTTTGGGCAGTAAAAGTTTGTACTTACTGGCTTTGCGGTTAACCAATCTTGAAGTATTTTGCCCTAAGAAAATTTTTAACCTGTCCTCACCTGAAGATAAAATCAAATCTTGTAAATCATCACCATTAATATCTGTTAGCAGCACAATAGGCTGACCACTTTGCCCTGAGGTTAAACTAAAACTTAATTCCACTTCTTCAGAGAGCAAAGCATCATCTTCATAAATATCATGACTATTTAACGAAAATAGCAGTACGTTTTGATCAATACCACCGGAAAGTAAAGCGCCAATAATATTACTAACACTCAACTCAAATGATGACAGCAGTACTTCAAGTTTATTATCATTATTGACATCAATAATTTTCAAACCTGTTAACGTTCCTTCAGCCTGTATTACTGTATTTGCTGCTTTAGGAAATTCAAGCTGACCATTTTCATTGGTGAACCCAAAATAAAATTCATAGTCATTTATTCTGTCCAACACCCCTGAACTTTGAGTAAAGCGCACAATAACATCCACTAAACCATCACCATTAATGTCTTTTATTTGCTCAACAACACGATGGATAAGGTTACTTTGATCAAGACTTTCGCCATCCGACTCCCTTATTTGCCACCAATTTACACCATGTATGGTATCTGCCAAAACTAGATTTTTTTGCGTTACAGAAAAGCCTCCTGATGCTGTTTGGCTAAAATAATTAATACTGCCTTTAGAGATCCAGGCGATATCTTGCAAACCATCGACATTGAAATCTGCAAAAAACAAATTGGTCGGGTTAAAATTCACGCTAGCTCTTATTAACTCTGCTTCAGTATTAATTGGAATAGATTGATAAGAATATCCTTGACTGTTTTTTATAGACAACCATAAATTAGTCTGCTCAAAATCAGGCAAGATAATGTCATCTAAACCGTCTTCATTCACATCTTGAATAAAATCTTTTCGGGTAATAAAACTAGATTTATTTAGCAAAAATATCGAATTAACAGTTTGCTTTTGTTCAAGGTACAAGCCAATTTGTGTGCCATTACCTTCATTCAAATCTCCATTATAGTTTAAGGTTACCACTTCATTTTTTGCTAAGAAATATAAACCTTGCCCATTGTCACTCACATCAAAGGCAAAGTATTTATCAGCTAATAGCAGTTTATCTAATAATATAAAGCGGTTTGTTTTTTCATCGAAAACATACACCGCTATCCAAGTTAGGTTTTGCTCATCTTCGCCAATAACAACAAGCTCATCTGCTGGAGATTGCTCCGTAGACAGTATATCTACAGCAATAATAGGTAAACTTAGCTTGAAAGGTGCGGTTATTTGATAGCGCTCGAAGGCTAATTTAGTGCCAACAAGCTTGCTATTACTCGCATAAGTTGGCGAACTTACAGTGAATAGCAAACACCATATCAAGCCCAAAAATAATCGGTAATACATAGTCGTCCTTTTTAAAAAGTTTGTCTTTATTCAACTTACTTAGTATCACTTAACTAATCATTTAAAAGGATATTATTTTGTAAGTATTATACCCAGCCACTTCAAATCTAAAGCGGCATCACTTTATAGGCACAACGCCTAGCGCCTTCAACAAGATGCTCTTCTCTCGTCACTACCGCAACATCATTCAGTAAACGTTGAAATAGCTGCAATTCACTTCGACAAAAACTTAGGCATTTAGTTGCAGCCGCACATATTGGACAATGATTTTCAAACAACCAAAAAAAGTCTTGTTTAGTCGTCACTGTAGCCATATAACCCTCATCGCTACGTAATTTTGCCAGTGCCGTTAGCCTTTCTTTCACTCCAAACCTATCAGCCAGCGCTAATCGGTATAAGCGCATTGAAGATTCTTCTCTATTAGCAATGAGCTTATCTAAACCGTCATCACCAAATACTGCAATAACAGAATCAATGAGTTGCACGGAGAGTTCATCGTGACGATCAGCAAAATAGCTATTGGTTTTTTCTGTTAACGACCAGTAACGTGTTGGTCTTCCCCTAGCTGCCTTTTCGTCTTTGAATATAACTTCGCCAGACGCTTCAAGTGCCAACATATGCTGGCGGATACCCATGGTTGTCAAGCTTAGTTCATTGGCTAATGCTTTAGCCGTTAAAGGTCCTTGAGTTTTCAACAGTTCAATAATTTTATGATGAGTTTTCATCGTTAATCCTATGAAAGCAGATTAATTCAATAGTGCTATTATCTCTCAAAACAGCATTATGTAAACTTTTTAATTTATTTTATTAGCGCTCAATCGTTGATAATATTAAATAAAGCGTTTACCTTATTAAATATTAAGTAAACAAAAATATTTACAAATATGAGTTACTATCAGGAGAACAAGATGATCACCTTAGAGCATATAAATTTAGTCGTGAGTAACATTGAGAAAACATTAAGCTTTTATCAAGCGGCTTTTCCCCATTGGACCATTCGTGGCGGTGGTACCAGTAAATGGTATGGTAAACCGAGAAACTGGGTGCACTTTGGTGATGACTATCAATACCTTGCCTTTAATGACGATGGGGTTGGTAAAAACCGTGATTTAACCGGTCACCAAATTGGCCTTGCTCATTTCGCTTTTGTCACTACAGATATCAAAGGCGTTATTGCCCGCTTGGCTCAAGCTGGATTTATGATAGATAAAGAAGGGGCTGAAGATGAACATCGTAGTAATATTTACTTTATTGATCCCAATAGCTATAAAGTTGAATTTGTGCAATATCATAGTGATTTACCAACACTAAGAAACAAGTATGAATAAGTATCCCTATTCATATACTGTAACAAAAAACTGCCACTCATGTCATGGCTCAATGGCATGATTCGTGGTTTTAACCAGTTCACTTCTGCTACACTGCTGTACCTAATATTGTAAAAAAATTGTAAATTTCCCCATTAGAATATTCAATTAAGAGAGCTCCAATGAATAAAAAAATAATTTTATTGTCCAGTGTATTAGTCACTTCTATATTGGCCGCTTGCTCTGGTAACACTCCAGAGCCAACATCAGGCGCAGTTACGCAAGCTAATCAACAAGCAATAAATATCACCTACCCTGACAGTAAAAAAGGCAATGTGGTTGATAACTACTTTGGCAATGATGTTGCAGACCCTTATCGCTGGTTAGAAGACGATCGCAGCGCTGAAACTGGCGCTTGGGTAGAAGCTGAAAACAAAGTCACTTTTGATTATTTAGCACAAATTCCTTACCGTGAGCAGCTAAAGTCTCGTTTATCACAATTATGGAACTATGAAAAAATAGGTGCTCCATTTAAAGAAGGCGATTACACCTACTTCTATAAAAATGATGGTTTGCAAAACCAGTACGTAGTTTATCGTCAAAAAGGCGATGGTGAAGCAGAAGTATTTTTAAACCCTAATACTTTTAGTGAAGACGGTACCACCTCTATGGGTCAATTAAGCTTCTCTAAAGATGGTTCAATTGCCGCTTATTCTATTTCAGAAGGGGGTAGTGACTGGCGTAAAATCATTATTATTGACGCGATAACTAAAAAAGTATTAGAAACACCACTAGTGGATGTCAAATTTTCAGGTATTTCTTGGTATAAAAATGAAGGCTTTTATTACTCAAGTTACGATAAACCAAAAGGCAGTGAACTATCGGCTAAAACCGATCAACATAAGCTTTATTACCACCAATTAGGACAAGCACAAAAAGACGATGCTGTTATTTTTGGTAATACGAAAGCACAAAAACGTCGTTATGTTGGTGGCTCAGTTACTGAAGATAACCGCTATTTACTCATTTCGGGTGCAGTATCAACGTCAGGCAATGACCTATTTATTAAAGATTTAACTAAAGCCAACAGTCCATTAGTTACCATTACCGACAATTTTGATGCTGATACTTATCTGCTTGAAAATGAGGGTGATAAGTTATTTTTAGTGACCAACTTAAATGCACCCAACAAAAAAATTGTAACGGTAAACGCTAGTGCGCCACAAAGTAAAAATTGGCAAGATTTTATCGCGGAAACGGATTATGTACTAAGTGCTTCAATAGGTGGTGGTTCATTCTTCACTGAGTATATGGTTGACGCCATTTCAAAAGTATACCAATACGATTACCAAGGTAATCAAATTCGCGAAATTAACTTGCCAGATGTCGGTAGTGCTAGCGCTTTAGAAGGCGAAAAAGATGCGACTACCTTGTATTACTCTTTTAGTAACTACAAAACACCAGGGACAATTTATAGTTTTGATATCGACAAAGGTGTTAGTGACGTTCATAAAAAATCTGGCGCTAAATTCGACAGTAACTCCTTTGAGTCTAAGCAGGTATTTTATACTTCAAAGGATGGCACCAAAGTGCCGATGATCATCACCTATAAAAAAGGTCTAGAGCTTAACGGTAAAAACCCTACGCTTTTATATGGTTACGGTGGTTTTAATGTCAGTTTAACACCAAGATTTAGCGTAACGCGCGCGGTTTGGCTAGAGCAAGGCGGAATCTACGCTGTAGCAAACTTACGTGGTGGCGGCGAATATGGTAAGAAATGGCATGATGCCGGCACACAATTGAAGAAGCAGAATGTTTTTGATGATTTTATTGCTGCAGGTGAATACTTAATTAGTCAAAATTACACTTCCAGTGATTATTTAGCCGTTCAAGGTGGCTCTAATGGTGGCTTGCTAGTCGGTGCCGTAATGACACAACGCCCTGATCTAATGAAAGTAGCACTGCCAGCTGTTGGTGTATTAGATATGTTACGTTACCACACCTTTACTGCCGGCGCCGGTTGGGCTTACGACTACGGCACTAGCGAGCAAAGCAAAGAGATGTTCAATTACTTAAAAGAATATTCTCCAGTGCACAATGTTAAAGCTGGGGTAAGTTATCCTGCAACCCTAGTAACCACAGGCGATCACGATGACCGCGTAGTTCCAGCTCATTCATTTAAATTTACTGCTGAGTTACAAGCTAAACAGGCAGGTAACGCGCCAACCTTAATTCGCATTGAAACCAATGGCGGTCATGGTGCAGGTACACCAGTATCAAAAACCATTGAGCAATATGCTGATATTTTTGCCTTTACCTTGTTTAATATGGGTGTTGAAAAATTACCCAACTAATTGCTGTTATAACCAATAAGCAACTACATTGATCCCGATCAAGTACCTGAGTAATTTGCTCAGGTATTATTAGCTCAACTTTATCGAGATAATTTTATTTTGGAGAACATGATGGGTTGTTGTGGCGGTTGTGGTGGCGAAGATCACCAAGAGAAGAAAGAACAAGAGCAAGCAGTTGAGCAATCAACTGAAAAGAAAACTGAAGAAAAAGAAGCTTAGTTTTCTATTAAGTTCAAGCTTAAAAAAGGCAGTATAACTTTCGTTATACTGCCTTTTTTAATGACTTTCTTAGCGGCTAAAATTATGCTTTAGTTGTTGAATGAATAAATCCTTTCAACAAAGCAAACTGAGCAAAATAATAACTACTCATCACAACAAAGTGGTTGTTCTCTATGGGGATATAAAACTTATTAAAACCAATCAAAGAATCTGATAAGACAAAACTTACCCCACCAAGAACCAACCAAACACTGGATTTTTTACTCAATACTGTCGCCAGTGCCATCAATAATAATATACTCATATAGGCAACCACAGGGATGAACATCTGCCCTAAACCATCAGCTAATAACATTAGCATTACTGCGCCGTAAGCCATATAGGCCAGTAGGATTATTGAATATTTACCCTGCCATAGTTTTTCGTCATAAGGCTTTAGACTGACAAGGTAAAATAAATGGGCGATGAAAAAAGCACCTAAGCCAAAAACAAACCAACTTTGCCTATCAAAATCAAGAATAAAATCTCCACATACAGAGAAAATTAGCCCGAAAATAAAGTATTTATTTTATTTCACCAAGCCTAATTGCCTTACTGCCACTCCAATCAACAACAACAACATGGGCAACAACTTTACAGCCCAACTTAAAGGATAAGGTTTAACTAAGGTGGATAACACAAACACGCTGGCAAGCAAGATAAATAATATGGTGGTTTTTTGAGGCTTATAAAAATTATTTTTCAATACTTTTCAACTCCAACTGCACAATTATCATGTTTTTTCCTGTGATAGCAACACTCAGCTCTTGAGTGTTTAATGCTTCATCAGCTGTAGAAAGCTTCACCAAATGGCCTGCCGACACTAGTGTCTTTTCCTTTTGAGAAGTTTCAACATGCATCTCATCCAACAAACTATAGGCAAAACATAAACTCGTTTTAGACAAATTCATCACCACTTGCTGGGGAGCAATATAGCAATGCACTTGAGGAGTCACCTCGTTATTATCAGTAATGATATTAAAATCTTTTATCGGTCCATTAAATAAGTGCCCTTGAGTGATACAACCGCCGTCAAAACTCGCCATATCAAGTATATTTTCTAGAACATCGACGCTCTTATCGTCATGGTGCAAACTTAAGCCATTACCGTCGATCAAAACTAGATTACGGTGATAACCACTAAAATCGGAAAAAACACCATCATTCACCACACTGGCAATACTAAGCCGCCAAATAAAATTATCTAAACTAGCATGGTCATTAATGGCTAATTCTGTGGTTTCACCCAAACCATTTTTCCATGGGATAGTTTTAAACGCCTTAGACGAGATAATTTCTAACATATAGCTTCTCTTAAAGAATAATCATGTTTAAATATTACTGACCAATAGCAATTTTAGCTTGCCATTCAAGCCAGTCGCTATCAACATCTTGATGCAAAATAAAGCTGGTCGTTTTACTTTGCTTTTCAGTCCCTTCAAGCTCAGGGGTGGCAAAGGCAATACCGCCAGCAATCAGAGTTTCGATAGATTCAGAATCAATATTTATTCCTGAAAAAATACCCGCCTCAATATTAATGCCACTGGTATTCCAAAACTTACTGCCACTATTAACGAGTGGCTTGTAACGCTTAGCAATATTAATAAAAACATCGACCTTATCGGCGTTAGCAGATAGATCAACCCCAATCACCTTACCCACGACGACCTGACGATACAGCACAGGGTTGCCAACTCGTACAGAGCCTAAACGCTGACTAATTAGTTTAATATTCAAACCAAAGGGAAGATGTTTTACCGTCGGTGCTAGCTCTAGTGCTTCAAATATTGTTTGTTGCTCACCGTCACTTACACTCGGTAGCAAGCCGATAAAAGCGCCTTCAAGTAATGATGAAACATTTTTTGCGCCGACCAAACCAATTTCAGGCTCTACTGTCCAAAACTGAGTACCTTGCTTAGCGTATTTTGCGCCTAGATCACTTAATAAGACTAAGGCAGTGACACCTACTTCATCATCATTAAAAATTAACTTGGTCACGGCTCCTAACGCTTGCTCCTGATAGACAACTTTAGTATTTACCTTCAAACCAGCATAATCATTAAAGTGAATACTAATTGCTAAGCCCGCGTTCTTGGCTTGCTCAAAGTGCTCAAACAGCTTGAAGCTATCTAACTCTTTAACCCCTACTTGCTGGTGTTTAACAGTGCTAGGGTTATAGAAACTAATACCGCCTCGTAAAATAGCATCAATTGATTCGGTCTTAACAACAAAGTCCTCCAAACCACCACTGAGCGTAACACCACTGGCATTATAAAAACGCGTATCTACTTTTATTAATGATTTATGCTCATCATCAATAGTAATGTTAACTCGTACTTTATCGGCTTCTTTGTCTAATGCGACGTTATCAACTTGCCCGACGACCACACCACGGTAACTTACACTGCTGCCCGCAGTAGCCACATTCGCATTATCCGTGACCAAGCTTAATTGCAACCCCGAGGCACTTGCATGTTTAGCGGGGGGTGAGTTTAATAAGACAAAGTCAGTTTTAGTGGTTTGATTTTCTTTGTCGAGATTAAAGGTTATATAGGCACCACCTAACAAAGCGTCAGTATCCGTCGCGCCAGATAAACTCAAGTTAGGTTTGGCTAGCCAAAATTTTGTACCCTCGCGTAATATTGTCTCGTATTCAGGTAATAAGCCAAGATAGAGCTTACCTTTATCACCCTGCACGGTAATATTGTGAATTGCGCCAATTTCTACTCCTCGGTGTAACACGCGGGTATGCTTGTTTATTTGTTCATTTGCTGAAATGACTAGGGTAAAACTAGTGCGCTGCTCTGCTAATTTTTCATTAGCAAACAAATTAAATTTATCGCCATTTTCTACCGCTTGATTAGACGTTGCTGAGTCAAGATTAATAAACGAAATCTCCCCCGTTAATATGCTCTGCAAAGACTGTGCTTCTATATCCACCCCTTGAAGGTTTGCCTTAATTTTTAATCCAGAATTGTTATAAAAATGGCTTGTTGAAGTCACATAATGTTGGAATTCTTTTTCAACATGAATATGAATTAAATGCTGCTCTGCCCCTACCGTTTCAACGGCTTGTACGCTACCAACAACTTGTTGTTTAAAATAGATGTTACTGCCCACTTGCAATGAATGTCGATCATTGGCTTCTATAATCAGGTGTAAACCGGGTTCAGTATATCGGTATGGCGGCTTAACATTAAAAACAGAAAACTTGCTGCTTGGTTTACCTTGTAGTGAAGGACGAATGCTGATGTATGTGCCTGTTAGTAAAGTTTTGGCATTTGATATACCCGTTAAATCAATATGAGGTGACACTATATAGAATTGTGATTGTTCGGTTAAATACGGAACAACACGTGGGTTCACTTTTGCTTTCGCGGTAATTTTTCGCGTTTTAGGATCAATTTTACTAAAAGAATCTATTCTGCCTATTGTTAACCCTTGATACAAAATTGCCGCATTATGATCGATACCTGAGTTCCAATCTAAACTTAGCTCAATTTCATGACCCACTTCGGCAGATTGAAAGTCAGCATGTAAAGGAAATATTGTACCGTTTTTAGCAGGCGCTAAACTTTCTTGATAGCTTAAGGTGTCAACAGCAATACCACCGCCAATAATGGAAGCTAAAGAGTCCGTATTAACCTTTATTCCGCCAGAGATAGATGCCGTAACTTGCACACCACTAGTATTCCAAAAAAGGGAATTCTCTTTTACAAGATGAGCATACTCTTGCTCAATAAAGACATTGATATCAATACCCTGATTATCCTCAACATAGTGATAGCCGGTAACATAACCAATAGGGATCTGCTTAAAAGTTATCGGGGAATTTTCGCTGATCGAGCCCAAAACACTGGTTTGTAGGGTTAAATGTAAGCCTGGAGTCGTCATGTCGAGTTGTGGCGCTTCGTTAAGCGCAACAAAGTGATCTTGGCTTTCTGAATCTTCGCTAGTGTCAGGAATAATGTTGATATAACTACCCGATAATAACGTATCTAAACCAGAAACACCCTGTAGAGAAATATCTGCGCTAACTAACCAAAACTGTGTGTTTTGTGTCAAGTAATCAGCAAAAGACTTAGACATTTCAACTTCAGCAATCACCGATTGTAAGTCATCAGAGGGCACAACCTTACTGACGATGCCTGTGACGAGACCTTTATAACGAATTTCAGTTTTTTTCGGAACAATCCCTGTACCACTGTCAAACTCAATGGTAATAAAAACACCTTGCTCTGATAGCGATTTCACCCCTAACCAGCCACCAAAAATTAATGCAATAAAAGGAACAAACCAAATAATTGAAATACCTTGACGGGGCACAACCTCAGCAGACGCTGCACTATTTTTCAATTCCTTGTTATTCAATGAGTTATCAATAGTCATTCTTTTCCTTAACCTAATTAATTGGTTCGCTGTTTTGCTTTTTATCCCATAAAAGTCTAGGGTCAAAACTATTTGCCGCTATCATGGTAAAAATTACAGTTAGGGTAAAATAGTTTATTGCTGGGCCAGCCGCTACGGAGGTAACAAAGCCTAGCTCAACCACCGCCACCAGTAATGCAACCACAAAGACATCAAGCATTGACCAAGGCCCTAAAAACTCTAACACATGATAAAACTTACTATGCTTATCAGGTCGTAAACGTACCCCCGTTTGTACCCGATAAACCAGTAAAAACAAACCAAAAATTTTGAGCAAAGGCACAATTATACTCGCGGTGAAAATAATTGCCGCAATAGGGTATAAGCCTTGGTCAACAAACTGACCAATACCTGAAAGTATGGTTGACGGATCACCTATCCCTAATGAATAGATAGTCATAATAGGGTAAAGGTTTGCCGGAATAAAAGCTATTAATGCTGCAATATTCCACGCCAAAGTATATTGTAAGCTATGCGGTTTACGTTGATAAAAAAAACCATGGCAACGAACACACTGTATTCTTCCCCTGTAGGTAGGCTCACCTTGCAAGTCATTCAATTTATGACATTTAGGACAAAGAGCAAGATTACTTTCTTTCGCCGTATTAATCGACAAACTCATCCTCCAGCTTTTGCCAAATGTAATCATGATCTAAAGCAACAGAGGCCATCGTTGAGCTGATGAGCCAAAGAATAAAAGCCAGTAAGCCCATATTCACCGACAGTTCAGTATCATCAAGCAATTTATACATAGAAACAACAATGCCCAGCATGAAAACGTTAAGCATTGCCCAGTTATCTAAATGATGAAAAGCACGGAAAAAGTGTAATAATGAAGGCCTTAATTTATTGAATTTAAAGCTATAGGTAATATAAAAAGCCCCCAATAAACGTACAACAGGCACGGCAATTGCGAACAAAAATACTAGTGTAGCGATCATAAAAAACTTACGTTCAATAAGTACCACAATACAATCAAGCAATGAAGCATGATGGTATTGCCCAGCCAAAGTCACCCCCATAATGGGCAGTAAAATAGCCGGCACTAGCAGAAAGATACCCGCCAACGACCAATTAAAACTTCGCTCAATTGAATCAACTTTTCGCTCTGCCATAGTGCTACCACAACGTATGCATTTAGCACTTTGCCCCTGCCTTAATTCAGGCCGATCATAAAGAGCATCACACTGTTGGCAAGCGATTAACTGTTTGTTACCCCGACGAAGACTCAAAAGCACCACTCATTTTCAAAAGAAATTATAGTTATACCCGTGCAATAGTATTTTAGGGGATAAAATAATGAAGCTACAAGTGCTAAAAACAAAAAAAGCAGCGATATACGCTGCTTTTCATCAAGTTAGTTGTAAATATTTGTCTACTATTTAAGTGAAGACATATACTTCACTAACTCATCAATATCGCTGTCTGATAATTTAATCGCAATATTGCCCATCATATTACCTCTGTCATTAGCGCGACTACCATCACGGAAACTAGCAAGTTGTTTTTTCAAGTAATCAGCATTCTGGCCAGCAAGTGCAGGAAAACCAGCTTGCGCCATACCCTTTCCTTTAACGCCATGACAAGCTACACAAGCAGTAATACCTTTTTTAGCATCACCACCAAAATATAATTTTTGACCTACTTCGCTTGCTTCACCCGTACCCGCAGTCTGAGCCTGTACAGCAAAGAAAGCACCTAAATCTTGCATGTCTTTTTCAGATAATGCGGCAACCATGCCAGCCATAATAGGATTTTTACGCTCGCCCGATTTATAGTCAGCTAACTGCTTAGTAAGGTAGTTCGCACTTTGACCCGCTAATTTAGGGTACATAGGTACAGGGCTATTACCATCTACTCCATGACAAGCAACACACATAGCTGATTTTTCTTGACCAGATTTTACGTCACCAGCATAAATTGCCTTGGCTGGTGTTGAAGTAACAACCTTTGTATTGCCAGCAGAAGCGGTAGTTGCTGGTGCAGTGCTATCACCTGTTGACTCTTCACGCTCGCTAGCACGTTTTTGGCTGGAAAAAAATGCTGCTAAATCAGCCATATCTTGCTCAGATAAATTCATCGCCATAGGTGCCATCATCATGTTAGTGCGAGCGCCAGATTTAAAATCAACCAATTGTTTTACTAAATAAGCAGCTTTTTGACCAGCCAGATCTGGATAAGTAGGATTAGGGGTAACACCCGTAGCACCATGACAAGCACCACATACGCCGGCTTTTGCTTTACCTGCTTGAGCATCGCCTTCTACTGCACTTGCAATATTTATAACGCCTAAGGTTAACAATAGTGAAAGGATAATTTTTTTCATTGAGTTACTCTCTGGTTGTCCAAAAATAAATTATTATGTGTTTGATCTTCAATAAGTGACGGCATTTTACACTAATATAAGCCTCGTGGAACAGCATCCAACAAAAAATTACTTGAAAAACACCGTATTTCACTAATTTATTTATTTTTTTAAATAAAAAATTACCAGAAAACGTTATAATGCCACTTTATTTATTATTTTAAATTAACCGAGTTAAGCCCTTGTCTTCTACTACAGTCCATTTAAGTAAAGCCACCTTTACTATCAGCGCCCCAGATATTCGTCGATTACCTGAAGACAGTGGCATCGAAGTTGCCTTTGCTGGTCGTTCAAATGCGGGTAAATCAAGTGCCCTAAATACCTTAACCAATCAAAAAAGCCTAGCGCGTACCAGTAAAACACCTGGTCGTACTCAATTAATTAACGTATTTGAAATTGGTAACAACAAGCGCTTAATTGACTTGCCCGGCTATGGTTTTGCCAAAGTACCTTTAGAAATGAAGAAAAAATGGCAAAAAGCATTGGGAGAATACTTAGAAAAACGTGAAAGTTTAAAAGGTTTAGTGGTATTAATGGATATTCGCCATCCATTAAAAGACTTAGATATGGATTTAATTGAGTGGGCTGTCGATAGCGAATTGCCCGTGCTAGCCTTATTGACCAAATGTGATAAATTATCCCAAGGAAAACGTAGCGCAGAAGTGCTAAAAGTGAAAAAAGTATTAGCACCACTTAATGCCGATATAAAAGTGCAGGTCTTTTCATCCCTTAAGCGTACCGGCGCAGACCAAGCTGACGCTATCATTTGTGACTGGTTCTCAGAAGAAGCAGAAGCAAGCGAGTAAACCTCTATTTGTACAAATACCACAGCCATCCTTAATCTTACTCTGTATAATCCAAAGAATGGCTACGGCAACTTAGTATTGCTTGGACTATTTTGTGCCATGAACTACCGTTCAATAGCCCCTAGATACTTATTGAGCCGTTAATTAATTTCCATGAGTGACAGAAATCTAGAGCTTTTAGAACAATTTAATAAACATTTGCAGCTAAAAAACTCATCATAGAATCTTGAGTACAGAAAAATAACTTCGTATAAAAGTCTTTAAATAAGTGTCCTGAAGAGGTTGCTACATTTTAATATTCTGTTTTCTTTACTTAAACCTGAAGTTCTAAAAATTTAATGGAACTTCTTTGCCTCTTCTTTCATCACAGCGCAATCATCCGGACTAATTTATAGCTTTGTGCCGATGAGGTAGTTATTAATAGCTCGTTGAACTCACAGCACCAAACAGCCTGTCAGAGTTACCACTTTCATAGAAATAAAAGATCATAATAGGGTCAAAGTAGTCAAAAAGATCTTCACATCCCCTCACTTAATCTCATTTGATGATAGATAATCTCAAACATTATGCGCAGTTACAAATGCCCACAAGATAAAGCTATTACTTGTCACTATCTAGAAACAGAGTCTGTTAGTTGTAACTTTGCCCACCAAGGCATGTCATCTTCAGATAAATAACAATCCATGATTAACTCGGCATGGATATAAGCTCATTGAGAGGTATGGCTACATAAATTTCAGCTATAAAAAAACCGATGACATGGAGATCATCGGCATATATTAGCTATAGGGAAAGCTAGAATAAAAATTATTACAATAAGTGTTCTAGGAACAAATTAATTATAGAGTAAGCACTCTATAAAAGTAAAGTAAAAGTAGTGTAATCACTCTACTTTTGTTGATCTAAGTCAATTTTCCTGGTGACTTTTTATGTGGAGGTGTCATAAATAATGAGAATGGTGTCAATAAATGAGAATAGCACTGTGCTCATACATATTTAAATTAATGACTTCTTTAAGCTCATTGCTGCCGCTGGTATTTAATTCCTAAACGGAAACTCACAGCCATTTCGGTCATAAATTGCTTGTTAAAACCAACTTCTGAAACAGCCACTTGAATAACGAAATCCGTCGTTATCTCATTTCATGTTAGGAGAGAAATTCAGTTAAATCCTTGTTATAAAATCAAGGGTTTCCTTACTTCACAACAAAAACAACTATCCATTTCTTATCGAGTGTCAGTGATTTTATTCGGTAAATTAGTGCGTTTTGTGTAGGTTGGTAAATCTTTTATTGCATTTAAAGACGATCGTCTTTAAACTACCATCGAGTTAAAAGACCGCAGGTTGTTAATCAATGGCAAGACCTAGAAAAAATGATCATTTAAAACAAAAGCTACTAGAGACAGGTATGCGTTTATTAATTGATAACGGCTACCATGGTACAGGTATTAAACAAATACTTGATGCTGTGAATGTACCTAAAGGGTCGTTTTACAATTTTTTTACCAGTAAAGAACAGTTTGTTTCAGAAATTATTATTTATTATTCAACGGTCATTTCCGAAGAGTTTTCGCTTTTTTTGAAAACGTTTAACAACGAATCTACGATTATTACTTTTTGGTTGTGCTTTCAAGAGAAAGTCAATGCTAGTGAAAGTTGTGCTTGTCTAATCGGTGCTATGGCATCAGAAATTGCACAGTCTAGTGAGTTATGTCGCCGTACTATCATTGACGTTGAAACCGCTTGGTTGTCAACACTGACATTATTATTAAACCGTTCTCAACAACAAGATGATGTTCGTAATGATTTGAAAGCCGAAGATTTAGCCTCGTCTTTTTATAATCATTGGCAAGGTAGCTTGCTTGAATTTCAAGTGAGCAATAACACAGAGATTGTTTTGCACCGTTTAGCTACATTTGTTCGTTTGCTATTAACAGATCAAGGACAGACAAAGATTGCCTCTTGCTCTCATTATTTCAAGGATAACCTTCATGTCTAATACCAGAGTACTTAGTTCGTCAATTGCCATTACCGAAAATGTTTCTGCTAAAAATCGATTATTTAAATCCGCTATGAGTGAACAGCTAGGGGACAAAAATTTTGCACCAACACCTCAACTTGTTCATCTTTTCGATGTTTGGTCAAAAGGTGGAACAGGTGTATTGATCACAGGGAATGTGATGATTGATAGAACGGCGTTAGGTGAACCTAAAAATGTAGTGCTTGATAAACAATCTGAATTATCACCGTTTAAACAATGGGCTGAAGCCGGAACACAAAATAACACCCAATTATGGATGCAACTTAATCATCCAGGAAAACAAAGCCCAAAGTTCTTAAGCTCTGAGCCTGTAGCCCCATCGGCTATTCCACTATCGAAAGCCTTACAAAGTGGCTTTAATACACCTAGAGCGCTTAGTGAAAAAGAAATATTTGCTATCATCGAAGATTTTGCATTCGCCGCTGAAAAAGCACAGGAAATGGGATTTACAGGTGTACAAATTCACGGTGCTCATGGTTATTTAGTCAATCAGTTTTTATCGCCTCATCACAATCGCCGCGAAGACAAGTGGGGAGGTAGCTTAGAAAATAGAATGCGCTTTGTACGTGAAATTTACCAAGCAATTAGACTGCGTGTAGGAAATAACTTTCCTATCGGTATAAAATTAAATTCTGCTGATTTTCAAAAAGGTGGTTTTAGTCCCGAAGACTCAATTCAAGTAATGAAAACTCTACAAGAGGACGGCATAAACTTGATTGAGATTTCAGGGGGAAATTATGAAAAACCAACAATGATGGGTGGTAAAATAAAATCGAGTACAGAAAAGCGTGAAGCATACTTTTTAGAATATGCTGAAAAAGCCAAACAATTGTTAACAATTCCATTGGTAGTAACGGGCGGTTTTAGATCGGCATCCGCAATGGAGGAAGCGCTTAAGTCAGGTGCCACAGATATGATTGGTATTGCCCGCCCATTAGCGGTTGATCCCAATGTATCTAATAAATTACTCGCAAACGAATCCCATAAAGTATATTTGAAAACGTTAACCACTGGCGTTAAAACCCTAGACTTTATGGCGATGTTAAATATTACTTGGTACGAACATCAACTCAGCCGCATAGGCAATAAAAAAGCCCCTAAACCAAATATGAGTGCTTGGCTCTCTGTAATAAAAACAATTTCAAGTATTGGATTAATTGCGTTTAAAAAACGTCGAGCTTAAACATTATTCGAACAATATTTACAGGCTTGAAAGTCGATGGGGGATTGGATGCATTAGATCATGTTTGCTCTTAATTTGTTGAAACTGATTCTACGCGCAATATTGACATTTATAGTAACGCGAACGACCGCTATGGTGGCGCAGGAGCCAGATACCAGTTATGGATCTGGCACATTATCTAAGAATCTATACTTTCTGAAATCTCAAGAGCATCATCGACCTCTATCCCTAAATACCTGACAGTGCTTTCAAGCTTTCGATGACCTAGTAACAATTGGCATGCTCGTAGGTTTTTAGTTTTTTTGTATATCAATGATGGCTTCGTTCTTCTCATCGTATGAGTTCCGTATTGAGTTTGATCTAAACCAATCATGGAAACCCAAGCATCAACAATTCTTCCATACTGACGTGTTGATAGGTGATCTGAAGAATGTATTCGTGATTTAAACAAATAATCGTTTGGGCTTAGATGAAAATTTGCAATTAAAGTTTGAACTGAATTACGAGTGTTTTCGGTAAGTTCAAATTGAACAGGTAATCCTATCTTTTTTTGAACGATAATAGCTCTAGACTGAATTGTTTTTCCGTGAGCAATATCCCTTATTTTCAGAGTTACTAAATCGCATCCTCTTAATTTACTATCAATGGCAAGGTTAAAAAGAGCAAGGTCTCTTATATTATTTACTAATTCTAGCCTGATTCTGATTGCCTAAATTTGTTGAAGCTTAAGCGGTAATTTTTGCCCAACAATTTTGTTTTTGTTCCAAGGCTCAGTTGGTTTATATACGGTTAAAGAAAACATGATAGTCCTCCGTTATTAATGGAGAACTAAGTATGGTCTATTGTGAGCTTCAAGCTCATTATAGTCAGTGGAATTCAATTTCTGAACGTTTACTATTACAACTTGGTTTTAGTTGATAAAGTACAATGTTATACATAATTTCACTCCTTCTTTAAGTGAACTATAATTATGAAACCATCTAGATTAAATTACTTATTGGAGACAGCTCATGACTGATGAACCTGACTGGATAAACCCAAGCAATGACCGTAGGACACCGTATACTGAAGATGAGCTTGAATTATTTGTTGATGGTTTTATTGAAGGCTTTGTAGATGAGTGGGAAGATTTAAAATTCAAATTGGGCGAACCAATGGCAAGACAAAAAATTAAAGACGGATTCATAGCCAAAGATGAAAAAAATTTACATAATATCGAACCCGATGGAGAGGTTCATTAGAGATCGAAATAGTGCGAGAAGTGGAACCTAGCAACTCGTTAATTATAACATCCACTTCAAGCTCATTATAGCCATTAACATTCCACATGTAGATGATAACCAATGCCACTTATTTAACGTTTTAGCTATCATAAAAAGAGTATAATAGTATTATTTAATTCTTAAATTTAGATGAACTTAATATCATAAACTACCAAATAAACAGGCATTAATTTTAAATAACCTTCATTTTTTGCTTAATCAACATTCCTGTACGATAATTAACCAGTCGGAAATAAATTAAGTCTTGGGTAGTATGCTTTCCTTGCTTACTTTTAAAATTCAATTAAAGGAAATAAAAAATGAAAAAAATATTATTGACATTAATTACTGTAATGATTGCTTTTACTATTCAAGCCGGAGACAAGCCCTATACACTAGGTACTGTATGGGAGGTATCATATATAAAAGTAAATGACGGTAAACTTGAAGATTACTTAAAAAATCTTAACAGCGGTTATTACCCAATTTATGAAGAATATAAGAAAAAAGGCTGGATAACATCATACAAAGCAATAAGCTTCAATCGCAATAACCCTGATGATTGGAACTTAATGTTGTTGACGGAATACCCAAACTGGGCAACTTTTGATAGAAAAGAAAAAGAATGGGAGGCTGTTGTTGATGAAGTATTTAAAAACAAAAAAGCCGAAGAAAGCAGTAATGAAGATAGAAAAAATATTAGGGTTTTATGGGGGTCAAAAGTTGGTGTAGAAATGGTTCCTGTAATCTAAATACACCATAAAAATAGACGAGATAAGCACATTTTCCAAAGAAACTTGTCGCGTCAGTCTTATAACATGAGCTGGCGCTATTTAATTTGTAATAGGTCGTATTGATTTTTCATTAGTGACCTAATCCAGAGCAGCCAGCTATTGACGGAGTTCAGCTCAACTGTCTATTATCTATCCCCTCAGTAAAATTAGTTCATTAGAAAATATATGGCAAAAAATCATAGGGTAGTGCCTTAAATACGTAAAGATTTAGGTTTATCAGTTCATTATTGTATGACCGCTTTGGTGGCGCAGAAGCCAGTCAAGTTGAGGAACAATTAGAATTGATACGTCTCTTATAAGCTCAGTATTATAAAGTATCCTTATATATGTTAGAATTTAGCAATATTATTATTTAAAATCATTAGGTGTATTTCATGTCTGAACACTCAATTATCGACATTTGTGTTGAACCTATAGAACTATATAAATTACTCAAAATAGCCAATATGGTTGGCGGTGGCGGCGAAGCTAAAACCATGATCAGTGAAGGTAATGTTTTAGTAAATAATGAAGTTGTAGTTCAAAAGCGTAAAAAAATTCGACACGGAGATATTATTGAATATAACGGTAAAGTTATTGAGGTCGCTTATAATCCCACCAAAAAATCAGCAGAGTTTATTAATACAGTAGTTTTAGCGAGTAAAAAAGAACAAAGGAAAAAAAGAGCTAAAAGTAAAGCGCGGCTTCTTTCATCAAAAACTGTTACTGAACCATCGCTCGAACGCTAAAAGGCCAAATTTGTAGAGCCTATTACCCTCTAGATAGCTCCGCAAAGTGGTAGAACTTGTCACAAGCCAAATGTTAAGTATTGTACTAACTACCTTTAGCTTTGCTACGATTATGTGAATGACCGCTATGGTGGCTTTTTCGACTGTCAGACCTGATTAGAGGTGAATTTTCTCTCCCTCTCACCTAGTAAGGTTGAAGTTAACGTTTGGAAAAACAGACAAGCTAAATTAATATCTAGCTCGACTCGAATATAGGCTATTAATATTCTCGTTATTTATGAATTAATGGGTGATCTTCTCATGATGTTTGACACGAAAAACCAGAAATAAATTCACTTGCCTCTCTACAGGTCTTATTAATCCTGATCACTCATTCTTGAAATTTTCGAAGATCCACATTTACACTTTTTCTAACCTACACCTTAAAAATACTAGCAATATCTTGCAATGAGGTAGCTAGTTTTGCTTAATCTTTGGCTGTTTGGGCAATCTGATCCGCCCCTGTCGTTGTTTCCATCGACTTTTGTTCAACTGCAACCACATTCTCTACAACATCCTGAGTCACAACGGCTTGCTCTTCTATTGCCGTGGCAATTTGATCTGTCATGGCAAAAATAGTGCCAACTGAAGCGGTAATGTCTTCCAATACTAGCTCAACATTTTTCGAGCTTTCAACAGCTTGCTCCGCTTTTTTCTGACTTGATTCGATAACATTAAAAGCAGCATTAGCATCTGTTTGTAATGATGAAATAAAACTCTCAATTTCTACAGTAGATTCTTGGGTGCGCTGAGCAAGTGTTCTAACCTCATCAGCTACAACGGCGAAGCCTCGACCTTGCTCTCCTGCTCTAGCCGCTTCGATAGCTGCATTTCACGCCAGTAGATTTGTTTGCTCAGCAACTGATTTAATCACATCAACAACACTGGTTATATTTTTACTACTCTCATGTAAGCTGCTTATTTGAGTGGCTAAACCATCGATATCAGAGGCCAGCACTTCTATTGAGTGATAAGATCTCTGTACGGTTTTCAAACCTTCATTGGTTTTTTCATCCGCCTCTTTCGCCGAAGTTGCCGTATTTTGGGTATTCGCTGCTACTTCTTTGACTGTGGCTGATAACTCCTCAATAGCTGTGGCAATTAAGCCAATATCATCTTGTTGTTCAAACAAAGATTTAGAGTTTTGCTCACATGTTTGCGAAGTTTCTTCTGCAGCTGAGGCTAAAGAATGACTAGAAGAAGATATTTCCTTTATCACATCAGAGAATTGCAACAACGTTTTATTTAATGATGTTGATATTTTCCCCAACTCACTGCTACCTTCAAAAGGGCTAGACACGGTTAAATCATTATCATCTCTAACCTGTGCCATTACTGAGGTTAAGTTGGTTACTCGCCCAATTAACTCTTTGATGGTGAAAAAACTAATACCAATAGCTAAAACTATTAAAACTAAACTACTGATAAAATTAACGATTAACGATTAACGAATTCAAAGCCGTAGCTTGTTTATCTTCAACAAGCGTTAAAATTTCATGACCTAATTGATTCTCTATTTTCTTCAACTGCCCTATTCGCCCCGTTGATTGAGCAAACCAGTATTCAGCTTTAACATTAAAATCTGAGGCTTTACCTATTGCTATAGCTCTTAATTTCAGCACTTCTTTTACCGAATCTGTATCTAATTGCTGAGTAAAGTACATTTGATTCTGTTTATTAGTAAAATGAGTAAAGCTCTTTCAATACCAGCACGCTCCTTACCCTGTAAGAAGTTATAATAAGCTAATGTTTCTTTGGTAATTAAAGCATCACTACTAATTTCTGCATTGATAATAGCAACACTGAGTAATTTTTTATTTAACTGAGTGTAATACTTTAATGCCTCTGGCAGTGGAATAGTTTGTGAATTAACACCCTAACGAATACTATCAATTTCGTTAAACGCTTGATCAATTGAGGTATTTAACTCTGTTATCTTGCTAAGCTGAAAATCATTTTCTTGCTAAAACTTTAGCTCTTTACGGCGCTTTTCATCCGTATTTTGACGCTGACTCTTCAATTTATCCGCAAATTTAGTACCTTTAGAGCCTATATAACCTGCGGTCATACCCCGCTCTTTTTGCAGTTCATGCACCAATTCACTATAAACAACTGACAATTGTGTCAGTGCGGTAATAGTCACCATTTCACTTTTTATGTGAGTACTTTTCAAAATAGTACTGGCACTTAGCCACACAAAACCCAGCATAGGTAATGCAAGCAAAATTAAGATCTTCTTTCGAAATGAAAGGTTAGAAAAATTAATAGGTCTTCCTGAAAATTTATATTAATAATTAGATAATAGCTTGAAACGTTCTTAGTATAGTAGCAAAATTAAATTCAACCACTTAATTGAACTTTACTATTAAGGCAATCAAACTTTAACTGATGAAAACCAATACTAGTAAAAGTACAGTGTTTTCTAAAAAGTTAGGGGGGGCTTCTCTAAGCAATAATTATACTATAGCACAAACTATTTTAGCCTATGAGAATATAGCATTATTTATATTATTATTGTCAAAGTGCGCATAATGTAATCAAAAATCACAAGGCTGTTGCTAAATTTCGGGTAAAAAAAAACCGGTAGCGATGCTACCGGTGGATTAGCCATGAGGAGAGCTAGAATATTCAATTATTACAACAAGCGTCCACATAAGGGAACAAAACGAATTATAGAGTACCTACTCTAACTTATCAAGTAAAAATGTAATTAATTTACATTTCTGTTGCTTTATTACTTTAATTATTTAAAGAAGGATTTTGTCCAAAATACTGGCCGTTTTCTCATTCACACTATCTTTTAAGTTGTAAAGTGATAAAAACATTCTGCCTTTTCAACTTAGTCGTGTTTTAAATCAACAAACAATCAGCTGATGTTTGTTGATTACCGACACATACAGTAAACTATCGGGAACTTTTCCATTATTTACCATTAGCGAATAAAAGATGTCAGCAACAGATAAAAGTCAATCCTCAGATACAGCACATACTTCAGCAGACAACACGACTCATTTTGGTTATAAAACCATTGATAAAGAAGATAAAGTGTCAATGGTTGCTGGTGTTTTTCACTCTGTTGCTAAGCAATACGACATAATGAATGATTTAATGTCATTTGGTATACACCGCTTATGGAAACGCTTTACTATTGATGCCAGTGGTGTACGCCCTGGTAATAAAGTATTAGATTTAGCTGGGGGCACGGGTGACTTAACCGCCAAGTTTTCACAACTTGTTGGTAAACAAGGTAAAGTAGTATTAGCGGATATAAATAGCTCTATGCTCAATGTTGGTCGTAACAAGCTACGCGATAAAGGCTTAGTACAAAATATTGACTATGTGCAAGCCAATGCACAGTATTTACCCTTTGAAGATAACACTTTTGATATTGTCACCATTGCTTTTGGTTTACGTAACGTTACCGACAAAGACATGGCATTACGCTCTATTTATAGGGTATTAAAGCCTGGTGGACGTTTACTGGTACTTGAGTTTTCAAAGCCTGAGCATGAGCTTGTCAATAAAGCCTATGATTTTTATTCCTTCAACATTTTACCTAAAATGGGTAAACTTGTAGCTAAAGATGGTGAAAGTTATCAATATCTTGCTGAATCTATTCGTATGCACCCAAATCAAGAAACCTTAAAAACCATGCTAGACAATGCCGGCTTTGAGCAAACCAGTTTTAAAAATTTAACAGGCGGCGTGGTAGCTTTACATAAAGGTTATAAATTTTAACTATTATGACAGCACCCTTTGCTCAAATCAGTACCCAATTGATGTTTCCTCAAACCTTAGCTGCAAGCATAGAAACTATTATCAATAAAGTTTTGTCCTTAGGTTCAGCGAACATTTCCCTTGAGAAATTGGGACAGAAAACCTTAACATTAGCCTTAGCTGAGCTTGGTTTCCCCTTAAGTTTTACCGTCATTGATAATAACGACAAAGCACTGTTAGTCTCATCATTAACTGAACGCGCTGATTGCATAATTAATACCAGCATCAAAACCTTGCGAGAATTACAAGCAAAGCAGCAGTTAACTGAGCTGATAAAACAAGATAAGCTTGATGTGACTGGTGATATAAAAGTGGCACAACAATTTGCTAATTTAGCGCAAAACCTTGATATAGATTGGCAAAGTGAGTTAGCAGCCTATATTGGCGATGTACCAACGCATAAGTTAATGCAACTAGGTCAAAAAGTTGCTGATAAATTTCGATTTGCCGCGAAGCAGATTAATGCTGATGCCAGTGAGTATATAGTACATGAACAGCGTTTAGTGGTTACTAAAAGTCAGATTAAGCAATTTAATCAAGAAGTTGACGACGTTAGCAAGCAAGTTGAAGCGTTAGAAGCACGAATTACATGCCTAAGTAACCAGTTAAATAATTAAAGGATTTTAAAAAACGTGAGCAACATTCGTTTATATCACATTGTTAAGACATTTTTACACTATGGCTTAGATGACATAATGCCAAGCGGAATGTTGCCTTGGTATGCCAAGCTAGGACGAAGCTCATTATTTTGGTTAAAAAATAAGCATAAAGACAAAGCAGTTGCCCTACGTTTTCGCTTAGCTATTGAGTCACTTGGCCCGGTATTTATCAAATTTGGGCAAATGCTTTCTACACGTCGTGACTTACTACCACCCGACTTTGCCGATGAATTAGCCTTGTTGCAAGATCAAGTGACTCCCTTTGATGGTGAGTCAGCTAAGCAGCTGATTATATCAGCCATGGGTAGAGAGATATTTGAACAACACTTTAGCGACTTTGACCTCACTCCGCTTGCGAGTGCTTCCATCGCTCAAGTTCACACGGCCACCTTAATTAGCGATGACAACAATCACAAAAATATCGTTATTAAAGTGTTGCGCCCAAATATTGGTAAAATTATTCTCGCTGATTTAAAAGTGATGTCACGATTTGCCGCCATTGCTGCTCGCTGGCTTCCTGATGGCAAACGCTTAAGGCCTGTCGAGGTAGTAGCGGAATATCGTAAAACAATTTTAGATGAATTAGATCTCAATCGAGAAGCTGGCAACGCCATCCAACTTAAGCGTAATTTTGAGCAAGGCAGTGAATACGACAAAGTACTTTATGTACCTGAAATCTACAGTGAATACTGCCATAAAAATGTGCTGGTGATGGAGCGTATTTATGGTATTGGTGTCGCTGAAATTGACACTTTGAATGGCCTAGGTGTTGATATGAAACTGCTGGCAGAACGCGGCGTAGAAGTCTTTTTTACCCAAGTGTTCCGCGATAGCTTTTTCCATGCTGACATGCACCCAGGCAATGTCTTTGTTGATGCGACTAATCCTGCGGATCCAACTTGGATAGCCATAGATTGTGGCATTGTCGGTACATTAAATCGCGAAGATAAACGTTATTTAGCCGAAAATTTTGTCGCCTTTTTTAACAGGGATTACCGTAAAGTTGCACAACTACATGTTGATTCTGGTTGGGTACCTACTAGCACCAGCGTTGATGAATTTGAATTTGCCATTCGCACTGTCTGCGAGCCCATATTTAACAAACCACTGGCTGAAATATCCTTTGGTCAAGTATTAGTAAACTTATTTAATACTGCACGACGTTTTAATATGGAAGTGCAGCCGCAATTAGTATTACTCCAAAAAACCTTACTTTACATTGAAGGTTTAGGCCGCCAGTTATACCCGCAACTAGATTTATGGCAAACCGCCAAACCCTTTTTAGAAAACTGGGTGAAAGAGCAGATGGGTGTTAAAGCGATATTTACCAAAATTAAGGAAAACTTACCGTTTTGGAATGAGAAACTTCCTGAAATTCCTGACCTTATCTATGACTATTTAAAAGCAGGTAAAGAAAGTCAGCAACATCAAGCCTTTCTAATGCAAAAAATGCTGGCGCAACAAGCTAAACAAAATAGAAACATCATTTACAGTGTCATCTCAGCAGGCATTTTAATTGCTGTAACGATAATATTGGTCGGCTAGTTTTTATTAGCTAGGTTATTACAACATTTTCTTTGAGAACTACCTCAACCAAGGAGATATGCTTGCAATGATAAAATCACCTATAGTAACCACCGCATGGCTCGAAGATAACTTGCATAATAAGCAAGTTATTATACTCGATACCAGCATGAATAAAGTGGTAGGAAAAAAACCTTTAACCTATGACGAGCCGGTCTTTATCCCAATGAGCAAACGGTTTGATTTAGAAAATATCTTTTGCAATTTGACCTCATCACAACATAATGCTTTTCCCAGCCAAGCCCTGTTCACACAAGAAGCACAAAAGCTAGGCATCAACGCTGACAACATTGTTGTGCTTTATGATAACCAAGGTATTTATTCAGCGCCGCGCGCTTGGTGGGTTTTTCAAGCAATGGGATTTAAACATGCCGTTGTACTTGATGGTGGCTTACCTCAGTGGCTTTTAGAAAATAGAGCAACAGTGTCTGAATTATCAAGAGAACACGCTGAGCAAGGAAATATTATCGGTGTCTATCAATCAAGCTTAGTGTGTGACTCTAACTACATTATTGAAAATATAACCAGTGATAAGCAGACAATCATTGATGCACGCTCAACAGCGAGGTTTTTAGGTAGAACAGCAGAGCCAAGAGCAGGCGTTCGTAGCGGCCATATACCCAAGTCTGTTAATTTACCTTTTGCACAAATATTAACTCAACATCGCTTCAAAAATTCACAGCAATTAGCCAATATTTTTTCGAGCTTGCTGAGCAATAAATGTAATGAAAGCAATGAAAGCAATGAAAGCAATGAAATTATCTTTACCTGCGGCTCAGGCATTACCGCATGTATTATTATGTTAGCAGCCGTCATTGCCGGCTATCAGCATACCACTTTATATGATGGCTCATGGTCTGATTGGGGTAGTAATGACTCCCTACCCGTTGAGAAGAATTAATAGTCTTGTTATTTTTTGTTTTTAAATAGTGACCGCAAATTAGCGACACCCTGTTTATTTGATTGCGCTTTATGGGCATCTGTTTTTTTCACTTGCCCTAATTCCCAGTTCAAATCATCTTGCGGCAACTCATGCAAAAAACGGCTGGCTTCGGTGCGAGCCACTTCACCAAATTGGCGGCGCTCTCTCGCGTAAGTGAATATTAACTCACGTTGTGCGCGAGTAATACCTACATAAGCTAAGCGACGCTCTTCTTCAACACTGCCTTCATCAATACTGGTTTGGTGGGGTAATAAGCCTTCTTCCATGCCAATTAAAAACACATAAGGAAATTCAAGCCCTTTAGAAGCGTGCAAAGTCATAAGCTGAACTTGGTCGCTACTGTCTTCATCTTCATTTCGCTCCATCATGTCACGCAAAGTTAAGCGGGTGACAATTTGCGGTAAGGTCATTGGCTCTTCATCATCTGAGCCTTCAAGCATTTGGGTAACCCAACTAAATAATTCGGTGACATTTTTCATGCGCATTTCTGCCGCTTTTGCGCTCGGAGAGGTATCGTAGAGAAAATCTTCGTAATTGATTTCACGGATCATAGAGCGTAACACCGCGGCGGTATCAACGCGCTCAGCTTGATCAGCCACATCAACTAACCACTGAGTAAATGCCTGCATTTTCATTAACGCACGCCCCGTTAAGGTTTGCTCTAGCCCTAATTCAAAACTGGCGGCGAACATACTTATTTGCCGCATGTTGGCGTAATTTCCCAGTTTTTCTAGGGTTGCTGGACCCAGTTCTCGCTTCGGCACATTAACAATACGTAAAAAGGCATTGTCATCATCAGGGTTAACCAGCACACGTAGATAAGCCATAACATCTTTAATTTCAGCGCGTGAAAAAAACGAAGTGCCACCACTAATTTTATAAGGGATGCGGTTTTGCATCAGTGCTTTTTCTAATAAGCGTGATTGATGATTGCCACGATATAACATTGCATAATCTTTGTAATGGCTACGGTTCATAAAGCGATGACCAATTAACTCACCAATAATACGCGATACTTCATCTTCCTCATTTTTGGTTTGCACAACTCGTAATTCCACACCATAGGCTAACTCACTGAAAAGGGCTTTATCGTAAACATGCGGGTTATTAGCAATTAAAATATTGGCACATTTTAAAATACGACCACTTGAGCGATAGTTTTGCTCTAATTTAATTAGTTTTAGCTGTGGAAAGTCTTTGCCTAGTAATACTAAGTTTTCTGGTTTTGCCCCTCGCCAAGAATAGATGGATTGATCATCGTCACCTACCACTGTGATACGGGCACGCTCTCCTGCGATTAGTTTTACTAATTCATATTGGCTAGCATTGGTATCTTGATATTCATCCACCAACAAATAGCGAATTTTATTACGCCAGCGATCGCGCACCTCAGGGTAGTTTTTCAATAATAGTGTTGGAATAAGAATAAGATCATCAAAATCAAGGGCGTTGTAAGCTTTCATATGCTGATGATAACGCTGATAGAATTCGGCATACTCCGAAGTATCTGCATCGCTTGCCATTTTTAATGCCGCATCAGGTAACTGCAAATCATTCTTCCAGTTAGAAATCATACTTTGTAACTTGCTAAGCAAGTCTTTATCACCATCAAGCTCATCGATAGTTAATTCTTTTAGTAGCGAAAGACTGTCTTGATCATCAAATAGGGTGAAGCCCGGCTTATAACCCAAGGTTTTAATCTCTCGGCGAACGATGTCTAAACCAAGAGAGTGAAAAGTAGAAACCGTTAAGCCACGGGTTAACTCTTTACCAAGCATTTTGATAATACGCTCTTTCATCTCCCTTGCGGCCTTATTGGTAAAGGTTACCGCTGCAATATTTCGAGCTTTGTAATCGCACTTTTGAATTAAATAAGCAATTTTCTGACAAATAACCCCCGTTTTACCTGAGCCGGCGCCTGCCAAAACAAGGCAAGGACCACTAACATATTTTACGGCTTCGTTCTGTCCGGGGTTTAATTTCATGGTGTCTCGGTGTTCATTTATCGCGATATTTTTAAGGTCGCCAATTTTACCTGTTTTTACTCATCAGCAAAACAGTTACAATGTCCTCAAGTGAAATTTTAGGAAATAACATGATTAACGCAAAAAAAATTGAAGAAATAGCCAAGCAAGTAACTGATGCTATTCCGCCAGGATTAAAAAACATGGCTAACGACATTGAAGATAAAACCAAAACGGTATTGCAACGTAAATTATCACAACTTGATGTTGTTACTCGTGAAGAGTTTGACGTGCAAACACAAGTATTGATTAAAACACGTAGCAAATTAGCTGAACTTGAAGCGCGCTTAGCTGAATTAGAAGGCTCTAAAGCTAAATAGAAATCAATAGTGGACAAATATGCCTGCTCTCCTTTGCACTGGTTGGATTTATGACACAAGCTGACGACAAAAGATTTACCACAGAATCTCAACTTGCCAATCGTTACACTCATGAGATTGCTGATTTTTGGCAACAGGGTGAATTTGCTCATTTTAACGGCGTTAAGGACATACGTATTAATTATGCGGCCTTTACTCATAAAGAGTCACATCATGACATAGATAACAAGTGCTTAGTTATTTCATCGGGTCGCAGCGAAGGGTATTTAAAATATAAAGAACTCAGCTTTGACTTGTTCAACCTTGGTTATAATATTTTTCTTATTGACCACCGTGGTCAAGGCTTATCTGAGCGAACACTAGCCAACCCACATAAGGGTTATGTCGAGAATTTTCAATATTATGTTGATGACTTAGCCACGTTTATCGAGGCTATTGTTAACCCGCATTGTACTTTTGCAGGCAATACTCAAAAACCTTATTTATTAGCCCACTCTATGGGCGGTGCAATTGCTGCCCGATATTTACAGGACTATCCAGACATGATTCAAGCAGCAGTATTATCTTCCCCTATGCTGGGCTTTAATGGTGGCGGTATTCCGGGTTTTATTGCACATCCGTTAATTAAAACGACTGCACAGCTTAATCAATTGCTTGATGATACGCCATGGTATTTACTTGGTCATAAAGATTATAGCCATAGTAATTTTGTCGATAACCCGCTAATGCATTCCCAGTTGCGTTATCAACAATTTAGCCAGCTTTATAAAGACACCCCGGCTATTCAACTTGGTGGTGTTACCTTAAAATGGTTAACCGAATCGATAACAGCACTTGAAACCATCTTTGCCAGAATAAATAAAATCACCACACCCACAGTAGTCATTCAAGCTGGCGCTGAAAAAATTGTTAACAATCAAGCGCAAAATGATTTTTGCCAGCAATTACATCAACTGCAACCACAATCATGCCCTGGCGGTAAGCCGATTGTTATCAAAGATGCTTATCATGAGCTGCTTTTTGAAAGTGATGTTTATCGCCAGCAAGCATTAACTGAGGCTATAGCGTGGCTTGAACAGCATACTTAGACAATAGGGCTAAACAAGGTTAAGGCCAAGTGCGAAAGACGAGTAAGCTAACATAGTCATTTAAGTCTTCTGTGCTCTTAACTCTTCTGGCACGACTGAGCTTGGATCATGGTGAATAAACACTTCACACGGCGCAAGGGCTTGACAAATTTCAGCTTCAATATCATCACCGATACTATGTGCCTCTAATAGTGACAAATCATCATCTAGCTCTAAGTGGAATTGAATAAAACGCTGAGCACCAGATTGCCTAGTACGCAGTTCATGTAAACCTAGCGCGTGATCATGCGCTAAAATAATAGTTTTTATTTGCGCTAGTTCCTCATCACTTAACTCATGATCCATTAATTGGTAAACACTTTGGTAAATAATTTGCCCGGCACCAAAAAGTAAATATAAAGCCACGGCAATAGTAAATGCACCATCCGCTTGCAACCATATACCTTGGCTTAAGAAAATTGCAGCTAAGACGCCTAAATTCAAAAACAGATCCGATTGATAGTGCAACGCATCAGCATTGATAACAATAGAGCCAGTACGTTTAATAACAAAGCGTTGCAAGACCACCAGAGCAAGCGTTAATACAATAGCAACAAGTGTAACGCCAATAGCAATGTCGCTTTGTACAATAACTCTCGGGTTTATCACCCGCTCAACACCATTAAAGATAAGTAAAAGCGCCGAGCCCAAAACAAAAGCAGCTTGCACTAAACCCGCCAAACTTTCCGCTTTACCATGGCCAAATCTATGTTCATCATCTGCTGGAGCTAGCGCAAATCTCAGAATAACGATATTCATTAGTGAGGCAAATAAATCTAGAACAGAGTCAGTGGTAGACGCTAGCATGGCACTTGAGTCACTCACCAACCAAGCATAAAACTTAATAACAACTAACAGTAAAGCCACTGAAGACGAGCTAATAGCTGCGAGTCGTACCCAATAAGCATAATCATCATGATGAATTGATGTATTGGTGGAGCTGGTTGTAGGTGTGTTTTCTGACATGAAAAAAGCAGGCTTTACGTGAATATAGTCGCTATAATAGCAAGAATTGTTATCCGTACTCAATCTAGAGTTATAAATCATTATGTTAGACGTTGTTCTTTTCCAACCACAAATTCCACCCAATACCGGCAATATTATTCGCTTATGTGCCAACTCCGGCTTTCGCCTACATTTAATTGAGCCTTTGGGTTTTGATTTAGATGATAAAAAACTCCGTCGTGCAGGGCTTGATTACCATGAGTTTGCTGCTATTAGGCGTCATAAAAATTTCAATGCCTTTGTTGAGCAAGAGCAACCTAAACGCATACTTGCCATCACCACTAAAACCAATAATTTTTATGGCGATGTCACTTTTACTGCCGGCGATTATTTACTGTTTGGCTCTGAGACAGCTGGATTACCTGAAGAGGTGCGAGTGCAAATTCCAGATGAAGATAAGATTCGCATTCCTATGCTAAAAGAAAGTCGTAGTATGAACTTATCTAATGCTGCTGCGGTGATTGTTTATGATGCCTGGCGTCAATTAGGCTTTGTAGATGCGGTTTAAGGATAATGCTAAGTTTAAATTGTTTTGTTAAGAAATGCCGTTAATTTTAAGTTAGTTAATTCAAATTCAAGGCGAAAGCACGGAGTTGACGACAGTCAATATTCCGTACGTCCTGTACTTTACACTAAGTGCAACCTAAGGTTTTTCAAATTATTTCCTGAAGAATTTGTGAGTACTTTTAACGCAGAAGTCGTGTTAAATAACAAAAATGAAGGGTGTTTACTCTTGTTTTTGATCACGAGATAATAGATCCGCGGCGGCGATTTTTGCTGCTTTGCCTTGATAAAGCACTTGATAAACCTGCTCGACAATAGGCATTTCAACCCCCATTCGTTGAGCTAGCATATGTACTTCTTTGGTATTTATATAGCCTTCCACCACTTGTCCTATATCAGACATCGCTTGCTCTACACCCGTGCCTTTTCCTAGTGCTAAGCCAAAACGACGGTTACGTGACTGGTTATCGGTACAAGTGAGTACTAAATCCCCTAAACCAGCCATGCCCATAAAGGTAGCAGGTTCGGCATTTAATGCCGTGCCTAAACGTGTCATTTCAGCTAAACCACGGGTAATTAACGCTGTACGTGCATTAGCACCAAAACCAATACCATCAGACATACCGGCACCAATAGCAATAACATTTTTGACCGCACCACCTAATTGCACGCCAATAAAGTCTTTAGTGGGATAAACGCGAAAGCATTTTTCACAGTGCAATAAGTCAGATAATTCAACAGCAAAAGCTTCATCGGTTGATGATAAAGAAATAGCCGTGGGTAAACCTGCCGCCATTTCTTTCGCAAAAGTAGGGCCTGATAATACGGCTAAAGCCACATCATCACCTAAAATACTTGTGGTGACATTTTGCAGTAAATTACCCGTTTGAGGATCTAAACCTTTAGTTGCCCAGGCAATTTTAGCACTACCTCTTAGAAAAGGTTTGACTTGCTTAAGCATATCGCCAAATGCATGACTGGGCACAACCACCAAAATATTATCGCTCGCTTGTACCGCAGTAGCTAAATCACTGATAGGAGTTAAGGTGTCAGGAAAAGAACAGCCAGCTAGATATTTAGTGTTTTCACCGGCGCTAACCATTTCTTCAACTTGCTTAGGGTCACGACCCCAAAGGAGGGTTTTATGACCGTTTCGAGCCAAACAAATAGCCAGCGCAGTGCCATAAGAACCGGCACCTAAAACAGTAATATCAGCAGAAACAGTCATAAATTTTCTCTTTATTTGCCTAACTAGGTTACAAGGCGAAACAAGTTACGAGCAATGAAAGTATCGAGTTACGAAAATACCTGTTCATCTCGGAATTTTCTTCGAAACTCGTCACTCACAATCAGAAACTAATAATTAATGAGTTTCTGAACTTTCAGGCGCGTTTACTTTTGTTTCTGCAGCGCGTTGTTGCACGTAAGAAGCAAATAGTGCTTCGAAGTTAACTGGCGACAAATTGAATTGTGGGAACGAACCACGGTTAACTAAGCTAGCAACTGTTTCGCGAGCGTATGGGAATAACGTTGTTGGACAAAATGCACCAATAGTATGTGCTAATTGTGCTTCTGGTAAGTTGCCAATGGTAAAAATACCCGCTTGTTGTACTTCGGCTAAAAAGGCAGTTTGACCTTCAACAGTTGCCGTTACTGTCACAGCTAAAACTACTTCATAAGTATCATCAGCTAATTTATCAGAGCGTGTATCTAAGTCTAGTTTAATTTCCGGCTTCCATTCTTTTTGAAAGATAGCTGGCGAGTTAGGTGTTTCAAATGAAACATCTTTGGTGTAAACACGTTGAATAGCAAATTGAGGGGCAGTATTTGCAGTTTCATTTAATTCATTATTGTTTTCGTCGCTCATGTGAGTTCCTATTTTATCTTTTCAAAAAATTTAATTTATATTTGTTTAAGCTTTCGCTAACAAGGTATCTAAGCTATTTCGCATTTCAAGTGCGACTAATTCATCACAACCACCAACATGTGCGTCATCAATAAAAATTTGTGGCACAGTGAAATTACCATTACTGCGAGTTATCATGGCTTCGCGCAATGCCATATCGCCATCAATTTTTATCTCTTGAACAGCCAGCCCAGTAAAAACCGCTGATTTTTCTGCCAACAAAGCTTGTGCTCGCGTACAATACGGACAATATGCTTTGGTGTATATTTCTACTTTAACCATGTTTAAGTCTTCTGTGTTACTTCTTAGTCACTGGCAAGCCAGCGCCAGTCCAGGCATTCATACCGCCTTTTAAAACGCTAACGCGAGAAAAACCTTTTTTATGTAAATCATTCGCCGTTTTAACAGCACTAATGCCAGCGCTACATACAACTATGATGGGATTTTCTTTATGCTTTTCAAGGCTAGTAAAACCATTTTTATTGATTTTTTCATTTGATAGACTTACCGCATCAAGAATATGATTAGCGTTAAAGTCTTTCTCACTACGAATATCAAGCGCAACACCTTGCTCTCTGTTCATTAAAAAAGTTAAGTCTTGCGGGCTAATTTGCTTAACCGGTGACAAGTTGATTTTAATGGTTGTTACGATAATCATCACGACTAGGGCAACCCAAACCGCACTCAACATGCCGTTATTGCCAGCAAAAGTAATAAATTGTTCCATAAATGGTGACCCTTTTGGTACACGGTAATACCAATCCGCATAAGAAAGTAATCGCTTAGCGATAATTTAAAGGCTTAGAGGCAAGGCATTGATTGCAGAGAATGGTTATTCCCTTGTCAAAATCAATAACGAAGCATATAAGCCTTTAAAACTCGCCCTTCGGGAACGCATGGGCACCATGATAACTACACAAAATATGTTTGATGTAGAACAACTATATCTACACATGCTTTGCTTGTTCTAATGTCGCCCTTGTCGTTCTAAGTGGTCACTTCTTTACACGGAATGGTATAAAGGTGAATAATAAAAACCGTGACAGTATACAGATTATTAGTTTTTTTGCCATGAAGATTTGGTAACTACAAGTGAATCATTTCTTGCTTAAATAAACGACCGCTTATGTGTACAATAGCGGCAACTCTCTTCAGACAAAATAAAGGCGTTACAGCAATGGCACATGCAAATAAAAAATCCATGGTATTAATTATATTAGATGGCTGGGGCCATCGAGAACAAAGTAGTGCCAACGCCATACAAGCAGCAAACACCCCGGTGATGGATAAACTGCAAGCTAACTACCCTAGTATGCTTATTCAAACGTCAGGCATGGCCGTTGGATTACCCGATGGCCAAATGGGGAACTCTGAAGTGGGTCATGTTAATTTAGGGGCTGGCCGTGTGGTTTACCAAGATTTCACTCGCATTACTAAAGCCATTGAAGAGGGAGAATTTAACCAAAACCCTGCACTGTGCCAAGCCGTAGACAAAGCTGTAGCACAAGATAAAGCCGTACATATTTTCGGTTTAATGTCACCGGGTGGCGTTCATAGCCATGAAGAGCACATTTTAGCCATGATTGAACTGGCTAAAACGCGCGGTGCCAATAAAGTTTATTTGCATGCCTTTTTAGATGGACGAGATACACCACCACGTAGTGCCAAAAACTCCTTAGTTAAAGCGCAAGAAAAATTTAGTCAATTATTTCCTGACGGCAATGGGCAAGTGGCTTCAATTATCGGTCGTTACTATGCTATGGACAGAGATCAGCGCTGGGAGCGCGTTGAAGCCGCTTATGACTTGATGGTATCTGGGCAAAGCCAATATCAATATAACGATGCGGTGAGCGCACTCGATGCAGCCTATGCTCGTGATGAAAATGATGAATTTGTCAGTGCCAGTGCTATCTTAAACCAATCGGGCAAGACTATTGAAGTGAATGACGATGATGCGCTAATTTTTATGAATTTCAGAGCCGATCGCGCTCGCCAATTTAGTCGCTGCTTCACCGAAAATGATTTCGATGGTTTTAACCGTAAAAAAATGCCTGCTATCAGTGATTTTGTGATGTTAACGCAATATGCTGCCGATATTAAAGCAAGTTGTGCTTTCGGCCCTCAGCCATTGAATAATGTTATGGGCGAGTGGTTGGCAAAGCATAATAAAAACCAATTACGCATTTCAGAAACTGAAAAATATGCCCACGTGACCTTTTTCTTTAGCGGCGGTCAAGAAGATGCCTTTGACGGTGAGCAACGTATTTTAGTGCCATCACCGAATGTGGCTACTTATGATTTACAGCCTGAAATGAATTCAAACCTTTTAACCGACAAGCTTGTTGCTGCCATTGAAAGTGGCGAATATGATTTTATTGTTTGTAACTACCCTAATGGCGACATGGTTGGTCACACCGGTGACTTTAATGCCGCAGTAAAAGCCTGTGAAGCGGTTGATGCTTGTATGGGACGAGTGGTTACCGCATTGAAAAAAACCGGTGGCGAATGTTTGATTACTGCTGATCACGGTAATGCCGAACAAATGCTTGATGAAAACTCCGGCCAAGCCCACACCGCACATACCTGTGAACCTGTGCCGCTTATTTATGTGGGTAGAAATGCCACGCCCGCTAGTTCAGGCACCTTAAGTGATATTTCTCCAACGCTATTACATTTAATGGCAATGGAACAACCTAAAGAAATGACGGGTTCAGTATTGATGCAATTGGATTAATACGGCAAACTGATGGCGGTTGATTCAAATAAATAATAATAAATACCAATGCAGCACCAGTTTCACTTTTTTATCAAAAAAATAAGCAGCTTAATTTTATTAAGCTGCTTATTAGTACCTGCTATCAGCCAAGCAAGTACTAATAACAACAGCAACGAAAAAACTAAAGCACAGAACAATGCCAAACTTAGCAATGTTCAACAAGCCATTGCTAAGCAAAAGTCTAATATTTTCAATACTAACCAAGCCCGAGAGAAGTTAGAGCTGCAATTAAAGCAAGATGATTTAGCAATAGCAAAGGCGGCTAAAGCAATTAATGGCACCGAACAAAACCTAAAAGCCACGCATAAAAAAATCACCAAGCTTGGCAAAGAGAAGCAACAACTCACTGCTCAAAAAAAAATGCAAGAGCGCTTACTTGCTAAACAACTTCGCTCTGCTTACACCACAGGTCAGCACGATTATCTAAAGCTGATATTAAACCAAGAGCAAAGTGAAAAAATTCAGCGGACAATCACTTATTACCAATACTTAAATAAAGCTCGCACTAAAGAAATTGATAATTTTCAAGCAACCATAGCGGCCTTATTACAAATAAGCACTGAGCATCAAGAGCAAATTACCCAGCTAGAAGTGTTAAAGAAGTCACAACAACAGCAAAGACTTAACTTAAGTAAAAACAAGTCAAAACGAAAGAAGACCATAACAGTATTAAATAAAAAGCTTTTATCAAGCAATCAACAGTTAACCAAATTAAAAACTGAAGAAGCCAACTTAACAGCAGCGTTACAAAAATTAGAAGCACTGATACGTGCAGAAATTGACCTAACAGGGCTAAATAAATTAAAAAAGAAACTTTCTTGGCCAGTAAAAGGAAGGTTTTTGCGCAGCTTTGGCAGTAAAAAACAAGGTTATTTAAAGTGGAAAGGGGTCTTACTTGGAGCACCTGTGGGTAGGCAAGTGCGCACCATACACAATGGCACTATTTTATTTTCAGACTGGTTAAAAGGCTATGGTTTATTAACGGTAATAGATCACGGTAATGGCTATATGAGCTTATATGCCCATAACCAAGCCTTGTTAAAGTCTGTTGGCGATAGAGTGGAAACGGGTGAGCCCATTGCCTTGGTTGGGCAAAGTGGTGGTCAAAATCAAGCTGGCTTATATTTTGAAATTCGCCATAAAGGTAAAGCCGTAAACCCCAAATTTTGGTGTCGTTGATTTATAAACATGCCTTAGCCAAGATAAGCTGGAGCCTAAAAGTGACTACAAAAAAATAAATGTAAATGTTATGCTTTTGCAACTCTACCATTATAAAACCAAGCAAATGATTTCAGCTGTGTCGAAGTTTTTTCTTCTTATCCTTTTTTTCTTTATTTTTTATACTGAATCAACCCAAGCTCAGCCAGCGCGCATTGCCATTATTATCGATGACATTGGTTATCGTTACACCGATATCAATGTATTATCTTTACCGGGTGATATTACCTACTCTGTTTTGCCTCATACCCCTTATGGTAAAAAAATTGCAGTAAAAGCCAATGCGCAACAAAAAGATGTCATGCTTCATATTCCTATGGAAGCTGAAAATGGTAAGAAATTAGGTCCTGGGGCTTTAACCAGCGCAATGAATAAAAAGGAAATACTCGCTAGCCTGAGTGCATCTTTGGCAGAAGTGCCTTTTGCCATAGGCATCAATAATCATATGGGTAGCCATTTAACACAGTTAAATAAGCCAATGACTTGGACAATGAACTTTCTAAAGCAGCATGATTTACTTTTTTTAGATAGTAAAACCAGCCCCTATTCAAAAGCTGAAAGTATCGCAAAATTGATTGGTGTTCCCGTACAAAATCGTCATGTATTTCTTGATAACCAATTAACTGATAGCTACATCACTAAACAGTTCCAATCATTAATTCATCATGCAAAGTCGCAAAAAGTCGCCATTGCGATAGCCCACCCACACCCTGAAACAATTCAGACATTAAAGCGCCTCATTCCTACACTAGCCAAAAATGATATTGAATTAGTACCTTTATCGACTTTATATTCACTGCAAACAAACGTTCAAACCCGAATAGCAAATAGTGAATAATTGATTAACCTTTGTCAGAATAAATTCTAAGCTACATTAACTGATATCATCTGTAGGGTGTAATTCATTGACCCGCCATCTCAGAACTTAATATTATTTTCTTTAATAATTTGATGTAAATACTTCACGGGTATGGCATAGGTAATGCCGCTAGGTTTGCTTATCACCGCCTCCTTGGTTTCTTGAACAAAGACTTTATTGATAATACCCAAGACTTTGCCTGTTTTCATATCGTACATAGCACTACCGCTATTACCGGGGTAAGCCGTGGCATCCAACTGGTAAACTAAATAAGGATTACGCATCCTTTTGAGCATTTTCAAGGTCATTTGTCCTGCCGATTGCACAGGAATAACAGTCGGTGTAGTACTGGCAATCATGCCGCGGTGAGTAACAGGATACAACCCCAACACTGTACCAATAGGAAAGCCCGTAAAAGCAACGAAACTACCATCAGGTTTAAAGAGGCTGTCTTCTAAAGTCATTGCCGGCAAAGGCGAACCTGAAACTTTTAAAATGGCCAAATCATATAAATCAGACTTGACAACAATTTCAGCCTGCCTGATTTTTGCTTGTTTACCCGAGCCAATAAATACCGCCATTTTTTGCAACAAACGTTCATCAAGCTCTGTCGGCAGTACATGGGCATTCGTCACCACATAATGGCCATCGCCAATGACAAAACCCGTACCCCGTAAAATATTCTTCGGTTGTGTCGTTGGCGTATGAATACCTATTCCGACCACAGAAGGCTTAACTTTTGCCACAATGTCTACAAATTCAGCTTTTGCTAAATGAGAGACTAAAGTTACTGCAATAAATAATAATCCGTGTAGTATTTTCATACGCGTCCTTTTTTGTAAGGTAATAATAAACTTTATTTTATATCGTTTAGTTTACCTGAAATAAATTAAAGATCGAATATTCGCAAAATCTCAACTCTTGTCCATACTTATGACTACTAAGGATTTTTTAAAGGCTAACAATGAATAGTAATATAGTGCCCATTTTTGCTGGCGGAGGTACTCGCTTACCTGCACATTTAGGTGTTTTAACAGCACTGAAAGAGTTAGATATTCACTTTGACAGTTTAGTCGGTGTCTCTGGTGGCAGCATAGTAGCAAGTTTTCATGCCGCTGGATTATCTTTAGAAGAGAGTAGAAAAATTGCCTTTGAGACCGATTATAATCAATTTAGAGAGTTTTCCTTACTCAAGTTAATTCGTCATGGCGGCTTAAGTTCAGGTGATATTTTTGAAAAATGGGTTGATGATAAATTATCAGGAAAAACCTTTAGTGACTTAGAAAAAAACCTACACATAGTGGCTACCGATGTCACTAATGGCAAACCTGTGATCTTCAATAAAGAAAAAACACCAGACATGAAGGTATCTAAAGCAGTACGATTTTCTATGTCTATTCCCTTAGTTTTTAGCTTTCAATCTTTTGGTAAACATATCATGGTGGATGGCAGTATTTTATCTGAAGATGCTTTACATAGAGACTGGGACAATAAAGAAACCCCCGTATTATGCTTTCGTCTACGCAGTGAAAACGAATACGATGAAATTAAAACTTCTGGGCTGTTTCCTATTTTTAACTACATCACTCTGCTTATTAGGGCCTTTATGACCACTATTTCTCGTGAATACATTAACGAGAAATTCTGGCATAACACCATAGTTATTAACACAGGAGAGTCTTCTGGTGTTGATTTTAAAATGTCACAGACTCAAAAAAACACACTATTTAATATTGGCCATCAAACAGCTAAAGAAATCATTCCAATAAAAATGAAGGTGTAAAAAGTTAGCTACATCTACTTGCTTGATAACACCTTTCACTGCAATAATAGCCTTATCTAATTTCTATTTACATGGCACTGAAAGATCGTCATTCGGTAAGCTTCTTACACGGAGTCTTGCTCATCAATGGCAAGAACCTCAATGCAGCTTTTAGTACCAGAGCAAAACTAAGTGCCTATATTCGTGTAGACAAAAAGACCATGAGAATGATTGTCGGTAAATAGATGTTTAATACCAATAACTTTCAGGATGATAAATGACCACCTTTGTTCATGATTTAATAAGCCAAAGTGCAGAAAAATCACCCTTAAACACGGCACTCACCTTAAAAGAGCGGCAACTTAATTACCAAGAACTTGACGAAAACATCAATTGTATTGCTATCAGTTTTCGTGCATTGAACATTGAGCGCTATCAGCGTATTGGCATTTACTTACCCAAAACCATTGAAAATGTATTAGCCATGTTTGCCTCTAGCAAGGCGGGGGCGGTTTTTGTTCCTATCAACCCAGTATTGAAAGCCCCGCAAGTACAGCATATTGCCAACGACTGTGATGTAAAGATTATCATCACTAATAAAGGGCGTTTCAAAGCATTACAGCCTTTGCTTGCCAGTCTTCCCCAATTAACTACGGTGATATTAACTGACTCTGACTCGACAGATATTGACACTATCGAACATGTCTCAATAATTTCATGGTCAAACTTTGCTAACCTTACATACACCAAGCCAGCACCAACCCCCTTAACAGGGAGTGATATGGCTGCCATTTTATATACCTCTGGGAGTACAGGAAAACCTAAAGGTGTAGTGCTTTCTCATAGTAATATTGTCTTAGGGGCAAAATCCGTGGCGCAGTATTTACAAAATACTGCGACCGATAAAGTATTGGCTGTTTTACCCTTAAGCTTTGACTACGGCTTAAGCCAATTAACAACAAGCTTTTTTGTCGGGGCAGAATGTGTTTTATTCGATTACTTACTCGCCAACGATGTTCTTAAAGCAATAATCAAGCATGAGATCACTGGGTTAGCTGCCGTGCCGCCGTTATGGTCGCAACTTTGCAAGCTTAACTGGCCAGAAAGCGCTGGCTTATCTATTCGTTATTTCACCAATTCTGGTGGCGCTTTATCAATGACAAACTTAAAGCAATTACGCACCTTAATGCCTAAGGCTGATCCCTACTTAATGTATGGTTTAACCGAAGCCTTCCGCTCTACTTTCCTTTCACCTGAAGAAGTGGATAGAAGAATTGGCTCAATGGGTAAAGCCATCCCTAATGCGGAGGTACTGGTGGTACGCCAAGATGGTAGCGAGTGTGACGTAGATGAAGCAGGTGAATTGGTACATAAAGGGCCACTCGTTAGTTTAGGTTACTGGAATGCAGCAGACAAAACAGCTGAGCGCTTTAAACCTGCCCCAGGACAGCCTAAAGGCATCATCAACCCTGAACTAGCTGTATTTTCTGGTGATTCAGTTAAAAGAGATATAGATGGTTTTTTATATTTTGTTGCCCGCACTGACGAAATGATGAAAACTTCGGGTTATCGCATTAGCCCCATGGAAATTGAAGAAATACTTTATCAGCATGAGCAAATAATCGAAGCAGCCACCATTGGTGTGCCACATGCTGAATTAGGTCAGGCAATATTAGCAATAGTGTGTAGCAACGACCAAGATGATTTGAGTTTGGTGGCGAAGTCACTATTAAAACATTGTCAGAAGCAACTCGCTAACTACATGGTGCCGAAAAAAATAATTGTTTTGCCTGAGTTGCCGCATAATGCTAATG
>ERZ1048872.104-NODE-104-length-99576-cov-8.484611_pt1 | contig 99576 bp, 72 predicted proteins | sample MGYA00383100_ERZ1048872 | MGnify/ENA primary metagenome ERZ1048872 (study PRJEB29581, sample SAMEA5548370) | metagenome | biome: marine; feature: coastal; material: water | depth 50 m | study: Short-term variability in the microbial, nano- and picoplankton...
ACTTAAAATCCAATGTCCATTAGGACGTACGGGTTCAAGTCCCGTCTTCAGTACTTAGTTAATCCGTAACAATCTATTATTTAGAATGTTGCGGATTTCTTTTTTATGATTATTCCGACGAACTTCCGACATATTGGAAATATTACCTATTTATTGCTCAATTAACATAAGGTAGAATTAATTAATCTTTAAAGTAATTGCAATCATTTGTATAATTATAACCAATATCAGAACGACTATAATAATATTGCCTAATCTAGCTGGTTCTTTTTTCATTGATTGTGATATGAAGTATAATTTAATTATACACCAGACTTAAAATATTTAAAATTTAATTTAAGCGACTATTAGCACAATTTTTCACCATACATATTTATAATATCATACTACAAGAACGTCTTAATCACCCTAAAAACATAAAGATTGACCTATACAATTGTATTGATTTTCGTATTTATACTTTTTTTATTTAATTAAATAATTATCTTTATTATATATTCAAAATTAATGAACGTTTTTAAGAAGACTATTTTTTACGCTTTAATTTTAACGGTATTTTCTATCCATTCTCAAGAGATTCCGCCTATAGATGTGTTTACACCTCTAGATTACAATGCTGAAGATCAAAACTGGTCAATATCTCAGTCACAAAATAATTTTATTTATGTTGCTAATAATAAAGGGCTTATAGAATATAACGGAGCTTCTTGGAAGTTGTACAATTCGCCTAATGAGGGAATTTTAAGATCTGTGCATGTTGTTGAAGATAGAGTTTATACTGGCGGTTACATGGATTTTGGATTTTGGACAAAGAATCAATTTGGCGATCTCGTGTATGAGTCTTTAGTTGAAAATAAAAATTTAAAAGTAAAAGAGGATGAAGAATTCTGGGGAATTATAGATATCGAAGGATTTGTCTTGTTTCAATCCTTTGAGCGAATTTATATTTATTCTACAACAAATAAAAGTCTTGGAATTATAGAGTCTAGTTCTAGAATAAATAGAATTTTTAAAGTTAATGAAACAATTTATTTTCAAAAAAGTGGTGTCGGTGTTTTTAAAATTGAAAATGGTAAAGATGTATTCGTTACAGCAGCCTTAAGTAACAAAAATTTTGAGATAATAAATATATTCGATAATGATAATTCGCTTTTGTTATTAACAAAAGAGCACGGATTTTTCGAGTTTAAGAATAACAAGGTTGAAAGCTGGGATAATGATATTCAAGGTGTTTTATCTAATGTCAGTATTTATAGTAATACAAAACTAAAAGATGGAAGTTATTTGCTAGGTACAATTTCTAATGGTATTATACAATTAGATAGTAAAGGCAAAATAATTCTACAAATTGATCAGTCGTATGGTTTAAGTAATAATACGGTCTTATCAATTAAAGAAGATAATGAAGGGAATGTTTGGCTTGGTTTAGATAATGGTATAAATGTGCTGAATTTAAATTCACCATATAGAGAATATAAAGATAAACTAGGTGTATTAGGTACTGTATATGCTTCTTTAAAAACGGATCAATTTTTATACTTAGGAACAAATCAAGGTTTATTTTATAAAGAAATTAACTTAGATTCAAATTTTAAGCCTATTCCCGGTACAGAAGGGCAAGTTTGGTGCTTAAAAATAGTACAAGGCACATTATTCTGTGGCCACGATAAAGGAACTTACATAATTAATAACAATAGGGCAGAGAAAATCGCGTCTGAAAAGGGAACATGGACGATAAAGAATATAGACGAAAAATCGAATCTATTAATTCAAGGAAATTATAGAGGGTTTAACATATTAGAGAAGACAGTTTCTAATGGTTGGAAATTCAGGAATAAAATTAATGGTTTTGATATGTCTTCGAAGTTTTTTGAATTTTCTAAACCAAATGAGATTTTAGTTAGCCATGAACATAAAGGAGTTTTTAAAATTGAAATAGATAGTGCGTATGAGAATGTATTGAAATATAAAAAATTACCCATATATGAAGGTATTAGGTCAAGTGTTTTTAAATATAATAACGCTGTTTTCTATTGCTTTAAAGGGGGGGTATTCTATTATGATGCTAAAAGTACGACGTTTAAAAAAGACAGTATATTAAGTTCACTAATTCGTGGGGGAAAATATCTATCGGGTAAAATTATTAGTGACCAAAAAGGTGGCAAGCTTTGGGCATTTACACAAAATGAAATTATTTATCTAGAACCTGGAAAACTTACGGACAAACCAGAGGTTAATATAATTGGGATATCAGATGAAGTTCGAAAAAGTAAATCTGGATATGAAAATATTCTACATTTAAATGATAATAGGTATTTAATTGGTACAACTGATGGATATCTAATAATTGATGTAGATAAATTAGATGTGAGTACGCACGAAATATATTTGAATAATATCTCATATAACTCACGGTACAATGAAGTCATTCCTTTGAGCTTGGAAGATTCACCTGAGTTAAAAAATATAAATAATAGTATCAGGTTTAATTATAGTATTACTAATTATAATAAGCTTGTATCTACAAAATATCAATTTAGATTAACAGGAATATATGATGCGTGGAGTAATTGGTCACCAAAAGCTGAAGTCTTTTTTGAAAACTTACCTTTTGGTGATTACAGGTTTGAGGTACGAGCAATGTCTGGCGGTGTTAATTCAAGTAATACTGCTTCGTATTCATTTACAATTGAAAAACCGTGGTATCTTAAACCGTTGGCTATTGTGTTATATGTTTTGTTGGTTGTTATAGCAGCACTATTAGTTCATTATTTTAATAGAAGGTATTATAAGAAGCAAAAACAAAAGCTCTTACAAAAGAAAGAAAGAGAATTAGAATTAGAGCAATTAGAAAGTCAACGTCAAATAATGCAGTTTAAGAATGAAAACCTGCAACTCGATATTGAGAATAAAAATAGAGAGCTTGGAATGGCTACAATGAATCTGGTAAAAAGAAATGAATTTCTCAATAATATAAAAGACGAACTTTCGCAGACCAAATCGTTATTGGAGGTGAAAAAAGTAATTAAGCTTATAAACTCTAATTTAAATAACTCAAGTGATTGGCAGTTGTTTGAAGAAGCATTTAATAATGTTGACAAAGATTTTATGAAAAAAATAAAAGCACAACATCCATCTATAACACCTAACGACTTGAGATTGTGTGCTTATTTAAGATTAAATCTCTCATCAAAAGAGATTGCTCCACTACTTAATATTTCGCATAAAAGTGTTGAAGTAAAACGCTATAGATTACGTAAAAAGATGGGATTAGTTCATGATCAAAGCTTATCTAACTACATTATTGAGTTGTAATACCTAGACAATTCTATTTTTCACCCATACAATACCTATACAAACCGTTTAAATCATATCATATTAACAGAAGTGTTAATTCTTTGTTAAGCAATTGTTACTAAAATCAAATCGCTAAAATAAAGGTGTTGTAAGTGTTATTGTGATAAAATACATAAGAAATTACTGTAGTGTATGTTTTTTGTATAGTGTATTTTTTAGAATTCCTCAATCTTTAGTTTTAAGTTGCATTATCTAAGCAATTAATTATGAAAATAAAACTTTTTACGCTCTTTGCCTTCATGCTAACGATGGTCGCATATGGGCAAAATCTGAATGTTACTGGAACGGTTATCGAAGCTTCTTCGGGACAACCTTTACCAGGTGTTAATGTAATCCTCAAAAACACATCAAAAGGGGCATCAACCGATTTTGATGGTAATTTTACTTTAAATGATGTACCGGTAAATTCGGTATTAGTTGTTTCTTATTTGGGATTTGTAACTCAAGAAATAACAGTAGTTAATGAGACTCCTTTAAATATTGCGCTTCAAGAAGATGCACAATCTTTAAGTGAGGTTGTGGTTATTGGGTATGGGACACAAAAGAAAAAAGAAGTTACAGGTGCTGTAGCAGTAGTAGATGCTAAAGCTATTGAAAAACTTAATCCAACAAGAGTGGAGCAAGCGCTTCAAGGACAAGTTGCAGGTGTAACTGTTACCTCTAATTCTGGTTCTCCAGGTAGTGGGTCTAATGTACGAATTCGTGGTATATCAACAAACGGAGATGCTAGACCATTAATATTAGTAGATGGGAATGTAATCGAAGATTTATCTGTTATCAATCCAAGTGATATTAAATCTATTAACGTATTAAAGGATGCAACAGCTGGTATTTATGGTGTGAGAGCAGCAAATGGTGTTGTTTTAATTACAACAAAATCAGGTAGAAAAAATACGGAATTAAAATTCCAAGTAGATACTTACGCTGGTTTTCAAACTACCAGTAAGAAGATTGATTTATTAAATTCTGTTGATTTTGCAATATATGTGAATGATGCCGCAGACCAAACTGAATTTTTTGTATATCCACAAGATGGAACGGATTGGCAAGATGAAGTGTTTGAAACAGCGGTAATTTCTAATGTTAACTTTAACGCAAGTGGTGGAACAGAAAAATCCGCCTATTCTGGTAGTATCTCTTATTTAGATCAAGATGGTATTGTTGGTGGTAGCAAGTCTAACTACAATAGATTAACTGCAAGATTAAACTATCAATACGATATATTAGATAACTTAAAAGTAACAGCAACAGCTTTACAAACAACTTCTGAAAAAAACAACTTGGCAGAAGGTGGTATTGGCGCTGTTTTATATAACGCAGTAAATGTAAATCCTAATTTATCTGTAAGAGATGAGATGGGTAACTATTCTTTAGTAGAAGATGTTTCGGCTATTGAAATTGTTAATCCTTTAGCGCAAATTAAAAATACGTTTAACACATCAAGAGTATCTAAAATAGCGGCAACTTTAGGTTTAGATTATACATTTTTAGAAAATTTCAAGTTTAGTTCTAAATTTCAAATCAATCATGCGAATGTAAGAGACGATGTTTTTAGGCCTGAAGCTAATTATGGACCGGGAAAAACCCTTAATCAGAGTGGGAATGAAATTATTGATTTTGGTGCTGATTTTGATGATTTTACATGGGATAATTATATAACGTATACAAATTCATTTAATGAAAAGCATAATCTAACAGTGCTTTTAGGAACTTCTATTTTTAAAACTAAGGGTCTGTTTTATGGTATTATAGGAACAACTGATACTAATACTAATAGTTTTGGTGATTCTGTATATGACTTAGATGGTATAGTTACTTATACTCCACGTTTCAGCGATGCAGGAATAGCAGTAGGTAATAATGTGTTTGACGATCGTTTAGGGTCAGTCTTTGCAAGAGTGCAGTATAACTATAAAGGAAAGTATTTATTGTCAGCTGCAATTCGTAGAGATGGATCATCAAAGTTTGGTGCTGAAAACAGATATGGTTATTTCCCAACAGGATCTATAGGATGGAATGTGTCGGATGAACCTTTCTTAGAAAATAGCACATGGCTAAATAGCTTAAAATTAAGAGCAAGCTATGGGGTTATAGGTAATGATAGAATTCCTTCTTTCGGATTTGTCTCTCTTTTAACAGGAGAAGCAACGTATGCACCAGGTAGTGAAACGTCTCAAGCTGATTTATTAAATGGTACTGCCATTGGTTTAATTGGTAATCCGAATTTAAAATGGGAAGAACAAGTTGCTCAAAATATTGGTTTTGACGCACGTCTTTTTGATAATAAATTAACCTTAGGTCTAGATTTATTTTCAAGAAAAACAGAAGATTTATTACTAGCGCCTCAAGCATCTGGATTAATTGGATCAGCGGCTCCTGGTTCAGCTTTACCATTTGTAAATGCAGGTACAGTAGAAAATAAAGGTATTGAAATTAGTGTTGGTTTTAATAACAGAGTTAGTGATGATTTTGATTACAATATTGGTTTTAATATTACTACCTTAGATAATAAGGTCGTCTCACTTAACGGAAATATACCACCTGTAGGTGGCGAGTTCGGTGTAGGTATTAGTCAAACTGGTATTTCTAGAATGATACCTGGTTTACCTCTTGGTCATTTTTATGGTTATGAAACAAATGGTATATATCAAGATATAGCAGAAATAGAAGCTTTAAATGCAGCTTCACCAGAAGGTACTTATCATGAAGGTGCGGCCCCTGGAGATCTAAAATTTGTTGATACCAATGGCGATGGACAGATTAGTGCAGATGATAGAACTAACATTGGTGATCCAATAGCTGAAGTAACAATGGGCTTTAATATTGGTTTTCAGTATAAAAACATAGATTTTAGTGCAAATGCTTTCGCGTCATTAGGAAACGACATGATAAGAGATTATGAGCGTAAAAATTTATACGCAAATAGAGGTACTTATATGTTAGATAGATGGCAAGGAAGTGGTACAAGTAATTCAGTTCCTAGAGCTGTAGGTGGAGCTTCTATTAATACGGATTTGTTTTCAGATTTTTATGTAGAAGACGCTTCTTTCCTAAGATTACAAAATGTACAAGTCGGTTATACTTTTAATGAAGACAAATTAGAAAGTCTTGGAATTGATAAACTAAGAATCTATGTCTCAGGAAATAATTTATTTACAATAACAGACTATTATGGTTATGACCCTTCAGCGAGTAATGGAGCGCCAATAGGTTCAGGAATAGATAAAGGTTTCTACCCTGTGGCTTCATCTTATTTGTTAGGTGTTAATTTAAATTTTTAAAAAACAACGTTATGAGAAAAATAATTAAAACAATTGTAGTAGTGCTATTAGTGGGCTTTGTGGCCTGTGATGACTACTTAGAAGTAGAACCAGTTGGGCCCGATGCTGCTGATTATTTTAATAGTCAAGATGAATACGAAAGTGCCCTTATTGGTGCCTATGATTTATTACAGGCTTCATTTTGGAATGTATTAACTGGTGTTGTCGCTTCAGACGATTATGCTGCAGGTGGTGATTCATTTAATTATGATCAGCCTACATTACAGAATGTAAATCTAATGATTCAGACTCCTTCAGATGAGAATCAGTTAAGAGATATCTGGAATTTAATGTACGCCGGAATTAATAGAACTAATTACATCTTAGAATTTAAAAACAAAACAGATTTTGCGGGTAAAGATGAAATCATAGCTCAAACATATTTCTTAAGAGCCTATTACACATTCGAGTTAGTTAAGTTCTTTGGAAATGTGCCATTAAAAGTTACAGAACGTAATGGAGTTAAAAGAATCGTAGACTCGAGAGTTGTTATTGGTGAGCAGTTTGATATTAATAGAACTCAGGATATTTCTGAAGCTTACGGATTAATAGAAGAGGATTTAAAGGAAGCTATTTTAAACTTGCCAACAACACAAAATGAAGTATATAAAGTTACTAAAGGTGCAGCACAAGCATTGTTAGGAAAGGTATATTTATATCATGGTACTTTTGATCAGTCGAAATTTGCTGATGCAGCTTCAATGTTGAACAATGTTATAGGTACACAATACAGCTTAACGACAGGCGCAGACTATTTAGATTTGTTTGAAAGTAGTATGGAGAATAGCTCAGAATCAGTGTTCGAAATTCAGTATACTGGAGTTGAAGGCGCAGATTGGGGTTGTATTACTTGTAGTGAAGGCAGCTATTTTGTTCAATTTTGTGGACCTAGATCACCATATGATAATCCAGTTTACGGAACAGGATGGGGATTTTGTTTACCATCACAAGAATTGTATGATATGTTCGACGACGGAGACTCAAGAAGAGATGTTACGTTTTATGACCTAAGAGATGACCAAGATAGTTACTCTCAAGGTAGAGATGATACAGGATTTTTCAATAGAAAATATATGCCGCGTAAGGCAGATGAAAGAGTTGGAGCTAATCCATTAAATCATGCAAATAACTATCGTGCTATACGTTATGCTGATGTATTACTAATGGCTGCAGAAGCTGAAGCACAAAGCGGTGGGACAAATGCAGAGAACTACCTAAATCAGGTTAGAGCAAGAGCATATGGCAATAATAGTAATGATTATCAGGCTAGTGAAGGAGATTTACTAGAGGCTATATACACAGAAAGACGTAAGGAATTAGCTGGTGAAGGTCACCGTTTCTTCGATCTTGTAAGAACCAATAAAGCGGTAAACGCTATTGATGGTTTCACTGTTAATAAAAACGAATTATTCCCAATACCATTAATAGAATTAGAATTAGCTAATGCTGTGAATAGATGGGGACAAAACCAAGGATATTAAAAAAAAATTGTTGAACTATAAATTATAGAAAATGAAATTATTAAAAAACGGATTATACTTATTAGGAATATTTTTATTAAGTATTACAATATCATGTGATAATGACGATGATATTAGTGAAATAATAGGCGGTTTAGATTTTGTTATTGCAACTCTAAATGCAGAAGGTAATGAAGTTGGCGTAGTCGCTTCTACTGTACCTGGAGATAACAGGATAGTTTATACTGTTGATTTTGGCGATGCTAATGGCGAAGCTGATGAAGTAGTTAGACAAACTAGCGGACCAATGGTACGTTATATGTATCCAGATGAAACAGCTACGTACACTATTACAGTAACGGCATCATTACCAAATAGAGATGATGTTACTATTACAAAAGATCATACCGTAATATTTGCTGTAGAGCCTCCACCTGGTGGTGGTGATCCACTAGTAGGAACATGGCGTATAGCACCAGAAGCTGGAGCATTTGGTGTAGGACCAGCATTAAACGATGTGTCTTGGTTTTCGAATTCTTCAGATGATGTAACGACAAGAGCTTGTTTCTTTGATGACGAATATGTCTTTAATGCTGATGGGACTTTCCAAAATGTATTAGGTACAGAAACTTGGATAGAACCATGGCAAGGTGCAGCAGCAGAAGAATGTGGTGCACCAGTATTCCCTCACGATGGAACTGCAACTGCAACCTATTCATATAATCCTTCTGGAAGTGTAACAATAGACGGAGCGGGTGCTTTCTTAGGCCTTTCTAAAGTATACAATGGAGGTGAATTAGCATCACCTGGCGATGCTCAAAGTTCAATTACATACATAGCTGAGCTTTCTGCAGATGGAAATACTTTAGAATTAGATATTGAAATCGCTGGAGGTGGTTTTTGGTCTTTCAAATTAGTAAAAGATGCACCACCTGTACCATCAGCTCTCGATGGAACTTGGAGATTAGCACCAGAATCTGGGGCATTAGGTGTTGGGCCAGCATTGGGAGATGTATCATGGTGGTCTAGTACTACTGATGATGTTACAACAAGAGCATGTTTATTTGACGATACATATGTATTTAATTCTGATGGTTCATTCCTAAACGTATTAGGTTCAGAAACATGGGTAGAGCCATGGCAAGGCGCTGCAGCTGAAGAGTGTGGTGCACCAGTATTCCCGCATGATGGATCAGCTTCTGCGACGTATTCTTACGATGCAACTGCAGGGACGATTACTTTAGATGGAACTGGAGCTTTCTTAGGGCTTTCAAAGGTGTTCAATGGTGGAGAATTAGCTTCTCCAGGTGATGCGCCAAGTTCAATTACTTATATAGCAGACCTTTCTGCAGATGGTAATACTTTAGAACTAGATATAGAAATTGCAGGTGGAGGCTATTGGTCTTTTAAATTAGTAAAAGATGTTATACCTACAGGAGTTCAAGGAACTTGGAAGTTAGCACCAGTATCTGGAGCATTAGGTGTTGGACCAGCAATGGGAGATGTGTCATGGTGGTCTAGTACTACTGATGATGTTACAACAAGAGCATGTTTGTTTGATGATGAATATGTGTTTAACACAGATGGTTCATTCCAAAACGCATTAGGTTCAGATACATGGGTAGAGCCATGGCAAGGAGCTGCTGCAGAAGAATGTGGTGCACCAGTGTTCCCACATGATGGGTCGGCTACAGCAACTTACGATTATGATGAAGGTGCTGGTACAATAACAATAGATGGAACAGGTGCTTTCTTAGGACTTGCCAAAGTTATCAATGGAGCAGAATTAGCTGCACCAGGAGATGCGCCAGGTTCAATTACGTATTTAGCAGAACTTTCTTCTGATGGTAACACATTAGATTTAGATATTGAAATTGCTGGTGGAGGTTATTGGACTTTCCAATTGGCAAGACAATAGAATAAAAGCTCACATGAATTTTAGAGTTAGTCTTCTATTAAATTTGTGTGAGATATGATATTATTAATAATAAGTCTGTTGGAATGATAATTATTTTTTTGACAGACTTGTTTTTCCGATTTAGGGCATTTATTGGTTTAAACGTACTAAGTTATAGTTAGAAAAAAGACGCTCTTTTTAATATTCGGCGTTCATAATAAACTCGAAAATAACGATACAATGAAAAACAATTTTATAAGATTAATACTTCTTTTATTCGCAACCTCACTGTTTGCACAGACTAATAAAGTAGCTGTTGTAAATAATTCTGACGGGATGAAATTAGTTGTAAACGGCGAAGATTTCATGATTAACGGTATGAATTGGGGCTATGTACCAATTGGCACCAATTATAATTACAGTCTATGGAATCAATCAGATGACATTATCAAAGCAGCATTAGATGATGAGATGAGCTTATTGAAAAATATGGGTGTAAATGCGATTAGGCAGTATACAGGTATTCAACCTAAATGGATAACTTATATCTATGAAAACTATGGCATTCATACAATGCTTAATCATTCTTTTGGGCGCTATGGATTGACCCTTAATGGTGCATGGACTCCAGTTACGGATTATAGGGATGAATTAACACAAGAAGTGTTGATGTCTGAAGTTACTGAATTAGCAGAAACTTATAAAGATACTCCGGGATTACTTTTATTCTTATTAGGTAATGAAAATAATTACGGTCTTTTTTGGGCTGGTGCAGAAACAGAGGATTTTCCAGAAGGTGAAGAACAGCTTAAGGCAGTCGGTGAAAACCGAGGAAGACCGATGTATAAACTCATGAATGATGCAGCGGTTAAGATGAAATCTATTGATTCATCGCATCCAGTTGCTATATGTAATGGTGATGTATTGTTTATAGATATTGTTGCAGAGGAATGTAAAGATGTAGATATATATGGTACAAATATGTATCGCGGAAAATCGTTTGGTGATGCCTTTCAAGTTGTAAAGGATAAATTGAACAAACCAATTATGTTTACAGAATTCGGTGCTGATGCTTTTAATGCGCTAAGTAATCAAGAAGATCAAAAAATGCAGTCATTTTTCATGGTAGAAAACTGGAAAGACATCTACCAAAATGCTGCAGGTTTAGGAAAAGTAGGAAACTCTATAGGTGGTTTCACTTTTCAATGGAGTGATGGCTGGTGGAAAGTTGGGCAAACAAAAGAATTAGATATACATAATAACGATGCGACTTGGTCTAATGGAGGTTATTATTTAGATACAGAGAATGGGTCTAATAATATGAACGAAGAGTGGTTTGGTGTATGTGCAAAGGGTCCAAGAAACGAGAGAGGTTTACATACATTGTATCCACGTGCCGCATATTATTCATTAAAAGAAGCACATGGCTTAAACCCTTACGAAGAGGGTGTTAATGCTGAGTTTGTAGCAAACCACTTTGCTAGTATAAATTTAATGGATGGTGTTTTAAGAGCCAGAGGTGATAAAGCAGCTATGGGAGGTAATGAAAAAATCCGTATCAGTCAATTAAGAGCTGAATTTACAACGTTTAATACTGGTGGTAGTCTTATCACAACTCCAGATACAGAAGATCCAAATGTAAATGCATTTCCTAATCAATTAGGATTTGATCACATGCAATCTTATTTTATTGGTGTTGAAGGTAATCCTGCACCTAATATGAGAGCAAATGTGAACTTTAATATTTTAGGAAATGTTGCAGAGAACCCAATTGACGAAATATTTTATGAAAACGTTGGGAGACCAATTACAATAACGGGTGTTGATGGTGGAAATGATACAGATGTAGAAATTTCTGATTTTAACAGACTAAGAGTTTACAACGCTGAATTTGATTGGAAAACAAAACATGCAGATATAAGAGGGTTTTATAGAACCGGACATTATCATTGGGGATATGAAGGTGATTTCTTCAATTTATATCCAGAATCTAATTATGGTCCTAACCTAGATATCTATGGTGGTGAAATTTTAGGATTAGAATTTGATGGAAAAGAAGCTTTAGAAGGCTTTAAAGGGGCTTTTGGTCCGCAATTATGGTGGGGAGCAAACCCAACAGCATTATTAAAATATAGCCGCAATATTGCTAAATGGGATGTGACCGGTATATATCATAGAGATTTACAAACTAAACTGAAATTTGACGAAAATGGACAACGTGTATTAGATGCTAATCAAGTACGAAGTGGTATAATTCCAAGCTGGCCAACGGAGCGAGCTACAATAGCTTTAGAAAGAGATTTTGGAAAATTTGGAATTACGCTTGGTGGTATTTGGGGTGGAAGCCCTTTAAATGGAAGTACATTCCAAGTCTATAACGAAGAAAAAGCGATTACATTAGTAGATAAAATAAACTCAAATGATAATTGGGGTGGAAAGGCTAAAATCACCTACCAGGGAGGACGATTTATGTGGTATGCACAAGGTGGAATTATGGGCTTAGTTGCTAATGGAGGTGTTGATCAAACGAGAACATTTACAGGATGGAAGTTAAAAGACAATGGTAGTGGTAATCAATCCAATTTCTTAACTGGTTTTACATATACAGCAGGAGATTTTCAAATAGCACCAAACTTTTTATGGCAAAAACCGTTGGTAGACCCAATGCCTAACGATATTGAGGCACCAGGAAGATTAAGAAATGTTATTAGCGATCCTTTTGCTGTTAGAGCAAACAGAGAAACCACTGCAGGTGAACTATTAATTACATTCGATCCTACGCCAGGTACTTGGATGTACGAATGGGATAATGATAGAGCAGAGGATGCAAAATTTGCTATGAATTTAGGCTTTGTATACCGTCATCTTCCAACAACAACAGATGCACATATTGGTTTTTTAGCCAATCGTCAATTCTTTGCTTTTGGTAATTCTGTACCAGCAGAGGATTTATGGGAAGTTCATTCTAGAATGGTTTCAAAATTGAGCCCGAACATTGGTATTATTGGTAATTTCTATTATGGAAATGGACAAGCTAACGGTGATAGTGATAGGTTAATAGAACGTTTTGGTGGTGATATAAGAATGATTTATAACAAAATGAAAGTGCAAACGACAGTAAAAGTAAACGATTGGGGACCTTTCGATTATCACAGAGACTTTAACTTAACCTACCCTTTACAAATGATGTTAGATATATCTACATCATTAGGTAAGCCAGATTGGTTTATTTTACCAAGTACAACTATTGGTGTGAGAGGAACATGGCGATCTTTAGATCAGTACTCTCCGCGTTTTTCTCCTAATACTTCAGCAGAATTCGCTACAACACCAACCATCAGTCCAGTAGGATTTCCTGATGGAACAGAATGGGAAATTAGAACGTATGTACATATCAATATTGGAAAATAAAAATAGCAAATGATGAAAAACATAAAATTAAAATATTGGAAAACAACATTACTTGCCATTATGATAATGACAGTAAGTTGTGAAAGAGAACTTACGGATGATATCCAGATTGCAACATACCCATCAAATGGGGATATTTATACAGATGCTCCCGTAGGATTAACTGATGAATTCTTTGTATCATTTGATCCAGCCAGTGGTGCTAACACGCAAGGTTTTGGAACTGACGATAATGAAGCCTATCTAGGGACATCATCAATTAGAATTGATGTACCAACACCATCAGACCCGGATGGGGGCTATATTGGAGGTATTTTTAAAGACCGAGGTGCGGGTAGAGATCTTACTGGTTATGATGCTTTAACCTTTTGGGTAAAAGGTTCTACAACAGCAACCGTAGGAACTTTTGGTTTTGGAACAGACTTTGAAAGCAATGCATATGCTGTTAATTTAGATAATGTTCAATTATCTACAGATTGGAGAAAAGTTATTATCCCAATTCCAGACCCTTCAAAATTACTACAAGAAAAAGGAATGTTCATTTTTGCAGCAGGAACGCAAAGTACAAATGGGGTTGGATATACGTTCTGGTTAGATGAAATGCGTTTTGAAAAACTTGGTACAATTGGGCAACCTCGTCCAGCAATTTTAGGTGGACAAGATCAAACAGCACAAGCAAATATTGATACTACTGTGCCAATAATTGGTTTAACGCAAACATTTAATACGGCTAGTGGGCAAGATATAACTGTAACAGCCACACCAGCCTATTTTGATTTTGAAACATCAAATCCATTTGTTGCTTCAGTAAATGATCTTGGTATTGTTTCAGTTGATGGGGCAGGAGAAATTAATCCAGAAACTGGTCAATTTGAAAATACAGCAATAATAACAGCGAGTATTGGAGATGTGCAAGCTGCAGGCTCTTTAACGCTTTCAGCTGTAGATCTCAATGTTATATCTCTTTTTAGCGATGTGTTTGCCAATGTACCTGTTGATAATTATAATGGATTTTACTTAGATGGTTTTCAAACTACTCTTGGTGGAGCTATTGTCGAAGGTGGTAATAATATCATAGATTATACGTTACTCAACTTTGTTGCTATTGAATTTTACGGTAGAGAAGGAAGTGGTGTACAGCCTGTAGATGCTTCAGAAATGACGCATATGCATATTGATATAAGAGTAAACGAAAATGTAGACCCATCTGATTTTTTTAGAATAGAGGTGTTTAACAATTTTACAACTGGTAGCCAAATTGCAGGAACTTATACTGTGACTGGTGACGATTTACAAAGCAATACATGGGTAGAATTTGACATCCCATTATCGAGCTTTGCAGGTCTTACAGCACAAGAGGCTTTAGGTGCAATAATTTTTGTTTCTGATGCTACTATTGCAAATGTGTCATTAGATAATATATTCTTCTATTCTGAGAATTAATAAAAAACGTATTTATTATGTTAAATAAAAAATTAAAAGTTAAAATAAATTCAAGTATCATACTTGGTCTGCTATGTTTTGGTGTATTTTTTTTAATCACTAATTGTGACCCAGACGAAACTCAAGATGTTGCTAAGTTTAATACCTTAGTAATGGAAGATATGTTTAATGGTGAAGGGACACCAAATGATCTTTTTTGGAATTTTGAAATAGGAAATGGGGAGGCTCAAGGCATTCCAGGATGGGGAAATAATGAATTACAATACTACACAGATCGCCCAGAAAATGTTTTGGTCGAAGATGGGGTGTTAAAAATTACTGCTCGCCAAGAAGAATATGAAGGCTCGTCTTATACATCTGGTAGAATACTTACCAGAGGAAAACAAGAACAGACTTATGGTCGTTTTGAAGCAAGGATAAAACTTCCTTGGGGACAAGGGATTTGGCCAGCATTTTGGCTTTTAGGTGATGATTCCGAAGGAACAGTATCTTGGCCACAGATTGGTGAAATTGATATTATGGAAAATAGAGGGCAAGAACCTACTTTGATTAATGGTAGCGTACATGGTCCTGGATATTCAGGAGAAAATGCCATTACCAAACCTTACGAATTAACAAACGATCGTTTTGATACTGACTTTCATATTTTTGGTGTAGAATGGGGTCCTAACTATATCAATTATTATGTTGACGGAGTTCTTTACAATCAAATAACACCAGAAGATGTAACCGGAGAATGGGTGTTTAATCATGACTTTTATATCATAATAAATCTCGCCGTAGGTGGTAATTATGCGGGTGCACCAAATGCAACAACAGTATTTCCTCAAGAGATGTTAGTGGATTACGTGAAAGTGTATTCAGCGAATTAAAATAACTTATAATAATATAAGGTCAAGAATTTTTATTCTTGGCCTTTTTTAGCCATTAATTAACAATTTGCAATTTCAACAATAAATTACAAATTTCTAATCAAACTAGTACATTGAGAAGTAATACTATTGAAAGTAAAGCCATAAAACTAGAACCTGTTTCTGTTGATGGTAAGGCGTATTTTAAAATTTCTAATAACGATAAAATGCGTCCGTTTTTTATGAGCATTGTTAGTGATTCTAATCATTGGATGTTTATTTCTAGTAATGGAGGATTAACAGCAGGTCGAAAAAATTCTGAATATGCTTTATTCCCATATTATTCAGATGATAAAATCACAGAATCATCCGAAATTACAGGTGCAAAATCAATATTTCAAATTCATAAAAATGGAAAGTCGTACATATGGGAACCATTTTCAATAAGGTTTGGTGATAATTATAATACAAGACAAAACTTATTTAAAAGTGTTTATGGCAATTCTGTAATTTTCGAAGAAGAAAATCTAGATTTAGGATTAATTTACAGGTACGAATGGTGCACAAGTAACCGCTATGGTTTTGTGAAAAAATCTAAACTGATTAATTCTAGTGATGTATCAGTAAATATTTCAGTATTAGATGGTATTCAAAATGTATTACCATACGGTGTAGGTAGCGACTTGCAAAATGCGAGTAGTAATCTTGTAGATGCATATAAACGTAGTGAGCTAATTGAAGAAACTGGCCTAGGTATTTTTGCTTTAAGTGCAATTATTGTTGATAAAGCCGAACCAAGTGAAGCTTTAAAAGCAAATGTAGTGTGGTCTAAAGGTCTTGATGATTCTAAATATTTAGTATCCTCATTACAGCTTAGTAAATTCAGAAATTTTGGGAGTGTTACACAAGAGACTGATGTAAAAGCAGAAAAAGGTGCTTATTTTATAAATGCCGAAATTCAATTACCTTCTAAAGGTACTAAAGAATGGGTTATGGTTGCTAATGTTAATCAAAACCATACTTCTATTACACAACTTTCTAATAACATAAAAACGGATAACGAGTTATTAAATAAACTAAGTACAAATATATCCTCAGGTACAGAAAAGCTTATTGAACTGAATGCGGCATCAGATGCTCTTCAACTCACTTCAGATAATTATAGAGATACAAGACATTTTTCTAATACATTGTTTAACATAATGCGTGGTGGAATTTTTGACGATGGTTATACTATTGAAAAATGGGATTTCGAAAAATATTTGCAAAATGCTAATAATGAAGTAACTCAAAACAATCAGAGTATTGTCAATAGTTTACCTGATGCGTTTTCTTTAGCCGAATTAAAGGACGTAGTAAACTCTATTGAAGACAAAGATTTTTGCCGTCTGTGTTTAGAATACATGCCATTAAAGTTTAGTCGTAGACATGGCGATCCAAGTCGACCTTGGAATAAATTTTCAATAAACACAAGAAGCGAGTTTGATGGTTCAAAAATTTTGGATTATGAAGGAAACTGGCGCGATATATTTCAGAATTGGGAGGCATTAGCACACTCGTATCCTGAATATATAGAGAACATGATTCACAAGTTCTTAAATGCGACAACTTTTGATGGTTACAACCCATACAGAGTTACTAAAGGAGGTTTTGATTGGGAGACTATTGAGCCAGATGATCCTTGGTCTTACATCGGATACTGGGGAGATCATCAAATTATTTATTTGCTTAAATTTTTAGAGTTTATTGAAAATCATAAGCCAGGCAAATTAGATAGCTTCTTTAATAAAGACATATTTGTATATGCTAATGTTCCATATAGAATAAAAGAGTATCAAGATTTATTAAAAACCCCAAAAGACACTATTGAATTCGATGAAGAATCTGATGAGCGAATTAGAGATCAAAGAGAAAAAATAGGAGCGGATGGAGCTTTATTGCAAAATTCAAAAGGTGCCATTGTTAGAGCTAATTTTATTGAAAAAATATTAGCTACAGTATTAGCTAAACTATCTAATTTTATACCTGAAGGTGGAATTTGGATGAATACACAACGACCAGAATGGAACGATGCTAACAACGCGTTGGTTGGTAATGGTGTGTCAATGGTAACTTTATATTATTTAAGACGTTTCTTAAAATTCTTTGATGAGGTATTTGAAAATGCTACTACTGAAACCGTTCAAGTATCAGAAGAACTGTTAGATTTTTTCAATTCAGTAAAAAGAACTTTCGATACGAATTTAAATGTATTAAATGGACGTATTGATGATAGTACCCGAAAGCAAATTTTAGATGCTTTAGGAAAAGCGGGAAGCAATTATAGAAATAGTGTTTATAACAATTCATTCAAAGGTGAAAAAGCAGAGTTAACAATAAAAGACGTTAAAGAATTTACTAAGTCTGCATTAAAACATTTAGAGCATTCAATTGCTGCTAATAGGCGTTCAGATAATCTTTATCATGCCTATAACTTAATGACAGTTAATACTGATAATAGTGTTTCTATATCGTACTTAGATGAAATGCTAGAGGGTCAGGTAGCCGTTTTGAGCTCTGGAAGTTTAACTTCAAAAGAGAACTTAAATGTTTTAGATGCTCTAAAAAACAGCAAACTTTTCAGGGAAGATCAGTATAGTTATATTTTATATCCATTCAAAAACCTTAAAGGTTTTATGGAACGAAATACAATTCCGAGTGAAGCTGTAAACAATTCTAAGTTGTTTGCTCAAATGGTTAATGATGGTAATAATCTAATCATAGAAAAAGACATTAATGGGGATTATCATTTTAACGGAAACTTTAAAAATGCAGGAGATCTTAAAGTTGGGCTTGAAAGTTTAATAAATTCTGATTATAAGGATTTAGCACATAAAGAAGAAAGTTTAATACTTCAAGTATTTGAAGACGTATTTAATCATAAGGCATTTACTGGTAGGTCAGGTACTTTTTATGGCTATGAAGGTCTTGGTTCTATCTATTGGCACATGGTTTCTAAGTTGCTTCTTGCTGTTATGGAATGCTGCCAAAAAGCTATCGATGAAAATGAAGGTGATGAGATTGTGGGTAGATTATTGGAGCATTATTACGAGATTAATGAAGGTATAGGTGTACATAAATCACCAGAACTTTATGGAGCATTCCCAACAGACCCTTATTCACATACTCCCGCTGGTAAAGGGGCTCAGCAACCTGGAATGACAGGTCAAGTAAAAGAAGATATCCTTAGCAGATTTGGTGAATTAGGTGTTTTTGTTCAAAAAGGGAAACTTGTTTTTGATCCTTGTATGTTGCGTAAGGAAGAGTTTTTAAATGAATCAAAAACATTTAATTACTTTACAGTTAAAAGTGAATCAGAAAAACTCTCAATTCATAAAAGTGAATTAGTTTTCACCTATTGTCAAGTACCAGTAGTTTATACCATCTCAAATGAAAATAGAACCGAAGTTAGTTTTATAGATGGTTCTACCAAAAGTTTTGATAATCTAAGTTTAGACAAAATTACAAGTGAAGCAATATTCAGCCGTTCAGGTGAAGTTGAACTTATCAAAGTTTATATAAAAGAAGAGTATTTAAAATAAAAGCAAGGTTCATGAAAAAAAGACATATCATAGTACTCGTTTTACTAACGGTGTTTATGATGTCTTGCAATGAAAATAAGAAAGACGAAACGTCTGTAACTCAAATAAAAAAAGAAGTGATAGCTAAAGATATATTAGGAAACCCAGATTATTTGGCTATTTCATATGGTGGCTACAGAGCAGAGACTCGAGAAATTCAGCCAACAATTGAAGAGCTTAAAGATGATTTGAAAATTTTAGCAAAAATGGGTATAAAGGTCATTAGAACTTATAATGTACAAGAACCATTGCCACATGCTTCAAACGTATTAAGAGCTATTACAGAACTCAAAGCTGACGACTCAAATTTTGAAATGTATGTAATGTTGGGGGCTTGGATTGATTGTATCAATGCTTGGACGGATCAGCCTGTAAATCATAACGTAGAAAGTCCTAATAATACAGCCGAAATTGATAGGGCTGTGGCATTAGCTAATCAGTATCCAGATATTGTAAAAATAATAGCCGTGGGTAATGAAGCAATGGTGAAATGGGCAACCAGTTATTATGTGCAACCTAATGTAATTTTAAAATGGGTAAATCATTTACAAAATCTAAAATCAGAGCATAAACTTCCTAAAGATTTATGGATTACCAGTTCAGATGATTTTGCGTCTTGGGGTGGAGCAGAAGACAGTTATCATGTAGAAGATTTAGAGAATTTGGTAAAGGCAGTTGATTATATATCGATGCATACTTATCCATATCACAACTCACATTACAATCCTGAATTTTGGGGTGTTCCAGAAAATGAAGAGGATATTTCTGATACAAAAAAAATCGAATTCGCTATGATTAGAGCTATTGAGTTTTCAAAAAAACAATACGATAGTGTTACTAATTATATGAAGAGTTTAGGTGTAAACAAACCAATACATATAGGTGAAACAGGTTGGGCAAGTGTATCGGATGGTCACTATGGTCCAAAAGGATCTAAAGCCACAGATGAGTACAAACAAGGACTATATTATAGCCTAATGAGAGAATGGACAAACGAAGCAGGTATTTCTTGTTTCTATTTTGAAGCCTTTAATGAACAATGGAAGGATGCACATAACGCAAACGGATCTGAAAATCATTTTGGTTTATTTACTACAGATGGAGAGGCTAAATACCCAATTTGGGATTTAGTAGATAAAGGAATATTTAAAGGGCTAACTAGAAATGGAAAGCCAATATCCAAAACATATAATGGTGATAAAGATGCATTAATGAAAGATGTATTAGTGCCACCATCGGAATTTGAAATTATGGCAGGTAGATAAGTGTTGCGATACGTTTAAAAACGACTTATTCTATAAAAAATTTGGCTTCTTTTTATAAAGAAAAGAAAAAGGAATTTAACAAAGACTAAAATATGAAGTTGAGTAAATATATTTTTTTAACAACAATAATTTCGATTTTTATTTGGTCCTGTAATCAAAATTCCAAATCGAAAGAACAGATGCAAGCAGAACACCAATTAACAGCAAAAGATATTTTGGGTAATCCAGAGTATTTAGCCATGTCTTATGGTGGTTATAGATATGCAAATCACAGCATCGAACCTACATTAGATGAGCTTAAAGACGACATGAAATTGCTGGCCGCAATGGGTGTTAAAATTGTGCGTACATATAAAGTCCATAAACCACAGGCTGCAAATTTATTACAGGCTATTTCCGAATTAAAGAAAGAAAATTTAGATTTTGAAATGTATGTAATGCTAGGTGCGTGGATTGATTGTAAAAATGCTTGGACGGATTTAGAACCAGACCATAACGTCGAAAGTGAAGCCAATAAACCACAAATAGAAGAAACTGTGCGTTTGGCGAACAAATATCCAGATATTGTAAAAGTTATTGCTGTAGGTAACGAAGCTATGGTTAAATGGGCAGCACCTTATTATGTGCAACCAGATGTCATCTTAAAGTGGGTTAATCATCTTCAAGAATTGAAAAAAGAAGATATACTATCTAAAGATGTTTGGATTACGAGTTCAGATAATTTTGCCTCTTGGGGAGGTGGTGGTGCTGAGTACCACGTCGAAGATTTAAATAAATTAATTAAAGCGGTAGACTTTATTTCGATGCACACTTATCCCATGCACGATACACATTATCAGCCAGAATTTTGGCAAAAACCTTTTACGACAGAAGGTATGACAGACTTGGAGAAAATAGATGCTTCGATGTTAAGATCAAAAGTATATGCTGTTGATCAATATGAAAATGTTAAAAAGTACATGGAAAGTATTGGTGTAAATAAACCTATTCATATTGGTGAAACAGGTTGGGCAAGTTTTTCAGATGGTCATTATGGTCCAAATGGTTCAAAGGCTTGCGACGAGTACAAAGAAGCGGTTTATTATCAGCACATGCGAGATTGGACAAATGAAGCAGGATTATCTTGTTTTTATTTCGAAGGGTTTGATGAACCATGGAAAGGTGGTGATAATCCTGGAAATTCAGAAAAGCACTTTGGACTATTAACGGTAGATGGAAAAGCAAAATACGCACTTTGGAATGATGTAGATAAAGGCATGTTTAAAGGTTTGACAAGAAACGGAAATGAGATTACTAAAACCTATGAAGGTGATAAAAATGCAATGATGAAGGATGTTTTGGTTCCACCAACCAAGGAAGAAATTATAGATAATAATTAGAGTTAAAAATAAATTAATAATCATGAAGCTAATTCAATATTTTTCAATCTTTTTTTTGGCTATTTTAATTATGGGATGTACTGAAAAACAGGAACAATTAGAAGTTGAAGTCTATGAAACTTCTGCTAACGGTAATAAGTTAACGCTTGTAACAGACTTTACAGCTTCGGAAAAGGCATCAACACTAGTCTTAAATCCAGAAAAGAAATACCAAACTATTACAGGATTTGGTGCTGCATTTACTGAATCATCAGCATATTTATTAAATAAGTTAGGTAAAGACAATAGATCGAAAATTATTGAAGCTTATTTTGGAGAATCTGGCGCTGCATATTCACTGACAAGAACACACATGAATTCATGTGATTTTTCAGTAAGTAATTATTCTTACGCACCTGTTGAAGGTGATATAGAATTAGAACATTTTTCAATCCAAGAGGATAAAGATGATTTAATCCCATTTATTAAAGAGGCTATGGCTACTTCAAAAGAGGGCTTTAAAATATTTGGTTCGCCTTGGACCGCATCACCTTGGATGAAGGATAATAAAAAATATGTAGGTGGTAAGTTGCTTCCAGAATATTATGATACTTGGGCGTTGTTCTTTTCAAAATATGTTGATGCTTACAAAGCAGAAGGTATAGATATTTGGGGCTTTACAGTTGAAAATGAACCTCTTGGAAACGGAAATAATTGGGAAAGCATGCATTATTCGCCTGATGAAATGACAAATTTTGTAGTCAATCATTTAGGTCCAAAATTAGAGGCAGACGGAAAAGGAGATTTAAAAATTTTAGGTTACGACCAAAACAGAGAGCATTTAAAAGAATGGATAGATTCTCAATTTAAAAACGAAGAAACTTCTAACTATTTTGATGGTACAGCAATACACTGGTATGCAAGTACATTCGAAGTATTCCCTGAAGAATTACAGTATGCACATAACAAAGCACCAAATAAATATTTAATACAAACAGAAGCCTGTGTCGATTCTGAAGTTCCTAAATGGCAAGACGACAAATGGTATTGGGCAAAAGAAGCAACAGATTGGGGTTGGGATTGGGCTCCAGAAAAAGACAAACATTTACATCCTAAATATTCACCTGTTAATCGCTATGCAAGAGATATTATAGGATGCTTAAATAATTGGGTAGACGGATGGGTAGATTGGAATATGGTGTTAGATAAAGAAGGAGGTCCTAACTGGTTTGAAAATTGGTGTATTGCACCAGTAATTGTGGATCCAGACGCAGATGAGGTGTATTTTACACCTTTATACTATACCATGTCACACTTTAGTAAATATATAAGACCAGAAGCAAAAGTTATTGATGTTGAGAAAACAGATGAAGATTTAATGGTTACAGCAGCACAAAACCCAGATGGTTCAATTGCAGTTGTAGTGTTTAATGAAGGCGAAATTGCAAAAAACTTTGTGCTATCATTAGGAGAAAAAACTATAAATATTAATGTAAGTGCACAAGCACTGCAAACTATTATAATACCAACTAAAACAAAATAATTATGTCAAATGTTGTTACACCTAAAAGAGATAAAGTCCCTGTTGGACAAAAAGCTGCCTTTGGTGCAGGTCATTTTATACTGAACATTTTACCTGGTACACTAGGTGTTTTTATTCAATTCTTTTTACTAACTGCTTGGGGTGTTGATCCTTTATGGGCTGGTTTATTGGGTGGTTTGCCGAGAATATTTGATGCGATAACGGATCCAATAATGGGTTTCATTTCTGATAATACTAAATCGAAATGGGGACGTAGAAGACCGTATATCTTTATTGGAGCCATCATAAGTGGTATTCTATTCTTTTTAATGTGGCAATTAGATGACAACGCTTCTCAATCGTATATCATTTGGCATGTAATGGTTGTTCAAATATTATTCCTTATTGGTAATACAATGTTTGCAACACCATTAGTAGGTTTAGGTTACGAAATGACCTCAGATTATAACGAACGTACGCGTTTAATGGCCTTTTCTAATACAATGGGGCAAATTGCTTGGATGATTGTACCGTGGTTATATGTTATAATTCCAGATACAGAAACCTTCAACACTCAAACTGAAGGTGTACGAACCATGGCATTAATAGTAGGCGCAATGTGTGTGGTTTTTGGTATTCTTCCAGCTTTGTTTTGTAAGGGGATTGACTCTTCGCATATGGAAAACCGAAAAGAAATAAATTTTAAAACACTGGCCACGAACCTGAAAGAATTGTTTGAAGGAATTAAGCAAGTAGCTAAAAACAAGCCGTTTATGAAATTGTGTGGTGCTACATTTTTAGTGTTCAATGGATTTCAATTAGTTGCAGCGTTTGGTGTATTTATTATTGTTTTCTATATGTATAGCGGAAGTTACGAATTGGCAGGTACATGGCCTGCATGGTTTAACACAATTAACGCAATGATTACGGCCTTTATAGTGATTCCTATTATTACTAAAATGGCTAAGAAATGGGGGAAGAAAAATGCATTTATTATATCAACTGTATTATCAATTGCTGGATATCTATTAAAATGGTGGGGATTTGATAAAGAATTGAATGCAGATTTTAATAAAACAAGTTTAGGCGAAAGTTTAAATTCAGGTATAGGCTCTATTTTCGAATCACTAAACCCAATACTGAATGATGTAGGAATGTCTTGGTTTACAATTGAGCCAGGAAGTGAAATACCATGGTTAATATTTGTTCCAATTCCATTGTTTGCATTTGGAATGGGTGGATTATTTACGCTAATGATGTCAATGACGGCAGATGTATGTGATTTGGATGAATTAGAAAATGGTATGCCACGAAAAGAAGGAACTTTTGGTGCAATATATTGGTGGATGGTAAAATTAGGTCAGGCGATTGCATTAGTTTTAGGTGGATTAATTTTAAAAATCGTAGGATTTGATCCAAATGTAACTGAGCAATCAATTGAGACTATGAATAATCTTAGAATTGCCGATATTCTAATCCCATCATTAACTGCTGCACTGGCCGTATGGGTAATGTGGAAATATAGTCTTTCAGAGACAAGAGCAAAGGAGATAAAGAAAGAGCTCGTTAAACGCCGAGGAGAATTATAATTTAATATTTAAAATTATGTCATTAAGACAAGAAAAATTTTTAGCATTAGCATCCATTGATTATGGTGGGATGTCTAAAGAAGAATTAAGAAAATTATTTAGAAAAGCATTAGATTCTGGAATGCATGGATTATGTTCTAGTCCTTATGAAGAAGGTCAGGAACCTGGAGATCAGTTAACAGAGGAACAGATACGTCGCAGATTAGAAATTATGCGACCACATACAAAATGGATTCGTTCGTTTTCTTGTACTGATGGTAATGAGATGATTCCGAAAATTGCTAAAGAAATGGGAATGAAAACTTTGGTAGGTGCTTGGTTAGGTGATGATCCAGAAGTTAATAAGAAAGAATTAGAAGGGCTTATTCGTTTATGTCATCAAGGTGTTGTGGATGTTGCTGCAGTTGGAAATGAAGTGATGTACAGAGGCGATTTAAACGAAGATGAACTTTTAGATAAAATCTATTATGTAAAGGCTTCAATCAAAGATTTAAATATACCAGTAGGTTATGTGGATGCTTACTATGAATTTGAAGAAAGACCTGCAATAACAGAGGCATGCGATATTATTTTAGCGAACTGTTATCCATTCTGGGAAGGTTGTGATTTAGACTATTCAATTTTATACATGAAAGACATGTATAACAAAGCAAAACGTGCTGGTAATGGTAAAAAAGTAATTGTTACAGAAACTGGGTGGCCAAGTGAAGGCACACCTTTACAAGGAGCTTTTCCGTCTGAAGAAAATGCAATAAAGTATTTTATAAACACACAAAAATGGTCGCAAGAAGATGATATTGATATCTTCTATTTTTCTTCTTTTGACGAGTCATGGAAAGTCGGTGGCGAAGGCGATGTTGGCGCATTTTGGGGAATTTGGGATAAAAACGAAAAACTTAAATATTAAGTATATTATTTTTAACACATTAGGTGAAGTCTAAAACAGGTATTAATCTTTACAATTACATATCTTTACTAAAATAAATCTATTTCTGATTAAGATGAAGAACACTAAAATTCAATTGTTTGTAATTTTTACGATATGTTGTACTTTTTTTGCATGTAATGATGTTCCTAAGAGGGATTTATATCCCAATGAATTGGTTGGTGGTTTCAATCTGTTACCTTCTGCCAAAACAGGTATAGATTTTCAAAATACTATTAACGAATCAACCTATTTTAATCATTACTATTACAGCCAGATATATGTTGGGTCTGGTATTGCTATTGGTGATATTAATAATGATGGACTACCAGATGTGTTTTTTGGCGGAAATCAGGTTGCTGATAGATTATATTTAAATAAGGGTGATTTTCAATTCGAGAATATTACAAAAAAATCAAAAGTTGCCCGAAATTCAGGATGGACATGGGGAGTTACAATGGCAGACGTCAACGCAGATGGTTATCTAGATATCTATGTAAGTAGAAATGGTAATTCTGTTAACCCGTCAGAGCGAAGAAATCAACTTTATATTAATAATCAAGATTTAACTTTTACTGAATCAGCACAAAAATATGGCCTGGCAGATGTAGGTTTTTCTACACAAGCCGTGTTTTTTGACATGGATAATGATGGGGATTTAGATATGTATCAAGTCAATCAAATTGCTGATAAAAAGTTATTGTTGATAAATAAAATTCCAAAAGAGCAATTCAAGTTTTTTAAAGATAAACTATATAGAAATGACAATGGAAGATACAAAGATGTCTCTAAAGAAGTTGGAATATCTAGAGATGTATCTTATGGGTTAAGTGTTAATGCTTCAGATTTTAACGGTGATGGATGGATGGATTTGTATGTTGCTAATGATTATGCTGAACCAGATTTTATGTATTACAATAATGGGGATGGTACATTTAAAAATGTGATTAACGAAAAATTAAAGCATATCACCCAATTAAGCATGGGTTCTGACACTGGAGATATAAATAATGACGGATTAATCGATTTGATTACTACAGATATGACTCCAGAAGATCATTACAGATCTAAAACAAATATGGCGTCTATGAGTACTGAAGCATTCAACACCATGGTTGATGCTGGTGCACATCATCAGTTCATGGCTAATGCCTTACAAGTTAATACTGGTTTAGGTAGTTTTTATGATATAGGTAACATGGCTGGTGTTGCTTATACTGATTGGAGTTGGGCAAGCCTTCTAGTAGATTTAGATAATGATGGTTTAAAAGATATTATTATATCAAATGGTATTAAAAAAGATGTAGATAATAACGATTATAGAAATAAAGTTAAGAATCTAAGCAAAGGTTCTACAGTTGAGGATTTATTTCAGTTAAGCAAGGATACTCCTTCACAACCTGTATCGAATTATGCCTTTAAAAATAAAGGTAATTTAAAATTTGAAAAAATTACAAAAGATTGGGGATTTGATACTCCAAGTTTTTCTAATGGAATGGCTTATGGAGATTTAGATAATGATGGGGATTTAGATATAATTACCAATAATATCGATGCTCCAGCATTTATTTATGAAAATAAAGCAACAGGAAATTTTTTAAAAATTGAAGTTGAAGGGCCAGAAAAAAATAAATTTGGTATTGGTGCTAAAGCAATTATTTATCATAATGAGACGAGGCAAATTGTTGAAAACACAGTAACACGCGGGTTTATATCTTCTGTCGAGCATGGTATGTTTTTTGGCTTAGGAAAAGATATAGAAGTAGATAAAGTTGAAGTTTTATGGCCGAACGGAAAATCAAATGTTTTTGAAAATGTTAGTGCTAATACGACAATAACTGCTAAATTCAAAAAGGCAAAAACAAGGATAACAGAAGATGTAGAATCTTCTATTTTTTTAACTCAAATTAATCCAAATGATTTAGGTGTAGATTTTGAGCACAAGGAAAATGAGTTCGACGAGTTTACTGAAGAAATATTATTACCGCATAATATTTCTCAAAATGGACCTTTTTCTGATTCAGTTGATGTCAATGGAGACGGTTTGGAAGATGTATTTATTGGCGGATCAGTTGGTCAAAGTGGAGTTTTATATACGCAAAATGAAAACGGTGAATTTGTAAAACATGAGTCACAACCTTGGGAAAAAGATAAAGCTTCTGAAGATTTGGGATGCCTTTTTATTGATGTAGATGGAGATGGGGATATGGACTTGTATGTAGCAAGTGGAGGTAGTGAATACAAAATAGGGAACCCCTTTTTACAAGATAGAGTATATATCAATGATGGTAGTGGTCAATTTGTTAAGGACAGTACAGCACTTCCTCAAATTAGACAAAGCTCTCAATGTGTAAAAGCTTCAGATATTGATGGAGATGGTGATTTAGATGTATTTGTAGGAACACGTCTCATACCAGGTTCTTATGCTTTCCCCGCAACTAGTTATATCCTTATTAACCAATCAGGTAAATTTAAAAAAGCATCGAATAATACAGCACCTGTGCTTAATAATATTGGTATGGTAACAGATGCTGTATTTACTGATATTGATAATGATAATGATGAAGATTTAATGTTGGTTGGAGAATGGATGGAGATTAAAATATTAACAAATACGAACGGAATCTTCGAAGATGATTCAGAAAAATTTGGTCTTAAAGATACTAGAGGAATTTGGTGGTCAATAACTGCCAGTGATTTAGATAATGATGGTGATGATGATTATATTATTGGAAATTTGGGTAAAAACAACAAATTTAAAGCATCAGAGGAGCATCCCTTCAAAGTCTATGCGAATGATTTTGACAATAATGGAACTAACGATGTAGTTTTGGCTAAATTTTATAAAGACGATTATGTGCCGCTACGAGGAAGACAATGTACGAGTCAGCAAATGCCGTACGTCGCAGATAAATTTAAGGATTATCATAGTTTCGCGTCTTCAAAATTGATTGATATCTTACCCGAAGAAAAAGTGGATGATGCCATTGTTCTCGAAATTAAAAACTTTGAGAGTATCGTTTTAATAAATAATAACGGTACGTTAGTCAGAAAATCACTGCCAAATGAAGCTCAGATTTCACCAATTAAGGCATCATTAGTATTGGATATTAATAATGATGGTAATATGGATATTATTACTGTTGGTAACCATTATGGTGTAGAAGTTGAAACTACAAGATACGATGCTGGTTTCGGAACGGTTTTATTAGGTGATGGAAATAATGAATTTAAATTTATTTCGCCAATTAAAAGTGGTTTTTATGTTCCTTATGATAATCGAAACATACAGATTATAAATCAAAAAAATGATAATTTGATTTTGGTTACAAACAACAATTATCGACTGTCTTTCTTCAAAATTAAAAGTTAAATATACGTTTGTATAGTTCTTTTATTTAGCGCTTATTCTTAGACGGGTAATATAAATGCTTGATATGTAGATATGTAAAGTGTTTTGCGATTACTTTTACATTTTAATTAAATTTACTTTGTATGGTTTTTGTATAGGTATAATTTACCTTAAAATCCAAAAAATTTTCCGTTCTTGTAGATTGTATTAATTAATAATTAAGTAAATATGAAAAAAATTACAATTTTATTTTGTCTTTTAGTTACGTCTTTGGGTTTTGCTCAAGTAACTTTAGAAGATTTTGAAGGAACTGCTCCTGACCTTGCTTTTTCAAATGGTCCAGGAACTGCTGCAATAGTAGCTGACCCTGCAGCTGGAGGTACTAATGGTAACGTATTGGAAATAATTACTGGTGCGGCTTCAGCACCTTGGCAACAAGCTGAATTAACATTACAAGGAGATTTTATGGACTTGTCTGGAGCAACTAAAGAAGTGAGTGTTGATGTTTATTCTACAACTGCTTTTGATATGCTGGCAAAAGTTACTGGTGGAGTTAATCCTACTTCTGGTGCTGGTGTAGCTGATTCAGCAACTGACGCTAGTCATAGTGGTACAGGATGGGAAACATTAACATTCGATTTTACTAATCCTAAGGATGGTTTAGGTGCTGCAACAGGTGTTTATGAAAACATCTATTTCTTCAACCTTTGGGATAGTGCTGCTAGCGGTGGAGTTGGCGGATGGGTTTGTGGAACAGCTGACTGTAGTCCTGTATTTACATCTTACGTCGATAATGTATCTGCTTTAGCGGCTGCACCACCTGCGACATGTACTGATGGTATTGAAAATGGTGATGAAACTGGTGTTGATTGTGGAGGAACAAATTGTGCACCTTGTGCAGTTCCACCAACAACTGCTGCGCCAACACCTCCGAATAGACCAGCTGCAGATGTAATTTCATTTTTTAGCGATGCATATACAGATATTACAGTAGATACTTTTGATACGCCATGGTGTCCTAATACGACAACTGATGTTGTTGTAGATGGTAATGCAACAAAATTAATGACAGGAGCTGTATGCGAGGGTGTTGACTGGCAAAGTAGCAGAACTGTTGATGCTTCTAGTTTTACACACTTCCACATTGATATTTATACTGATGAAGTTGATATGGTAGGTAAAGTATTCAATTCTAAATTCTCTCAATGGGGAGGAGGTGCAGGTGAAGTATCTGCTCTTACATTAGATCTTAATACAGGTACTGTTCCTGCAATTGTTTCTGGTTCTTGGTTATCTATTGATGTAGAAATTGCTACTGCATTTGGTGGAGACTTAACAAGAGATGACATTGTTCAGTTTATTATTACTACGAATTTGAACAATGTTTGGTATGATAATCTATACTTACACAAAAACACAGTGTTAAGCACTGATGAATTTGAAACTGCTGACTTTAAAGTATTCCCTAACCCTACTAAGGATAACTGGAATATTACAAGTAACACAGTTATAAATAGCGTAGCAGTTTACGATATTTTAGGAAAGCAAGTATCTTCTTTATCACCAAATTCTAATGATGTTGAAATTAGTACTGCTAATATTAGATCTGGAATTTATTTCGCTAAAATTGAAAGTGATAATGGTTCTAAAACAGTTAAACTGATTAAAGAATAAGGTTAATAGCAACAACTAATCTGAACGAAAAGCGTGTTTATGTTATTTAAACGCGCTTTTTTTATGAATTAAAGCTTAGATGCTCTAATTTTATAATATAATAAATCCTTATGCTGAAGAAAATACTTAGTCTTATAATTTTGATAAACATTGTAACAAATTGTTCTCAAAGTAAAAATTCTATTTCAAAGAATAACGAGTCTAAATCTAATGACTTAATTAACGAGACGAGCCCTTATCTGCTTCAGCATGCATATAATCCTGTCCACTGGAAAGCTTGGAACACCGAAACTTTAGAATTGGCTAAAGAACAAAACAAACTAATTATTATTTCTGTAGGTTACTCGGCATGCCATTGGTGTCATGTTATGGAAGAGGAAAGTTTTGAAAACGATTCTGTTGCCAAACTAATGAACGACAACTTTATTAATATTAAAGTAGATAGAGAAGAACGACCAGATGTCGATCAAATATACATGAATGCCGTGCAACTAATGACTGGTAGCGGAGGTTGGCCTCTTAATTGTATAACATTACCAGATGGTAGACCAGTTTTTGGCGGTACTTATTTTACTAAAACACAATGGACAAAGATTCTAAAGGATATGTCTGGTTTGTATAAAGAGAATCCTGAAAAAGTTATTGCTTACGCAGAGAAGCTTACAGAAGGTGTTAAGAACTCAGATCTAATTAAGGTCAATACTAAAGAAGTGATATTTGAGAAACAACAGCTTAAGTCTATTACAAATAAGATAAAAAATTCATTAGACTTTAAAACCGGTGGGCAAAAAAATGCACCCAAGTTTCCAATGCCTAGTAATTTAAATTTTTTACTGAGATACAGTTTTCAAAATAACGATAAGGAATTACAGCAATATGTGCTAACATCCTTAACTAAAATGGCAAATGGAGGTATTTATGATCAGATAGGTGGAGGGTTTTCTAGATATTCTGTTGATGAAAGATGGCATGTTCCACATTTTGAAAAAATGCTGTATGACAATGCGCAGTTAGTTAGTCTATATTCTAAGGCCTTTAAATTAACTAAAAATGAATCTTTTAAAACGGTTGTAATTGAGACTCTAGATTTTATAGAAAAAGAGTTAACACAAAAAGAAGGTGCATTCTATTCTTCAATAGATGCGGATAGTAATACAGATGATGGAGTGTTAGAAGAGGGTGTTTATTATACATGGACTAAAGAAGAATTGAAAAATGAGCTAGGAGTTGATTTTGATTTATTCAAGGCCTATTATAATATCAATGCAACTGGTAAGTGGGAAAAGGATCAGTATATTCTATACAAATCAATTTCAGATGAAGAGTTTTCTGAATCTAATAACATAACTTTAGTAGACTTACAGGCAAAAATTTCAAGTTGGAAAACAGTACTTAGCGAAGTAAGAAACAAGCGAGAGCGACCAAGAACCGATGATAAAGTTTTGACATCATGGAATGCCTTAATGCTAAAAGCGTATGTTGATGCCTATAGAGTCTTAGGACAAAAATCTTATCTTGATAAAGCAATCCAGAATGCTGTCTTTATAAAAGAAAATCAGATAAGTGGAAATGGTTCAATGTTTCATAATTATAAAAACGGTAAGAGTACTATAGAAGGATTCTCAGAAGATTATGCACATACAATAAATGCTTTTATAGAGCTATATCAAGCCGCTTTTGATGAGCAATGGCTAAATTCTGCAAAAGAGCTAATGGATTATTCGATAACCCATTTCTTGAATAAAGAAACAAGTATGTTTTATTTTACCTCAGATAATGAGACGAATTTAATCACAAGAAAAACCGAAGTTATTGATAATGTAATTCCGGCGTCTAATTCAGTGTTAGCAGAAAGTTTGTTCAAACTAGGACATTATTATTCTAATAAAACATACACTAACTTAGCTATACAGATGCTTAGTAATGTAAATGAAGATATGGTATCGACACCTTCTGGATTTATGAATTGGTTGGTATTGTATTTAAATTATGCAAGCCCATATTATGAGGTTGCTATATCTGGACCAGACGCACAAACGAAACTAAAAGAGTTAGATTTATCTTATTTACCAAATATATTAGTCTCGGGATCTCGTAAAAACAGCGATTTACCTTTATTAAAAAATAAGTTTATTGACGACGAGACATTTATATATGTTTGTGTTAATGGTACCTGTAAACTGCCAGTAACATCAACAGAAAAAGCTTTGAAACAAATATTGAAGTAGTACATACATCATTTGTTAATAAGATACTAACTTAAAATAATACGACTATGACAACACTAAAAGAATTAGCTGCCCTTCTCAATATTTCTGTTTCAACAGTTTCTAAAGCGTTGAATGATAGCCATGAAATTAGTGAAAAGACTAGAGTAAGGGTTAAGGAATTAGCCGTAAAACTAAATTATAAGCCTAATAGAATTGCACAACAATTAAAGACGAATAAAACGAAAACTATTGGCGTCATTCTACCTACAGTTACCAATCCATTTTTTGCAGAAGTTTTACATGGCATAGAAATGTCAGCAACAAATAATGATTATGATATTATTGTTTGTCTTTCTAATGAAACCTTGAGTAAAGAAGAGCGTAGCTTAGAACTGTTGTCTAATGGGAGTGTCGATGGGTTTATAATGGCTGTAGCTAGAGAAAGCCAAGTGATTGAGCAGACAGACCATATTCAGGCGATTTTAGATAGTAAAATACCAGTTTTAATGTTCGATAGAGTTGTTAACGAAATTAAATGTGATAAAGTCATTGTTGATGATTTTCAATCCGTTTATGAAGTGACGCAATATTTAATAGAAAAAGAGAATAGAAAAAATATCGTCTTAGTGAGTAATATCGAAGAGCTTAGTGTCGGAAAATTGAGAATCAACGGCTATACAAAAGCATTGCAAGACCATAATTTAAAACCTAATGTTTTAAAATTGGATAATGCAGTGAATGTTGAGGAGAGTATTTATAAATTTTTAACCAAAAACAATGAAATAGATGCAATTGTTTCAATAGACCATATTACAGGAATTATAGCAATAAATATGGCAAAAAAGTTATGTAAGGATATTCCAAAAGACTTATCAGTGATCGGATTTGGATATGAACATACACAACTCTTATCTAGCCCAAAAATCTCAATTGTGCATCAGAAAGCGCATAAAATAGGCGAAATGTCTATGAAATTGCTTATCGATAATATAAATGCTGAAGATCATAAATTACAAACTATAATAGTACCAAGTGATCTTAAGCTGGGTGAATCTACACTTTAGAATGTAAAGTAAAACCATAAAAAAAGCCTGATGAAAATCAGGCTTTTTAGTTTTATAACGAAAAAGTAATTAGTTACCTTTCATTTTGTCTGCAGCTTTATCAACAGCATCACCGGCAGCGTCCTTAGCAGCATCTACTGCATCACCTGCGACATCTTTAGCGCTATCAACAGCGTCACCGGCAGCGTCTTTAGCAGCGTCAACTGCATCACCTGCTGCATCACCTGCTGCATCTACAGCATCGCCTGCAGCGTCAACTGCCTCACCTGCAGCGTCAACTGCCTCACCAGCAGCGTCTTTAACAGCATCTACTGCATCGCCTGCAGCAGCATCAGTATCAGCAGCATTTTCAACAGCAGCATCTGTTTTTTCTTTTGTTTCTCTACAAGAAGTGAATGATAATCCTAGCATAGCAACTAGTGCCAAGCTTAATACAACTTTTTTCATTTTAATAGTTTTAGTGTTAATGTTCGATAATATACGAAAAAAATAATTTTAACGAATTTTTTAACAGAAATTCATCATCAATCTGCGCTATATACGGATGTAATCAAGGATCTGGATGACAGCACCTTTGTTTTTTAGTATAAAATCTCTATTTATGTTACCTTTTTCAAATCTAAGTGTAGTATCGTTTATTAATCCGTTCATGGTCGAATTAAATGCTTTTGAGGATGAAACTGAAATTACACCTCCAATATTTATAAGTGTTTTAGCTTCTTGAAATTTTTGGTAATTAGTACCAATAAGAATTGGAATTCCAAATACGGCTGGCTCTAATATATTGTGTAATCCTGTTGATCCGGCCGCTCCACCAACGTATGCAATATCTGCATAACTATAGACTTTACTCAAATATCCAATAGTGTCCATAATAAAAATAGTATAGTCTGATAAGTCATTACCATTCATTTCAGAATAACTGATGACATTTGGTTTAAGCTGCGATTTTATTGAAGTTATGTAACTAGTCTTTATATTATGTGGTGCAATAAGAAACTTAATATTTGGATTAGAATTGTTATTAATAAAATCCATAAACAATTTGTCGTCATCTGGCCATGTACTGCCGAAGACAATGCATAATTTCTTGTCTTTAAAAGTATCAATAAATGACACCGAATTGTCCATGTTTAATTGATTAGACACACGATCAAAACGTGTGTCTCCAGAGACTGAAACATTTTGATAATTGATGCTTTTAAGTAATTTTTCAGAGTTTTTATCTTGTGTAAAAACATGATTAAAGCCAAATAGCGCTGACTTCATAAAGCCTCCATACCATTTAAAGAAACTTTGATTTTTTCTAAATACAGCAGAAATTAAAATGGCTTTTAGTTGTCGTTTTTTTATCTCTAATAAAAAATTGGGCCAAATCTCGTACTTGACAAATATGATGTAATCAGGATTTATAAGATCTAAAAAACGCTTAGCATTGGTTTTGGTGTCTAAAGGAAGATAAGTTACGAAATCAGCTATTTTTGTATTTTTTCGTACTTCATATCCAGATGGCGAAAAAAAAGTGAGTACAACTTTATAATTTGGATGTTTAGCTTTTAAAGCTTCAAAAACAGGCAAGCCTTGTTCGTATTCACCTAAGGATGCACAGTGAAACCAAAACGTTTTGTCATCTTTGTTAATATAGTTTTCGAGAATTATAAAGGTGTTTTTTCTTCCAAGAACACCATGTTTTAATTTCACATTAAAAAGTGCTAACAATTTAATGACAAAACTCGCAATGTAAATTCCTATTGAATAGATTAGTCTCAAAAATAAAGATTTATGCTAAAATACATTTCTTTCATTTAAAACCATTGGCGCAGCCGTTTCATTTTCGTATTTTCGCTATGAGTCTTAGGCTTTTTTATTTATACAAAAATGTTTTCTTCAGAATGAAAAAAATTCAAATGGTAGACCTTCAAGGTCAATATGCAAAAATTAAAGATATAGTAGATCCTTCAATAGAAGAAGTGATGAACAGTGCAGCTTTTATCAATGGTCCAAAAGTACATCAATTTCAGAAAAATCTTGAAGAATATCTGGGAGTTAAGCACGTTATTCCATGTGCTAACGGAACGGATGCTTTACAAATAGCAATGATGGGTTTAGGACTACAACCTGGTGATGAAGTTATAACCGCAGATTTTACTTTTGCGGCTACAGTTGAGGTGATTGCTTTATTGCATTTAACTCCAGTTTTGGTCGATGTAGATCCGGTAACATTTAATATAGATGTTGACGCTGTTAAAAAGGCGATTACCCCAAAAACTAAAGCTATTGTTCCTGTTCATTTATTTGGATTATCAGCTAATATGGATGCAATAATGGACTTAGCAAAAGCTCATGATTTGTATGTGATAGAAGATAATGCACAAGGTATAGGTGCAGATTATACACATAAAGATGGCTCTAAAACAAAAACAGGCGCTATTGGTCATGCAGCGTCAACGTCATTTTTTCCATCTAAGAATTTAGGATGCTATGGTGATGGTGGAGCAATCTTTACAAACGACGATGATTTAGCGCATACCATAAGAGGTATTGTAAATCACGGGATGTATACACGGTACCATCATGATGTTGTGGGAGTAAATTCGCGTTTGGATTCAATACAAGCAGCCGTGTTAGATGCTAAATTACCGCATTTAGATGCTTATAATAAGGCGAGAAGAAATGCAGCCAGAAAATATAATATGGCTTTTAATGGTCATCCGAATATTGTAACTCCGACAGGTTTATCAGCGTGTAATAGTATTTGCGACACCTGTGATTGTCATGTATTTCATCAATATACCCTTAATTTAATAAATGTAGATAGAGACGCTTTAGTGGCGCATTTACAGGAGCAAAATATTCCTTGTGGTGTGTATTATCCAATACCTTTACACAAACAAAAAGCATACGTAGATGAAAGATATAATGAAGATGATTTTAAAGTTACTAATCATTTAGTAACCTCAGTCATTTCATTACCAATGCATACCGAATTAGATGACGAACAAATTGAATTTATTACAACAACAGTTTTAAACTTTATAAATGCACAATAGAAGTATGAAAATTTTAGTTACAGGAGGTTTAGGTTTTATAGGTTCGCATACTGTGGTAGAATTACAAAGTGAAGGCTATGAAGTGGTAATAATTGATAATTTAAGTAATTCTTCTATTGATGTTTTGGATGGTATTACGGCGATTACAGATAAAAAACCACTTTTTGAAGAACTGGATTTAAAGGTCAAAGCAGACGTTAGTGATTTTTTTAAACGTCATAACGATATTGTGGGTGTCATTCATTTTGCGGCAAATAAAGCTGTAGGAGAAAGTGTAAATGAACCATTAATGTATTATGAAAATAATATTAATACATTGGTTTATGTCCTTCAGGAATTAAAGGCACTTGATAAGCAAAATTTTATTTTTAGTTCATCTTGTACGGTTTATGGACAGGCAGATGAATTGCCTATTACAGAAAATGCTCCGGTAAAACCTGCGGAATCACCTTATGGAAACACCAAACAAATAGGTGAAGAGATTATTAGAGACACCTGTAAAGTTAATGAGGATTTAAACAGTATTGCTTTGCGTTACTTTAATCCTATTGGTGCACACCACACAGCAGAGATCGGTGAATTGCCTATTGGTGTACCTCAAAATTTAGTGCCATATATAACTCAGACAGGTATAGGAATGAGAGAACAGCTTTCTGTGTTTGGTGGTGATTATGATACACCAGATGGTACTTGTGTACGAGATTATATTCATGTGGTTGATTTAGCTAAAGCACATGTTGTGGCAGTACAACGTTTATTAAATGGAAAAAATGATTCAAATTACGAATTCTTTAATCTGGGTACTGGCAAAGGAAGCTCGGTATTAGATGCTATTAAATCATTTGAGCGTGTGTCGGGTAGGGCCCTAAAATATCAAGTTGTAGATCGTAGAGAAGGTGATATTACTGCTGCTTATGCAGAAACCTCAAAAGCTAATAACGTTTTAGGTTGGAAAACTGAATTAACACTAGACGATGCAATGGCTTCTGCATGGAAGTGGGAGCAGAAAATTAGAAACAAATAAATTTTAACAGATGAGATCTTTACTAAGAATTTTAATGCTGTTGTGTTCAGTTACAATTACTGCACAAAGCACTTATTTGCATTGTGGGAAATTAATAGACACAAAGTCGGGTAAAGTACTTAGTGAGAAAACTGTTGTAGTTTCTGGGAGTAAAATTATTTCTGTTGAAAATGGATATATCGACCCTGAAAATTCGGAAGATGTTGTAATTGAGTTAAAGTCAAAAACGGTAATACCAGGCTTAATTGATATGCATGTGCATATTGAAGGAGAAACAAGTCCTACGCGTTATTTAGATCGATTCACTAAAAACAATGCAGACGTAGCTTTTGTATCTGCTGAAATTGCAAAAAGAACTTTAATGGCTGGTTTTACAACGGTAAGAGATTTGGGTGGAAGTGGTGTTAATGTTGCATTACGAAATGCTATTAATAAAGGTACGGTTTCAGGACCAAGAATCTATACTGCTGAAAAGGCAATAGGTACAACTGGTGGTCATGCAGATCCTACAAATGGTATGCGAAAAGATTTAATGGGAGATCCAGGACCAGCAGAAGGAGTTATTAATAGTCCTGAAGATGCCCGAAAAGCAGTTCGTCAGCGTTATAAAAATGGTGCAGACCTTATTAAAATAACAGCAACAGGCGGAGTTTTAAGTGTTGCTAAAAATGGAAAAAACGCGCAATTTACTCAGGAGGAGGTCAACGAAATTGTAAAAACAGCAAAAGAATACGGCATGGTCGTAGCAGCGCACGCTCATGGTAAAGAAGGAATGAAACGTGCAGTAATGGCTGGGGTTCAAACGATAGAACATGGGTCTTTTATGGATAAAGAAGTGGCTGATTTAATGAAAAAAAATAAGACTTATTTAGTGCCAACAATATCAGCAGGACGATACGTTGAAGAAAAAGCTAAAATACCCAATTACTATCCTGCTTTGATTATACCCAAAATTACGAGTACTATGGAAGTGCTTGATGATACTTTTAAGATGGTAATAAGTGAAAAAGTACCGGTTGCATTTGGTACAGATGCCGGTGTATTTCCTCATGGTGAAAATGCAAAAGAGTTTACTTATATGGTAGAAGCAGGTTGGACAGCAATGTTCAGTATTCAATCTGCCACAATTACAAATGCGATGTTACTCGACATGAAAAATGAATTAGGGCAAATCAAAGAAGGTTATTTAGCAGATATTATTGCTGTAAATGCTGACCCAACTGAAGATATTTCAACTTTAGAGAATGTTGCTTTTGTAATGAAAAATGGAGTAATTTATAAGCAATAAAGAATTGCTTATTTAGATTCATTTAATACTTTGCCTTTGTCTCTATTAAAAAGTCCGGATAGAAGCAGCAGTATCATGCCTGTGGTAACAGAAAAGTCTGCTACATTAAATATTCCTGTTTTAAAAATACCGCCCAGATTAATAAAGAAAAAGTCAGTAACCTCTCCGTAAACTATGCGGTCAAATACATTGGCAATGCCTCCTCCGATGATACAGCAAAAAGCAATTAAACTCAACCGGTCTAATTCTTTAGTTTTTACGATGTAATAAATGACATATATTAATACTAAAGTTGGTAAGATGAGTAGAAAAATAAACTTTAATGTAGGGTCCATATCACTTCCCATTCCTAAAAAAGCACCCTTGTTTTCCACCCAAATAAGTTGAAAATAATCTTTAATAACATTAATCTGACCTTTGCCACCTCTCACCATAGTAGTCCTTACAAGAACCTTAGAGATTTGATCAATTACTATATTGAAAGTAATAAGTAGTGCAATAAATAAATTTCTATTCAAAATTATAAATGAGATTAAGCGTTAGTTTCAAAAGTTGCAGAAGCAGTTTCAGATGCTCTATTTATTTTTCTAACTAATCCTTGTAAAACTTTACCAGGACCAACTTCTGTAAAAAGAGAGGCGCCGTCAGCAACCATTTGTTGTACAGATTGTGTCCAACGAACAGGTGCAGTAAGTTGCGATATTAAATTCGCTTTTATTTCATTTTCATCAGTAATTGCAGTCGCAGTTACATTCTGATAAATAGGACAATTCGGTTTACTAAAGGTTGTGTTTTCAATTGCAGCTGCTAATTCTTCGCGAGCAGGTTCCATCATTGGCGAATGAAATGCACCACCAACTGGCAATACCAAAGCGCGTCTTGCACCTTCTTCTTTTAGTGTCTCACAAGCTCTATTGATAGCGTCTACTTCACCTGAAATAACTAATTGACCAGGACAATTATAATTTGCCGCAACGACAATTCCTTCTGTAATGGCACATATGTTTTCAACAACATCATCTTCTAAACCCAAAACTGCAGCCATGGTACTTGGTTGTAGTTCACATGCTTTTTGCATGGCTTGAGCCCTTTGCGATACGAGTTTTAATCCATCTTCAAAAGTTAAAGCGCCGGCAGCAACTAAAGCAGAAAACTCTCCCAGAGAATGTCCAGCAACCATATCTGGCTTAAAAGTATCTCCTAAAATTTTTGCTAAGATTACTGAATGCAAGAATATTGCTGGCTGTGTTACCTTAGTTTCCTTTAAATCTTCAGCAGTTCCTTCGAACATTACATCTGTAATAGAGAATCCTAAAATTTCATTAGCTTTTTCAAATAACTCTTGTGCTAAAGGTGAATTTTCGTAAAGGTCTAAACCCATGCCTGAGAATTGTGCACCTTGACCTGGAAATATATATGCGTTCATTTCTGTTTTAAATTTAAGTTGCAAAAATAGTAATAATATCGTAATCCGTTTGCAGTTTGCAGTCATTGACTTAAAAACCGAGTTTTAAGGTGTTGACTAATTTTTTAAAAATTAAATTAGTTGTAATTAAGTATATTTCTTGACGTTAAATCTAAACACTGTGACTGCTTACTGAAAACGCTATTCACACGCTGCCTCAGCACATCGTTCACCATCCATAGCTGCAGAAATTATTCCACCAGCATAACCACCACCTTCGCCACATGGATACAAATTGATGATTTCGGGATGTTCTAAACTTTCTGTTCTTGGTATATTTACAGGTGATGAGGTACGTGATTCCACACCTATAATATTAGCTTGCTCTGTGTAAAATCCTTTCATTTTTTCTCCAAAAGCGTTAAATCCTTTTCGTAACGAACCTCCAATTATTTTAGGTAACAAAGAATGCAATGGAGCGGATTTTAGTCCTGGTTGATACGAGGTTTCATTTAGGTTAGAAGACAATTTACCTTCAACAAAATCTGTGAGTCGTTGTCCAGGCGCAGATTGTCGTCGTCCGCCAGCAGTAAAAGCTAGACGCTCTAAATTCTTTTGATACTCTAGAGCTTTCAAAGGTCCGAAATGTTCATATTTATGGAGGTCCTGGTCAACATTAATCTCAGTAACAATACCAGAATTTGCAAACCTATTATTTCGTTTAGATGGAGACATACCATTAACTACAACCTCACCATTTGCTGTTGCTGCAGGCACAACAAAGCCACCTGGACACATACAGAAAGAATACACACCTCTGTTATTGACTTGTTGCACCAAGCTATAAGCTGCGGGAGGTAGTAACTCATTTCGAGCTTCTCCTTTGCAATGATACTGTATGCCATCAATAATTTCTTGTGGATGTTCAACACGTACACCCATTGCAAAAGACTTCGCTTTTAAAGCAATATTCTTTTCATTTAATAAATAAAAAATATCTCTTGCAGAATGACCTGTAGCTAAAATGACTTTTTCAACATCGAGAATTTCATCGCTTTTTAGTTGAATAGCAACAATCTTAGACTTCTTAATAGTGAAGTCCGTAACTCTAGACTCAAAATGAACTTCGCCACCATATTTTAAAATGGTTTCTCTAATATTTTGAACCACTTTAGGTAGTTTGTTTGTGCCAATATGTGGATGTGCATCAACCAAAATCTGGTCTGTGGCACCATGATAAACGAGGTTTTCAAATATACGACGAACATCACCACGTTTTAAACTTCTGGTGTACAATTTACCATCACTATACGTACCAGCACCACCTTCACCAAAACAATAGTTAGAATCCTCGTTTACAAAATGATCTTGGTTTATCGCTTTTAAATCGCGTCGACGGTCTTGTACATTTTTACCACGTTCAAAAACAATAGGTTTAAACCCTAATTCTATACATCGTAAAGCAGCATACATTCCTGCAGGTCCAAATCCAATAATATGAATAGGTTTTGCTTTTGAAACATCTTTATATTCGAAGTGATAATCAGAAGTTTCAGGCACAGGTTCATTGATATATACTTCAACTTTATAGTTGAACATAATATTACGCTTACGTGCATCTATAGATTTTCTAAGAATTTTAATTCCAGAAATTTCAGAAGGTTTCATATCCAAATCATAAGCTGCTTTATTGAGTAACCCATCTGGTTTTCCTTCCTCATGTAGATTAATACGTAGTTGCAAAGCTTTTATCATACTGCGAAATTAGTTATATTTATTATGACAAAAGTTAAACGATAGAAATATAATAATTGAAGACTATGGAGTTTACATTAACAACACAAATAAAGGCAACAGCTAAGCAAATTTATAAATCATGGTTGAGTCCTCAGCGGCATAGTAAAATGACAGGCGGATCTGCATTCGTTTCTGATAAAATAGGTGATTCTTACACGGCTTGGGAAGGTTACATTACAGGTAAAAACTTGGAATTAGAGCCTTATAAAAAGATTATTCAAACCTGGAGAAGTAGCAAGTTTGAAGAAAATGAAAAAGATTCTCAAATAGAAATTCGACTGTCTGAAAATGGCGATGAAACTACGCTAACTTTAAAACATACCAACGTACCAGAATCTGGTGAGCATTATAAAAACGGATGGGAAGAGCATTATTTTGAACCTATGCGCAATTATTTTGAGGTTTTGAATAAAGATTAAATAGACCGTCACATTGAGCGCAGACGAAATGAATTAAAGTTTAAAACCTTAAGGTTTTCGACTGCGCTCAATCTGAAAGATTGTTACAAGGAATATTACTCTTTCAAACTTATACTTTTAATATTATCCTTATAAACACGGTCTATTAAAATATGTCTTGGGTCTATTGCAGCTTTAGCTGGCAATGAATCTAACTGAACAGTATAAGCTGTTTTTTCTTTATTAAATTTTAAACGCCTTTGTTCGTATAAATTTTCTTCATCATCATCCATAAAGAATCCAACATCAATCCAATCGTTAATAGCAACTCTTGTTTCGTTACCTAAACTGTCCGACTTAATTTTTGCACTTTCAATTTCCAGAGTAACCTCATATTTTCCATTATCTAACGTTTTATAATTGGCTTCTTTTAAGCGATTATCATACAATGTGATTTCTTTGAACCAATCATTGACTAAATATTGTAATGAATCTGGTACTTGAGGTTCTAAATGTTTTAAGAAATCTAATGATGTTGGATAAGGTGGTTTTTTATAGCGATATTCTTCTAAGAAGTTTTTCATGGCTAAGTTCACTTTGTCTTCACCGATGTAATCCTGAAGGGCATATAAAATCACACTGCCTTTCCCATAATGAATATAACCTTGATTTTCCACTTTATATAATGGTAATTCTTTAATACGCTCACCACTTCTTCCTCTTAAATAACGATCGTGGTCATATTTTAAAAACTCTCGCATTTTCATCGGGTTTTCGGTAATATTTTTAATGGTCATTAAAGAAGAATATTCAGAGAAGCTCTCACTCATTAGAACACTGCCTTGCATATTGGCTCCTAAAACTTGATGTGCCCACCATTGATGTGCCATTTCGTGAGCAATTACAGCATCTACAACGTTGTTTTCAGTTTCATCTTCAAGATTAATGATAAATCCTATAGCTTCAGAATAAGGCATAGTACCCGGAAATGCTTGTGCGAAAGAGGCGTAACGTGGAAACTCAATAATACGACACTGTTTATGATAATACGGCCCAAAGTTTTCTGTATAATAAGCTAAAGAGCGTTCTACAGCATCTAGCATCATATCTACATTTTCAGGATGCTTTTCATCATAGTATACTTCGATGTCAATTCCATTCCATTTTCGTTTTTTAATTTCATATTCTGCCGACATAAAAGAGTAGAAATTTAATGACGGTGTATCTGTTTTATAATGGTAATAATCTCTTCCGTTTTCTTCCCACTTTTTAATTAAAGAACCAGGTGCAATAGCTGTTTGTTCTTTTACAGTAGAAATAACAGTTTCTACGTTAATATAGTCTGATTCTCCGTTATTAATATAATTCCGATTATGCAATTCACTGAGCTCTCCAGATAATTTTGGCATACGTTCTTTAGGCTCAAGACCATACTTTTTGCGTCTGTTTTTATCACCAATTTCAAAATTATCATTGTAGCCCATGGTAGGTAAAACATTGCCATTATTAATAAATGTTCCATTCTTTACAATCATTGTACTTCCAAGACCATTTTGAAAACCTTTGGTAATAAATTTATTATTCAGCTTCATTACAATTGTTTCGCCTGGTTGTAAAGCAGGACTCAGTTTGTAAATTGTATATAGATATGTGGTGTCTTTATAAATAGGTTTCGAATTTGGGATCTCTAATTTTGTGTCCCAACCTTCACCATTAAAAAAGTGGAGGGAGTCTATAGCTTTATTAGATGCATTGGTTAAAGTAATATCTGCTTTTACATGGATATCTCTTTTATTAGGAAAAATATCTATAAAATATTTTGCATCTGTAACTTTTGGATGTATCGCGTCTTTATACTTACTGTATTTCTTTTCGAAATCCGCCATTAGTTGCTCTGTTGTGTCACTAGAGCGGTACGGATTTAATATTTGCGTGTTGTAATACACGAAACCAGCAACACCTAACCAAACAATACTTAGAAAAACTATAAAACTTCTGTAGCTTTTTGGTACTTCTTTTCTAGCGGTTTTAATTCGTTGCATTAACGAACTTTTAGATCCACGATTCCATAATGCGCCAGCTATTAGTAAACCTATTATGGATAATAAAATCCAGTACAGGTTAAACCATATAGTACTTTTTAAACCAGGTCCGAAACGATTCATATCCGAATAAAAAATGGATGAACTTCCGCCAATATTTAACATATTAGAGTTAATATCTAAAATACTTAAAATGATTTCCCAGACTAACAAAACAAGTATAGAGATAAAATAGCCTATGTATTTATTACTAGAGAGCACCTGAATCATTATCATTATGCCACCAAAGACAATATAAAGTGCCAGGTTTTCGTAGAAAAAATCTAGCAAGTAAACATCTAATTCAATACGCGTAAAACCATGTAATAATTGATAAATAACTCCAATTAAAATAAAGAATAGATTTAAAATTGTTGTAATACAAACTAATGACAAGGCTTTTGCAGCCAATGATATAAATGAGGTGTGAGCGGTTGCATCTACAACTTCATTAATTTTATAATCTCTATCGCGCCAAATTAATTCACCACTAAAAAATATGAGAATGATAATTATAAATAAGTTGGTATTATCTTTTATAGAATCTATTAACTTATACGTAAGTGGATAAGATTTTAAGCCAAAATATTCAAACCCTTGGAATAAATCTGTGAATAAGATAATAATACAAAACAAGAATAATATCTTGAATGTCACACTTTTAACAATACTTAAAAAGTTAGTGTAAAAGAAACTTCTAAATTGTAGCCAGTTTGTTGAAGAGTTGTAAGTTGGATGTAACTTAGGAAACTCAAATACAATGTCCTTGCTTAATGAACTTCTCTTCTCTTTTTTAATTTTTTTATTCTTCTTTTTGAAAGAAAAGCTAAAATAAGAAAGCAATAAAATTATAATACCAACACCAGACCAAACCAATCGATTCCAAAAAAGAACTCCAGAGAATCCTGGGCTAATCGTGTTTTTTTCAGCTGGTGTAAAATATTTTGTTTCAATGGAGTAGGTATTGATTCCAAATATATCAGATAAACCAGCAATAGTTTCGTTGTCAACATCAGACATTAAAGATCCAGAGACTATATAAGCTACAATAATTACTAAACCACCAACAAAAGATATGACAGTGCTTTTCCATTTGTTTGCCATAGCATAAATAACAGCACCAGCCAAGAACATGTTAGGTAGAATAAATAAAAGGTAATTATTTAAAAAGGTTTCGAAATAGAATTCACCAAAACGTTCCGTATCTAGCCAACCAAAAACTGAATTCATATAAGTACCTAGAAGCATCCCTATATAAACTCCAAGTAATGGTAAAGTTGATATAACTAATGCACCAAAAAAGCGACCAAAAAAGTAGCCTGGTTTGCTTAAAGGAGTTGTGAATAAAATTTCATTAAACTCGTTATTGTGATCTCGTAAAGCAGCATTATTAAAAAATGCTACAGCCATTAGTAGACTAAAAATACAGAAGATTGTTACGTGTATTGTAATTGTATATGGCGAGTTTCGATAGACATTACCAATAGCACCACCTACTTGTACGTTATCACTAACAGTGGCGAAGAACTCCATTAACGCCAAAATAAATATGAAAATATACACCATAGGTTGCTTAAGCGTATATTTTAATTCTGATATAAAGAATGTTTTAAACATGATTAAAATGGTTAGGAAAGATTAAACAAGTACGTTTGAAGTGTTGATTTTTGAAAAGAAGACATCCTCTAAACTTGGTCTTACTTGTTCAAATCCGTTTTGCGGATGTTCCTCACTAAACACATGGATAATAGGCTTGCCACCTACCATTTTATTTGAAATTATTTTATACTTACTTGCATAATTTTGAAGCTCATCTCTACTAACGATTTTTTGATATACTTTACTGTTTAATTCGTCAATAGCGGCTTGGGGTGAACCTTGGTAAACGATTTCACCTAAATTCATAATCGCCATTTTTGTACATAATTCTGTTACATCCTCAACAATATGTGTCGATAATATTACAATAACCTCCTTACCTACATCTGCTAATAAATTATAAAAGCGATTACGTTCACTTGGATCCAAACCTGCTGTAGGCTCATCTACGATGATTAATTTAGGATTGCCAATTAGTGCTTGTGCAATACCTACACGTTGTTTCATTCCGCCGGAAAAACCTTTAACTGATTTATTACGCTTGTCGTATAGATTTACCTTGTTTAATAAATAATCAACGAGGAGCTTGCGTTCCTTGGCATTGGTGATACCTTTTAAAATCGCTAAATGTGTTAATAATTGTTCTGCAGTAATACGTGGATATACCCCAAATTCTTGTGGTAAGTAGCCTAAAACTTTACGCAATTCAGCAGGTTGATTTAAAATATCAATATCATCTAAAAAGGCTGAGCCAGAATCGGCATCTTGCAATGTAGCAAGTGTTCTCATTAAAGAAGATTTGCCAGCTCCATTGGGACCTAAAAGTCCAAACATTCCATTTTCTAATTCAAGATTTACATCCACTAAGGCTTTTACACCATTAGCATATGTCTTTGATAAATTGTTGATTTTTAAGGTACTCATAAAGCGGTTTTTTGATTGATTAGTTTTTAATATGACGATTAATATCAAGAAGCGTTACAGTTTTTAACTGATTTTGCATTCAACAAGTTAACTATTCATATATAAGGACACTGAAAAAAGAGCAAGGGTTGCCCGTTCATTTAATAAATGAACATTTGATAAAATATATTAATTAATAATTACTTTCTCAAATACGTAATAAACGAAAATGCATGTGCATGTTTATCATCTGCATCTTGTGTAGTTCTGCTAACTTCTTTCCATATCGTATTATCGATCTCAGGGAAAAAAGTATCAGCATTTTCAAATGTAGCATGGACTCTGGTAATTTCAAGTTTGTCTACTAAAGGCATGCCTTGTTTGTAGATTTCGCCTCCACCAATAATAAAAGGTTGATCATCTTTTCTTGCAGCATCAAATGCGTCATCTAATGAGTTAACTACAATTACACCATCTGGGACTTTGTAATCTGCCTGTCTTGTAATAACAATATGAATTCTATTTGGTAACGGTTTTGGAAAACTCTCAAAAGTCTTTCTTCCCATAATGATATGATGACCATTAGTAAGTTTCTTAAATCGCTTAAGGTCATCACTTAAATGCCAAATAAGATCGTTGTTTTTTCCTATGGCATTATTTTCGCCAGCTGCGACAATTAGGGTTAGTCCATTAGGCTTTTTTTTTTCTATTGCTTTTGTGCTTTCAGTAGCTTCATTATAAGCCTGTGATTGTGCAATTTTCGTTTCTTCTTTAAGAAAGTTTTGTTTTAACTTATCAATACGTTCTTGTTGTTGATTTACTAATTTATCGAGTTGCTCTTTTTCCCATGCTTTACTCATAAATTTATGAGTGATAAAAACGGTTGTGAAATGATATATAAATAGAAACAACCATGCTAAAATGGCATATACAAACCAATCTATACCAGCAATTTTAGATTCTTTTCCGATACCTAAAACTGTATTTGCAACAATTAAAAATACAGCACCAATTAAAAAGATGACAAAATGAATGTATAAACGCTTTTTTTGTTTAATACGTTTTTGTGCGTTTTCTATTAGTTCTAATTGATCTTTATCTATAGTAATGGCTTGTTTTTTCTTCCCGAACATAATCGTAATTTAATAAGATAAAGATACTTTTTTTTCACTAAATCGTTGTCGTTATTTTTTTTGTGCTAATTACAGTGAAATTCGAAAACGATGTAGTTGATAATCAGGTAAAAACGTTTTTGAAAAGTGATGTTAATCTTATAAAAATAGCGTTTAAATTTTACGGTCTTGAATAAAAAGTAATGACTATTTTAAGAAATCGATAATTCTGTAGTTTTTGGGTTTTTAATCGATATTTTATGCATTTTTCTTTTATACTTTTGTCCTATAATTAAATGAATTATTATGGCAATTAAAAAGCAGTATTTAAAAAGTAAGCCAGTTTGTAAGGTAACATTTTCTGTTCCTGCAAAAGCGGCTAAAAAAGTGGTTGTTGCAGGTAACTGGAACAAATGGAGCGTAAAAGCAGAACCATTAAAGAAATTAAAGAACGGTACTTTTAAAGCAACCGTAGACTTAGAGGCAGACAAATCTTATGAATTTAAATATATAGTTGACGGAAATTACGTTAATGATGACCAAGCAGATGACTACAAATGGAATGATGTAGGGTCTGAAAATGGTGTTTTAAATTTATAGGAAACTCCTAAAAAAAGACTTTAAAAAAAGCATCTCGAAATAAATCGAGATGCTTTTTTTATAAAATTACTGTAAAAGTCTTAGACCGCAACAATTCCTTTTATGTGTGGATGCGGATTATAATCTACGAGTGTGAAATCTTCGAAATTAAAATCAAAAATATCTTTTACCTCTGGATTAAGAATCATTTTTGGAAGTGGTCTAAGATCTCGGGATAACTGTAGCTCTAATTGTTCTATATGATTGCTATAGATGTGTGCATCGCCAAAAGTATGAATGAATTCACCTGCTTCGAAGCCACAAACCTGAGCCATCATCATAGTAAATAATGCATAAGAGGCAATATTAAATGGTACTCCTAAAAATATATCTGCACTTCGTTGGTAGAGTTGACAAGACAATTTACCATCAGCTACATAAAACTGAAAGAACGCATGACACGGTGGCAATGCGGCTTTACCATTGGCTACATTTTCTGAGAATGATTTTGATGTATCTGGTAAAACAGAAGGATTCCAGGCAGAAACCATCATTCTACGGCTATTAGGATTGTTTTTTAAAGTTTCAATAACTTGTTTTATTTGGTCAATGTCTTCACTTGCCCAATTTCTCCATTGATGACCATAAACAGGGCCAAGGTCTCCATTTTCATCTGCCCAATCATTCCAAATACGTACTCCTTTTTCGGTAAGGTATTTTATGTTTGTATCGCCTTTTAAGAACCAAAGTAATTCATAAATTATAGACTTAAGATGTAATTTTTTTGTGGTTACCATCGGAAAGCCATCGCTTAAATCAAATCGCATTTGATGACCAAAAACACTTTTTGTACCAGTGCCTGTTCTATCTCCTTTTTCGTTGCCTTCCGTTAAAACGTGTTTTACTAAGTCGTGATATTGTTTCATGGCCCATCTTCTGTCTTCCTAGAAAGGAAGACACTTTCTTAAAAATTAATGATAAATTATGTGATGGCGAATTTAATTAAAATGAAGGTCATTGACTTAAAATGTGCATCAACAGATATTAAAAGTTATTAACGGATGTAATATGTGTATTGCTTTTTCCTTCTGAGGAATTAAACGCGCTTAATTACCCAATAATCATACCTGCAATAGTAGCAGAAATCAATGATGCTAAAGTTCCACCTATTAACGCTTTCATACCAAATTTAGATAATTGTTTACGTTGTCCTGGCGCTAATGATCCTATACCACCAATCTGAATCCCAATAGAAGCAAAGTTTGCAAAGCCACAAAGCATATAGGTTGCCATAATAACTGATTTGTTATAATTTAAATGTGTAGCATTTGCAACATTTTTTAAGTCAGCCAACTGTATGTAACCTACAAATTCACTCGCAGCTAATTTGATACCTAATAATTGTCCCATCATCATAACATCTTCTTTGGCAACACCAATTAACCACATTAGCGGTGCAAATACGGTTCCTAATATTGCTTCTAAAGAGAATGATGGATATGGTGTGTTTGCAGCCATCCAAGTATTTAGAGTGGTTACATCTCCAACCCAACTTAATATTCCGTTAATCATAGCAATGAAAGCAACAAATACCAAAAGCATGGCTCCAACATTTACGGCAAGTTTAAGGCCCTCTGTGGTTCCATTGGCAATAGCATCTAATATGTTCGCCCCTATTTTTTCTTGAGAAACAGAAACATTTGTGTTGATTTCTTCTGTTTGAGGAAATAGAATTTTCGAAATTACAATAGCTCCAGGTGCAGCCATAACAGATGCAGCTAAAAGGTGTTTTGCATAAACCAGTCTTAATGCCGGATCATCACCTCCCAAAAAGCCGATATAAGCTGCTAATACAGCACCGGCTACAGTTGCCATACCGCCAATCATTACCAGTAGAATTTCAGACTTATTCATTTTCTCCAAATACGCCTTTATTAATAAAGGTGCTTCGGTTTGTCCTAAGAAAATATTACCTGCAACACTTAGACTTTCTGCTCCAGATATTTTTAATAATTTAGAAAGTAACCATCCAAATGCTTTTACTACTTTTTGAATTATACCTAAATAAAACAATACTGAAGTAAGTGCTGAGAAGAATAATATGGTCGGTAATACTTGAAATGCAAAGATGAAACCATAAGAGTTAACATCCATAACACCACTGAATAAAAATTCACTACCTGCTCGTGTGAAATCGAGGATATTTATGAATACTTGTCCAATGCTTTCAAAGATATTTTTTATAAAGTCTACTTGTAATACGCCAACTGCAATAATAAGCTGGAACGCTAATCCAATACCAACAGTTTTCCAATTAATCCCTTTACGATTACTACTAAATAAAAATGCAATAAATATTAGAGAAATCATCCCTAAAACGCCACGCCACAAACTGTTAAATGTAAAGCCTTCACTTGGAATTAAAGTGTCTGTAGATAATTGTTGTGGTACAAAGTCTTGATGTGATTCTGAAATATAAGTAAGAACTTCATTATTTTTTTTAAGCGTTAATGTAGTTTCTTCCTGCTGCAGTATCTCGTAATAAATATCTACAGTGCTTGGCACTTTTTGCTTATATACTAAAAGGTTATTATTCTGAAGCCAAAGACCTTGGTTGAATGTATTGTTAAGAATAGACTGGTATTGTCCGTTTTTATTTAAATTAAGAAACTCTTTGCCTTTAATGAATTCCTTTTTGTATTCAATACTGTCAGGATATTTATGGTAAACGCTATATTCTGATAGTTGCCAATTATTTATTTTATAATCAACAATTTCTGTAATATCAGTTGCAGATTTAGTTTCAGTGACTTCAATATGCAGTGTGTCTTGCTCTGTCTTTTCAAGCTCTTGTGCTGTAATTGTTGAAAGTCCAATAAAAATAGCAAGAAAGGTCTTGAAAAAATGATTCATAAGAATTTGTGTTGGTTAGCGTTTAGAAATTTCGTCCCTGAGTTTAGCAGCCAATTCGTAATCTTCATTACTTACAGCTTCATCTAACAGCGTGTGAAGTTCTTCTATAGATTTATCTTTATAGCCTTCTTGTTCTATTGTAGCTGCTTCAATTTCTTCTGCAATAATATCATCTACAAGTATACTATCTTGCTCTTCGTCATCCTTTTTGGGATTAACCTTAAGGTAGATTCCGGCTTTATCTAAAATGTTTTTGTAGGTAAATATCGGTGCCTGAAAACGTAAAGCTAATGCAATGGCATCACTCGTTCTGGCATCAATTATTTCTTCAATTTTGTCACGTTCGCAGATTAAACTCGAGTAAAATACACCATCTACTAATTTATGAATTATAACCTGCTTAACTACGATATCAAATCGATCAGCAAAGTTTTTAAATAAATCGTGTGTTAATGGACGTGGTGGACGAATTTCTTTTTCTAAAGCAATCGCAATAGACTGTGCTTCAAAAGCTCCAATGACAATAGGTAATTTTCTATCACCATCAACTTCATTTAGAATTAGAGCGTAGGCACCATTTTGTGTCTGACTATAAGAAATGCCTTTAATATTTAAACGAACTAAGCTCATAAGTTTTAAAACACAAAGAACTGTTTAAATTTGGACTTTACCAACTGTATTTAACAGATTTGGATAATTTTCTCTATACTTTCGATTAAACGCAAGTTAATAAGAGAAATTCTTAATTTAAACAGTCCTTTCTTATTACAAGGTACCTAAAATTATGCGTTTTGAACTTTAAAAGTTTTTAATTTTTCAATCAATTTCGGAACAACTTCAAATGCATCACCAACAACACCATAATCAGCAGCTTTAAAGAAAGGTGCTTCTGGGTCGGTATTAATGACAACTTTTACTTTTGAAGAGTTAATACCAGCTAAATGCTGTATAGCTCCTGAAATACCAATAGCTATATATAAGTTAGAAGCTACAGGTTTTCCTGTTTGGCCAACATGTTCGCTATGTGGTCTCCAGCCTAAATCAGAAACTGGTTTAGAACAAGCTGTTGCAGCACCTAAAACTTCTGCAAGTTCTTCAATCATTCCCCAATTTTCAGGGCCTTTTAAACCTCGCCCTCCAGAGACTACAATTTCTGCATCGGCAATACTCACTTTATCAGTTGCTTTATCAACAGATTCTACAGAAACTCCAGATTCTGGAATTGCAGGTGAAAAATCTTCAACAGAAGCACTCCCACCGGTTTCAACTAAACCAAAAGAATTATTAGATAGACCTACAACTTTAACATCAGTAGTAATTTCTATATTGGCAAAGGCTTTATTTGTGAATGCAGATCGCTTAACCGTAAATGGTGCTACACTAGATGGTGCTTCAACCACATTAGATGCATAGCCTGCATCTAGACCTACTGCTAATAATGGAGCTAAATATTTGCTGTCAGCACTAGAACTAACAACAACAACTTTAGCTTCTTCTTGTTTTACTGCTTGCGCAAGAGCTGCAGCATAAGATTTAGCATTAAATGTGTTTAAGGTATCATTTTTTATAGAAAGAACTTTAGAAGCTCCATAGTTACCTAAACTTTCAGTGTTATCTGCATTGATTGCAACAGCAGTAACTGATGTCCCCATTTGGTCGGCAATAGCTTTTGCATAAGACACTACTTCTAGGGCAGTTTTCTTTAATTTTCCTTTTTCTGACTCTGTATATACTATAATAGACATAATTCTTCTTTTTTAAATCACTTTAGCTTCGTTATGAAGTAGGTTAACTAATTCATCAATATTATCTGCATCAACCAATTTTACGGCACCTTTAGGAGCTGGTTTTACAAAACTCACTGCTTTTGTTTCAGCGTTAGCATCTGTAGGTTCAAGTACAGTTAAAGGTTTTTTACGTGCCATCATAATCCCTCTCATATTCGGAATACGTAAATCACTTTCTTCAACAAGTCCTTTTTGACCTCCAATTACTAATGGTAAAGAAGTGCTTACAGTTTCTTTTCCTCCATCAATTTCTCTAACAGCTTTTGCAGATGTACCATCAACTTCTAAACCTATACAATTAGTTACATAGTTGGCATCTAACATTGCGGCTAGCATTCCAGGTACCATTCCTCCATTGTAATCAATAGATTCTCTACCTGCAATTACTAAGTCGTAACCTCCATCATTAACGACTTTTGATAATTGTTTTGCAACTGCAAAACTATCTATAGCCTCAGTGTTTACTCTAATAGCATTATCTGCACCAATAGCTAAAGCTTTTCTTAAAGTTGGTTCTGTTTCTGCACCACCAACATTTACTACTGCTACACTAGCACCTTGTTTTTCTTTAAACCACATGGCACGTGTTAATCCAAATTCATCATTAGGATTGATTACAAACTGAACACCATTTGTGTCAAATTTAGTGTCACCATCTGTGAAATTAATCTTTGAGGTTGTATCAGGAACATGACTAATACATACTAATATTTTCATAAAAAATGATTTATTTTAAACGTCTTTTTATTCAGAGCACGAAGATAAATATAATAAATTGAATTTTACTATGCACGCATAGTAAAATTATTGTTTTTTAATAAATCTTTGCATTTCGATGTTGAATTAATAATTAAATCAACAAAAATTAAGAATTTAATTGCGCTTTGAGTTTATATAATTCATTTCAATATTTTAATTTACTGATATCAACTTTATACTGGTTATATTTTTAAAGATATACCGAATTATTCCTATTTTTGCGTCTCGATTAAAAACAAGATAATGAAGACAATTCAATTTAGAGAAGCTATTTGTGAAGCCATGAGTGAAGAAATGCGAAGAAATGAAAGCGTTTATCTTATGGGTGAAGAAGTTGCTGAATATAATGGTGCGTACAAAGCTTCCAAAGGCATGTTAGATGAGTTTGGTCCTAAACGTGTTTTAGATACACCAATTGCAGAGCTTGGATTTGCAGGTGTTGCAATAGGTTCTACAATGACAGGAAATCGACCTATTGTAGAGTACATGACGTTTAATTTCTCTTTAGTTGGTATTGATCAAATTATAAATAACGCTGCTAAAATTAGACAAATGTCTGGTGGGCAGTTTAAATGTCCAATCGTATTTAGAGGTCCTACAGCTTCTGCAGGTCAGTTAGCTGCAACGCACTCGCAAGCTTTTGAAAGCTGGTTTGCTAATACTCCAGGTCTAAAAGTAATTGTGCCGTCTAACCCTTATGATGCAAAGGGATTATTGAAATCTGCAATTAGAGATGACGATCCGGTAATTTTTATGGAGAGTGAACAGATGTATGGTGATAAAGGTGAAGTACCAGAAGGAGAGTATACCATACCAATTGGTGTTGCCGAAATTAAGCGTGAAGGTACTGATGTAACCATAGTCTCATTTGGTAAGATTATTAAAGAAGCTTACAAAGCTGCTGAAGAATTAGAAAAGGAAGGTATTTCATGCGAAATAATAGATTTACGTACCGTAAGACCATTAGATAGAAATGCGGTATTAGAATCTGTAAAGAAAACCAATAGATTAGTTGTATTAGAAGAAGCATGGCCTTTTGGAAATGTAGCTACGGAACTTACATATTTAGTGCAATCTGAAGCATTTGATTATTTAGATGCTCCAGTAATAAAAATTAATACAGCAGATACTCCTGCACCATATTCACCTGTTTTATTAGCGGAATGGTTACCTAACAGTGACGACGTTGTTAAAGCAGTGAAAAAAGTAATGTACAAATAAATAAATCGCAGTTTTCTGCGTTTATAAACTTCATTAGTAACCCTTTGTTATCGTTTAGCATGGTTGTTAATGAAGTTTGTTTTTTTAATATGAAGATAAAATTACTCATAGCTTTTTTATGCCTCAGTTTCTTTTCTGCTTTCGCGCAGACTAAAGTGAGCGGTCATGTATTCGATGAATACAATGTGCCGATTCCTTTTGCTAATGTGTTTTTTAAAGGTTCTACTGAAGGGACAATAACAAATGAAGATGGCAAATTCTATTTAGAATCAGATGAGATCTGGGAAACACTTGTTGTTTCTTTTTTAGGTTTCGAAACGTTAGAAATACAATTAACTAAACGTGTTAATTACGATTTGAAATTTGTTTTAAAAGAAGAAGCAGCCTCGCTTAATGAGGTTGTAATTATAACAGGTAAGCAATCCAAGAAAGCATCAGAAAACCCAGCAATAAAAATTCTAAAGAAGATTTGGGACAGGAAACGTAAAAATGGTTTAAAACAATTTAAACAATACGAATACGACCAATACGAAAAAGTAGAATTCGATATTAATACAATTGATAGTGCTTTAATAAAGAGTAAATTATTTAGAGGTATGGAATTTGTTTTTGAAGAAGTTGATACGTCTAGCGTAACCGGCAAAACGTATCTGCCTATATTTTTAAACGAATCTGTAAAAAAGATTTCTGGTGATAATGTACTTAATAAAGAGCGTCAAGATTTAAAAGGAAATAAAAATTCTGGTTTTAGTAATAATCAGGTAATTATAGATTTTATTGACGATTTATATTCAGAATATAGTGTTTATGATAATTACCTAAAGTTTTTCGATAAGAGTTTTGTAAGCCCTTTGAGTAGAACCGGTGTACAGACCTATAATTATGTACTATCAGATAGTGCTTTTATTGATAATAAATGGTGTTACAACATAATCTATTATCCAAGACGAAAAAATGAATTGACTTTTAAGGGTGATTTTTGGGTAAATGATTCAACATATGCCATTAAAGAAATTAACCTTCAGGCGTCTAAAAGTGCAAACATTAACTGGGTAAAAGAAATCTATATAGAACAAGAGTTCGAAGTATTAAACGATTCAGTATTCCTAATTAAACGCGATTATTTTCTATCCGACTTTGCTTTAAATAAGAAAGAAAAATCCAGAGGTATTTACGGAAAACGAACCACACTTTACGATAATTATAAATTCAATCAGCTAAAAGATAAAGAATATTACGACAAAGTTGTATACAATTATGATGAAGATGTTTATAATAGAGAAGATGACTTTTGGCAAAATAATAGACTCGAGGCATTAAATAAAGACGAACAAGGGGTTTACAAAATGTTAGACACCTTAAAAACGGTTAAGAAATTTAAAAGGCTCTATAATTTAGGTAGTATTTTGGCTTCTGGTTATGTTGAGTTTCCAAGTATTAATTTTGATTATGGACCAATCTTTTCAACTTTTGGATATAATGAAGTAGAAGGGTTGCGATTAAGAACAGGAGGAAGAACCTATTTTGGGCCAAATGATTTATGGAGATTAGAAGGGTTTTTGGCATACGGATTTAAAGATGATAAGTTTAAATATGGTATTTCTGGAAAATGGCTACTGGACAAACGGAGTCGATTAACACTTTTTGGCGGAAACCGTCGTGATGTAGAACAGATTGGTGCGAGTTTAACGAGTTCTACTGATGTTTTAGGACGTAGTTTAGCATCCTCTTCAGTAATTGGAACAGGTTCTAATGATAAGCTAACCAATATTAGCTTAACCAATCTTGGAATGTCCATTGAACCTGTAAGAAATTTTGAATTGAGACTCGATGGAAGCTTTAGGAAACTGCGTTCAGCATCTCCTACATTTAGTTTAGATTATAATGATCCAGAATCTCCGACTGGAATATCTTCTGAAGTTAAGCAGTTTGAAAGTCGTCTGTCACTGGCTTATTATCCTAAGCGTCAAATGACTGGTTTTGGAGTGGAGCGTAAGTCTAAGAATGATAATTTTGCACGTTTGTTTGCACAAGTTAGTCGTGGTGATCGTGATTGGTTTGATAGTGATTTTGATTATACAAAAGTTCAGTTTTCATATAGACAACCGTGGCAAGTAGGTGGCTTTGGTCGATTAGTAACCTCTATTGAAGCTGGTAAAACCTTTGGTGAAGTTCCCTTATCTTTATTAAGCGTTGTTCCAGGTAATCAAACCTATTTTTCTATATATAATACGTTTTCTCAACTCGATTTTTACGAGTTTGTAACAGATACGTATACATCAATGCATTTAGAGCATAATTTTAATGGACGCCTATTTTCTCGTATTCCTTTTTTAAAGAAATACAATCTTAGAGCAATATTAAGTTTAAGAGGTGTTTGGGGTGAGTTATCCCAAGAAAATAAGGCGTTAAGTACAACAGGAAACCTACTTGAGTTTCCTCTTATTGCACCAGATTCTCGCGTGTATTATGAGTATAGTCTTGGTGTAGCCAACATTTTTAAGGTATTGCGTATAGACTTTAATTTTAGAGGTAATTACCTAGATAATCCCAATGCAAGACGATTTGGTGTAACAGGTAGTTTTGGATTTTATTTTTAAAGACTTATGCCCAGAATTTATTAACCCTCAAATTCTTCATGTCCGCCACAAATTTGCATTGAAGGATGAAGTGTAACTTTTCCTTCCTCAGATAGCATTGCTTTTTGGCGGTTAATTAAAAAGTTCAGTGCATTTTCTTTTGGAAAAGCATTTCCTGAACAAGCACCAAAGTGAATATCATTACCCCAAGTTTCACCAATAGCATTAACTAGTTCTTCGGGTGTCCATTGCGAATTATTTTTTTCAATTAAAAAGATAACTTCGTGTATATGTTTTATGTTATTCATGTCTTTTTTTATTTATTCTGTCTGACATATATAATTGTAATCAGACCAAATTTAATTCCTGGAAATATAAGCTTCGCAAAGTTAGGAGTAATAAATTATTATCATCTTAGTTTTGTCAATTAATTAAACGGATTGTATCATAGTTTTTTAATCATTGTATCTGTCAAGTTATTTAATAAATGACATTGCCAAGGTTAAACAATAGACTATATTTGCAAATTGAAATATTTCAGCAATAAGGCTGAGCGTTTATTGAAAAAAAAGATTTAACATGTCAAAAAAAGAAGATTTAACCTTTGATGTATTGATAGAAATACCAAAAGGTAGTCGTAATAAATATGAATATGATTTTACATTAAATAAGATAAGATTTGATCGTATGCTTTTCTCATCTATGATGTATCCTGGAGATTATGGGTTTGTTCCAGAAACTCTTGCGTTAGATAGTGATCCATTAGATGTTTTAGTATTAGGACATCAACCGACGTATCCTATGGTTGTTATGGAAGTTAGACCGATTGGCGTCTTCCATATGGCAGATGAAAAAGGACCAGATGAAAAAATTATATGTGTACCTGTTTCAGATCCTATTTGGAGTAGTAATACAGATATTAGTCACTTAAATCCACATAGATTAAAAGAAATAGAGCACTTTTTTCAAGTTTACAAAGATTTAGAGAAAAAGAAAGTTGATGTTGGTGGATGGGGAAATGCAGAAGAAGCAAAAGAAATTTTCCATGCTTGTGTAAAGCGCTATAATGAAAGTGAACATAAAAAGAAACGTACGTTTACAATCTAAAATAGAGCGATGTAAGCAACTTTGATTTTGAAATATTAAACTATCAAAAAAGCAATATCAATTAATTGATATTGCTTTTTTCGTAATATTTGATTCATTTTACTACTTTAGCGCACGATAAAAATTTAACTAACTAATTTAAAAACGTATGGAATTTATTGTAAAGTTTCTACCAGCATTTGGTGTACTAGCATTATTGTTTGTATTCATCAAAAATATGTGGGTATCAAAACAAGATGCTGGTGAAGATAAAATGGCAAGAATAGCCAAGAATATTGCAGTTGGTGCAATGTCATTTTTAAAAGCAGAGTATAAGGTTTTAGCAATATTTGTTGTTGCTGTTGCTGTTCTGTTATTCTTTAAAGGTAACTCAGAAGATGGCTCTAATGGAATGGTCGCCGTATCATTCATTGTAGGTGCTATATGTTCTGCTTTAGCCGGATTTATAGGAATGCGCGTAGCAACCAAAGCAAATGTAAGAACAACACAAGCTGCAAGACATTCTTTAGGCAAGGCATTAGAAGTTGCTTTTGCTGGTGGTGCTGTAATGGGCTTAGGAGTTGTTGGCTTAGGTGTTTTAGGTCTAAGTGGACTTTTTATGATATATAGTGGTCAAGGATGGGAATTAGCTGAAATCTTAAATGTATTATCAGGATTCTCTTTAGGTGCATCTTCAATTGCATTATTTGCGCGTGTTGGTGGTGGTATTTATACTAAAGCTGCCGATGTTGGTGCTGACCTTGTTGGAAAAGTAGAAGCTGGTATTCCAGAAGATCATCCATTAAATCCTGCTACAATTGCAGATAATGTTGGTGATAATGTAGGAGATGTTGCAGGTATGGGAGCTGATTTATTTGAATCTTATGTAGGATCTATTATAGGAACAATGGTATTAGGAGCAGTTTATGCAACTTTACCAGAATTTCAAGGAGCATTTGATGGCTTAGGAGCAGTATATTTACCATTAGTACTTGCTGCTGTTGGTATTGTAATGTCAATTTTAGGGACGTTATTTGTACGTGTTAAAGATGGCGGAAATCCACAAACGGCATTAAATATTGGTGAATTTGGTTCAGCAGGTTTAATGTTAATAGCGTCTTATTTTATAATCAACCAAATGTTACCAGAATCTTGGGTAGAAGGTGGTGTTACTTACACTTCAATAGGAGTGTTTTGGGCGACTATCGCTGGTTTAGTAGCTGGATTGTTAGTTGGTAAAATAACAGAATATTATACAGCAACTGGAAAAAAACCAGTGCTATCTATTGTAAAGCAATCTGAAACAGGATCTGCTACAAATATTATTGCAGGATTGGGTGTTGGTATGATGTCAACAGCTATTCCAATTTTATTGATTGCTGCTGCAATTATGGTATCGCACAACCAAGCTGGTCTTTATGGAATTGCAATTGCTGCAGTTGGTATGTTAGCCAATACAGGAATTCAATTAGCTGTTGATGCTTATGGTCCTATTTGTGATAATGCAGGAGGTATTGCTGAAATGGCAGAATTACCAAGTGAAGTTCGTGAGCGTACGGATAAATTAGATGCTGTAGGTAATACAACTGCTGCCATCGGTAAAGGATTTGCAATTGCTTCTGCTGCTTTAACAGCTTTAGCATTATTTGCTGCTTTTATGAAAACTGCTAATGTAACATCAATCGATGTATCTCGACCAGATATTATGGCAGGATTATTAATTGGTGGTATGTTACCATTTGTATTCTCTGCGTTGTCTATGAACGCTGTAGGTAGAGCTGCAATGGCAATGATTGAAGAAGTAAGACGTCAGTTTAGAGATATTCCAGAATTAAAAGCTGCATTAGCAGTTATGCGTAAGTATGACTCTGATATGACAAAGGCTACACCTGAAGATAGAAAAATATTTGACGCTGCAGATGGTGTTGCTGAATATGGAAAATGTATTGACATTTCAACTAAAGCATCTATTAAGGAAATGGTATTTCCAGGCTTATTGGCAATTGCTGTTCCTGTAGCAGTTGGTTTTATTGGTGGTGCTGAAATGTTAGGTGGACTATTAGCAGGTGTAACTACTTGTGGTGTTTTAATGGCAATTTTCCAGTCTAATGCAGGTGGTGCATGGGATAATGCTAAGAAAACAATAGAAGAAGAAGGTCGCAAAGGAACAGACGCTCACAAGGCAGCTGTTGTTGGTGATACAGTAGGAGATCCGTTTAAAGATACGTCTGGACCTTCATTAAATATCTTATTGAAATTAATGTCGGTTGTGGCTTTAGTAATTGCTCCAAGTATAGCAATTATATCTGAAGATGGTTTAGCGAATAACGAACAAGAAGTTTCTATTGAAATGACTATAGAATCTAAAGATTTGGCTAAGGCGACTGTTAATTATACAACTATTAAGAAGGGTGAAAAAGTATCTGAGGTAATTACTTTTGAAGGTACTGAAGCTGAAGTTGAAAAAGAACTAAATGCTTTTGAAGCTACATTGACTAATGAAGTTGGTGAAGTTAAAAAAGTTATACAAAAAAAATAGATATTAAAAAGGAATAGCCTTTCTTGATAATAGTATTAAAACCCTCGTAAATATTTTTTACGAGGGTTTTTTTGTTTCAATTCAGGTAGGATTTTTAAGACTACAATTGTTCTATTAAAAAGAGAAAGAATCTCTAATAAACTTAACCGATTTAAACCAACACATTATGAAAACCATTAAAAAGTTCCCGTACATAATTTTAATGCTATTATTTTCAGTAATTACAATGATCTCTTGCGAAAAGGATGATGGTAATTCTGGTGGAGAGCAACAAGAAATAATTCCAGATACATTTTCAGAATATTTTGGCAATGCTGTTGCAAGAAATTTTCTAGGTAATGTTGTTGATACTAACAAAAACCCCATAGAAGGTGTTACTATTACGATAGGTAATGAGACAGCAATGACCGATAGTAATGGTGTATTTATCTTAAATAATGCTAACGTTAATGAACGTTTCGGCTACATAAAAGCTGAAAAAACAGGTTACATTCATGGATCACGAAGTGTTGTTCCCTCTAATGGAACAAATAAAGTTACCATAATGTTATTAGAAGCGACAGTGGTTGGTACTATTACTAGTGGCTCTAGTGAAACTGTTTCTATGGGAAATGGTAGCTCTGTGAGTTTTGATGGCAATTTCACAAAAGAAGACGGTTCTATCTATTCTGGTTCAGTAAATGTAATGATACATCATTTAGATCCTTCAGATGAAGATATGCCTCAACAGATGCCAGGCATGTTATATGCTGAAAATGAAGAAGGGGCAGAGCGCATGTTACAAACACTAGGTATGTTGGCTGTTGAATTAAGAGGTGATAATGGTGAAGACTTAAACCTTGCAGAAGGTTCTAGTTCTGAAATTAAGATACCTGTTGATGTCAGTTTAATAGGAATAGCTCCAGCGTCAATTCCGCTGTGGTATTTTGATGAGGTAAATGGGTATTGGAAAGAAGAAGGGCATGCTACCTTGCAAGGTGATATGTATGTAGGTAACGTTTCTCACTTTTCATTTTGGAATTGCGACATACCTGCAGAAGCGATTACACTTTGCGTTACGGTAACTAATGTCAACATTAATCCACTAAATAATCTTAGGCTAAGCATTACTAGTGCATCTTTTGGTACTACTTATGGATACACAAACGAAAATGGTGAAGTTTGTGGTTATGTTCCAAGTAATGAAACTTTAGAACTTAATGTGTATAGCTACGATTTCTGTGGCGACACACCGCTTTACAGTGAGATGATTGGACCATTCAATGCAGATTCTAATAGTTCAATCAGTGTACCAGACAATTCAGATATTATTGAAGAAACGGTTACGGGTACCTTTAATACTTGCAGTGATGATGCTGTTACTGATGGTTACGTACAATTAACCTATGGTGATAGAACCTTTACAGATATTGTATCTAATGGTGAATTTGAAATTAGCTTATTACGTTGTGACGAAGACAACACATTTGATATTAAAGGAAGTGATTACCAGAACTTACAAACTACGAATAGCATTGCTTATACCTTTACGACTCCCCTTACAGATATTGGAGTAATAAGCGCATGTAATGCAATTTCTGAGTTTATTCAGTACACAATTGACGATGGTGAAACGGCTTTTATTCTTGATGGTCTCCAAGTTGGATTTTATGCAGTATCAGATGCCGTAAATGGTGCATCTCTAAATATTAGTGGTTATGGTGATAATACAGGAGTCAATACTTGTTTCTATATGATGGGTGTGTTGGATGATACAAATTATGAAGGAACCTATGATTCTTATGATTGGAACAACCCTAACGATACAGGATTCAACATACAAGAATGTATTGATATGTCCAATACAAATAATGCTATTATCTACAATCTAACTACACTTGGCGGAGTAGGTGAGTATATCGATATTAATTTTAGTGGCGCTTATGAGGATTATAATGGGAATCCACATACCATAACAGGTATAATACATGTATTAAGAGATGAGTAAAAATCTAATCTATTAAAAACAAAAAGCCTTCTCCACTTCGACTTCGCTCAGTGACCAGAGAAGGCTTTTTTGTATTCAAAAAATCTGTTAAAGAGAATAGGTTAACCTAAAAGTTATGAAACGCGGTTGTACAAATGTCTCTGAGCTAAATACAGAAATACTGCCAGCTCCATTACTTATATTAGAATCTATATCTAATAGGTTAGAAGCTCTTAACGAATATTCCCATTTAGCATCTCTGTTTTTTCTATAACCCAATGTAGCATCCCAAGTTTTAAAAGATTCAGGATTTCCATTGCCACTGTCTTGTTCTGTATACGTAAAATCAGTGGTAAAGGTTAACGAATCCCATATATAAGCATCAAAATTTATTGATGGGGCATTAGTTACAAACTTTGTAGAATTACTTCCTTGGTCATTATTTGAAACGCTATATCTATACCTAAGTGTTACATTAGGTGCTTCTCTAAAATTGGTTCTTAATTCTGGTGTGTAACTTTGAGAAAAACTCTCGTTTACCGTTCTTCTTCCTTGTACAATTTGATTGCTTTTACTGTAGTTAAAATTAGCTCTAAGACTAGCTCTCAGTTTTCCGAAGGTGCGTTGTACACGTCCAAAAACAGAAGCACTTTCGTCAGCATATGGCGAATTAAAGAAAGTACTCGTTCTTATTACACTTTCAAAATCCGTTAACGACCTAATCTGATCAATATTTTTGCTGTAATTAGCACCCGCAAATACATTGGTATAGTTAAACAAATTAAAGCTGCTGTAAAATAAACTTACATTATGGGTTAATGCATTTTGTAATTCTGGCTCACCATATTGTATGCTGTTGTAATTGTTTAAAACTAACCCCTCAGCCAAACTTGTAACATCAGTAAAAGTGTTACGCATGTTATAACGTAGTCTTAAACTTTCACTCTTTTTAAACTGAATTCGAGTTTCAAAGTCTGGTAACACTCTAAAGAAATTGTCCTTATAGGTTTTTCCGAATTGTGTATTCTTATTTCCGTATGCATGGAAAGAAACGCCGGGAGTAAAGGTGAATTTACCCGTTTTAAATCTATAGTGTACTCCTAAATATACATCACTAAAACTGTATTCTGTATCATTAGTATCTCGTCCATTATTGAATGTTGGAGTAGGATTATAAAATGATCCATCGTCTAAATTTTGAAATATATTAGAGTTGAAATCTTGTTTGCTTAAAATTGTACCTAAGGTTAGGTTGATATTACTTTTTGCATTCAGGATATTGAAATAGTCTAACTTAGCATCTAGTTGGTTTGATTTAATGCGTCTGTCTTGATTAATATTGTAACCAAACTGATCTTGGTCTAGTCCTAATTCTGCTGCAGTTGTATCAAACGCATCTCTATTACTTGGGTCTGGATCATCATTGTTTGCTGGATCATTTACTAACAAGGCATTGTAAAACGGATCTTCATCTTTTAACAAATGCTGTGCTTCAAAAGCAAAAATATTAGACTCATTTAAGGTATAGTAATAGTTTATATTCTGATTGATACTATATGGTTTAGCCTTATCAATTTGATTAGTGTTGCCTACAACAGAAGAAAACAGGTTTTGTTTTTCTTGTTCATCAGATATTCGGGCCAAAATATCATAATCTATCTGATTATTCACATTTGGTTTGTATTTGGCACTTAACTTTACTAAGGCCTGATTTGTGGCTTCTCTTCCGGCTTGCGAAGTAGCTTCATCTGGTGGAAGACCAGCAGATTCATCAATAGGTGTAAGTGGGTCATCCTCAATTTCAATATAATTTACGAAGCTCTCTTCACGTGTTTTTAATCTACTACTATTGTAAATTAAAAATCCACTTAAGTCAAGAGCTTTATTCGGTGAATAACTAAAGTTTGTAGCACCTAATTTTGTTACAACCTCTTGTGCTTTGGATATACTTGTTAAACCACTTAGACTGTTATTCCCAAGATTTATACTAGTACCACTATTGTTACTTGGCATTCTAAAACCGCCACCAAAATTCCTGAGATCTCGGTTTGTTATTGCCATTTCACCAATGTTATTTAAATCACCAATTACGTTGATACTATATTTTGGACTGTAATAAAATAACTTAGGTTGTACTAAATATAACTCGTCATTAGGGGAAGGTGCAGTACCAGCACCAAAAGTAACGTCTCCAAACCAAAAGTTTTCTTTTCCTTCTTTAAGCTTAATGTTTATAGCTACGTTATCCTGATTGTTTTGTACGCCACTTAATTGGCCTACTTCAGCATAGTTACGTAATACCTGTACTTTATCAACCGCATTAGAAGGTATATTTTTTGTTGCTAGTTTAGTATCTCCATCAAAGAAGTCTTTACCATTTACCATCAATTTGGTCACTTCTTTTCCTTCCACTTCTATTTTGCCGTCTGTAGTTATTTCTACTCCAGGTAACTTCTCTAATACGTCCTCTAACTTTCGTTCGGATCCATTTTTAAACGAATCCGCATTATAGACTAAAGTATCCCCTTTAATTGTTACTGGCATTTCGTAGGTTAGTTCTACAGCGTCCAGCGCGTTGTCCGGGAATAAAGTAAAATCTTTAGTGATACTTATTTCTTCTGTTGAAATTATAGATTCAAGCGTCTTAAGACCAATGTAACTTATTTGTACTTTGTATTTGCCGTTTTTTCCTAATGATAAAATATATTTACCCTTATCATTGGTAATGGCATAAGATTCTAATGTATTGGACTCTTGATTAATTGCAATGATATTTGCTAGTTCTAAGGGCTTACCTATACTATCTTTTACGATCCCTTGCATTTTAATTTGAGCAAAGGAATTACCTGCAACTACTAAACAAAGTAGTACTAATAAATGTTTCATTTTTATTGTTTGGTTATTTGATTGGATGTACCTAGAATTTACTAAGTACAGCTTATAAATGCTTTGGTAGTTTTTTAATGTTTAGGATTAATTTTTGCGTCCTCCGCCTCGACCAGGTCGACCACGATACATATCACGCATTTCTTCCATTTTTTTCGTTGTAATCTGTCTGTATTCTTCTTGTGTAACAACATCTCCTTTTTTTGGTTTCTCAATGTTTTCTTTCTCTTCAGGATTCATTACAATTTTTGTACATAAAATTGTTGTTCGGTCTGCACTAATTTCTAAGATTAATCCTGGTAATCCCCAATAACTGTCCGGCCCCTGGTTAATTGGTATTTGTGGTGTGTACCAAGCAACGACTTCAATAGTCTTAGGCATTTCTATTTCACTCATTGGGTCATCAGATTTAGCATCTGCCTTATCGGCGGTTTCTGTTGAATCTTTTGCTACTTCATCATTCTTCTTTTTATCGCTTTCTCCTCCTCGTCTTCTCATACTTCTCCAGTCAAACCCTTCTACAGCTTTGATTGCAGTGGCTTTAAAGCACATATACTTACCAATCTGTTTTGTCTCAGTACCCATTTTCCATTCTAGGGTTTCAAGCTCATCTTTAATTAAAAATTGCTTACCAAAAAACTCTTGGTCTTGTATTAGTTCTTTCGATTTTACATTTTTATATTTTGGTCCGCCTGTTAAACTAGATCCAAATCCTCCCCAACCTCTCCCAGAACCTGGTGCTTCGAGCTTTTCGTCTTCTTTATATATTGATTCAGATTTATTGAATGTTAGAATATATTCTTTCTCTAAGAAACTTTTCATTCTTTCTTGGATTCGCTTTTTCTGATCAGGACTCATTTCTCGTCCTCCCCATTGATCTAAGTCCATTGTAGTCTTAGTCTGGTAATACGCTTTTCCTTGAAAATCTTGAGCAAAAGAAATTGAAGTGGTAAATGCTAATACAACTAGTGTAACAAGTTTTGATAGTGGTGTTTTCATCTTTAAAAGTTAATGCCTGATGATGTTTAAAGAATTTTTAACAATCTTAAGAATTCTAATGTATCAATTTTAGACATGTATTAATAATCAATAAGACTACAAAAGAAGCGGAAAGTTAAATCGTTATGAGTTAAACTTATGTTAATAAATTAACCTCTTCTTCGCCCTCTATTATTTCGGAATTCTTGCATTTTTTCTGTTACAGTTGCTTGATATTCTTTTTTTGTAACCACCTTACCTTTTTCAGGTGCTATTATTTCGTCTTTAACCTCAGGATTTAAAACAATTTTTGAACACAACATGGTAGTATTACCAACATTAACTTCTAAAATCAATCCTGGAAGTCCCCAATATTCTGAAGGTCCATGACTTATTGGTATTTGTGGTGTGTACCATGCTTCTACTTCTGTCATGTCTACAGTATTCTCTATGGCGTTGGTTGTATCTGTAGAATCAACTTTGGTTGTAGCAGTTTGTCTTCTTAATTTTGCCCAAGAAAAATTATACCATGAAAGGTCATCAGTTGGGATTGAGGCTATTGCTTTAAAACATGTGTAATTTCCTATTTGCTTTGAATCTTTACCTAAAGTCCAGTCTATCGTTTGTAATTTGTCTTTCACTAAAAATTGTTTTCCATAAAATTCCTGACTCTGAATCTGTGAATTAATCTTTACATTTTTGTATTGAAAACCCGGTGTAAAGTTCTTTCCCCAAGAGTCAGTTGCACCACTCATAGCATCTAATTTTTCATCTTCATAAAAAGTCGACGCTTCTCTATTGAACGTAAGGATATATTCTTTCTCAAGTCTATTTTTTAAATTTGCTTGAATTTGTTTTTTTTGAGATTCACTCATTCTTGCGCCCCAACGCCCTAAGTCCATTGTGGATTTTGATATGTATGTTGCCTGTCCTTGAAATTCCTGATTCGCTATTTTTATATTTTCATTTACACTGCTCGAAAGAAACACCGTAATTGCCAGTGTACTGATTTTTAATAGAATTGATTTCATGCTAAGATTGTTTTTATTGTTGAACAATATTATAAAAATATTAAACAAAAAATTTCTATTTATCAAAATATTAACATGAAATACATCATTTAAAAATCTAAATATCCTTTCGAATTAGTTATTAACCACCAATTCTAATCTCAACACTTTCAGCTCCTCGATGTCCTTTTTTTGGTGCATAACGTTCCATCATTTCTTTTGCTTTCTTATCCATAATCTCATCATACTTTTCTTGATTCACTTCTTTTCCTTTAGAAGGTTCTTCAATTTTGGTTTTCACTTTTGGATTTAAAACAATTTTGCTACAGATTACGGTTAGTTCACCATCGTGAATTTCTAAAATTAAACCAGGTAAGCCTTGATACATCGCTGGACCATTATTTACTGAGATTTGTGGAGTGTACCATGCTGTTACTGTTTGTTCAATCATTTCTGGTTCTATAACATCATCTTTTTCTTCTTCAGTTTCATTAATCGTAGCATTATTTGAAAACGCTCTGGGTTTTTCTACCATCTTAGTGAAAGTTGCTTTGTAACACTGATATTCACCTATATATTTCGTGTCGGATTCTAATTTCCAATCTAATTCTTCTATATTATCTTTTACTAAAAAGAGTTTTCCCATGGCATCTTTATGATCTGAGTAACGCTGATCTTTTGTGTTTTTGTATAACACTTCAGAACCTCCACCGTCACCCATTATCACCATTTGAAATCCGCCTCCCATGCCTGTTTGCGGCTTTTCTAAACTCACTTCTTCTTTGTATAAAGATTCTTCTTTATTAAATGTTAGGTTGTATGTTTTCTGAAATTGTTTTTTCATCATATCCATCATCTGAGTATGCATTTCTGAACTCATCTGTGTACTATCCATTTTTATGTCAATTTTTTGTTGCGTTTTATAGGTAGCAATTCCTTGAAAATCTTGAGCATTTACAGTAGTAAATACGGCTGTTAATGCTAAAACTATTACTCTAATTAATGTTGTCATTATTTTCTGTTTTTTAAAGTATAAAATTTTAATGCTGTGGCTTTTGCTTTTTTAATATCATTGAAAAGCTTTTCTTTTTCATTGGTTTTTCCTTTTACAGTATATTTTAAATGTCCTTTTAAATTATCTTTAGCTGCTTCAAAGGTACAATTAAGAATAAAGGTTACCTCTTCATCAGCATCAGTCATTTCGAACAATTCTTCTAAATCTTGTTCTTTAAATGTAGTATCAAGTTCTTCAGCTGAATCAATTGTAATTTCGATACTCAGTGCTTCAACTTTTACCTGTTCTTTTTCAATTTCAGTCTGGCTAAATCCTAAAAAAGGGATAAGTAAAAATAGACTCAGTATTGAAAATATACTTAAATATTTGTTCGTTTTTGATGTCATGAATTATTGGTTTTATGATTATTACATCACAAATATCTCAAGACTAATTCTTTATTTGAGTTAATGAACGTTAACGTGTGTTAACCAATGTGTGATACTAAGTAATTACTTTATACATTTGAACTATGAATGATAAAAGATACAGTTGGATTTTGTATACCATTGTTGCCGTGATTACGGCGACTATTGGCATGCAAATCTATTGGAATTATAAAAATTATCAAACCAATAAACAACAGCTTATTAATGAAGTGCAAGTAAGTTTAGATAAGGCTGTTGATGATTATTATGCTGCTTTGGCAGAGCGCACTACTTTTGGTGTTTTTTTTGAAGGTGAACAACAATTAAATGCTTTTGATGAAGGTGGTACATTAGATGCGATTTTAAGAAATATTGATGAAACTGAAAAAGAGTTTACAAATTTAGATTCTTTAGATGTTAGTCAGATTAAAGGCGTAACTGTAGTTAATGGTTTTAGAGCTGATTCTCTCACAAAGAAGTATAACGAGGCACATAAGCCTATTTCTTCCAATTATTTTAAATTAAAATTAGATAGTCTTAAACAAGTAACTGGTGGGACTGACTTTAATGACATTGAATTTTTGACCTCAAAAGTAATAGTGTCGATAAATAACGATACACTTAATTTAAAAGAGGTTGACAGTTTAGTTAATGTAGAGTTCGAAAGAAAAAAAATATCCGTAGACTATAAATTATATTTTGATAAAGGAAGATTAAATGAAGCATTTCCAGCCAATTTAATTGGAAATTTAAAGTATTCAATTCCTCAAGAAAAAGAGGTTTTAACTACAACTTCTAAATCTACATTTCTTCCTCAAGGAAGTACGCTTGGTATCTATTTTACAAATGAGACTCAAATAATTCTTAAGCGAATTTTAGGTGGTATTCTCATTTCAACACTTTTAGTTTTAGCAGTGATTAGTTGCTTGTTTTATTTACTAAAAGTTATAAAACACCAAAAACAATTAGCCGAAGTAAAAAACGATTTAATTAGTAATATCACACACGAGTTTAAAACACCTATTGCAACAATTGGTGTGGCTTTAGAAAGTATTAATAGTTTTAATGCCATTGAAGACAAGGAGAAAACTAAAAAGTATATTTCAATGTCTTCTGATCAGTTGAGTAAGCTTAATATTATGGTTGAGAAATTACTGGAAACTGCAACTTTAGATAGTGATAACTTAGCGCTAAATAAAGAATCTATTGATATTGTAGAATTGCTTACTTCATTAGTAAATCGTTATAAAATGCAATATCCAGAAAGGGATTTTGCTACAAGTTATAAGGTTGAAAGTTTGCAGACTAATATTGATGTATTTCATTTTGAAAATGTCTTAAATAATATTTTGGATAATGCCATAAAATATGGAGGGTCAATAATTTCTATTGATTTAATCCCTAAAAGTAAAGGCTTAGATATTTTAATTTCTGATAATGGAAATTCGCTTAGTAAAGCTAATAAAGAGCGTATTTTTGAAAAGTTTTATCGTGTACCTAAAGGAAATACTCACGATGTTAAAGGCTTTGGAATAGGTTTGTATTACACCAAGACTATTGTAGAAAAGCATAATGGTTCCATTGATTTAGTACTGGCCAAAAGTTTAACCACCTTTAAAATTTCTTTACCAAATGGCTGATAACATAAAACTATTATTGGCCGAAGATGAAGCGGCTTTAGGGCAAATTATAAAAGAGAGTTTAGAAACGCGAGATTTTGAGGTTATCTTATGCGACAATGGCGAAAAAGCTTTTGAAAAATATAAATCTGAAGCTCCAGAAATATTAGTTTTAGATGTAATGATGCCTAAAAAGGATGGTTTTACATTGGCAAAAGAGATTAGAACAATTGATGACGCAATTCCCATTATATTCTTAACGGCAAAATCACAAACTCAAGACGTTGTTGAAGGTTTTTCTATAGGTGGTAACGACTATCTAAAAAAGCCGTTTAGTATGGAAGAACTTATTGCGAGAATTCATAATCTCGTGAGTAGAAAAAAAGTACAACAAACATCAAAGGTGTTAAATATTGGAGACTATTCTTTTAATTTTCCAAAGCAGCAATTACAGTATAAAACAGAAATACCCTCGCAGCTAACCCATAGAGAGGCACACTTGTTATTTCATCTCATAAAAAATAAAAATCAGGTTTTAGACCGTTCTTTAATTCTTAATAAACTTTGGGGGACAGATGATTTTTTCTCTGCAAGAAGTATGGATGTTTTTATATCGAAACTCAGAAAAAAGCTAAACCAAGATGAAAATATTCAAATTATTAATGTGCGCGGGTTTGGGTATAAATTGACGGTTTAATAAATCCAATATCTAAATCGAATTGTCATTAAAATTACCAATCTAGATTCTGAAAACCAGTTCAGAATTACAATTCAAATTATTTCTAAGACCATTGTGGAGCAAATTTTGTAATTTTCTCAAATATTGTCTTACTATCTATGCGTAAACTATTTTACATCCTTTTGTTATACGGTTTTATTGGTGTTGCACAAACCAAGGTAACTGCTAGCATTGTAGATTCAACGAATTTAAAAGTTGAAAATGTTTATGGCGTAGATACGTTCGGGACATTGTATTTTGATACTGAAGATAACTCCTTTCATAAAAAAACAAAAGACACAATAATTGCGTATAGTAACTTTCAGTTGGGCAAAATTACCTCGGCAAACACCTTCAATTCTTTAAAAATTAATTTATTCTATCGAGATTTTAATACTGTTTTGATTTTAGACAATCGTTTGGCAGAAATCTATAAGATAGACTTCAATAGGTCTTCACCTTACAAAAATGTTTCATTTGTGTCTACTGGCTTTGATAATACAATTTGGATCTTTAATCAAGATCTGCAACAACTAGAACTGTATGATTATAAAACGAACAAAGTAAGACTAACGACAGTGCCAGTACAATCTAATGTTTTAGATTTAAAAAGTGATTATAATAATTGTTATGTGCTTACAGACAACTATTTGTATGTCTATAATTACTTTGGTAGTCTTATTGGAAAACATAAAAATGAAGGCTATGAAAAAATGGCGTTTAGTAAAGCGCATGTAGTGCTAAAGAAAGAAGATCAACTGTTTGTTTTGTCCAAAAATGACACAGAAATTAATTCGATAGAACATCCAAATTTGTTAATAAATCAGTTTTTGGTAACCAATGAAACCTTGTATATTTACGACAACGAAATACTACGACAATTCCAATTAAAAATAGAATAAATTATGCATGTTGCTGTTGCTGGAAATATAGGAGCTGGAAAAACAACCCTCACAAAATCACTCGCTAAACACTATAAATGGGAAGCGCAATTAGAAGATGTTGTCGACAATCCTTACTTAGATGATTTCTACAATCAGATGGAACGTTGGAGTTTTAATTTGCAAGTTTATTTTTTAAATAGTCGATTCCGTCAGGTCAATCAAATTCACGATAGTGGAAAAGATATTATTCAAGATAGAACGATCTATGAAGATGCACATATTTTCGCTCCCAACTTACATGCAATGGGTTTAATGACTAATCGCGATTTTGAAAATTATTCTTCACTTTTCCAACTCATGGAATCTTTTGTTAAAGGTCCAGATTTGTTGATTTATTTACGTAGCTCTATTCCTAATTTGGTAGCTCAGATTCATAAACGTGGACGTGATTATGAAAACACTATTAGTATTGATTATTTAAGTAGATTGAACGAGCGTTATGAAGCTTGGATTACTAAATATGACAAAGGTAATTTGTTAATTATAGATGTTGATGATTTAGATTTTGTTACTAATCCAGAAGATTTAGGAGGTATTATCAATAAAATCGATGCTCAAATTCATGGTCTATTTTAGAGCCTAATTGGTTTTAAATGATTATTCTTATTTATTTTCTAAATTCAATTGTATTCATCTTTGTGTCATGGACCATTGGCTTATTGTTAAACAATGCCATTAAAAACAGGAAGTTCTATTCTCAATTTTCTAATTTCAATTTTATTAAAAAGGAATCCACATACAATGCTGTTGGCATGGATACTTTTAAATGGTTTGTTAGAAAAACCTTCTTTAAATATTTTAACCAGAAACTAAAATTTAATACATGAACTCGTGTTTCTCAATTAAAGAAAATACGGACCGAAATGACATATTCTGAAATAAGTCATTTAATTGCTTTTATATTTATTTTAGGAATTATAATTATGAAATTATGGAAAGGGCAGTTTATTTACGCAATTATTCTATTAGATTTTAATATCGTTTTTAATCTATACCCTTCTTTATTGCAGCAACACAATAAAAAACGAATTGATAAATTACTTAAGCAATAAAGCCATGTTCTTTAGCATGTTTAATTGCTTGTGCGCTACTATCAACTACTAATGCCACAGTGGTATTGTAATTCTTTATTAGTTCTCTAACGCGTACCATTTTCTTTTTATGTTTTACACTACGTAAATATATCGCTAAAATCCGATCTGGATAGTCTTCGGCAATCTCCATGTAGATGTCAGGATCGTGTTCGCCACTATCTCCAATTAAAATAAAAGGTAAATCTGGATAGGTTTTTAAAAGATTAAGAATCTCTTTTTGTTTTTGAGGTTTTTCATTTTGAGGTTTTTTTCTAAGCAAATTGCTTAAACTTCGCAATAAAATTGGTCCTTTTGGAAAATTATTTTGTCTAAGGAAAAGCTCCAAATAGCGATACAAATTCCATGGACTATGACTTACATAAAAAATAGGGTTGGCATTTTTTCCTGAGACACCACGATGTAATTTATGATAAAAATCTGCTGAGCCTTCTAATGGAATCCTGTTATTAGCATGTTTAAATATTGAATTATATATCACTTTCCACTTCAGTATCGATACAACCCCTGTATGCAAAATGGTATCATCAATATCACTGGCAATTGCATATTGTGCTTTACTCGACGGTATTAGCAATTCTCCAGGAAATCTGTTTCCTTGCTGAATTTTTTGTTTACAATTAGCATCGTTATAAGACAACTCAAAGGGTAGCCATCCCTCTTCATCAGTTAAAGCTTTTAAGTTTTTAAGATTTTCTTCAGCAATAAAATAACCATGATCATCAGAAGTTACTTTTACTACTTTATTATTGGGAAGTGTTATGTCTAATCCAACATGTTTAATTTCATCCGTTTCAAAGCGTTTCCATGTGTTTACAATTAGATGCCAAATATGCTGGTCTTCTAAGTCAATAGATTCGTCTTCTAAAGCTCTTCCTCTTGCATAAAAATGCGTGTCTGTTCCATAACTCTGAAACGCAATAATCTGCAAAGGGTCTTTTTTTAACCAGCTCAAAGCTTCAATTTTTATTTTAGAAAGAACAATATAGTAAAATCTCTAAAGATGAATCGTATTTATAAGTGTAACTTTTTAGTAAATGTTAAATGTTTCATTAATTCTAAATTGTTAATTGCTTTCAAGGAAATAGCGCTTAAAGATTTATTATTTTAGAGGTAATTTCGAAAATTATCCTAACTCAAACCAACATTCTCATGAAATGTAAAAATTACAATTTCTTTAGTTTTAATGCCACTTTAAGTAAAAAAATACTCGTTATTACCACTCTAATATTCACTTTTAATTTTAGTATTGCGCAAGATATAAATAGTAGTTCAACTCCAACTCCCAATTATAGAGCTGCTGCAAAGTATTCGCCAACTAACCTCGGAAAACTTGTGCATTCAACTTCTGTAAGACCACATTGGTTAAAAAAGGGAAATCGATTTTGGTATCAGTATAAAACTACTGAAGGGTCTAAGTATTATATCGTTGATGCAGATAATAGAAGTAAAAAGGAATTATTTGATAACGAAAAAATGGCGCAATGGTTAACAGAAATAACTAAAGACCCTTACGATGCTAAACATTTACCTCGATTCACTTTTAAGTTTGTAAAAAACCAAACAGCGATTAGGTTCTATGTCACGTCTACTGAAAAAGTGGAGGAAGAGAAAGAAGATAAAAAAGATGAGACAAAAGAAACGGAAACTGACTCTACCAAAACAAAGAAAAAGAAGAAGAGTAAACCGAAAATGGTAAATAAAGTTTACCATTTAGAATATCGTCTAGGCGGTAATTCTTTAACTGTTTTGGATAACAAAAAGAAAGAAAAGGAAGATTGGAAAAAGTGGGCTAACATTGCTCCAGATAGCTCTCTTGTATTATTCTCTAAACAATATAATTTATATTGGATGGATAAGGAGAACTTTTTGAAAGCCGTGAAAAATGAAAAGGATACTACGATAGTTGAAAACCAATGGACAAAAGATGGGGAATTGTATTATGCTTACGGAGGAGGAAGTGGAAGAGGAGAGACGAATGAATCTATGAAAAAAGATAAGGATAAACGCAAGCGTGTTTTCGGTATATGGTCTCACGATTCTAAGAAATTTGTGTTTCAAAGAACCGATTCTAGGCATATTAATAATTTGTGGGTGATAAATACAACTGCTGGTAAACGTCCTACATTAGAAACTTATAAATATCATATGCCAGGTGAAGATGAATATTATAAAACAGAACTTCATGTTTTTGATATGCCCTCAAAAAGTAGTATTCAAGTAGCACTGGATACTTTAAAACAACAAAGTCTTCAAGTCTATAGAGCACCTTTAAAAAAATCGAGTTACGATGATGATTTTAGACCTATATTATTATTATCTAAAAAGGGAAAAATCTACTATAATACCATTACTAGAGACCGAAAAAAATTGGATATATGTGTGGCAGATATTAATACTGGAGAAACAAAAGTATTAATTGAAGAGCGCTTTAACACCTATATAGAATCGCGTCCATTAGTGCTTTTTAATAATGAAACTGAAATGTTACATTGGGCAGAACGTTCTGGATGGGCACATTACTATTTGTATGATACAGATGGTAATTTAAAAAATCAGGTTACAAACGGATCCTACCATGTAGAACAGGCCATTGGATTAGATGAGAAATCAAGAAATGTGTTTTTTACGGCACATGGTATTCCAAAAGAGCGAGATCCATATTATGAACATATGTATAGAATTAATTTGAATGGTTCAGGGCTGAAGGCATTGAATTCTGGTGATTTTAATACTAGAACAGATATGGCAGATTCTAACGGTTATTTTGTAAGCAATTTTTCTAGAGTGAATACGGTTCCGAAATCTGAATTGAGAAACAGTTCTGGTAATATTGTGATGCAATTAGAAGAAGCCGATCTATCCCAATTAATGGCAACTGGTTATAAATTTCCAGAAACTTTTAAAATGAAAGCAGATGATGGTATTACAGACATTTATGGTGTAATGTACAAACCATTCGATTTTGATGAAACTAAAAATTATCCATTATTAGAATATGTATATCCAGGTCCTCAAACGGAAGCAGTGAATAAGTCGTTTTCTGTTCGTATGGATCGATTAGATCGAATGGCACAGGTTGGTTTTATTGTTGTAACAATGGGAAATCGTGGTGGACATCCAGACCGATCCAAATGGTATCACAACTATGGCTATGGAAATCTAAGAGATTATGGATTAGCTGATAAGCGACATGTGGCAGAACAGTTGGCAGATAAACATGATTTTATTGATATTGAAAAAGTTGGAATCTATGGTCATTCAGGTGGAGGTTTTATGTCTACAGCTGCAATTTTAGTATATCCAGATTTCTTTAAAGCTGCTGTTTCTTCAGCAGGAAATCATGATAATGCAATTTATAACAGTTGGTGGAGTGAGACACATCATGGTGTGCAGGAAGAGAAAGATGCAGATGGAAATATAAAGCATAAATATATGATAGATAACAATCAATCATTGGCAAAGAACCTGAAAGGAAAATTGATGTTAATTACAGGAGATGTAGATAATAATGTGCATCCTGGTGGAACAATTAGAATGGCAAACGCATTGATTAAAGCGAATAAACGTTTCGACTTTATGTTAATGCCAGGCCAACGTCATGGATTTGGAAAAATGACTGAATATTCATTCTGGTTAAGAGCTGATCATTTTAGTAAACACTTTTTAGGTGTAGAAGCATCAAATGTAGACATCACTGAAATGAATAGAGATAAACCTAAAACTAAATCCTAATTTAGGATTATAAAGGATAAAAAAAACCACGCCAAATAAGCGTGGTTTTTATTTTTTTAAATAGCTGCCGAGTTAAAATATACGTATTACTTATAATCCGAATTCAGCTTTTACTTTATCAACATAGTCTAATTTTTCCCATGTAAATAATTCAACATCCATTGAAATAGATTCTCCATTAGGTTGTTTAAAAGATTTTGTAACTACTTCATTTTGTCTTCCCATATGACCATATGCCGCTGTTTCGCTGTACATAGGTTGACGTAATTTTAAACGACTTTCAATAGCTGCAGGTCGCATATCAAAAAGAGTTTCTACTTTTTTTGCTATTTCACCATCTGTTAAATTAAATGGACATGTACCATATGTGTCAATAAAAATTCCCATTGGTTCAACAACACCAATAGCATAAGAAACTTGCACCAAAATTTCATCACAGAGTCCGGCAGCAACTAAATTTTTAGCAATATGTCTTGTAGCATAAGCAGCACTTCGATCTACTTTACTTGGATCTTTACCCGAAAATGCTCCACCACCATGTGCTCCTTTCCCTCCATAGGTATCCACTATTATTTTTCGACCAGTTAAACCTGAATCTCCGTGAGGTCCACCAATAACGAATTTTCCTGTTGGGTTAATGTGGTATTTAATATCGCTATTAAACAAAGGCTTAATATGATCAGGTACTTTAGCTACTACTCTAGGGATTAAGATGTCAACAATATCTTTTCTAATTTTGGCTAACATTACATCATCAGTATCAAAATCATCATGTTGTGTAGAAACGACTATGGCATCTATACGTTGTGGTGTGTTGTCATCACTATATTCGATGGTGACCTGACTTTTAGAATCTGGCCGTAAATAAGTAATGACTTTGTTTTCATGTCTTAATGCTGCTAATTCCTTTAAAATTAAATGAGAAATATCTAGTGCCAAAGGCATGAAATTAGTGGTTTCATTAGTGGCATAGCCAAACATCATTCCTTGGTCACCAGCACCTTGCTCTTCTTTTAAAGCTCTATCAACACCACGATTTATATCTTCAGATTGTTCGTGAATTGCAGAAAGTACACCACAAGAATTTCCATCAAACATATACTCACTTTTGGTATAGCCTATTTTATTTATTGTATCTCTGGCGATTTTTTGAACATCGAGGTATGTGTTCGATTTTACTTCACCTGCAAGTACAACTTGCCCAGTAGTAACTAAGGTTTCACAAGCTACTTTAGATTCTGGATCGAAAGCTAAAAAATTATCAATTAAAGCATCGCTAATCTGATCAGCAACTTTATCTGGATGTCCTTCAGAAACACTTTCAGATGTAAATAAATATGGCATAAATCCTATTTTAAGTTATAGTTAATTTTAGAAAATTTGAGATTGCTTGGTCGCCAGAGAAGTGCTTAACTTACTGCTTTAGCATTTTTGTTTATTCTGAATTAATTTCAGATTCTGTTTTTAAAACAGAAACTGAATAAGGTTCAGTACAAGAGGTTGCAATCAGATCAAAATTTTCCTCTTAATTTTAATGATGCAAAAATATAGAAATTAAATGGAATGTATATTTATTTCATTTTTTTTATGATATAATTAGTGATTTAAAACAAGCAATAGAAATCGAATAGTGTTTTAGATTTAAAAAAGTATTAGATTTACAAAATGCTTTCAAAGAAAACAAAATATGGAATAAAAGCTTTAGCACATTTGGCTAGGCAAGAAGATCGTCTTCCGATCCAAATATCTTCTATTTCTAAAACTGAAAATATATCTCAAAAGTTTTTAGAAAGTATATTATTGACCTTAAGAAAAAACGGCATTTTAGGTTCAAAAAAAGGAAAAGGTGGTGGTTATTATCTCTTAAAGGAACCTAAGGATATTCCAATGACAGACATAATGAGAATACTAGAAGGTCCTATTGCTATGGTACCTTGTGTTAGTCTAAACTTTTATGAAAAATGTGAGGATTGTCCAAATGAAAGGATCTGTTCAGTACATAGTCTTATGCTTAAAGTGCGTGATAATACGTTAGAGATATTTAGAAATACAACGTTGGCTGATTTATCTAATTAGCAGATTCTCAATTTTTAGCTCAATATTTTTTGAAATTATTAGTAGATATTTATAAAATATTCTATACGTTTGCGAGAATCCCTATAAAATCGATAGGGTAAAAAGATTAAAGATGGTTTTTTAAAAATAATAAGGCAGGTTATGTGCTGGTTTTTGACGAATAAAACAGGTAGTGTTACCATCATTAAACAATATAGCATGGGGAAAATGATAAATTTAGATATTGACTTCTGGAATAAAAAATTAAAAGACAGAACACCTCACGAAATAATAGACTGGGCCTTACGACTATCTAATAATAAGATTGTAACTACAAGTTTTGGAGTTTATTCATCCGTATTGTTGAGTGCTATAAATAAATTGGATAAAAATATTAAAGTTGTGTGGTGTGATACCTTATACAACGAAGCATGTACTTATACACACGCATCTAACTTAATAAAAGAATACCAACTCAATGTTCTAAAATATCAATCTTTACTAACTAAAGATGAAATTGATGCTACGATTGGATTGCCAAACGTAGAAGATGATAACCATGCAATTTTTTCTGAAACTGTAAAACTTGAACCTTTTAGACGTGCGTTAAAAGAGCAAAATCCAGATGTTTGGTTTACTAATATTAGAGTGAGACAAACAGAATTTAGAAATAACAAAGATATTTTAAGTTATAGTAAGGACGGAATTCTTAAAATAAGTCCATTTTATTATTGGAGTGATGCTGATTTAGATTCTTATATTGCGAAACATCAATTAGCAAAAAACTTTAATTATTTCGACCCAATTAAAGCTTTGGTCAATAGAGAATGTGGTATTCATTTTCAATAATTAACACACAAAAAGAAATATTTCTTTTTCAGACTGAATAGCCTTACTTCTTATTAAATTCAGTACTTTCCAATTAAAATAACTAATTGTAAATATTAACTATTTTTGTTGCTTATAGATTAAGATGCGAAATTTAATAAGTACAATTATATTATTGACTTCCTTTGTGCTTGGGGCTCAAGAAAAAAAGGATAATGCATATTTTGATTTAAACTATTTCGGTGGCAACACAGCACTTCACAACAATGATATACTTCATTTAATTTCGGGACATCCTGAAGGTTTTATTTTTAGTTGGAATAAAGAAACCTTTGGAGAAAATGCCTGGGAACAGCGTTATAATTATCCGGATTATGGTGCATCCTTTTTGTATCAAGATTTAAAGAATAATAAATTAGGTGAGAATTATGGTTTGTACGCTCACTATAATTTTTACTTTTTTAAACGAAACTTAATATTGCGTATAGCTCAAGGAATAGCGCACAATACCAATCCTTATGATAAAATTGATAATCCCAAAAATATTGCTTTTGGAACACCCATATTAAGTGCTACTTATCTCATGTTAAACTACAAAAAGAATTATATTTTTAATAATATTGGTTTACAATCGGGTTTAACTTTTACTCATTATTCTAATGCCAATGTAAAAGCTCCAAATACGAGTATTAATACTATTGCTTTTAATGTTGGATTGATTTATAATTTAAAAGATACAAGTCAAGAATTTATTAAGGATTTAGATGATAAAAAATTCACTCAACCAATAAAATATAATTTAGCATTCAGAACAGGAGTCAATCAAAGTGATATTATTGGTAGTGGTCAATTTCCGTTTTATATTTTATCGGCTTATGCTGATAAACGTTTGAGTCATATTAGTGCTATTCAATTCGGTGCGGACGTGTTTTTTTCAAACTTTTTAAAAGAATTAATCTATTACCAATCGGTTTCATTTCCTGAAGAAAATGTGTCTGGAAATGAAGACTACAGACGTGTTGGATTATTCGCAGGACACGAATTATTTATCAATAAAACGTCTATCGAAACACAACTAGGATATTATGTGTATTACCCTTTTAATTTTGAAGGGAGAACGTATATTAGGATAGGATTGAAACATTATTTTGGCAATAATATATTTGGAGCTGTAACTTTAAAATCGCATGGGGCGAAAGCCGAAGCTGTGGAATTAGGTATAGGAGTTAGATTATGAAAAAACAGATATTCATTTTTGTGTTAGTCCTCTTTACTTGTAGTAGTGAAGATGCAAATAATTGTTTCCAAACATCAGGTGATATCGTTCAAAAGGAAATTGAAGTTTCAAGTTTTAATAAAATTCTTGTTAATAGAGATATTGAATTGATAATAAAAGAGTCACCACACTATTCTGTAGTTATTGAGACTGGTGAAAATTTAATTAATGATGTTGAGGTTAAGGTCATTGAAAACCAAATTATTTTAACAGATAATAATTCTTGTAACTATGTGAGAGATTATGGTATTACAAAGATTTACATTGAAACACCAAGTCTAATAGAAATAAGAACCTCGTCTCAATACGACGTGTCTTCAGATGGCATTTTAAATTTTGAATCCTTGATGTTGTTATCAGAAGATTATAATGGGAATAGTGAATTTACTGTAGGCGATTTTAGATTGAATATTAATTCTGAGGATTTAAGTATCGCGTCTAATAATCTTTCATTTTTTTATTTAGAAGGGTCTGTTACACATTTATTTGTAGGGTTTTATTCTGGTTCTGGTCGTTTTGAAGGTGAAAATTTAGTAGCTCAAAATGTAGTTGTTTATCATCGTGGTACTAACGACATGGTTGTAAATCCAATTCTGTCTTTAGCAGGTGAACTCAGAGGGACGGGGAATTTAATTTCTGTTAACGAGCCGTCAGTAGTAGATGTAGAGCGTTTTTATACGGGAAATTTGATTTTTGATTAATTGTAAATGCCAATTGACTTAACAATTGTTGCGACCTTATGGGTTTACTTAATCTAAATTTGATTCTCGCATAGGATTAACGAGTCAATTCTCTAAATAAGCTCTCTAAACTGGCATTTTTCTGATTCAGTTGAAGAATTTTTAACTCATTATCATGAGCAAAATCAAATACATGAGAGCGCATATCTTCTTTTGTGGAAAATGTAATCTCATAAGTAAAGTCATGTGTGTTTTTAACAGAGGTTACTTTTGGTAGTTTTAATAAAAAAGCATCTTCAACGCGATAATCAAATTCTACAATAACAATTTGTTCTTGTCCTTCTCTTAAATCTTTTAAATACTTATCTGCAACAATTTCACCTTTATTGATGATAATAACACGATCGCACATTGCTTCAACTTCCTGCATTATGTGCGTAGATAAAAATACAGTTTTTTCTTTACCAATATTTTTAATTAGATTTCTTACGTCTACCAATTGGTTTGGGTCTAAACCAGTTGTCGGTTCGTCTAAAATTAAAACATCAGGATTATGCAATAGTGCATTTGCCAAACCAATACGTTGTCTGTATCCTTTAGAAAGTTGACTAATTTTTTTATTTGCTTCTGGCGTTAAGCCAGTTAATTCAATAACTTCTTCTATTCTAGATTTAGAAGTACCATACACATTCGCATTGAAATTTAAATATTCTTTTACGTATAAATCTGTGTAAAGCGGATTGTGTTCTGGTAAATAACCAACGCTACTTTGTACATTTTTTCTATCAGAAGTAACGTCAAAACCATTAACACTAGCAGAGCCTGTAGTAGCTTCAATATAGGTGGTTAAGATTTTCATCATTGTAGATTTCCCTGCGCCATTAGGTCCTAAAAAACCAACAACTTCAGCATCCTTCACCTTAAAAGAAACATCATTTAGAGCTTTTTGGTCTTTGTATAGTTTTGTAATGTTTTGAACTTCAATAGACATATAGTAAGAAATTTATTCAAAAATAGGGATTTCAAAATATTGTATAACAATTATTATTAATTCTTTAAAACTTCTGATTAATCTTTAAAAAACTAATTCAACAATTTTGAATTGCAAAAAATATAATTACATTAGCCCTATATTTATTACAATGATCACATTTGGAACATTTTATAACTGGTTTTATTTCTTTTTTAGCAGAAGAATCGAGGCTTAGTAATATGTTTTAATTAAAATATAAATTATAAAGTCTCGATTTAATCGAGACTTTTTTTTGTGATTTACCTAGTAGTAGTATTGTAATGAGTGAAATAAAAATAATTTATATCCGTCACAGCAAAAAGTGTGATAGTATAAAACAATAATATAGTTTGAATAAGCCAATAGCAATACAAGGAATTAAAGGGTCGTTTCATCACGAAGTCGTACAGCATTATTTTAATGATAAAAAAGACGTGGTCGAATGTATGTCTTTTGATGGAGTAGTAGATAGTCTATTGCATGGCCATACAGATACAATTGTTATGGCTATTGAGAATTCTATTGCGGGTTCTATTATTCCGAATTATGCGCTTATAGATACACATCATTTAACTATTGTAGGTGAGTATTATTTAGATATTCAGCATAGTTTAATGGCATTACCAGAACAAACTATTGAAGGTATTGAAGAGGTACACTCGCATCCTATGGCCTTATTACAGTGTAAAGTTTTCTTTAAGGATTATCCACATATTAAATTGGTTGAAGCCAAGGACACTGCAGATGTTGCTAAACAAATTGTAGATCAACATACAAAAGGAATAGCTGCTATTGCGAGTAAAAATGCGGCACAATTGTATGGTCTTAATGTTTTGGCCGAAAGTATACAAACGATAAAACATAACGAAACGCGTTTTGTTATCGTAAAGCGCGAAAATGCTGAAGTAAAACAAGAAGAAATAAATAAGGCGTCATTAAAATTTGAATTGGATCATAAACGAGGTAGTTTAGCTGCAATTCTAAATGTATTGAGCGATTGTAAATTAAACCTAACCAAAATACAATCCCTGCCAAAAATTGATACTCCTTGGAAGTATGCATTTTTTGTCGATGTTACTTTTGAAGACTATAAAGATTACGAAAAAGCAGAGTCTATTATACATTTAATGGCTGAGAACTTAAAAGTGTTAGGTAAATATAAAAATGCTAGAATATGATTGAAGTTGCCAACCGTTTAAAGCATGTAGAAGAATATTACTTTTCTAAAAAATTAAGGGAAGTAGCACTTTTAAAATCGCAAGGAAAGCCAATTATTAATTTAGGAATTGGTAGTCCAGATTTAATTCCTCCGTTTAAAGCAACCATGCTCTTAAGAGACAGTTTAGATGATGAAGGTGCAAATAAATATCAAAGCTATCAAGGGTTACCGGAACTTAGAGATGAAATAGCTAATTTTTACAAGAAGCGATATAAAGTAAATTTAAGTGGACAGACTGAAGTACTACCGTTATTGGGTAGTAAAGAAGGTATTATGCACATTTCAATGGCGTTTTTAAACGCTGGAGATGAAGTTTTAGTGCCGAACCCAGGTTACCCAACATATGCTGCTGTTACTAAACTATTAGAGGCAAAACCAATTTTATACGATTTAAAAGAAGAGAATAATTGGCAGCCAGATTTTATAGCGTTAGAACGGTTGGATCTGAGTAAAGTTAAAATTATGTGGATAAATTATCCTCATATGCCAACTGGCGCAAATGCTACCAATAAATTTTATGATGAAATAATTGCTTTCGGCAAATGCCATAATATTTTAATTGTTAACGACAATCCTTACAGTTTTATCCTTAATAAAAAACCAATTAGCATAATGCGCTATAACAATGCTAAAGAGGTTTGTTTAGAATTAAATTCTTTAAGTAAAACTTTTAATATGGCAGGTTGGAGAGTTGGTATGCTCGTAGGAAGTTACGATCATGTAAACGCAGTTTTAAGAGTAAAAAGCAATATGGATTCAGGAATGTTTTATGGAATTCAGAAAGGGGCTATAGAAGCCTTAAAATGCTCAGATATGTGGTTTGTAAGTTTAAATAGTGTTTACCAACACAGACGACAGTTAGTATGGAAATTAGCAGAAAGTCTTAATTGTACTTATGATGAAGATGCAAGTGGTATGTTTGTTTGGGCAAAATTACCACCACATCTAAAATCAGAAGAATTTACCGATTTGGTGTTAAAAGAGCATTCAATATTTATTACTCCAGGAACAGTTTTTGGCAGTAATGGTGAAGGTTATGTAAGGTTTTCATTGTGTGCAGAAGAACGTGTAATTAAAGAGGCAATCGCAAGAGTTTAGTAAGTATGAAAAATGTTTTTGTCGTAGGAGTTGGATTAATTGGAGGAAGTTTTGCTTTGGACATTAAAAAGTTGCATCCAGATTGTAAAGTTTTTGGTATTGATAAAAATGTACAGCATTTAGATGACGCTATGCAGTTAGATATTATTGATGAAAAAGCAGACATTACAGATTTGCGTCAAGCAGATGTAGTGGTTGTAGCAATTCCTGTTGATGCAGCTTTAAAAGTATTGCCTAAGGTGTTAGACAATGTTACTGATGATACCATAGTTTTTGATGCTGGTTCAACAAAGGAAGATATTTGCTTAGAGGTGAAAAATCACCCAAAACGAAGAAATTATTTAGCGGTACATCCAATTGCTGGTACTGAACATTCTGGACCAAGTGCAGCGATTCATGGTTTATATAAAAACAAAACCAATATTATTTGCGAAGTCGAAGAAACAGCATTTAAGCTTCAGGAAAAAGCGTTGAAGTTGTTTTCAGAATTGGGTATGAGAATTCGATATATGAACCCAAAAGCACACGATAAGCATATAGCATATATGTCTCATTTGTCTCATATTAGCGCTTTTATGTTAGGTAAAACGGTAATTGATAAGGAAAAAAATGAACGCGATATTTTTGATATGGCTGGTAGTGGTTTTGAAAGTACGGTTCGATTAGCAAAAAGTTCGCCAGCGATGTGGACACCGATTTTTGAGCAAAATAAAACTAATGTTATAGAAACATTAGATGAATACATCAATAATCTAAAACATTTTAAACAGTTAATGGAGGATGGTGATTTTGAAGCTGTATTTGATGAAATGGAAAAAACGAATCATATAAAAGAAATATTAAACGGAATACAATAATAAAAAAGACAAATATCAAAACACAAAATTGCAACTAGAGATACCTTTAGGATTTAGTTATTTGATTTATTAAAAATTTATGGAGAATAAAAAAGAAATGAGAACATGGTTAGATGATTTAAGCTTAAGTCATCCTTTAGTAATTGCTGGACCGTGTAGCGCAGAGACTGAAGAACAAGTATTAAAAATAGCTCATGAGTTAAAAGATACAGATGTTAATTATTATAGAGCAGGAATTTGGAAACCAAGAACACGCCCTGGAAATTTTGAAGGAGTGGGTGCATTAGGTCTAAAATGGCTTGAAAAAGTAAAAGCAGAAACAGGGTTAAAAACGGCTACAGAAGTTGCCAATAGAAATCATGTAGAGTTAGCACTAGAGCACGATATTGATTTATTATGGGTTGGTGCACGTTCTACAGTGAGTCCTTTTATTATGCAAGAAATTGCAGACGCTTTAAAAGGAACTGATAAAATAGTATTAGTTAAAAACCCTGTTAATCCAGATTTAGCATTGTGGTTAGGTGGAATTGAAAGATTACATACAGCCGGAATTAAAAAATTAGGCGCAATACATAGAGGGTTTTCCACTTACGAGAAATCAAAATATAGAAACATCCCAGAATGGCAATTGGCTATTGAATTTCAAAACAGATTTCCGGATTTACCGTTAATTAATGATCCATCTCATATTACTGGAAATAGAGATATGATTCTAGATGTATCTCAAACAGCTTTAGATCTTAATTTTGATGGCTTAATGATAGAAACGCATCACGATCCTATAAATGCCTGGAGTGATGCGGCACAGCAGGTTACACCAAAAGCATTAGTGCGTATTATGGAAGATCTTAGAATTAGAAAGGAAACAGATCCTGAAGCTGCATATAACGCAGAACTTAATAATTTAAGAGCGCAGATAGATGTTGTAGACAACCAGGTAATTGAGTTATTAGGCAGACGTATGAAGGTTGCTGATGGCATTGGTAAACTTAAAAAACAAAAAAACGTTCAGGTTTTGCAAAATAAACGTTGGAATGAGATACTAGGAAAAATGGTGTTAGAAGGAGACGAAAGAGGACTTAGTGAAGAGTTTATTTTGAGAATGTTTAAAGCCATTCACCAAGAATCTATTAATCACCAAGAAAAGATTATTAATCATTAAGAAACAGAATTAATAATAAAAAGGCTCGCAATTGCGAGCCTTTTTTAATTTATGATTATTCTGATTCAATTCATTTCTATTGATAACTATTCCAAATTATTAGTAGATTTCTGATTTATATATTTTCCCACGACAATAGCTGTAAGAACTACAAGATAAAATTGGCCAATTAGTCCTATAAATATAGTAGCTTTCTGCGCAATTGGTGTAATTGGTAGGATGTCGCCATAACCTATAGTCATAAGGGTTATATAAGCGAAATACATTAATTGTTCTGTGATTTCATTTTTAGTAGCGGAACCCGTCATCAGTCCTGAAAATGAATTGGGATAAATCATTTCAATAGTAAGACAAAGAAAAAAGGCAAGTAGTCCAAGAGAAATATAACCTGATACCAATCCTAAAATAACATTTTTACCCACGACTCTGGCTTTCCAGACTTGTTTTATAATTTCAATGGTAACAATAGCATAGAATATAAAATAGGATGCTAATTTTAGATAATTAAAATCCATATCAACAAATGAACTTACAAAACCAGTAATAACCATTAATATTGATAGACTGAGGAATACAAGCAAAAAGCGAAAAAGCCCTTTCTTTTTAGATGCTAATAATAGTCCTGAGGCTATATTAAGTAATAATAACACAGGCATAATCCAATATTCAAACCAAAAGATAGGTATTACTAATGAACCAAATAGAATCGACAACTGAGTAAATAAAAATAATTCGAATCGATATGGATAAAGTTTATCAAACATCATTTAAATTAATCATCCATTATAGATTCATCAAACTCGTAATCGTTGTAATCAACTTTATATAAAATACTATAAAATGATGGAATAAAAAGTAGTGTAATTACCGTTCCAAATAATAAACCAATCATAATACTCACTGCCATGCCTTCCCACATTTCTCCGCCACTTAAATATAAAGGTATCAATCCTAAAACTGTAGTAAAAGTAGCCAGTAAAATTGGTCTAAAGCGTTGCAGGCATGCTGCTATTATAGCATCTTGTATCGGTCGCTTTATTTCATTTTCTTCAATTTGAATCCTATCAATTAACACTATAGCGTTATTTATTACAATTCCGGCTAATGAAATTACACCTAAAAAAGGCATAAACCCAAAAGGCTCTTGAAATATTAATAAACCGATAACAACTCCAATAATTCCTAAAGGAATAGTAGCAGCCACCATAATCGTTTTTCTAACCGAGTTAAACATAATAATTAAGAGAAGAATGATAATGAAACCGGACAATGGTAAATAATTGATTACTGCTCCCATATTTTCTGCCGTATTTTCTGCATCACCACCAAATCTATAAGTGTAACCAGCTGGCCAATTTTGAGACACATCTGCCATATAAGGATCCATTTCTTTCATAATTGCAGAAGCATTTCCAGTTGCATTTAGCTCACTACTTACATTAATTGTTCTATCAATATCTAAGCGCTTAATTTTAGCGTATTGCCATTGTGGTTCAATCGATGCTACTTGTAATAATGGCACACTTTTACCGGAATTCTGAGCATATATATTAAGCGTTTCTATTGAGGCTAAGGTTTGTTGCTGACTCTCATTGCTTCGCATAAGTATAGGAATCGATTTATTATCTTCACGATATTCACCGGTTTTAAAACCATCTAAAACAGTTTGTAATGATGTAGCGATATCTGCACTTGAAACTCCAGCCATTTGCGCTTTACTCTGGTCGATGTTAACTATAAACTTTTTTGTTTTTGGGCCCCAATCATCTTTAATATTTTTAGTACCCGAAATAGTCTTTAATTTTTGTTTTGTTTGTTCAGAAAGTTCAGAAAGTATATCAGGATTATTACCTGAAATCTTTACCTCAATTGGTGTTCCTCCCCCTCCAGAACCTAATAGGCCAACCTTAATATCTGCATTTGGAAAATTATTAAAACAAAAAGCATCTAATTTTTCAACAATTTCATTGTTATAAATAAATTCTGATGTATTTATTAATATGTGTGCATAACTAGCATCAGGTTCGTCTGTTGAATAGCCCAAATCATAAGATTCAGGTCCTTTCCCGACATAAGCGGACCAATCTGTAACGCCATTTGGTTTGGTGTCTTTAACAAGTAGATTTGAAGTTATAAAAGTTTCTATGTCACTTACAACTTGTTTTGTAGCTTCTACTCTAGTTCCTTGCGGCAAATTAATGTCAACAGTGACCATGTTTCGATCGCTGTCAGGAAAAAATACAAATGCAATTTTCCCAAAACCTAACAGCGATAAGAAGAAAGCTCCTATAATTCCAAATAGGACAAGCTTTTTGAACGCTAATGCACCTAATATTAAATTCTTATAATAGAGTTTTAGTTTATTAATAACCTTGTCAATAAAGCTTATTTTTTTATCAGCTTTTGGTGTTACCTTAAGGAAGAGGTAGCATAATAATGTAATCACTGTTAGAGCCAAAATCCAAGAAGAAAGTAATGCTAACGTAATAACTACAAATATTGGTCCCACAATATCACCCATAGTCGATTCTGCCATGTAAAAGGCTAAAAACGCTGCAGAGGTTGTTAATGTGGAAATTAACAAAGGTGTAAATAATTCTCCACAGGCATCTATGGCCGCTGTTTTAGCATCTACACCATTTTCCATTTTCACCAAAATAGTTTCGGCAACTACAATGGCATTATCTACCATCATTCCTAAAGCCATAATCAAAGCTGCAAGGGTAACTTGGTTTAATCCCATGTCTATTAATCCCATGAGCATTAAGGTCATAATGGTAACCATTGGTATTAAACTCGCTATAATACCACCTGTTCTTAAACCTAAGAACACCAGCATTACAATTAAGACAATGGTTATAGATTGAATTAAATTAACAATGAAGTCACTAATTTTATTATCTATATAGACGTCCAAAGACGAAAGGCGTTTTAACTCTAAGCCAACTGGTAGTATCTTTTCCCATTCTTTTATTACTACATCCAAATCATTACCTAATTGAATTATATTAGCGCCAGCTTTAAGATTAATATGCATTGAAATAGCTTCTTGTCCGTTCACGGTCACCAATTGACTTGGTGGGTCTATATATTCTTGTTTTACGGTAGTAATATCTCCTAAATAAACCAATTGAGAACCAACCGGAATTAAGGTTTGCTTGATGTCTTCAAGAGAATTAAAATTTCCTGTTGGTTCTAATATAATACGTTCGTCTCCTAGGTTAATTTGGCCACCAGAACTCAATATATTGGTAGCACTTATGATACTCTGCAATTTTGAAGCGGATAAACCATATTCCTTTAAACGTGTATTGTCAAATTCTATAAAAATACGTTCATCTTGCACACCACCCAGCTCAACTTTAGCGGCTAGATCTAATTTTATAAAATCATCTTTGATATCATCAACATAATCTTTCGCCTCTGAATAAGAAAAACCATCCATAACTAAACCTACAGCAATACCGAAAACTTCACCAATACCATCATCATTTAAATTTGGATTAACGCCAGATGGTAAACCTTGAATTTGAGTTAATTTGCGTCTTAATCTGTCCCAAACCGCTTGTAGATCTTCTGGTTTTACCTGGTCTTTAAGCTCAACAGTAACAACTGATAAACCAGATCTAGAGGTGCTTGTTACTTTCTTTAATTCTGGTAATTCTTGAACTATTTTTTCAACCTTATCAGTTACCAATTGTTCAACACGTTCAGGACCCGAACCAGGAAAAGAAGATACAACTGCGGCAACTCTAACAGTGTAAGGTGGCATACTATCTCGAGATAATGACTGGTAAAATACCATACCAAGTATCAAAATCGTAGTAAGAACAGTAAAAGTAATTCGGTTTCTATTAATAGAAAAGGCTGCTAAATTCATTAAGGTTTAGTTTAATTTTACTTCTTGTCCGTCTAATAAGGTTTGTAAACCTGCAGTTGCAATCTTTTGACCAACTTTTAATCCTGTTTTAACCTCAAAACCTTGAGGTGTAAGATTACCAATTGTAATAACTTGTTTTTTAACAGTGGCTTTGTTAGCATCCCCTTCAACTAAAAACACAAATTGTCCATTTCCATCTTCACCAACAGCATTAGCAGGTACAACCAGGATATCTTTTTCTAAATCTTCATCAATAAATTCGAAAAGGACATTCGCAGCCATTCCACTTTTAATACGTTCGTCTGAATCTGAAACCATTACAGTTATTGGATAGGTTGAAGTATTTGCATCTAAAGCAGGAGCAACTTCTGTGACAATAGCATTAAAGACTTTCTCTTGTATTGCTGTAAAAGTTACTTTCACTTTCATATCCTTTTTCACTGCATTAATAACAGATTCTGGAAGGCCTAGACCAATTTCAATTGCTGTACCAGCATTTAAAACACCAACAACCTGACCAGGCGAAACATTTTCATCTACTTCAGCAGAAACAGAGGCAATTACACCATCTTCAGGTGCATATAAGTATCCAAATCGAATTTGATCTTGTTGAATGGCAACACTTCGTTTGGAAGATTCAAAACTGGCAACCGCAGTTCTGTACGAGTTTTTAGCATCTTCGTAATCACTTAGCGCAGCACTACCTTTTTCATATAAAATTCGAACTCTATTTAATGCCAATTTGGCTGTATTCATCTGAGATTCTGAACTATTCTTAGATTCAATAGAAGATTCGTAATTTAATCTTGCACTAACATTATCGAGAGTTCCAAGAAGTTGCCCTTTTTTAACTTTCTGCCCTAACTTTATGTTCAGTTTAGTGACAATACCACTACTTCTAAAACTGAGATTTACAATTTTTTCTGTCTTAGCTGTACCACTGAATTGTCGAGCTTTTTCTCCTCCCAAATAGGAGACTTCAGCGTATTTAACTGGTCGTAAAACCACTTCTTCTTTAACTTCTTTTTCCCCACAGCTTATTATAAAAAGCGCTATTAGTAAACTGCTGATTTTAAAGATTCGATTAGATAGCATTATCATATTTGTATTTAGTATTAATCATTATTTTGAGTAAACTCTAAAAAGCGTTTTATAAATGCTTGCCGCTCACTTTCGTCTTGCAATAAAAAGAAAAGTCCTAAAGAACGTTCTAACTGCATTGCGTTTTGTAAGTAATTATAGGTTGCATTTGCACTTGCCAGTTGAGCTTGTAAATAATTATTCTGAGCATCCAATAATTGTACAATATTAACAGCGCCATTTGCGTAGGACGTTTGTGTTAATTCTAAAGCTTCTTTTGCTGTATCTTCAAACACTTTTGATAATTGAATATTGGAAATTTGATTAATCAATTCTAAGACAGCATCGTTAATATTTTTCTCAATACTTAAAGTTATATTTTCCTTTGAGATTTCTAATTGTTCTTTTTGTATTGCGGCAATTTGTTTACTGATATTTTGCTTATTCTGATTAAATAAGGGTAAGGATAAATTTAAACCTAAGGTGTAATAACCATCAGGAATCCCTGCCAAGCCTTGCGGGAAACTTGTACCAACTCCTGATCTTGAAAATTCATAATTATATTGTCCTTTTAGAGCTAAGGTTGGTAAAAAACGACCTGCACCATAGAGCTTCTCACTTCTTTCCGTTGCTTTTATATTATAATCCAAAGCTTTTAATTCTGGTGCATTGTTGATAGCCTCCTGAACTAAAAATTTAACAAATGGTAATCTTAATGTTGGATCATCTAAAAACTGACCTAATTGCTCATACTTGTAATTACTAAATATGCCTTTCTGTAATTCTGCCTCCTCAACATCAATTTTAGTATCTATTGGATTGTTTAGAAGTTGATTCAGCGCGTAATACCCTTGCTCAAGCTTATTAATAGCCTCTATCATTTGTTGCGTATTTTGGGCCATTTGAGACTTAAACCGCAGCACGTCAGATTTACCAGCCTGCCCAGCTTCATAATTTTCTGTTGCTATCTTTAGGTTGTATTTTGTTAATTCTAGATTTTGATTCTGAATAGAGACATTAGCTTTTAAAATTAAAGCTGTAAAATAAGCTGTAGCTGAATTAAATACTGTATTAAGAGCTTCACTATTGTAATTTGATTGTTGTGCTTCTTTAAGAGACTTTTGAATACTAATATTTGCATTGGCAGCTTCAGAAAAAATGGTTTGTTGTAAAGTAATATTTCCAGATGTTGAAATCTCGGGACTTTGACCATTACTCACTTCAGCTAATTTAGGGTCTACATATAATCCAGTGGCACCAGCTGTGACTTTAGGTAAGTAATCGCTTTTGGCAAAGGCAACCTCTTTTTCAGTAAGATTAATATCTTTATCAATAGTTTGCAAGTCTAAATTCTTGGCAATTGTTTCTTGCAATACGCTGACTAGTGTATATGTTTTATCAGCTACCCTCTCCTTTGGGTTACCTACAAAACTTGTAGAAGTAATTAAACTATATTTAATCGGTAATCCTATTTTTTCGGCTGTATTATAGTTAACCGTTAATGTTCTCTTAGTTTCTAATTTTGTGCTTAATGTCGCTAAACCATTTCCATTAATAACCGATTCTACAGTTAAAGCTATTCGTCTAAAAACTTGTCTGATTTCAGATTGATTATGGTTGGTTGCCAAAATACCATTGAATACATCTTTTGCACGGTTAGCAGAAAATGATGGCAATTTTTTATCGATAAGAACATTGGCAATATCTTGTATTTTGCTATTAGACAAGTAATAACCGCCTGCTAAATAAACAGCATCAATGTCTTCTAAATTAGCTGTGATATCGTTATAATTCTCAAAAGGAATAAGGTGTATTTCAATAGCTAAGGTTTTGCCAATAGCATCAAGAGTTGCTGCTATTGGTAAATTCTCAGTCAATGCTTTCTCAACGATAACTCCAATTTTATGAGGATTAGATAGTTGTTGTAATGCTCTAATGTCTTCAGTGTAAGACTGCGAAGTTGTTATTGAGGTGTAGTTTTTTCTATTAGATACTAAAGCATCTTCTTCGCGTAATTCTTCACTAAGCGTACCAAATAGAATTGTTGGTTTTTGATACGTGCCAACTTTAGAAATCACTACATTATTTACAATCCCAAAGGCGATAATAATATCAGTATCATTTTGAAGTAAAACATTGTAATTATTTATGGCTTTTGCAGTATCAAAATCATTTATTAGAATACTTGACTTTGGAAATTCTAAAATTGCATCTTCTCCAACAACTGCCGAGATTTCGTTAGAAAGTTCATCTAATAAACTATTAATTTCCGTTGAATTCTTATCTAATAAAAATCCAATTTGATAAGTTTTGGTCTGGCAGAAGGCTTGTGTTGTTGTACTTAAGAACAGTAAAAAACTTAAGAAATAGCGCATTTTGATTGGTGGTTTTGTATCCTTAAAAATTAAAAATAAATAATATTTTACAGAATGAAAATATTTCATATCTCTTTATTTTGATTTTAACTTTTAATAAGTACTGAGATACTTATAAAGAAGAAACCGATTTCTGTATTTGAAACCGGTTTTTGTAAATTCTGAAGGCTTAAAGACTTCTCTTAAAGATATACCGAGTGACAAATATGCCTTGACCATCACCTTTACCAGCATCACTTTCTGATGAACTGGTTACAAATGCCAATTCCCAGCCTTCTTTTCCCATTGCTATTAGTTTCGAAGTAATTACGGCATCATTAGCTACAATATTCTGAAACCGAATACCTCCTATATTGTAGAAATTCAAAAGCTTTGTTTCTTCAAAATCTTTTACACGTATATCACTACGTTTAGATTTATTTCTACCATCTTCTTTTTTGTTACTGGAACGTTCAGATGTAAATTCGTCATAATCACGGTTAACATCCGATGTAATAAGTCTTGAGCGCCCAAGACCATTAGGCACAATAGATTCAATACTTGTTACTACTTTGTATTCAATTTCTAATACAGGTTCTTCGTTATTGATAAATGAAAATGAAATAAATCCAATAACAAGTAATCCAATAAATAATAAGCTTTTTTTCATGATAATTGTTTTATGTATTAAGTATCTAAAATAATGCTTTTTTAGTTTAAAATCGTTTCTTTGTTATACGGAAAATCTTAAATGACAGGAACAGTATATAAATCTACAGGCAGTTGGTACACTGTAAAAACCTTAAACGGTAAATTCTACGAATGCCGAATAAAAGGTCGTTTTAGACTGCAAGGTATTAAAAGTACCAACCCAATTGCTGTTGGAGATGTAGTGGATTTTGAATTAGAAACAAAAAATAATGCTGAAACGGGTGTTATTAACCGAATAGAAGAGCGTAAAAATTATATTGTTAGAAAGTCAGTTAATCTATCTAAACAGACTCATATAATCGCTTCAAATATAGACCAAGTGTTTTTGCTGGTAACTATTGATAATCCACCAACCTTTACAAGTTTTATTGATCGGTTTTTGGTTACCGCAGAAGCATATTCAATTAAAACGGTTTTACTGTTTAATAAAATTGATACTTACGATAATGAAACCTTACTAGAGGTGAAATATTTAGCAAGTGTATACAAACAAATAGGATATGAGTGCATTGGTATTTCTGCTACTAATGGAAAAAACATTGAAAAAGTAAAGGCATTAATGATAGGTAAGGTAAGTATGTTTGCCGGTCACTCAGGTGTCGGTAAATCTACATTGGTTAATGCTATTGAGCCTTCCTTGGATTTAAAAACAAAAGCCATTTCAGAACAACACAGTCAAGGACAACATACCACAACATTTGCCGAGATGTTCGATTTGAGTTTCGATGCTAAAATTATTGATACACCAGGTATAAAAGGGTTTGGTGTGGTTGATATGGAAAAAGAAGAAGTGGGTGATTACTTTCCTGAGTTTTTTGCGCTAAAGCAATACTGTAAGTTCAATAATTGCTTACATCTTAAAGAACCTAAATGTGCAGTAAAAGCAGCATTAGAGAATGATGAAGTTTCTTATTCTAGATATCGAAGTTATATTCAAATATTAGAAGGCGAAGATGAACATTATAGAACTGATAATTGGGATAAAGAATGAAAGTAGTGATACAAAGAGTAACTAAAGCTTCAGTAGTTATAGATGATTCTGAAGTTGCATCGATTAAAAAAGGACTCTTAGTGTTATTAGGAATTGTTAATGACGATACCCAAAATGATATTGATTGGTTATGTAAAAAGATTATAAATCTTCGCATTTTCCCAGATGAAACTAATGTAATGAACAAATCATTAGTTGACACTAATGGAGAAATAATTCTTGTGAGTCAGTTTACTTTGCATGCGAGCACTAAAAAAGGAAATCGACCAAGTTATATGAAAGCGGCAAAACCAGATATAGCGATTCCACTTTATCAAAAGTTTATTAATACGCTTCAATCAGAAATAGGGAAAACGATACAGACAGGTGAATTTGGCGCAGACATGAAAGTGCATTTGGTCAATGATGGACCAGTTACCATAATCATTGATTCAAATAATAGAGAATAATGGCATCAATTTTTGGTCATAGTTTAGTGGCTTTTACAACTTCAAAAATTATTGATTCTAAATCTAATCGGTTGTTATTGATATTAGCAATTTGTTCTTCTATATTACCAGACCTAGATGTAATAGCTTTTAAGTTTGGGATTGACTATTCGCATCCCTTAGGACATAGAGGATTTACACATTCTATTTTATTTGCCGTAATATGGAGTGTAGTGTTGTCTTTTTTATTTGGAAAAAACAGAAAACTGATTTTCGGCACTGTTATGTTTTTGTCAACATTATCACATGGATTATTAGACGCAATGACATCTGGAGGTAAAGGAGTAGGCTTTTTTATTCCATTTGAAAACTCTCGATATTTTTTCCCATTTCGAGAGATTAAAGTGTCTCCAATTGGTGTAGAAAAGTTCTTTTCGGAATGGGGAATTAACGTTATTCTAAGCGAATTGAAATATATCGGAATTCCATGTTTTATAATTTTGATAACTTTGTACTTCTTTAAAAAATTTCTTAATAATGGACATTAAAAACGCACAACTAGAAGTTGACAATTGGATAAACGAACATGGAGTGAGATACTTCAATGAGCTTACTAACATGGCACAACTTACGGAAGAAGTAGGTGAAGTAGCTCGTATTATAGCCAGACGTTATGGAGAGCAAAGTGAAAAGGAAAGCGATAAAGGCAAAGATTTAGGTGAGGAATTGGCCGATGTTATGTTTGTAGTTCTTTGTCTAGCGAACCAGACTGGAATAGACCTTCAGGACGCTTTTGATAAAAAAATGGATAAAAAAGCCAAACGCGATCACGATAGACATCATAATAATGAGAAATTAAAGTAGTTTTGTGCTTTATTTATTATTAGAAACACTTCATGGACATTAGTATCCAAAAATCAAAACTCAAAAGTTTTAAAAAAATTAAAATCACTGGATCAAAAAGTGAGTCTAATCGTTTGCTTTTGTTACAAGCTTTGTATCCAGAAATAGCAATTGAAAATGTATCTAATTCAGATGATTCTGTTTTAATGCAAAAAGCATTAGAATCAGATGAAACTATAATAGATATTCACCATGCAGGTACTGCAATGCGATTTCTTACGGCATATTTATCTAT
>ERZ1048872.108-NODE-108-length-98262-cov-11.709583_pt1 | contig 98262 bp, 108 predicted proteins | sample MGYA00383100_ERZ1048872 | MGnify/ENA primary metagenome ERZ1048872 (study PRJEB29581, sample SAMEA5548370) | metagenome | biome: marine; feature: coastal; material: water | depth 50 m | study: Short-term variability in the microbial, nano- and picoplankton...
AACAAAGCGGTGAGGTGATCCCGAAACTCGGTATCGAAATCGGGACCAACCATCGCCTGTGCTTACTCTGCTGCTGCGTCTTCTGCAGGTGCTTCTGCTGGCGCTGCGGCTGCTTCTGCGGCCTCAGCTGCTTTTGCGGCTTTCTCTTCTGCGCGCTCAACAGCTTTCTTGCCCGGCGCACCCTTCTTCGGGTTAGAGCGCTCAACCTTGTCTTTCAGGCCAGCTGCTTCGAGCATGCGGGACACACGGTCTGTTGTTTGTGCGCCTTCACCAAGCCAGTACTGAACGCGCTCAACGTTCATTTTCACGCGCTCTTCGCTGTCTTTTGGAAGAAGTGGGTTATATGTGCCCAACTTTTCGATGTAGCGACCATCGCGTGGCATGCGGCTATCCGCTGCAACGATACGGTAAAATGGACGCTTCTTGGAACCGCCGCGGGCGAGACGAATTTTCATAGCCATGGTGTAGTACTCCTAAGTTTTCTTTTGCGGATCGGTGAGTTCACGGATCCTATGATTGGTGTTGTTTGTGGTGGTGGATCACTTCCTCAATGATGAAATTGAGGAATTTCTTGGCAAATTCAGGATCAAGATCGGCCCTGTTTGCAAGGTCTTCAAGCCGCGCAATCTGCGTGGCCTCGCGGGTGGGATCGCTCGGCGGCAGGTCATGTTCTGCCTTCAGCTTGCCCACAGCTTGGGTGTGTTTGAACCGCTCGCCCAGCGTGTAGACGAGGATCGCATCAAGGCGATCGATGCTGGAGCGATGCTCTTTGAGCACCTCTGCGGCTTTTGTGACTGCGTCTGTCATGCGGTGTCTCCTGTCGTGGGGTGGCGGTAGATCTGGACCATCGGCGTGCCGGGCATGCCACCATCGCGCTCGTATTTGGCCCCTAGACGTTTCGCAAGGTTGATGGAACGCGTGTTTGAGGGATCAAGATAGCTGATAACCCCGTCCAGATCGAAATGCTTCGCACCATATGCACGCGCAGCGCTGGCGGCTTCGAACGCGATGCCTTTGCCCTCATACCCGTCGTGCACGTTCCAACTGAGCTCCGGTTCGTCCCAGCCTTCGCGAAAAATAAATCCGCAAGCGCCGATCACGCGATCATCTGCTTTGTGGTGGATGTACCACATGCCATAGCCGCGCAGCAGCCAATGGCCGAGACTGCCTGATATGAGACGCCAGCTGTTTGAGCGATCCAGCGGACCACCCACAAAATACGAGCGCTCGGACATCATGAAATTTGCCAACGCCTCAAGATCGCTTTCACGTGCTTCACGCAGGATCAAACGGTCTGTTTCAACGGTTGGGATTTCTACGCTAAATAAGGTCATTGCGTCGCCTCCTGCGTGTGAACATAGGCGAGCATATCGCCACCATTCACGGTGCGCTTAGCGCCGAGACGTTCCGCCAAAGCAATAGAGCGTGCATTGTCTTTGTGAACGTAGCTCGCCAATTCTGTCAGCTTCAGCGTATCAAACGCAAAGGCACGCGCCATTTGTGCTGCTTCATGCGCGATGCCAAGACCTTCGTTCGCTTCAGATACGAGGAAGCCCAGCTCAACCTGCTTGTCACCCGGCTCAAGGCCAAGGATCACAAAGCCCAAAAGCTCTTCGCTGTCCACATCCACAATCGACCAACCACCATGCCCATGTAGCACCCAGCCTGACGCGAGTTGAACGAAGTCCCACCACGCGTCGTCACGGCTGAGAGGGCCGCCCATGTATTGGCCGCGCTCGTTGCACACAACCTCCGCGTAAAGCGGGAAATCCTCGACAATCGGAGCGCGCAAAAGAAGTGCGTCAGAAACCAGCGTCGGGATTTGAGCTGCAACGTTTGCAGCAACTGCGGAGGGGATGCCTGTGGGGGCTTGTTCATGGCGCAGTGTCATAAAAGCGCCTCCGGTGCAGGATGGCGATAGAGATGGTCGAGCCCCATCTGCACGTTTTCATATTCCCGCTCAAACGTCGCGCCGAGACGCTCAGCAAGCGCGATGGAGCGTGTGTTGGCGGGAACGATGTTTGACGTGAGCGTTGTGAACTTAAGCTCCGCATAGGCCCACGCTCGCACAGCGATTGCTGCCTCATGGGCTATGCCTTTGCCCTCAAACCCCTCATAGACGACCCAACCGATTTCAGGTTCTGGCCAGCCTTCTGGGTTCCAGATGCCGCAAATACCGGCGGGATTGCCTGTTTCTTTGTCCTCAATCGTGAGGTAGCCGTAACCGTGGATGTGCCAATGGCCGATGTTCAACGCGAACCAGCGCCAAGCCTCATCACGTTGCGGAATGTAGCCGAAACCCTCAGAACGCTCTTTATCTGCTGAGAACGCGATGAATGGTTCTGCGTCGGATATTTCAGGGCCACGCAAGATCAAGCGTTCTGTTTCAAAACGAGGGGCGTTGGTCAAACTCATGCGGCCCTCCGATGACGATATATAACCGTCTCATCTGCCGTTTCCCCGTCCGGAAGAGACCCGACAGGATCGATGACGCCACCAAGACGCTGCGCCAACGCGATGGAGCGCGCGTTCTTTGGATCAATGTAGCTCACGAAGGTCTCAAGCTTGAGCGTCTCTAACGCCCATGCGCGTGCAGCCTTAGCCGCTTCAAACGCAATCCCTTGGCCCTCAAATTTTGGCATAATCAGATAGCCGAGCTCGACCTCAGGAAAATGGCTCGGCTTGTTGATGCCAACTTGGCCCACAAATGCGCCGTCATGGCTTTCAATGCCCCAGCTGCCAAAGCCTTGCAAAGACCAGCTGCCAACTTCGCCAGCGACCCAATACCAGAGTTTTTTACGATCAATTGGACCGCCCATGTAGATCGAACGCTCAGACGCGAACAGCTCGACCAGAGGTGCGAAATCGCTCATCTGGTGGTGCCGTAGCGTGAGCCGCTCGGTGCGTATGGTTGGCGCGCGATCCAAGGTTACTTTTTCTTCCCGAATCCAGATAGGCCAGGGGGCAGACCCATGCCGCCACCTAGGCCACCAAGTCCACCTGGCAGTTTACCACCCATCGCCTTAGCCGCCGCTTCCATCGCTTTCGGGTCCATCTTGGAGGGGTCCATGCCTGCGGGCATTCCAGCGCCGCCGCCTTTACCCATCATGCCCTTCATCGCTTGTTTGAGCATCCCGCCTTTGCCCATCTTCTTCATCATGTCGCCCATCTGGCGCTGCATTTTGAGAAGCTTGTTCAGCTCGGACACTTCCATGCCCGCACCTTTGGCGATGCGTTTCTTACGGGATGCCTGCAACAATTGTGGGTTCGCGCGTTCGCGCTTGGTCATCGACTGGATCAGGGCGATCTGCTGCTTGAGAATGCGATCATCAATGCCCGCGCCCTCCATCTGCTTGGCCATCTTGCCCATGCCTGGCATCATTCCCATGATCCCTTCCATGCCGCCCATCTTTTGCATTTGCTCAAGCTGGTTCTTTAGGTCGTTCATGTTGAACTGACCCTTCTGGAAGCGCTTCATCATGCGCTCGGCTTGCTCGGCCTCGATGGTTTCTTGCGCTTTCTCGACCAGCGCAACAATGTCGCCCATGCCAAGGATACGGCCCGCGACGCGCTCAGGCTCGAAGGTCTCAAGCGCGTCCATCTTTTCGCCCATGCCGACGAACTTGATGGGCTTGCCTGTGACCGCGCGCATGGACAGCGCTGCACCACCGCGACCGTCGCCGTCCATACGGGTGAGGACTACGCCAGAGATACCGATCTTGCCGTCGAATTCTTCTGCGACTTCAACCGCGACCTGACCTGTGAGGCCATCGACAACTAGCAAAGTCTCACGCGGGTTCACCGCGTCGCGCACATCTTCAACCTCTTTCATTAAGGTTTCGTCGATTTGCAAACGACCCGCGGTGTCGAGCATGTAGACGTCGTAACCGCCCAATGTCGCCTGTTGCTTGGCGCGCTTGGCGATCTGAACTGCGCTCTCGCCCGCAACGATTGGCAGCGTATCCACGCCAATCTGAGTACCGAGGATCGCAAGCTGTTGTTGCGCCGCAGGGCGGTAAATATCGAGCGAGGCCATAAGCACGCGCTTGCCGTTCTTTTCGCTCAAACGCTTGGCGAGTTTACCTGTCGTTGTCGTCTTACCGCCGCCTTGCAAACCGACCATCAGGATCGGAGCTGGAGCATTATCGATCTTTAGCTCACCCGGCTCACCTTCACCGCGCAGAACGTGCTGAAGTTCGTCGTGAACGATCTTAACAACTTGCTGGCCGGGGGTGATAGACTTGGTAACCGCTTGGCCCGTGGCCTTTTCCTGCACGGCTTTGACGAAATCGCGCGCGACGGGCAGGGACACGTCCGCCTCAAGCAAAGCAACACGCACTTCGCGCAGGGCGGTTTTCACATCCTCATCGGACAAAGCACCTTGCTTGGTCAGACGATCAAAGACACCGCCGAGGCGTTCGGATAGATTTTCAAACATGCCTAAGATCCTTTAGCCGTGTGCAAGTTAAGACCCATGTAGGAAGGCCCAGCGAATGTTCCAAACGAGAAACGCACCAGTGGGCGCGACGCGCTGACTGGTGGCGATCCTCATGCAATTGAGGACCGGAAGGTTTATGCTTCCGGATGTAGATTGGCGTTTAGGCTTTCGGTGGCTTGGAGTCAACAGGTGCGGGTGCTTTGAGCCATGCGTTAATAGCATCTGCGATCCGCTTGAGCGCAGGGCCACTGACGTGGTGTTGTGTGATCGGGTGTTCGCCTTGACGCATACCTTTGTCGAACACCAAAACACTACGTGCTGTGTCGTGCCTGTCCTTTTTCGCGTGGCCTAGATCACCAAGCGCGTGGATGACTTGACTGTGGCCTCGTATGTTACGCGCGAAAGGTGATTGTGTCGCCGTTACGATCAAAGATTACCTGCACACGGCGAACAATGAGATGGATAAGCAAGGCGGAGAACCCTGCAGAGACGCTTAGCACAATGCCTGCTACCCACTCTCCCGCCATCAAAGACCCGACTGTACCCGCACACAACGCAAAGAAAAAGAAGTCAAGCACGGCTGATACCAGAATTGGGCGTTCCTCGATGACCAAAGTGGAATATGTGTTGCGCGCAATTTTCATGTGAAGCGTTTGGCGCGCTAGGGTGGGATTGCCAAAGGTGCGCTTGTTGTAATTTCAAACCAAACCAGTGAATATGGCGAGAAACGTGGATTGACGCACAGAAAGGGCTTTGAATGGACAATTGGGACGAAGTGCGCACCGCCTATCAGGTCGCGCGCATGGGCACGGTTAGCGGGGCTGCGGATATCCTAGGGGTGCACCATGCGACGGTTATTCGCCATGTTGATGCGCTTGAGGCGCGCCTTGGTGTGAAGTTGTTCCAACGTCACGCGCGCGGTTACACTGCCACCGAAGCGGGTGAGGACCTGTGCCGCGTGGCGCAAGCAACAGATGAGCAATTCAGCCAACTCGCGGGGCGCGTAAAAGGCAAGGGTGAAGAGGTTTCGGGCGAGCTGGTTGTGACCTCTCTCAATGGGCTCGCGCCGCTCATGTCACCCACGTTGAGCGCGTTTCAAGAACGCTATCCTGATATCACCGTGCGGTACCTAACGGGTGAACGCCTGTTTCGTCTAGAATACGGCGAGGCACATGTTGCCATTCGGGCTGGGGCTGCGCCTGATCAGCCGGACAATGTGGTGCAGAAATTTGTGAGCCAATCTGTCGGGCTTTATGCGGCGCAAAGCTATGTAGATCGCCACGGCATACCAGCCAGCGAAGCCGATTATGCGCAGCATCGCTTTGTAGGGCATGATCTTGAGACCAACCGTGCACCATTTTTCGTGTGGCTCAACGCTCACGTGCCGCGTGAAAACGTGCTATTCCGATCCACAGATAATCGCGCAATGGAGCTGGCGATCAGTGCTGGTGCAGGTATTGGATTTATGACCGTGAAGGATGCGGAAAGTCATCCTGATATGGTGCAAATTGCTCCGCCGCGACCAGAGTGGTACGCGTCTTTGTGGCTTGTCAGCCATGTAGATTTGCACCGCACCGCCAAAGTACAAGCCTTTTTGAAATTCGTGAAAGAGCAAGCGAAAGACTGGAACGCCGCATGACTGAGGGGCTGCGCGGTCATGGAGCAATGCTCTTGTTTTCGATGCTCGTGGCAGGGTCCTTTTCGCTTGGCGCGCTAGCATCGCCGCTCATCGCACCAGAGCTGGTCACATTTTTGCGGTTCTCGATTGCGGCGTTCATCCTTGGCAGTATTTGCGCGCTGCGTGGCGAGCTGAACGCCGGCGTTTTCACCGCTGTGTGGCGCTACGTTTTGTTGGGTGGCGTGTTTGCGACCTATTTCGTTCTAATGTTCGAGGGACTGAAAACCGCAACACCCGTGTCAGCAGCAGCGGTCTTTACGCTGACACCTATCGTCGCCGCCTTCGCGTCCTTCGTGCTTTTGCGTCAAATCACAACGTGGCGCATCGCAGGGGGTTTGAGCATTGGTGCGGTCGGTGCGCTCTGGGTTATTTTCCGCGCGGATTGGTCTGCCTTGATGCTGTTCGAAGTTGGCAAGGGCGAGATCATCTACTTCTGGGGCTGCGTGTGCCATGCGATCTACATCCCGCTCGTGCGTTTGTTGAACCGGGGCGAAAGCGCGATACTTTTCTCGTTCGGAACAACGATTGGCGGCATTCTGGTGCTCTTGGTTTGGAGCTGGCCTGAGATCTGGAAAACCGACTACGCAGCGTTGCCAAACATAGTCTGGCTGACAGTGCTATATGTGTCGGTCTTTGCGACGGCTGCGACGTTTGTGCTCGGGCAGTTCGCTTCCCTGAGATTGCCGGGGGCGAAGGTGATGGCCTACACATATTTGATCCCTTCATGGGTCACTTTGTGGGAAATCGCGCTGGGGCATGACGCACCGCGTGGATTGATTTTGGTGGGTGTCGGCTTGACCGTGCTGGCCTTAGTCGTTTTGCTAAAACATGAAGAAACAGGAGGGCGCGATGGCCGATTATCAAAAGCTGATTGATGAAGAGACATGGGCGTTTATCGAAAAGACGAACGCATGCTACCCTGAAGATACTGCGACCTTTGGGGTCGAGGATCAGCGCCGGGTATACAATGATATGTGCACCGAATTTCGGGTGCCCTATCCCGTTGGCGTCACTGCTCTTGATCACGATTATGGTGGCGTGCGGTGCCGACAGTATACCGGCGGCGGCAGTGATGTTGTTGTGATGTATTACCATGGAGGTGGCTTTGTTGTGGGCGGTTTGGACAGTCACGATGACGTCTGCGCCGAGATCTGTGCGGCCAGCGGTCATGATGTGGTGTCGGTCGATTATCGCATGGCGCCAGAGCACAAACACCCTGCAATGTTCGACGATGCGATAGCCGCGACACGCGCGGTGTTTGCGAAAACGGGTAAACCTTTGGTGCTGTGCGGGGACAGTGCGGGGGGTAATCTTGCAGCCAGCGTGTCGCATATGGCGCGCGGAACAGAGTTGGATATTCGCGGGCAAGTTTTGATATATCCGGGCCTTGGCGGGGATTTTGATAAGGGTTCGTATCTGGAGTTTGCAGACGCCCCGATGCTCACGCGCGATGATATCGTGATCTACCGTGATGTGCGCTTGGCGGGGGAAGAACCTGTGGGCGACCCAAGCTACGCGCCTTTGCATGACAGTTCTTTTGAAGGCTTGCCGCCAACTGTGATCAACACCGCGCAATGTGACCCGCTAAGCGATGATGGCGTGGACTATGAAGCGGCCTTAAAGGCCGCTGGCGTGTCAGTGCACCGTGTCGATGAAGCAGGTTTGGTGCATGGCCATTTGCGTGCGCGGCACATGTCTGCGCGCTCAAGCGCGAGTTTTGAGCGGATCAAAGAAGCGGTGAGTGCATTGGCGGCGGGCCGCTGGCCTTACTAATTCAGAAATGGTTTGGCCGTCATGGTTGACGGAATTGGCACGCCAAGGCGCGACAGGATTGTGGGTGCGAGTTGCAACTGGTGCAATGGCGTATCGGTGCTTGGCCCATTTGCGTCGCCAAAGTAATAGAGCGCGAACTCTTGCTGCAATGGATCGCGCGCGCCGTGATGCCCGCGTGAGTCTTGGCCGTGATCTGCGGTGACGATCACCTCATAGCCCATCTCGCGCCAGCGCGGAATGAAAGGGGCGAGCATTTCGTCCATCACAAAACAGGCATGGTCCATCTCATGGCTTTCGTGCTGAAAGCGATGCCCCATGCTATCGAGCGTGCACGTGTGCAGGATGCCATAATTCAGATTGTTTTTCAGCGCGAGATTGGTGAGCGTCGCGAAGAGATCTAGATCGGACGGCGTCATTTGATTGGCTGCACCGTAGCCCGTCATCGAATGGAAGCGACCATGGTTGATCGTCTCGCTTTCAGGTTCGTCGTATTCAATATCGCGCACGTAATCGAAGGGATGGCGGTTGAAAAACTCTGACCAGAAGGAATGGGTGACCGCGCCTGTTATACCGCCCGCTTTTCTTATTTCAGAGAAGAGGTCAGGTTTATTGATGCGAAACACATTTCCGTTGCCCGTGCAGCCATGTTCCTGCGGGGTCACACCTGTGTGGATAGACGCATAACAGCTTGCAGAGATCGACGGCAACACGCTGGTCATGGTCCATTTTTGCGCCGTTCCTGCGTCGACCCAGCCCTCGAGATTGCCGAACAGACGGGTCCAGTTTCGCAAAGGCACACCATCAAGGATTATGAGGAGTATTTTGCGATCCATAGGAGCCTCTGGCGGAAGTTTATTTGGAAAGATGAAGGGGCGCTAGTTGCCAGCACTTTCCATTTTGCGTGTGGCAATGACGTTTTCGAGCCAGCCGATTTTCATTTCTGGCACAGAGCTTAGCAGCAGGTCGGTGTAGTCATCAAAGGGTGGGCTGAGCACTTCGGATTTGGGGCCGTAGCGCACGACTTTGCCTTGATACATCACCGCGATGCTGTCTGCGATGGCGCGCACTGTGGCGAGGTCGTGGGTGATGAAGAGATAAGCGACGTCTTCGCGTTTTTGCAGATCAAGTAGCAGTTTTAGAATGCCGTCAGCGACCAGTGGATCGAGTGCGGAGGTGACTTCATCACAGATTATTAGCTTGGGCTTCGCTGCCAGCGCGCGGGCGATGCAGACACGTTGTTTTTGACCACCGGAAAGCTCGGCTGGATAGCGGTCGATGAAGCCATCGCCCATCTCGATCTCATCGAGCAATTCGTTGATGCGTTTGCGTTTCTCGGCACCTTTGAGGCCGAAGTAGAACTCTAAGGGCCGGCCAATTATCGTGCCCACGGTCTGACGCGGGTTCATCGCCACATCCGCCATTTGGTAGATCATCTGCAATTCGCGCAGGTCTTCCTTGGTGCGGCTCGGTTGATCGGGGCTAAGCGTGCGGCCTGCGAAATCTGTACTGCCGCCTTTTGGGGGCAGAAGGCCCGTAATCACGCGCGCGAGCGTGGATTTGCCAGAGCCGGATTCACCGACCACAGCAAGGGTTTGGCCGGGAGAGATATCAATGCTGACATCATGCAGCACGTTGAATTTAGTACCCTTGTAGCGCGCGGTTATGTTCTTGGCGCTTAGGATTGGAGCCGTCGGCGTTTTCTCTTCATGATTGATCGAGCGCACGGAGACGAGGGCTTTGGTATACTCTTCCTGCGGGTTGTTGATGATTTGATCGACAGGGCCATATTCGACCATCTCGCCCATTTTCAGAACCATGATATCGTCGCTGACCTGCGCTACCACGGCGAGGTCATGAGTGATATAAAGCGCGGCAACGCCGGTATCGCGGATCGCTTCTTTGATGGCGGCGAGCACGTCGATTTGCGTGGTTACATCAAGCGCTGTGGTCGGTTCATCGAAGACCACCAGATCAGGCTCGGGGCACAGCGCGAGCGCGGTCATGCAACGTTGTAGTTGGCCACCGCTGACCTGGTGTGGGTAGCGCGATCCGATGTTGTCAGGATCAGGCAGGCCGAGTTTGGCGAACAAGAGCCGCGCTTTGGCTTCGGCATCTGAACGGGAGAACTTGCCCTGGCTGACGGAGGCCTCAACCACCTGATCCATGATTTTTTTGGCGGGATTGAAACTTGCAGCGGCGGATTGCGCCACATAGGTGACTTCCGCGCCGCGCAGTTTGCGCAGATCCGCGATACCGCCTTGCAGGATGTCGCGTCCGTTGACCCAAACTTCACCGCCTGTGAGTTCCACGCCGCCACGCCCATAGCCAAGCGCAGAGAGGCCGATCGTGGATTTGCCCGCGCCGGATTCACCGATGAGGCCAAGGACCTTGCCCTTTTGCAGCTCAAAATCGACGCCATGCACGATCTCGATCTTGTGGGGTTTGGAATCTGGTGGATAAACCGTCGCGCCGATCTTGAGACCGCTTACTTTGAGGAGTGGGTTGCTCATTATCCGCGCCCTCCTTTGAGAGAGGTGGTTCTGTTGAGGATCCAGTCCGCTACAAGGTTCACCGAAATTGCGAGCGTTGCGATGGCGAAGGCTGGCACCAATGCGGCGGGGATGCCGTAGACGATGCCGTCTTTGTTTTCTTTCACGATGCCGCCCCAATCCGCGCCAGGGGGCTGTACGCCGAGACCAAGGAATGACAGCGTCGAGACGAAGAGGACTGCGAAGATGAAACGCAGCCCCATTTCAGCGACCAGTGGGCTAAGTGCGTTGGGTAGGATTTCACGGAAAATGATCCAGCCACGCCCCTCGCCGCGCAGTGTCGCGGCTTCGACGTAGTCCATCACGTTGATGTCCACTGCAACTGCGCGTGAGAGGCGGTAAACGCGTGTTGAATCCAAGAGACCCATGACGAGGATGAGCACTGGGATCGTGACAGGCATGACCGAGAGGACCACGAGCGCGAATATCAAAGTGGGGATCGACATGATCAAATCCACGAAGCGTGAAATGGCTTGATCGACCCATCCGCCCATGACTGCTGCCAAAAGGCCAAGGCAGGATCCGAGCGTGAAACTGAGGATCGTCGCCGCTGTGGCGATGAAGATTGTTGTGCGCCCGCCATAGATCATCCGGCTGAGCAGGTCGCGTCCGATACTATCTGTGCCGAGCCAGTGTTTGGCCGAGGATGGCTCCCACACGTCGCCGACGGCTTCCGCCATGCCGTAGGGTGCGATCCATGGGGCGAAGATGGCGATGAAGAAATAGAGACCTGTGAAGAACAGGCCGATGAGGGCGGATATGGGGATATTCTTGAACATGTCCGTTCCTCCTATTTCGGGTGTCGTAAGCGCGGGTTCGCGAGGATCGACACAATATCAGCGACCATGTTGAGCAGGATGTAAACGGCTGCGAAAACAAGGCCGCAGGCTTGCACAACTGGTACATCGCGCTTGGCCACGTGATCGACTAGATACTGACCCATGCCCGGATAAACGAAGACCACTTCGACCACGACGACACCCACAACAAGGTAGGCGAGGTTTAGCATGACGACGTTCACAATTGGCGCAATTGCGTTAGGGAAAGCATGGCGCGAGATGACTTGGAAGCTGCTGAGACCTTTGAGTTCTGCGGTTTCTATATAGGCGGATTGCATCACGTTCAGAATGGCGGCGCGGGTCATGCGCATCATGTGGGCGAGCACCACGAGGGTCAGCACAGTGACCGGGAGCGCGATAGCTGCGAGCTTTTCACCAAGGCTCATGCTGTCGTTGATCATCGCTACGGATGGGGCCCAGCCAAGTTTGACGCCGATGAAATACATCAACACGTAGCCGATCAGGAATTCGGGGATTGAGATAGATGTGAGCGTGACGGCAGAGATCAATTTATCGGGCCAGCGGTCTTTGTAGCGTACCGCCAGAAGACCAAGGAAGATCGCGAGAGGCACGGAGACAACAGCGGCCCAAAAGGCAAGGAACAAGGTGTTGCCAAGGCGTTTGCCCATGGAGGTTGCGATGTCTTGTCCATTGGTGAGCGCTGTGCCGAGATCACCTGTGACCGCGCTACCAAGCCAGCTGAAATAGCGGCTCAAAGCAGGCTCATTCAGGCCTAATTCTGCACGAAGATTGGCCAGCGCCTCAGGGGTCGCGGATTGGCCTAGAATAGAAGCAGCAACATCACCGGGAAGAATTTGCGTTCCCACAAATATCAACGCTGACGCTGCGAGGAGGAGCAGGAGCCCCAGCGCTAAACGCTGGGACACCAATTTCAAAATCGGGTGCATGTGCTAACCCGACCTTATGCGAAGGACAGCTTGCGTGTGACCTGACCGTTCATCAGCTCGCCGTTTGGATCGACTTCCCAACCCACAAGCTTGTCGCTGACACCGTCGATGAAGTCGTTGAACATTGGGCAGATAAGACCGCCTTCTTCACGCACCAACTGGCCCATCTCGGAATAAAGCGCTTTGCGCTTCTCGCCGTCCAACTCTGCTTTTGCAGCCAAAAGTTTGGCGTCAAATTCTGGGTTGTTGAACTTTGTGTCGTTCCAATCTGCGCTTGAAAGATACGCTGTCGAATACATCTGATCCTGAACCGGACGACCGCCCCAGTAAGATGCACAGAAGGGCTGCTTGTTCCAGACTTCGGACCAGTAGCCATCGTTTGGTTCGCGCTTGATTTCCAATGGAATGCCAGCAGCCTGAGCGGATTGCTGGAACAGCTGTGCAGCATCAACAGCACCCGGGAAGGCACCATCAGCGGTGCGCAAGATAATGGGTGAGCCATCATGACCAGACTTTGCGTAGTGCTCTTTCGCTTTGTCCACGTCATACATACGCTGCTCAATCGAGCTATCAAACAAAGGATAGGCCGCGTTGATTGGCATGTCGTTACCAACAGAACCGTAGCCGCGTAGAATTTTCTCGACCATTTCTTCGCGGTTTATCGCATACTTAAGCGCAAGACGCAGTTCTTTGCTATCAAACGGCGCAGTGTTTGTGTGCATGATGAACACATAGTGACCACGGCCCGGGGTGGACTGAACTTGAACGCCAGGTGCGCGTGACAGGAGGCCGGCAATCTTTGGTTCTAGACGGTTGATCAGGTGCACCTGACCGGATTGAAGCGCCGCTGTGCGCGCTGTCGCATCGTTGATCGCAAGGATCTCGACGGAATCAAAGTGGCCGTCATCGCCCCAGTAGTTCGCATGCTTCGTGTACATGTGACGTACACCCGGCTCATCAACTTCCATCTTATATGGGCCAGTGCCAACGCCTTCGGCAGGGTTGTCCATGCCGCCATTTGGCTGAATGATTAGGTGATAATCAGACATCAGGTAAGGCAGGTCAGCGTTCGCATCTTTGAGCGTGACGGAGAATGTATCGCCTTCAACTTTCATGCTCTCGATATTGCGCATGACACCCAAAGCACCGGACTTGGAATCCTCGTTAGAATGACGCTCCATCGTTTTGAGAACGTCGTCGCCAGTCATTGTCTTACCGTTATGGAATTCAACGCCTTGACGCAGTTTGAACATCCATGTTTTTGCGTCTGGCGTGCTTTCAACGCTTGTCGCGAGGCGTGGTTCAATCTCACCCGTTGGGGAAACTTCTACCAATGTGTCACCGAATTGACGACCATTGTGGTAGGGCACTTGGCTCGCGTATGTCGCTGGGTCGAGCGAGTTGGTGCTTTCGCCGCCTGTTGAGCCGATCTTCAGATCGCCACCCTTTTTGGGTGTCATTGCTTGCGCGGCTGTCGCGAACATCGTGCTTGCAGCTGCGGCGCTCACGCCCAGTGCGGAGGCTTTGCCCATGAAGTCACGGCGTGACAGTTTGCCAGCGCTCGCACGTTTGGCGAGGTAGTCGAGTTGATCTTGCATTTGAAGTCTCCAAGTTAGTTATCTTGATCCGCCGTCGTTATAAGCAGGCGGTTTTCATATTAGTGACGCTAACAATGCGGATTGCGGCGCGCACAGCAAGGGTTAATTGCCTTTTCCCATCACGCTTTCATAAGTTGTCGCGCAAAATGCTGCGCTGCACGTCTTTTTCGAAGATTAGGTCGCCGTTTTCAAATGCCTCCAAACGCGCTGTGAGGTGGAAATGCGTAGCGTCAGAGGCCATCTCGGATGTGGTTTCGGTGCGAAGAGTGATTCCCTCGCGCTCTAATTCATCGCTCCAATGTGAACGGCCTTTAGCACTTAGGGGATCATCGGGATGGATTGACCACCACTCTCTCGCGATGGAGCCGTTGATGAGACCGTGATCACCATCTTTGACCTTGCCGAAATCATCAATGATCTCAAGCGTGACAATGCCTGTGGCCCAATCTGTCACAGTTTTGCGGATGTTTGATCCCTCGCGGATGGTCTCAATTTGCCATGGTTCGTCTGCTTCGGGTGTCTCGAAAGTCCATTCATCAGTGTCGCCGCTGGCGCGCAAGGGCAAGCTGAGCGACCCTTCGGTTAACGTTAATTTGCTCGCTTCCGGGCTGGGCCAGATTAGGGGCCAATAGGCGGTCGACACAGCAACACCTAGGCGATGACCTTTGGGCAGGCGATACGCGATATGATCCAGATCGAGTGTGACCTCTTCAGGACTGTTCGGCGTCATTGCAGAAGGTTCGGCGTGGCTATGGCGATGCGAGAGGTTAAGAACGCCATAAGTGATGCGTGCGGTAGCGCCGTTGGGTTGAATGTCGAGCAAACGTAAAGCGATCTGCCCCTGTGCAGTGTCGGAGCTGAGGGTGAGTGTCACTTGTGGCGCGCCAACTATGTCGCGTTTCTCTGTGACTGGTTCGGATGTGAACACCAGTGACATCGCATCATCGCTGCGCTGATCATCAGGCAGTTCTGGCCCCAGCCAAATCGCGCAATATTCGCCCGAATGTGCGCCACATGTTTGGGGGGATTGAATGGTTTTTCTGAAAGCTGCGGGGCTTTCTTGAAGGCTGTTTTCGCCAAAATGCCAAGTCTCACGCGGGAGATCTGAGGGTTTTTCGGCGATCGCGAGCCATGAACCTGCGCGTTCGGTGTACCACGATTTTGGCGGCACAGACTCCATAAGGTATGGGCGGTAGAGAGGGTCATCTTCAACGCCAGTCTCGATCCCCTTGAGCCAGCGATCCCACCAACGCAAGGCTTCTTGCAAAAAGCCAATCCGCGGTTCTGGGATGGCGAAGTGTGGGTATTTGTGCACCCATGGTCCGATGATCGCTTTTACAGGTGCAGTGAGGTTTTCGATCAATGCGGGCGGAGCGTTTTTATAGGCGTCACCCCAACCGCCGATGGCGAGCGTGGCAGCTTTGATCTTACTGTAGTCTTCGCAGACGGAGCCGTGTTTCCAGTAAGCGTCGCGGTGTTGGTGATCGAGCCAAGTCGCAGCAAGGAAGGGTTCGTTTTCGAGGCGATTGAGCCAAATTTCGCGCCAGTCGTCAGGGCGCAGCGCTGGGTCGGGTGCACGCGAAGAATAAGACCACATCGTGCCAGACCAGCCGAGGTTTTCATTGAGCAAACAGCCGCCTTTGTAGTGGATGTCATCGGCGTAGCGATCCACTGTAGAGCAGAGCGTTATGATCGCTTTGAGAGCGTCGGGTTGCAGCGCTGCGACTTGCAAAGCGTTGAAGCCACCCCAGCTGATCCCCATCATCCCAACAGTGCCCGAGCACCAAGGCTGCGCGGCGAGCCATTTGATTGTTTCTACCGCGTCTGCGAGTTCTTGGGGGCTGTATTCGTCTTCCATCAGCCCTTCGCTATCGCCGTTGCCGCGCATGTCGACGCGGATGCAGGCATAGCCGCGTCGCGCAAAATAGGGGTGCGTGAGGCAATCCCGCGCTGTGGTGCCATCGCGTTTTCGGTAGGGCAGAAATTCAAGGATCGCAGGGACGGGCGCGTCTGTCGCGTTGTCGGGCATCCAAGTGCGTGCGGAGAGGCGGGTGCCGTCGGGCATCATGATGCCGAAGTCGGGATTTTCGGCGATTGTGCGGAGCGTATTTGATGTCATGAAAACATCGTTGAGGTTTGATGTTTGGGAGTCAAGATGGGCGTACTGCATGAGCCGCTAAAGCGGCAGGATGGGGCGCTACCCCAAACCCCGAGATATTTAGGGAAATAGGAAGAGTTAAGAAAAGAAAAAGCCCGACGCGATGGCCGGGCGAATTCAATTAGGTTTTTAACAGATCTTAGTGCAGTTTTGAAGAAACTTCGCTGATGGCATCGTCGATCAATGCAGCGCCGTTTTTGGCTGTCATCTGCTTCGCAATCACATCGTTTGCAGCAGCGATTGCCACTGTGACGGCTGTGTCACGCACTTCTTTGACCGCACCCGCTTCGGCAGAGGCCAGTTGGTCCTGCGCTGCTGCAAGGCGGCGCGCGATGGAGGCTTTGAGATCCTCTTTCGCCTGATCCGCAGCAAGTACTGCGTCTTTTCTTGCTGCTTCCACGATACGATCTGCTTGCTCTTGAACTTCTTTTTGTTTGCGCTCGTAGGAGGCAAGAAGTGTTTGAGCTTCTTCACGCAGCGCTTTCGCTTCGTCGAGCTCGTCGCGGATGCCCTCTGCGCGTTTGTCCAAAAGGCCACCCAAGAGGGCGGGGATCTTGAAATAGAGCAAAACGCCGATGAACAGCAAGAAGCCAAGCAACACAACGAAGTCCGTGTTGCCGAGCGAGAAGAATGGACCAGAGGCCGCAAGGGCAGGCTGGGCCGAAACAGTCAGGAGGAGTGCAAGTGCTTTGATGCGCATGACTTTATCCTTTCAAGCGGGCAGCGACAGCCGCGCCCACAACTTTTGCCGAGGCCTTGCCACCCAGAGCTGAGACAATCTCAGCTGCTGTGTCTTTAGCGACTTCTTCGACGCTTGCGAGAGCACCTGCACGGATTTCAGCGATTGCTTTCTCCGATTCAGCAGCTTTCGCGCTAATCTCTGCGTCCGCTTTCGCGATTGCGACGTCGAGGTCAGCTTGAATATCTGCTTTGGCACTTGCCACGATGTTTTGTGCTTCTGCACGCGCATCTGCGAGGGCCTTGTTATATGCATCTTCCGCGTCTGCTGCTTTGTTTCTCAACGCTTCAGCTGCGGCGATGTCATTTGAAATCGTTCCTTGACGTTCTGCCAGAACCGCAGCGATGCGCGGAAGCGCGATGCGGGACAGGACAAGAAAGATCACTACGAGAGTGAGAACGAGCCAGAAAATCTGGTTTGGGAACCATTCAAAGCACAGTTGCGGCATACCAATGGCTGAACCATGGGAATCCACGCATGAGCTGACGGCACCTGTTGTTTCGGTAGCCATGTCGTCCTCCGTCGGAACTTTTCTCTACATCGGGCGGCCTAGGGTTAGCAGGGCCGCCCGCGCGTAAGGATTAGATCAGTCGGCTTAGACTGCGAACATCAACAGAAGGGACACGAGGAATGCAAAGATGCCCAGTGCTTCTGCGAACGCGATGCCGATGAAGAGTGTTGCTGTCTGCGAAGCAGCAGCGGATGGGTTGCGCAATGCGCCAGCCAAGAAGTTGCCTGCAACGTTACCAACACCGATAGCGGCTGCGCCGGAACCGATTGCTGCAAGTCCTGCGCCGATGTGTGCGAGATCGCCTTCCATAGTATTTCTCCTTACGATTGGAAGTTTAGATAGATGCGTAGGGTGCGCGCCAATCGCGCAGCCCGACGTTAGTTAGTGAGACGGGTGAAGAGCATCTTTCAGATAGACGCACGTCAGAATGGTAAATACGTAGGCCTGGATCGCGGAGACCAGTACTTCGAGGCCGTAGATCGCCATAACGCCAAGGATCGAAAGCGGTGCAACTGCTGTGAGCGCTGCGAAGCCCGCGAAAACCTTAAGAACGGCGTGGCCCGCCATGACGTTGCCTGCGAGACGAATGGAATGGCTGACAGGGCGCACGAAGTAAGAGATCACCTCGATCAATGCCAAAACCGGACGCAGCGCTAAAGGTGCGCTCGCGACCCAAAAGAGGCCCAGGAAACCAACGCCGTTTTTGATGAAGCCGATGGCTGTAACAACAAAGAACACGCCAAAGCCCAAGATTGCCGTAACCGCTATGTGCGAGGTTGGCGAGAAGGACATAGGGATCAAAGCAAGGAAGTTGGAAAACAAGATGAAGATGAATAAGGTAAAGATGTAAGGGAAGTACTTGATCCCGTCTTTGCCTGTCACGTCTTCGACCATTTTGTAGACGAAACCGTAAGCCAGTTCTGCAATGGACTGCGCGCGACCCGGGATCACTGCGCGGCCAGACGTGCCGATAACCATCAAGCCGATGGTGCAGATTGCGGCTAGTGCAAGCCAAAGCGTCATGTTCGTAACCGTGAACATGCCAATTGCGCCATCCCCAAACAAAGGTTTGACAATGAACTGATCCATTGGGTGGAACACTAGTCCGCCTTTTTCCTCAGCCATGCTTCAGTCCTCTTTCTGCGCGTCCGCCTGAGCAGACATTTGTTTGTCCTGGATCTCTTGTGCGGTGCGCATCATCGTTTTGATACCGGCCGCTAGACCCAACATAATAAATAGCACCATGAAGATCGGCAGCGTGCCAAACAGCACATCCAGTCCGTATCCGATGCCAAAACCGATCCCGAGACCGGCGACTAGTTCTGTCACCATACGCCACCCTTGCTGGGCCGCACTATAGTGTTCCTCGGTTGCTGGACCACCGTCTTGCGTTGCTTTCACCTGAGCGATCCGGTCGTCCAATTGCTTTAGACGGTCTTGATAGTCAGGCTCGGTCAACGGGGTAAATCCCACTAATGAGGTTCAACGGGAGTGCTAAGGCCGCTGAGGGTAGGAGTCAATAGAATGTGGGCTTTAGTTAAGCTATTGTTATATAATAATTTTTTTGAGATATTTCAGATTGCGACAGCTGGGCACAGGGGCGAAACCGACGCATATTGATGGTACTGCATATTCAACCATTTGGTTGACGAACAACTCCGCTTTGCGTTTATGGCGGTATGAGCCAATCCCTCGACACCACCTTCGCGGCCCTTGCCGACCCCACCCGCCGTGCGATCCTGTCGATGCTGCTGGAGGACGATATGGCCGTCACAGATGTTGCTGAACCTTTCGAGATGTCATTGGCGGCGGTGTCCAAACATTTGGTGATCCTCACAAAGGCTGGTTTGATTTCTCAAGAAAAGCGGGGTCGTGTTAAGTGGTGCAAGATTGAGCCCAACGCGATGAAAGAGGCGTCCGTGTGGATGCAAAGCTTTGGTCAATTCGAAGAACTAGACATGGACGCGTTCGAGCGGTTCTTGGAGGCGGAGTTGGCGGGGTAGCGTTTGTCTAAGTTTAAATTTCACACAACTGGCCGTTCACCTAGATGCTCGCTAAATCTTAAAAGATAGCCGTCAGGATCCTGCACTAAAAATTCGCTTTGCCCATGCTCAATCTGATCAATTCTATACCAAGAAGTTTCTAGGTGCGCGAAAACTGGGACGCCTTGATTTATGACATATTCGTATAGACTCTCAACGTTTTCCACGAGAATTTGAAAGTTGATGCCGCGTCCATAGGGTTTGTGCAATTCACCCGTACTCCAAAACCCGTTGCTTTGTTCTAGCATGATTTGCGCGTGTCCTAATGCAATACAGGCAAATCCATTTTCAGAGCGTCCATAGATTATTTTGAAGCCAAGCTTATCTTTGTAGAACGTGAGACTAGTTTGAAAGTTTGAGCACGATAATTCAGGAACTAGCGCTGCGAAATGCACATCGGTCACGAGCGGGTCCAATCTTTAGAAATGGCTAATATTGTGATCGGGCTTTGAACGAGATAGCGGTGACATAAAACCGAGACTATGTCGCCGCTAGGAAAGATGCGCAACACCATGCCCACCCCCCGTATGAAAATCGTCCTCGTCACGCCGGAAATCCCCTGGAACACAGGCGCTATCGGACGCACCTGTGTGGCGCTGAACCTTGAACTGATCTTGATCAAACCGCTGGGCTTTTCATTGGATGAGAAATCCGTGCGTCGTGCGGGGACGGACTATTGGAAACATGTGAACCTCACGCTTTATGACGATTGGGTGGCCTTCATAGAGGCCCGCAAACCTACGCGTGATCAGCTCTACTTTTTTGAAGAGCACGGCACGCAGAGCTTGTATGAACCTGATTATGATCCTGACGGTTATCTTGTGTTCGGGTGTGAATCAGCGGGTTTACCAAAGTCATTGTTGGACGGTCTTGAGGACCGCGTGTTTCATTTGCCGATGCTGAGTGACAAGGTCCGCTCTCTTAACCTTGCCAACGTCGCGACGGCTGTGATTTTTCAGGCGATGAAGCCACAATTGCGCGGTTAAGCGCCGCCAAATGCGTCGTGATAGGTGATTTCACCGCGCGGCTCTGATCCTGTGAGCTGTGTGAATTGCACATATTGGGTGGGCGTGTCGAAATAGGTGAGCGCTCCGTTGGAGATGAACCCGAAGCGACTATAGAAGTCTGGATTACCAACCAAAACGCAGCCACTCGCGGTGATCTGTTGCAACCCAGCAAGCGCGCGTTTCATCAATGCTGTGCCGATCCCTAATTTTTGACGCTCTGGGATGACGGCGATGGGGCCAAGGCCGAACCAATTGCTTTGGCCTTTTATCGCAACAGGTGAAAGCGCGACATGCCCCAAGATCTGCCCGTCCCGTTCTGCCACAAACGAGAAGCGCAGCCCGCCCGCATCGCGCAGACGGTTGATGATGTCCGGCTCTGATCCATCGCTGAACGGTTGGGGCGCGAAGGCGGTAGTGGTTAGCGCATATATCGCGTCAATATCTGCGGAGTTTCGGGGCGGATGATCATGTGCGCAGCGCTGGTAGGCCGACGCCCGTGCTCTCAAACCCGCCGTCAGATGCGATGATTTGACCAGTTACATAGCTAGCTTCGGATGAGCAGAGGAAGGTGATAACGGAAGCGATTTCGTCCTCTGATCCGTATCGATTGAGCGGGATTGCGTCATGGTAGCTGTCGATAATATCCTGCGTGTGCACAGCCATCGCCAATTTGGTGCGCACGGGGCCAGGGCAGACGCAATTGGCACGGATACCGTATTCGCCAAGCTCCGCGGCCTGTTGTTTGGTGAGATGGATAACGGCGGCTTTGGACGTGCCATAGGCCACCCGCAGGGTCGAGGCGCGTAGGCCAGAGATGGATCCGATGTTCACAATCGCGCCTTTGGTTTTCTTTAACGCCTCTGTCGCGGCCTCTGACATAAGAAAGGTGCCATCAAGATTGATCGACATGACCTTGCGCCAGCGCTCAAAATCGGTTTGCTCAATCGGGCCAAAATCCGCGATGCCTGCGTTGTTCACGAGCGCGTCAATTTGGCCGAAAGTATCCAGAGTTTGCGACACGATGCGAGCAACGTCTTGGGTTTGGGAAATGTCGTAGGTGAGCGTGATCACGTTTTCGAGGCTCTTCGCGCTTAACGCGAGCTCATCGCCATCCCAATCCACCATTGCGACACGCCATCCTTTGGTGAGGAATTGCCGTGTCGTTGCCAGTCCAATGCCGCGCGCGGCCCCTGTGACGATTGCGACTTTCATTTGCGACCTCTTGTTTTTTCATGTTCATAGCGTTGCTGCGCGATCAACTCATTAGCCTGCGCTTTTACATCATCGCGCAATGCGCTCTCAACGAAGCTTAAATGCGTGACGATGGCGGCGCGCGCGTTGATTGGATCGCGGGCCTGAAGCGCATCATTGATCTTGGCGTGTTGTTCTAAAAGCGCGTCGCGGGTCATACGTTGTTTGAACATCACTTGGCGATTGTAAAACACGCCCTCGCGCAAAAGCTGATACATGGAGCGCATCATATGGAGCATGATCACATTATGGCTCGCCTCGATGATCGCAAGATGGAAGTCCGCATCCAGCTGCGCTTCTTCCTCAGGTGCGTTTTTGTTATGCGCAGTTTGCATCTTTTGAAAGACGGTATTGATCACATCCAGATCGGTCTGCGAGCCGAGTTTTGCGGCGCGCTCAGCGGCAAGTCCTTCCATATCTCGGCGAAAGGAGAGGTAGTCGAACACCGCATCATCATGGCGCGCGAAAAGGCTGGTCAGGGCCGGTGAGAAGGCGGACCCCAAGACATCCGCAACGAAAACACCTGCACCTGCTTTGGAGGTGAGCAGCCCATCTGTTTGCAGGGTTGCAATCGCATCGCGCAAAGACGGTCGCGAAACGGAGAGACGCTCAGAGAGTTCGCGCTCTGATGGAAGGCGTTCGCCGGGCCGTAGGATGCCGCGCAGGATCAGATCCTCTATCTGGCGAATGACCGCGGTGGAGAGTTTTTCGGGCTCGACGGGACGAAACGGCATGGGACGCTTTCTTGCTGATTGGTCAAGTTATATGACCAGTAACGCTTTGCGGCAAGCTTGGAACGGGGGCCAGCCCCCGCACCCCCGAAGTTTATTTGGAAAGATGAAGTTTATGTTTGCTTTGGAAGGAAGGCTTCGACAGCGGCAGTAGCAATGACGATTGTGCTGTCAGTGTCGGGGTTCTCGACGTTGAGACCGCCATGGGTTGCGGTTATTGTTGTGGTGCCGCGCGGGAGGGCGGCTTTAAGTGCCTCCGTGTTGAGCTTGTCCGGTTCTTGCACGCCAATCGTGACTTGGACGCGCATATCGGTGTGAGGAATGCCGCGCGCGGCGAGCATGGGGATAGCGGAGTGGCGGATGGCGTCCTCGATCGCGCGGGCGGCGGCCTTGGTATAATCCATGCCGTATTGATCGTTGCCGGAGCCCATTTCGATGATGAAGCGTTGATCGGTCATGTTGCTGGCTCCAGATCGAGGGACACGTTGATCGCGATTGTAGCGATTACGGTGGGGTTGCCATCGGGGCGGGGGACGTCGAGACCGCCCTGCGTGGCGTTGATCGTGATTTGACCGTAGGGGAAGATGTCTTTCAGTGCATCTGTGTCGAGTTTGTCGGGCTGTTGAACGCCTACTTCCACATCGATAAGCATCGCTTCTTTTTCTTTCCCGAAGAGTTCCGCGAGGTTGATGGAATTGTGCCAAAGCGCATCTTGCAGGGCGCGTTTTGCGGCCTGTGTGTAGTCCTGGCGACGCAAGGACGCGCCTTGGCCGAATTCAGTCAGGAGGCGGGTTTTGGGCATATCTGGTTCCTTGTCTCTCGCCGTGGTTGTGTGCATCTTGACCGAATCGAATGTGAGGACAAGCGATTTGGAAAAGCGGTATCAGGTTTTTATCAGCTCTATGTTTTAGGATTTGCAAGGCGCGCGTCAGGAAGTTTCGCAAGCGTTGCAACGCGCCGATTGCTTTCCCGCTGGCTACGGACATATTACACGCTCCATAGCGCAATTGATCTCAGTTCCAGAAGATCATTTGCTAAGAATCTTAGATGCATTGGTTGTATATGGAGTGCTCGAAGCGAGCGGTATGGACTTTATATTTACAAGTTACCGCCAAGAGTTGTTCCGTACCGCTAGAATTCAAGACTTCTTGGCCTAAAACTCCACCCCAATCTGAGCCTTAACCCCTGATCTAAACGGATGCTTCACCAGCTCCATCTCTGTCACCAGATCAGCGATCTCGATCAGATCATCCTTCGCATTGCGGCCTGTCATCACCACGTGGGTCATCGCAGGTTTCTCTTCGACCAAGAACGTCACCACCTCGTTCACGTCGATATAATCATAGCGCAGCGCGATGTTGATCTCGTCCAAGAGCACCATGCGATTGCTTTCGTCGCGGATTAGCTCTTTGGCTTTTTCCCAAGCGGCCTGCGCCATTTCCGTGTCGCGGTCGCGGTCTTGGGTTTCCCACGTAAAGCCTTCGCCCATCGTGTGGAAGCTACAGATATCGCTGAATTTTCCGAGGATCAGATCACGCTCGCCCGTGCTCATCCCGCCTTTGATGAACTGCACCACGGCGCATTGCATGTCATGGGCGATGTGGCGGAAAATCATGCCGAATGCGGCTGAACTTTTGCCTTTGCCCTTCCCCGTATGAATGACTATCAGACCTTTCTCATCTGTCTTCGTGGCCATGATTTTATCGCGCGCGGCTTTCTTTTTGGCCATCTTCATTGCGTGGCGTTCTGAGTCGCTCATGGGGTGCCTCCTAAAATGTTTGTTAAGATATAGGGTGTAATCACCGCGGTGAGAAGGGCGTTGAGGCCCATGCCAATGCCCGCGAATGTGCCCGCGGTTTGGTTCACATGAAAGGCGCGCGCGGTGCCGATGCCATGCGCTGCGACGCCCACAGCAAAGCCGCGTGCGCGCCAATCTGTAATCCGCATAGCGTTCATAATGGGGGTAACTGTAATTGCGCCGATGATACCGGTGAGGATGACAAGAACTGCGGTCAAAGTCGGCAGTCCCCCCATGTTTTCAGCGATACCGATTGCGATAGGGGCGGTGGTGCTTTTGGGCGCGAGTGAAATGAGTTCAGCGCCGCTGACACCCATCGCTTTTGCAATAAACAGCGCGCTCAGGATCGCGGTTAACGAGCCTGCAAGCAGTGCACCTGCCATAGGAAAAAAGCTTTTGCGCACCAAAGCGCGGTTCTGATAGAGGGGAACAGCAAGGGCGACAGTCACGGGGCCAAGCATGAAATGTACGAATTGCGCGCCCTCAAAATAGGTTTGATAGGGCGTGTCTGTCAGCACCAAGACAGTGCCGAGCAGGATTACCGCGATCAGCACAGGATTGGCCAGCGGCCCGCGCCCTGTCGTTTGCGCGCACCAATCGCCGATGAGATAAGCGACGAGCGTCGCAGTCAGCCACGCGAGCGGTTCCGAGCTAAGATAGCTCCAGATGTCGGGTAGCTCTGTCATGGCTTGCTCCCGCTGAGTTTTGCGAGGCCAATGAAAGTCCATGCGCCCACGATCAGTGCTGCCCATGTGCTCAGGATGAGGGCCGCGATCAGGCCCAATCCCGACTCGGCGAGGCGGTCTAGATGCGTGATGATGCCAACACCTGCCGGTACGAATAAGAGACTGAGATGTTTGAGTAATTCACTAGTCGTCGGTGCGATTTGATCGACCAGTGTTGGGCGCGCGAACAGCAGAGCAAGCAAAAGCGCCATTCCCAGTACAGGTCCGGGGATGGGCAAGCCAAGCGCGCGTGTGATGACTTCGCCAACCAATTGGAGCGCAAGTAAAAGGGCGACATGCGCTATCATTGCTCCAGCAATCCAGCGATGCGCGCGCGGGCGGAGTTGGATTTGGGTGTCCACAGGCCGCGATCTATCGCCTCTTGGAAACGCTGCGCCATTTCGAGCAGCGCAGGTGCGTTGTGCTCCGCGATAAACTCGCGGGTGTCGTCGTCTTCTAAGAATGCGCTTTCGACCAGATCAAAGTGATGGTTCTTCACTGCGCCTGTCGTCGCGGAAAAGGCGAAGAGGTAATCGACTGTCGCCGCCATCTCAAACGCGCCTTTGTAGCCGTGGCGTTTCACCCCATCGATCCACTTTGGATTCACCACGCGCGAGCGCACAACGCGGCCGATTTCTTCGTCGAGTGTGCGGATAACAGGGCGTTCGGGGCGCGAATGGTCGTTGTGATAAATTGGGCGATCATGGCCTTGCAATGTCGAAACTGCTGCTGCTGCGCCGCCTTCGAACTGATAGTAGTCGTCGCTATCAAGGATGTCATGCTCGCGGTTGTCTTGGTTTTGCACAATCGCTTCGGTTTGCTTGAGGCGTGTTTCAAACCCCGCGCGATCGCGCTTGCCTTCAACGCCCGCGCCATAAGCGTAGCTACCCCATTCGAGGTAGGCTTCGGCGAGGTCGGATTTGTCGGCCCAAAGGCGTTCGTCGATCATCGCTTGTAACCCTGCACCATATGCGCCCGGTTTGGAACCGAAGACGCGCGACGTGTTGCCCTCCCGCTTGGCGCGCGCGGCGGCGGGGTTTTGAGCCTCAGCCTCCTCCAGCTCCATGACAGCTTTGGCGGCGCTATCAACGAGCGAGATCAACTGCGGAAATGCATCGCGGAAAAAGCCGGATATGCGCAGTGTTACGTCCACGCGAGGGCGACCAAGTACGCCTTCGGGCAGGACCTCGAAACCTGTCACGCGGCGATTTGCGCTATCCCATTTCGGCTTGACCCCCATGAGCGCGAGCGCTTGCGCGATGTCGTCGCCACCCGTGCGCATGTTGGCCGTGCCCCAAGCAGTCAGCAGCATCGTACGCGGCCAATCCCCATGGGTTTGCAGGTGCTTTTCAATCAGCAGGTTGGCTGATTTCCACCCGAGCGCCCAGGCGGTTGGGGTCGGCACTGCGCGACTATCGACGGAGAAGAAATTGCGCCCTGTTGGGAGTACGTCAAGGCGACCTCGGGTTGGTGCGCCGGACGGAGCGGGCGGGACGAATTTTCCATCGAGTGCGGTCAAAAGACCGTTCATTTCGGAAGGGCCACACGCACGTAGATTGGGAAGAACGGTCTTATGAAGCTCGGCTAGAACAAGGGCGGTCTCTGTGAAATTCTCAAGCGTTTCGTGCCAGTTGATCGCCTCCATCGCAAGCAGTTCTAGGCGCTCAACCGTATCCCCATTTGAACGCCATGTGTCAGTGCTAACGGCTTCCAGCATCGCGTGACGCGGACCCCTGTAAACTTGCCCCATCTCGCAATCGAGCGGGTCAATATCAACGTGGCAATCGCTGGCTAAAGCTCGGATCAATGACGCATCGCCATGCACGCCTGCGCCGCGTGGGACACGGACCAAAGCAATCGCCAAATCGCGTTCCAAGTCATTCACTGGCGAGCTGCCAAAGATATGCAATCCATCCCTGATTTGCGCTTCTTTCAATTCACATAAATAGGAGTCTAGCTTGGCCAGATCGCTATCTTCGTCCTCGCCCGAAAGCCCCGCGTCTTTGTCGAGGCCTGTGCTGGAGGTCATGCTCAGAATCTCGCGGCGCAAGTACTCAATGCGGCGCGGATCGATGCCGGCCGCTTCGTAGTATTCGTCCACCAGCGCTTCGAGGGCTTTCAGAGGGCCATATGTTTCAGCGCGCCCCAGTGGCGGGGTGAGGTGGTCGATTATAACAGCCTGCGCGCGGCGTTTGGCTTGGGTGCCTTCGCCTGGGTCGTTCACGATGAAGGGATAGATGTGCGGCGTTGGGCCAAAGACGGCCTCGGGCATGCAGTTTTCAGACAGCGCGATGGCTTTTCCGGGGAGCCATTCGAGGTTGCCGTGTTTGCCCATATGTACCATCGCATGCGCACCTTGGACGTGACGCAACCAGATGTAAAAGGCGAGATAGTTGTGCGGTGGAGCAAGATCGGGGGAATGGTATGTGTCCGTCGGATCAATGTTGTAGCCGCGCGCGGGCTGCACGCCGACGACTGCGTTGCCAAAGGTGAAGATGGACAGTTTGAAGCCCTTGCCGGTGAGGAAAGGATCCTCCTCTGGTGCGCCCCAGCGTGTGGTGATTTGTTCGCGGACATCAAAGGGCAGCGCGTTGAAGTGGTGTTTGTAAATATCGAGCGGCAGCGTTTTGCCGCCAGACTTCTCGGCGCGATCCGTAAGCCAATTGGTGGGACCGGACATTATTATATCCATCAGCGCGTCGCTATCGCTCGGCGCATTTTCGACAGTGTAGCCGGCATCCGAGAGAGCGTGCAGTGTGTTAACCGTCGCTTGTGGGGTGTCGAGCCCGACGCCATTGGCGAGACGACCGTCTTTGTTGGGATAGTTGGCGAGGACCAATGCGACTTGGCGGTTTTCAAGGGACGTTTTGCAGAGCTTGGCCCAATTTGCGGTGAGCTTTGCCACGAATGCAATACGATCCCCTTGCGCGCGATAGGTTGCGATGGGGCACTCGGTTGCGTCGTCGAAATAGGCCTCTCCTTTGAAGGAGATCGCGCGCGACAGGATGCGCCCATCGACTTCGGGTAGTGCCACGTTCATCGCGATGTCGCGAGCGGAAAGACCTGTGAGGCCGCTCGCCCACGCCCCTTCGGTTGAGCCTGCGAGTACGGCTTGAAAGATCGGCGCGTTGTTGGCGGCAGGCATGGTGAGCGGGTTGCTCGGTGCGTTGTCGCCTGAATGGGGTGAGCCGACGGCGAAGCTGGTGCAGTTGAGGATCACGCTAGGTGGTGCGATGGTGAAGACTTGTTCGAGTGTGGCGACGCTGACAGGATCTTTGAGGGAGGCCACAAAAAGCGGGAGCGGGTTCAAACCTGCTTTCATCAGCTCTTTGGTGAGGCGGTTGATCGGGTGCAGGCCCGCGCCTTGAACAAGGGCGCGGTAGAAAATGATGGGAACAACGGGCGCGTCTTTGGTCCACGCAGATTGCGCTGCGTCGAGATTGGAGATACCCGCGCCCGGCCAATAGGCGCCCGCGCGCAGGAGTGGTGATGCGGCGCTGGGTTTCTCTGAGTTATCGAGCATGGATTTGGCGTAGCGAAGGAGGTTTTGCGCGTTGTCTGGGCCGCCTTCGACGCAGTAGGCCCAGAGCGCATCATAGTCTGCATCGTTGACTGTGCTGAGGTGGCGCAGTTCTTCGTCGGGTTTATCATCGCCCGGGAGAAGGGCGAGCGGAACGCCTGCGGTATGGAGTTGGGCCGCGTATTGCTCTGCGCCGTATTTCCAATATCCGACGCCGCCTAGCACGCGCGCGATGACGAGTTTTGACTTGGATGCGCAGTCTTCGATGTGCAGATCAACTGACATTGGGTGCATCAAGTGCATCATCGACGCAAGGCGGAGTTTTGGTGGGTTTTCGAGCTGACCGCGCGCATCTGAAAGCGCTGCGAGCTCTGTATCAGCCGCCGAAATTATCACCACATCCGCTGGGGTCTGGCTGAGATCAACGGGTTCTTTGCCATCCTCTATGGAACCGGGGGTAGCGGCGAGCAGGTGCATGATGTGGCCTTACGAGTTGTGCGCGTGTCGCGCTTGGTGCATTGGGGGGCAAGCAACGAGGAAATTCTGATGAATACCAAAAATCCAGATGCGCCGAAGTTTGGCAACAATACTTACAACAAGCATGACGATCACAAGGGTCATGCGCCGCGTCGTGCGCGCGGCAAGAAGCGTTTGAGCAAGGAAGAGATGCTTGAGCAGATGAAAAAGAACGCTGCTGATAAGGCGTAGGCTCACTGGTCAGTTTCCAGTGATTTCACCATGAACAAGCTTTCGGGGATGTCTTTGTAGTCCCCGAAAGGTCCACAGAATGTGAAGCCATTTCGTTCATAAAGGCGGTGCGCCGCATGCAGCGTGTCACCTGTTTCAAGTTTGAGCGATGTAAGACCATGTTCGCGCGCCGTATCTTCGAGTTGCCGTAAGAGCGCAGCGCCGACGCCTTTTCCGCGCGCAGCTTCTAATGTGAACATCGACTTCACTTCGCCATATCCATCTTTGATTGCGAGCGCGCCCGTACCGAGAAAGTCTAGGCCCTCGCGCGCGGCGAAAAGGTGGATGTTGTCTGCCTCTAGCGCGTCCAGATCCAAGAAATGGCAGGACTCTGGCGAGAAAAGCGAGAGCATGAGCGCATGGCTCAGCTCAAGCAAATCTTGGGTCCCATTTGCGCGTGGGGATGTGGGTTCGACGACGATCATCAGGCTTTGAGCGCCTCTGCGATTGCCGCCTGATCAAGGCCGGCTTGGCCGATCACGACAAGACGGGTGATGCGCGCATCGCTGTCGAATGGTTTGTCAAAATATGTGTCGACACGTGGACCAACAGCTTGCAACGTAAGACGCATGGGTTTGCCGCTCACCGCGGCGAAGCCTTTGAGACGTAATATATCATGGGTGCGGATCACATCGGCGACTTGCACTGCAAAAGTAGTGGCATCGGTGATTTCACCGCGCTCGATAACGAAGCTCTCGAACGCGTCGTGATCGTGGTCGTGATGATGGTGGTGATCGTCATGATGATCATCATCGTGATGCTCGTCGTCGTGATCATGATGGTGGTGATGTATTTCGTGGCGCGCTTTCATGTCATCTTCTGCGCCGATACCTTGGCCGAGCAGAACATCAACGGGCAAAGCACCCATGGAGGCTTTGACGACCTGCACGCCATCGCGGCTCTCGGATTTGAGTTGCTTGGCGAGGAAATCGGATGCCTCTGCGCCCAAGAGATCGGATTTGTTGACCACGATCATATCCGCACAGGCGATTTGATCCTCGAACAGCTCGGACAGCGGTGTCTCGTGATCAAGGTTCTCGTCCATCTTGCGCTGGGCATCGACGGCCGCAACGTTATGGGCGAAACGCCCCTCAGACACGGCTTTGCCATCGACCACAGTTACAACGCCATCGACAGTGACTTGCGTAGAAATCTCTGGCCAATTGAACGCGCGGATCAGGGGTTGCGGCAGAGCGAGACCAGAGGTTTCGATCACGATGTGATCTGGCTTGTTATCGCGTGCCAGCAGTTTTTCCATAGTGGGCACGAAATCATCTGCGACGGTGCAGCAGATACAGCCATTGGAGAGCTCCATTATGTCGTCCTCTGTGCAGGTTTCATCGCCGCATCCTTTGAGGATATCTCCATCCACACCGAGATCGCCGAATTCATTTATGATAAGCGCAATGCGCTTGCCTTCGGCATTTTCGAGCATGTGACGGATTAGCGTGGTCTTGCCCGCGCCGAGAAAACCAGTGATGACAGTGGCAGGAATTTTAGCAGGCATGTGAGGTCTCCGATTGGACGAAAAAGTGCAAGATATGACCCGCGTCATTATTTGCGATACATGTGCCGCTGCGGGCGAAGCTCCGCAAGGGGAAGCATTTGCGCAAGCTTTGCGTCAACGTGTGGGCGAGGATGTTTCTGTTGAAACGACGTCGTGCATGAACCAGTGCGATACGCCTATCTCCTTGGCGCTGCGTGAAGAGGGAAAGGACATTTATTTGTTTCATTCCGTCGATCCCGCGCAGGATTTGGACGATACCTTGGCATTGATAGAGCTGTATCGGGGTCTGCAAGGGGGCACCATTGAAGATGCCCGCCCTGCGGGTCGTTTGCGGCACTGCCTGACGGCGCGCGTGCCGTGCTAGCGCGCTAGGCTGCATCGGCCTTTGTCCAGAACCATGCGCACAGGAAACCAAGGCTGGACCAACCCGCGAGCGCGGTTCCGAAGCTGAGTGCTGCGAAACGTGCAGAAAGCTCTGGCGGTGCTACGCCGAAATATGTGTCCAAGTAAGGCGCGCCGATGAGGTGAGGGGCAAGCAATAGAGGCACGCTCAGAAGGGCTGTCCAACCTTTGCCGAATGCGATCAAGGCCAGCGCGATTGCTGTTACGATAATCGTCATCGCCCACCATGCTTGACGAGGGCCTACTTCGGATCCGATTGCACCTGGAAGCACGGGCGGTTGGCCAATACCTGGCGCAAGCTGTACGGCGATAAAACCAGCGATGCCCCAAATAAGACCGTTTCGTGGCGTAATGACGTGGCCTTTGCTATTGGCGAAAACCATCAGCGCAAGCAGGATTAGCCCGTAGCCCGTGTAGGTAATCATGTTAAACGCAAGCGTCATTCCGTGGCGCGCGAAATCCGTGCCAATGGAGGGTTGAATACGATCAGACTGGGTCGAACCGTCGGTAGCGAAATGAATACGCTCACCTGTTTCATAAAGCTCACCCTCCATTAAATGAGGGATCACAAACGTGAGTTGCAACAGAGCGGCAATCAGCCCTGCAGCAACGCCAGCGAGCACTGCGCTGGTTAGCAAATTTTTGGTCATTGGCTGGTTAGAGTGCTGCGCTTAGTGGCAGGGAAATGCCATCGCGTGACGCTGATCGTGCGCCGCGTCGTGCAATACTGTCGCTTGTGCGATGCCAGATGCCATCAGCAGAAACACACCTGCGAGCATCGCGATTGCGAGGCCCATTGCTGAGCTGTCGGAGCGTTCAATTGTTGCTGTATTCGTCGTCATAGTCTTCTCCTTCGTGCCGTCACACCCGACGGCATATGTGGTCATTCACATGCAAGGCTGGTCTCCTGGCTCGCGGGTCGAAGCATTTTGGCGTCTTCCCAGACCTTACGATCCAGTGACTTGGTGCCAAACGCTCGCCGCTTACAGTCGCGGGGGCGGCTGCGGCTTTGGGTCCCTGATTGGATCCCCCATTTCCGCATTCCCATTTGACCCGTGGACGCTTTGCGCCGTTCATCGGGTACCATGCATGGGTTCAGATGGCCCTGAATCGCTCCAGCCGTCAAGGCCGATAGCGACATCGTGCAGGAGTTTAACGAAGTGCTGGTCCGCGCGGAATTCCGCCTCAAAACGCAATATTTTGTGGATAAGTCCGATTTGAAGCGCAGATGGAGGGTCGCCGCGTTGACTCGTGCCGCTCCTCTGCTCAAGGTCAGGCACCAAAGAATCAACGGTGAGAGCAGCAGACGTGCGCTTTTCAAAACTCAAACTTCAAGGCTTTAAGAGTTTCGTGGACCCCACGGACCTCATTATTGCGGATGGTTTGACAGGTGTCGTTGGCCCGAATGGTTGTGGCAAATCCAATCTTCTTGAAGCTTTGCGCTGGGTGATGGGCGAAAACCGCCCCACCGCGATGCGCGGCGGCGGGATGGAGGATGTGATCTTCGCAGGTGCAGCCACGCGACCCGCGCGCAACTTCGCGGAGGTGAGTTTACAGATAGATAACTCCGAGCGGCTCGCACCTGCGGGGTTCAATGATCTCGATACGTTGGACGTGGTTCGACGCATTACCCGCGATGTGGGCAGTGCGTATAAAACCAACGGCAAAGATGTGCGTGCGCGCGACGTGCAGATGTTATTCGCGGATGCCTCGACCGGTGCGCATTCCCCTGCGTTGGTTCGGCAAGGCCAGATTGCGGAGCTGATTAACGCCAAACCGAAGAACCGGCGTCGTATTCTTGAGGAAGCGGCGGGTATCTCGGGCCTCTATCAACGCCGTCACGAAGCAGAGCTGAAGTTGAAAGGGGCAGAAACCAACCTTGCCCGCGTTGATGATGTAATTGAACAATTGGCATCGCAATTGAGCCAGCTCGCCCGACAAGCGCGGCAGGCGTCGCGGTATCGCGCGATCGGGGATGAGTTGCGTCAAGCGGAGGGCATGCTGCTTTATCGCCGTTGGCGTGAAGCGGATGATGCGCGTTTGCAGGCCGAAGAAGAATTGCGCGGTCGCACCACGGCTGCGGCACAGGCTGAAAGTGCTGCGCGTCAAGCTGCGAAAGCACGTTTGGAGGCGGAAGGCATCTTGCCACCGTTGCGCGAAGAAGAAGCTGTAGCCGCCGCGATTTTGCAGCGTTTGCAAGTTCAACGCGATACATTGAATGACGACGAAGCCCGCGCTTTGCGAACGATTGAGACGTTGCAAAATAGGATTGTGCAGCTTGATAAAGATATGGAGCGGGAAGGCTCGCTAAACCGCGATGCGGGCGAAACGATTGAGCGTTTGGAATGGGAAGCGCGCGAATTGACTAAAGCCTCTGAGGGGCATGAGGACCGCCTCGAGGCTGCCGCTGAAGAAGCGCGCTCGGCCGCTGCTATTTTGCAAGATCGCGAAGCGGATCTGTCCGAGCGCACAGAAGATGTGGCGCGTTTGGCTGCGCGCCATCAATCGGCCTACCGCGTTTTGACCGATAGCCGTAAAATGCTGGAACGCAGCGAAGGCGAAGCAGATCGTGCGCGCGTGGCGGTTGAAGCTTCGCGCACTGCGTTGGGTCAGGCTGAAAGTGATATGCAGACGGCGGCGGGCAAAGAGAAAGACGCGATTGCAACGGCGGAGCGTGCGGAAGCGGCGCTGGCGGCAGCAGAAGTGGCGCGCACTGAAACGCAAGCGCGCGAAGCGGATGCACGCGCGGAGCGATCAGAGGCCGAAGGCGAAGCCAACGCGCTGCGCGCGGAGGTCACGGCTTTGGCAAAGCTTCTCGAGCGTGACACGGCCGAGGGTGGTCAGATCTTGGATCGTCTACAAGTAGAACAGGGCTTTGAAAAAGCGCTGGGCGCGGCTTTGGCGGATGATTTGCGCGCCCCGGAAGTTGAGAGTGATGGTCCCTCCGGTTGGCGTATTTTGCCAAGCTATGAGGATCGCCAACATTTGCCTAAAGGCGTGACATCTTTGGCTCGGCACGTGTCTGTGCCGGATGTGCTAGAGCGCCGTGCAAGCCAGATTGGCTTGGTTGATGCGGATGACGGCCAACGCTTGCAGGCTCAGCTTAAGCCTGGTCAGCGACTTGTATCGCTTGAGGGGGATTTGTGGCGTTGGGACGGCTATCGCGCATGGGCTGAAGATGCGCCCTCTGCTGCGGCTTTGCGCCTTGAACAACTCAACCGTTTGGAAGTTCTCAAACAGGAAATGGAGCGCGCGACGTCGCGTGTGGAAGCAGCGCAGCGCGCTCATGAAACGCTGACAAATCGCTTAGCAGAGTTGACCGGCGCAGACCGTGATGCGCGAGAGGCGCGCAAGGATGCGGATCGTTTGGTCAATGATGCTGCGCGCGCTTTGAGCCGTGCGGAAGCGGATCGCAATCTGGCGGAAGGTAAGTTGGAAAGCCTTGGATTGGCCGTCACACGCCATGAAGAAGACGCAATGGCTGCGCGCAAACAGGTGGTCGAGGGGGAGCAGGTTGTTGCGGGCCTTGGCGATTTGGAGGAAGCGCGTGCAGGTGTTGAAGATGTAAAGATGGCTGTAGAAGCGTCGCGGATCACGATGATGGCGCGCCGCTCCCAGCATGATGAATTGCGCCGCGAGGGCGATGCGCGCCTGAAGCGTTCGCAAGAGGTCACGAAAGAGGTCAGTGGCTGGCGGCACCGTCTGGAAACTGCAGAGAAACGCATCGCGGAATTGGCGGAGCGCAAAGCTGGATCAGAAGTTGATCTTGGCGATGCGAGTGCCGCGCCTGCCGAGATTGCTGCGAAACGCGAAGAGTTAAGTGATGCGATTTCAACCGCTGAAATGCGACGCAGTGCAGCGGGCGATGCATTGGCCGCCGCGGAAACACAGCTGCGCGGTGCTGTTGAAAGTGAGCGCGAAGCGGAGCGCGCGGCCTCTGAAGCTCGCGAAGCGCGCGCGCGCTCCGAGGCACGCACGGATGCAGCGCGCGAGACCGTTGTTTATGCCGCCGAGCGTATTTCTGAAGAGATGGAAACGAGCCCAGCGGAACTGCTGGAAACGCTTGAGGTGGACATCGATAAGATGCCCGCTTCTGGCACGATTGAAGCGGATGTGAACCGTTTGAAACGTCAGCGCGACGCATTGGGCGCGGTGAACCTGCGTGCAGAGGAAGACGCCAAAGAGGTGCAGGTCGAGCATGACACGCTTGTGGGCGAGAAGGCGGACTTGGAAGAAGCGATCAAGACCTTGCGCGGTGGTATTGCGAGCCTGAACCGCGAAGGTCGCGAGCGTTTGTTGACGGCGTTTGAGCAGGTGAATAGCAACTTCTCGCTCTTGTTTACGCATTTGTTTGGTGGGGGTGAAGCGAACTTGGTTCTGGTCGAAAGCGATGATCCGCTTGAAGCTGGTTTGGAAATCATGTGCCAACCACCGGGTAAGAAACTGTCGACCCTGTCGCTATTGTCGGGTGGCGAGCAAACTTTGACCGCGATGGCGTTGATTTTCGCAGTGTTCTTGGCAAATCCTGCGCCGATCTGTGTACTCGACGAGGTTGACGCGCCATTGGATGATGCGAATGTCACGCGCTTCTGTGACTTGCTGGACGAGATGTGTCGCCGCACCGATACGCGGTTCTTGATCATCACGCACCACGCAGTGACTATGGCGCGGATGGATCGTTTGTTTGGTGTGACCATGGGAGAGCAGGGCGTAAGCCAGCTTGTATCTGTCGATCTGAAGAGCGCCGAAACTTTGGTGGCTTAGTTTTTTAACTCATGGGGGCCAGCCCCCAAACCCCCGAGGTATTTGGGGACCAAAGAAGCGGGTTAAGACAATATGTATTGCAGTGTGTAGAGCGTGGCGATGCCACCCAAGATCGCACCGACGACGTTTTTCCAAATGAGACCAAGTGTGAGTGTGACAACGGCCGCGCATATGCGTGGAAGATCGTAGTTGCCACCCGTTGCTGCAGGCCAAAGCACAGCGGGCGCGATGATGGCGGGCAAGATGCCTACGGCCGTGTAGCGTAGATGGCGCATCAGCCAATCGGGAAGTTTGCGATCCCCCACGAGGCCAGTAAAGGCGAAGCGCAGTGCGAAGCTGCCGATGCCGAGGCAGATGATTACAATCCAAAGTTCGGTTCTGTCGATCATTGGGAGGTCTCTCTGCGCGCTTCGATTTGCGCACCGACCATCATGCCACCGATCCCTGCAAGCAAGATGCCGAGGTTATAGGGGATCGAGAAGAACATGAGCGACAGGATCGCGGCGGTGATTGCTGCACCCACATGTGCGCGGGTCCGCAACGCAGGTGCAACGATCGCGAGGAACGTAATGGGCACCGCGAAGTCGAGCGCAAGAGAAGCCGGTATCGTCTCCCCGATTAACGCGCCAACTAATGTGAAAATCCACCACATTGGGATTACAGGTGTGACCGTGCCAAAGAAATAGAATATCTTTTCACGAGCGCTCATTTCTGGGGTAAGCTCGTATTTCGTGATCGAGACCGCATAGCTTTGATCAACCGTGCAATAGGCCGCAATCGCTCGTTGCCAGAGCGGCGCGCCACCAATATGCGGGCTCAGGGAGGCCGAATACATCGCCATGCGCAAATTCACCGCCAGCGCGGAGGCCAGCACAACCAGCGTCGGCGCGTCTTCCCCCATCAACTGCAGCGCCGTGAATTGAGCCGCCCCCGCGATAACGACCACGGAGAAGGAGAGTGTCTCGAAAATGCTGAGACCCGCTTCGGTTGCGAGCACACCAAAGAGCATCGAAAACGGGACGATGACCAGTATAAACGGAGCACCGTCGCGAAATCCCTGTTTGTAGGCTGATTTGACGCTAGTGGATGTCATGAGCTGCCTTTACATTTTGCGCGCCAGATGCAGCTATCTTGAGGCGGGCGGTTTTGCAATCAATGCACTGCGGTGAATGGGAGAGATCACGACGTGACAGGTTACATCATTGCCCCAGATATGGCGCGGATTTCTCTGACGCGGCGCGTTGTCGGTGTAGACCAAACCGGTGCCGCGATTGAGCAAGATGTGGTCGAAGAGCGTCCTTTGACAATTTATTTGAACTCGCAAGAAATCGTCACAGCTATGACAATTGGAGATTATCCTGAATACCTAGCGCTTGGGTTTCTACGCAATCAAGGGATGCTTGAAGGGGCCGGTGCAGTCATGCGGATTGACTATGACGACGAGCTGGCCGTCGTTGTTGTGCGCACAGAGCACGCGACCAATCACGAAGAAAAACTGAAGAAAAAGACGCGTACGTCGGGTTGTGCGGTTGGTACTGTGTTTGGCGATATGATGGAGGGGTTAGAAGGTCTGCGCTTGCCTGAAGCGGAGCTGCGCACCAGTTGGCTTTACGCGCTTGCCGCGCAGATCAACACGACGCCATCGTTGTATCTGAGTGCGGGCGCGATCCATGGCACGGTGCTGTGCGCGCGTGATCAACCGCTGGTGTATATGGAAGATGTGGGGCGGCATAACGCGGTCGATAAGGTTTCTGGTTGGATGATGCAGAATGATGTGCGTGCGGAGGATAAGATCCTTTACACAACGGGGCGCCTGACATCGGAAATGGTGATCAAATGCGCGCATATGGGGATCCCTGCGCTTGTCTCGCGCTCTGGCTTCACGGCGTGGGGTGTTGAATTGGCGCAGCAAGTTGGACTGACTCTGATTGGGCGCATGCGCGGCAAGCGGTTTCAGTGTTTGGCTGGAGCTGAGCGTGTCGTGTGGGACGCGGATCTCGCACAGATCAAGGATGAGCCGAAGAAGAGTGGACGGAAAGCTTCATGAAACAACCTCTTGGCGTAATTCTCGCAGGCGGACAGGCGCGGCGTATGGGCGGTGGTGACAAAGGGCGTTTGTTGCTTGACGGGCGCAGTCTGCTTGATCACGTGATTGAGCGTTTGGAGCCACAGGTCGCCGGCATTGCGCTGAACGCGAATGGTGATGCGGCGCGTTTTGAGGATACGGGGTTGCCTGTTCTGTCCGATAGTATTGAGGGGTTCGTCGGTCCTTTGGCGGGGGTTCTGGCGGGGCTTGATTGGGCGGCAACGCTAGGTGCGGACACCATTGTGACAGCGGCCGCTGATACGCCGTTCTTTCCTTGTGATCTCGTACCTCGCCTGATGCTTGAAGCGGATGGAATGGCGCATCCTTTGGTCCTCGCGGCGACGCCGGATAGCGAGCGCGGGCGCAATAGGCATCCGACGTTTGGCCTTTGGCCCGTCGCGTTGCGCGATGATTTGCGTGCCGCATTGAATGGTGGCTTGCGCAAAGTCGTGCTTTGGAGCGATCAGCACGGCGGGCGCGAAGCGATATTTCCAAACACGCCGTTTGATCCTTTTTTCAACGTGAATACGCCCGATGATCTTGCGAGCGCAGAGGGGCTCTTATGAATATCTACGGTGTTGTTGGCTGGAAAAATGCAGGCAAAACCGGCCTGATGGAGCGCCTTGTGAGTGAGATGACTGCGCGGGGCTTGTCTGTGTCGACCATTAAGCATGCGCATCATAGTTTCGACGTGGATCATGCGGGCAAGGATAGTTATCGTCACCGTGCTGCTGGAGCGCGCGAGGTGTTGCTTGCCTCGCGCAATCGCTTTGCCTTGATGCATGAATTAAGTGACGAGGATGAACCGACGCTGGCAGAATTGCTGAGCAAGCTCGCGCCCGTCGATCTGGTTCTGGTCGAGGGGTACAAGCGTGACGCGCACCCTAAGATCGAAGCGCACCGGAGCGAGACGGGCAATCCATTGATCGCCGATGATTCCGTGCGCGCCTTCGCGGCTGATTGCGCGCTTGAGGTTGATCGCCCTGTGTTCGATCTCAATGCGACGGGTGAGATCGCAGATTTTATATTGGCTGATCTGGGATTGCGGCATGGCTAAACTCACAGCGCCCAAGCTCACCAATGATTGCTTCGCATTGCCTGCGGGGGTGGATTGGACGCCTGTAGACACAGCGCTGTCGATGTTGCGCGAAAGGCTCAAGACCGTCGTGCCAGAGCAAAGCTGTGTGGTGTCAGAGGCCTGTAGTTTGATCCTAGCCCGCGACGTTGTTGCGATGCGCGCGCATCCGCCAGACGCAAATTCGGCCGTGGACGGATATGGCTTTGCCCATGCGGCGTTGCAAGGCGATGGTCCTTACGAACTGCCCCTTGTTCATGGTCGTGCAGCGGCGGGGGTTCCGTTTTCTGGCTCTGTCCCTCAAGGATCCGCTTTGCGCATTTTGACCGGGGCAGCGCTGCCAGTTGGAATCGACACGGTCGTGCTGGAAGAAGACGTGAACAGCGATGGACTAGCGATAGCCTTCAACGGGTCGATCAAAGCAGGTAGCAATGCACGCAAAGGTGGCGAGGACGTGCAACGCGGCGAGACGATCTTGCACGCAGGTCGCCGTTTAACGCCTGCAGACACAGCGCTGCTCAGCGCGGTTGGGGTGGCGCAGGTGCAAGTGTTTCGCACACTCAAAGTTGGTGTTTTGTCCACGGGGGACGAGCTGGTCGAGGCAGGCGAGATTGCTGAAACTAGTCAGATTTATGATGCGAACCGTCCCATGTTGCTTGCTCAATTGCACCGTTGGGGGTTTGAGGCGATTGATCTTGGCAAAGCGCCCGACGCGCGCGTGGTTTTGTCCGATATGCTGGATGAGGCTGCACAATCCTGTGATGCGATCCTGACATCCGGTGGGGCATCTGCGGGGGATGAAGATCACATGTCCGCGCTTTTGCAAGAGACGGGTTCGCTCGCGATGTGGCGGATTGCATTGAAGCCGGGACGGCCCTTGGCTCTGGGCATGTGGGGCGGGGTGCCTGTTTTTGGATTGCCAGGAAATCCTGTGGCGGCACTGGTCTGCACCTTGGTTTTCGCGCGGCCTGCTTTGAATGCTTTAGGAGGCGCGGGCTGGACAGAACCGCAAGGGTTTATGGTGCCTGCCGCTTTTGAAAAACGTAAAAAGGCAGGGCGGCGCGAATTCTTGCGCGCGCGTCTCCGTGAGGGGCGTGTGGAAACGTTTGCGTCTGAAGGTTCTGGCCGGATCAGCGGTTTAAGTTGGGCTGAGGGTTTGGTTGAGCTGCCCGATGGCAACGTTGAAATCACGCAAGACACCCTTGTGCGCTACATTCCTTACGATCTGTTTTGAAGGAGGTACGAGAAGATGCAAATCCGTAAACCCGTCTCATTCGTGGCTACACAAGAGCCCGAAGCGGCGACGCTTTCTTATCGCGATATCCTTGGTCTTGATCTGATCGAAACATCGCCTTTCGCCTTGGTTTTTGAAGACGGCGAATTTACGGCGAATCTAGCCTAATCAAACGTGCCTGCAACGCGGCCCAAAAGCATGAAGGCGCGTGCTGTGCGTGTGCCGGACAGGGCCGCGATTTCGGAATCCGAAGCGATTTCTTCAAACTCTGAAAAGCTTTTATCAAAGCGGCGCAGAAAATGGTGCGCAGCATCGCGAAAAATCGTGTCTTGCTTCATGCGCGCTGCAGATAATGCGAGCGAAGAGCGATCTCTGATCCCGCCAAGAGCGGCAATTGCGCGACCGCGTTCGCCTGCAGCAAAACTACGCCAAACTTCAGGGCGCGCCGCATCGGGGCGGAGATCGTCCATGTAAATACCGTCTTGGCTAAGCAGGGTTAGAACGTCCTGCGCGGCTTGGATCAATTGTGCAGCTTTGCGGTCTTTCAAAGCTTTGCGCAGTGCATCAAAGCCAGCTTTGTCTTCCGCGTCTTCGGGGAAGTTCAAGGCGCGAATAAGTGCTTCGCGCTCAAGCGGTGGCTCCATCTCGGCGGCTTGCGTGCCAAGTGCGAGGCTGGGTTGCTCGGACGGGTCTGCGCTGGCAGGCTTGATCGGTGCAGGCTTACGAACAGGGGATGTATCGCGTTTGGTCGAGAAGGTCGCGAGGGTCGTTTCGGTCTTGCGCTGCGCAGCGGCAATTTCATCGAGCTTGCGGTTCACAGAGGGCTCCGCAGCCATATTACGGCCTTGGTTTTGCGCGACGTAGGCTTGGCGAATGCCGTCGATAGCTGCTTGTAGACGCTGGCTTTCTTCACGCATCACACGGCTGGAACGCGCAGCAGTCGCAGCCACCCAAATCATCGCAACGGGCATGAAGATCGCAAGCATTGTCATCAAGAAACGCAAGCCGCCGGTACCCTCAGGCGCGGCTTCGCTGGGGAGCATGATGAAAAAGATAGCAGCGCCCAACAACCACACAAGGCTGAGCGCAATCGCGATCATCTCGATCCCCGTGATCGGGGATTTGCCAGGGCGGTCGTAGATGCCCAAAGGGGTTGATTTTCCGTCAGAGCCGTCAGCCATGCTCACTTCTTTCGCGCTAAATTTGGCGTTGGTTTAGATGAATTCGATCTTTAGCACTTCATAGGACTTGCTGCCACCGGGGGTGCGCACCTCTACGCTATCACCTTCATCCTTACCGATCAAAGCGCGCGCGATCGGGGATTTGATATTGAGCAATCCGGCCTCCACATTCGCCTCATGCTCGCCCACAATCTGCCAAGTCTTTTCTTCGTCGGTGTCTTCGTCCACCAAGGTGATCGTTGCGCCAAACTTGATCGTGCCGTTCAGCGTTGCGGGATCAATGACAGCCGCCAAGGACAAAATGCCTTCTAGCAGCTTCACACGGCCCTCGATGAAGCTGTGTTTCTCGCGTGCGGAATGATATTCGGCGTTCTCAGACAAGTCGCCGTGCTCACGCGCCTCTGCGATGGCCGCAATAATTGCGGGGCGTTCAACGGTTTTGAGGTTCTTTAACTCAACTTCAACCGCTGTGTGTCCCGATTTGGTCATCGGTATCTTTTCCATGGGCAACCCCGCCGTTCTCTACGCTCTTGATACACAAAAAAGCACCGGACGTGCCGGCGCTGTGGATCTTACTCTTTTCAAATCTGAGAGTGCCCCGAGCTTATGGGGAATTGCAAGCAATGATGCAGTTCAGTGCGTATTCGTGCGAAGAGTATGGTTTTTCGCACCTTTCGAAACGATTTACGCGTCGTTCCGATTGACCACATTAGGCATGGCTTGCTAGGCCTCAGCGCAACTTTATTTCATGCTCACGAGAGGAGCCATCATGTCCGAAGTCGAACGCGAAGCGATGGAGTACGACGTTGTGATCGTGGGCGCTGGCCCTGCGGGCCTGTCCGCGGCGATCCGCCTAAAGCAATTGAACGCCGATCTTGAGGTCGTTGTTCTTGAAAAGGGCTCCGAAGTGGGTGCGCATATTCTGTCTGGCGCAGTTCTGGATCCATCAGGTTTGAGCCGTTTGTTCCCGGATTGGAAAGAAAAGGGCGCGCCGTTGAATGTGCCTGTCAAAGAAGACAATTTTTACATGTTAGGTGAAGCGGGCCAGATCCGCATTCCGAACTTCATCTTGCCGCCTTTGATGAACAACCACGGAAACTACATCGTTTCCATGGGCAACGTGTGCCGCTGGATGGCCGAGCAGGCTGAAGCATTGGGTGTAGAAATTTTCCCGGGCATGGCCTGTTCTGAACTCATCTACGGTGAAAACGGCGAACTCAGCGGTGTTGTCGCGGGCGAGTTTGGCAAGAACGCCGATGGCACCCCCGGTCCATCTTATGAGCCGGGCATGGTTTTGAGTGGTAAGTACGTGTTCCTGTCTGAAGGTGTGCGTGGATCGCTCAGCAAAGAAGTGATCGCGAAGTTCACATTGGATTCCCGCTGTGACATTGCCAAGTTCGGCATCGGCATGAAGGAAATCTGGGAAATTGATCCCGAGAAGCACAATGAGGGCGAAGTGACCCACACATTGGGCTGGCCTGTTGGTTTCAAGAATGGTGGCGGTTCGTTTATCTATCACCTTGATAACAATCAGGTTTACGTCGGATACATCATCGATCTGAACTACAAAAACCCCTACATTTTCCCCTACATGGAGTTCCAGCGCTTCAAGCATCACCCGAAAGTTGCGGAGCTGCTGAAAGGCGGTAAGCGGATTTCTTATGGTGCGCGTGCGGTGACGAAGGGCGGTTTCCAGTCGATTCCAGAAGTAGCCTTCCCCGGTGGCGCGTTGCTTGGGTGTTCTGCAGGGCTTGTGAATTTACCGCGCATCAAGGGCAATCACAACGCGATGCATTCTGGAATTGAAGCTGCGGAAGCGGCGTTTGCGGCGATTGAAGCAGGCCGCTCTGGCGATACGCTCGAGGATTATACGGCGTCCTTGAAAGAGGGCGTTATTGGTCAGGATCTAAAGAAAGTGCGCAATGTTGCGCCTTTGAATGCACGCTTTGGCCCGCTGGGTGGTATGGCGTTTGGCGGTTTTGATATGTGGTTCCAAACGATCTTCAAGGTCTCGCCATTCGGGACTTTGAAGCATGGCAAGACGGACGCTGATTCTACCGAAGACGCAAGCAAGCATGAACCGATTGATTATCCAAAGCCGGACGGCACGCTCAGCTTTGATCGCCTCACTAATGTCGCGTTCAGCTTTACTAACCATGAAGAAAGCCAGCCAGCGCATTTACAGCTGACTGATCCGTCTGTCCCGATGTCGATCAATATGCCGAAATATGCGGAGCCTGCTCAACGCTATTGCCCTGCTGGCGTTTACGAAGTCGTTGACGAGAAGTTTGTCATCAATTTCCAGAACTGCGTGCATTGTAAGACTTGCGACATCAAGGATCCAAGCCAAAACATCACATGGGTTACACCTCAAGGGGGCGACGGGCCAAATTATCCGAACATGTGATTTGGACTGTTTTTGAATGATGGGGCAGGTTTAGGCCTGCCCTTTTTTGTTCAACATTTGCTCGACCGCATTTTTGTAACTGCTGCTCACGGGAATCGAGCGGCCATCAGACAGTGTGAGTGTATGACGCCGTGCAACGCGAGTTAGCCCGTTTGAATGGGCCTGCGCAGCCCAATGAGAGCGGTGGGTTTGAACACCTGCGATGCCATCTAGCAGATCAATCGCATCGGCCATGCGCATTAGGATCATCTCGCTTCCCAAGGTGGTCGCGACGTTCACATAGTGATCCTGCATGGACATGGAAATGATCTGGCCCTCGCGCAAACGAGTTGGTAACCGCTGCGCGAGCCGTGCGGTTTGAAGCGTTATCGGGGGCACATCTTTGAGGGTTGCCTCGCTTGTTTCTTCCGATGCGGACGTTCCGCTGCGAGAGGCCACAAGATGGGCAAGGCCCGCGATCAATATGGCCATTATTGTGACTTGCAGTGAGAGCACTGGAAAGACCACATCAATCAAATGGTCTGGTCGGAACACTTTGTTCAAAGTGATCACAAATGCCGTTCCCGGCACGCTGCCGATCGCCGAGCCTATGGCAACCTGAAAGAGCGATGGGAGTGCGCGCAACCAACGGCTCTCGATAGCTGCGGTGATACAGAATTCCATAAAGACGCCAATGACGCTGATCGCGATGGACCAAAAGACGACGCGATCCCAAAACTCAAGATCATCACTGGTGTCAAAAGGACCCAAAAAAACGCAAATGAAAATAGCGAGGGCGAAGACGGCGATGCGTTGATCTGCTCGGCTTTGCTTTGTAATTTCACGCATCGTGTAATTGCATTCCTGATAATTTCGCGAAGAATCACAGTGTTACACGCAGACGGACTTCGAAAAAAGCGCGAAACGACTAAAGGTTGTAATTGTGAGTGAAGCGGCGCACGCCCCATTTATCCCTATGTGTGAGCCGCAATTTGAGACTAACATTTTCAAATGTTCAGGAAGGCGGTGCATGAATGTGCACCGCCTTTCTTTTTCGTGGCTTGCGAATGAATGGCACAATACACAAAAATATTCACATCTTGGACTCACCTTATCGTGCGCAAACATTGCTTTACATGAGACGACGACCTAGTTTCTTCCAAAGCAGTGCACACAAAGGAGCATGCCACGTGCCCACACGCGTTTTACGGCAAATTAGCTTTGCCGCGGTTCTTGCCATTCTGGGAATGCCGCTTTCTGCGGAACCCGCAGGCTCCTATCTTGCCGCGCGATCTGCGGCGGTCACGGGCGATTACGACGCAGCTGCTCGGTATTACACGCAAGTCTTAGCGCGGGATCCGTCTAATCCTGAAATTCTGGAAAATGCGAGTTTCGCGTTGCTGGCGCTTGGTGATATTGATCGTGCCGCCGTCGTAGGTGGTAAATTGCTTGCGGATGGGCAAAGCAGTCAAGTGGCGCAAATGGCCGTCTTGGCGCAAAAAGCAGGTGAAGAAAACTATCCTGACGTGCTTGCGCGCATTCTTGAAAACCAAGGTGTTGGGCCGCTAGTAGATGGTTTGCTGCGTTCTTGGGCACAAGTCGGCATTGGCGAAGTTACTGCAGCTTTGAGCAATTTTGACAAGGTCGGTGAGGAACGTGGACTTCAAGGGTTTGCGCTCTATCACAAGGCGTTAGCCCTTGCGATGGTTGGTGATTTTGAAGGATCTGACGCGATATTCGCCAAGCAAGAAGCAGGTGCGTTGCGTCAAACCCGACGCGGGGCCATTGCCCATATTGAAGTGCTTAGCCTGCTGGATCGCACGGACGAAGCGCTGAGAATGCTTGATCAATCCTTTGGCTCTGATCTTGATCCGAAGCTTCAAAGTATGCGTGTGACGCTTGCGGAGGGCGGGAAGCTTTCTTTCACTCAGGTGAAGACCGCGCGCGACGGCATGGCCGAGGTGTTCTTTACCGTTGCAAGCGCTCTGCGCAATGAAGCAAGCGAGGATTACACGCTGCTCTACACCCGCGTCGCGGAGTATCTAAATCCCATCCATTCAGATGCGACCCTGCTTTCAGCTGGCTTGCTTGAACAGATGGAGCGGTTTGAACTGGCGACGCAAACCTACAAGAAAGTCGGACGTGGCGATCCTGCGTTTCATGCCGCTGAACTTGGACGCGCGGAAGCGTTGCGACGCAGTGGTAAGCCGGATGCAGCGATTGAGGTACTTGAAAATCTCGCACGAACCCACAGCAGCCTTGCAATGGTGCATTCCTCGCTTGGGGATGCTTTTCGCCAGATGGAGCGCTTTGAAGAGGCCGTAAGGGCTTATGACACAGCACTCGCGCAGTATGAAGAAGAGGTGAACGGCCAATGGTTCATCTACTACGCGCGCGGCATCTCACATGAACGTTTGGATAAATGGGTAGAGGCTGAGGCAGACTTCCGCAAAGCGTTGGAATTGAACCCAGAACAGCCTCAGGTATTGAATTATCTCGGGTACTCGTTGGTCGAAAAACAGGTGAAGCTTGATGAGGCGCTGGGTATGATCGAGCGCGCCGTCGCTGCACGTCCTGACAGTGGCTACATTGTCGATAGTTTGGGCTGGGTTCTGTTCCGTTTGGGGCGTTATGATGAAGCCGTCGCCCCGATGGAGCGCGCAACAGAATTGATGGCGATTGATCCGATTGTGAATGACCACTTGGGCGATGTGTACTGGTCCGTTGGCCGCTTTCTAGAAGCAGAATTCCAATGGAAGCGCGCCCTTTCCTTCGTCGATTTTGGTGATGCTAGCCAAGAAGCTGATCCAGATCGCATACGTCGAAAATTGGAAGTTGGTCTTGATCAAGTGCTGGAAGAAGAGGGCGTGGAGCCCCTTAGACTGGCTGATGACGGCTAAAGTAGTCACGCGGCACGCGCGCGCAAAGATAAATCTGTGTTTGCATGTGACGGGCCAACGCGAGAACGGCTATCATCTGTTGGATAGCCTGGTTTGTTTCGCTGATGTGGGGGATGTGTTGCACGTCGCACCTGCCGATCATTTGAGCCTGCATGTTGATGGCCTGTTAAGCGAAGGTGTTCCAACAGATGGGCGCAATTTGGTGCTGAAAGCCGCGAAGCTTTTCGAACATCCAGAAGGTGCAACGATAACCCTGACGAAGAACCTGCCGAATGCGGCCGGCATCGGGGGGGGATCAGCGGATGCAGCGGCTGCCCTGCTTGCAATGGCGGAGCTTTGGGACCAACCGATCCCTGACAATGTAGTGCAATTGGGGGCCGATGTGCCTGTGTGTCTCGCCCCGATGGCACTGCGCATGCGCGGAGTTGGCGAAGATCTATCCCTCATTCCGCCACTTCCACCGCTTTGGGCTGTGATGGTCAATCCACGCATCGCGGTCGAGACACCTCCAGTCTTCAAGGCATTGAAAAATAAAAATAATGAGGGTCTGAGTGAGATGCCAGAGTGGCATGACGCGCGCGAGTTCGCAGCTTGGTGCGCAATGCAACGCAATGATTTACAAGCGCCTGCGATTGAATTGGCACCTGTGATTGAGCAAACTTTAGATGCGTTACACCCGTCTTTGCTTGCGCGTATGTCAGGATCCGGCGCTACTTGTTTTGGGCTTTGCGAAAGTGCAGAGCAGGCAGAGATATTAGCCACGCAGATTCGCGCAGAGCACCCAAATTGGTGGGTTGTCGCCACGACGTTTAGTTGATCCGCGCCACAACGTAGTCCGCCAAATCACGCAGCATTTCGCGCACGGGATGTGCGGGCAGGTAATCTATCGCTTTGACCGCTTTTTCTGCCCATGCCAGCGCTTCATCACGTGTGTCATCCAGCGCACCGTGCTTGTGAAGCAGGGCAATCGCCGTTTCCAGATCACCGTCTTCCTGACGCCCTTTTTCAATTGTGCGTTCCCAGAATGCGCGCTCTTCCGCGTCGGCTTTTGCAATCGCTTTGATCAACGGCAAGGTCAATTTTTTCTCGCGGAAATCATCGCCGATGTTTTTGCCGATTGCACCTGCATCCCCCGACATATCCAGCAGATCGTCCACAATCTGGAAGGCGATGCCCAAGGCATCCCCGTAATCGAACAGGGCTTTCACATGCGCTTCATCTGCGCCTGCGATCACGCCACCAACCTCTGTCGCCGCAGAGAAAAGCGCCGCGGTTTTGCCGCGTACCACCTGAAGATAGATGGCTTCAGTCGTGGACAGATCCTGCGAGGCCGTCAGCTGCAACACTTCTCCCTCCGCGATCGTGGCAGATGCATTTGCGAGGATATCGAGCACCCGCATGGAGCCAGTCTCAACCATCAATTGGAACGAACGCGAGAAGAGATAATCGCCCACAAGAACCGAAGATTTGTTGTCCCACAAGAGGTTCGCTGTCGGGCGACCACGGCGCTGGCCACTTTCATCCACTACATCATCGTGGAGTAACGTTGCCGTATGAATAAACTCAACCGTCGCGGCCAGATGCACATGATAGGGACCGTCGTAGCCACACAAATGCGCCGCGGCGAGGGTGAGCATGGGGCGCAAACGTTTGCCGCCTGCCTCGACCAAATGCGCCGTGACTTCTGGAATACGGGGCGCATGTTCGGATGCCATACGCTGCTGGATCAACACATTCACCGCGTTAAGATCGTCGGCCAAATAGGCAGCCATAGCATCATGCGGCTTCATTGAATTTTTGTCCAAGCTCATCACACTCTCGTTCCTGCTCTCGACATTTGAAGGCACCGCGCTTAGGTCATTTGGTATGCAAGAATTGATGCGCACCAATGACATAACCCTGACGGCTTTGGTTCGTGCCCTCCTTGACGAGGCGGGTATACCGATGTTTGAGTTAGACGTAAATATGAGCGTTCTCGAAGGCTCCATAGGCATTTTGCCGCGGCGTGTGATGGTCGCGGAACGTGACTATGATCGGGTGATTCGGATACTGTCGGACAATGAAGTTGAACTCCCCCATCAGTGATCATTTTGACGATGCCGACCTAAGCGTCGACGACTTCCTTGGTGGTTTAGTGAAGATTGCCCAGCCCCTGAAGGGGTATCGTGGCGGCGTTGATCCGGTTTTGCTGGCCGCGAGCATTCCTGCGAAAGCAGGAGAGACGGTGTTGGAATTGGGGTGTGGGGGTGGTGTGGCCTCCCTCTGTCTGGCGCGGCGTCTGGTGGGATTGACGCTGACGGGTGTCGAGCTTCAAGAAAACTACGCAGATCTGGCGCGCCGCAATGCGGAGCGTAACGCGCTTGATCTAAATGTTGTGCATGCAGATATTAATGCGCTTCCGTTCGAAGTACTTGACCAGCGTTTTGATCATGTGTTCGCAAATCCGCCCTACTATGACCGCGCGCACAGTGTCCCTGCGCGAGACAAAGGGCGTGAAACTGGGCTTGGTGGAAACACGCCCTTGAGGAAATGGGTCGCTGTTGCGTCCAAGCGTTTGGCCCCGAAAGGGCAGGCGCATTTTGTGCAGCGCGCAGACCGTTTGGCGGACTTGTTGTCAGCGGTTCACGTGCATCTTGGCTCTATCGAGGTCCAGCCGCTTTGCGCGCGCAGAGGGCGTGCGGCTCATTTGGTGCTTGTGCGGGGAAAAAAATCGGGACGGGCAGATTTTCGCTTACACGCCCCAATTGTGATGCATGCGGGCGCACGTCACGATGAAAATTCCAAGAATTACAATGAGATAATCGAAGCGGTCCTGCGCCGTGGTGCCAGTTTAGCCTTTGGTGGAACTCTCTAAAGCCTGCGAAATTTAACTCTTTGCTAACCAGATGATGCAACTGCAGCGTGACACAGGAATCTTTCTGTGCTGCTATGGATTTGCACATCTAACCTTAGGAGGACCTCGATGAGCTTGAGTTCGCATCTGGAACAACTGAAGAAGAAACACTCCAACCTGTCTGCCGAAGTGGAGGCAGCACAACGCGCCCCTGGTACGCAAGATCTTCACATCGCAGAGCTCAAAAAACAGAAACTTCAACTTAAACAACAGATAACGCGCCTTTCGAGTTGAGCGTAGTCTAAGATTTAAGTGACTTTAACCGGCGGTAAGGATATCCTCACCGCTGGTTTTTTAATGGACTTAGCCAACACCCTGCAACGACATGACCGCCAGATCGTCGCTTACTTTCGCTTCGATTGCGAGGGCGGCGGCCTGTGCGCCGGCCGCTGTCGTGAAATAGGGGATCTTGCCATACAAAGCGACGGAGCGGATTTCGCGGCTGTCTTCTACCGCTTGAGCGCCCTCTGTGGTATTGATAACCAACGCGATCTCTTCGTTCTTCAGGTTGTCGACAATGTTCGGGCGACCTTCATAGACCTTGTTGACCACCTCACATGCAATGCCTGCCGCTGTGAGCCAGCTTTGCGTGCCGCGTGTTGCGGCGAAGGTGAAACCAAGGGACGCAAGCAATTGCGCCGCTTCCAAGGTTTTGTCGGTCTTGTCGTCGTCGCGAATTGAGACAAAGACTTTGCCAGAGCTTGGCAAGGTAACGCCCGCGCCCATTTGTGCTTTGAGGAAGGCGCGCGCGAATGATGTGTCCCAGCCCATGACCTCGCCAGTAGAGCGCATTTCGGGGCCGAGGATCGTATCGACACCAGGGAACCGGGCGAATGGCAGAACCGCCTCTTTCACGGAGAACCATGGCATTTTGTAATCCGCTAAGGTCATTTGATCCGGCATCGGTTGCGAGCCTGGAATCGCATCGGTTGGATAAGCACCGCGCTTTGGGAAGTTGCTAAGCGGCTCACCCGCCATCAAGCGCGCAGCGATAGAGGCAATGGCTGAATCGGTAGCTTTAGCGACAAAGGGCACGGTGCGCGAGGCGCGTGGGTTGACCTCGATCAGGTAGATTTCATCGTCTTTGATCGCGAACTGCACGTTCATCAGGCCGACCACATTGAGGGCCAAAGCAAGCGCGTGAGTTTGTTCTTCAATCCGCTTTATGACATCGCCGGACAAGGAATAGGGCGGCAAGGAACAGGCACTGTCACCGGAGTGAACGCCCGCCTCTTCGATATGCTGCATGATGCCTGTGACGTGGACTTCTTTGCCATCGCAGAGCGCGTCAACATCTAGCTCAACCGCGCCCGAGAGGTAGCTATCAAGCAGAACAGGGCTGTCGCCGGAAACGACCACGGCTTCAGCGATGTAGCGCTCCAACTGCGCCATATCACGCACAATTTCCATCGCGCGACCACCCAAGACGTAGGATGGGCGAATGACCAGTGGGAAGCCAATCTCTTCTGCAATGCTGAGCGCTTCTGCGTCTGTAGAGGCGATACCGTTCTTGGGTTGTTTCAGGTTCAATTGATTCACAAGTGCCTGAAAACGCTCTCGATCTTCGGCGAGGTCGATTGCGTCAGGGGTGGTGCCGAGGATTGGAATGCCTTCTGCTTCGAGCGCGTTTGCCAGTTTAAGTGGCGTTTGACCGCCGAACTGAACGATGACGCCATGAAGCGTGCCATCTTCCATTTCAACGCGCAGAATTTCCATCACGTGTTCGAACGTCAAAGGCTCAAAGTAAAGGCGATCAGAGGTGTCATAATCCGTCGAAACAGTTTCGGGATTGCAGTTGATCATTATCGTCTCATAGCCCGCGTCCGTCAGCGCATAGCAGGCGTGACAGCAGCAGTAATCAAACTCGATCCCTTGACCGATCCGATTAGGACCACCGCCAAGAATGACGACTTTATTGCGATCCGACGGACGCGCCTCGCATTCCACATCGCCAAAGGCGGGCGCTTCGTAGGTGGAGTACATGTAGGGCGTTTGCGCCTCAAATTCTGCGGCGCATGTGTCGATGCGCTTGAACACGGCATTTACACCGACTGTGTGACGCGCTTTGCGAACGTCTTTTTCTTTGAAGCCGGTCAGATTGGCAAGGCGCGCATCCGTGAAGCCCATCATTTTGAGGTGACGCAAACCCGCCTCGTCGCTTGGAAGGCCATTGGAGCGCACGCCCTCTTCCGCATCAACAATTTCGCGGATACGCGCCAAGAACCATGGGTCAAACATCGTAACGCCGTGGATTTCATCGTCCGTAAGCCCGTGACGCATCGCCTGCGCGATAGTGCGCATGCGATCTGGGGTTTGCTTGGAAATGGCTTTGATAACTGCGGATTTCTCTGGCGCGCCTTCGATCTCAATCTCGTCGAAACCCGTGAGGTCGCTCTCCATCGAGGCGAGTGCCTTTTGCAAGCTCTCGTGGATTGTACGACCAATCGCCATAGTTTCGCCGACGGATTTCATCGCTGTGGTGAGGTAAGGCTCGGAGCCTGGGAATTTCTCAAACGCGAATTTTGGGATTTTGGTGACGACATAGTCGATAGTTGGCTCGAACGACGCGGGGGTCACTTTAGTAATGTCGTTGTCCAACTCATCCAGCGTGTAGCCAACCGCTAATTTCGCTGCGATCTTGGCAATCGGGAAGCCTGTTGCTTTGGACGCCAATGCAGAAGAACGAGACACGCGTGGGTTCATCTCAATAACGACCATGCGGCCATCCGCGGGGTTCACGGCCCACTGCACGTTGGAGCCGCCTGTTTCCACGCCAATCTCGCGCAGGACCGCGATGGAGTGGTTGCGCATCACTTGGTATTCTTTGTCTGTCAGCGTCAGGGCAGGAGCGACAGTGATCGAATCGCCCGTGTGCACTCCCATAGGGTCGATATTTTCAATCGCGCAAACGATAATGGCGTTGTCGGCGGTGTCGCGCACGACTTCCATCTCGAATTCTTTCCAACCGAGCAGGGATTGATCGACGAGAATTTGGTTAACCGGTGAGGCATCCATGCCAGAGCGGCAGAAGAATTCGTAATCTTCGCGGTTATACGCAACGCCGCCGCCCGTGCCGCCCATGGTAAAGGCAGGGCGGATAATTGCGGGCAGGCCGATTTGTTCGAGGTCTTCGAGCGCGAGGCGTACGCCTGCGTTCAGGTCGGCTTTGCCGTTTTCATCCGTTGGCGCAGTAACAATTGTGGCTTTCGGGTTCTCGATGCCAAGACGGTCCATGGCTTCGCGGAACAGCTTGCGATCTTCTGCCATTTCAATGGCTTCGCGTTTCGCACCGATCATTTCGACATTGAATTTCTCAAGCACGCCCATTTCTTCAAGTGCGAGGGATGTGTTCAGACCCGTTTGACCACCCATGGTTGGCAGCAACGCATCGGGGCGTTCTTTCTCGATGATCTTGGCGACAATCTCGGGCGTGATCGGTTCAATATATGTCGCATCCGCAAGACCTGGATCAGTCATAATCGTCGCAGGATTCGAGTTCACCAGAATGACGCGGTAACCTTCTTCGCGCAGAGCTTTGCAAGCCTGTGCGCCGGAGTAGTCGAATTCGCAGGCTTGCCCGATGACAATTGGCCCCGCGCCGATGATCATGATGGAGGAGATATCAGTACGTTTAGGCATGGGCAGACCTCTTTTTCGAGCGCACTTCAAGGGGGCAAACCCTCGAGTCGCGGCAGCGTGCAAATTGTCGTGGGTTATAGACAGGACAGGGGCAGGTTCAAGGGGCATATGGGTGTGCACGCAAGCATCCCTTGACTTTCGCGCCCGCGCGCGGTGTATCGGCCCAAACTTATAGCCCTTTCCGAAGGAAATTCGCCATGCATGCCTATCGCAGTCACACTTGCGCCGATCTGAACAAATCCAACGTAGGCGAGACTGTGCGTCTTTCTGGCTGGGTCCATCGCGTCCGCGATCACGGCGGTCTTTTGTTTATCGATCTGCGCGACCACTACGGCATTACGCAAGTCATGGCCGATCCTGATAGCCCTGTGTTTGCTGAGATCGAAAAAGTGCGTTCTGAGTGGTGTATCCGCATCGATGGCAACGTCATGGCGCGCGACGAAAGCTTGGTGAACCCGAAAATCCCAACTGGCGAAGTTGAAGTGTTTATTCGCGACATTGAAGTGCTTGGCTCCGCGTCCGAGCTGCCGTTGATGGTGTTCGGCGAGCAGGAGTACCCAGAGGAAACGCGTCTTAAGTATCGATACCTCGATCTGCGCCGCGAAAAGTTGCAGCGAAATATGACCCTACGCTCTGATGTGGTCGCTTCGATGCGCAAACGCATGTGGGACCAGAACTTCCGCGAGTATCAAACGCCGATCATCACAGCGTCCAGCCCGGAAGGCGCGCGTGACTTCCTAGTACCATCGCGTCAGCACCCAGGTAAGTTCTACGCACTTCCGCAGGCACCACAGCAGTTTAAACAGCTGATCATGGTCTCTGGCTTCGACAAATACTTCCAAATCGCACCTTGTTTCCGCGACGAAGACCCGCGTGCGGATCGCTCGCCCACAGATTTCTACCAACTCGACCTTGAGATGAGCTTTGTGGAGCAAGAAGACGTGTTCAACACGATCCAGCCGGTCGTTGGTGGTATCTTTGAAGAATTCGGTGGTGGTCGCAAAGTCGATCAAACGTGGGAGCAGATTTCCTACAAAGATGCGGCACTTTGGTATGGCTCCGACAAGCCCGACCTGCGCAACCCAATCAAGATGCAGGTTGTGTCCGAGCATTTTGCTGGCTCCGGTTTTGCGATCTTCGCGAAATTGTTGGAGCAAGACGGCACAGAGATCCGCGCGATCCCAGCGCCGACAGGTGGGTCACGCAAGTTCTGTGACCGCATGAATGCGTTTGCACAGAAAGAGGGTCTGCCGGGCATGGGCTATATCTTCTGGCGCGATCAGGGCGAGGGAATGGAGGCGGCAGGACCGTTGGCCAAGAACATCGGACCTGAGCGTACAGAGGCGATCCGTAAGCAATTGGGTCTGGGCGTCGGTGATGCAGCGTTCTTCCTGGGCGGTAAGCCAAGCGCGTTTGAAAGCGTAGCTGGTCGTGCGCGTAACGAGATTGGTCAAGCGTTGAAGCTTATTGACGAAGATCGTTTCGCCTTCGCTTGGATCGTCGATTTCCCAATGTATGAAGCGGATGAAGAGACGGGTAAGATTGATTTCTCGCACAATCCGTTTTCGATGCCCCAAGGTGGACTTGAGGCGCTAAATGGCGATCCTCTTGATGTGCTCGGGTATCAGTATGACCTTGCGTGCAACGGCTATGAGCTGATTTCAGGAGCGATCCGAAACCACCAGCCTGACATCATGTTCAAAGCGTTTGAACTTGCGGGGTATGGTAAGGACGAAGTCGAGAAGCGTTTTGGTGGTATGGTCAATGCGTTTCAATACGGTGCTCCACCCCACGGTGGTTGCGCTGCGGGAATCGACCGGATTGTGATGTTGCTGGCGGATGAAGCGAACATTCGCGAAGTTATCATGTTCCCTATGAACCAGCGCGCGGAAGATCTGATGATGAATGCGCCGTCAGAGCCGATGAGCGATCAGATGATGGAACTTGGCCTGCGCGTTATTCCGCAGGACTAAGCGAAGGTGCCCTGCGTGCTACAGCACGCAGGTTACTCCCCCAGCACGCGTTCGATCTGGGAAAGCCCTTTTGATCCTGTGTATGTCTCTGGCGCAGAGAAGAGCGGATCACGCAGTGCTTCGTCCAATGTGATAAAAGTCCAGCCTTCGGCCGCGTACCAAGCTAACAAATCATCCAAATGATCTGCGTTGATTTTGTTCATATGCAGCAGCAAAACATGCGAGAAGTCACGGCCCAATTCGAGCTGCGCGCGGGATTGAAAATGGGCTGTGCGCTCTTTCATGTGTGCTAGATACGCATTTGCGATCCGCTGCGCCGCAAGTTGGTCGCTCATGTCGAGCGCATCGACATATTCTAAATTGAACCGCCATTCGTCATTATCGATGGTGACGGGCGCGTTTATATAGCCTTGGTTTTTCAAAACAGTGTCCGCGATCTGTCTGGATTTCTCGGTCTTGCCCTCGCGCAAAAAGGGGAAGCGGTAGTATTTCTGGTCCTGCATCCATGGTCGCAGGGTGCGGTCTGTGCGGCTGACTTCGCGGCGAAAGCCCCAACGTGTGAGCGTGTCGTAGTCTGGATGCGACCAACTGTGATTGCCAACAGTGTGGCCTGCGCCTACGAAGGCTTCCATCACAGGTATGGTTTCATCATCGATTTGGCGACCGATCGCAAAGCCTGTCGCGACAATGTCATAGGGTTTCATCGCCGCAATGACGTCTTGGACAATCGTCATGCCCTCTTGGGGGGGCGTGCGAGACCGCAAAACATATGGCAGATCATCAAGCGTGATCGCGATTTGTTGGGCATGCAGGGGAAGGGCGCACATTGTGAGCCATATCATCAAAGCACGACTTAACATGACGCTGCTTTCGAGAGGTAGTATGTACGCGCGTGCTACAGCACGCGCGCAACGTTAAGGACGTTAACGACGACGATCGCGGCGCGCGGACATTGGCTGGAACGCCACGCCAACATGCGCTTCGCAGTAGGGCTTGCCCGCTTTTACAGGCAATCCGCAGAACCAGAAGTCATCTGTTGCAGGATCGCCTACGGGCCATTTGCATGTGCGCTCTGTCAATTCCATCAAGCTGATCTTCTTTGACTTTTTCTCGACCTCAGAAACCTTCGCGAGCGCTTCAGGGCTGATCTCGTTCGCAGATGGCTGCGGTGGCAAAGGTTGACCTGCGGGAATAATCGCGCGCCTCGCACGTGAGGGTGGCGGCGGCGGCGTCGTCGGCTCTGCAATCTGTGTCACAGCTTTTGGAGCCGCATTTGCCTTTGGCGCGGCCTTCGGTTTTGGCTCTGCCTTCGCGGCTTTTGGTTTTGCGTCCGCTTTCGCGGTGCTTGTTGTAGCGCGGTTCGACAGGCCGAGACGGTGTACTTTGCCGATCACAGCATTCCGCGTCACGCCGCCCAGCTCTTTAGCGATCTGACTTGCGGATTGGCCTTCGCCCCACATCTTTTTCAGGGTCTCAACGCGTTCATCTGTCCAGGACATTGCGGCTTCCTTATTCAAAAAAGCGGCCCTCATTGGTGCCGCTTCAGGTATCTTGGTGCTTGCCCCTATTCTAATCAGCCTCGCCTGAGATACAAGTCAGACGAATCACTGCCTAAGGGCTTTAGCCACCTATGACACAAAACAACGCATTGGACACACCGCAGATGGGCGCGCGCCGTTTTGGGCGGGTGAATTGGTTGGGCTTACAAACTTTGATCCATCGCGAAACCCGTCGTTTTCTCGCGGTTTGGACACAGACCCTACTGGCCCCGCTTGTCACAGCTGGACTTTTGCTACTGATTTTCAACCTTGCCGTCGGCCCGCGACGTGGCGAGGTGATGGGCGTGTCTTTCATCACTTTCATCGCACCGGGTATTTTGATGATGACTGTCATCCAAAATGCCTTCGCAAACGTGTCCTCTTCAATTGTGATCTCTAAAGTGCAAGGCAACATTGTCGATACGTTGATGCCACCTTTGTCACCGCTTGAGATGGTGATTGGGTATCTCGCAGGTGGTATCGGTCGTGGTGTATTTGTTGCGATAGCGATTGGGCTGGGCTTGCTCTTGTTTCTTGGCATTGGCGTACAACATCCGATCATGGCCTTGATCTTTGTTGTGCTTGGCTCTGCGTTTCTAGGTGGGCTTGGCATCATCGCAGGTGTGTTCGCCAACAAGTTCGATCAAATGGCGGCGATCACGAATTTCATCGTGACACCGCTCGCCATGCTCTCGGGAACTTTTTATTCCGTCACAGTTTTGCCGCCAATCTTGCGAGAGATCACATATTTCAACCCGATTTTCTACTTAATCGATGGGCTGCGCTACGCGGTGATCGGCGCGTCCGACAGCAACCCGTGGTCTGGTATGTTGATTTGCACGGTTTCCGTCGTGATCGTAGCAGGGATTGCGTGGCAAATGCTCCGCACAGGATATCGCCTTAAGCCTTAGCAAGCCTTGTTTCGCGCCACGCCAATAGAGCGGCACCCGCGACGATGATACCTGCACCAAGAAGCGATACAGATGTCGGAATGACGCCAAAAATTGCGGCGTCATAGAGACTTGCAAACAAAAGCGTGCCGTAGCTGAATGGCACGACAAATGAAGCATCCGCGCGCGCGAGTGAGTTCAAAAAACAGGTTTGCGCGGCGGCCATAAGGCTTCCGACCCCCGCCAAGGCGAGCCATTGCATCATCGTTGGTGCTTGCCACACAAAGACCACGGCGAGTGTGGCGATTACCAAGCCAATCGCATTGTTCACCAGCAAGATCTGAAACGGCGCTTCGCGTTTCGACAGGCGCTTCATGAAGATGATTTCCAGCCCCAAAATCAAGGCTGCCCCAAGCGCCAGCAAAGCGCCGGGCGCGATTGTCCCTGATCCGGGCCGCAAAAGAATGAGAGCGCCGGTCATTGCAACGCCTGCCGCGCTCCACCGCACCATGCCGACTTTCTCACCCAGTAAAAAAACCGCGAAAATCATCGCAAAAACAGGGTTGAGAAAACTTATCGCAGTCGCATCCGACAAGGGAATATAGGCAACCGACGCAAACATCAGCGTCACGCCCATTGCACCGCACAGCGTGCGCACCACATGCAGTTTCATATTCACCATGCCAAACTTGGGTCGCATAATCAGCCCAGCAGTGCCAAGCGTTAGCGCCGCAAACAAAAATCTGGCATGCGTGATTTGCAAGGGATGCAGTGGTTCTCCTAACGCGCCAGTGCCGAGAGCCTTGGCCAATAACGTGGTCGCCGCGATGAAAGCGGTCGCGCAAATCATCAGCACCATGGCAAGGCGCGGGTTGGTTTCGGGCAGGGTGCTCATACGCCATGACCTGATCCCAAAACCGACGCTGCGCAAGTTGCCATTTGACATCCGATACAAATGGGCTTGCGTAATGCTGTGGCGGCTGTAAGAAGAAGCCATGGTCTCCAACGCTCATAAACGTCTCCGACGACACATGCCCCGCGCTTAATTGCGTGTGATCAAGCCGTGCATGATGGCTCAAACATTCATGCATCATCCAAAATATTGACTTGGCCCTGCCGCTCAGGCACTCACGGGGCCTCTGAATTCCAAGGATACTTTCATGATCCCTTCCGTTTTGCCAACTTATTCGCGTGCACCCATGTCTTTCGTCAAAGGCGAGGGCAGTTGGCTTATCGAAGCGGACGGACGACGTTTTCTTGATCTTGGCGCGGGCATTGCGGTGAACGCGCTTGGCCACGCACACCCGACTTTGGTCGCGGCACTTACGGATCAAGCGAATGCGCTCTGGCATGTGTCCAACCTGTATCAAATTCCGCAACAGCAAAAGCTGGCAGATATGTTGGTAGAGCTGACATTCGCAGATACCGTCTTTTTCACCAACTCCGGCACGGAAAGTTGCGAGTTGGCGGTCAAAATGGCGCGCAAATACTGGTATGAAAAAGGCGTGCCGGAGCGGGTTGAAATCATTACGTTCGAGGGTTCTTTCCATGGGCGCTCCTCTGCGGGGATCGCGGCGGCTGGCTCGGAAAAGATGACCAAGGGCTTTGGACCTTTGCTTGGTGGCTTCAGACATCTGCCTTGGAACGATCATAAGGCCCTGACAGCGGCTATCACCGATCAAACCGCTGCGATTATGATCGAGCCTGTGCAAGGTGAAGGCGGTATTCGCCCGCTGCCTGATCAATGTCTGAAAGGCTTGCGCGATTTGTGCGACGAACACGGTATTCTGTTGATCCTGGATGAGGTGCAATGCGGTGTGGGTCGCACAGGCAAGCTGTTTGCGCATGAATGGGCAGGGATTGAACCTGATATTATGATGGTTGCCAAAGGTATCGGCGGTGGCTTCCCGCTCGGCGCGGTCCTTGCGACAGAAAACGCAGCAAGTGGCATGACTGCGGGCACGCATGGCTCCACATATGGCGGTAACCCATTGGGCTGCGCGGTGGGCTGTGCTGTTCTTGAAACAGTTGCGGAGCCTGATTTCCTCGCGGATGTCTCACGTCGTGCAGGGGCGCTGCGCCAAAGTCTTGAAGGGCTTATCGCGCAACACCCAGATGTGTTTGAAAGCGTGCGTGGTGCGGGCCTGATGCTTGGGCTCAAATGTAAGGCAACCAACATCGATATCGTGAATGCGGGCTTCGACAATGAGGTCATCACAGTCCCCGCCGCAGATAATGTGGTCCGCCTGCTTCCTGCCCTCAACATAACGGAAGACGATATTTCTGAAGCGGTTAAACGCCTAAGCTCTGCCGCCTCCCAAATCGAGAAAGCCTAACAGCTTCTTCGGTCCTTAAATATCTCGGGGAGCGCGAGGGGCTGGCCCCTCGCACCGACCCTAACAAAAAGTATAAACTCATGAACCATTTCCTAGACATTCACAAAACAGACACCTCCGCGCTCTCGGGTATCATCACCAATGCGCGCCGCATGAAGGACGCACGCGTTGGATTGCCTAAGGCCACGCTTGACGCGGATCAACCGCTTGCGGGCCACATGGTTGCTTTGATCTTTGAAAAACCCTCAACGCGCACGCGCGTTTCGTTTGATGTTGGTGTGCGTCAGATGGGTGGGGAAACGATGGTGCTCTCCGGCTCTGATATGCAGCTTGGGCACGGTGAAACCATCGCTGATACAGCCCGCGTTCTGTCGCGTTACGTTGATCTGATCATGATCCGCACCTTTGATGAAAGTGTCTTGCTTGAGATGGCAGAATATGCGGATGTGCCTGTGATCAACGGTCTGACGGACCGCACGCACCCCTGCCAGATCATGGCGGATGTGATGACCTTTGAAGAACATCGTGGGCCGATTAAAGGCAAAAAAGTCGTGTGGTGCGGCGATGGCAATAACGTGTGCGCGTCGTTCTTACACGCAGCAGGGCAGTTTGGTTTTGATATGGTTTTCACAGGCCCCAAACAGTTGGATCCAGAGGACGAATTCATCGGTCTTGCCCGCAACGCAGGTGTCAGCGTCAGTATCGAACGCGATGCGCAAAAAGCCGTCGAGAACGCGGATCTCGTCGTCGCGGACACATGGGTGTCTATGCATGACAGCCAATCTGCCAAGGAACGCCGCCACAATATGCTGCGTCCTTATCAGGTGAATGAAGAGCTGATGTCACACGCCAAACCGGACGCGTTGTTCATGCATTGCCTGCCTGCACACCGTGAGGAAGAAGCAACGAGCGCTGTCATGGATGGGCCGAATTCGGTGATCTTTGATGAGGCCGAGAACCGGCTTCATGCGCAAAAGGCGATCATGCGGTGGTGCCTTGGTAAATAACCCAAAGACGGCGATCAATCGGCAATAAAGATCGTCGTCAGCGTACCGTCATCACCTTTAAGGTAACTAATCCCGCCAACTTCGTCAGGAACGCCATCGTTTGTCAGGCCGAAGAAGCGACCAATCGTGCTTTGCTGTGTGTCATTTTCGATGATTGCAACCTCTGCGCCATTGTGTTCAGCCATGATTTTGCCGCCTGAGAACTGATTACCAAACACCCGCATCCTGCTAATATTAAAGCTGTTGAAGTCAACATTCACGGTGACTTTGGTCTCGCGGTTGGTGATCGTGAAGCTGTCCATTTCGACATCAACTGTGCCATCAGCAAAATTCGCGGTGACCTCTGAAGGTCTTTCACAAAGATCAAAATTCCTGGTTGTGTTGAAATAGCGCGCCTGCGCTTCGCCATTGAAGGCAGCGCTGCCTGTGCTGGGCATATCTTCAGCTACTGTCATGACACCGTAAATCTCGGTCGCCACATAAGGCACGATGTTTACGAAATACGAATGAGAATAGGCGCGTACATAGTCATAATTGCCTGTGAACCCTTGCGCCGGGGTCGATACGAGTGTCGATAAGCGCGATTGCAGCGCATGCGCACACGGGGCGGTGGGGCTTGAAGGTAAGAGCAAACATGCGCCTTAGCTTAACCAGAAAGGGCGCATTGCAAAGTTGAATTTGGTGCTTCGGGGGGGATCGCGTTTAGATCGCGAACCAATAAAGTACGCTGAAGATAGCTGCAGACATCAAAGCGGCGGCAGGTACAGTGATGACCCAAGCCGCAACGATGGTCATAAAGTGCGAGCGGCGCACGAGTTTGCGACGACGACGCTCAATCGAGGCGATGGTTTTCGCGGCAGGCACGGGACCCTTCAGACCGCGCAAACGGCGCTCCATGTGCCATTCACGATAGAATCCAACACCAAAAATGCCACCAACCGCGATGTGTGTAGAACTAACGGGAAGGCCCAACCAGCTTGCCACAATCACAGTGATCGCAGCCGACAAAGCAACGCAATAGGCGCGCATCGGGTTTAGCTTCGTAATCTGGCTCCCCACCATGCGGATGAGTTTGGGACCAAAGAGAAACAGGCCGAAAGAGATACCAAAGGCACCAATGATCATCACCCACATCGGAATCGCGACCTTGGATGAAAAGTCGCCAAACTCCGAGGCATGTACAATCGCTGCCAGCGGACCAACCGCGTTCGCAACATCGTTGGCACCATGTGCGAAACTCAGGAGGGCAGCAGAGAACACCAAAGGAATGCCGAATAGAACTTTGAGCGATTTGTTGCGATTTTCGAGGCCCTGTGACTGCCTGAGGATCAAAGGCTTAGTGATGAAATAAGTAGCCACACCTATCGCGGCTCCGACGAGAAGTGCTGTTTGCAGGTCAATCTTGACGATCCGCTTGAGGCCTTTCATCGCCAAATAGGTCGCAAATACGCCCGCCATGATCCCGACAAGAATCGGCACCCAAACACGGGCCGCTGCAATCTTGTCTTCGCGATAAATGATCTTGTGTTTAATCAGAGCAAGGAACATGGCAGCGATTAGGCCGCCTAAGACGGGTGAAATTACCCAGCTTGCAGCGATTGTGCCCATCGTTGGCCAATTCACGGCCGTCATGCCCGCGGCTGCAATGCCCGCGCCCATGACACCGCCGACGACAGAATGCGTCGTTGAAACCGGCGCGCCAACATAGGTCGCCAGGTTGACCCAAAGCGCGGAACTGATCAGCGCGGCCATCATGGCCCACATGAAGACTTGGCCGTCTTCCACCGCTTTCGTGTCGATAATTCCCTTGGAGATGGTCGAAACCACATCACCACCTGCCAAAAGTGCGCCTGCGCTTTCGCACACAGCGGCAATCGCAATTGCGCCTCCCATGGTCAATGCGTTCGCGCCAACGGCTGGGCCCATATTGTTTGCGACGTCATTCGCACCAATGTTGATCGCCATATAGGCACCAACAGCAGCGGCAGCGGCGACGATCAGGGAACCTTCAGTGCCTCCGAACCAGATAATGGCAATAAGAAAGGCCAAAAGAATGAAGGCGAAGGCAATCCCGAGGCCGACCATAGGGCGGGCCACATAATTGGTCGCCATTTCAAGTTGACCAATTCGATTAAGATCGCGGTCCAGTGTCTTCCACTGGCTGCCTAAGGGGTTATCCGCCATGTTTGATCTCTTTCGCAAACTTTCATATTGCAAAGCGGTTAGTTGCGAAATCGATTCAAGACAAGTGATTCATCAAGCAAGACGCGGCTTTTATGAAGGGCTCGCCGTGATCAAAATTGCTGTAGAATTGCTTGCAAGCCGGGTTCGTCCACCATTTCAGCAGCTTCCCTTGGTTTTACCCACTTGCGTGTGCGCTCTTGCGCCTCCGGAAAACTATCTTCGAGGTGATCGACTTCGACCGCGAAAACCTGTGTTGCGCAGGATACGATCCCGCCACCGTCCATTCGCTTATCATAATCGTAAGAACCAAGTGGCTCAGGATTGATGTTCGCGGCCTTAACGCCCGCTTCTTCCCAAGCTTCTTGCGCCGCAGCAGCATTTGCTTCCAGCCCGTCAATGGGCCACCCTTTTGGCAAAATCCAGCGTTTGGTGTCGCGACTGGTTATTAAAAGCACTTTGCGATCCGCGCCCGTACCTTGGAAGCAAATTGCAGCCACTTGAACCCGATCTGGTCGTTGGACCATCGGCTTCACCACTTCAGTCCAAGCCTTTTTAAGCATGTTAACCATTTTACCCTGCCACCCATTTTTTGTTTTTTATGGCGACGACCTTAACAGAACATTGAAAATGTTCAACTTTCAGCGCGAACGCCGCTTTGCACGCAGGGTTGGATCTGCCTCGCGCGGGTTTTCTGGCCAAGGATGGCGCGGATAACGCCCGCGCATATCCTTGCGCACATCGGCGTAGGATGTATCCCAAAACGCGGGAATATCCGTGGTGGTTTGCACAGGTCGCCCCGCTGGCGACAAAAGCGTCACACGCAGTGCTTGGCCGGCAACAATCGGATGCACAACCGTGCCAAACATTTCTTGCAAACGCAGCTCTATTTCAGGCGTGCCATATTCGTAATTCACCGCGACACGTCGCCCTAAAGGCGTTTCCACATGCGAAGGCGCGGCCTGTTCAAGGCGTTGCAATTGCTCCCAGCTCAGCAAGGATTTCAAAGGCTCAAGCAAGTTAAGCGCTTTGAGTTGAACTGCGGTTTTGATCCCAGTGAGATAGGGCAAGAGCCATTCTTGCGCTGTTGAAAGCAGGGTTTCATCAGATAGGTCAGGCAAATTTTCGCCAGCGCTACGCAGCAATGCGACACGCGTGCGGAAGCGTTCTTCAGCAGGTGACAGGTTTATCCCAAGCGCGCGCACCCCCTCAAGCATAGCCTGCGCGATTGTCTCTTCAGATGCATCTTTCCAAAGCCGTTCGTCTAGGATCAATGCCCCGAGTTTTTCGCGGCGATAAGCAATCACGCGTTTGTCGCGCTTGGACCACGCACATTCATTAATCCAGCCGATCTGTTCGTCATAAAGCGCGTGCATTTCGCTGAGCTCTATCTGAACAGCTTGGCGAATGCGGGCTTCGCGCGGATTACCGTCCGTGTCGGTGACAACGATGTAGGGCGCATTGCCCAAAACATCGCTGGTCTCCATCACAGCGCCTTTGCCACCTGACAGAATATAACGCGGCACATCGCCTTTGCGTCTTTGCCCGATACGATCAGGGTAGGCGAGGGCGGCCATCGCGCCAAGGCTCAAAGGATCGCCTTGAGTGGATGGCGCAAGCTTTTTAAGACGGGTGATTTCCTGTTTTACGCGGCTCGCATAGTCCTTTGGGACACGGCTATCTCGCAAAGCGCGCACGCGCAGCAAAAGATCGCTGCCTGTACTGCGCCCCATAGGATCACGTTCATTCAAGACTGCGGCCAGTTCCGCCGATTGCGGACCCGCGTGCGCCAACATGTGACCAAGGCGTGGATGTAGCGGAATTCGCGCAAGCGCTTTGCCATGCGCGGTGATGCGTCGCGCAGGGTCCAATGCGCCAAGGCTTTGCAAAAGGTCCTGCGCTTCTTTCATCGCGATTGGGGCAGGGGGACTGAGAAACGGTAGATCTTCAGGCGGCGCGCCCCAAAGCGCGAGTTCCAACGCAAGGCCTGTCAGATCAGCGGTTTCGATTTCAGCAGGGGCGAACGCGGGCAACGTGCCGTTTTCGCCCTTTGCCCAAAGCTTGTACGCGGTGCCCGGCGCGACACGCCCTGCACGGCCTGCGCGCTGTGTCGCCTCTGCGCGCGAGGCGCGTTCTGTCACAAGACGCGACATGCCTGTGCCCGGATCAAAGCGTGCGCGACGTGCAAGGCCGCTGTCCACAACTACCCGAATATCTTCAATTGTTAGCGAAGTTTCGGCGATTGACGTAGCAAGCACAACTTTGCGGCGTCCCTCTATTTCAGGTTGGATCGCTGCGCGTTGATCTTGGAACTTCATGGCACCAAACAGGGGGCGTAGATTGACATCTTTGCTGATGCTTTTTGACAAAAGCGCTTCGGTCCTGCGAATTTCGCCTTCCCCAGGGAGGAAGGCAAGGACGCCGCCTTGAGTTTCATCCAGCGCGGTTAGGATCAGATCAGCCATGTTCGCTTCAAAGCGGCGATCTTTAAGGATTGGTCGTGCGAGAAAAATAGGCTCCACAGGATAACTGCGCCCTTCAGACGTAATCACAGGGGCGTCCCCTAGAAGGGCCGCAACAGGGGCCGCGTCAAGCGTTGCGGACATAACAATAAGGTTGAGATCCTCGCGCAGGGCAGTGCGACACTCGATACACAGCGCAAGGCCAAGATCTGCATTGAGGGAGCGTTCATGAAATTCGTCAAAGATAACGGTGCTGATGCCCGCGAGTTCGGGATCGGTTTGGATCATGCGAGTGAGAATGCCCTCGGTGACGACTTCAATCCGCGTGTTGGGGCCGGATTTGCGCGCACCGCGCATCGCGTATCCCACCGTTTCACCGACCATTTCCCCAAGCTGACTGGCAAGCCGCTCCGCCGCTGCACGCGCTGCTAAACGACGGGGTTCGAGCATGATAATTTTGCCGCGTGCTAGCCGCGCCTCCAAAATTGCCAAAGGCACTCGCGTGGTTTTGCCTGCACCGGGGGGCGCTTGCAGGACCGCGATGCCATGGGACTTGAGGGCACTCAGGAACTCAGGAAGGACAGCATCAATGGGCAATTTGGTTTGCATGTTTCATCTATCGTTCAAAGTGTGGGGCTAGACAACGCCTGCGTGCTCGTTGAAAAAAGGCCAATCAATTTTCGGAAGGTCCCAGTATGGATATTCACGCGCTTGCACAGTCTGTCCAGTTAGGTGAAAGACGGGCTTTGGCGCGCGCGATCACGCTGGTTGAGAGTGCGCGTGCAGATCATCGTGCGCAAGCGGCCGAACTGCTGGAACTGCTATCGCTGAGCGGACGACAAGCCCTGCGTATCGGTCTGTCTGGAACGCCGGGTGTCGGTAAATCGACCTTCATCGAAAGCTTCGGGATGAGCTTGATCGCACAGGGTATGCGTGTGGCTGTGCTTGCGGTTGATCCCAGTTCGACCCGTTCGGGCGGGTCCATCCTTGGGGACAAGACTCGCATGGATCGTTTGTCGCGTGTGCCTGAAGCGTTTATTCGACCTTCCCCCTCTCAAACGCATTTGGGTGGTGTTGCGCGCCGGTCACGCGAGGCGGTGGCCGTGTGTGAGGCGGCTGGGTTCGATGTAGTCTTGATCGAAACTGTTGGGGTTGGTCAGTCTGAAACGATGGTGGCGCAAATGGCGGATTTGTTTGTGCTTTTACTGGCCCCAGCAGGTGGGGACGAGTTGCAGGGCGTGAAACGCGGCATCATGGAAATGGCAGATCTGATCTTGATCAATAAGGCGGACGGCGATTTGAAACCTGCGGCCACGCGCACGATGGCGGATTATGCGGGGGCTTTGCGGCTTCTTCGCAAGCGCGCGCAAGATCCAGAGGATTTCCCCAAAGCATTGGCAGTGTCCGCCTTGGAAGAGAACGGATTGCAAACTGCATGGGATGAAATGAGCGCATTGATCGCATGGCGTCGCAAACACAGCTTCTTTGATCGCGCGCGCGCGGAACAAGCACGTTTCTGGTTTGAAGAGGACGTGCGCCAAGCCCTGCTTGCGCGGCTCACCAAGGTTGGACCACTGCGCGATACGATGTCGGATTTGAGCGATGCGGTTGCGCGCGGAGATATGACACCCGCCTTGGCCGCGAAACAGATGCAGGACTTGCTGTTTCGTTAAGTGAGCTTGCGCGCATCCCGTGCGATTAGGGCGACATACCCTGCAATCATATCGTTGTTCTTGGGGTTTGACGCATTCCCATCCAGCGCGCGTTTCAGCACGCCCTGCACAATCGCGAGAAAGCGAAAGTAGGAAAACACCAGATAAAAGTTCAAATTATCAAGGACTCGCGTGCCTCGTCTGTCGCAGTATTTCGCCACGCATTCTTCTTCCGTCGGAAGCCCTATTGCCGCGCGATCCATGCCCGCGAGACCCTTGAACTCTGCCGCATTCGGCAAATACCAGTGCATGCATTGATAGGCAAGATCGGCGAGGGGGTGGTCAAGCGTGCTCAGCTCCCAATTAAGCAACGCGAGGATCTGGGGGCTGTCTTTCGCGTAGATCATATTGTCGATGCGGTAATCGCCATGCACAATTGCGCTAGCCCCGTCATCGTCGGGCATATTGGGGGTTAGCCAGTCCATCACGTAATCCGCATCGTCGAGGGTTTGGGTTTCTGCCGCTTTGTATTGCCGGCCCCACCGCGATACTTGTCGCTCAAAATGAGTGCCAGGTTTGCCGTAATCGCTAAGCTAGATGTCCGTAGGATCAACCGAATTCACGGTCAACCACATGGGCCAATTTCAACAATTTCCCAGGTGGTTTCGCGCGCAGCACATATTTCGTCGTACCCGAGCTAAGCAAATATGTTGGATTGGACTGACCATCTGAAACCTTTTTAATGCTCTCTAGAGGTCCAAAATCTCCCAGATGCTCTTGCAAATAGCGTTGTAGGTCGTCGTGATCATAAGTGTGCAACGCGTTACGTTCCGTCAGTGGGCATGGACAAGCTTTCCATTAGTAAGCAACCCTTTCGCCAAACCCACTACTGATATTTTGCGAAAGGACGCCGCCGATATGAGCATGAACTTAGGCTTGAACGAGGTGCATGCACCGCTTTTGCAGCGCGTGCGCGAAATGATTCGTGATGAGGTGATGCCGCTCGAAGACGAATATCACGCGGAGATCAGCAAGGAAGATCGTTGGACTTACACGGCGCGGCAAGCGGAGATCCTTGAAGGATTGAAGGCCAAAGCAAAGGCTGCGGGTCTTTGGAATTTCTGGCTAACGGATAGTGAGCGCGGGTTTGGCCTATCCACAGTAGACTATGCTTATTTCGCCGAAGAAATGGGCCGCACCCCGCTTGGGGCAGAGGTGTTCAATTGCTCTGCGCCCGATACGGGCAACATGGAAGTCTTTGAACGCTATGGCACGGATGCGCTGCGCGAGCAGTGGTTAACTCCCTTGTTGGAAGGTGAGATCCGCTCCGCTTATTTGATGACAGAGCCGGATGTTGCCAGTTCTGATGCGACCAACATTTCGCTGTCTTGCGTGCGCGATGGGAATGAGTACGTGTTGAACGGTGAAAAATGGTGGGCCAGCGGGGCAGGCGACCCGCGGTGTAAGGTCTACATCGTTATGGTAAATACGGGTGTGGCGGATGCACCCAAACACCAGCGTCATTCGATGATTGTTGTGGATGCCGAGAGTGCTGGTATCGAAGTGTTGCGCCCCATGCAGGTTTACGGCCACGATGATGCGCCGCACGGACATATGCATATTCGATTCACCGATGTGCGCGTGCCAGCTGAGAACCTGTTGCTGGGCGAAGGTCGTGGATTTGAAATTGCGCAGGGGCGGCTTGGACCTGGACGTATTCACCATTGCATGCGCTCTATCGGTCAAGCGGAATCAGCGCTGGAAATGATGTGCAAACGGTCCTTGGCCCGCGAAGCCTTTGGCAAGCCGCTTGCACAACTGGGCGCGAATTTCGATATCATCGCAGAGTGCCGCATGGAGATCGAACAAGCGCGTTTGATGTGTTTAAAAGCTGCTTGGATGATGGATAAGGGCGATGGGCGCGCCGCTGCGCCCTATATTTCGCAGATCAAAGTTGTGGCTCCGAATATGGCGCTAAAAGTGATTGACCAAGCGGTGCAAATGTTTGGCGCACAAGGGATTTCGCAGGACACTCCACTTGCGATGGCATGGACATGGCAGCGTGCGTTGCGCTTTGCGGATGGGCCGGATGCAGTGCATCGCCGTCAAGTTGCGCGGGCTGAGTTGAAAAAATACACACAAGAGCGCATGTAAGCCGTCTGAGGGGTGGTGAATCGCTTGACGCCTATCTGATATCACCCTAAGAGCGGCCAAGAGATTTATACGCGTATGCGAAAGCTGCGCCTAATTTTGCATGCTAGGGTTCGCTTAGCACCAAATGAACACGAGGATATGCCCATGTCGCGCCGTTGCGAATTGACCGGAAAAGGCCCGATGACGGGCAACAACGTAAGCCACGCGAAGAACCGCACACGCCGTCGGTTTTTGCCAAACTTGAATGATGTGACGCTTCAGTCCGAAATTTTGGGTCGCGGCATCAAGCTCAAGATCTGTGCTGCTGCATTGCGCACTGTTGACCACCGCGGTGGTTTGGATCAGTTCTTCGCTAAGTCCAAGGACAGCGAATTGTCTGACAGCGCGTTGAAAGTGAAAAAAGAAATCGCGAAAGCACAGGCAGCCGCCTAAACCTTTCGAGGCTTGTCGAATTTTTGCGCCCCGTTGCTCATGCTGCGGGGCGCTTCTTTTTGTCCGTTGAAGACCGTGTGCTGTCGCATTAAGTTTGGATTGATGAAGCGAATTTCTCATATCCTTAGTTTCAGCCTCGTGGCGCTGATTGTGCTGACTGCGCAAAGCGCAGCATTTGCGCGCACGATGACGGATGCGACTGGCCAAATGGTGATTTGCACCGGCACTGGACCAATGATGGTCTACGTGGATGAACAAGGTGAGCCGACTGGCGCGCCACAGATTTGTCCTGAGTATGCGTTGTCCCTTATTGTTGCTTTGACGCCGTCGGAAATCGATCCTTTATCTTCGGGTGCTTGGTTTAAAGAGCGGGCGGATGATCTTGCCCGGTCTCGCGTGATTTTGAAGTTTGGTACCCCAAGCGCGCGGGACCCTCCTGACTTGAATTGATTAAAATTTTTCTTTCGTAATCAAATCAGTAAAGGAGAGACGCGATGTCTTTTACCACTAAACTCATTGCCGCACTTGCGGTCACCACCTTCGCCATCCCCGCGTTTGCGGACAGCATTATGATCAAAGACGCCTATGTGCGCACGGCTATGAAGGGGGCGAAATCAGGCGCGGCCTTCATGCAGATCATGAACCATTCGGACACTGACGACCGCTTGGTTTCTGCCGCGTCGGAAGTGGCAAAAAAAGTTGAACTGCATACGCACATGGATATGGGCGAAGGTGTAATGAAGATGATGCACGTTGAAGAGGGGTTTGTGATCCCTGCAGGTGGCATGCACGGTCTGTCACGGGGTGGCGATCATGTGATGTTCATGGGATTGACCAAAGACATGATCCAAGGTGAGAGCGTTGAGGTCACGTTGACGTTCGAGCAGGCCGGAAACATGGTAGTGCAGATCCCCGTTGATCTTGAGCGTCAGGATCATGGCGCAATGAAGCATGGAAATATGGATCATTAAGCGGTGAGGGGGCTTTGCCCCCGCGCCTTTGGCGCTCCCCCAAAGTTTATTTGGAAGGATGAAGCGGAGCGTTTTACTTTAGGGGAGCGAAATGAGCGACGACCTTCCAATTCTATACTCGTTTCGTCGATGCCCTTATGCAATTCGCGCGCGCTTGGCGGTGGCGACGTCCGGCGTGCGTGTCGAGTTTCGAGAAATTAGCTTGAAAGAGAAACACCCTGCGTTTTTGCAAGTTTCCAGCAGCGGCACCGTGCCGTGTTTGGTGGCCGATGGTGGCGTTATCGATGAGAGCCTCGATATTATGATTTGGGCCTTAACGCGCAATGACCCGCAGGGCTGGTTGGATATGCCAGAGGTGGGTTGGCGTTTGATCGAGCAGTTCGATGGGCCGTTTAAAGACGCATTGGATCGCACAAAATACGCTGTGCGACATCCTGAACTGGACCCTTTAGAGCAACGCGCGATAGCACATCGCCAACTAAGTGATTTGAATGCTTCGATTGGGGAATGGGTGTTTGATCGACCAACCCTTGCAGATTTTGCGATTTTACCCTTCGTGCGCCAATTTGCTTTCATCGACAAAACGCTTTTTGATGCGCAGCCATGGGATCGGTTGCAAGCATGGCTCGCGCGCTTTTTAAGCTCGTCTGCGTTTCAGGATGTCATGGGTAAACACGCGTTCTGGCAAACAGACGACGTGGCGATCTATTTTCCTTAATCCTAAGAGCACATCTGTTTTGCGCGTTCGCCGAACTTTTTGTAGCGCTTCCAAAACGTCTCGTGACTAGAGCGATCTGATTGACGGATCTCCTGACTGCGATGCGGGTCTTTAAAGAAGGATGCGGCCATGCGCTGGTCAGAGGAACTGAGGGTCTTGCGCGCCGCTCTTTGGATGCACACGCATAACCTGCGATTCGCGGCTTTGCGATCTGATTTCATGCAAGCGCGGGTGATCGTGCCAGCGTCAAGTGGAGCGGGAACCACAGGGGCTATTACGCCCGCCAAAGCGAGCGACAAAATGATATGTTTCATGGCCTTTGCCTCTTTTCCGGCATGTGCGCGGTTCTTTTGCCCGTTTTCTCACATGCCGATTACTCTCCTGTCTAACATAGCGCAAAAACAGTGAAGATTCAATTCACGTGCTTGCTACGCGAAGCTTTGCCAAATTTGGTAGATATGCGTGGCGCATTCGCCACCTTGACCAAGCCGCAAAACCAACTCATATCCCACTCATGACAGAGCTGAACAAAATCCGTAATTTCTCCATCGTGGCGCATATTGACCACGGGAAATCCACCTTGGCTGATCGCCTCATTCAAGAGACGGGGACGGTGAAGGACCGCGACATGCAAGAGCAAATGCTCGACAGCATGGATATTGAACGCGAACGCGGGATTACCATTAAGGCGAACACGGTTCGGATCGACTACAAGGCAGATGATGGTGAAGATTATGTGCTTAATCTGATCGACACACCTGGTCACGTGGATTTTGCTTATGAAGTGTCACGGTCGATGCGCGCGGTAGAGGGATCTTTGCTTGTCGTTGATAGCTCGCAAGGGGTGGAAGCGCAGACCTTGGCGAACGTCTATCATGCGATGGACGCGGATCATGAGATTGTCTCGATCCTTAACAAGATCGATTTGCCCGCCTCTGATTGTGACCGCGTGGCGGAGCAGATAGAAGATGTAATTGGCCTTGATGCGACAGATGCTATTCAGGTGTCTGCGAAAACGGGACAAGGCATTCGCGAGACGTTGGAAGCAATTGTTACGCGCCTTCCGGCACCCGTTGGCGAGCGCGATGCGCCGCTAAAGGCGATGCTGGTAGACAGTTGGTACGACGCATATCTGGGCGTGATCGTTCTGGTGCGCATCATTGATGGCGTGCTGAAAAAGGGCGAGCGGATCAAGATGCTCTCCAATAGTTCTGTGCATCATGTGGATCGCATCGGTGTGTTTAAACCGCAGCGTGAAGAGATTGCAGAGCTTGGACCAGGCGAGATGGGTTTTTTAACCGCTTCGATCAAGCAAGTGCGCGACACGCGTGTGGGTGACACGATCACGCATGAGAAAAAGGGCACAGACGAAGCTTTGCCAGGCTTTAAACCTGCGCAGCCTGTTGTGTTCTGTGGGTTGTTCCCTGTGGACAGTGCTGAGTTCGAAGATTTGCGCGATGCGATCGATAAGCTTGCGCTCAACGATGCGAGCTTCTCTTTCGAGATGGAAACATCCGCAGCACTTGGTTTTGGTTTTCGTTGTGGCTTCCTTGGCCTGCTGCACCTTGAGGTCATTCGTGACCGAATCGAGCGTGAGTATAATATCGAGCTGATAACGACCGCGCCGTCGGTGATTTATCATATTCATATGAAAGATGGCACGATGCAGGAGCTTCACAACCCTGCGGATATGCCTGATTTGACCTTCGTGGATCACATGCAGGAGCCACGCATCAAGGCGACGATCTTGGTGCCAGATGAGTATTTGGGCGATGTGTTGAAGCTGTGCCAAGACCGTCGTGGCATTCAGGAAGATCTGACCTATGCGGGCACGCGCGCGATGGTGGTATATGATTTGCCTTTGAACGAAGTGGTGTTTGATTTCTATGATCGTTTGAAATCTGTGACCAAAGGCTATGCCTCGTTTGACTATCAAATGACGGGCTATCGTCAGGATCATCTGGTGAAAATGTCGATCCTCGTGAATGATGAGCCTGTAGATGCGCTTTCAACCATGGTGCACCGTGATCGTGCAGAGATGCGCGGACGGGCGATGGTTGAAAAGCTGAAAGACTTGATCCCGCGCCATATGTTCAAGATCCCTATTCAGGCGGCGATTGGCGGAAAAGTCATTGCGCGGGAGACTTTGTCTGCGATGCGTAAGGACGTAACCGCTAAGTGTTACGGTGGTGACGCGACGCGTAAGAAGAAGCTGCTTGAAAAGCAAAAAGCGGGTAAGAAGAAGATGCGCCAATTCGGCAAGGTCGATATCCCACAAGAAGCGTTTATCTCTGCGCTTAAGATGGATAGCTGATTTCGCGCGCGCTTGATTTGATCAGGCATGTTTGATTAGGGTTGAAGTCCTCACGGGAGGACTATCAACGTAAACAGTGTTTGGAATGGCGATTGCAATATCGCTTAGAGCAGGAACTTTGTTTGCTGAAGGAATCGTACATAAGGTTGCGGTTCAGGTGAACGAGAACGACCTAGCGGTTATGAATATTGCCCTCAACAGTGTGCAGAACTTGACGAACTACTATCATTCGTCAGGGGATACCGTTGAAGTTGAGGTGGTGACATAGGGTCTGGGCTTGAACATGCCGATTGATGGTAGATCACCAGTTGCAGATAATATCGCTACAATGTCATTAGAAATGGACAATCTGAGCTTTGCAGCTTTTGGTAACACGCGTCGAAAGTTGTCTGCAAAGAAGGGTGAAGATATCGCTCTGCTTGACGAAGCCAATACGTTGCCTTCGGGTCTCGTACGGTTGATCGAACTTCAAGAATATGGCTTTGCCTACGTGAAGCCATAGGTTGTTAGGTAAGGTGCGTGGTATCACGCACAAAACACTGGCGCGCGTCGTAACTTCGCAAATGATGTGTATTCCCAATGTTCGGGTTTGCTCACGAATCCGTGCCGCACCGGGTCCAGCCAACAATGCTCCATATGCGAATCGTAGTCGGCCTTTGAGCGGATATGATGTTCCCAAAACCGTCGGTTCCAAATGCCGCGCCCTTGGCGTTTAGTGTCGCTCGCGCGTAGCGGTACTTTCGCCAGTTTGCGCGAGAACCGAGATTTGATAATCCGCCATCGAGTAGAGTAATCACAATCACCTTCCGGCAAGGTCCATATGCAATGCATGTGATCGGGCAGAACCACCCAAGCATTCACGGTAACGGGCCGTTCACGAAGTGTGCGCGCGACTGCGCTGCGCAACAGGTGAATTTCGCGCAAGAGCGTATCAGAGCCTTGGAGGCGTAGGCCTACAGTGAAGAAGACCGTCGCACCGCGAATGTGGGGGCGTGTATAATTAGACATGCGCGCTTTGTGGAAGATCATGTTTAAGAACTGATGAATCCCAGCAAGGTGCATGATATCACGCATCGTCATTTACCTGTTACATTCGAGTTCTAAAGGAGTTCTCATGACAACATATGCAATAAATGGCCTTGGCCGAATCGGAAAACTCGCTCTGCGGCCGCTTGTTGAAAGTGGCGCTAAAATCGCCTTTCTCAATGACGCTGTGGGCGATCCAGAAATGCATGCGCATCTACTGGAGTTTGATACTGTTCATGGGCGCTGGGATGCTGAATTCAGCTATGATGACGATACGATAAGCATCAACGGAACAACGCTTCCGCTTTGCAATACGCGAAATCTTGAAGAGCTGCCGCTAAACGGTGTCGACGTTGTGATCGATTGCACAGGCGCGTTTAAGACCGAAGCGAAGCTCGCACCCTACTTCAAAGCAGGTGTGAAGAAAGTTGTCGTCTCTGCCCCTGTCAAAGACGGAAATGCGGCGAACATCGTTTATGGCGTCAACAACCACGATTACGATGCAAGCACGCAAAACATCATTACGGCGGCGTCTTGCACAACGAATTGCCTCGCGCCCGTGGTGAAAGTGATCCATGAAAACCTAGGGATCAAACATGGCTCAATCACTTCGATCCATGATGTCACCAACACACAAACAATCGTGGATCGTCCCGCCAAGGATTTGCGGCGTGCGCGGTCTGCTTTGAATTCCTTGATCCCCACGACAACGGGCTCAGCCACGGCGATCACGCTGATCTATCCTGAGTTGACGGGCAAACTGAACGGCCACGCAGTACGCGTGCCCTTGCTGAATGCGTCCATCACCGACTGCGTTTTTGAAGTGGAGCGCGCAACGAGCGAAGCCGAAGTGAACGCGCTGTTCAAAGCCGTCTCAGAGGGGGAGCTGGCAGGCATTCTGGGATATGAAACCCGTCCGTTGGTGTCTGCCGATTACGTGAACGATCCGCGCAGCACGATCATTGACGCGCCCTCTACCATGGTCGTGAACGGTACACAGGTTAAAGTCTACGCATGGTATGACAATGAATGGGGTTATGCGAACCGTCTCATTGATATCGCGCGTATGGTTGGCGAGGCGTTGTGACACGGCCAATAGGCTTTGCAGCCTATCTAGTCGTCACCGCAGCCTATTGGGCTTTCATGCTGACAGACGGTGCCCTGCGGATGCTGGTTTTGCTGCATTTTCATGGGCTTGGTTTCTCGTCTGTCCAACTCGCCTATCTCTTTGTGCTCTATGAAGTTGCGGGGATGGTAACCAATCTTTGTGCGGGCTGGCTGGCTGTGCGTTTCGGTTTAACCACAACGCTTTATGCAGGCCTTGGTTTGCAGATTGTTGCGCTATTAGCGTTAACGCAACTCGACCCGAGTTGGAGCATTGCTGTCTCGGTTGCCTTCGTGATGTGCGCGCAAGGCGTGTCTGGCATCGCCAAAGATCTCACCAAGATGAGCAGTAAATCTGCGGTAAAATTGCTCGCCCCGTCTGAGGATAGCACGCTTTTCCAGTGGGTAGCTGTGCTGACCGGATCAAAGAATGCGATCAAAGGTTTGGGTTTCTTTTTGGGTGGCGCTTTGCTGGCGGTGTTTGGATTTGAAGGGGCTGTTCTTGGAATGGCCTGTGCGCTTGGTTTTCTCCTCACGCTGGTCGTGTGGCGCATGCCGCCTGGGCTGCCGTCTGGGATGAAGGGTGCAAAGTTCAGCGCGGTCTTTTCTACAAGCGAGGCGGTGAATTGGCTAAGTCTCGCTCGGGTTTTTCTGTTTTCGGCCCGAGATGTATGGTTCGTCGTAGGCGTCCCACTTTACTTCTATGGCGTATGGTCTGACGGGTCAGATGCGGGCAACAAAGCGGCCTTCTTTATGATTGGCAGTTTCATGGCGCTTTGGGTGATTGGTTATGGCATAGTGCAAGGGAGCGCGCCGAAAATTCTTGCGCGCTTGCCTGTGCAAAGCGCTTTTGCATTGGCAATGCTCTTGGCGTTCGTGCCCTTAATTTTGGCGATCGTGCTTTGGTTGAGCAGTAGCGCAGTTACGCCTCTCGTGGTCATCGGCTTGTTTGTATTCGGGTTTGGCTTCGCGTTGAATTCTGCGCTGCATTCCTTTTTGATCTTAAGTTTCAGCACGGACGCGCGCGTCAGCATGGATGTGGGTTTTTATTATATGGCCAACGCGGCGGGGCGATTGCTCGGAACGCTCTTGTCTGGGGTCGCGTATCAAGCAGGCGGCTTAGAGCTATGCCTTTTGATCGCGTCGCTGATGTTGTTTTTGAGTGCTGCTGTTGCGCGTCGATTGCCACAGTCGGGCGTCGCTTAAGAAGGGGCGCTGCCCCCGTCTCAGCAAGCTGAGTCTCCCCCGAGGTATTTTAGGACCAAAAAAGCGGGGCCGCGCGTGACAAGTTGTGCGCGGCCCTGAGTTGTTTAGCCGATGATCGCGTTGAGCGTCTCGGAGGGGCGCATAATGGTTGCGGTTTTGGCCGCATCGCCGTGATAGTAGCCGCCGAGCTCTACTGCTGGGCCTTGGGCGTTTGCGAGTTCTGACAGAATTGCCGTCTCACTTTCTGCTAGTGCCGACGCGATGGGGGCGAAATGTGCGGCGAGATCGGCATCGCTGTTTTGTGCAGACAAGGCTTCGGCCCAGTAGCGTGCGAACCAGTAGTGGCTGTCGCGGTTGTCAGGCTCACCCACCTTGCGGGAAGGCGAGCGATTGTCGTCAAGGATGCCTTGCGTTGCCGCATCGACCGCTTGGCCCAGAACGCGCGCCTTTTCGTTGGAGCGTGCATCAGCGAGGAACTGAAGGCTCTCTCCGAGCGCACAGAATTCGCCGAGGCTATCCCAACGCAAATGGTTCTCTTCCATAAGCTGTTGCACGTGCTTGGGTGCAGAGCCACCAGCGCCTGTTTCAAAGAGGCCGCCACCCTGCATCAGTTTCACGATGGAAAGCATCTTGGCGGAGGTCGCGAGTTCCAAGATCGGGAAGAGGTCAGTGAGGTAGTCGCGCAGCACGTTGCCTGTGATCGCGATGGAATTCTTACCCTTCGTAATTGTCTCGAGAGACGCGCGTGTCGCTTCGCGTGGGGCCATGATCTGGAACTTGTCTGCAACGCCTTGTGCTTTAAGAATCGTTTTAACATAGGCGATCAGTTCCGCGTCATGTGCGCGGTTCGCGTCGAGCCAGAAAATCGCTTCACAGCCTTCCGCCTTTTGACGAGAGATCGCAAGGTTCACCCAATCTTCAATCGGGGCTTTACGCGCGGAGGCGGAGCGCCAGATATCCTGCGCCTCGACCTTGTGTTCATGCAGAACGGTGCCATCATCGAGGATCATCTTGACTGTGCCTGCCGTTGGCATTTCGAAAGTTGTCGGGTGCGAACCGTATTCTTCCGCCTTTTGGGCCATTAGGCCGATGTTTTGCACGGTACCTGCGGTCGCCGGGTTCAGCGCGCCGTTTTCTTTGAAGAACTTAATGGATTCATCATAGACAGGTGCGTAGGAGTTGTCTGGAATAACGCAGTTTGCATCAGCTTCGGCACCATCAGGGCCCCAACCTTTACCACCAGCACGGATAAGCGCAGGCATGGAGGCGTCGATGATCACGTCAGAAGGCACATGAAGGTTGGTGATGCCTTTGTCGCTGTCCACCATGTACATAGGGGGGCGTTTGCTCATGCAGGCGTCAATTGCTGACATGATCTCTGGCTGGTCTTTCACGCGCTCTAAGAGATCTCCAAGACCGGAGTTTGGGTTCACGCCGAGGTCTGCCATTTCAGCGCCGAATATATTAAAGACGGGGGCAAGGAAGACCTTGACCGCGTGGCCGAAGATGATCGGGTCTGAGACCTTCATCATTGTCGCTTTCATGTGTAGCGAGAAGAGCGTGCCGTCTTCTTTCGTGCTTGCGATTTCTTCTGCGAGAAAGGCATCAAGCGCGGCTGCGCTCATGAATGTGGCGTCAACGACTGTGCCTGCGGGGTAACTAAGACCCTCTTTCAACACGGTTTCGCCTGTAGCTGTTTCGAGAATGATTTTCGCTGAGGCTGCTTTGATGAGGGTTACGGATGTCTCGTTGGAGAAGAAATCGCCACCGGTCATGGAGGACACGCGCGTTTTGCTGTGGGCAGTCCATTTACCCATGCGGTGCGGGTTGTTCTGAGCGTAGCTTTTTACCGCTTTCGCTGCACGACGATCAGAGTTGCCTTCGCGCAGAACCGGGTTCACAGCAGAGCCTTTGATTGCGTCAAACTTCGCGCGGATCTCTTTTTCAGCGTCCGTCTTGGGTGTTTCCGGGTAGTCGGGAAGTGCGAAGCCTTGCGATTGAAGTTCTTTCACTGCCGCGACCAATTGGGGCACGGAAGCCGAGATATTGGGGAGTTTGATCACGTTCGCTTCTGGCGTTTTGACCAAACGACCAAGCTCTGCCAGATCATCAGATTGGCGCTGATCTTCTTTCAGATGCTCGGGGAAGGTCGCCAGAATGCGACCTGCGAGAGAGATGTCTTTTGTGCCCACAGACACGCCCGCGGCGGCGGCGAATTTCTGAATGATTGGCAAGAACGACGCGGAGGCCAATTCGGGTGCTTCATCGACTTTTGTGTAGATAATATCGGACATCTGGAAACCTCTTTAAGATGGTGTTGAGGTGTCCTTAGTGGATCATCTGGGAGTCGTCTACAGTATACCGTGGTATGCGGTGTCGCAGTTTGCAGCTTAAATGATCGCTTTTTCTTCAAATGCACGCCCTTCTGCTATGCGTTCGAACCCGAAAGGCGCCATGTCGAGCGTTCGGTAGCTGCCATAGGTCAACCATTCTGCCGTCGCGCGGCCCATTGCAGGGCTTTGTTGTAAGCCGTGGCCGGAAAATCCATTGAGGAAGATGAAGTTCGTAATCTCTGGATGGGCACCAAGAACTGCGTTTTGATCCAGCGTGTTGTAGGCGTAGTGACCTGCCCATTCGGTGACGACTTTGATCGCCTCGAACTGGGGGATGCGAGTCGCAATGATTGGCCACACGTGATTTTCCCAGCGGGCATGATCCATGTTGAAGTCGCTTGGATCGACCGCGACATCGTCTTCAAGATCAGGGGGGCTACCGGCGAGATAGGTCTTTGGGCCATCTTGGCGGAAATGCACACCTGAAGGGTCAATCGTCAGCGGTAGGTCCTGATCAAGCGGTTGTTCGGCGCTGAAAATCCAGGTGAAGCGTTTACGCGGCTCAACGGGCAATGCGATTCCTGCCATTTTTGCGGTCAGGGCCCCACGTGGACCAGAGGCGTTGACGACCTGACCCGCGCCAATCACTTCACCGCTTTCAAGCGTTACAGAGCACACCTTGCTCCCTTGCACATCCATCGCAACCACGCGGTTCGTGACATAGTCCACGCCGCGATCCTTGGCGGAGCGACGCCACCAATCAAAGACCGTGCCGCCATCCCAATAGCCCTCATCCTTGAGGTTGATAGAGCCTAGTTTTATGTCATAGACATCGTAAAACGGATAGCGCGCCTTGATCTCTTCTGCGTTCAAAAGCTGGGTTTCCGCACCCATCTCAAGCTGCACCTTTTGATTTTCGCGCAGTGTGTCGGCGAAACTGTCAGTGTCTGCGAGATACATGTAGCCATAGTTCTGGATATCCAGTTCCGGCACGCGCGTATCGTTGCCCATGTAGCCACGCAGGTTCTTGACGAAATCAGCCGCAAACTGGCTGATTTGTACATTCAGCTTATTGGAAAACTGCTGACGCATGCAGGAATTTGTGTGCGCGGTAGAACAATTAGCGTAGCTTCTGTCCATCTCAACGACCAGCACAGAGCCGTCGAAATCGGGATTGTCAGTGAGGAACCAAGCCGCCGAGGACCCCATCATTGCACCACCGATGATCACGACATCGTAGTGGGTTTTGTCCGGGGTGTTCATTGCGTTCTCTCGACAGGGCCGCCTTGAGTAGCCCAAGTGGAGAAGCCTTCGCGCAGGTGCGCCGCGTCAAAACCCATGTTTTGCAGGGTTTGAACCGTGAGGGCAGAGCGCCAGCCAGAAGCGCAATGAAAGACGAACTGTTTGTCTTCGCCAAATATTGGTTTGAAATAGGGGCTGTCCGGGTCAATCCAGAATTCGATCATCCCGCGTGGCGCATGAAAACTGCCGGGGATAAAGCCGCTGCGCTGGCGTTCGCGTACGTCACGGATATCAACAACGACGAGGTTCGGATCCTCCAGTATCGCAATTAGGTCTGGCGTTTCAATCTCACGAATATCTGCGCGCGCGGCGGCGACCATGTCTGCCGCTGATGTTTTGAGCTTTGCCACCACAATCTCCTAAATAATCCCAGCTTTAGAAAGCGCTTCAATGCGGGCGCTGTCTATCCCTAATTCTTCCAGTATGGCGCGGCTGTGTTCGCCCAATGCTGGAATGGCGTCCATGCGCGGCTCTGCTCCGATGCCGCCGGGGGGCAAAAGCGCTGGCATGGGGCCGATGGGCGTGCTCACCTCGCGCCAACGATCCCGTGCGCGTATTTGTGGATGCGCCCAAAGTCCCGCCATATCGTTCATTCGCGCATTGGCGATGCCGGCGGCGGTAAGTCGCACGATGACCTCTTCAGCGTTCCACTCGGAAAAGGCGGCCATGATGATTGCTGTCAGATCCAGCTTGTTGGCCGCGCGGGCATGATTGCTTTCGAAGCGCGGGTCGGTTTCAAGCGCTGGTGCGTCAAGGATGTCGCGACAAAACACCGCCCATTCGCGATCATTTTGCAGCCCAAACATCACCTCTTTCCCGTCGCCCGCCATGAAAGGGCCATAGGGGAATATTGTGGCATGAGCTGCCCCTGCGCGAGCGGGCGGTTCCGCGCCATCAGTGGCGTAATACATCGGGTAGCCGATCCATTCAGCTAGCGCTTCGAGCATGGAAATATTGATCTCAATGCCGAGGCCTGTCTTGCCGCGCTGCAAAAGTGCGGCGAGGATATTGGTGTAGGCATACATGCCTGCGGCTATATCAGCGACGGAAATGCCTGCCTTGCTGGGTTTTGCGTCTGTGCCTGTGATCGATAGGAATCCCGCTTCTGCTTGCACCAAAAGGTCATAGGCCTTGCGGTTGGTCTCAGGGCCGTCGGGACCGTAGCCAGAAATATTGCAGACGATCAGTTCGGAGTGGATCTCATGAAGCGTTTCAAAACCTAGCCCCATGCGATCTGCTGCACCGGGGGCAAGATTTTGCACCAGCACATCTGCGCCTTCGATCAATTTGCTGAGTACATCCATGCCTTCGGGCGATTTCAGATCAAGCGTCAGGCTTTCTTTGGAGCGGTTGGTCCAAACGAAATGCGAGGACATCCCACGCGCGCGCGTGTCGTAGCTGCGCGCAAAATCGCCCTTTCCCGGGCGTTCAATCTTGATAACGCGCGCGCCTAGATCGGCCAGTTGACGTGTCGCAAACGGGGCTGCGATCGCATGTTCCAGCGCGATCACCTTGATACCATCGAGTGGCAACATCAAAACGACCTCGGCAGGCCCAACATATGTTCGGCTACATATGATAGGATCAGGTTGGTGGAGATTGGTGCGACTTGATAAAGTCGGGTTTCGCGGAATTTGCGCTCCACATCATATTCAGCGGCAAACCCGAAACCGCCATGGAACTGAATACAGGCGTTCGCTGCTTCCCAGCTGGCTTTGGCGGCAAGGTATTTGGCCATATTCGCCTGGGCCCCGCAGGGTTCGCCTGCGTCATACAGGCGACACGCTTCAAAACGCATGAGATTGGCGGCTTCGATCTCGATATGGGCCTCAGCTATGGGGAACTGAACCCCTTGGTTCTGACCGATAGGGCGGCCAAACACTTCACGCGACTTAGCATATTCCGTGACCTTTTCGGTGAACCAATAGCCATCACCAATGCATTCGGCGGCGATCAAAGCGCGCTCTGCATTCAGCCCATCAAGTATGTATTTGAAGCCCATCCCTTCCTCGCCAATCAGATTTTCTGCTGGGATTTCGAGGTTGTCAAAGAACAACTCATTGGTTTCGTGATTGACCATATTGGGGATCGGTTTGACCTCTAGCCCGTTGCCAATCGCGTTGCGTAAATCGACGATGAAGATTGACATGCCAAGAGATTTCTTCTTGACCTCGGCCAAGGGCGTTGTGCGCGCCAGCAGGATCATCAGATCAGAGTGCTGTACGCGCGAGATCCAGACCTTTTGCCCGTTGATCACGTATTTTTCGCCACGCTTTTCCGCTTTGGTTTTAATCTTGGTGGTGTCGGTGCCTGTTGTCGGCTCCGTCACACCCATGCTTTGTAAGCGCAGCTCGCCGGAGGCGATGCGCGGCAGGTATTTCTGTTTTTGCGCGTTCGATCCGTGGCGCAAAAGAGTGCCCATATTGTACATCTGTCCATGGCACGCGCCAGAATTGCCGCCCGAGCGATTAATCTCTTCCATGATCACGCTCGCTTCGGTCAGGCCAAGGCCGGAGCCGCCATATTCTTCCGGGATCAATGCGGCCATCCAACCAGCTTTGGTCAAGGCATCAACGAAGGCTTCGGGGTAGCTGCGGTCTTGGTCTATCTGGCGGTGATATTCGGGTGGAAACTCAGCGCAGAGCGCGCGTACGGCGTCGCGGATGTCTTGGTAGGCTTCGCTCATGTTTTGTCCTTGATCTGTGCTGTGCCTTGCATCGCCAATGCACCATCTTCCCGTGCGACCCAAAGCTCGATTTCACCATTGTTCGCACAAGTGCCATGGACAGAAAATTGCTGGGTATCAAACACAGGCGCAAGCGCGCGGAAGTTGAAATGCGTGACCTTTGCTGCTGGGTATTCACGGCGCAAAAGATCCAGCATCAAGGTTGCGAGCAAAGGGCCATGCACGACCAATCCGCCGTAGCCCTCTGTTCCGACGCAAAAGGGATGATCGTAGTGGATGCGGTGGCCATTGAAGGTAAGTGCGGAGTAGCGAAACAGGAGAACGGGCTCGGGCACGATTTTTCTGGAAAAATCACACGACGTCGGCGCATGTGGCGGCGTTGGTGTGGGGACGTTTGGATCTGGCAAAGCGCGATAAACGATGTCTTGCTCTTCGCGAATGCAATGTTTTTGATCCTCATAAACGTCATGGGTCACAGTGACGAATACCAAATCCCCGCTGCGCCCTGATTTATGTGTCACGCTTTTGACAGTGGAGCGCTTGTGCGCTGACCTACCAATCGTCACAGGGGCAAGAAACTCTAAACGGCTGCCTGCCCACATCCGTCTTGGCAAAGGCACGGGCGGCAGGAACCCACCCAGCGCCGCATGCCCATCATAGCCACTCTCACCCAACTTATGGATTGGTAGAAAATGTAACCAATGCCAGAGCGGGGGCAACGCATCGCCAATACGATACTCCTTATCGTCGCGATCTAGCGTTGCTGCCAGTGCATTTGCGGGAAATGCAGCGATCAGGTCATCTCGCGTCTCACCACGTCCTTGCCAATCTTGCAAATGTTTAATGTCGATCATCGCTTAACCTGCCACACGCCCTTTCAGCAGGTTGAGCAGACCGCCAAGCACAAAGCAAGTGGCAGCAACGCAAACGATTGTCGGACCCGTGGGGGTGTCGAAGATGTAAGCGGCTTGCAGGCCAGCCATAGCCGAGATCGCGCCGATGCCGGCGGCAATGAACGCCATACGTTCTGGTGTTCCTGCAAACGGACGCGCGGCTGCGGCTGGGATGATCAAGAGAGCGGCAATCAACAACACGCCGACGACTTTAATGGCGACGGCCACGACTACAGCGAGTGCAATAGTCAGAACCATCTGTTCACGGCGCGGATCAATACCTGCGGCATGTGCAAGATCGTTGCTGAGGGTCGCAGTCAACAGCGCGGACCAACGCCACCACAAAAGTAGCAGGACCAACAGCACACCGATCCAGACAATCAGCAAATCGAAACGTGATACTGCGAGGATGTCGCCAAAGAGATAAGCCATCAAGTCGATACGCACCCCTTGCAAAAACGACACTGCAACGAGGCCAATGGCCAGTGCGGAGTGCGCCATCACCCCGAGGAGCGTATCCATCGCATAGCCACGCCCAGAGAGCGTTGATACGGACCAGCCCATCAGTAGCGCGACGATCAGCACGCCCGCAAAGATTGAGGTGGAGAACGATAGAGCCAGCGCGATGCCTAGGATCGACGCGTGCGCCGTCGCTTCGCCGAAATATGCCATGCGCCGCCAAACTACGAAGCACCCCAATGGGGCTGCGGCAAGCGCTACACCAAGCCCAGCAAGGGCCGCGCGCACAAGAAAGCTGTCTAAGATGTCCATTATGCGTCCTCATGCTCGTGATCGTGCGCATGGTGATGGTGGTCGTGATCATGGCGATAAAGTGCCAAAGCTCCTTGGGTGCCCGAGCCAAACAGAGCGCGATATTCCGGTGCGGAGGCGACAACTTCGGGCGCACCCTCACAGCACACATGACCATTTAAACAGATCACGCGATCAGAGGCGGCCATCACAACATGCAACTCGTGGCTTACCATCATCACGGCGCAGCCTAGTGTTTCGCGCAAGCTCTCGATTTGGCGGTAGAAATCGGCAGATCCCGGTTGATCAAGCCCTTGCGTCGCCTCATCCAAGATTAACAACTCGGGTTTTCCAAGCAAGGCGCGGGCCAGTATAACCCGTTGAAATTGCCCGCCAGACAGATCGCTCATTTGGCGGCTCGCCAGCGCCCCTGAGCCTGCTTGCTCAAGTGCGTCTTTGGCAGCGGACGCGCTCACGCGCAAGGGGAGCGACAGAAACCGTGCGACGCTCATGGGAAGCGTTGGGTCGATATGTAGTTTTTGCGGGACATAGCCGATCCGAAGACCGTCTTTGCGTGTCAGCGTCCCACTTTTAAGCGGGGTGGCACCGATGAAAGCGCGCAAAAGCGTCGATTTGCCTGACCCGTTTGGCCCGACAATCGTAACAATTTCGCCTGCGTTGATGTCCAATGTCACGTTCTGTAAAATAATCGCGTTGCCATGATTGACGGAAATGTTTTTGGCGCTGATCAAGGTCATGTTGCGGGCCTTTCTGCGCAGTTTGGACAGACCCCCACGGCCTCTAACACCGCACGCTCAATTTGAAATCCAGCGATCTCCGCGCTTGATCCTAACTGTCCGCGCGCTGATTTGGTTTGTGCTTCTGCGACGCCATCGCACTTGCGGCAAATCAAAAAGGCTGGATCATGTACTTCACCGGGATGGGCGCAGGCCACAAAGGCGTTCAAACGTTCAATTTTGTGGGCAAACCCGTGTGTGACCAAAAAATCCAACGCGCGATAGGCAACTGGCGGCTGCGAGCCAAGCCCCTCTGAACGCAGTTTATCTAGTATGTCATAAGCCCCGAGTGCGCGATGTTCGTGCAACAGGATTTCAAGCACGCGACGACGCACAGGCGTCAGTTGCAAACCTTCTTTGGCGCAATGTGCTTCGATCTGCGCCATATTGTCAGTGATGCAATGGGTGTGGTCGTGGCTTGAAAATCCAATGGGGTCCATCTACGCGCTTTCGCTAAGTAAGAAACTGGCTTGACGTTAAGTGTTATATTATAACATATGACGAAAAACAGCAACCGGATATGCTATAAACATGACAAGATCAATCGCGATTGCCGCCGCACTCTTATGTTCCACTGCCGCTTACGCAGAAGCGCCGCGCGTTGTCGCGGATATTGCGCCGCTGCATTCCCTCGTTGCCAAGGTTATGGGGGATGTTGCGCAGCCGAAATTATTGATTGAGCCAACAGCATCACCGCATTCCTACGCACTGCGCCCGTCCCAAGCCGTTGCGCTGGAAGAGGCGGATATCGTGTTTTTCACCAGCGATGGCCTGACCCCTTGGATCACCACGCCACTTGAGACGTTAGCGAGTGATGCGCTTGTGTTCGAAGTTATGGCGGATGAGGCGAACGTACATTTCGAATATCGCGATTCGGGCGGCGATCATGATCACGGTCACGGCCATGAAGACGATCACAGCGACGACCACGCAGATGATCATAAAGAAGATCACGACGAAAACCACTCGGATACCCACGACGATGACCACAAGGACGACCATGCAGATGATCATGTGGATGGTCATGGCGACGGTCACGAGGGTCACAGTGACGAAGGGCTAGATCCGCACGGTTGGCTCGATCCTGAGAATGCGAAAATCTGGTTGGTTCAGATCGCTGAAGCGCTCGCCAAGCAAGACCCAGAGAATGCGGCCAAGTACCAAGCGAATGCGCAAGCAGCTCTGGTGGAGCTAACCGCGTTGATGGTCAAGCTGAACGCACAATTGGAGCCGGTAAAGGGGAATCCTTACCTCGTTCTTCATGATGCGTTTCAGTATTTTGATCGCCGTTTTGAACTTGAATTCGCAGGTTCTATTGCGCTTGGCGATGCAAGTGCCCCAAGCCCCGCGCGTATTGTCAAAGCTCAAGAGATCCTGGAGGAAAGCAATGCGGCTTGCGTCTTCACGGAACCACAGCAAAGCGACAAGCTTGTTAAAGTGGTGATCGGGGGAACCGACGTCAAAATAGGAGAGCTTGATGCAACGGGGGCCAGACTTTTGCCCGGCCCCGATCTCTACACGTCGCTGCTGCAAGGTCTCGCAGACAGCTTTGCGATTTGCTCTAAAGGTTAACCCGCGATCATTTCGGATTGGCGCACAATAACCTCGGCCTGCTTAATGGATGCAATATCTACCAAGCGGCCCTTGTAAACAGTCGCGCCTTCGCCATTGGCTTTCGCGGTTTCCATCGCTGCTAGGATATCGCGTGCCTCTGCGACGGCCTCTGCGGAGGGGGTGAATACCTCGTTGGCGAGCGTGATCTGCTTGGGATGGATCGCCCATTTGCCAACCATACCAAGCGTCGCAGAGCGGTACGCTTGCGCTTTAAAGCCTTCGTCATCTGAGAAGTCGCCGAAAGGACCGTCAACTGGCAATACGCCATGGGTGCGACACGCCGCGACTATTGCTGCTTGCGCCCAATGCCATGGATCAGACCAGTGCTTTTCACCGCCGCGTATCATGTAGTAGTTTTCCTGTGTGCCACCGATACCCGTCGTCGCCATACCCATAGACGCGGCGAAATCTGCTGCACCAAGGCTCATCGCTTGCAAACGCGGAGAGGCGGCTGCGATCTCTTCGACATGCGCGATGCCAGCTGCGCTTTCGATGATAACTTCGAAAGAGATCGGCTTGCTGCGCCCTTTTGCAGTTTCAATCGCAGTGACCAAAGCATCGACCGCATAGATGTCTGCGGCGCACCCAACCTTTGGGATCATAATCTGGTCAAGGCGATCGCCCGCTTGTTCCAGCAGGTCCACAACATCGCGGTACCAATATGGTGTGTCGAGACCGTTGATACGTACAGAAAGGGTTTTGTTGCCCCAATCGATATCACTGATGGCCTTGATGATATTCTTGCGTGCGCTGTCTTTGTCAGACGGAGCGACGGAATCCTCAAGGTCTAGATTGATGACGTCCGCGGCACTAGCGGCCATCTTCTCAAAGATCGCAGGGCGAGAACCGGGCCCAAAGAGTTGGCAACGATTGGGACGGGCGACTGGCGTAGGTTGAATGCGGAAGCTCATGGCGATTCTTTCGGGTAATTAAATTACGTTTTTCTCGCCTGATTTGTTATTTCGTTGCTATGGTTGGCGCAAGCGGATTTTCTGCGACTGCACTGTGCTTGCTGCGTTGCAGAGATGCGCAGATTCTTTGCGCTACAGTTTGTCTAAATCGAACTTTCTTCGCAATAAAGATGTTTTATCGCAGGATAATTTGAAAATGGCTCATATTGGCGATGTTAAAGAAAGAAAATCGCGCGCGAAACGCTGCAAAACAGGCGCAACATTTGATTCTAGGGAGAGCATCATGATCGAAACACCTTATCTTCTGTTTTTGGGCGACGCACCGGACCAATTGGCGGCAAAAGTCGCCATTGGTATCAGAGACTGGCGTCCTGAGAACTCTGTCGGTCAGTTGAGCTTGCCCGGCTGTGGCGCAGACCTTGGTCTTACCGAAATGACCTTGCAAGAGGCGAAAGCAGCAGGTGCCAAGACATTGGTGATTGGCGTGGCCAACCGTGGTGGAATCATCAGCCAGGCTTGGAAAGATGTTCTGATTGAAGCGATTGAAATGGGCTATGATCTTGCGTCTGGTTTGCACAACCTTTTGCGCGATGAAGGCGATCTTGTTGCTGCGGCACAGGTTGCTGGCACAACTTTGCATGATGTGCGCGTGCCAACAGTTGGCTACCCAATCGCGAACGGGATCAAACGCACAGGCAAACGTTGCTTGGCGGTTGGAACTGATTGCTCTGCGGGCAAGATGTACACAGCGATGGCGATGGATAAGCTGATGAACGAGCGCGGCCTCAAGTCGACGTTCCGCGCAACGGGCCAAACGGGTATCTTGATCACAGGTCACGGCGTGCCGCTCGACGCGGTTGTCGCGGACTTTATGGCAGGCGCGGTTGAATATCTTACACCAGATAACGACGAAGATCACTGGGACATGATTGAAGGGCAGGGAAGCTTGTTTCACGTCTCTTATTCCGGTGTCACGATGGCGCTTGTGCATGGCGGTCAACCGGATGCCTTGATCCTGTGCCACGAGCCAACGCGCACGCATATGCGTGGTCTGCCAACGTTTACGCCACCCTCATTAGAGCAGCTGCGCGACACTGCGTTGCCTTTGGCACAAGTTGGTAACCCCGCGTGTAAAGTTGTCGGAATTTCTGTAAACACGCAGCATATGTCCGAGGACGAAGCCGTCGCTTATCTGAAAGAAACAGAAGAGCGTATGGGGCTGCCAACAGTTGATCCATTTCGTCACGGTGCGGATCGTCTGGTTGACGCTTTGGCTGATATCTGATGCCTTTCGCTTGCGCTGGTTCGACTGGCGCAGGCACTCACGACCCATAGGAAGCGCCCAATGCATATTGATGTCACGCATGACGTGTTCAAGCTCGCCCAAGTGTTCACTATCTCGCGTGGATCGCGCACAGAAGCGAAAGTTCTCACAGTTTGCCTGACAGATGGCCAGGTGTCAGGTTGGGGCGAATGCGTTCCTTATGCACGCTATGATGAGACACTGGAAAGTGTCGAAGCGCAAGTTCGCGCGCTTCCTGAGAATTTCAATCGTGGTTCTTTATACGAATTGCTTGAGCCGGGTGCGGCGCGCAACGCTGTTGATTGTGCCCTTTGGGACTTTGAAGCGAAGCAAGCGGGCAAAGCTGTTTGGGAACTTGCAGGTCTGGGTAAGCCGGGGCCAGAGATCACGGCATACACTCTGTCGCTCGACACGCCTGAGAAAATGCAAATCCAAGCCGCTGAAAATGCGAACCGCCCGTTGCTCAAGATTAAGCTTGGTACGCCTGATGATATGCCCCGCCTCGAAGCGGTGCGTCGTGGCGCGCCCAAGTCGCGCATCATCATTGATGCGAACGAGGGCTGGACGGCGGATGTCTACGCTGAACTCGCACCGCATTTGGTTGGTCTTGGGGTTGAACTGGTAGAGCAACCGCTGCCTGCCGGAGCGGATGATATGTTGAGCGAGATCGCACGTCCTTTGCCCGTCTGCGCGGATGAATCTTGCCATGACCGTAGCAGCTTACCCAAGCTCAAAGGAAAATATGATGTGGCCAACATCAAGCTTGATAAAACCGGTGGTCTTACCGAGGCGCTTGCTTTGAAAGACGAAGCCCTCGCTCAAGGCTATGGCGTTATGGTCGGGTGCATGGTCGGCTCATCTCTGGCAATGGCACCGGCGACATTGCTAGCTCAGGGCGCGCTGTTCACTGATCTCGATGGCCCACTTTTGCTCGCCGAAGATCGTGCGACGCCATTACAATTTGATGTCGCGGGCGTGCATCCGCCTAAACCAGAACTTTGGGGATAGTCACATGGCTAACGCAAACACACCCAAGCGCGCATTGATAGAAGGCAAAGCCGCTCTGATTGTGATCGACATTCAAGCGTCCACATTTATCGACGATAGCGTCGTGCGTTCCATCGATAATATGCCGGGCTATAAAGAACGTATGTTAGAAGCGCGCAAAGCCATTGATGGTGCGCGTGGGGCGGATATTCCTGTGGTGTTTATCCAAGAAGTGCATCGCCCTGATTTGATCGACTTTGGCCGCGAACTCGATGGCGATGAGGATGTGCATTGCCTTGAGGACAATCCAAAAACTGCGCTTGCAGTCAAAGAAATGGGCATCCTGACAACGGATTACATTGTACCCAAGCGCCGCTATTCTGCGTTCTTTGGCACAGATCTAGAAATTCTGCTCAAAGGTCTCAAAGTAGAAACGCTTATCTTGATAGGCGGTCTCACCGATATCTGCGTGCACTATACGTTCGTCGATGCGCACCAGCAGGACTACTTCACCCGCGTGATTGAAGATTGCGTCGCGGGCTCGAGCGTTGAGGCGCATGACGCCTCGCTCAAAGCAATGGACTATCTGCAAACCGGCGCCATTCGCAGCCTTGAAGATGTGCTTCAAGCTATGAAACAAAGTGCGTGAACCGATTTAATAAGGACCAAGCCTCATGACTCGTACTGTATATGTGAATGGCGAATACCTCCCGGAAAACGAAGCCAAGGTATCGATCTTCGATCGTGGCTTCCTGATGGCGGATGGGGTGTATGAAGTGACCTCTGTGCTGGGCGGCAAATTGATCGACTTTGACGGTCATGCTGTGCGCCTGCAACGCTCTTTGGATGAGCTGGAAATGAACACCCCAATCTCCAAAGAGGAGCTGCTTGAAGTGCACCGCGAATTGGTGCGCGTGAACGAGATTGATGAAGGGATGATTTATCTTCAGATCACCCGCGGCGCACCTGATGATCGCGATTTCGTCTTTCCAGATCCCGAAACTACACCTCAAACCATCGTTTTGTTTACACAGAACAAGCCGGGTCTTGCCAATTCCCCTGCTGCCAAAAAGGGCATGAAAGTCATCTCCATCGAGGATGCGCGCTGGGGGCGCCGGGATATCAAGACTGTACAGCTGCTTTATCCGAGCATGGGCAAGATGATGGCGAAGAAAGCGGGTAAGGATGATGCGTGGATGGTTGAGGACGGTTTTGTGACTGAAGGCACCTCCAACAACGCCTACATCGTCAAAGGCAACAAGATTATCACGCGGGCATTGTCCAACGACATCCTTCACGGCATCACGCGCGCCGCTGTTTTGCGTTTCGCACGCGAGGCGCAGATGGAAGTGGAAGAACGCAACTTTACCATTGATGAAGCCAAGGGTGCAGATGAGGCGTTTATCACTTCGGCCTCTACCTTTGTGATGCCCGTTGTCGAAATTGATGGCGTTTCATTGGGGGGTGGAACACCTGGTTCGGTGACACCGCGCCTGCGCGAGATCTATCTGGAAGAAAGCCTGAAAAAAGCGATCTAGAACCAATCGCTTTGACATCATCGAGAGCCCGCGCTTGGAAGTTACCAACGCGGGCTTTTTGCGTTTTCCGGCCATTCGTTTCCCTCGCGCAGAGGTTCGCTGATGCCATTTGCTGCGTCTAGAGAAATCAGTGGTCTGCCGCTTATTTAAGCGAGAAGAGGGCGGGCAATGCGAAAGTTATTAGGCATAGTGGTATTGGCAGCAGGCGTTGGTGGCTTGGGCTATTAGAGCGCAAAAGATCACGCGCTTGATATGGAGACAGAAATTGTGGAGCGCGCAAGCGGATAAACTGCTGGTACACACAAAGATCAATTTCCTTAGCGGTTCCACCGATTCTGGGCCTCGTAGCCAACGCGCGATCATGTCACCTTGCGTTTACACTGCGCGCCTTTAGGTCGAGCTGGGTGGGCACACCGACAACACAGGCTCTGGCAACTATGAGTTAAGCGCTGCCGATGCGCTAATTGTTGGCGAAGCGATGATCGCCCGTGGTGTGTCGCGCGAGGCAATTTCGCCTGTTGGCTATGGCCCGAGTAAACCGTTAGCAGACAATGCGACCGAAGCGAGTCGCGCCGCAAACCGCCTCACAACAGTGCGCTGGGCGCAACAATAAGAATGGAAGGACAACAATATGTTTCGTGAATGGGGCTTTTTGATAAGCGAAATGGTCGTGCTGATCCTTTTGGTGGCGCTGCTAGGGTTTTTCGTTGGCTGGCTGATTTGGGGCCGCTGGAGTTCTATGAATGTCGATACGGGCGAGGCGGATCGCCTGCGCCGTGAGCTGGACGCGTGCAAAGCGAAACATTTTGAGAAAGACGCTCGCATTGCGGCGCTGGGCGTAGAGGCGAGCGCGTCTGTCAGCGCAGCACATGAAGCAGACGTCACGTCTGAAGGCGTGCTAGACTATGATGGTGACGGTATCCTCCAGGGCGAAAATGAAGGCTCGAAACCCGCAACGCTTGACGGCGCGCGCGATGACGTGGCGGATGATCTCAAGCAGATCAAAGGTATCGGGCCGAAGATGGAAAAGATATGCAACGCGCTTGGCCTTTATCACTTCGATCAGATCGCCGCTTGGACGCCGGATGAAGAGGCATGGGTTAACGCTAATCTCGAAGGCTTCAAAGGTCGTATGATTCGGGACCAATGGACAGTGCAAGCCAAGCTGCTTGCAGCGGGTGGTGAGACGGAGTTCTCGAAGCGTGCCGAGGGCGGTGACGTTTACTAAAAATTTGCTCTGCGGGAGGTCTCTCGCAGAGCATACGCACTCTAGGTCGCGTCTTTGTGGGACACCTCAAACGCGGCCTTTTGTGCATCTGTTGCATCCGTTTGATGCTTTGCACGCCACTCATTGAATGGCATTCCGTAGAACGCTTCGCGCCCTTCGTCTTTGCTCATTTCAATACCGCATTCGTTTGCGGCTTCCTGATACCAGCGCGATAGGCAATTGCGACAAAAGCCACTTAAATTCATCATATCAATGTTTTGCACATCCGTGCGGTCTGCCAGATGGTCGCGCAAACGGCGAAAGGTGGCGGCTTCAAGTTCGAGTTGGGTTTGTGCGTCCATCGGGGTGGCTCCTGTCTATGCGGCTTTGACGTAACATGTGTTTTGGTCGCGCACGGTTCAAGCTTTAAACGCCAGTCGTAGGTTTTTTCGCAGCCTTGGATTTGGAAAACGTCACAATCAAAGCCGCAAATGTAATGGCGAATACCCCTATCAATCCCATCGGCCCCGGCACGATCGCAAACAAGATCAGATCGAACCCAAGCGCCCAAATTAGGCCTGCAAAATCAAAAGGCGCAAGGGTGCTGACAGGCGCGCGTGCTGTGGCTTCATTGGCGACAATATGGCCGATCCCACCGAGAAATCCGGCCAGCGCGAGCCATGCGAACATAGATGTGCTGAGCGCGATCCAGCCAAAGAAGATTGTACCAAACCCAACCACTGAGCCGACAAGTGCTAAATAAAAGGCAATTGCCGCACTGCTTTCTGTTTGCGTCATAGTTTTCGTATGCACGCGTACGAAAGCCATGGTGAACGCGAACACCAAACCCGCAGCGACCCCGATTAGAGCGCCTTCCGTGGGAAGGCTGAATGCGTCCCACAGTAGGAAGATCACACCTGTGAAGCCTAGAAAAACTGCGCCGAATATCCGTGGTGTTAGTTGTTCTTTTAACACCACGGCTGCGAGTGGGAGAACAAGAATGGGGGCCAAATACCCAAGCGCTTGCGCATTGGCTAGTGGCAGATATGTAAGCGCCGTGAAGAACATGGCCATCGCGAAGATGCCAAGCAGGCTGCGTGTTACGTGCAATCGGGGATGTTTGGTGCTCAGCGCGCTCGGGAATTCATGCTGCCACATCATATAAAGGCAGATAGGGATCAGCGCTAAGAAGGAGCGCCAGAAGATAAGCTGGCCGATGGGCACCGTCTCGGCCACAGCGCGCACGGCGGCGGACATTGCGGTCATCAAGAATGTCGCCAAAAGGCGCAGGCCAATCCCCGCAATGAAATCTGTGCGCGCGCTCATTCTGTCTTACGAACCCACATGCGAGAGAGCCTTTTTAAGCAAGGGCGCGAGCCGGCTTGCCCAAGCTTTTTGATCCGCTTCGGTTTCGATCAGATCATTGCGCAGCTCGATCAGCACGTTCAAATGCCCGTCCTTAAGTGCATGTGTATCGACCGCATCCCCCGGCAGGTGGCCGCGGTAGGGTTCATTGTCGCCGATTGTGAGGTCTGTGTCAGTGTGCAAAATATCGATCAAAGCGCGCGCGAGGCGATCATCCTCAGCATAAAGAACGCCAACCTCCCATGGTCGCCATGGCCGACCTTTGAGTTGAGGTGTGAAAGAATGGATAGAGAGCAAAACAGGATCGTTGCAGCGTTTCATCAGCGTATCAAGCGCGCTGTGATAAGGGCGATAACAGGCCATCATACGCTGTTCTAATTCATCAGGGCCGGCATGGCGGTTCGCGGGAATAATCGTGCCATCGTAAAGCTTCATTAACAATGTTGGGTCATCACTGCCGCGATTGGGATCAATGACGAGGCGCGAAAAGTTTGAGCAGATAACAGGCCCACCTAGCAACTCTCCGAGGGCCTGCGCGACACCCGCTGCACCGATGTCGTAGGCGATGTGCCTACTCATGTCCGCGGGATCAAGGCCAAGGTCGCCGTTGTTCACGAAGTCGGGGACAGTATTGGCCGCATGATCACTGGTGACGGTCCATCGGCTCTTGCGCGTCGCGCCAAATTCAAAGAAAGGCTGGTAGGTCACAATTGTATTCTTTCGTTTTTTCAAGCAATAGGACAGTTGATGCGCAATGTGAAATACGCAATAAGACGTGCGATATGTTAGCGATAACACGCGCATGAATGCCGAGTGGCACCGAAGCGGAATGGGACAAAAATATGAAACGCGAACGCAGTGTAAAGATCGTAGCCACATTGGGGCCAGCTTCAGACAACTATGGCATGATCCGCAATTTGCACGAAGCGGGCGCAGATGTTTTCCGTCTGAACATGAGCCATGGCAGCCACGAAGCAATTGCAGAATTACACGCGATTATTCGCAAAGTCGAAGCGGATCTCGATAGCCCTATTGCTATCTTAGCAGATCTCCAAGGCCCCAAATTACGTGTGGGCGAGTTTGCAAATGGCTCCGAAGAATTGGAAATCGGTGCTGGTTTCCGTCTCGATTTGGATGACACAGCGGGAGATCTGACGCGTGTTACGCTTCCGCATCCTGAGATTTTCGAAGCACTTGAAGTGGGTGCATCGCTTTTGGTCAATGACGGCAAGATCCGTCTCAAGGTGAATGAGTGTGGTGCGGACTTTGCAGATTGCGAAGTTGTCATTGGTGGCACGATTTCCAACCGCAAAGGCGTGAACGTGCCTGATGTGGTTCTCCCGCTCGCGGCGTTGTCTGAAAAAGACCTCGCTGATTTGGAATTCGTATGTGAGTTGGGGGTTGATTGGCTTGCGCTGTCCTTCGTGCAGCGTGCCAAGGACGTTTGGGATGCGCGAGATCTTGTGAAGGGACGTGCTTCGGTTCTGTCGAAGATCGAAAAACCATCCGCCGTTGCCAGCTTTGAAGAAATTCTCGATGCTTCTGATGGTATCATGGTTGCGCGTGGTGATTTGGGCGTTGAGCTGCCTGTGCAAAACGTACCGCCCATTCAGAAACGCCTTGTGCGCAAGTGTCGTGCGGCTGCAAAGCCGGTGATTGTTGCGACCCAAATGCTGGAAAGCATGATTGAAAGCCCGATGCCGACACGCGCAGAAGTGTCCGATGTCGCGACTGCGATTTATGAGGGCGCAGATGCGATCATGCTTAGTGCGGAAAGCGCGGCAGGAGATTACCCAATTGAAGCGGTCACAACGATGGACAACGTTGCGCAAGAGGTTGAGAGCGATCCGACCTACACAGAGGTGATCGAATCCTCTCGCATTGCGAGCCGGGCATCGGTTGCGGATGGCATCGTTGCCGCGGCGCGAGAAATTGCGGAAACAACGGAGATTAAGGCTATTTGTTGCTTTACTCAAAGTGGTACTACTGCGCTGTTGACAGCACGCGAACGACCGCGTGTTCCAATTATCGCAATGACCTCACAACGCCGTACAGCGCGTCGTCTTGCACTGACGTGGGGGACGCTATGTGTGATGACGGATGAGTTCAACCGCTTTAAAAGCGCCGTTGTTTCGTCTGCGCGCGCAGCGCGGTCCGCCGGTTTGGCGAGCAAAACCGACCAGATCGTCGTGACCGCGGGTGTGCCTTTCAACATTCCTGGCACCACCAACATCCTCAGGGTTGCCCCCTGCGACGAACGTTTGATTTACGCCTCTGACCCAGAGTAGACTGCAGCGCATCACTCACTGTTGAGAGGCGCATTTCATGAATCCTGACCTGGCACTGGTTCTTGGTGTCGTCATTGCGGGGTTTTCTATCCCCGCGATTGTTTCAGCTTTTTCTGACAGTCGAGCACCACGCGCTGCCTCCTTGATGGTCTTGCTTGGGGGCGCATTGATTGCGTGGGCGCTGACTACAAAGCCGGGGGGCTACACGCTGGAACAGATCCCCGATGTTTTCATCAAAGTGACACGCGCGCTGTTGGGGTGAACTTAACGCTTGCGGAATCTTTCGCCCTGTCCTAGACGGCACTTTCAGTCCGCGCGTCCGGCCTATTTGGCATGCCGAGTGTGCGCGTTTCTACCGGCCTTAAAAGGAGACGGAAATGCCTAAGATGAAGACAAAGTCGAGCTGCAAAAAGCGGTTCAAAACAACGGCCAGTGGCCGCGTGGTCGCAGCTCAAGCCGGCAAGCAGCACGGCATGATCAAGCGCACAAACAAATTCCTTCGCAACGCACGTGGTACAACCACGCTTTCGGCTCCTGATGAGAAAATCATCAAGTCGATGATGCCCTACGCACGCTAAGGAGATTTGAGAGATGTCACGCGTTAAAGGTGGTACAGTAACCCACGCCCGTCACCGTAAAGTCGTCAAAGCAGCCAAAGGCTACTACGGACGTCGTAAAAATACATTCAAAGTCGCAGCACAGGCCGTCGATAAGGCGAACCAGTATGCGACACGCGATCGCAAGAATCGTAAGCGCAGCTTCCGTGCATTGTGGATCCAGCGTATCAACGCTGCTGTGCGCAGCCATGACGAGGCGCTGACATACAGCCGCTTCATCAATGGTCTGATGCTTGCAGGTATAGAAGTGGACCGCAAGGTTCTGTCCGATCTTGCAATCAACGAGCCAGATGCGTTTGGCGCAGTTGTCGATCAAGCGAAAGCAGCATTGGCCGCTTAAGCGCCAAGACTGACAACGGTAAGAATTTCAAAGTCGCTCCATCATGGGGCGGCTTTTTAGTTTCCCAAATGGAAACGTTTTGTTTCGCCACTTTCCGCGAAGCTGAGCCAGTGCATGACACTTTCCCCATAAAAATCCGCTCTGCACACCTTATGTTGTTAACGAGCAGTTAATGATATGAAGGATGAAAGCTCGGTGGCACGCATTAGTGAACTACACTATTCGTATGCTTACGCGGCCTCCTCTGGCGCATCCGCTACGCGAATTTTGCCCGCCAATATGATGCGG
>ERZ1048872.111-NODE-111-length-96868-cov-7.804014_pt1 | contig 96868 bp, 84 predicted proteins | sample MGYA00383100_ERZ1048872 | MGnify/ENA primary metagenome ERZ1048872 (study PRJEB29581, sample SAMEA5548370) | metagenome | biome: marine; feature: coastal; material: water | depth 50 m | study: Short-term variability in the microbial, nano- and picoplankton...
TGAAGAAGCACCTGCCGTAGAAGCAGCCCCTGCTGAAGAAGCACCTGCCGCAGAAGCTAAAGAAGCCCCTGCCGCAGAAGCTGAAGAAGCCCCTGCAAAGGCGGCTGACTCCGACGAAGAAGAGAAAAAAGACGCCTAAGTCTAGTCCCTTCTTGAAAGGAAATTTAGGGGCGGGCGCCACAGGCGCCCGCCCCTTTTTCGTATTGTGTATTTTGGCAATCATTAGAGGAAGTCACCCATTTTCTATACTCACCAAATAGGCAGGAACAGGTGACGTTCAATGGGTATAATTCCCCCCCTCTACAGAGATATGCATGATTGAAGCATCTGCCATATTAAAAGGAAACGGTCTTCAGATCGAAGCCGAATACCAAGAGCGATTAGATGATCTGCTCAGGATTTGTCATGTCCAGTTAAAAACGGTAGACGAAGAGCTGATTATTCAAGCGTTCAGATTAGGGTACTGGGCGCATAGAAATGACCTCAGAGCATCAGGTGAGCTGTACATTGCCCATCCGCTAGAAGTCGCTAAGATTTATGTAGAACGTATCGGGTTCGACGATGTCGGCGTAGCAGCGGCTCTATTGCACGATGTGGTGGAAGACACCGACCTGTCGCTCGAGTTTATACGCGAAACCTTCGGGGAGTCGCTTGCCTTGATTATTGATGGGCTCACAAAGATATCCAGTGCCTTTGAAACAAAGCATATCAGCAAGGCAGAGAACGTTCGGAAGCTGATCCTATCTATGGCTACGGACATCCGAGTCATCTTTGTAAAGTTTGCTGACCGGCTGCATAATATGCGGACGTTGGAATCGCTCCCTCCACATAAGCAGGTCAAAATTGCGACGGAAACGCTGAATTTATTCGCACCTTTGGCGCATAGGTTTGGCTTCTTTGCTATTAAAAGTGAGCTGGAAGACCTTTGTCTTGCGTACATCCATCCTGACGAGTACGAAGAGATCACTAGTGGGCTTCGGGACTCTAGCCCTGAGCGTGAAAAGTACATTGCATCCTTCATTAGTCCGCTCAAAACACGGCTGGATACGGAAGGATTTGAATTTGAGATATACGGTAGATCAAAGAATCTGTACTCGATTTACCGGAAAATGAAGCGGCAAGACAAACCGCTGAAAGAGATTTATGACATTTTTGCCATTCGCATTGTTCTCGATGGGGAAGGGGCAAAAGGAAAAGAAGATTGCTGGCGCGTCTACTCCATTATCACAGATTTGTACAAGCCGCTTACTGAGCGATTTCGTGATTTTGTGTCTGTGCCTAAGTCTAACGGGTACCAAAGCCTGCACACCACGGTTCTTGGACCAGAAGGGAGAAGGGTAGAGATTCAGATCCGAACCCGAGATATGCATGAGATTGCTGAAAAAGGATTTGCGGCTCACTGGAAGTACAAGGAAGATGTAGACAATGAAGACACGGAAATGGACCGGCTTCTCACATGGGTCCGAGATCTTCTAGAAAACCCAGAATCAGGGGCGGCTAGTGATTTTGTCCGCGATTTCAGCCTGAATTTGTACGACGAGGAAATCTACATATTTACGCCTCGAGGGGACCTATTTACGTTACCCAGCGGGGCATGTCCGGTCGATTTCGCGTATTTGGTGCATACACAAGTTGGCTTCCACTGTATTGGCGCGAAAGTAAACGGCAAAATGGTGCCGTTGTCATACAAACTCAAAAGCGGTGATCAAGTTGAGATCATCACCTCAAAAAAGCAGACGCCTAATCCAGATTGGATCAAGTTTGTCGTAACCCACAAAGCGCGAAGTAGGATACGTCACTGGACTAATGAGAAACGTCGTACAGCCACGGACCATGGAAAAGACCTTTGGGCCAAACGCGCCAAGCGCATGGGGTTGGATTTTACGAATCAGGATTTACATCGTTTAGCCGTTAAAATGCGGTTTCCGAACACTCAGCAAATGTTTTTTGAGCTGGGATCTGGATTGCATGACGTCCAAGAATTGCTCAAGACGGCCCGTGGAACGTTAAAGGAGGAGGCGGAGGAAAAGGATGCGGGTCTCGATTTAAAGAGTGAGTTTAACAATTTCCTCAGTACTGCTCAGTCTTCTGGGGCACCGGCACTTCTTATCGATGGTGAACTGCATACAGACATTGCGACGGACTATGCAACGTGCTGTAATCCAATTCCGGGTGATTCTGTATTTGGGTTTATTTCCAGAACGGGTACCATTAAGGTGCACCGAGTCAGTTGCCGCAATGCGCCCAATCTAATTCTGAATCGGGCAGACCGAATCTTGCCTGTAGAATGGAGTCGTCAGAAAGAGGTACAGTTTGTTTCTGCCCTTCGAGTCATGGGGGAAGACCGTGTCGGGATTCTCAGTGACCTTACCCAAATCGTATCAAAGACATTAAAGACTAATATCCGTTCAATCACCATATCAACAGATGATGGTGTCTTTGAGGGTAACATCGTTTTATTTGTCAGTGACCTCGATCATCTTCGCAGACTCATCGATCGAATTAAGCGAATTGAGGGTATTCACGGTGTCTATCGATTCGAAGAACAGGTCGATGATTCTCAGGTGCGTTAAGTTTCTGAAAACCTTGACTTTGGGCTGGGTAAATCGTTATTTGACGCGCCGTTGCCCGTCCCACTAAATGTTGCCCTTAGTTATGATCGAACGCGCCAAAACGCTCACCAAAAAAGATGTTGCCAGACGGGTTGCTGAACTCGTGGATCAGCCTATCTACAAGTGCGAACCGTGGGTAGCATCAGTCATTGGCGCTATCGGCGAGCTAATGATGGAAGCCGACCCGGAAGTGCGGATTGAATTGCGTGATTTTGGTGTTTTTGAAGTCAAAAAGACGCGTGCCAAACCGAAAGCGAGAAACCCGAAAACGAACGAGACGGTTTTCATTCCAAGTCGTAGAAAAACGCACTTCAAACCGAGCAAGAAATTGAAAGCTGTTTTACAGCAGCCATTATCCTCATTGGAATATCAGGTACCAGAAGGGAGTGCCGACTTTGTGGATGTAGATATGGTCATGTCTGACTGAAACTGATTTATCATGACAGGTGGAAGAACTATCGGGATCGACTTCGGCACTAAACGGGTGGGTCTAGCAATCGCAGATCCGTTGAATCTGTTTTCTCAGCCGGTTGGCACCTACAGTCCGGACGAAGTAGTAGATGTGCTTAAACGTCTCAAGGCGGATGAAGGGTTGGCTCTCATCGTCATCGGCTGGCCATTTGAAGAGGATGGAAGCGAAGGAAAGGCAACTGAGCGGGTTCAAAATTATCTGAATCGACTTGCCAATCTGTTTCCTAAAACTCGGTTCGTAAAACATGACGAACGCTACACCACCCACCAGGCTCGAGAATTAATCAAGGCGGGATCTAAACCCTCATTGAAAAAATCTGGACGAGGAAGAGTCGATACAGCTGCAGCCTGCATCATTTTGCAGGAATATCTGGAAGACGCATACTAATACGATGATAAAACCGATTTATCTTCTCGGAGAAGATGTTTTAAGAAAGCAAACCGAGGACATTGAACAGGACTCGACCGAGCTTCAGACCCTCATCAATGATATGTTGGAGACGATGGCCGATGCCAAAGGAATAGGCCTGGCTGCGCCTCAGATTGGCCACCTGGAGCGTTTGTTCGTAGTCGATGTGTCGGCAATGGAAGAAGACTTCAAAGAAGCGGGCATTGATATGCCTGAACAGCCCATGGTGTTTATTAATGCTGAGATCGAGGAAGAGTCCGAAGCTGAAGACGATTTTGAGGAGGGCTGTCTGTCCATTCCCGATATCAATGAAACAGTAATTCGTCCTGAAGGAATTACGATGTCCTATCTAGACCGTGCTTTTCAACCTCAGAGAGCCTATTTCGATGGCATTTTAGCTCGAGTTATTCAGCATGAATATGATCATGTCGAAGGGATCTTGTTCATAGATCACATCTCTGCGTTCCGCCGGAGATTATTGAAACGGAGACTCACCGAGATTAGGAATGGCATCACAGAAGCCACGTATACGACTTACACGAAGAAGACTGGAGTTATTCTTCCTGAAGAGGATATTGAGGAGTAAACGCTTAGCGTTTGGCGGACTGATAGATGACGCTGGGTACGAAAATCAAGATTTGTACCAATACAATCAAAGCGCCTGATGGTAGGTCTAGCATCCAGGAGCCCATTAGACCAACGAGGGTAGCCAGAATGGATACCCCCATCGAAACCAGTGTCATACCTCTAAAAGAGGTTGATATGAGTCTAGCCGTTGCGGCAGGAACGACAATCCAAGCGGCGACCAAAAGTACACCAACTACTTTGATGGCGACTACAATGGTGAGGGCAATAAGACTGGTCAACATCATATCATGCCGGCCGGTATGGATACCTTCCAGTTTAGCCGCTTCTGGATCGAATGTAGCATAAGCCCATGGCCCCCAGAGGGATAGGGATGAGGCAATGGCTATCGCGCTCAAGGTGATCGTAGCCGCAATATCGAGTGTGTCGATGGCTAGGATGGATCCGAATAAATACGAAAACGCATCCACTGAGCGACCCGATTTCAGGGAAAGTAGGAGGATGCCAAGCGCTACCGATACCGAGAAAAAGATACCGATGACGGTATCGCTCGATAGGAGTGTCTGTCTTCGTATCCAAGAAATGCCGATTGCTACCAGTACCGTAAAAGGAAGAGCTACCCACAAGGGTTGAACTCCTAGAAATAATCCTAGTGCGATTCCGCCGAATGCTGCATGCCCGAGGCCAGCACCCAGAAAAGACATTTTGCGCTGGACGACAAAGACGCCATAGTACCCAGAAAGAGCGCTAAGCAGCGTTCCAACCACTAAGGCTCGGACCATGAACGGATGCGTGAAAAAATCAACCATGGTGAGTGGAGCCCCCCATGACATCATGTGCGTGACCAACGTGTCCGAAAGCACGTCTAATAGTTTCGTCGGTCATGGCTTCAGCGGCCGAGCCAAAGCTGATAGGGACCTGCTTCATCAGCATGACGTGTGTCGCGTGATGCAAAGCAATTTCCCAGTCATGAGTTACCATCACAACCGTGGCGGACACGTCCTTTCGGTACTTCTCTACGATCTCCAACATGTCTGATGCTCCGGTCATATCAACACCGGCAGAGGGCTCATCTAAAACAAGCAGTTTGGGAGTCGAAATAATGGCCCGAGCAAGATAGGCGCGTTGAAGTTCACCGCCAGAAAGATGGCGGATCTGTTCGTCAGCTTTCGATAGCATTCCAACTCTTTCCAATGCCTTATCCACCACATCGCGGCACTGCTGGTCCATCGTCCAGGGCCATTGTTTCTTGAGGGCAGTTGCCACCAGCTCTCTGGTTTGCGCGGGAAACGTGCGATCTAGTGTCTTAATCTGTGGCACATAGCCTACGGGCGTCGCTGAGTCTTGGAAACTGATCGTTCCTTCGTAGGGCTGAAGACCCACGAGAGCACGTACGAGAGTGGATTTACCACCGCCGTTGGGTCCTAATAGAGCAAGGAAGTCTCCTCGATCTAGAGTGAAGGACACATCAGACACGATTGCGCGATGCGATAGAACAACACGTAGGTCTTTGACGGTGATCATTGGGAAGATTCCAGAACGGCTTGTGCGAGAGCGACAAGATACGATTCATACGATGAGGCATCGGTACCAACAGCATCAATCTGTCGCATAGTTAATTGCATATCGTCTGCCCACGTTTGGTATGGACCTTTGGAGTAGGCCTGCTGAACCAACAACGAAGAACACGCGGAGTGAGAAACAGCGTCCGCAAGGTGAGCAAAAGATCGAGGCAAAGGGCTCAATCCGGGTTCGTGTGTTATAGGACCCAGGTGCTCTATTTGAAAACGCTCGAGGAAATGATCCATGAAGGGTTGAGCGCTAACTACACAACGTTTTCGAGACGTTTGCAGCTGAAGCTCGATTTGCTGGGAAACGGAGTCGATGCGACCAGAGAAAGCTGTTGCCCGACGTCTAATAGCGGGGCATTCACTGGGAAATTGCTCACAAAGGGTATTTGAAAGTGAGGGAAGAGCATTCAGAACTCGATACGGATCACTCCAAAAATGAGCATCAGGATGTTCATCCTCTTCCTCCTCATGGCCATCTTCATTAAAGACGAAGGATACACCCGCCGTTGAAAAATCACGCGCCCACCCGTCTACATCAGGATGGGCAAGTACCATAAGTTGAGCCGTACTCAAAATTTGGACATCAGACGGAGTCGGCTGGTAGGAGTGAGGTGTCTCGCCACCATCCAGTAATACAGAGACCCGGTCAACTCCTAAAAGAGGCGACACAATATGACCGATTACGGGAAGCGTGACGATCACATCTTGTACCGGCATCTTAGGAGCGCGATTACATGCAGTTGTAGTGAGGAGGAGGATTGATATGGATAGGATTCGAATCATGCGTGGGCGTCCATACTCGACGCAATTCTTTGCGCGGTCTCATTGAATGGACGAAAATGACAGCCTAACTCTTCGAGCGCCTTATTATTTTTATAGCACGAAACAGAGGTAGAAAGACGGGCGGTCTCTCTCGTTAAAAGGGGGTTTTTTCGGGTAATGGTGCCAATGACCTCGAGAGCTGTCGCAACAATCATTAATACCCTTCGAGATACCTGACGCCGAGGAGGTTCTACGCCCAATGCATCAGCCAACGTCTGAAGAATCGTGGCCCAAGACAAGTTGTGTCCCGAGAGTACATAGCGCTCTCCAACCCTTCCTTTTTCAAGAGCTAATACAGCTCCGGCCGCTACGTCTTCAACATCTACAACATTGGTGCCTCCTGAAGGCAATACCGGCAGTTTCCCGTCTTGCACTTGTTCCGCAATCTGCATCGTGTTTTCGCCCTTTCGCCCCGGACCCATGATGAGAGAAGGGTTAACAATTACGGCGTCTAAACCTTCTGCAACCCCACGATATACTTCCAATTCCGCTTGATGCTTTGTAATGGCATATGCCGTGTTTAGGGAAGACTCAGTCCATTCCGAGGACTCATCTAAACAATCCGTAGTGGATTCGCTTCGACCGAGTGCGGCAATACTAGATATGTGAACCACTCGATCCACGTTACAGTCCATGGCAACATTCACCACGTTCGCAGTCCCTTGTACATTGATCAGGTTAAGCTTTGCCTCGGCACTTTTACCTTCAAATCCAACGTAGGCTGCGCAATGAAATACCGCTTGTATGCCCTGCATACCTTCTGCTAAAGCCTCTACATCGAGGATATCTCCTTCAATCCAATCCAATTGGTCTTCAATTCCAGAAAGTAGATCCAAGTTAGAGGTTGGGCGACGCAAGGCACGTACTGAGTGCCCAGCAGCCACCATCATACGAGTTATCGCAGATCCTAGAAATCCAGTTGCTCCTGTAATGAAAACGTTCACGCTGGTGGTCACTCAAATTCTATTAGAACCTGTCCCTTCAGGACGGCTTCACCGGCGTTTACGGATACACTGGCTACGATACCTTCTGATTCAGCCTTGATCTCATTTTCCATTTTCATGGCCTCCAGAACAAGTAATGGCGATCCTTTTTCAACGAGATCACCCGCCTTAACGGCTATACTCAATACAAGTCCTGGCATGGGGGAGCTTAGCGCTTGGGAGGCCGCGTCAGATCCTGAATCCTGTCCCCATTCTGAGAGTAGTTGGTCCCGATGATCAGAAACAAGGACACGTTCAGAGCGGTGTCCACTGGTAATTTTCAGATGCTTTCGATCTTGGGCTTGAATTGTCAAGCCAATCGCTTTGCCCTCGAGATGCAACACGTATTGAGACGCCCTGATATGCTCTAGGCGTCCGCCATCGGTTAGAACTGCCTTTGGATCCACTCCAATTTTGGAGCCGTCTTGCAGAGACACCAGATAGGGGTGTGTTATCGAGTCGTGATTTTTAGCCAATTCAGGATCGAGTTTCGAGCTTTGAAAGCAACACTCTTATGATACGGCTTGAACGGGGTGAAGTACCATCGTTGAGAGATTGAAATAGCGGCTTCCTGTTTGATTCGTGTTAAATTATTCTCCCCGAGAGAACACCTTTTGTCGGTGGGCATTTACGACCCTCACCCAGCCCGTATTTGGATTTATGAGTGATATTAAAAAGATAGGCGTTTTCACTTCAGGGGGAGACGCGCCTGGCATGAATGCGTGTCTACGAGCTGTAGTTCGAAAAGCCATTAGCAGCAATTTGGAGGTAGTCGGGATTCTCCGTGGTTACCAAGGAATGATTGAGGCAGATTTTATCGAATTGGATTCAGAATCCGTATCCAACATCATCCAAAAGGGCGGGACTGTCCTAAAAAGTGCCCGATCAAACGAATTCCGAACACCGGAGGGCAGGGAAAAAGCGGCGAAAAACCTCCGCGATCAGGGTATTGAGGGTTTGATTGCCATCGGTGGTGATGGGACGTTGGCGGGGGCAGCCGTCTTTTATAACGAACATAAAATTCCTGTCGTCGGATGTCCCGGAACGATTGACAACGATTTATTCGGCACAGATGAGACGATTGGTTTTGATACCGCTCTTAACACGGCTATTGAAAACATCGATAAAATCCGTGACACGGCAGACGCCCATGATCGGTTGTTTTTGGTAGAAGTCATGGGTAGAGATGCGGGTTTTATTGCCCTGCACAGCGGGATCGGTGGCGGGGCCGAAGTAGTAATGATTCCAGAAACGCTGACAGATCTGGAAGATGCCAAAACGTCCATTCATGCTTTAATGTCTCGACAGCATCGATCTTCAATCATTGTAATAGCAGAGGGAGATGAAATTGGGGGAGCGACGGATATTGCTAAGATGATGCGTGAAGATGTTCGCTTTGACGATATTGACCTTCGTGTATGTATTCTTGGACATACTCAGCGGGGAGGATCGCCCTCAGCTAGAGATCGCGTATTAGCGACCCGACTAGGTGTCGCCGCGGTGGAAGCGTTGATTGGAGGACATGCCAACGTGATGGTTGGCATAATCAATAATGTGGTGAAATTGACGCCCTCCAAGAATGTTTGGAGCCGGAAGAAAAGTATTAACTATGAACTATGGGGACTAACCCAGCTCCTCAGCTAAATCGACCTACCGTTTCATTGGCAACTCCAAGATCCAAAAATATTCCGCCCGTTGGCATCGTCGAAGGAAAAAAGCCGCACATCGAAAAGATGTTCGATGCTATCGCTCCTCGGTATGACCTTTTAAATCGAGTTCTGAGTGCTGGAATTGATCAGAAATGGCGAAAACGGGTTGTTAACCTGATTCGTGAGATTAAACCTGAACATGTTTTAGATCTGGCCACTGGGACTGGCGATTTAGCCATAATGGCAGCTAAAATGGGTGTCCCCCATGTCATAGGTGCTGATATTTCCGAAGAAATGCTGGCCTACGGAAGAGTTAAAGTGGATGCCCGCGATTTGAAAGACAGCGTTTCTTTGCAGCGCGGCGATGCTGAAAATCTTCCGTTTTCTGATCATCAATACGATGCCGCCATGGTCGCGTTTGGCGTGCGTAACTTCGAAGACCTTGACAAAGGGTTACAGGAGATCTTTAGAGTCCTTCGAAGTGGGGGAAGGCTGGTTGTATTGGAGTTTAGCCGGCCCTCAGCATTTCCGATTAAGCAACTCTACGGCTTCTATAATCGATTTATCTTACCAGGAATTGGCAAACTACTATCCGGAGATTCTGGCGCATACACCTATCTGCCCGAATCTATAGCGGTATTTCCCGAAGGAGCGGCTTTTTTAGATCATCTCAAAAAAGCGGGCTTCCAGCAGGTACGAGACCAACGTCTCACGTTTGGCATTGCCTCGATTTATGTAGGAGAACGTCCTTAGGGCCTACGCCTAATTACGGAATTTAACCAAACAGCATTCATTAACGCCTCCGGTCGTGCGATATTGCACTTCATCCATGAGGCGTCGCATGATATGTACCCCAAAACCGCCCGACTTTTTAGCTTTCGCGTACTTAGCTAGATCTGGTTCTTGGTAATTAACCTGATTGAACTGCCGACCTTTATCTCTAATACGAACGGTCAATCTATCGGGCTGAATGATGACTGCAATGTCGATTGGCTGTTCGGTTTCGCCATGGTATGCGTGTTCAATCACATTTGCACACGCTTCGTCCACTGCCATTTTCAACTGCTCCACTTCAGACTCAGAAAACTCTGCCTTCTCGGCATGACTCGTCACGAATTCTCTCACGTCTTCAAGAAAACGTGTAGAACTCGGAATAGTTAGAGTATGTGTTGTAGCAGCCACTTTGGCTCTTTTTCGTACTTGTTAAATGGGATCAGGCGACCACGAATTTGCCAACAGCGTCTTTCTCTAGGTCAACAATATCAAACAACATTGGAAATCCGAGGAGGTCAAACACGTTATAGACCTTAGGCTGAAGGGCTGCGATCTTAATATCTCCACCGCATTCCCGTACTTCTTCGATATAGGCCATGAAGACACCAAGACCCGCACTGGATATATAGAGAAGATTAGCTCCGTTGATTATAATCTGAACCTGATTGTCTGCCTGACATTTTTGAATGGCAGCTTCGAGCTCGGACGCTGTATGGGCGTCAAGTTCTCCTTTCAAGTCCAGAATTTGAACGGTCCCGGAATTCCGGAATCCAACTGAAAAATTACTCATGATAGTAGTACACTCTTTGATTGCAGTCTTCCTTGACACCTTATTCGATGGCATGCACTCGGAAGATACGCTCTCATGTGGATTCTTTTACGGATTCTGTGGACGTAAGTAAAGTATCAATAGGTACTCCATGCCATTTTACGACAACAAGGGTCATATCGTCGTCATACTCTGCCGAGCCGATAAAGCCTCGAAGGTCCCTAAGAACGGCCGAATGCAGCCCATCCGCATCTTCATGCCGATATTCCTTCAGGATACTGAGCAGTCGATCGTAACCGTATTCCTCGCCTTCTGCATCGCGGCTCTCAACCACCCCATCGGTGTAAAACACTAAAACATCACCGGGATCTAGCGAGATACTCTCTTGAGTAAGGCTTTGTTGAAATAAACTCCCTCGATCCAACCCGAGTCCCAGACCTCGTGTTCGAATGTAACGAGCTTCTCCATTCAATCGGACGATGGCCGCAGGGCAATGACCAGCCCGTGCTAGCACGATACGTTCCGTTTCCAGATTCAAAATGGCATAGATCGCGGAAATAAATACATTTTTGTCCAACGTTTGCGCCAGCGCCGTATTGGCATGGGTTAGGAAGGTTGCCGGGCTCTTTGCAATACGGCTCACCGAATGGAAAATGCCCTGCATTTCCGCCATGTAAAATGCCGCTGACGTGCCTTTTCCTGAGACATCGCCAATAATAACGCCTAGCTCTTGTTCGCCAAGTCGGACGAAGTCATAGTAATCGCCTCCTACCTCTTGAGCCGAGACACTGCTTGCCGCCATGGAAAGCCCACTGATTTCCGGTACGTTTTGAGGGAGCAGTTTTTGTTGAACCTCTCTGGCGATGCTCATTTCTCGCTCGAGTCGTTCTCTTTCAACCTGCTGTTCAAAAAGGTGCGCATTATCGATTGCTACAGCGGCTTGGGCAGCAAAAATGCTAATCGTTTCGATATCATCTTGCTCAAATCCGCTAGAAACCTTCTTGGCTGCAAACAGAGCACCCAAAACCTCTTCTCTCGCGATTAATGGAACAGCTAGAAGACTCCCAATTCCGTCTGCAGTTTTGAGATTTAGTCGGTGATCTGCTTGCGCTTTTTGGATGATGAGAGGCAGGTTGTCTCTGGATAAGTCCGATGCGAGCTGCGTTGAATCAAACAAGTCGTTCACCTTAGCAGGGACGATCCCACTGGTGGCAATCACTTTGTATTGTAAGAAGCCTGTGTCGAGATCGGGAAGAGCAAGCCAAGCATAGTCGGCCGAACCGGACTCGACCGGCGCTGCAGCAACGGACTCAAACAAACGTTCGGCTTCAAAGACCTGACCAATGAGATGAGTCAGGGAATGCATAGTGGCGCGTTCGCCTTCTCGTTGCCTAAAATCTCCGGTCGTGGGAAGATGAAACAGGAGAGATAGAAACGAAGTCGTGCCATACAGGATACCAAAAATAGTAGCCTGCTTTACGAAGGCTGCCAATGGCATGAAATAGTGTTCTAGATAACTGTATGCATCGGGAATCAAGAAGCTGCTTCCTGAATTCCCAATTCCGGGTCCTCCAATAAGTAACACGATTAGCACCATGCAGAGGCCAATGGTTGCCAGTTTTTCCTTGAAAGACAAACTAACGATCCAGGACAGCCTGAATGCATTAAGCACCATAAATACTATGGATACCACGATGGCAATGTCTTGAACGAAGTTCTGGGGGTCTCCGGCGGCCCTGAAGACTGATAGAAGAGATGCTGCTACAAACACGAACAACATCGCATACCAATTATGCTGACTAGAGCTCGTTCTCTTTACTAAGACCAACTCCTGAATTCTACTCAGCAAAATGAATACAAAAAGAACTTGAGCCAAGCTTACAATGACCATCTTGAAAATGGCCGTTGTTGTCAAAGGAACGCCTGATCCCGGAGCAAATCCTAGTGGGAGATCAATGCCCGGTGTTGAAATCGTCCCAAAATTTGTTGTAATGGCTGCAATCGAAATAAGCGCAAAACCAGAGACCAACACAGACCATATTACGCGGCCAGCCGAGGTAGGTCGTTTTTTAAAATAACGTCTCACTAAGGTCCACAGGGCGATGGACCCAGAAGTCATTATCACGGCATATAACAATAGCATACCCATCTCGGGCGCCTCTCCGCTACTAAACCGAATTAGATGGTATCCGATCGATAGCACCGAAGATGTGCCAAATACCAGCGCCAACAGCACGGGGAGACTCTTTTTTGTCATCCGCTGAAGAAAGCCGTCAGGTTTGGAGGTATTCGCTTTGTCTTCTGGCATGAACACATAGTAGGAGGAAAAAGAATGGTGGCTTTGTACTGAAAAAACTCGGTCTTTGTTACACCTCCTATTCGGCAGGAAGGTAGCGAAAGTTGATGCGAGGGCAAACCTGACTGAGCATTCCGCAATCAGGTGGAACGGTTTCTTTACGTAGAGAGGGGTAACTTCGAGGCACCCGGACCGTACCCAACACAGATGCAAAGAATTATCCATCCTGTCTCACATTTAGATTTCTACTGATGAGAAAAAAGTCATTCGTGCGCTTCCAGATTTTTCTAATCATGGTCTTAGTCGGTCTCGTCATTTGGCGCATGAACGAAGGTCCTGAAAAGGGTGATGGGTTCATTTCGTTGGTTGACATGAAAGTCGGACATTTGTACACAGAGCATTTTGAGGTCAAAGACCTTGTCACGTTGCAGATTGAAGGCGTGGGTGCATTTGGCGCCGATGAGAGAGCATCGACATTGGCTGCTTATCCCTGGTTAGTAAATCGAACGACTAACAGAGTTGTCTGGATGCCGGACATGGATCGATTGACGAGAGATGGGGTAGCAGCCCTGATTCGAGACTCAGTCGCAGTTGGAGTCGGCGAGTATAGCGCGTTTTTTACCACATTAGGGCCAGAAGCTGGATCGCAAAACAACGGATCGTTTCTTGGGCTGAAGCCGCACTGGACGAATGACGCAGAGATTTTTGAACTGAATCTCACGGCCAACATCCCTGATGTAGTGCGGCCGCTGGATCGCTTGGTCACTTCCGAAACTGATACAGAAGGGTCCAGTGCTTTTTGGTCATTTACGCCTTCTTGGCGTGAGGGGGGCTCCAGCCAAATGGTTCGCATAAAGGGCGAGGGCTCTGTTAACGTACGTGTTCAGGGCACTTTTGCCATTTGTAATACAGGATGTGATACCCTGGAATTGTATCGCCTACCGTCGGAGACTCCCGTTTGGTCATCTGATGATGCTGAGGCGAGCGAGGCCGGCGGATCGGATGTTAACGCGATTATAGATGAAGAGTTATCGCTTAAATCTGGTTTGTATCGAATCGAATTTAGTACCGGACGCAAGCAAGACGCCGGTGACTGGAAGAGTAACCCCCCGCATTTGCCGTACCAATGGGGGGCAAGCATGCACCTTGTGGGGGAGGGCACCGCTTTTACTTATGATCCATGGTCGGGAGCCGAGCCACTTGTTGCCATGCTACAAGTCGGAAATGATGAGGAGTTGAGTATGTCTCTTGAGCTCGATCAGTCTCTTGATATTCTAGCCTTTTCAATGGGTGAATTATCCTCCGATCAGTCCCGGTATGACTTTGGTTGGATTGAAAACACGGCTACTGGCGATCGGGTTTGGGAATTAGATTTTGATGAAAGCGTTCATGCTGGTGGCGATAAGATGAACCGCGAGTCTCAATCTATCTTGACCTTACCACCAGGCAACTACACCGTTCGATACCGTTCCGACGGCTCCCATAGCTACGAGGATTGGAACAAGTCTGAACCCATTCATCCTAACAGATGGGGAATAGCCCTTTTTGTTGTTGATCCATCTTCTGTAAGCGATGGTGCCGTCCGAGTAACGGAAATTGAACAGACGTGGGAATCTGATCCAGCTCCAACTGATTTTCCAGTGATAGAAGATGCAACCATACTGGTTCAGAGTATTCGAATGGGAAATGACGCCACATTTGATGAGATTCTTACGCTGTCAGAAGCGACGGAAGTCCGAATTCGCGCTCTAGGTGAGATCACGTCTAGTTCGCGGTATGATTTCGGTTGGTTGAAAGAGGCTGAATCAGGCAGAATCGTTTGGGAAATGACCTTTGAGAACACCTCGCACGCTGGCGGGGATGATCGGAATCGCATTTTTTCAGGGACGATGACTTTAGGACCTGGATCGTATATCGCTCATTTTGAAACAGATCTTAGTTATGCGTGGGGCAATTTTGATCAAGACCTCCCGGTGAATAGCGATCAATGGGGAATAAGCATTTCCCGCGTTGAGTAGTCCCGCTAGATCCACTCAATCCGCTCGGGCTCAGAGATATAGGTTAATTAGGTTTTCAAACAATTCCTGACGTCCACTTGTTGGATGGGGATGGTCCCCCTCAACAGCGAGACGATGAAGGTCTTCTAGAGACAACTGTCCGTTCTCGAAGGCCTTTCCAGATCCCGAGTCAAAAGAGCTGTACCTAGAGGCGCGCATGTTTTCTAGGGGGGACTCCTTCTGAATTTGATCGGCGACGATGAGGGCCCGCGCAAATAGGTCCATCCCTCCAATGTGAGCATAAAACAGATCCGCGTTGTCAATTGAATTCCGCCGGACTTTGGCATCAAAATTTATTCCACCGCCCTGAAACCCCCCAGCTCTGAGAATCACAAGCATAGCTTCCGTGAGTTCATACAGGTTGGTCGGAAATTGATCGGTATCCCATCCATTCTGGTAGTCTCCACGATTGGCATCAATGCTCCCGAGCATATTTGCTCCCGCTGCAACTTCTAACTCATGTTGAAACGTGTGCCCGGAAAGTGTGGCGTGATTCACTTCAATGTTCAGCTTGAAGTCGTCCTGAAGGCCATACTGATTGAGAAAGCCTACAACCGTTGCCGCATCATAATCATATTGATGTTTCGAGGGTTCGCATGGTTTGGGTTCGATAAAAAAGGAGCCTTGAAACCCCTGGGCCCTTGCATAGTCGCGTGCAGCATGCAGAAATCTAGCCAGATGATCTAATTCTCTTTTCATATCTGTATTCAAAAGCGACATATAGCCTTCCCGGCCGCCCCAGAAGACATAATTTTCTCCATTTAGCTTTATGGTCGCATCTAGTGCATGCTTTACTTGAGCAGCAGCATGAGAGACGACCTTGAAATCCGGATTAGTGGCCGCACCATTCATATAGCGCGTGTTTGAGAATAAGTTGGCCGTTCCCCATAGGACTTTGATGCCCGTCTCGGCCATCTTTGATGAGGCATAGTCGGTGATCATGTCCAGTCGTTGAGCTGATTGGCTCAAGGAATCACCTTCTTCCACGAGGTCGAAGTCGTGAAAGCAGAAATATCCAAGCCCCAGTTTTGACATGAACTCGAATGCCGCATCCATTTTCCCTTTGGCTCGTGAAATCGCATCCGGGGCTTCATTCCACGGGAAGATGCGTGTCCCTTCCCCAAACGGGTCTGCTCCGGCATTACAGAACGAGTGCCAGTATGCACAGGCGAATTTGAGATGGTCTTTGAGCGGTTTACCGGCTACCACGCGATCTGCGTCGTAAAACCGAAACGCCAACGGGTTTCTGGAGTCAGGCCCTTCAAACTGAATAGATTTGATGCCTGGGAAATAGTCGTTGTTTGTGCTCATTACAGGAGATTAGTATGGTTGCGATCAAGTTCATGGATAGCCGTGTCCAGGACTTCTTTCCATCCGGAATACAGGTCAAAGTACTGATTTGTCAAGGCATGATCCGGCTCAACGGTGTCGATTAGTTTGAGTGATTCAAAAGCTTGAGACGCATCATCATAAAATCCGGCGCCGAGCGCGGCTCCGCGCGCGGCGCCGTCTGCGCCGTCAGTATCGAATATGCGCACTTCTGTGTTGGTCACAGTAGCAAAAATCGATCTAAATGTGGGACTCAAAAACATATTTGAATGGCCTGCTCTGATCGATTGAAGAGGTACTCCGTAGGTGCCCAACAGATCAAATCCCAGATTCAAAGAGAAGATGATTCCCTCCATGCCAGCTCGTATTAGGTGTCCGGCATGGTGTCTGTTAAAATCAAGCTGCTCAATACTGGCTTGGACGTGGCGTCCTTCTAATAGTCGTTCGCTTCCATTGCCGAATGGATATACTTGCAGGCCATCTGCGCCAGCCGAGATCTGCTGGGCGTGTGCGTTCATCTGCTCGTACGAAACAGAACCAGGCGTTTGATTGAATAAGCGTTTCAACCAACTGTACAAGATCCCGGTACCGTTTACACAGATCAAGATGCCATTACGTTTTGATATTGAGCGGTCGTTTACGTGCAAAAACGTATTAATACGCGAACGTTCATCATAGACATCTTGGTCACTGACGGCATACACAACACCAGAGGTACCTGCCGTTGCTGCAACTTGGCCGGGTTCAAGCACATTCAAAGAGAATGCATTATTGGGCTGATCTCCCGCGCGATAGGTAACAGTAACCCCAGGTGGAAGCCCCAACTCAAGAGCTGTCTCACGCGATAGTGTTCCCTGGTGGCCTAGTGTGGGAACGAGATCGGGTACCAGCTTTTTGTCGATTCCAAAGTGATTCAGAACCTGTGTGGAAATCTCTCGGTTTGGAAAGTCCCAGAGAATGGCTTCCGATAAACCGGAAGCTGTCGTGGTCATTTCGCCGGTCAATCTGAATGCGATATAGTCTCCGGGGAGCATGAACTTGTGAATCTGCGCATAGATTTTCGGTTCGTGCGTTTTTACCCAGCTCAATTTTGAGGCTGTAAAATTTCCTGGAGAATTGAGTAGCGAAGCAAGGCATGTGCGTTGTCCTATAGCGTTGAACGCCTCACTTCCAATGTCCTCCGCCCGACTGTCACACCAAATAATGGACTTTCGGAGCACGTTTCCGTGTGAGTCCAGCGCAACTAGGCCATGCATCTGATACGAGATTCCAAATCCGGCAATGTCGTCGAGGGGAATCTTGTGATCGCGAATGATCTGAGTATATCCTGCTTTAAAGTGCTCCCACCACATCTCTGGGTCCTGTTCAGCCCAACCCGGATTCGGGGCATCAATTATTTGCTCTTGAGCTGGAAATACGGCCCGCCCAATGGATTTTCCCTTTCGAGCGTCGAATATTGATGTCTTAACGGAAGAACTCCCGACATCAATGCCGACATAATATGTTTTCATAAGAAGCGACTTCTAATTGCTGGCACAGAATAACACGGCGGGGTCCACTTTGGCTACAATTCAGAATATATAGATCCACATTTGTTCGTAGGTTGATCCGAACTCATTAATCAGTGCCCATGTCCACATTCGCAATACGAATACCTTGTCATTCTGCTGATCATCAGATTCTTTCCGCCATGCTGTTTACAGAGGCGGTGGAAGGAATTGAAGAATTAGATGATGGTCTGGTGGTGTTCATCGAGTCTGACAAGTGGGAGGATGAAAAGGCGATTTTAGAGCGTATTTGTGCCCCTTTCCAACGGGGACCGATGACCATTGAGGAAATTCAGGATCAGAATTGGAATGCGGAGTGGGAGAAAACGATTAAGCCTGTTAATGTGGGTGGCTTCTGGATTCGCCCTACATGGAATCACGATCCGACCCCCGAAGGTCACATTGAAATTATTGTCGATCCCAAGATGTCTTTTGGGACGGGTTATCATGAAAGCACCCGTTTGATGCTGGGAGCCCTTAAAAACGTGCTGAAGGAAGGAGATCGTGTATTAGATGCGGGTACAGGAACAGGTGTATTGGCGTTTGCGGCCCTCAAGCTAGGAGCTGCTCGTGCAGACGCATTCGACTACGATCCTATTTGTAAAGAAAACTCGCTCGAAAATGCGGCACTGAATGATTTATCAGATCGGTATTCAGTGCAGGTAGGTACAGAAGAGGTGGTTGTGGGTCAAGATTACGACGTGGTAATGGCCAACATAAACAGGGAGGCCCTCAGGTCAATGCTACCCGCACTGAAGGATTTGCTGGCTCCTCATGGGAAGATTGGTTTAGCTGGCCTATTGACGAGCGATAGGGACGTGATGCTGGGCGTGATTAGCGATCTGGGAATGTCCGTCGTTTCGGAGTCAAATGAAGGAGAATGGTGGTCCGTCTGGGCTGGGAAGGGGAGCGAGTGAGACTGGCTACAATTGATGTTGGTACAAACACGGCTCTGTTGTTGATCTCGGAGTGGAAGGACAATCGCCTTATCGAGGTCTACAATGGGGTTGGCTTCGTGCGCCTCGGAGAAGGAATGGATGCATCCGGCAGAGTGAGCGATGATGCGCTGGCTAGGCTACAGGCTGTTCTTTTCTCCCATATGGAGGCCATTCGCCGTTTCGATGCCGCTCACATCATCATTACAGGAACCAGTGCATCGAGAGATGCGCAAGATGGCCATCGTATTCACACGCTGGTCAGAAACATGACCGGCACCGAGTTTACCATTCTAAGCGGAGAGGAAGAGGCAAAGGTAACCTATTTAGGAGCCGTGGCAGGAATGCCGGAAAGCACGCTTCGTTCATTCTTGGGCGAAACAATTACGGTTATCGATGTTGGTGGTGGATCGACTGAATTTGTTCAGGGAAAGGGAGAAGATATTCATTTCAAAAAGAGCCTGAATATGGGCTCCGTTAGAATGACAGAGCGATTTTTTTCGTCTCAACCAGCGCAAGGTGAAGAGGTTGAGTCGGGAAGAGCTCACTTTCAGTCCATGATGAAGGAATCGTTGGCCGGCTCCTTGCCTAGTCGCTACTGTATCGGTGCTTCGGGTACACCTATCATACTGTCTCTACTGCATACTGGGCTGAAAGAACTTTCTGATGCTGAGAGTGCCGTAAGCATATCCGTTTCAGAACTAGATGCGTGGTCTCGCCGATTGTTCGGAATGACACGTTCAGAAGTAACTGCGCTGTATCCGTCTAAAATGAAAGGTCGAGCTGACGTCTTGCCGGCCGGGGTATTGATTCTGCTCGAGGCATTGACCTATTTGCGTTCGGAGCGGCTTTTTGTATCGCCATTTGGTGTTCGGCATGGCGTTGCATTGCGATATTTTCTCGAATCTAGTTCTTAGAATCGAATTGCGCGGAACACCCATTCAAGCAAGTCCTTTCACGCTCTACACTCAACTAGTTTACGCTTACTATGATGACCATTGAATCCATTTTGGAGATCTTGAGGGATGTAATCGATCCTGATTCTGGAAAAAATGTAGTCCGAAGGGGATGGATCAGAGACCTCAAAGTAGAAGGGCATACGGTTTCCTTTACTATCCTATTACAGGATCCGACCGTTCCTTTCGCCTCCAAGGTCCGTGGGGTCTGTGAGCAGGCCTTGAAATCGGCTTTTCCTGAAGCGGACTTACGCATTGAACAGGATAGCCCGATGATTGGGCTTGGCAATGGACTTACGATAGATGGCCAAAGTCAGAAGAAAGGGCCTGGTGAGGGTGTTACTAATATCATCGCAGTAGCTTCGGGAAAAGGCGGAGTAGGTAAAAGCACGGTCTCCAGTAATTTAGCCGTTGCCTTGGCCTCCCAAGGGTATGCCGTTGGTTTGGCGGACGTCGATATTTACGGCCCTTCAATTCCAACGATGTTTGGTCTTCAGGAGGCTAAGCCCAGTGTGAACGCAGAAAGACGGATTATTCCCCTTGAAAAATTTGGTGTCAAGTTGTTGTCCATGGGCTTTTTGGTAGATCCAGAAAAAGCCGTTATTTGGCGTGGCCCAATGGTTACGAGTGCAGTTCAACAATTCTTAGGCGATACCGAATGGGGTGAATTAGATTTCTTAATCTTAGATCTGCCTCCAGGAACTGGTGATATTCAGCTTACTATTGTTCAGACCGTCCCGTTGAGTGGTGCAGTTATTGTCTCTACTCCTCAGAGGGTGGCACTGGCCGATGCTAGAAAGGGTGTGGGTATGTTTGACCAGGTAGAAGTACCTGTTTTGGGTGTCGTTGAGAATATGGCCTATTTCACACCGCCAGAATTGCCTGAGAACAAATACTATTTGTTTGGACAGGGAGGTGCGAGAGCACTGGCTGAAGAACTCGATGTGCACTTTTTAGGTGAGGTACCCCTCATTGAGGCGATTCGAACTAATGCGGATGACGGTACACCCATCGTAACTGATCCTTCTGAAGCCGCCTCGGGCATTTTTGACCATATTGCTACCGATCTGGTTAATCAGGTTGAACAGCGAAATGCGTTACGACCTGCCACACAGAAAATCGAAATATCCTGACCTGATATTTCTCATCTCCTAGAATCGAACCAGATGGTTTTGGTTGAGTAGAACCGGCACAACGACAATAAGGAAGACATGAGCGAGAACGTATCAATGACAGCTGCTAAGGATCCCGGACTGCGCGTGCAGGTCGAAGCCGCACTGGATACCCTGCGTCCCTATCTCGAGGCAGACGGAGGATCAGTGAGATTAGTGGAGATCACTGAGGAGATGGTTGTCGAATTGGAACTACTCGGTGCTTGCGAGACATGCCCTATGAGTTCCATGACGTTACGCGCTGGAATTGAGCAAGCGGTTAAGCGTTCGGTACCTCAAATTAACCGCGTTGAAGCGGTAAATGTTTAAGCGCAACTAAGCGCAACTGGGCGCAAAGAGCACTGGTTTGAATGTAGAAGAAAGGGGAGCCGCGCAAAGCGCGGCTCCCCTTTCTTATTTCGTGGTACTGATGGATACCCCTAGGATTAGTTAAATCCCTGTCCTGTCACCTCAGGTTTAGTATCCTGATTGGCAACTTGCCAAGCGGTGCCAAAAATGACCTGTGCAATACGGGCCATTCTCTCATATTCAATCTTATCTGGCTCATCGTCAACGCCATGATAATCGTCATGGGTACCCGTAAAAAAGAAGATGAATGGAATGTTATTCTTACCAAAATTCCAATGATCACTTCTGCGGTAGAACTGGTTTGGATCGTCTTTAGAGTTGAATCGCTCATTCAAATCAAGATCCGTTCCGATGATTTCATTGACACGAATATTGATGTCATGAAGCTCTTGGGATACCAGGTTTGAACCAATGATGTACACGTAATCATCCGTATCACCGGTGTGCGTAGGATCGATTCGGCCGATCATATCAATATTTAGATTGGTAACCGTCTTCTCGAGTGGTACCACGGGTTCGTAATCCGTGTAGAAAGCCGAACCCAAAAGGCCTTTCTCTTCTCCAGATACATTAAGGAAAATGACTGAACGGCGCGGTCCGTTGCCGTCGTTTTTAGCTTTCTGGAATGCCTCTGCGATTTCGAGTACCGAAACCGTCCCCGAACCGTCATCATCTGCACCATTGAAAATGCCGTCTTCCTCGCTGTCATTCATGCCAACGTGATCGTAGTGAGAGCTGATCACCACATACTCATCTTTCAGCATGGGATCCGATCCCTCGATAAAAGCCAATACGTTTTCTGAAAACGTCTCAACGATAACATTCGCTACGGAGGCGCGCACGGACATATCAGACTCGAACACAACGGGTTTCAATGAGCTATCAATGCTTGCTTTGACGTCCTGAACCGTTTTCCCAGAAGAGGCGATCATTTTGTTCGCCAGGTCCGCTGAAATGTTTAATACAGTAGGAAAGCGGGAGCCGCGTCCTTCACCGGTTGGTTTTTCTAGCGACAGGCTTCCTACACCCGCTGAGGAGGAAGCCCCAGCCATAGCAGCGTCGTACACGGAGCCGTTTTGGCGCATAGACAGATCACCAACCACGAAAATACCGGCAGGTGGGGTTTCTGTTTGAAAGAACGGTCGCAATTTATTGAACCGACTGGTTGTCCAAGCCGACACCTCATTGTTTTCTGTTGGAAATAAACTGGTTTCGGCATCTTTCATGGGCTCATCGGCGAGCATCATGACCCATTTACCTGAGTAATCAATGCCGGCTGCTTCGAGAGCAGCAAAATCATCGTATCCCAAGCCATCGTCACCAATTCCATATCCGGCAAAGACCAAGGAGGCCGTCACGTCGCTGGAGCCTCCAAACATGGTAAGGAAAGAGCCATCTGTTTGATCGCCGCCGAATGTGTGATCGGCAACCTCAGATCCATTTAGAAATAGCTCTGCTTTATCAAACTTGGACTCATAGAGCGGAAATGGTTGGAGGTAGGCCCTTGGGCTGCGAGGGTTGTCGGTCGCAGCCGTTCCTTTTGGGGCTAAACCCATTTTGCGATACTGTCCCGCAAGATATTCCGCTGCCATTTTTTGTCCTCTGGCTGTCGTCTCTCTTCCTTCGAAGAAGTCGGATGCAAAAAAGTAGAGGTGTGCAGCGAGATCATCTGCCGTAATGGTCGCCTGATATTTGGCGAACAACTCGGGGTTTTCAAACGTGGTAGGTGTGTCACCCGGATTAGCCAGTCCCGGTAGCGCGTCAGATTCCTGAGCCATTGCCGGCACAGTCATCAAAACGAAGCCTAGGAGGGAGGCCGACATAAAGTGAATGCGTTTCATATTCATCTTTGAAAGATTATCAGAAAAGGGGAGTTGGTTCTTAGGCCAAACGCCCGCGTTTATTCAAATAGGCCAATAAGGCCGTTCCGTACGGTTCTGCGGTATCAAGTTCTACAAAATCAATGTTGCTTTCGCGACAACGGGCACGAAAGCGGGTCGAAAACTGTTTGACAGCTTCGGCATAGTTTTCTCTGAGCTGGGAGGGCTGAAGGGCCATTTCCTCTCCAGTTTCCATATCCACAAATCGCATGGGGACGTCGGGAAAGCGAAAATGGCGCTCTGTTTCAGATTCAAGGATGTGAAAGACAAGCACCTCATGCCCGCGGTAACGCAAATGGCGCAAGGCGTTAAGAAGCTCATCGTGTTCGCCAACATTCTCGAAAAGGTCAGTAATGATGACGACGAGTGAACGACGCGCAATGCGCTCGGCCACTTCGTTTAAAACGGACGCTGCCCCGGTCTTTTGATTGTTCTCCGGCTCGGAAGACAGATGCTCCAAGGTCGAAAGTAGTTGGCGTAGATAGCCCGGTGTACTTTTGGGAGGGCGCAACGTGTGGATATGCTCATCGAACGCGATGAGGCCCGTTGCATCTCTCTGCTTTACCATCATGAAGTGGAGGGCACCAGCCAAGTAGGCTCCATATTCGAGTTTTGATAGGCCTGAGGAATGCTTGTATCGCATGGATGCGGAGGTATCCAAGACGACGTAATGGCGCAGGTTGGTCTCTTCTTCGTACTGTTTTACGTAGTGGCGGTCAGTTTTTCCGTAAACTTTCCAATCTACATGTCGGAGTTCATCGCCAGGGTTATAGGGCCGATGCTCCGCAAATTCAACGGAAAAACCGTGGTACGGACTCTTGTGCATTCCCGTGATAAATCCTTCTACAATCAGCCGAGCTCGCAATTCCATATTGGAAATCTGCCCTATGAAGGCTGGATCGAGATATTTTAGCGGTTTTGATTCTGCGCTCACGGACTCACCATTAAGAAGAAATGCTTAGACATACTCGTCATACGATAGTACGTCAAATCGTTTCGATAAGATCTAAATGCTTAGGATTTCACGATCTTTGCGAATGAGAATACGGCAGGAGATGAGGTGAGTTGTCAGAAAATCGTTAACTTGATTTTTATGGAGCCGAATGACGTGATTAAAGCGCAGCTAATGACTGCGCGAGACCTCGAGCGCACACTTCAAAGAATGGCGCGCCAAATCGTTGAGATGTTTGATCTTGACGAGACACGTAGTGGTTCCTTTGGTTTAATCGGTATGCAGTCGCGTGGCGTATTTATTGCCTCCCGTCTTGAAAAGATTATCCAGACGATTACAGGGAGCGCCGTTCCCCTTGGAATTCTTGACGCAACCATGTACCGCGATGATTTCCGGATGCGGTTGAAGCAACCGGTCGTTAGAGAAACCAAAATTGACTTCGATATCGATGGTAGAGATCTCGTATTAGTGGATGATGTCCTCTTTACCGGGCGCACCACGCGAGCTGGATTGGATGCGCTCACAGATCTTGGAAGACCTGCTTCAGTGCACTTTTTGGTCATTGTGGACCGAGGACTTCGCGAACTGCCGATTAAAGCAGATTTCGTAGGTCGGAAAATCCCAACGCTTCCTGGCGAGGAAGTTCGCGTTCGAATTGCCGAAATGGATGACCAGGAAGGCGTATGGCTTGTTGAACACCCAACCACACCTACAACCTGAACCCGTACCGTTCGTGCAACCGAAGACTGAACAGATAAACTCCGGATTGGACCATCGTCATCTGCTTGGTTTGTCTGATTATAGCTCCAGAGAAATCGAACTGATCTTGGAGACGGCTAGGCAGTTTAGGGATGTTCTAAATCGACCCATCAAAAGGGTGCCTACGCTCAGAGGCGTGACGGTTGTAAACTTGTTTTTTGAGGCGTCTACTCGAACCCGTATTTCGTTCGAATTAGCGGAAAAAAGATTGAGCGCAGATACGGTCAATTTCAGTGCATCTGGATCTAGTGTGTCCAAAGGGGAGTCGCTGAAAGACACCGCTCAGAATATTGAGGCGATGAAAATTGACATGGTCGTTTTGCGGCATCAGTCGCCAGGGGCATCTCATTTTCTGACACAGTGTGTGGATTCTATCGTCATCAATGCCGGAGACGGAGCGCATGAGCATCCCACTCAGGCCTTGCTTGATATGTTGACGTTATCAGATCACTTTGACGTATTCAAAGGGCTAAATGTCTCCATAATTGGAGATATCACCCACAGTCGTGTAGCGCGATCTAATATTCATGGGTTACTGACGCTGGGGGCAAATGTCACGATATGTGGCCCTCGACCTCTAATTCCCATTGAACTGGATCGAATTTCCTCAAAAGGAAGTTTGCGAGTCACCCATAGTTTGGAAAGTGCCCTAGAGGGTTGCGATGTTGCCATGGCATTACGCATTCAAATGGAGCGCCAGGGTCAGAACCTATTCCCGAGTGTTCGAGAGTATCACACACAGTTTGGGATACAAATGGACCACCTAAATAGGTATAAGGACCTAATCGTAATGCATCCGGGACCCGTGAATCGGGGGGTAGAATTAGCGAGCGAAGTGGTGGATCACGAACGCGCTGTGATTCTAAATCAGGTAACGAATGGAGTAGCCGTTCGGATGGCTGTTCTGTACCTGCTTTCTGGCCAGAATTCGACTGAATAAGACGGGTTTGACGTGTAGGGAGATGGCCCACATTAGCGTTAGTTTCCTTCTGTTTACTACTTAGAATTGATTGAATTAGCTTTCTTCTAGCAAATTCTTCAGGTCTCACCCAAAACGTTACATAGCGCAGTTTGTGGATAGATTTCTTGTCTTTTTAATCAGCTTTGAGTATTGTCAGAGCAGAATGGCTGGAAGCGCTTCCACAACGAGCGAGAATCCTGAACCAAATCAGCACTATTAACTAATCTCAGCGGTCTAATGGAGCAAGTGAATAACTCTTTGGAATCGTTTATTGAAAACCTGAAACGCCGGAATCCAGGAGAACCTGAGTTCCATCAGGCTGTCACCGAAGTAGCTGAAAAAATCTGGCCATTCATTGAGGCCCATCCTAAGTATCAGGAGAATAGAATCTTCGAGCGTCTGACCGAGCCTGATCGTGTTGTACTCTTTCGCGTCACATGGACCGACGACAGCGGACAAGTTCATGTAAATAAGGGGTATCGCATTCAGTTTAACGGAGTCATTGGTCCCTATAAAGGGGGGCTCCGCTTTCACCCTAGTGTGAACCTCGGTGTCCTTAAGTTTCTGGCATTCGAACAGATTCTCAAAAACAGTCTGACCACTCTACCTATGGGTGGCGGTAAAGGAGGGTCTGATTTCGATCCAAAAGGCAAGTCTGACTCTGAAGTCATGCGTTTCTGCCAGTCCTTTATGACAGAGTTGCATCGGCATATTGGTCCAGATGTGGACGTACCTGCCGGAGATATTGGAGTTGGCGGACGTGAGGTGGGCTACCTCTTTGGTCAATATCGACGACTGGCAAACGAGTTCACGGGTACCATGACTGGAAAAGGTCTAGAGTACGGTGGATCATTGATTCGTCCTGAAGCCACGGGCTACGGAACAGTCTATTTTGCACAGAACATGTTGGCAACGCGTAATCAGGATCTAAAAGGTAAAGTGTGTACCGTTTCTGGAAGTGGAAATGTTGCTCAGTACACCGCCGAGAAATTGATTGAACTGGGCGCATCAGTGGTTTCGCTTTCGGATTCATCAGGCAGTGTACATATGCCAGATGGACTTACGACAGAGCAACTGGAGTATGTCATGGATCTCAAGAACGTACGCCGCGGGCGTATCCGTGAGTTTGCGGATGCATTTGGTCTCGAGTTCCGTGCGGGTAGACGTCCTTGGGATATTAAGTGTGACTGCGCGTTCCCTTCTGCTACTCAAAATGAGTTGGAAGAAGAAGATGCTCGTGCGCTGCTCGCCAATGGTTGCTTTGTAGTGGCCGAGGGAGCAAATATGCCGACGACTCTTGCAGGCACTAAGCTTTTCGAAGAAGCCAAGATTCTCTTTGGTCCAGGTAAAGCTGCCAATGCAGGGGGAGTGGCCATTTCTGGGATTGAAATGACTCAGAATTCTATGCGCTTGCAATGGACGCGCGAAGAAGTCGATAACAAGCTGAAGGAGATCATGAAAAACATCCATGGCAAGTGCGTCAAGTACGGCCAGGAAGACGATTATATCGATTACGTAAAGGGTGCCAATGTTGCAGGCTTTGTAAAAGTCGCTGACGCCATGTTAGCCTTTGGTGTAGTCTGATTTTGAACCTCATTGCTTATCTTAGAGGTGGCGGGGCGGATGAAATCCGCCCCGCCACGTTTTTGTAGATCATTACTACGTCACGACCTCTCAATCTTGCTGCCATTGAAAGACCCGGTTCGCCAAAAGAACGTGCAGGAGACCCCCGAAGAAGTAGTTCGGCAGGCCATGATTCACTATCTGAGTGAGACCATGGGCGTTCCATTAGGACTGATGGCCATCGAGAAGGCCGTGATTCGGCATGGCGAAACGAAACGTGCCGACATTGTCGTTCATGACAAGCAAGGGCATGCCTGGATGGTTGTGGAATGCAAGGCGCCCAGCGTACCGATTAGTCAACGAACACTTGAACAGGTGTCGAATTATAACCAAGTACTTGGCGCACCTTATATCTTTGTGACCAACGGAAGTACGCATCTCTGCGCCGAGATTAAGGGCGATGAGGTGCTGTTTCTTGAATCCCTTCCAGAATGGAGCTGAATTTGAAACACACGTATTACTCGGAAAAGATGATTGCGCTTGCTGCGGTTAGAGAGGCAGCCGATCTCTGTCGGAATGTCCAGCGCGAATTGGCTCCTGGAGAAATCCAGAAGAAAGATCGAAGTCCGGTTACCATTGCCGACTTTGGTAGCCAAGCACTCGTGTGTTCTCGCCTCAGAAAAGCGTATCCGAACGATCCAATTATTGCCGAGGAAGTCGCAGACGAACTTCGAACTGATGAGAATATTCTCATCAAAGATCAGGTCGTCTCTAGAGTGCGCGAAATTCGTCCAGATGCCAGCGAGGCGGCTATTCTGGAATGGATAGATTACGGTGGTCACAAGGATCAAGCTCCACGATATTGGACGCTTGATCCTATCGACGGTACCAAAGGATTTCTTCGAGGAGATCAATATGCTGTAGCCTTGGCTCTCATTGCCGAAGGGGAAGTCGTCGTGGCTGCACTGGCTTGTCCTAATCTTACCCTCTCTATGGCTCCCGACAGCAAAGGTATTATAGCCATTGCGGTTAAGGGGCAGGGCACGGAGTTCTTTCAGCTTCAGGATATGAAAGTCCTAGAAAAGGTATCCATATCCAAGCAAATAGAGCCCGATAAGGTTCGATTTTCAGAATCTGTAGAATCGACTCACACGTCTCATTCTGGGGCGCAGCTCATCGCGCAATATTTGGGCATTTCAGGAAAATCGGTGCGGTTGGATTCGCAGGCCAAGTATGCGGTTGTTGCAGGAGGAGATGCTGAAATTTACATGCGGCTTCCATCTGATAGACGCTACGTAGAAAACATCTGGGATCATGCTGCGGGCATGCTAATCGTAGAAGAAGCGGGAGGAAAGGTGACTGATATCAATGGGAAGCCGTTGATATACAAGCACGGCTATCAACTGAAAGAGAATCGGGGTGTTATCGTCTCCAACAGCCTGCTACACGATCCCCTTCTGAAAGCGATAGCTAAGGCAGGGATCAAATAGATTGGTTTAAGGACGGTTTAGTGCGCGAATTAGGCTGGTGGAAAAGCTTCCTTCAATTTGCGGCAGGCCTCCTCTAATACATCGTATTCCTTGGCAAAACAGAATCGAAGGCAATTTGCACCGTCTGCGTCATCATCGTAGAAGGAACGCCCCATAACGGTACCGATGCCTGCTTCCTTTACCAGGGTCAAACTCGCTTGTTCATCATCTTCAAATCCCGAAAATCGGTTTCTTAATTGAGAGAAGTCGGCCAAAACGTAATAGGATCCTTCTGGCCATGGCACAAGGAAGCCTATTTCTTCCAGGGTTGAGCACATAAGTTGCCTTTTACGTGCGTACGAAGAGGCCATTTCGTCGAAGTATCCATCATCCATCTCAAACGCTTCAGCCACGCCGTGTTGTAGTGGTGTGGGTGCACAGATATAAATGAGATCTGAGAGCAGTCCCATCTTCTCTATGATGGCTTCTGGCCCCACGGCATAGCCCAGACGCCAGCCCGTCATATTGTAGGTCTTAGAGAAACCAGACAGCGTAATGGTGCGCTCAAAGGCGCCAGGGAGGGAGGCCAAAGAAATATGCTCTCTTCCGTCATAGAGCATGTATTCGTAAATCTCGTCCGTTATCGCGTAAATATCATGCTTTTCAAGTAGCGCTGCGATTTTTTCCAATTCCGAACGGGTCCAAACCTTTCCATTCGGATTTCCTGGAGTGGTCACCACAATGGCCTTCGTTTTATCCGTAATCAGGGCTTCTACAGCTTCAAAGTCAATTTTCCAATCCGGTCCTGTGGTCTGGATAAATCGCAATTTGGCTCCCATCACAGTAAGCAAGTTGCAGTGATACCCGTAATAGGGCTCAAAAACAATCACTTCATCGCCGGGATTGAGCAATGTGAACATGGTAGCGACAAAAGCACCGGTAGAACCGACCGTAACCATAATCTCGTCTTCAGAACGAATCGGGATTTGGTTGTACTCCTGACATTTTTTGAGAAGAGCACTACGTAGTCTGTCTATTCCTCCATAGTAGGAGTAGATGGACTTGTCATCGTCAATAGCTTTATGCGCACCCTTCTTAATGGCATCTGGTGTGGGCATGTCACAAATGCCTTGGCCAAGATTGATACCACCATATTCATTTAGCAGAAGCGTAATTGCTCGAATATTGCTCTGAGCTAGGTGTTCTGTTCGGTTCGCAAGTGGTTTCATGTAAACGATCTATTGTGTGTCAGCTGGAGAGCTTATTCGCTTAAAAAGAGAGCGCCAAGATTCAAAATCGGTTTGATAGGATACACCAATTCCGGCCGTATTGGTCAAATCTGTAGTTTCTAAAATATCACTTTCTCTTCGGAAGAATAGTTCAACTGAGACTCGAGAACTCAATCGGAGTTCGACTACAAACTCGCCCTGCAATCCTTCGTTGGCACGCACATTATCCGTTGCACGGGCTCCTTGATAAACGCCTTCTCCACGAATGATCAATCGCTCATCCCTCAAGCGTAATGCCACTCCGTAGGTAACATCCAGATCGGCGGCGCTTTCTCCAAGTAGTCCAAACGTAAAGTCGACATTGGGGAAGGCCTCATTCAGAAATCGATTCAACTGGGCCGAGACCAATTGGGATACGCTATTAAAAGCGAGCTGACTTCCTGAATCGGTGGTGATATTCTCGGTGGTTAACTGGAATGAATTGGTTAGAAGGACACTCGTAGCATACTCTGCTGCTCGATCGGGTTGATTTAACTGAGCCTCTAAAGCCTGGTAGTCCCCAAGTACATTCCGAGAGTTTCGGTCGATAGAAAGAGACAGGTCGACCTGAGGGGACATGACCGTTCCGGATATTTGCAGGTCAACAATAAGGGGGATTAGGCCCGTGTTTGATCCTTGAGAGCCCGGTAGGCCGGAGCGAGATGCCCGTGTACGGTAGGAGGCAGGAATGTCCAACAGCGCATTAACAGGATCTCCCTCCCAAGAAATGGTCCCACCTTTTTTAATATCAAAGCGTCTAATCAGGAGTTCGCCCGCCGTAAACTGATAATTTCCTCCTTCTACAGCCAGTTGACCAAACGTTTGAAATTCGTCATCCTGCAACAAAAGCTGAACCGTGCCCGTGCTTTTGGCGTGAATCACGTCTCCGAGTAACGGGTCAATAACGAGATGTACCGTAGAGCCGGTAGGGGCGAAAATGGATAAATCAAGATTGAGTCCGTCCAGGAACTTCCGCTCTGCACTCGAACGCTTACTTAAAATGAAAGCGCGTTCAGACAATTGCTTGAACTCCGGGATATATCCCAACGAGTCTTCAAACACGATGAAGCTCTCGTCGGATTCGGAGGTTTCTTCTTCCAGCGGAACGTAAAGTTGAGAATCGTCTCGAACTTTCGCGTTTACCGAAGTTAGCTGGGCATCATATAGGCGGCCCTCAAGAGCTAGATCACCAGAAGCCCAAAGATTACCGTAAAATGGCAATCGGTCTGAATCGGAGACATCCATTATCTGGAAATCCTGAAGTATACCATCGATATCTAGGGAGAAGTAGCGATAATCGTTAAAGAGAAGCCGTCCGCTAAGATTAGCCACTCCGTTCTGTTCATCCGTGATTCGACCAGAATCAATGTGGATTGCTTCTTCGTCGATCCTGACATCGCCTTCAAGTGAATACGTGCTTTGGGTAATTGGAATATCAAATCGTCCATCCCACACTCCCATGTTGACATCGAAAATGGGATGATTGATGGCTCCGGTGATGGATCCATCGCCCGATGCATACCCCGTTACAGACCCTAAAGCCTCATTGAAAATATACTTGAAGAAGAATAGGTCGGCTCGGTCGATGTCTACTAGGAGATCTAAGCTGCCACGATCCTCTACTTGAAGACTGGGCAAACGGACTGAGCCTTGAATACGCAAATCGTTTTCGACTGGAACTCCTGGGTTCGTCGTCCCCATAATTAAGGGACTTCTATCAGCCGGCAAGGGGGAGAGTATTAAATTCAATGAAGCATCTGGACTGCCCGCTTGATAGCTGCTAGACACCTGCAAATCACCTAGCAAATACTGATCGAGAGATAGCGATCGAACGGTTGCATCGCCGGAAACTCTAGGTTGATTACGTCCTCCGGTCAGCACCAAACTACTATTGAGTACTCCGCCAAAAGGGTGGCGAAGCTCCGAGAATTCGGAAAGGTGAATAAGGGAGAGGTCCTGAAAAGAGACACTTAGACTGTCGGAGGCTTCGGCCGAAAAGATGCCAGAAGCCAACACCGATTGAGAAACGGATTGGTTCGAGTCGAGAAATTGGAGGTTTAAGTCGCGGACGACTGTGGCATCTCCATACAAATCTAGCTTCGCTGGTTGGCTCAGATTCCAAGCACCTCCACTAGTGGCTAATAGCACCTGGTTTAAGGTGATCTCATTTAAGAAGTCTTGACTTGATAAGGTGAGATCTAATCCAATCTCTTGGAAATTGCCCGTCCCAGCTCCATTTAGCTTGAGATTTCCAGATTGATTCCCAAAAACACTGGACATTTTTGCCTGATCCAGGTGAACTCCACGCAAATCTAGGGAATCGGCCGTAACGTCCACGTTCCATGTGGTGGATTCTGCAATGGGAACGCTACGTCTCGAATTAATTAAGACGGAGCCTTTTAGCCCGCTTGATGCAACCGGTCCAATCGTGTTTTCGGGCGATGAGAAAGAAGAGCGTACTGCTATTGTATCAGACGATAACACCAAATCAGAAGTGAGTTGAAACGATCCCGAAAGAGGCGTAGCACCGGGCATGAAAGCCGCCACTCTAGAAAGATCAAAAACGTCGACTGTTGCCTGGGCTTGAATGGGACGGATCAGCTCGACGTCTGATTCTGCCCGTACGGCTTGCTCAGTGGACAACACGTCATCCAATAGAGCGATCGCGAGATTGTCTTCAGGGGTTCCAGTGTTGTATCGTCGTTTGTTTGATTCCTTGACCAGCGCTAAGCGCGCTCCTTTTGCCCACGCGTTCCCCAAAGAAGTCATCAACGGTACAGATCCATCTGAGGTAACCATGATATTGGCCAGATCTGACCTCAAATCCAGCACGGTCGAATCCTCTAGTGAAGGGGGATGGATAGATAACCGAGCGTCGAAAGGTGCTATTTCAGATGCTGAGCTTCCGAATTGAATCAGCGAGGAATCGATCTGAGCGGTTAGTTCAGTTGAAAAGTCTTGCCCCCATTGCAAAGTAGTTCGAGTGGATATTTCGCCACTTACCGAAGTCTGGATACTTGGTCTTCCTAACAAGGGGCCAAGGTCAGCATGGTGCAAGCGGGTAACTATATCTGCCATTGGAAACTCGCCAAGCGATATGCTGCCCGTATTTTCAATTCGACGATCGCCATCGATTAGAATAACAGAGCCTATTGCTGTGGAAGGAGTGATGGTCGCGTCTAGACTAAAGTCGTTCGTACGTCTCGATCCCCAACTTAAATCGTTTAGGGAAACGGACACGCTCGAATACAGGGAATCAAACGATGTGCTATATCCTTCGGCTCGAACCATACCCGTTAGATCACTTCGCCATGCTGCCCGGTTCGTCCAACGCGCTACATCAATATTTTCGGATCGCAGGGAAACTTCATGTCGAATCGAGTCCATTGAGGGGCCATTCAGTAGAACCGACCCTGACAATAGGCCCCCATCCGAACTGACCTCGACAGATCCTCTTGAATACAGGGATGAAATCGAGTTTCCACTCATTGTGAGCGTTGCGCGCAGATAGGCTGCGGCCGAAAGCGAATCTATTCGGAGGTTATCCACCCATTCCTCGGTAGGCAATAGCGTCTTCAAGTCCCGCGTTGCCATGTACGTATTGGTCAATGCTAGATCGGCGGAGAGGGAATCAGGGAATCCAGCGATGGTGCCAGCCAATTCAGCATGGGATCCATTCTTATCTAAGGTCAGCCACGAAACGGTCAGGTCAGATACCGGGCCCTGAATAAGTGCAGAAACATTGGCCGTCCCGTGAATAGGTAGGGTTGGGAAAATGAGCCTGATCTGATCGAAATCAATCGAAGAGGGTTTGACCTCGACTAGAAATGGCGTCTCAATGGGATTAGGTTGCTGAGCAAAGCTGCTGTTTCCAGATACCAACAGGTTAGATCGTCCCATTTGGAGCTCCATCTCGTTAATCGAGAAGACGCCATCTTCAACCACGAACTGAGAGGCCCCGGACGATATGTCCAGTCGCGGACTTTGCAGAGAGCCCGAAAGCTGCAATATGTCAAGTTGACGCGTATTATCGTTGATTCCAATATTGGCAGACAGCCAAATATTCTCTATCAGGCTATTGGTGAAGTCAAATACGTGATCAGAGGCAACCCTCTTGGGTACGTACGTAGGTGAGGTCGTTTGTAGTACGGCATCTTGGATTTCAAGTGCGGCACCTTGAAACGTCCATCCTGCTTCGGAAGGCGCTGTGCTGGTATCGGCGACCGAGAAAATGGATGCCAAATTGGACTGGCCGGTCGAGTCGAATAATACCGTGATGCGGGGCCGTAGCAGCTTAAGCTCATGCATCGAAAACGACTTTCGCAGTATGGAAGTCCATCTCGGGGTCATTACTACTGAATCGATCAGCGCTACCTCGACCCCGTCGGAATCCGATATTCTAAGATCTGAGGCGTATAACGTATTGAACAGATTACCCGTCAGTTTTCCGATCGAAAGATGCCCAGCAAACTGATCTTCGAACTGCTTCTCCAACTGACGGCTCATTTCATCCCGACCCACTTGAGTTCGGGTGAACGCAAAAAATGCGACTACAAGAAGGAAGGCAACGGTCGAAACCGTATGAAGCGTTCTTTTCGATATGTGAGCTAGGATATTCCCAAACACAGGTAGGTCTCCAGATCACGTTCTACCAAGAGCAAACGCCCAGGCAGCGTCTACATCTGAAACGGTAACATCATCGGTCACATAGGCTTGTCCGATTTTTTTCAATAGAACAAACCGCAGTCGGTCCGACTCCCGCTTCTTATCGGACGCCATCGCCTCGCGTACGTTAGCTATACTAATTGTTGCAGGAATCGGGGGTATTGGAATCTGCAAAAGAATCCGATCAACACGTTCCTGGTCGATCTTGCGACTAAACCTTCTGGACATAAACAACGCGGCGCGCATACCCACGGTAACTGCTTCACCATGCGTTAATACACCGTATCCCAACACTTTTTCCAGGGCATGTCCGAACGTGTGGCCGTAATTGAGAATAGCCCGTCGTCCTTTTTCAAACTCATCTTCAGACACGACCTCCGCCTTGATGGCGGCTGCGCGATAGACTAGATCATCTATTACAGCTGGATCTCGCGCCAAGATCTGAGGCATGGTAGATTCCATCCAGGCGAAAAAAGGTTCATCCTGAATCAATGCATGTTTAATGATCTCGGCAAGACCACTAGACCATTCTCTTCTGGGTAGAGTATAGAGTAGTTTTGTATCAATGAGCACGAGTCTCGGCTGATAAAACGCCCCTATCAGGTTTTTACCTTCGTCATGATTGATCCCCGTTTTTCCACCAATCGAGGAATCGACCTGTGCAATAAGGGAGGTTGGAATCTGTACAAACGGAACGCCCCGCAAAATGCTAGAGGCAGCGAAGCCCGCTAAGTCACCAATGACACCGCCTCCAAGGGCTAGAACGGGAGTTTGACGATCGATATTCCAAGCCAAAGCCGCATCGTAGATGGCCTGTAATGGCTTCGGGGATTTGGTTTCTTCTCCTGCCGGTAGGGTAAGGATTAAAGGGTCCCATCCATCGTACTGTAGAATCGCATCTAATGTAGCACGATAGTGTCCCGCCACGTTAGTGTCTGTTACAACTACACACTTTCCCGGACGGAGTCCGGCTTCTCTCATTTTTAGAGGCAATTCGGATAGCGGACCAAACGCTAGTTCGTAACTTCTCCCCTCGGATAGGCTTACTTGGACCGGTTTGTCTTTGTCTTGAAAAAGCATGCTTGGTCTAAAAAGTGCAGGAGCGTGTTCAGAGGGCTTTCAAAAGTCGATGACATATATAAGGCATCTATCAGAAAGCACCCGTGAAAGATAGGGTTTCTTTACACTCAGTTCAGTCAAATGATTACTAAGGCCACGAATCTGGTTCGAATCCTTCTAAAAGAGTCTGTCAACGCTGGAGATTGCGTGGTAGACGCGACGTGTGGTAATGGACTAGACACAGTTATCCTACGTTCTTTAGTCGGTGAAACAGGACGGGTCATTTCTGTTGATATTCAAGCAACAGCACTAGAACGAGCTCGCAAGCGACTTCCTGCATCGGTTAGGAACGTCCATTTTGTGCATGCATGTCATTCCACATTAAATCAAATCGTAGAAGGACACCCCACTCCTACGGTAGTGGTCTTCAATCTTGGTTATTTACCTGGTGGAGACAAAACGCTAATTACGAAGCCTGAGACAACCACCGAAGCACTTAGTCACGCGCTACAGATTATCGCTCTTGGTGGAGCCGTGATCATGGTAGTATACAGAGGTCATGCCGGGGGAGAGGCTGAAGCTTTTTCTGTTGAGCAGATGATTTCTGCGTTGGACCCGAAACAATTCGTGGTCATGAAACACCAATCGCTGAATGTTGTCGGAGTCCCCCCGTATGTCCTTGTAATCGAACGCCGCGTCTAATGTGTCTCATCCTCTTTTCATTTGAACCGAAGCTCAACAATCAGCTAGTGGTACTAGCTAACAGAGATGAATTCTATCTGCGTGAGACGGCCCAAGCTGGTTTTTGGGAGGGAGATCGTCAACTACTTGCGGGTAAGGATCTGGTAGCAGGGGGAACGTGGATGGGTATGCACACATCAGGGCGTTTTGCGGGCGTTACCAATTATCGTGAGCCCGGTCAGGTCGTTGATGGCGCTGAGTCAAGAGGTGGACTTCCAGTCGGCTTTTTGGAAGGGAATAGCACAGCCCTGGACTACCTGAAGCGGGTTGAGGACAAGGCGGACCGCTTCAACGGGTTCAACTTGTTGGTTTTTGATGGGAAATCACTGGGATATTACTCTAACCGTTCAGCATCTGGACCTGTGCTCCTTGGCGGTGGAACGTATGGACTTAGCAATCACCTACTTGATTCGCCTTGGCCTAAAGTGCTCAAAGGAAAAGACGCATTGGATGCGCGATTGAAGGCAAGTCCTCGTCCAGATGTCACGCTCTTAGACGTAATGATGGATAACTCTATCGCTGCTGACAAAGATCTTCCAAAGACAGGAGTAACCCTGGAAAAAGAGCGTTTGCTATCTCCGATTTGTATTCAATCTCCTGGATATGGTACTCGCTGTTCAACCGTTGTACACATGGATCAAAGCGGTCCTTTTTTGTTCGCAGAAAAAACGGTCGTTCCCAAAGGGTTATCTCCTGATACTGTTATCTATACATTTTGAAAAGTTGGAGCCGGAAATGAAAACGTCGAGAGTCAATATTCTGAATCACGAGGGCGTGCAACTGGCAGCTCTTCTGGACCTTCCCATTGATGGTGAGCCCCTGGCTTATGCTCTTTTTGCTCATTGTTTTACCTGTTCCAAAGATCTGAGGGCCGTAAAACACATTAGTAGGTCGCTTACAACCGCTGGATATGCTGTTCTCCGGTTTGATTTCACGGGTTTGGGGCAGAGCGATGGTTCCTTCTCCGATTCCGGCTTTTTAACCAATATGAGTGACATAGACAGCGTGTGCAATTGGCTCGAAGAGCATCACCAGGCGCCCTCACTTCTGGTTGGTCATTCGCTTGGAGGAACCGCTGTTTTGCATGCGGCGTCCTCTCTAAAGTCGGTTCGTGCCGTAGCTACGATTGGGTCTCCATACGATCCCGGTCATGTACAAAATTTATTTGCCCATGCTGAAGCTGAAATCAAGGAAACCGGACAGGCTCAGATTTTGATTGCAGGGCGTTCGTTTACGATTAATCAGTCTTTTCTCGATGATCTAGAAAGCATTGATTGTGCTGAGATTGTAGGGTCCCTTGATTGCGCCTTGATGGTGATGCACGCTCCCGGGGACACTATTGTTGGCATTGATAACGCTGCAAAGATTTATGATGCAGCCAAACATCCGAAGAGTTTTGTCTCGCTCGATACGGCAGATCATCTTTTAAGCGTAGAACAGGATGCTCGATATGTAGGCTCAGTTTTAAGCGCATGGTCTATGCGTTATTTAGACCTGAGCCAACCAGAGGCGAAAGGCAAGGAAGAGGAGGAGATGAGCGTAGTAGTTCGTACTGGACAAGACCGTTTCTACACGGAAGTCATTGCAAACGGGCACACTATTGTGGTGGACGAGCCCTTGGAGTTGGAGGGGACGAACCTAGGACCTACTCCAAATAACTTGATGCTCGCCGCACTCGGAAGTTGTACATCGATCACGTTGCGAATGTACGCAGACCGGAAAGAATGGCCGTTGGAAGGCATCCACGTTAAGCTCAGTAAGCGCGCGATTCCGGTAACAGAATACGAAGGGGATGACCTTCCACCTGATGCAAAAGGTCGAGTTCATGTGTTCGAACGCGAGGTGACGCTACTGGGAGACGAGCTAACGGAGGCTCAAATTAAGCGCATTATGCAGATTGCAGATCGGTGCCCAGTACACAGAGCCATCACTGGACTTGCGGTCGTTAAAACAAGATTAACCTGATTTAGGTGCTGCGGGGACGAACACCCAAGCCCGGGCGTTTCGGTAATCGAATTTTTCCAGCATCAAAGGTTAGGCCTTCGAATGGGTCTTGCGCCAAGTGTAGTTGCCCGTCTAGGTCTAAGTAGTCCACCAGCGCTCCTAAATGGGCGGCTGCAGTTAGCGCAACCGAAGACTCGATCATGCATCCTAGCATCACGGAGAGGTCAAGGGAACGGGCTAAGGAAATCATTTGGCGTGCTACCTGAATCCCGCCACATTTTGCCAGTTTGATATTTATTCCGTCTGCCGCGCCTGCAAGCTCTAGGATTTGATCAGGACCTTGTACACTTTCGTCGGCAATCAGAGGTGGCCCGCCATCAGGGAGCAAGCGCTTCAATAGGTGCCAATCATCGATATCGTCTGCCTGAATGGGCTGTTCGACAAACTCAAGGGTACAATCTTGCAAATCTTTAATCGCATGTATGGCCATATCTATAGACCAACCTGAATTAACGTCAACACATAGTCGGCCCGCAAAGCGCTCTCTGGTGTGGCGCACGATCGCTTTATCGAACTCGACATCGCCAGAACCGATTTTTAGCTTCAGAAAAGGAAAATGAATGACATCATCTAACTGCTCATCGAGATGGTTCAATGAGGTGGGAATGGGAAGGGCATACGTGCTGTGGGGAATTCTATTGGGGTCCAACCCGAATATTTTGAACAATGGAGCATTCAATCGCTGGCCAAATAGATCATGCAGCGCCATATCAATAGCTGCTAAAGCGGGTGTTGGACCAAACGGGAGGGAGTCTATTAGTGTAGTAATCGAAAAATCAGGATCTGAAACGCAAGCAGTGATTAAGTCAGCATTGGAAGAGACGTAGTCTTCGACTTCATCAAACGTAGTTGGGTAGTAGGGAGGTAGGGCCGCTTCTCCATATCCCGACCCGATTTGAACTAAGGCATTGTGACGAATTGTGCTTGTGCCGTGAGCTATCCGGAAGGGATGACGTAATTCTAGTGGTAACGGGGTAACGGAAATCAGCATAGGCTACCAAGGCCTGAAATCGATCACGATTCCAGCAAGTTTTCCAGCACCGGCCGGTACGGCCAATCTATCGTTTAGTAGATTCACCATCTGATCGGGTGCAAAATCTTTCGGAATTGACAGTCGGTTTTGTGCAGAACCCAAAACAGGAAGACCGTCTAATAGGGTAGATACCGTTACGGAGGAGTTTAGTACAGGATGTACGACCTGTCTGGGGATATTTTCAGCCGAGCTGAGCCGTACTTCAAGATGTAAAAGGCGACTTTGTGGTCCCAATACGCGTGTCAGTGACTGGCCAAAATCTTCTGCGTGACGGAGTTGATCACTATCCGAAAGTACCACTGAGACTGCTTCACACTCTGTGTGAACACGGTGGCCATAAGCTCTACGCTCACAACCGTTTACGACAATCGATGCACTTGCGTCTTTGGACGTTTTAGACCGGTTGTGAATACCCATACCCGTTGCCAAAGCGTGCAGAATTTCCAACGGAGGTAAAGCTCCGTCGGTACCAATTTGAATCGTGGGCTGCAATGGAGCTCCGAGGTCCAACAATTCAGGAATGAGATCTAATATCTGAAAAGATTCAGGTAAGGATAAATCCAGAAAGGGAGCTTTAACTACAGCAATAGATGCATCAACAGCAGCTTGCTGAATGGTGGCCGAGAGTGCTAGCCATTCCAAGTTGGGGTGACCAGCCATCAACGTAGTGGTGTCCCGCAGTACTAACTCAACCGGTGGTACGGGAATAGAGTAGGCTCTGGCAACATCGTGTAAAACCAACTTAATCCGATCGCCCGCTCGTCGGATCTTGTCGTATACCCTAGCATGTTGGGTAGGGGCTCGCCGGCTTGTGCAGGAGGCTAGAGAAACAGAGATTTGAATGGCCTCCAACGCCTTCAACTCACCCGATGATGAGTCTGAGGATGATGAATCCGAGGAGCCATCTAGTATGCGCAAGGCGACAGCCTCGACTTCAGCTGAAGTCGGGCTGCCGCCCATCGAGGCGATTACAGAATCTACAAGGGAGTTAAAATCGGGTTGGGTCATGTCCTTAACCTAAGAAACGGAACATACTACCTGAGAAGGACGGACTCCAGACCTGTGTGCAAGTTATACAGGAATAAGATCGTAGGAATGGGGCTGTATAGCCTATCGATTCTTAAGGGCGGTAAGCAATCGCTCATGGATTCCCCCAAAACCGCCATTGCTCATAACTAGAGCAACATCTCCTGGCTTCAATTCCTCGAGGATTAGGGGTAGAAGATTATCTGCCCCTTCAGCGGCGGCGGCCGATGCTCCGTGCAATCGAATCTGATCGATTACCGCGTTAATATCCATGAAGTCCTCCTTCCGGTCATTATGCCGGAAAGGGGGCCGGCTCAGGAAAACAGCGCCCGCCTGAGAGAAGGCATCTGCGTATCCTTTTTCGAATACCTTTCTTCTACTGGAATTAGACCGAGGTTCAAAAACGGCTACTACCCGTCTGTCGGGCCAGCGCTCACAGGCGGACTGAACAGTAGCTTTCACGGCTGTCGGGTGGTGAGCAAAGTCATCCACGACTATTACGCCCGCTTCCTTACCTCTAATCTGCTGCCGACGTTGAATGCCTTTAAAGGAGCCAAACCCAGCTGCAATTTCTTCAATGGTTAACCCTTCGTCTAGCGCCACGGTTGCAACGGCTAGCGCATTTTGCAGATTATGTTTACCGCTAAGTGGTAGCCACAATCGGCCCTGAATTGTACCATCACTAACCAAGTCGAAGCGCTGACCATCTGACCCGGTCTTAACTCGCACAGCGGAAACGTCTGCTCGCCCGGAGTCCAATCCGTAGGTTTTGATTCGGCAAGACGCCTGACTTTCCAGTTTTCTGACTTCTTCGTCATCTGTACAGAGCACTAAAAGACCATTCTCGGGTACCGATTGGGCAAAAGCTCCAAATGCTTCTCGGTAGTCATCCATTGACTGGTAGATGTCGGCATGGTCAAATTCAACAGAGGTCACTATGGCCGTCGATGGGCGATAGTGCATGAATTTGGGCCGCTTGTCAAAGTACGCCGTGTCATACTCGTCCCCTTCAATAATGAAATGGGGACCAGATCCGACCGCATAACTCTGATTCCCATTATTCATTACGCCTCCCACCAGAAAACCTGGATCTCGACCAGCGCTTCTGAAAACGTGCGCCATAAGGCTGGTCGTTGTCGTTTTGCCATGTGTTCCGGCTACTACGAGTGAGCGTCGATCTTGAATGAAAAAGTGAGCCACCGCTTCAGAAAGTGACATCTGTACCAATCCTTGGTCACGAGCAAATGCCGCTTCTACATGGGTGGGAGTACAGGCATTACCAACGACGGTTAAATCCGGTACTGGACGTAGATTATCTGCATCAAACCCTTCTTTGACTGGTATTCCCAGCGCCTCAAGACGATCGCTCATGGGCGGCCAAGTAGCCGCATCTGAACCCCGGACTTCAAAGCCCGCTTCATGGAACAAGCCTGCAAGCGAGCCCATCCCTGTTCCACAAATCCCAACTAGGTATACGTCTCGTATGGAAGCCGTATCAGGTACATCTGGCCGGTCAAAAATTCTGAGGTGTGAATCAGAGAATTCCGAGAGGTTGCGCATCTGGATCCGTTAAGGGTTATCGGTGGACTGGGCAGCAATGGTTGCTTCAGAAAGGTAGGCTTCACCTTTGAACGCGACCTGAAGTCGTATCGCAAGGGAATCAAACGCTGAATACATCACTGGCACAATAACTAGGGTAAGGAACGTTGCGAAGGTAAGACCCGAAATGATGGCCGTTCCCATTGGACCCCAAAACTGAGTGTTTTCAGAGCCAAATTGAAAGTTGGGATCTAAGTCGGTTAGGAGGCCAACGAAATCAATATTGATACCGAAGGTTAAGGGAATGAGTCCTAGTACGGTTGTGAGCGCCGTTAGCAGCACCGGACGAAGGCGCGTAGCACCGGCTTCAATAATCGCGTCATGCTTCTTCACGCCTCGATTCCTGAGCTGCATGGTGTAGTCTATCAACACGATATTGTTGTTGACCACGATGCCAGCTAGCGAAATCAGACCAATAAAGGTCATTAAACCAAAGGGAGTACGCGTCAAAATGAGCCCAAGCATAACCCCTATCAAGGAGAAGCCAACAGCTACCATGATGATAAATGGGGACGAAATGAGATTGAACTGGGCGATTAGAATCATAAAAATCAATGAAACGCCGACGATCATCACTATGGTCAAGAATCCAAAGCTTTCGGCTTGCTCTTCACTTTCACCCGTGTAACTGAGGGTATATCCAGCAGGCATATTAGCCTCATAGTCAGCCAATGTGGCTTGGACTTCGCCAAGAATAGCAGCACTATTGAAGCCAGGAGCCGCATTTGCTGTGACCAATGCAACACGTTGAAGGTCTAAGCGAGTCACACTACCCAGTCCGCTTTCTACTTCCAGATCCGCAACAGATACTAAGGGTATCTGAGTGCCTTCTTCGAGGATGGTGAGATCTCTAAGGCTTTCTAGCGAAGAGCGATCACCCTCTCTCAGACGAACCAATATGTCATATTCGTCCTCATTCTCCCGGTACTTGCCGGCTTCGATACCGTTAATGGCGGCTCTGACTGTGGAAGCGATTTTTCGAGTAGAAATGTCAAAACGCGCAGCTCTTTCGCGGTCAATACGAACCTGAACTTCGGGCCGTCCAGAACTCAGGTTGTCCTCTACATCAACCAGTCCAGGAATGGATTGAGTCTCAGATGCGGAGCGTAGTTGAGATCTAATGTCATCTGTAATCTGAGTGATCGTTCCAAAATCGGGCCCTGTGATTTCAATATTGACAGGGGGACCCGTTGGTGGACCATCCTGGTCCTTGTCAATAGTGATTACGGCTCCAGGTATACCAGACAGCTGGGTTCTGATTCGCTCCATGGTGAGGAAGCTATCCTCAGATCGTGCTGGATAGTCCACGAGGTTGAACGTTATTCGAGACCGTTCCGGACTTGCGGACGAGCCCCCGAATTGGGCATCTGAACTGACACCTACGTTCACCGACATGTTCTTGATGTTCTCACGCGTCATGTCATTACCAGAAAGAAGGGCTTCGAGCCTTTTTCGCGCTTCCTCAGCAATCTCATTACTTGCATCAAGGTTCATTCCCAAGGGACCTTCCGTCGTTACCTTAACCTGACGGGGAGAAGTATTTGGAAAGAACTCAACCCCTGTTGGCGCTAAGGCGAACATGAATATGATCAAGATTAGTGAACCAACAGATCCATTAAGCAAGATGGATCGGTTGTCTGTGAGAATCAGGTGAGAACGGCTAACAAAAAGCTTACCGACCAAGCCAGCACCTGCTATCAGAAGCGGGAAAATGAGTAAGTTGGCAGCCGTCGAAATGTCGACATCCTTTTCAAGCATCCACATCAGCGTCAGAAAGAGCGCAGCTAGAACAGTGAGGAGGATACCGGCCTTGATGCTGTAATTTTTTCCAATGATAGCTCCTTCGAACGTATGAATGAGAACGCCAAGGGCACCTAAAGCGAGCAAAAGGCCACCCGGAGCCATGAATAACATACTTGAGGTGTCGCCGAGCGTACTACTTACTAATAACGAAACAAGGAGTAGGAAGAAGCCAAGGGTGAAGCTGCCTAGAGAAAATGTATTTCTCAGAAGGGCTCGTTTACCTGAATAGTCCCTTTCAAGCATCCAATTTAGTACGGCCCGATATCTATCAATGAATAGAGGAAGGCTTGTTTTGATAAAATTATCCCCTATTGGTTTGAATAGGAAACGATGCAAGATCATGACGCCCGGTACAGCGATCACCAATACAAGCAGAGTTTTCCAGTTCGCCAAACCAAGCGCCAATCCCAGTACCAAGATGATACCGGTAAATACGCGTCGCGCGAAGACCGGACGTTCTTCTGTTTCTTCATCGTCTAGTTTGACAAAGATGCCGGTTATCACTGGGTTAATGATGATGGCCACGAAGAGGGAGCTGACCAGAGCAATAATGAGTGTCAGCGGCATCCAACTCATGAATTCGCCGATCGTACCCGGCCAGAAAAGCATGGGAAAGAATACAGCGACTGTTGTAGCTGTAGAGGCTATCACAGCACCGGCTACTTCGGCGGTTCCCAACTTTGCCGCCTCGAATCGAGAGTAGCCCTCTTCTCGGAAACGGTAAATGTTCTCGACAATAACGATCGCATTGTCTACCAACATGCCAAGCGCGATGATCAACGAAAACAAGATCACGAAGTTTAGAGTGTATCCAAGCGCTTGGAATATGATGAAGGACAACAGCATCGACATGGGAATCGCGAGGCCCACTAGCGTAGCGTTTCGGGCTCCCAGGAAAAACAGAAGAACGGCGATCACGAAGATCAGACCCGATATAATATTGTTTTCGAGATCCGTGATCAGGTCTTCAACGAAAACGGATTGATCTCCGGTAATAATGACCTGAGTACCGGTAGGGAAGACATAGCCGTCAAGTACCGCGCCCACCTCGTCAACGGTTTCCAGTATGTTCTCGCCGGATCGCTTCTTAACATTCAGACTAATGACCGGAAGCATGGCCCTATCTTCACCCGTGTATTCGAATAGATCGCCGTTTGCGTCCTCTTCTTGATAGATGGCAAGGCGGGAATACGAGGACCTTTCTTTAAAGCCGAACTCGACGTCTGCGATGTCGCGAATATAAATGGGGCGTCCGTCAGGACTTTTGATCACAATATCACGCAGCTCTTCCGGAGATTGTATTTCTCCGTCGATGCGTACTAGGTAATTAAGTTCATCTACGTCTACCGAACCACCAGGTACATTGGTGTTCTCATCGGATATCGCGTTCACGATATCCCTAAAGGTCAAATTGTACCCTTGTAGACGGGCCAAGTCCACATTAATGCTGACCTCTCGGTCTAAGCCTCCAATAAGATCAACCGCAAGTACACTGGGAATGGCTTCAAGCCCATCTTGGAGTTCTTCCGCGACGACTTTTAATCGGGTCAGCGGATAGGGAGCAGAAAGATTAATAGACAGAATGGGGAATTCTGACATATCGATTTCGTTAACGATCGGCTCGTCTACATCCGATGGCAACTCAGCCTTGGCCACATCCACCTTATCTCGAACCTTAGCAAAGGCCTCATCAATAGATATGTCAGGCTCGAATTCAACTACGATGCTGGAAACGCCCTCTGTAGAAGTAGACCGAATGGCTTTAATTCCGTTGATAACCTGAATTTCCGATTCAATCGGTTGGGTTAACAGGGATTCCACGTCATCTGGAGAGGCGCCCGGATAGATGGTCGTAACAACTATATTCGGGATCTCAATGGAAGGATTAGCCTCTTTTGGAATCGTAATGTAACTGTAGATTCCACCTAACACGAGGACAACCGTCAGGACCAGAACGGTCGTTCTGTACTTGATGGCAGTGTTCGTAATTTTCATAACCTAATGGGTGAAGCGACCAAATTGTGGTCAGGTACTCATTGAAAAAGCGTTCTTGAAGGCCTACTGAGCGTTGTTGGATGAGATCTCAAGCAAATCACCCTCAGCAACCATGGTCTGGCCGGTCGTAATCACCTCGTGGCCTACATCGAGCCCCGTGGAAATGACCGTGAATCCACCGTATGAAGGGCCGAGTTCGATGGGTCTCAGTTCCGTTCCAGTCTCGCCTCCGGACCGATCTACGACGTACACACTTGAGCCGTTTTCATCCATCAAAATGGCTGTCTGAGGAAGTACAATTTGATCGGTAAGCTGGCGACGGGTGACCAATACATCAGCGATCATTTCCGGCTTGAGCGTCTTTCCATCATTTTTGATGTCAACCTCAATCGTGAATGTGCGATTCTTTGGATTGATCACGCTCCCTACGAAGGAAACGCCCGAGCGCAGGAGGTCACCACCGTAGGATTTGAACGAAATGGAAACAGGTGATCCAACTTTGATATCCGACGAATACTTTTCCGGTACGCCCGCTCTGATTTTGAGATATCGAGTATCTACGATCCGGACGATGGGTGAACCCGGGACAACTTGTTCGCCTGTTTCCACAAATCGCTCTTCAACAGTTCCTGAAAATGGAGCGCGAACGAAGGTGTTTTCCAACTGCTGTTCGACCTGCGACACAGTAGCTTCTGCTTGGGCGAGAGAGGCACGCGCCTGATTCAATTGGGTGCGTGCATTTTCGAACTCAATGGCAGAAATAATAGAGTCTGCGTAGAGTGGCTCTTGGCGGCGGAAGGTGTCTTCTGCGAAATCAGCAGAAGCCTTGGCGGAGGTCAGATTGGCCTTAGATTGCTCAAGAGCAGCCATCATCAGACGGTCATCCAGACGAGCGATGACTTCGCCCTTGCTGATAGTGGTTCCGACTTGCACCAGACTGGTAATCGTACCCGCAGACTGGGCCGAGAGGGATGCATCATTCGGTGCGTCCACAACTCCGGTTATCGGAATGATTTCCTCGAAGGGAGATAGTGCTACGGTCGTTGTATTAACTCTTACAACGCGTTTAGAAACTGCCGGGGTAGCGTCTGCTTTGGCGTCCGTCGAAGCTGGTGCTTCGGCGCACCCTGCTAGAAGGAGGGCGAAAGAGAAAAGAAATAGGTAAAACGTTCGCATGATACTAGAACGGGACATAAGGATTAAAATTCGTACGGTTAGTCTGATAGAGAGAATTAGTTAATTCCCGAATCTGACATACCCATGGCTGTTTCGTAGGCGCTTCGGGCTACAAGGAAATCGTGTACGGCTTGGAGGTATCCGAGTCGACTTTGATCTAGTTGATCAGAAGCCGAGCGGACTTCAAGCGGGGTAGCTACTCCTTCTTTTAAGCGCGCTTCGGCATATTTGAAATTCAGTTCGGCGCGATCAACATTTTTTTGCTGATTCAGCATACGAGTGTGGGCCGAGCGTACTCCTCGGAGAGCGGATTCAACTTCAACTCGGATCGCTTGAGTCAAGAACTCGGTGTCGTTTTTTGACTTCTGCATAGAAATTTTCCGCTGCTGAACGCGTTGCCGAGAGGCAAAACCATTGAAAATGTTCCATGAGAGGCGAAGACCAACATTTACGCTTCGGTCCCAATAAGACGAATCGAAATAATCTCTTTCAGAGGAAGTGAAGCTGAATGGGTCGTCGGAATTGGATCGCACCACCGTTCGATTATCAGGTACATTTCCGATGTAATTGATGTTGGCAAAGGCATCAATTGTTGGCAAGAACTCTGATTTGGCAACTTGAAGCTGAATCTTTTCTAGTTCAACACCGATGGTGGCTTGTCTCAAGTCCGGTCTTCGATCGAGCGCTGTAATCATGGCCTCCGCAGTGGACACTCCCATAAAGGAAGCATCCAGGTCTGATTCTAGATGATCTAGGATATCAACCACATAGTCAGCTGGAATACCCAAAAGCAGTTTTAAATTATCCACTGCGCCAGCCGCTGCCGTCTCTGCCTGAACGAACTGGGTTTCAAGATTGGCCACCTCGACTTCTGCTGATAGCCGCTGAAACTTGGGTGAAACACCCTGAGTGACTTGTCTAGACACCTCATGCAACGTGCGCTTTGCACGCTGCACACTTTGCGTAAGGACGTGTACTTGCTCTTTAAGAAGGAGGGAGGCGTACCACCCTGTTTTGACCTGATCAACTAGTTTTTGCTCCTGTCGGGAAATGGCCATCTCGTTGAATGGTTTTAACCATTTCGATGCACCGTAGGCGCCGTAAATCACGCGACCGTCAAACAGCTTCTGCGTAATTGACAACCCACTCATGTACATGTTGGGTACGCTGAACGGGTTATCAGACGATTCGAAGACAATGCCGGCGTTTTGGTATCCCTGCTGCTGACGTAAGAAATACTCATTAATGGAGATGGGCTCTGTTCCTGCATCTGCATCCGTTCGAGCTTGCTCATTGAAGGAGAGCCAGTTTATGAAACCAAGTGTTTCAAACAGCCCACCTGCATCAGATCCCGCGAAGGGGTTAGCTGAGCGTACATTTCTCGTGTAAGAAGCGTTGATATCGAGTTTAGGATAAAGCTCGGCCCAACCTTCTTTTATTTGGGCGTTAGCATTGTCCATATCCAGTCGAACATTCTGAAGAGCCAGGTTCTCCACTAATGCGATCTGGATGGCTTCTTCCATCGTTAGCGAAACACGCTTTTTCGTCTCTTGAGCAGCTGCTTCATTCAGCATGCCCAGCGTGCCCATTGCGAGGAGGGCAATCGTCAGACTAAAAAGCAGTCGGGTGAAAAAAGTCTTCATGTTTATTACGCTTGAGTTTGAGCGGCGTTATCCGGATTTCCCAGGCCGTCGAGTATCATAGTTGTTAGGAAGTCCGCCATTTCACGAGACGTGTGTGGGCCACTTTCATCATCGTAGTCGTAGCTCATCCCTTTACAGGACTTCATCTGCACACCATTAATATTGACCATAATCATATGTGCCAAGAAGTGGGGGGAGTCGAACTTGATTTCGCTATTTTTAGCAGCTCTAGCAATAGGAATGGCTAGAGCATCAATGGCTCGATTCCTTTGTTGACTGAAAAAAACCTGCGGAGCTGGATCGTCGCTAGATGTGAGCCGATGAGCTTCCCTGATGAGAATCACGAAAAGATCGAGCTTCTTATGAAAGAAGCTGTGCATTTCCTCGATGAGTTGGTGTAACTGAAGCCGAAACGAGTGGCCATTTTTCTTTTCGAACGTGTGTGCGATGAGTTCGCACAATTGGTCGTAAAGGGCTTCGAATATGGACAGGAGAATTTCTTGTTTTCCGCCGGGAAAGTAGTTGTACAGCGTACCCTTTCCGAACTCTGCTTTCAGAGCTAATTGTTCGAGCGTGGCTTGATTGTATCCCTTCTCCGCAAAAACCTCTTGCGCAGCTTGCAAGATGTCATTTCGGCGATGAAGCCGCTCTCGGTCTTTTCTAGATAGCGTGATTTCCATTCGATCTTTATGCTACGGGGTATCATTCCTGGATTTCAGAAATGACCACTAGTATAAAAAGTGACTGAGTGGTCAGATTATGACCCCTACGTCAGTACCGAGTGGAGGATTCGCTCTAGTTTGTTAAAAAACGTCTAAGGATTTAGACGTACTGATCCAATTGATTGGCGTATAAATAATCCACCACGTTTTTCACGCGTTGAGACGAATCTCGGTGGCACACTAAGAGCGCATCGTCTGTGTTGACTACAATGAGATCATTCACGCCAACAACTGCGACTAATTTGTCTCCGGCTTGAATTAGGCAACGACTAGCGTCATGAACGATAGCATTTCCTTCAATCGCATTGCCAGCCTTTCCTTTGTCAGCAAGGTCATAGACGGCCTTCCAGTCGCCGACATCATTCCAATCGAATGAACCCGGAACCACATAGACTTTTGCGGCCTGTTCCATCACACCGTAATCGATGGAAATAGAAGGGCATGCTTTGTAGGCAGCAGTTACTAATGCGGTATCGTCGGCCGATGGTTCTACGTTTTCCAAGGGAAGGAAGGCCGAATGGACATCTGGTAGATGAGTTTCTAGAGCTTCCAAGATGGAATCACTTCTCCAGATAAACATCCCACTGTTCCATAGAAAGTCTCCAGAGTCCAAAAAGCGTTCGGCTGTTTGGATGTTCGGTTTTTCGGCAAACGTCTTTACGAACAAGGCTTTGAGCCCATCTTCTTTACTCGAGTCTTCTGGGTCAAATTGTATGTACCCGTATCCAGTTGCGGGATGGTCTGGTTCGATACCGATAGTAACCAGCGCGCGTTCTTCTTTCGCAGCTTCAATACTGACTTTGAGGGTCTCATGGAATTTGCGCACATTACCAATTACATGATCTGCCGGCAACACCACAATGATAGCGTCTGGATCTTTCTGATGAATCTTGAACGCAGCGTAGGCTATACATGGGGCAGTGTTACGCGCAATGGGCTCGGCCAGGATGTTTTCCATCGGGATGGAAGGGAGCTGATCCTGCGTCTGCTTTACATACCGCTCGTTGGTGACCACGTAGCAATTTTCGTGCGGTACAATACCCGAAAGTCTGGATAGGGTATTCTGGATCAGTGTATCGGCTCCGGTGACAGCCAGAAATTGCTTCGGATTTTCTCGGCGTGACATGGGCCAGAATCGACTTCCAATGCCTCCGGCCATAATGACAGCGTGAATCATTCTCTTTCAAATAAGGGTGCTTAGATCGGGTGGTGCCCGACTAATAAACGGTGGAAAGAGCACAACCTGAAATTCGCCTTTGGGTTTCTGAGCATCAAGCCAAAATCAACGCTTGTGGACAGTTTAAAACGGTCACTTGTCTTGAATACTATACACTTGAAGGACCTGCACCGCTCTAAATGGCCCAAAATGGGTCAAAGTGATGAAGATCGCAATTCGGCTCGGGGTTTGGTTGGGTCTAGCCAACGACCTTAATTATCATGTGCCTACTCAAGGTGCGGGGGCTACGAAAATGTTGAATACCGTTTCCAAACTATTGTTATTGCTATTATTGATCGGTTCTACCGGTTGCGTTATCGAAGAGGGTGTAGGTCCTGAGGGGCCTCCTGGAAATGCAAATGTATTCTCACTCAACTTTGACTTTCTGCTTGCTGACGCGGTAATCAACAATACGGTGGCATCTGTTCAATATGACGTTCCAGATATCACTCCCTTGGTTGTTGATGAAGGTGCCGTCTTGATGTTTTTTAGAGATCAAGGCACTTGGACTGCGATGCCGTACACATTCGGAGTCGAGTCAGCGGATCTTCCAGCAGTGGACTACACCGTTTCCCTTGGATTTGGCTTTGAAGACGGATTTTTGGAAGTCTTTTACGAGTCCTCGACAGCTGCCATTGACTTCGGTTTGCTTCCAGATCGTGAAATGAAGGCGGTCGTCATCGATGGTTTCTTTTTCGGCAAAAAGGCCATTGATTACACAGATTGGAACGTTGTAAAAGGATTGTACAATCTAGAAGACTAAGACGTCTTTAGGATGTGGGGATTATGTCGATAAAGAACTCAACACGGAACGAATCATCCAACTCACAAAGAGTAATGCGGGATCTGAACTTCGATAGGAAATCAAAGACACGACGAGCCAATACGGCTTCCATGAGAAACATCGTGTCCGGGTTTTGCAGGACGGCACAGGAAGACTACCGCAACGCTGGGTATCCTTTCGGTAAAACGATGGATGGAATGTTGATCTGGTTCGAATACGGTCAATTTACTACAGACAATTAGGCCTTCACTTTCTTCGGAATGACGCACACTCTGAGAAAGAAGATCTGGGGGGCGGGCCAATGGCCCGCCCCCCATTTTTATGGCTATCGAAACCGCTGATCAAGAAGGTCATGCGTTGTACTACAAACAAACATTTCCGCAGACATATCGTACTCTGCTTCTAGAACCCAGCTTTATGCGCATTTTGGCTTTTTGATGTACCTGCCTAATCTATTATTTCGAATACTGACTCTCGGAGTCATTTTTTTGACATCCTGTGGTCCGGAGCCCACCTATGTGGAAAAAAGCTCTGAGACTGAGGGTGGGTCGGGACGCTATTACATGAATCGCGAAATTGGAGACGTTATGGGCTCCGAGCACGCCGCTCTTTGGTTAGATCGTCCAGAACGAAACGTGGAAGAGCTACCCACGCGTCTTATGAGGGTATTAGATCTCAACCCGTCTGCCGTAGTGGCAGATATCGGGTCAGGCACAGGGTTTTTTACGTTTCGCTTGGCTGAGCTAGTACCTCACGGAAGAGTGTACTCGGTTGAGGTCCAGCAAAGTCTTGTGGATACATTAGGCGCTCGAGCCCAACGAAACGGATTCCGAAACGTAACCCCCGTATTAGGTAGTGTGAGCGACCCTGCTCTTCCTAAGAACCGCATTGATCTAGCATTAATCGTTTCATCTTATCACGAATTCTCATTTCCAAAGGAGATGGTTTCCGCGATAAAGGCTTCTTTAAAGCCCGAAGGGCGGTTAGTGATTGTCGAATATCGACAAGAGGATGAAACCAGTCCCATTTCCGATGGCCATCGCATGAGCGAAAGGCAGATCCGATACGAGATCGAAAGCCTCGGCTTCGAATGGCGCGAAACGAGAGACGTCTTACCGCGACAGCACGTGATGATCTTCAGTTTGGATCAGGCAGAAGCTATCCAATGAGGTTCAGAAGGCAGATAGGGTTACTGATCCAGTTCAAGTGATCGCCACAGGTACCAGGAAGCAAGCGTCCGAAACGGTCTCCAGTCTTCTGCCAGAACAATAACCTGTTTAGGTGTGGGCATTCTAGGGAGTCCGTACGTTCGCATCACGCCTTTACGTATACCTAGATCCGTTTGGGGAAGCACGTCGGGGCGCCCAAGGCGAAACATCAGGTACATTTTGACCGACCAAGGCCCGATGCCCCGAACCGAAATTAAACGATCAATAACATCCTGATCAGAAAGAGGAGCGAGGCTAGCATGCCCAGGCACGACGCCTTCAAGTGTTTTGGCGGAGAGATCTTGGATAGCGGCTGATTTGGCTCTAGAGAGTCCGCATCCTCTAAGTTGCTCTTCAGATAACTTGGATACCAATAAGGGGTCTAGAGGTCGGCTTTCATCGGTCAGCGACCTGAACCGGCCATATATAGTTGCAGCCGCTTTCCCAGATAGTTGTTGATAGGCTACTGCCTCACACAAGGCTTCAAAAGGAGAGTCGGCCGGCCGTAGACCTCCTTCGTAGGGGCCAATGCTGTGAATGAGTGCCGCCATGGTCTCATCGGCTGCAGATAAGTGCTGAATTGCATCAAAAACAGAATAAGGAAGAGGTTTCATATGTGGCTAAACCTTCGGGAAGTGTACCTTGTCTAAGACAAAATAGGCAGATGAGAAGGTAGTATGGATTGGATGATTACAGCGCTTGTGTTGAGCCTACTCGGTAGCGTTCATTGTATGGGCATGTGCGGAGGGTTCGCAATGCTTGCTCATACAGGCACATCCGCTCCGAAAAACGCTTCCTTTTCAGTCTATTTGTTCGGGAAAACCGTTTCCTATATCGCTATTGGAGCCGTGTTGGGAATGATTGGAGAGGGACTTCATGGCGTGCCATTTGGTGCGCGTATGCTTTCCTGGCTTACCGGGCTGTTTATGATTTTGGTTGGACTGCACATGGCAGGTGTGCATGCATTGACCCGATTTGTCACTCCAAGGAGTAGTGGGACGTTGGTAGGGTGGTTGAGTCGCTCCGTCTCGAAGGATGGTTTGTCGAATCGATTCGTCCTCGGACTGTTCAATGGACTGCTTCCGTGCGGACTGCTATATGCAGCGTTTGCCGGTGCGGCTTCTCGCGGAAGTTTCGTGGAAGGCGGTCTTTTTATGCTGATGTTCTCCCTGGGCACGTTTCCGTCCCTGTATGTGGCCGCAAGGCTGTTCGGCGCTTTTTCTGGGAGTACTAAACTGACGCTGGCACGCTTAAGTGGTGGCCTAGTGGTGCTTTTCGGGATTCTAACGATGCTCAGAGGAAGTGCTTTTCTCCGAGCCCTTATGAGTTGATCTGCTCTGTTTCGTCTGATTTGGAAGGCTCCTGCAGTTCATCATCAAATAACACGCGCATACCGGGCGTTTCTACATCGTCAAACTGTCCAGATTTGACGGACCAAACGAATGCCCACACACCGAGTGCTGCCAGCATCAAGGCCAGAGGGACTAAGAAGTAAAGGATGTTCACGGTGTTTGATCTACCTGACGAAACGTGCGCTGGAAAATGGAAGATAATACGACGATGAATGAGCTGACGGGCATAGCAACGGCAGCAACCAACGGCGTGACAAATCCAGCAATTGCCAAAATCCCTCCTCCCACGTTGTAGAGGAGAGAAAACCCAAGATTACGGTGAATGACTCTAAGAACGCCCGATGATTCTCTGAATAGTTCAGCTACGGTTTCTAGTCCCGCCCTCGTGGTGTAAGCGTCCGCAGCAAATTGGGAGGCTGACGAACCATCGGTGACGGCTATGCCTACATGAGCAGCCTGAAGGGCACCTGCATCATTAACACCGTCTCCAACCATGGCTACTATGTGCCCTGCGCCACTTAGTTTTTCGATCAGGTCACGTTTCATTTCGGGGGAATGGCGACCCAGACAAGCGCTTTGAGGAATGCCCAATCGGGCCCCAATACGAGCTGTCGTTTCCTCATGATCGCCGGAGCACAGAATAATCGACTTTCCTGACTCTTGGATCTCTTGGATCAGCATAGAGGCGTTCTCTCGAACGGGATCAGAAATGACTACAACCGCTTCGACGATTTGGTCGACTTCTACCAGTACCGTCGTATTGCCTGATTGGATTCCATCCAGCAGATCTTGTTTTAAATGATCTGGGGCACGGCCTATCCAAGCTGCACTTCCCACACGTACGTGTTTTTGATCGACGCGGCCGGCTACTCCATTTCCGGGATGATGAACGATCTCGGAACCGGCGTAGTTCGTTTTTCCTTCTGCGTACTGCTCAAATGCTCGTGCGATGGGATGAATACTTTCAGACTCAATAGCCGCTGCAAGAAGTACGGATTCTTCATGGCCAGCAATATGCTCGATAGCCATTCTGCCAACAGTGATGGTACCTGTTTTGTCGAGTACTACAGCATCTACATGATTCAACCAGTCTATCACGGATTCTGATTTAATGAAGATACCTTTTCTTGCGGCCCTACCTGTGCCGACAGCTAAAGCCAGCGGGGTTGCCATACCCAGTGCGCAGGGACACGTGATCACCAACAAGGCAATCACGTGAGGCGCGATATTACCTGGATCTAAGTAGGCCCACAATATGGCAGTGAGAAGGGCAAGAGCGAGGATGGAAACGGTAAAAAGACCTCCTACTCGATCTGCCAAGCCCAGAATACGGGGTCGGTCATTCTTGGAATCAGCGACCCAGGATAATAGGCGGCCTACCTTTGTCTGACTACCTGAGGAAACCACCCTAACCTGTATCCGACCCGTCTCATTGGTTGTGCCTGCATGTACAAATTCACCAGTCGATCCTGGAATAGGTTTAGATTCACCCGTTAGGACAGCAGAATTGATGAGAGACAGGCCAGACGTGATAATTCCGTCCACGGGAATGAGTTCTCCAGCTCGAATTTCCACAAGGTCGTCAGGCTTCAAATCATCCGCTCGCATGCGGGTAATCGTACCATCAGGTTCGATGCGACGAGCAAGCGTGGGTAAAAGGGCTAAAAGCTGTTCCGTCGAGTTTCCAGCTAACCGGCGGGCCCGAAGCTGCAACCATCGAGCTGATAGCAGCGCTGCAATGAGAACCGCAACTGAATCAAACCACACATCGCCCGTTCCGGTGATTGTTGCCCAGGCGCTCGAGACGAATCCAACGAGAATACCAATGGAGATGGGCGTATCCATATGCAGGTGTCGAATCGATCTATCTCGCCACGCCACCCGAATGGAGTGGTAGGCCTTTTGAAAAAAGACGCGTCCTCCGAATAAAATGGCGGGTATGGCGAGTAGGAGGGAAGCCCATCGTGCAGCCGTGTATAACCCGAGGTCGCTCTTGCCTAGACCGGAGTACAGAGCAAACGCCAGCAACATGATATTGCCAGCCAAGGCCCAACTAACACCCATTCGAATGAGAAGGTGACGTTCCTCTCGAGATTCTGGGGCCTCTTCGCCATCCACGCGCGGCTGAACAGGATAGCCAAATCCATTGAGCCAACGGGCGATGTCGGACAACTTGGTTGTGCTGGGATCCCACTCAAGGGTTAAGCGCGCCCGGGGAAGATTTAGGTGAGCTGCACGCACTCCTTCGACATCGCCCGGGAGCCGTTCAACCAACCAGACACAGGCGGCACAATGGACTCCGTCGAGATACAAATGAGTTCGGTGGTAGCCACCGTCCAAGACCGAGGAATGGGATTCGACGAACACGTCTGTATCCAATTCCTCCATCAGGGGTTCATTCGCTTTTTGGCGAGCAGGTCTAAAAAGGGTTCTCGATGCGCTTGCGTCTCTCAACCGATAGAAGGTCTCGTCCATTCCGCTACGTTGCAGAACGTTAAATACGGTTTCGCATCCGTTGCAGCAGAAAGCAGGAGGCGCTTTTTGAAGGGAGGGCGGTACGGGAAGCCCGCAATGTGCACACGTACTGTGCTGCTCGATGATCGGCATCGATCTTGACGACATAATTAGCGCACTTCCTTGCGCAGCGAAAAGGAGAGTACCTGACGCGCATAAGAAGTATTAAAGGTAAAGTCCCATAGTCCAGGGGAAAGGCTACCCACTTCAAACGTGTACGAAGAATCGACTTCCTGATACTGAAACAACGTCGTAATGCCAGTGGCAGCGGACTGAGGTCGGGTCATTTCTACGGAGCCAGAAAGATCAGACAGGCGGATCCCAAGGCTATCTTGAACGACTAAACGTCCTGTTGAGGCATCTAAAATCAGGTAGGTGAGCCAGCCTTGATCGATAAAGGCTTGATCTATGGAGTTCAGAGAGTCCCAGGCAACGGCTCGATCATAGTAGTCATCAACGACCTGAGCTCCGCCGTCCGACTTGGCAATGATAACGACACCCATCATCATGCCCACGCTCGAAAGCAGCAAGGCTACTACGATGAGAGGCCAAATAAGTCCTTTGTCTTTGAATGACGATGCCATAATTACTTACAGATTGGGGCCTAGAAGCATGTAGGAGAGAACCTGTTCATTGTCGTCGGAAAACAACATCTTGAAGCTTCCTTCGATGCTAGTGGAACTGAAGGCTTCTTTTGGAACAATAACCCACACTTCAACCCGTTTCATTTCACCTGGTTCAAGCTCTACAGGTGTTGCCCCAACAATACGTATTTGAATGTCTGCGGGAGCCAACGGGAGGATGTCAAAAGAGGAGGCCACGTCGGTCTGATTTCGAACGCGAAAGCGCAAGCGATTCGTAATTCTTCCATCTTGTAATTCTGAGAAGGGCTCACCAACGACTCGGCCTACGTTGATGTCGTAAGCATCACGAGAGGAGAGCACCACGGTGAAGGCAGAAAAAATCAAAATAATCAGGAGGCCATAGATGGCGGACCGGGCTCTAAATATTTTGGTTGGTATACCTTCAAGTTGATTCTCAGACGTATATCTGATCAAACCTCGGGGTTTGTCAATCTTGTCCATGATGTGATCGCAGGCATCAATACACTGAGTGCACGTGACGCATTCCATTTGCAGTCCATCGCGAATGTCGATACCGGTAGGACAGGTACGAACGCAGGCCAAACAATCAATACAGTCACCCTTTGCCTCGAGAAGTCCAGCCTTTTCATCGGCCATAATTTTCTTGGACCGTTTTCCCCGTGGTTCTCCCCGCGTTGGGTCGTAAGAAACGATCATGGAATCTCGGTCCAGCATTATAGACTGCATCCGAGCATAGGGGCAGGCAATGGTGCACATTTGCTCCCGAAAGTACCCAAAATCAAACAAGATTAATCCCGTCACGAGCGAAGTAAGCAGGAAAAACCCCCAGTTTTCTGCTGGAGGCAACTGAAGCCAGTCTATCAGAGTGCTCCAACCCACGAAATAAGCGATAAACGTGTGTGCAAGGGCAATTGAAATGGCGAGGAAAAGAGTCAGCTTTACTCCCTTTCTCCATATCCAGTCCCAATTCTTAGGCCCTGAGTTCCTACGTTTTTGTACATGAACCGGACCTTCAATAAGCTTTTCAAGCGGTCTGAAAAGAAACTCTAAGTAGACTGTTTGAGGACAAGCCCAACCGCACCAAACTCTTCCCAAGAGGGCTGTAATCAGCACAATTGAGAGCATGAGTCCGATGAGGAAAATCATCAGAAGGAGGGTGTCCGTCGGATAAAACAGCAATCCCAGAATAGAAAACTCTCGATGCACAAAGTCCAGTTGGATGGCTGGGCGCCCAGCTATCTGGACAATTGGCATAAGTATGTAAACGAGTATTAGCACCCAGGCTAACACCCGTCTTCTATTCAGAAATCTCCCCTTGCTCTCCACCGGGTACATCCACCGACGCTTACCATCTCGGGTAAGCGTGGTCAGGACCTCTTCAGGTGATTCAAGTATTCGAGGGGAAGCGTTGGGTTCAGTCTCTCTCATCTCAGTTCCGGGTTTCCTCCCACGTACAAAACGCTTCGATCAACTACGAGTCGTCGTTTTTAGGAACGCTCAATCAGATCTCCCTCGGGAGCCTTGGCACCCGCAGGGTTACTTCCCAACAAAGAGTGGATGTAAGAAACGAGTTGGGATCGTTCTTCTACGGACAGCACGCTCTCCCAAGGAGTCATTCCTTTTTCCAAGACCCCATTGGTGATCACGTTGAACACGTCAGCATTACTGTTACCATGAATCCAATACGCATCCGTCAGATTGGGTCCGATGAGTCCTTCACCTGCGTTTCCATGACACATGGCGCAATTGGTAGAGTATATCTCGGCGCCAGCAGCTTGATGCTCAGCTACTCCCACGTAAGCGGCAATAGACTCATCAGTCACGGTTTCTTTTGGATTGGCTTCTTCAAAAGACGACCGCATGTCGGCAAGATCTGCTTGTTTCAGAGCAAGATCGTCCTGGTAGTCGTTAATAAAGTCAAATTGATGCACGCCCAACATGTAAATGGGTGTCCAGATGATCGAGGCAACGAACATCCATACCCACCATCCGGGCATAGGATTGTCATACTCTTCAATACCATCGTAACTGTGGCCGCTGATGATGCTTCCATCACCGTCTTGAGCGCTTTGATAGGTATCGTGATTCGTCATATTCATAATCTTCAATTCTGTTCTGGATAAAACTCGGTCGGTTCACCCAATGGCAAATTTTTGGCTTCGGTTCGTTCAGCCTTCTTCATGATTGCGACTCGTGCCAGAATCATGACGAAAGCGAAAATGAACGCAAACAGGCCCACGTATGCGAGATAACCGGTTTCCATCGCACGGACTACTTCTTTCATCATATCGATTACCTCTTGCGATTTAGCTCGTTGATTTCTTGAGGTCGGCTCCGAGTCGCTGCAGGTAAGCAACAAGAGCAGTGATCTCTTTGCTTTCTAATCCAGCCGGTCCTCCATTTGCAGACACATTGCGGGCAATCTGTGCGGCCTGATTTTGGGCCGTTTCTATTGCACCGTCTATGTCAGCATCGGAATACGGTGTGCCCAGTGTCTGAAGGCCACGCATTTTTGCAGGAATGGTCTCAAAGGCCAAATCCTTGCGCAGGAGCCAGTCATAAGGGGGCATCAACGAACTTGGGCTTGTTGAGCGAGGATCTTCCATGTGGCGAACATGCCACAAGTCAGGATACTTGCCACCAAGGCGTGCAAGATCCGGGCCTGTACGTTTAGATCCCCACAAGAAGGGGCGGTCGTAGATAGATTCTCCTGGTTTTGAGTACTCCCCATAACGCTCGATTTCATCGCGAAATGGACGAACCATCTGGGAATGGCAATTGGCACATCCTTCTCGGATATACAAATCACGCCCAGCTAGTTCGAGTGGAGTATAGGGTGTTACCGACTCGATGGTCGGAACGCTACTTTCAAGAAGTACCAGGGGTAGAAATTCGACCGTCCCACCAACAAGAATGGAAAGAGTGGTCAAAATGGTAAAGACAAGCGGCCAGCCCTCGAGCTTCCGGTGCCTACCATCGGTTTTGAGAAATTTGCTCATGATCGATTAGGATTGAATGTCGGATTTTCGAGGGTTAAGCGGATACGGTGACAGCTGCATCGGTTGGTTTTTCCGGTGCGTTACGGATCGTCATAATCATATTGACGCCCAGCATGATCATTCCAGACAGGTATAACAGGCCACCAATCAATCGAACCCAATACATGGGTACAATCTGAATAACGGTTTCCATAAAGTCTGGATAGAGGAGACGACCGGCGTCATCGAAGGCTCTCCACATCAATCCCTGAGTGACGCCCGCAGAGTAAAGTGCCATGACATATAGCAGCATCCCAATGGTGCCTACCCAGAAATGAGTATTGGCCAGCTTGTCACTCCACAGTTTAGTCTTCCAGAGTTTGGGTAACAGCCAGTAAATCATTCCAAACGTCATAAACCCGTTCCATCCCAAAGCACCAGCGTGAGCATGCCCGATAGTCCAATCGGTGTAATGAGACAAGGCGTTCACGGTCTTAACGGAAAGCAATGGACCTTCAAATGTGGACATGCCATAGAACGTGATTCCAATCACATACATTTTGAGGACTACACTATCGCGCAGCTTGTGCCATGCTCCTCGAAGCGTGAACAGACCGTTGATCATACCGCCCCAACTTGGCATCCACAGCATCACTGAAAACACCATCCCAAGAGATACAGCCCATTCTGGGATCGAGGTATAATTCAAATGATGAGGGCCAGCCCAGATGTAAAGGAAGACGAGACTCCAGAAATGCACGATAGAGAGACGGTACGAGAAGACAGGCCGCTCCGCCGCTTTCGGCAAGAAATAGTACATCAGCCCCAGAAATGGGGTCGTCAGGAAAAAGGCTACCGCGTTGTGGCCATACCACCACTGCACGAATGCATCTTGTACGCCGGCATAAATTGGGTAGGACTTGAACATTCCAACTGGAATCGCCAGGCTATTACCAATATGTAAGATGGCAATCGTGACGATCGTTGCGATGTAAAACCACAACGCCACATACATGTGCTTTTCACGCCGGATTTTGAGCGTCATGAAGAAGTTCACGGCGAATATGACCCAAATCACGGCAATCAAGACGTCAATGGGCCATTCCAATTCTGCGTATTCCTTGCCAGTCGTAAACCCGAGTGGTAAGGTCACGGCAGCAGATACAATAATAGCTTGCCATCCCCAAAAGTGAACGCGACTCATCGCGTCACTAAACATTCGGGTTTTCGTTAGTCGCTGGGTGGAGTAGTATATCGCTGCAAATATGGCGTTGCCTGCGAAAGCGAATATTACCGCATTGGTATGAAGCGGTCTGAGGCGTCCAAATGAGAGATACTGTCCTAGGTTTGCTTGCCAGAATGGCATCTGGAGCGCAATTAATGCTCCGACTAACATGCCAACGAATCCCCAGATCACAGTTGCGATTACGAAATAACGGACCACTTGGTCGTCGTATCTAATCGTCAACGTGTTGGGATTCGCTGAGACCGGATGTGCGGTGCTCTGCGTCGATTCCATGAACTGTTGAGGTGAGTAGAGGTGAATAGAATGCGGGAAGGTAAAAACCCGAGCTGTAAGATCGGAATGAATAAACGCAAATGCCTAGAACTACATCGAAAGACCGAACACTCTTCGCACTATCAGGGTATTCCTTACACGAAAAATTAAAAAATCCCTATTCAAGCACACTATCTGGACATTGTCATGTAATCCCCTACAGTTAGACGCATTGCACCCCTGATAGGGTAAAATCTCAACACCCTGCATTCATCTTTCCATATGAATTGTAGCGTGGTTCTAACGATAGGCATCGCATTCAAACTATGCGGACTGGGATATGGTACCTCTTGAAATGATTCGCGTATTTCTGGTAGATGATCATCCTTTGATGAGAACAGGGCTCAGGATGGTCATCGAATCTGAGCATGATCTGTGCGTATGTGGAGAAGCAAAAAGTGCGGAAATCGCTTTGGAATCTCTTGTAGATGCGAATCCAAACATAGCGGTAGTGGACATTTCCCTTCCGGGAATGAGTGGACTCGACCTTCTAAAGCACATTGCTGCACTTACGCCGGACGTAAAACCCCTAGTGATTTCGAGGCATGATGAAACGCTTTATGCCGAACGAGCCATTCGTGCGGGGTCTAGGGGGTACGTCATGAAGACGGAGGCGGCAGAAACACTCGTTTCCGCTATTCGGCGAATTGAAAGCGGTGCGATCTATGTCTCTCCTGAAATAAACGAGCGCCTTCTGCAAGGTATTGCCACGGGACAGCATTCGTTCAACCATTCGCCCCTTGAAGTACTTTCCGATAGAGAATTGGAAGTATTCGAAATGACGGGCAGAGGCCTCGGAACCAGAGAAATTGCAGAGCGGCTGAACCTCTCTATTAAAACGATTGAGTCGTACCGTGCGCGCATTAAGAACAAACTGAATCTAGCTAATGCCGCCGAATTGATGCAGCATGCTGTTCAATGGGTCGAAAGTGAATCGATTGGGGACGGGGTTAAGAGTCAGCGTTCTTAATCAAGTCCACTAGCTTGACGGTAAAGAAGAGAATGGTATAAGGAGGAATAGTCGTTCCCTGGCCGAAGGCTCCGTAGGCTAGAAACGGCGGAATAATCATGGTTCGAGTCGTTCCAACAGCCATGCCCTGAAGCCCTACGTCCCAGCCCTGGATTACTGACCCAGAGCCCAAGGTGAATATGAAATAGGATCCTCCGATAGAGGAGGCGTCAAAAACTTGGCCTCTATCGTCATAATATTGACCTATGTAATCGACAACGAGAACATCGCCCAGTTCGGCAACCTCGCCGTCCCCTACAATAATGTCTTGGGTAATGACTTCATCGAAGATGTCGATAAGCGTCACATCATACTCGACGTCTGTATTTGGAGGAACGACAACCTCTCCGGTAGAAAGGGTCTGGCCGTTTTTTCCAAAAGCCAGATGGGAAGGAATTTCAAGACGACGAACACCACCGACCTTCATTCCTATCAAACCTTGATCCCACCCCTTTAGGACCTGTCCGGCACCCAGAGTGAACCGAAATTGTCTGCCCGATTCTTCGGTGGAGTCGAATTGTACGCCGTCCGTAAAGCGACCAACATATTCTACCACAATGGTGATACCATTGCCGATTTCGTCCCCGGTACCTTCTGTCAAATCAGTTATGATAACTTCACCTTTGTCTTCAGACGAATCAGAATCACAACCGGTGGCTACGATAATCAGGCAAAGAAGCAGAGCAAGTCTTGAAAGGTAGATTCGATTCAGCATACGGCTGTGTGTAGATCGTCTAGAAGAGTCAGGAATTGTTGTCGCGGATGAACGAGCCGTGATGCGGAATGTTCGTCGAAGGGCAGGGCAATAAAGAATGGCTGGGCCGATTGGGTATAAAAAAAGCGGGGCCGCCTCTTGGCGGCCCCGCTTTTTAAGACGGATATTGGATCAGCTGTTTTGAATTCGTTCCAGCGTTGCCAGATTGGCTCTGACGTGATCTGAAGACGTATTCCAAAGGGCTTGTTCGGCTTCTGTCAATTCGACCTCAATGATCTCTTCTACTCCATTGCGACCGAGACGAGTCGGGGCACCAGAGAAGAGACCCTTTTCGCCATACTTCCCATTAAGCCATACGGCACAGGGTAGTACACGACCTGAATCCTTAACAATCGCTTCGACCATTTCAGCTGCTGCAGCGCCTGGAGCATACCATGCAGAAGTACCCATCAGCTTGACGATCTCGCCGCCACCAAACTTGGTCCGCTCTACAATCGCGTTGATGGTTTCTTCGTCCATCAATTCTGGGAGCGGAATGCCTCCAATGGTCGTGTAGCGAGGCAGGGGTACCATGGTATCGCCATGTCCACCCATCAAAAGAGCCTGAATATCTTTTACCGATACGCCTAGCTCAGCAGCAATGAAGGAACGATATCTAGCTGTGTCCAAAACGCCAGCCATTCCCATTACTCGTTCAGAAGGGAAGCCACTTGCCATGTAGGCAACGTAGGTCATCACATCTAGTGGATTGGAAACCACGATAATAATTGCATTGGGGCTGTGAGCCACAAACTGTTCGGTGACTGACTTGACGATGAAGGCATTTTTAGCCAACAAGTCATCCCGGCTCATACCTGGCTTACGTGCCAGACCAGCGGTAATTACAAAAATATCAGATCCTGCCGTGTCCGCGTAGTCGTTGGTCCCAGTGACCTTCGTATCGAACAGGTGGATTGGAGCGGACTCAGCCATATCGAGGGCCTTGCCCTGAGGAAGTCCTTCAACGATGTCGATCAATACGACCTCGTCTACCATATCTTTTCGGGCAATGCAATCAGCAACGGTTGCGCCGACATTTCCGGCTCCGGCAACGGTAACTTTCATGGGATTTGTGTGGTTAGATTGTTCAGAATCACAATGAGAATATATAGGCTTCATAGTGTACGCATTGCCGCTCTCTGTTACGCGTTAGAGTGTTTAAAGGGCTGCCAATATTTGACTAAATCTGTCGAATGGCATCTGCTACTAACCGTCACTCAATCAGCAGAATTTGGATAGTTTCTATTGTATCATGCAACCTAATTTGAAATTCCTACATGACTGATCCGCCGTTCAAGAGAATCATGATCAAAAGATCTGTACCCGTCCTATTTGCTTTCCTGACCTTGTCTTGCAGCTCGCTTCCACTGGCTGGTACCGAAGGAAGTGATGCTTTAAAGCCTCAAAATGTTGTTTTCTTCGTTGCCGACGGCTGTGGACCCGCTAGTTTTTCATTGGCCCGCGACTATCAGCGCGTTTCAGGAAACGGGGATACCCTGTTTTTGGATGCTTTTGAGCGAGGATCTGTTATGACTTACTCGGGCAATCACCGTATTACTGATTCAGCGGCAAGTGCAACCGCTTATTCATGCGCAATCAAAACCTATAACGGAGCAATTGGGGTCGATATGGATCGCCAGCCCGTAGAAACGATTTTGGAAGCAGCCGAGAAAGCCGGATATAACACCGGCCTTATTTCCACGGCTCGCATCACGCACGCCACACCCGCAGCGTTTTCAAGTCACGTCGTGGATCGTAGTATGGAGGCTCAGATTGCAGATCAGCAACTTGAAAAAGGAATTGAGCTCATCATGGGCGGCGGAACCATGTATTATCTACCGAAAGAAGCAGGTGGCGGGAGAACGGACGGTAAAAACCTCTTGGATGCCGCAGTTTCTGCGGGATACACATCGGTTTCCAACCGAAATGAAATGCTGGCTGCAGACACCCTGCCATTGATTGGCTTGTTCACAGCAGGCCACATGGCGTACGAAATCGATCGCGATACGGCAGGAGAGCCCTCCATAGCTGAAATGACCACGAAAGCACTGGAGTTATTGGATAACGCAGAGAAACCGTTCTTTATCATGATTGAAGCCGGCAGAATTGACCATGCTGGGCACGAAAATGATACTGCTGCTCACCTGCACGACATTCTAGCTTATGATGAAGCGATGCGGGCTGCCGTTAAGTTTGCTCGGTTAGATGAAGGCACGTTGGTGGTGGGGACGTCTGATCATGAAACCGGTGGTCTAACGTTGGGTGCCGAAACAAATGGTAAAAAAGGGTCTGGCTACGCGTACGATCCATTAACCCTCAACGCAATTGACTGGTCCGTGAATCGATTTAGCAAAGAGCTTCGTGCAAGCATGGCGCGTAACGATGAAGTACTGCCATGGATGTTTAAATCGATTGAAGAGCATTATGGATTGAGTTCTGAAGCATTTCAAAACGAAGTTAGAAAAATAGTTCAGTATCGATCAGTCGTAGGTGAATCTGCCGCCTTAGTCCATTTAAATCACTTGCTCAGAGACTCAACGGCCGCCGCTGCACGAGTAGGATGGTCTACAGGTGGGCACACAGCTATAAACGTCCCCATGTATGCATTTGGACCGGGTTCAGAGGCTTTTACGGGCGTAATGGACAACACAGAAGTTGGATTGGCCCTTCAACGTGCTCTGGGATTGAATTAAGGGGTTTAGAACCTCAAAAGGAAGACGATACTCGAGTTGGACCGCACTCAGGCTTACTCGAGAATGAAACTCCATCCTATTTCAGATACCGGATCCCAGCCGTCGTTAGACGAGCAGCGGATACACATGCTTTCTCACGAATTGAGAACGCCCCTGGCTGTTATATCTGGTTTTGCACAGCTCCTAAAATCGGAATTGTCTCAGGAGCAGGTTGATCTCATTACTCCGATCCTAGAGAATGCAGATAAGCTCCAGCGTGTTATCTCAAACGTCTTGGAGCATGAAGAGACCGGGTCCGATGACAGCTATCCGGCTAACTGTGATGTAGTGAAGGTGGTTGAGGAGATGGTTTCAAAAGCCCGGCCTAATGCCCAGCACCGGGGTATGAGCATTCACCATGTAAAATCTTTGGCTGCAGGTTCAGCGTATTCGGATGTTGGCCTAATCCAACGTGCCCTAAGTCAGCTGCTCGACAATGCAATCAAGTTTTCGGATTCCGGTGATATTTGTATTGAAACTCGCATAGGGCCAGACACAATCACTATTGAAGTAACCGATGAAGGTATCGGACTTCCCGAGAAGACGGCGCAATTATTTTCCCCCTTTGTCCAAGGATCTACCGGGTTGGACCGTACTCATCATGGTTTAGGACTGGGGTTAAGCTTGGCGCAAAAAGCGGCCGGACGTCTCTCAGGGTCGATAAGTCTGCACAACCGGTTGGGAGGTGGAACGCTAGCTCGATTAACGTTTAGGCGGTTTGCCCACGTATCGGTCCGCCGTGTAGCCTAGGGCCTAGCAGATTCAAAGAGGAATCTTGCTCGCACAGAATCCGATTGCCGCAGACGGAGTTAAGGTGATACGCCAAGTCTGGGATTTATGTCTGCCCTAACCAATCTACTTTCTCCCCAAGAATCTCTGATCGTTACCGACACGGAAACGACCGGAGTTCATGCGCATGTGAATCGGGTCATTGAAATTGGTGCTGTCAAAGTTAGGTCTGAAGGCGAAAACAAGTGGTTCGACCAACTAATTGACCCGCAAATTGCCATTCCAGGGCGCATAACCCGCATAACGGGTATCACGTCTTCCATGGTCTATGGGCAGCCGACAGCTGAAGTGGTCATGCCAAGCTATCAGGAGTTTTTGGGTAATGGCGTCTTTGTAGCGCACAATATTCGATTTGACTACTCATTTTTGAACGCAGAATTTGAGCGAGTTGGATTACCTGAAATGCAAAACCCGGGGCTGTGCACCTTGCGACTGGCTCGTCGATTATTACCGGGCCTGCGCTCGAAAAGTCTGGGAAATCTTGCCAAGTTCTATCGCATTTCGGCTGCCGGACAGCATCGGGCGCGTAAAGATGTTGAAATTACATTGGAGGTTTTAGAGCGGCTGGCTCAAATCGCCTCGGAAGAGCATTCCGTGAGCACGTTGGGCGAATTGTTGGAACTACAATCCCGAACCTACTCAAAGGTAAAGCCTGCGGCCAAGCATGTTCTAAAGGTTAGAGCTGACGTGTTACCCAAGGTGCCAGGAGTCCCGGGTGTCTACCACATGGTAGATGGTAAAGGTCGGATTCTTTATGTGGGGAAGGCAAAGAACTTGAAGCAAAGGGTATCCAGCTATTTTAGAGCGATTGAAGCGCACCCACCTCGACTCAGGCAACTCATCGCTAAAATGAGGAATGTGAGTTGGCGCGAAACCAGTACGGAGCTGCACGCTCTGATTGAGGAAAGCCGGGAAATTAAGGAGTTAGATCCTCCATTTAATCGAGCTCAAAAAAAGTACGTGCATCGACCATATTTGAGATTGGATAGTAATGAACCGTTTCCGCGACTGACTACTCAGGTGTTCGTACGTGATGACGGATCAGAGTATTTTGGTCCCCTCAGAAACCGCTCTCAAGCGTGGGCTATTACAGAGATTGTCGAGCGATATTTTCCAATCAGAAATTGCTCTTCTGCCGAGTTTGCTAAAAAGCACAAATGTGTCCGTGCAGACATTGGGCGATGTGGTGCGCCCTGTGATGGTTCACAAGGAGAAGAAGCCTATGGGGAAGTGACACAGCGTGTTAGAGATTTTTTAATGGGGGACATTACGCATGTCTGCGCCATGATGGAGCTTGAAATGTTGAAGGCTTCCGAGCAATTTGCCTTTGAAGATGCTGCTGAAACACGAGATTGGATTTCGATGCTAGATGAGCGTGTCACCAAATATGGTGCCGTCGCTACTCCCGTTTCGGGACCGGACACGGTTCACTTACTGGCAGCAGGGCGTACCGGGTCTGGTACGTTTGCCATCGTACGTCAGGGCCGGATAACTAGCGTTGAAGCCGTTGACTCCGCCTTGGAGGTGGAGCAATTCGTGTTGTTAGCCTACAGCGCGTCTCCAGACTCTACTGCGGTTATGGATCGAATTCAAATTGATGCTCGGCGCATTTTAGATCACTGGCTCTACGTCAAGAGAGACAAGGTTACCTCGCTTGAAAAACGAGATGAAGAGCCTGAGGAGCACTTTGCCATTCGCGTGGCTGAACACTTTGAGGCGCTTGATCAGCAGGGGCCTGACAAAGCGGATTCGTATAATTCGATGTAGCGTTTTGCGGATGACTTCCAGGAAAAATCGGTCCGCATCCCATTTTCCTGAATGCGCTTCCAATCGGGTCTTGATTTATGCCATTGAATAGCCCTTCGGATGGCGTCTGATAACGCATTTGGATGGGCGTCCCCAAATGAAAACCCATTTCCTAATGCTGGGTTTTCATCAGCATCTATAACGGTATCCGCAAGACCTCCTGTTCGATGAACAACCGGCACGGTACCGTATCGCAGACTGTACATTTGATTTAGACCGCAAGGTTCGTACAGAGAGGGCATCAAAAACAGGTCTGATCCAGCTTCAATCCGATGAGCCAGGCCTTCGTTGAAACCAATCTTTAGCCCGATCCGACCCGGATGGCGGGCCGACGTCTCCCTAAAAAATGCTTCAATGTCGGGTTGCCCGCTTCCAAGAACGGCGAAACATGCATCCGTCTGCTTTAGGATATCATCCATTATAGGCATGAGCAGATTAAACCCCTTCTGACTGGCTAGTCGAGACACGATGCCGATCAGTGGAGCAGAGTCTGATGGAGAAAGGTTTAACTCCGCGCACAGTGCGTCTCGATTTTTTCTTTTTCCAGAAACGTCGTCCACATGGAAGGGATGAGGAAGGTGTCGATCGGTTGCTGGATCCCAGATTGTGGTATCAATTCCGTTAAGAATACCACTTACACAAGCCGCGCGGGATCGCAGAAGATGGTCAAGACCCTCTCCAAAGGCCGAAGTTTGAATTTCAGCTGCATAGGTTGGGGAGACGGCATTCACTCGGTCGGCCATTAAAAGCCCAGTTTTCAACGGAGAGAGCGCGCCATTGTATTCAAATTCTCCTCCGACTTGGGCTTCTTCCATTGGAAGACTGGCTAGAAAGGCTTTCCCCGGATCAGTTAATCCCTGATACGCTAAATTATGGATCGTTAACAGCGTGCGGGTACTTTTGAACAAGTCATCCCATCCATAGGCGTATTTCAGCATGGCCGGCATTAACCCGCCTTGCCAATCGTTGGCATGAATGATATCTGGAGAAAAGGAATACCGCTGCATCACATGAAAAGCAGCGTGTTGAAGTAGAATAAACCGATCGGCTTCATCCGAATCATTGGTATAAAGCGTTCCTCGATGGAAGTAATGGGGGAAGTCTATCAGATAAACTTCCACATCAGAACCAGGAAGGTGACCATACCAGACATGAACGGATATGGTGTTGTGTCCCATTGAAATAGATAACGGACTGATATCCGATGAATGGACAAAGCCATGGTCCAGCACGGCAATACTGTCGTAGAGGGGCATGAACAGCTTCACGTGATGCCCTTCTTGCTCAAGAGCAACAGGAAGTGCGCCTGAAACGTCGGCCAGACCACCTGTCTTTGCAAACGGAACGCACTCACTGGTCAAAAAACAAATATTCATATAATTGAAGTTATCCGAATAACCACCGGACTACGAACACGGCAGCAATCATTGCAACGGCGTCAGCAATCAGGCCTGCAGGGACGGCATGGCGTGTTTTTCGAACATTAACCGCTCCGAAGTACACGGCAATGACGTAAAAAGTGGTTTCAGTAGAGCCAAACATGGTCGCTGCCATCTTCACCAAGATGGAGTCTTCTCCAAACTGAGCGATCATGTCGAGTACGATAGCAGCCGAACCCGAGCCGGTAAGAGGGCGCATAATCATCATCGGCAGCACCTCTGGTGGGACGCCGAACCACGATAGTAGGGGGCGAAGCCCTTCAATCATGAACTCCATGGCTCCAGAAGCTCTGAACATGCCGATTGCGAATAGAATGGCTACTAGGTAGGGAATGATCGTCACGGCAACTTTGAAACCGTCTTTAGCGCCTTCGACGAATTCCTCGTAAACGGGGACTTTCTTTAGGAGACCGTAAAGCGGAAAGCCCACAATCATTGCCGGAAGAACAAAGGCTGAGGCAATCTCAATAAATGTGCGAATAGATTCCATTTGTTCAGCCTCCCGTATGGTTTTGTGATACAGGATTGCTCATCCGGAAACGCTTCATTCGAGACAATAGACGTGCTGAAATGACGGCCACGACGAGCGAGATAGTAGTCACGATAATGATCGCGAATATCAACTGATTGATTTGAAGTCCCATCAGCGCGACAAGCAGAACGGGCGGTACGAGCTGAACGGAAGCCGTATTCATGGCTAATAACATGACCATCGAATTGGTGGCCGTGTCTGGATCAGGATTTAGGGTTTGTAATTCCTCCATCGCCTTGATGCCCAGTGGAGTAGCGGCGTTTCCCAACCCGAGCATATTGGCTGTCAAATTGAGAACGATCATCCCCAAGGCCGGATGATCTTTCGGGATCTCAGGAAATAAGGGGCGCAGAATGGGCTGTGTGAAACGCACGACTGTATGGATCAACCCGCTCGCCTCAGCAATTTTAAGCATGCCCATCCAGAGGGCGATAATGCCGATCAGGCTCAATGCCAGGGAAACGGCTGTTTCGGCCATAGAGATAGCTGCTTGAGCAATAGCATGCATTTTTACGAAGCGTACATCCTTGAATCGGAAGGAGGCGTTGGCCGTGCTCGGTGAGCTAAAGGCTAAATTGGTGACGGTGCCGCGCATGTCATTATCCCGGTCAGAGGTCTCTGCTCGGATAGTAGCCCAGGGCTCAGGCACGGTGGCATCTTTTGCAAAACGAAGCTGAGATCCTTCTTCCGTCTGAATGAGCACGCCAGAAAAGAGAGAATCAGGCTGATCGGTGACGTCGTAAAACGACTGAAAATAGACCGGGTCCACGTGCACGGTGACAGATTGTCTGCGTGCATTCGTGTCAAAAGGTTCTTCCGAGGAGAGGGTGATCTGATAGTCTGCTCCGTTACGATAGGTATCGTTACTGAGGTCTCGTACGTCGTACGCGATCCCGAAAACAAAGCTCAAAATGATCAGACCGGCCCAGACATAATTCAGCATTGATTATGCGGGTTTGGTTCGGCCCCATGATAAGAATCCTAATCAGCAGGTACACAACATTGGCGGGAGAAAGGCCAAGTGGTAGAAAGGGGGCTCGTGGTTGGCCGGTGATACTTTCGCATCACCGGCCCCTCGAGTTTCCGAAGACCCCCGTAGACATTACGTCTACATGAGGAAGTGCGTCCGGACTGGAACAGGACAGGTTAATAACCCGAACCAGTTTGGACAAGGAGTGCTCGCGTTAAGGGAATCTGATCCCCAATAACGCTTTCAGCATGTCAAAAAAAACAGAGTCCGCACATAGTGTATCGACAGCCCAACAACCGAATTCAGTACGGCAGTGTGAAGCAACGATGAAGAAGGAGTGTGATAATTCCGGAACTTCGCTTAAAAAAATTGATATTTGGACGAAAAGAATACCGAGAGTTCGTCGTACTATTCGCACCAAGTCTACCACACTATCCAACTCAAGAATATTGCTAGGGAAACGCTCGAAATATCTGCTTCAAATGCTCTGTATTGGAGCTTTTTTGCTTTCTGGGTGCTCAGCGACGGAATCCGTTTTGGTGCCAGATCCGTCTCCAATCGTTGAAGAGGTCACAGATACTGAAGATCTTCCGGAGCGGACCAAATCAGTGACGGGCTATTATGCTTCCTGGATGAAAGGTGCATGGCTGGATATGGATTTGTCTGTTTATGACCGAATGGTCTTTTTCTCGACAACATCAGCTTCAGATGGCTCTCTTCTCGAAAGAAACGGATGGCCGCATGCATGGGTTAGCTTGTTGGCTAGAACGGACAGCTTGGACATCCCCGTCGTTCCATCGTTAGCCTTACTGGATGCTGATTCAATTCGAACCTTGTTTAGTTCGATGGAGTTCATTGACAGGCTAATAGCCTCATCTCTGCAGCTCATTGAAGAGAGCAAGGGCCAGGGGTTGCATCTAGACATTGAGTATTTTGAAGTGGCTTCAGACACGGTTCGAAGCCATTTTCAGCATTTTACCGATTCCCTTGCTCAAACCGTTGAAATAGATTGGCCTTCTGCACATCTCTCCATGTTTGTGCCCGCTTTTGATTACGGCGGCTTATACGATCTGGCTAAGATTCATCCGCGATATGATGAGCTCATTGTTCAGGGCTATGATTTGCATTGGCAAACGGGTCCCCGCGCCGGGCCTGTGTCGCCAATCTCAGGTTGGGGAGATGACAATTGGCAACGCGTTCTTGATCGCTACCTAGATGCCGGGGTATCGCCGGATCGGATTACTATGAGCGTTCCCTACTTTGGATATGAATGGCCCGTCGAAACAGCATATCCTGGATCACCGACGAGGGGAGATGGCTTAATTGTCACTTTTGGCTCGGTAGACCCACTCGTTCTACCGCAATACCAAATTTCTGCCCAGGATCGTATTCGCGACTATGGCAGTTTGAGAGATGACGAATCGGGGAGTCCCTACTACACCTTTGAAGATTCAACAGGCGTTTGGCAAGGTTGGTATGAAGACGATGTTTCATTACGTCACAAATACCAATTCGTATTAGATCGCGGTTTGGGCGGGGTGGCTACGTTTCCAATAGGATACGATCAAGGGCAGCTCGATCCACTGCTTCTGGATGCATTCGGTTATCCGCGCAGACATAAGCGTTAATCCGAGTTTGAGCAGAACTCCATGAGAATCCCCTGGGTGTCTTTCGGGTGGACGAAGAAGATATGTTTTCCATCTGCTCCTTGTTTTGGACCTTCACCCAATGTTTGAAGCCCCAGGTTAGTTAGCCTTTGGAAATCCTCTTTAGCGTCATCAACGCTGAATGCAAGATGATGAATGCCTTGACCCCGTTTTTCAATGAACCGAGCGATGGGAGATGAGGGGTCAGTCGCTTCTAGTAGCTCGATCTTTACGCCGCCGGCATGGTAGAAGTGTGTGATCACTCCTTCCGACTCCACGGCTTCCGTCTTGTATGGAAGGACTCCGAAAATGATTTGCAAAAGAGATTTTGCTTCGGAAATGTTGGCAACTGCTATGCCGATATGCTCAAGTTTCAAATTCTATGCTCGAAGGAAAGTGCGAGATTACCTACTTTTGACGAGATTAAGCAAGGTCAGGTGCCCAAACAAACGGTATATTTACACCGCTCGCCCTGCCAAGATAGTTAAATTCACCGATCCGCCTCTTTGGCTTAAACGTGCATATTAAAGTAGACCGAATAGCCGCTCAAAAGCCTGCCATGGTGGCCAGTCTTCTCGTATCATTCCTGATGCTGGGTGGCAAGTTGTCTGCGTACTTCATTACGGGTTCTGCAGCCATTTTTTCCGATGCGATCGAGTCAGTCATTCATCTGGCCGCAACCGGTTTTGCAGGGTACAGCCTTTGGTATTCTGCCCAGCCAGCAGACGAGCAACACCCCTACGGGCATGGGAAGATAGCCTACTTCTCGTCCGGGTTTGAAGGGGGCCTGATCATGATTGCCGCCTTTACTATTCTGTATGCGGCGATTGAGGATCTGATTAGAGGTCCAGAGGTGCACAGCTTGAGCATCGGGCTGTTAATAACGGCAGGATTGGCTGTGATCAACCTTGGGCTGGGTCTTTGGCTGGTTCAAACAGGTAAAAAGCACAACAGTATCGTGCTCATTGCGAATGGCCACCACGTGCTGACCGACATGTGGACGAGTGTTGGGGTTCTGTTTGGCTTAGCTCTGGTTTGGTTAACTGACCTCGTTTGGTTGGATCCAGTTTTAGCCATCATCGTCGCGCTCAATATTCTCTGGACAGCGGGTTCGCTTCTTCGCAGATCGATCGATGGCTTGATGGAAGCCGCTGATCCTGAGGAAACGGCACGAATCGTAACCTTGCTAGAGAACGCGGTGAAAGATGAAGTGATTTGTGGTTTTCATCAACTGCGTCATCGGCGGGTCAACGATCAAGTTTGGATCGAATATCATTTGCTTTTTCCAGAGGACGACTCCATTCAGATTGCTCATGATAAATCCCACAATGTTGAGGATGCGATTCATGCGTTATTTCCGAGTGATACCGTAATTGTGACGGCCCATTTAGAGCCCGAAGAGCATGCTGAAGCGCACACAGATCGCCACCCAGAACCATCGCTAGATGTGTTGGGAACAGGTGCAAAACAATGAAGCAGATAATTGTAGTTGTGGGAGGGGTCGCTTCGGGACCTGCAGCGGTCGCAGAAGCGCGTCGGACCGATCCAGATGCTCGTATTGTATTGATCGAAAAGGGAGATGATATCAGCTACGGAGCGTGTGAGATGCCCATGCTGTTATCTGGATCATTAGAAAACCCTGAACGGCTACGCCGATTTACACCGGCTGGCTTTGCAGATCACTTTGATGTAGAGGTCTTAGTCCGGCACGAGGTGGTGCGGATCCACACCGAAACCCGAAAACTGGACGTAGTAAACGTATCGAACAGTACAGTGCTCAAGATGCGGTATGACAAGCTAATTCTAGCTACCGGAGCGAGCGCCATTATTCCAGAGAGCCTACGCTCGGCTACGCCAGACGTGTTTTCGTTACGAAGTCTGGAGGATGCGCGCACGATACAAGATGCGCTTGCCAAGAGAACCATCCATCATGCGGTCGTTATCGGTGGAGGATATGTCGGCTTAGATGTTGTCTGGGCACTGAAGGAGCGCGGGATTCGAGTATCCATCCTCGTACCGAAAGATTCCATTTTGAAAGAAGGCCTAGATGAACCCATGCAAGAACGTCTGCTGGCTCATTTACGGCATCATCAGGTTGCTGTTCGGGATGATAGAGCCTCCGGTTTGGAAGTCGCACCTGATGGCCGGCTTGCCGCTGTCCTAACAGAAGCGGGGGAAAAAATTGGTTGCGACTTGGCTCTAATAGCCACCGGAACGCAGCCTCAAACACAATTGGGCCTGCACGTTCGGATTAAGATGGGCGCTAGTCAAGGATATTTGGTGGACGATGGCATGCAGACGTCTGAGAAAGGCATTTGGGCCTGTGGGGATTGTGTGGAAAGGGAAGAGGCTGTTTTCGGCGAAATAATCCATGCCCCTTTATCATTAAATGCTTTCCGGTCGGGCCGCGTTGCGGGACGCAACGCGGCCCGAAAGGGCACGGGTCGCCCAGCTCGTATTGCCGCTGTGGTTAAGGCAGCAGCTTTAGCACTCGGGCCCCTTGAAATTGGCCATACGGGATGGACTGAGGGCGCAGCTTACAAACTGGGTAAGCAGGTCGTTTCGGCTACTATACAGCATCGTAGCGCTTCATCATTATCCCCGCATTCCGATGTCCACGTTCATCTTGTGGCAGAAACTGCTACTGGCCGTCTGGTGGGTTGTCAAATTGCAGGAGGCTTGGGAACAAGCCAGCGCTTGAACGTTGTGACTGCCCTTATTCGATCTGGGGGAACGGTGGACGATCTGTATAACGTAGATTTTGTTTATGCCCCACGATTGGCTCCGGCCCATGATCCGCTTTTTGTGGCAGCCCGGACCTTACAAAAGACGCTGAATGCGTCGAGGAAACATTAGTGAAGAGTCTCTACAGATCTAGCAAGAAATCGAAATCTCAGAATTCCGCCCGTCTGGAGGCAGCTCAAAGGTTGGACGTGCTGGAAGAACGGGATGGGTACATCGGATTGGGCAATCAATCTGGATCATCTAGTGCCGTAAACGAACGACATACGAGGGATCTGGTCTCTGGCGTGACACGCCGTCGGCGGTACTTGGACTTTCTTATCCAGACTTACTATAAAGGTAAGGCAGATAGTATGGAGCAACGTCTTAAGACGGTGCTACGCATGGGGATGTACGAATTACTGTTTACCTCAACGCCCGATCATGCTGCTCTAAATGAGGCGGTAGAATTAGCCCGAGACTACGTTCGAGAAGGCGCCGCTTCGCTGGCAAATGGGATTTTGCGGACCGTTTTGAGAAACAAGGACAACCTACCAGTTCCAGCTGAGACACCGCTAGAGACCTACCTCGGAATTATGTACTCGCATCCTGATTGGATGGTCAAAAGATGGCTTGGTACCGTTGGAAAAGACGCGACGCTCAAGATGCTTGAGCGAAACAATGAGCGACCCGTTTTTGGCGTTCATATCGTTTCGGGCCGAGATCGCGTCTTAGAGGCCCTAGAAAAGGCTAACGTGGCCGTAACTGCTTCGGAATTAGTACCGGACTTCATCCGGATAAGTAGTATTCAGCCGTTGTTTAGGGGTGGATTTTTTAAAGACGGGTCTGTTCGGGTTCAGGACGAAGCAGCAGCGCTTGTCGTGCATGCCATGAGTCCCGCCAGAGAAGACTCCATTCTAGATATGTGTGCCGCACCCGGCGGTAAGGCGCTTTACGCCGCGCTGTTAATGGCAGAAACGGGCAAGGTAGTCGCTGCAGACATTCACTCGAAACGGCTCCATCTCCTCGATAAAAATATGGAGTTGTTCGATGTGTCAAATCTCGATATGGAAGAAATGGATGGCACTCGACCTCCTGACAAATGGGGAGAGGCGTTCGATAAAGTCTTGGTAGATGCTCCCTGTACCGGTTTAGGCGTTTTATCTAAACGGGCTGACATGCGTTGGCACCGAGAGGAATCTGATTTGAAAGACCTCATTCAGCTTCAAATTCGTCTTTTGGATGGCGCTGCTGCTTGTGTTAAGCCGGGTGGGTTACTCGTTTATAGTACATGTACCACCGAGCGAGAAGAGAATATGGGTCAGGTTGAAGCGTTTTTAGAACGCCATGCTGACTTCCGTTTGGAGCCAGCTCCCGATATCATCCCCGCGGGGTTGAGAGACGCTCAAGGTAATTATGAAAGCCGTCCGTATGAGTCTGATATGGATGGAGCGTTTGCCGCTCGTTTGAGAAAAAACTAGGTCTATTGAAACGTTGGCCGGGAAGGGTAAATCTTCGTTTTTCAGAAACCTGACGGTGCATCGAGCATTTGGAGATGAAAAGGAAAATGCACCTTACGCCTATTATGCGTCGACTATCGTTTCTCGCTCTTATTTGGGTTGTCCTTCACCTGACTTCCCCTGATGCGCATGCACAGCGCGTCGCCAAATACGGTGCAGACTTTTTGGCTGGTGGAGTCGGTGCCCGAGCTCTCGCAATGGGAGGAGCGCACATTGCCATATCCGATGATGTTTACTCTGGTTTCTGGAATCCAGCAGGGCTTGTGGGTGTAACGTCCAAAGAAGCCTCTTACATGCATGCTGAACGCTTCGCGGGCGTGGTCTCCTTTGATTATGCAGCATACGCTATGCCGTTTTCAGAACGTTCGGTTCTCGCTGTATCCCTGATTAGAAGCGGAGTAAATGATATTAAGAACACGCTAGATGCGTGGGATGCGGAAAGAAACCAGCCAAAACCAGACCCTGGCTCCTCAATTACGACATTTTCAGCCGCGGACTGGGCACTCATGATTTCGTACGGAAAGCGGATTGGTAGTGGGTTTTCGGTCGGGGCCACTTCGAAAATCATTCGCAGAAACATCGGTGATTTCGCTTCTGCGTGGGGGTACTCGATGGATGTGGGTGTTCGTTGGCAGACAGGATCTTGGCTTCTTGGAGCTAATCTTCAAGATGTGACCACAATGTTGCAGTCCTGGAGCGTTAATTCGGGATCGCTTACCAACCTGCGAGACGTTTTTGGTGACGACCTTCCCGAGGGTGGAACGGAGATCGTGCTTCCTGTGCTTAGACTTGGGTCAGCCCGGTCCATGAACGTGGGCACCGGAACGTTGTTGGTCAGTTTGGACGCGGACCTAGCATTTGATGGCTACACCACGAATTCCATCTCTTTCGGTGATACTTCTGTGCATCCCCGTTTAGGCGTCGAATACGCGTATGCGGATGTCGTTTTTCTGCGAGGAGGGATCAACCGCGTATTGGTTCTGAAAGACGATGGGCTAGATCTGACTCCTTCTCTGGGTGCTGGATTCAAACTGGGCGCTGCGGAAGTTGATTATGGATTCGGTGATTTTGCCGGTCTCGTTTCGGATCTTGGCTTTTCACACCGTATTTCTGTTAAATATCGCTTTGACAAGGCGAGCCAATGAGCACACCGTCCCCATCGGAAGTCGCCCTTATCATTCCTCTCTACAACGAGGAAGCCGTTCTGCCGCATCTCGTGGCCGAAATAGAGGCTTTTCGTTCAGAACGCAATGAGTCCATCGATATCATCTTTATTGATGATGGCAGTACGGATCTCTCAGCCCGATTAGTGCAATCGTTAACGGGTGATCTGAAAGGATACCAGATGATCCGCTTCTCCAGGAATTTTGGACACCAAAAGGCGGTCTCGGCGGGAATCAATCTGTGTAAGAACAAAGCCGCCATTATCCTAGATGCTGATCTTCAAGACCCGCTCGATGTAGCCGGCCGCATGATTGATAAGTGGAAAGAAGGATATGATGTGGTTTACGGAGTGCGGAATAAACGCGAAGATGTGTCTGTCATACAACGGATTACAGCCTATTGGTTCTACCGTCTATTTAGAGCCGTTGGTGAGGTGGATACACCGGTCGATGCAGGCGACTTTCGATTAATAGCGCGTCCCGTAATAGAGGCTTTCAATGAACTTGATGAGCAGCAACCCTATGTACGTGGGCTGATTTCCTGGTTAGGTTTTCGCCAAATAGGCATCCAATACGCACGTCCCGGTAGAGTAGCGGGTCAAACGAAATACCCGTTGAAGAAGCGTTTTCGCCTTGCCTTGGATGGATTGACCTCCTTTTCGTCTAGACCCTTGAGGATGGCTGTTAACCTTGGATTGCTGATTTCAGCTGGCTCTGTGCTTGGTTTAGTCTGGGTCGTGCTAACCAAATATGTGTTGGGTACAGCCATCACGGGATGGGCTTCTCTGATTTTTGCTGCTTTCTTTTTTGGTGGTCTACAACTTTTCTTTTTGGGCGTAGTCGGTATGTATGTCGCGCGCGTTTACGACGAGGTTAAAGGCCGACCTCGATATATCATTTCGGATGTCTGGGATTCCGGGAGCATTCAAGTTGGAAGCGTGTTGGATGAATCAACAGCACAGGAAGCATGAAAAAAGAAGATTGGACAGGAGTATCGATAAGCCTAGGTGTTCACGTTGTGATCATCTTGTTACTGTCCTTTCTCACCGTTGCTGCATCTGAGGAGACTCCGATTGGCTTTATGGAAGTGGAGTTTGGCCCCATTGCTGATGGGCGTCCCGTTCAGGAGGCTCCAGAAACGCCAGAGCCAGAGCCAGAAGAGTTTGAAGAGATAGAAGAGACGGAAGAACAACCGGCCGTCGCGCCTCCGGAGGAAGCGAAACCCGTTGAGCTTCCGGATCAGGCGGAAGAGGTAATCGACGTTGAGACGATCGAAACGCCTGAGACAGAAGTTATTGCGCCAGAAGAGCAGAAGACAGAAGAAGAGGAAGAAGCTCCTGATCCAGAACCTGAAAAAGAAGTAGTTAAGCCACTTGGAAGCGGAGCGTTAACCGTAGATGAAGGGGATGACTCAGGCGATGATGGCTCGTCATCGGAGCCTGAAAAATCGGCACCATTTCAAATTGAAGGGTTGAATAGAACCGAACGAACTACCCCGCTACCCGTGATGGTTTCAGAACGGGATGTAACCATTCAGGTCCGAATATTCGTTGGCCCCGATGGACGCGTAATACGAATGATGCCCGTACGAAAAGGAGATCCCGCTCAGGAAAGAGCTGTGATGGAAGCGCTGAGCAAGTGGAGCTTTAATGCATTGCCCCCAAACGTGCCGCAAATTACTCAGGAAGGACTGGTTTCATTCCGATTCAGTAGACAGTAGACCCTTTTCGCGAAGCGCAATAAGCTTGGGGACTACTTGAATACCTCCCCAAACACGCGGGAAAAAGCTCTCGAGTTTGGACTGATCTCCGACGCACCTTCCGAGTCCCAATGCACACTCTCCATTGGTGACGATTCTTAATTCACTGGAACACGTGTTCACATGTGTGAGCTCGGGATTATGGCTGAAATAATCCCAGATGGCCTCTGTCTTGATGTGGGCGAGGCCAGAAGTCGCCAAATGCCCCAGCTTTAGCGCTAGTGGCGTAGAAAATCGAGGAGAATGTGATTTGAGGTTTAGCCCCGTCATGCCCACCGTTTCATACTGTGTGTTCGGGTCTAATCGGCATCCCGTAGTAAGAAGACGACTATACTTTCTTCCGCCTGTTATCGTACCAAATGGCGCGAGGTCATCGTCGGCAAAACCGTATAGATTCCACGGCGCGTCTTGCGATCGCAGAGGAATGAATCCTTCCGGTGAGCGTTCGTCGGGGTTAAAAGAGGGCGATGATCCCTGTCGCTTGAGCAGCGCCAAGTAAAAGCCTCCCGTGTCATTGTCTTGCGGCCAAATCCTAGAGGTGCGTCTTAGTTGGGCATCAAACTGTTCGCCTTCCCACGACGTAAGACCCGGGCGCATTTTAAATCCCGGAATCGCGATCGGAACCACTTCGCATTCCATACCTGGCTTCAGTCCCTCTAGCACTCGGTGGACGACGCGCTCATTTTCCTCGGGGGAATAGGTGCAGGTCGCATACAACACGTGTCCTCCCGGTTTGACGCACGCTATGGCCCGGTGCAGAATATCCTCCTGCATGCGAGTAAGTTTCTTTCGCTCTCTGGCATTGTCTCGAGATAGGACACGGAGGTGCTTTCTAGACGTGCCTTCGCAGGTACACGGGACATCGGCGAGTACATGGTCAAAAAGGTGTTCGGGAATAGGAAAGCTTCGGGCATCATAGGCAGTCGTTAACACATTGGCGAGTCCCATCCTGTCCAGCGTACCATTCAAAACACCCAGCCGGCTTCGGTGCAGGTCATTTGAGACCACCATTCCCGTTTCTCCCAAAAAAGCGGATACCTGAGCCGTTTTGTTACCCGGGGCAGCGCATAAATCCAACACGGAATCTCCTTTTCGAAGGGGAAGAGCGTGAACGGCGCTCATGGCAGACGCTTCTTGAATGATCAATTGCCCCGTCAGGAATGCCTTCCAAAATCCGGGGTGGTGAGAATCAGGAATCCGGAAGGAATACGGATTCCAATGTAACCTGGAGCCTCCAGCGGCTGAAATCCAGTTCATATCTGGATTTTTGATCGGGTTGAGCCATCCCGTTAGCGATAATGGAGTCGTACAAGCCTCATTGAAATCGTCTGAGTCCTCGATTAGGTGAGCATATCGTTCCAGAGCCGGCATTAAAGAGCTCATTTGGCATCCTCTCGATCGGTAAAGCGAGTTCGTACGGTTAGTCGAATGGCCAGTTGGTCGTTCGTGCCGGTAGGGTGATTGAGGTTTTCCGTATCAGGAATATTTAGCAGAGACAGGGCTAGACTTAGGTTATCTGCCCACAGATCTTTGGTAACGGACCCTTCGATATAGCTTTGCCACGGCCGTTTGGACTCCCAGGCAGGAGCATACTCCGGCCACAGCCGCGGACTTCCAATTTCCATAGATGCCCGAAGATGGAGGCGTTGCGTTGGCGAATGTTTAATACTGGCTGTTACTCTATGCGGAGCTAGGCCTGTAAAGTGTTTCCAGAAAAGAAGATCTTGGTTAGCGATCAGGTGCAGGTACTGATACCCAAGTCGTACGGTTGTCCGATGTTCAAGCTTCATAAGAAACGATAGGCTTGGACTAAGAATGCGACCAGAACGCCCTATTTGGTATCGGGATACTGGTCGAAATGTCCCGCTGCCTTCGTGTAGATTATGAATGCGGTCTGGAAGAGTAAGGCCTTGGAACTGTCGAGCTGAAAGTTCGATGAGAGCACTCACCTTTTCAGAAAGAGGTGACCGAGAAACCAGCATGACCTCCATGGTCGTTGAACGCGTTACGCTACCAGGCCAGCTATATGCGCCAGCCCACGCATCGAACTGCATGCCTTCCTGAATCCAGCCCAACGTGTTCCAAATAGAGCGTGGAATTTTGCTTTCCGCAGCCACTGAAAATCTCACATGGCCTCCTGTGGAGCGTAGCCTGCTCAGTTCAAAAAAAGAGGACCAAGACCAGGCATTCGTAGAAACACCAACATCGATGGGAGATGAGACGTGTCCATCGAGCTTGGTCGCTGTGCGCTCGGTCCATGCGGAGCTCAGGCTGATTCGGGAATGGACCAATGCGAACTTGTCACGGGATACGCTGCGTTGCTGCTGCATGTCATTGATGGTTCCGCCAACTGCGGTAGTTAGGAGATGGCGCCTAGCTCGGAACGATAGGTAGGCTTCGCCCTTCGCTTCACGGAGAAGGGTGGGGTTGGGAAGATCGACGGCAGAAGGATGATTGTTCGTCTGAAGACTCCGGGCAACCAACGTAGCGCCTGATTGAACGGCAGGGAACAATCGAAGTGCAATGCGGGAGTTTAGCCATTTCCAATCTTCTTGCAACGGCCATTCCCACCCGGCAATTTCATCGAGGAGAAAGTTATTCCGAAAGGTCCGTCCTGCCCAGACATCAAAACTGAAACGATCTTTTTTGAACAGGAGTCTCAAGCTCGGAGACAGCCGATCTACTACTGGTTTAATATCGCCTCGAAACACCCGCCATACTCTGCGCCGGATTCTATCGTCGGTCATGTGATAGGCATCGGTGTCCAAAGCGATCTGCGCGAACCAAGCGGTCGATCCATAGGAAAGACGCAAATTGCTGGTTGGACCACTTCGGTCAACATTTTGAAGACTCGCATCCTGGTAAATGGTGGGCCCAGGATCTCCCGTTTCATTTACCAAAGCAACCGATCCGCGAAGAGAAAAGCCCTTAGGTTTGCGGGTAGTAATACGTATGCTTCCGTCCGAAATGGAGCCACCATCGTGTAACTGAAGGCCGCTGCTAACAGAAAGTCGTTCAATATCGGATGGGGATATTGGGGCGAGGTCATGCCAGTTACGATCCATGAACTGGAAGGTCATCTGATGGCCATCTACGATTAAGGCCGGACCCATTCCATGCGACCCACCTAGGCCACTTCCCGGAAAACGCATTCCATATCGGTCACTGGACCATTGGCGTAGGGGGCCTAGGCTTCGCAGTACTTCTGAGAGACGGCTTGCCGCTATAGCTTGCACTTCCTCACCGGTCCAAACGTGTTCCAGGCTCGTTTCTTGAGCTCGCACGACAAGAGGTGTAAGGAAGCCTAGTTGGAAGCATAGAATACCTCCGAATACTATGTGCTGCAGAGACTTCACCTCAGAATATGCCCAATCCACGCGGGGCTTTCCATCTTGATGGAAAGCCCCGCAGTTAGCTGAATCATTGAAAAAGGGGGATTCGTGAATACACGGGCTGCATCTGCTTGAATGAATCCCTGAACTGAACCAAAAATCTGTCTACGAAGGCGCAGAAATGTCGAAAAAACGAATTCACTTTCTTTCCGCTCTCCAGATACCTGTTCGCTATCAAAAACCATAAAATAGTTTGATAGCGCGATTCCGCTCGTTAGTCGAACAGCATTCAATGGCGACGATGAGACGGACCAGGCCCCAGAAATTTGTACAGCATAAAAGTCAGGTAGCCCCGCCTCGTTTGCAGACCAAGGAAGCCAACTTGCTGCAGCCTCTAGGTCACCCCAATGGAAGGGCGTTGTACCGTGCGCTCGAACGCCATAACCGGGCGTCCACCCATTCAGGCCGTGGACCAAAGGGGCGGAGTGTCCACCCATGGCGATGCGGATGGAGATGAACGGTGTGGTTTTTAGACTGTCCTGCCCAAAAACGGTAAGGGTGGTAAGTAGCGCTAAAAGGATCGAAAGAAGCGAGTATCGCACCTAGAACGCACCCCGCCACATAAATCGATAGCCTATGGAAAGGAATCCGGTCATATAGAAATCAGCTTCCCCTTCGAGATGATTGGCGTTTGTAACGATGTTACCACCTACTTGACCGTGGATCTGTATGCCTTTACCGACCGTGCCTCGGACTCCTATGCTCGGTCGAATAGTGCGTTCAATGACGCCATCTAGTAGGGCATCGGCCTCCTCGTTTTTCGGAAAGGGCTTCAACATATGCTGTTCACCTTGCAACAGGAATTGAACAGCGGGCGTGAAAACAAGGCCCGAAGAATGAAACCAGTTAAGACCTAGAGCCGATGAAATAAAATCACTGTACTGAGTGCCCATTCCTCGCTTTAGGTATACATATTTCCCTTCGGTTTGCTCAGAGTTGTAGGTTCTAGCAGTAACTAATGTGGTTTCCGAATACAGGTCTAAGCGCGGGGCTATTTGTGCACGATACAGATGAAACGTTCCAGCTAATGAGGGGGGCTCTTCTCCTGCTAAGATGTCAAAGTCGTCGAGTGCTACCTGAATCTGCATCAACGTCCGTCCACTTTGTCGACTGAAAAATGCTCCCAGTAAGCCGTTATTCTCTTCGTTTTTGGGTCGTTCGTCCACCGACATAAAAGCGATCTGAAAGGGATTGGCGTATCGGAGAGACAATCCACTGTTACGGCCGGAATACAAAATGGAATGCATAAGACCCAGCGTCCAAGACTCCTTTTGAATGGTTAGGCGGTGTGCGGCTAGATAGCGTCGTTCACTACCGCTTGAAACCGAATCATCACCAGCTACACCTGTAAAACGCCCATCCCCCGTAATGCTGTCTAGCTCCGAGAGGCTACTTTGAATAGAGAGTTTTTTTGATCCAATACGCAAAGAGACATGGTCCATGGGACGAGGATTGTCACTTAGGACTAGACCGGGTTGCTGATATCCGCCCCAGTGTTGCCGCACCCGTCCGATACTGAATTGTGCCACAGAGCCGGTATAGGCGACGTAGGCATTTTCTGGTCGCGTAGCCCATCGGTGTGCCGTATCCATGGATTCTGGGTCACGGTCGTAGTAGCGATCGTGACGAAATCCCAATGCCGCGGTCCAGTTTCCAATGGTAAACCACGATTCGTATCCCAGCCGAGTAAACCAATCTGGGGTTGGATCAGCGTCGTACCGTATATGATTCAGATTTTTCTGGGTTGAGCCGGTAAAAACTGGGCTAACGCGAATACCCCAGTGCCCAGATTGTAGGTCTGTCGATTTAAAAAGGTGGGACCTGGCCTCTTCAGCGATTTGATTGGACAGGGGGTCGGTGTCGGAAATACGACTTAGCGCCTCCAAATAGTCTAATTCTGAAACTGGATAGATACCGGAATTAAACTCGTCCATCCAACCTCGAGCAAGAAGTGCGTTCAGATTCCACAGTGAAGGGCTATCTAACGGTAAGATGGGCCCAGTTTGCGCCAAGACGGGTTGCGTAAAAAGCAAAGCCGCAAGAACGAGCAAATAGGAGGGATTCCGGACACGCATATAAAAATTGCTTTCCAGTGGGGAAGGACGAAGAATAGACCTATTGCAAATTAGGTGAAATGGGACTGATTTTCAGCAAATGTCGTATGAGTTGCGAACTGGGCAGGCACCATCTAGTTTTTGTTGCGTTTGGACGAGCTAATAGACTTGTAAAACTCACTATATTCAGGCATTAAAGGCCGGTTGGCTTGTGAATAGAAAGACTGAGCTCATATTCCTTGTGTTCGTAGATGCGTTGGCTTTTTCAGTGGCCAACCTCTTGTGGTATCGAGCCCGGTTTAACTGGGGGTGGTTTTCTGATCCCGTGTTTACCCCCGATCAAAGCATGGCTGGGGCGATGATTCTGGTCTTGTCCGGGTTCTGGTTGCTCGTCTTTCTCTTTTTTGGACTATACCGCGAGCGGTATGCTGCTTCTCGGTTTGATGAACTGGTGACCATTGCGAAAGTGGTTACCATCGGAGTATTGGTTCTCTTTTTCTTGTTTTTTGTAGACAGCTTAGATGCCTATTCGGCGAAATGGAACCTACTTGTCTATTGGATTGCCGTTGTACTTACGGTTTCCTTCGGAAGGATTTTGGTGCGCTCAGTCCAAAAGGTTCTCATTCTGAAGGGAAAGGGGCTGCATAAGGCGTTGGTAGTCGGTTTTACAGATGTGGTGGATTCCCTTCACGAAGAGGTCGCCCGATACCCTGAGGCCGGTCTGGACATCGTAGGCGCCATTCGGTTGTCGCGAGATGCTACTAACACCGTACCTCCCAATGGACATTACGATATCAAGGATTTACCTCGATTGATTGACGACTTAGAGGTGCAAGATGTATTAATCGCACTGGGCCCTAATGACGGCGATCAGCTCATGGAGGTTTTGAGATACTGTGATGGTAAGGCTGTGACACTCAAACTCGTCCCTGACTTTTATTCCATTATTGGTGGAATGGCGCGAACGGAACACATGTATGGTCTTCCGCTGATAGAAGTAATGCCAGAACCTATGCAGGCATGGGAGCAGAGTGTAAAGCGACTATTCGATGCTACGCTTTCATTGATTGTGCTTGTTGTAGGCCTCCCATTCTGGTTGCTTCTAGGTTTAGCCGTCCGGATTTCCAGTTCTGGTCCGGCAATTTATCGTCAGACTCGAATCGGTCAGCATGGAAAATCGTTTACGATGTTCAAATTCAGGACAATGGATGAGCATGCCGAAGCAGGTACTGGGCCGGTTTGGGCTCAAGAAGATGATCCTAGATATACATCCGTTGGAAGGTGGCTTCGCAAAACCAGATTGGATGAGATTCCGCAGTTTTGGAACGTGCTCAAAGGAAATATGAGTTTGGTAGGACCGCGCCCTGAGCGGCCGTTCTTTGTTGACCAATTGGCAGATGAGATCCCGTTGTATTCCCGCAGGCATCGAATAAAGCCCGGAATCACGGGTTGGGCGCAGGTAAAATGGAAATATGACACAAGTCTCGAAGACGTCCGGCAGAAGGTGAAATATGATTTGTTTTACATCGAAAACATGAGCCTTCGCCGAGATTTGCAAATATTATTCAGAACTGTGTACACGGCGCTTCGAGGAAGTGGGCGTTAAGTCTTCTTAAGACGTATCTTCTGCGATTATTTATTCGGCCCGCTGGGTCTTTTCCGCCACACATTGCCTGATATCGGCTCACCATGCCCGTAAAAAGTAAGAAGGATATTGAAGCCGTATACCGCGCGCTTCTGCTGCCCCGGGTTATCGAAGAAAAGAAGCTTCGTCTCATTCGGCAGGGACGTTTAGCCAAATGGTTTAGCGGCTTCGGACAAGAAGCGATTTCCGTTGGAGTTACGTTTGCTCTTCAGGAGCAGGACTACATCCTACCGATGCATAGGAATCTAGGCGTGTGGACTACTCGGGGAGTAAGCCTAGAACGCTTGTTCTGTCAGTTGATGGGCAAGGAGGGAGGCTACACGAAAGGACGCGACCGCACGTTCCATTTCGGCCTGCCTGAGAAAAATATTGTCGGAATGATTTCTCAACTGGCAGCCATGTTACCTGTAGCCAATGGGCTCGGTCTCGCAGCTCAAATGGATGGGGAAAACCGAATAGCGGCTGCTTTTGTTGGGGAAGGAGCCACTCGAGAGGGGGATTTCCACGAGGCCTTAAGTCTGGCATCCGTCTGGAAATTGCCCGTCTTATTTATTGTAGAGAACAACGGGTATGGGTTGTCGACTCCTACGTCTGATGCGGTTCCTGTAGAAAATATTGCTGATGCGGGTGCTGGCTATGGAATGGCATCCGTCGTTGTGGACGGTAATAATGTGCTAGCGGTCATCGAGGCGGTACGCAATGCGAGGGATCGCGCGGCCAAGGGAGGAGGTCCCACTCTTCTCGAAATGAAGACCTTCCGCATGAGGGGACATGAAGAGGCTTCTGGCACCAAGTATGTTCCAAAAGAACTCATGGAGCGGTGGTCTACCCAAGATCCGATTGAACGATTCGAAGCGTTTGCGAAAGGAAAACTATCGCAAAAGAAGCAGAAAGAGATACGAGAGGACTTTGTTGGGCAAATTGACAAATTGGCTGAATGGGCACTTATCCAGCCAGAAGTTACCTCGGTAGTGGAGCAGGAGCGCTCCGACGTCTTTGAAACTAGTCCGCTACCTGTGAGCATTGAAAGTGAGGGCGTTTCTGAGCGCCGCTTTATCGATGCGATAACGGATGGCCTTAGGGCCGGAATGCGAGAAAACGAGAAAACCATCATTATGGGGCAAGATATCGCCGAATATGGTGGTGTATTCAAAGTGACCCAAGACTTTCTTGAGCAATTTGGACGAGACAGAGTGCGCAACACCCCCATTATTGAAAGTGGCGTGATTGGAGCTGCCATGGGATTAGCACTTTCTGGATACCGTCCCGTAGTGGAAATACAATATTTCGACTTCATTACGTGTGGATTCAATCAGATTGTAAACAACCTGGCGACTACGCGCTATCGTTGGGGGTCCCCCCTGAACGTGACCATTAGAGCCCCTTTTGGAGGCGGCATTGGAGCAGGTCCTTTTCACTCTCAATCGATGGAGGCTTGGTTCTGCCACACGCCGGGATTGAAAGTGGTTGTACCTTCCAGCCCAGCTGATGCTAAAGGGTTGCTGCTGTCGAGTTTGGATGAACCCAATCCGGTGCTTTTTCTCGAACACAAGAAATTGTATCGATCAATTAAGGGAGACGTACCGGTTGCAGCCGAGCGTATACCGTTGGGTCAGGCTTCTGTCGTCCGGGAAGGAGAGGCCTTGTCCTTGGTTACCTATGGCGTCGGAGTGCACTGGGCAATGGAAGAAGCGACTTTCTGGGCCTCTAAGGGTGTTGAAATAGAAGTCATTGATCTTCGAACGCTTATTCCTTGGGATCGGGAAACCGTATTGAAATCAGTTGCCAAAACGAATAGGGTGATGGTGGTTCATGAAGCGCCTCGCACAGGAGGATTTGGTGGAGAGATTGCTGCAGAAATAACAGAGTCTGCATTCGAATATCTAGACGCTCCACCGATCCGATTGGGTGCAGAAGACTTTCCAGTTCCTTTCTCAAAGTCTATTGAAGATGATATTTATTCGGCTCAGAGTAGAATTAGAGTCGCAATTGAGAAAATCATGGCATTCTGACCCTTCTTTTCCACCAAGCTCGCTTCATGAATCGCGAGGTTGAATCTTTTTTAATCAAAGTGTTGGCCAACATGTTGAATCAAAAACTCCAAAGTCTATTCGTCGCGTTAGTGATGATCGCAGTCGTCTCAGGCTGCAGCAATGGAAAAGAGTATCCGGTTGCCAGTTATGTAACGGGCACATTGAAAGTGCGAGCAGAAGTGGATTCTACAGACACATTTGAAGGGTTTCGCATATCCGTACTGACTCAGACCGAAGGAAATGTGGATACGCTCGGTACGGCCGTCACCGTATCTGGTGGTCACTTTGAAATGATGGTTTATGCTCCAGACGAGGGGATCTATCCAATCGTCGTTGAGCGATCAGGCGCTTCGCTTTCGCTCGATGATTTCGTAGCGGTAAACGGAGACACGGTGCAGGTATCGGGTACCTTTCCACTCGGAACGCGTCCACTTCGAGTTGTATCGGCTGAAAATGCAGCTTGGTCTGCTTACAAGAACTCAAAGGCCACGCATAACGACCAAATGGTTACACTTTTGGAAGCCGGCGGGTACACCACAGACGACATTGGACGCGTCAACGCGCAAACGGCTACGATTCTTTGGAGTATCCAAAACACCTATCCATCCACGATGGGTGGAGCTATTTCGATGGCCGAGTCTGTGGTGATGAGTGAAGGCTGGGACGATGCAGTAGTATTGGAGCGGTATCCGCAAGTTGGCTATGATAATTCCAGTATTGTGGCTGTGGTTCGAGCTGCCAGGCGATCTATTGCACGCGTTGCGGGCCAAGATTCGGCTATAGCGATGTTGAATCGCTATCTAAACCTCGTTCCATCTGAGAAGCAGGCAGAAATTTTGTCCGAGAAAGTGATGGCATTTGCGGACAGTTTACAGACGGAACGCGCCGTAGCAACGGCTTCGCAATTACGGATGGAGTATCCTGAGTCCGAATGGTCTAGCTGGGCCTCGCGCGCTACGTATGATCTCGAAAATCTGCAACCAGGCATGGCTGCGCCGGGATGGTCTTTAACCTCGCGTGAGGGAGAGCTACTCGATACGGCCGGTATGGATGGGCGTTTTGTCATCTTAGAGTTTTTCGACCCAGCCGAACAAATTTTCCAAAATGAGTTACGCCGACGAGATGAGCTTTTCGGCGCGCTTGGTCCCAATGTATTTCAAGTGGTATCCGTCTCTGTGGAGCCGGATGCGGACATCAATGAAGCTCTTTTTGATGGAGATGGGCATCCAGGCCATTTTGTATGGACATCAGCAGGGATGCAAGAACAGATCGTAGCCGATTTCAATATTCAACTTCTTCCAACCCGGTACCTAATAGATCCCAACGGGGTAATCATAGCCAAGTACACCGGTCCGGCTTTGGCAAATCTTGAAAGAGATCTCATAGTAATCGTGGGCGGGTTGAACGACATTGCGAAGAGAATCCAACAGTAATCAGAGTAGGGGAGAATCATATGTTAGTTGCCGGAAATTGGAAAATGAACTTGGACCTAGCCGCTGCACGGCAACTGACATCGGGAGTCGTCTCGGCCGTCGGAACTCCCAAGGGTACGGGAGTTGCACTCTGTCCACCATTCGTTGATCTGGACGCAACCTACAGCTTGTTACACGGCACGGGTATACGCCTAGGCGCTCAGAATATGCATGAGCAGGACTCAGGTGCATTCACTGGAGAAATTTCCGCTCCTATGTTGCGGGCCGTTGGCTGTCATTATGTGATCCTAGGTCACTCAGAGCGGCGTCAACTGTTTGGCGAAACCAACGAATCGGTGAATAAGAAGGCCTTACAGGCTCTTAGCCATCGTCTAGTACCTATCGTTTGTGTCGGTGAATCCTTAGAACAACGGGATGCGGACCGGCATAATATGGTTGTTGAAGAGCAAGTTCGCGCCGGACTAGCTAACCTCGAAGTTTCTTCCTCCTCCGAAATAGTGGTAGCCTACGAGCCAGTTTGGGCGATCGGAACCGGCCGCACGGCCACTCCTGACCAGGTCCAAGATATGCACGGACATATTCGGTCTTTACTACAGGATATCTTCAATGAGGCGATTGGCTCGGGCATCGACATTCTATACGGTGGAAGCGTAAAGCCCGGCAATGCTGCTGAATTATTTCAGCGTCCCAATGTAGATGGAGGTCTTATAGGGGGAGCGGCTCTAAATGCAGAAGATTTCGCTGCGATCGTTCGTTGCGCTGAAGAAGCAGCCTGACTTGCGTGAGAGAGGTGAACCCGGTTAAACAGGTTAGCTCGGGTCAGTCTGACGACTTGGGCGTGGATGGTTTTTCCTTAGCCGCTGCCTTAGGGGCCGGTTTCGATTCTTCCGATTTAGAGGATGAACTCGAGGTCTTTTTAGCATAGTCGGTGATGTAAAAACCACTTCCCTTGAAAACCAGTCCGGATCCGGCGCTGAATATCCGCTTTACCTTTTGACCCGTAGTGGGACATTCCGTGAGCGGCTTTTCTGACATTCGTTGCACGAGTTCGAATGTGGTACCGTCTTCTCTTTTGTATTCGTACGTGGGCATTCCGACCTGTTTTCCTAAGTTTGATGCTCTTGAAGCCCCGATCGGTGCGTGAGTTCCGCAACCCTTCTGAGGGTTATTCGGTGAGGGCTACTGCTGAATTAACTTGAGGCTGAAAGGCTCTGAATGATAAATCAGCAACAGCTGGGCGCACAGGAATGTGACCTTTATTGTCTCTCGTTGGGTACACCCGATTAGTTAGCAAGATGACAAATAACTTGCTGTCTGGGTCGATCCAGAACGAGGTTCCGGTAAAGCCCGTGTGTCCATATGACCACGGCCCTAGGTGGCTCCCCGCCGAGGAATACCCCGCTAGTGATCGCGTATCCCAGCCGAGCGCTCGGGTATGCGTTAAGTCAGGGTCTACTTTCCCAACGAAATAGCGAATAGTTTCCGGTTTTAAGAAGACACGGTCTCCAACGCGTCCTTCATTAATGAGCATGGCTGCAAAACGAGATAGATCATCGGCAGTCGAAAATAGCCCTGCATGCCCAGCCGTCCCACCTAACAAGTACGCGGTTTCATCATGTACCTCACCTTGTAATAAACGGTAACGGAAATAGTCATCCCTTTCTGTTGGGACGGCTTTCTGGATGGCGCCTCGCCGGACTGATTTAAAACCGGTGTCGTACATGGAAAGCGGCTTGAATACGTTATCGTACACGTACTCGGAAAAGGTCTCTCCGGTAATTCGTTCAACCATCCAGGCAAGTGTTATGGGACCAAAGTCAGAGTAGCGGGACATACTTCCAGGCTCATAAATGAGACTATCCTGAAGAATACGATTTCGTACTTCCCGGGCACTCGTCACACCTTCTCGGTAGAAGGGTCGAAAGGGGATGAGTCCACCCGTGTGGGTGAGTAGGTGCCAAATCGTGACCCCGCCTTTGCCGTTTTGTCCAAATTCTGGCAGATAATCTGCTACCGGACGATGTAGGTCAATAAGATCATGCTCATATAACTGCATGATTGCCGTGGTTGTGGCTATGACTTTAGTCAGGGACGCAAGATCAAAAATATCCGTCGATTCCAATTCGCGTGAAGAGTCGAAGGTGTGAAAACCGTAGTCGGCTCTTTTGACGATCTGAGCACCTCGACCAACGGCAAGAGCGGCTCCCGGAAAGGCGCTATCAGCAATCGCTTTTTGTACCAGACGATCCATTCGCTCAAAGATGAACGGATCCATATCAGCATCTTCGGCAGGAGCCAGAGACGCTACATATTGGGGTAATTTCAGGCCGTAACCACGTGGGTATTCATCGGATAAGTGGATGGGAAGTCTTCCATTAACCGCTGAGAGACCAAATAGCACGTCGGATACGGCTTCAAGCATCCCGGGAGACGAATCATAGCCAAGAATATGGGCTGCTACGGATGGAGGAGTTTCTGGTGCGATGTACGGGGAGGCGTGCTCTAGAACGATGACTGGATATTCAGAACGGGTGACGTCGCCCAAAAAACGCAGGCGATCCCAGCCAAAGACGGGCGTGATGCCCACGAAATCTGCAAAAATGACTGCTCTGTGCCGATCGGTCTCTTTGAAAATCTCCGGCATGGAGAGTATCCAATTTCTTGGATTCACTTGAATATGGGTCACGTTTCCGTCATTTCGATCGGAAATGAAGCCTTCTAGTTGTTTGGACGGATCACGGTTGCCAGATGTGTAGGATCTGAAATCAGCTGTTATCAGGAGAACGCCATCGGAGGAGCCCGATAAGGGGAGAACTGTTTCATCCTTTAGTACCGTAACCGCTTTTCGTCCAATAAAATGGGCCATTTGGCGACTTTCTTCAGAAGAGGTTATCTCTAAAATCTCACTGAGATTGGTGTGAGCGGTCTTTAACTGCAATCCAAGCGACTGTTTGGCCCGTAAAATGCGATGTACGGATGAATCGATTCTAGCCTCTGCTATCACGCCATCTCGAATAGCGCCAATTATGGCGTCCACTGCGGTTTGTGGATCCGGCGGCATCAATAGGACATCAATGCCAGCCATCACGGCCTGTATGGCTACCTCACCATTGGATCCGGTGGACGTCACACCAACCATATTGAGGGCATCTGAAAACATTAATCCCGAAAAATGGAGTGAGTCTCGAGCCAGTTCCGTTAGGATTCGATGCGATAGTGTGGCGGGACCATCATCTTCAAAAGAATGCCCTTTTGAAACAATATGGGCAGACATTATGCCTTCCAATGAGTCAGCAATCAGGTCGGCAAAAGGAACCAGATCCGTTCCGAATAATTCCGTGTTTGATCTCGTGGAAAGGGGCAAAGAGGTATGGGAGTCGCGCGACGTATCGCCATGTCCTGGAAAGTGTTTGGCTACGGGTAATAGACCTGAGGAGCGGACACCACGGACAAAGCTACGTGTGTAGGCAGATACACTGTCCGGATCATCGGACCAGGCGCGTGTGCCAATTACAGGGTTTGTCGGGTTGGTTTGCACGTCAGCAACGGGTGCGAAGAGAACAGAAACACCAACAGAGCGGGCTTGGCGTGCTGTTTCCGCCCCGGTTTCAAAAGCGATCCCAGTATTTGAAGTGGCCGCCAATGCCATAGCATTCGGGAACCGTGTCATTTCTTTCAGCCTGAAACCGGGGCCCCATTCCGCATCCAATCCGACGAGTAACGGCACACTTCCTTGATGTTGAACCCACTCGATCCAGGGTGCATAATGAAGCGGATGACCAGCAAAAAGTAGGACGCCTCCTGCTTTTCCGTTCAAAATGTGACGGTTTAGTCGGTTTCTATCCGACGGACTGGTGATATCTCCGAGAGGCGGGACGTCGACCATCATCATTTGCGCCACTTTCTCTTCCAACGTCATCTGTGCATGTACAGAATCAGCCCAGGATACTTCATTTGGTAGCGATTCAGGCGGTGGAACAGTACAAGCAGTTATTCCAAAGCTGATAATCAGCGCAGATATAATCCAGGTAATGAGCGATTTGGAAAGTAGGCGCATATCCGAATTGTGCGTTAAGACGCTGGTTTTAGTGCGATGTGTGAAATAAATCTGAGCATCGAGAAGTAACTTATGCTTAGAAATGTACAAGTTTGTGGTCCTATCAAACTTCTTACGTGATTTCTGGTGGCGAATCTGAATCGTGTTTGGAATTTAACCATCAGCCCAGAACCAAAAAGAAGAATCGTGACGAGAGACGGATTAAAAAGCCATGGCCCAGTCCTGGCAGTGCTTTTTTTGGGCGTACTGATGGCGGCCCTCGACATTGCTATTCTGGGACCTGCCATTCCCGCAATTCGCGACGCCTTTGGGCTTACCGAGAGGGAAGTATCGTGGGTGTTTTCTATATGGGTGCTCGCCAATCTGGTGAGTGTACCTATCACGACCAAACTGGCCGATGTGTATGGTAGAAAACCAGTGTACTTAACGGTTATTGGTTTGTTTGCTCTTGGAGGGGCCATTGTGGCAGGATCTCAAAGTTTGGTCATGCTGCTTGCTGGTCGTGCGGTCCAAGGCGCAGCTGCATCCGGTATTTTTCCTGTGGCTGGAGCGGTAATTGGCGATGCGTTTGAACCAGAGAAAAGGGGGAGAGCGTTTGGTGTGCTGGGTTCAGTATTTGGGGTTGCCTTCATTATTGGCCCTATTCTGGCTGGGTTTATTCTCTTGATCGGCTGGCGTTGGCTGTATTTGTTGTTCGTACCCGTCTCGATCCTAGTCATCATCTTGGGCTGGAGAATACTTCCATCAACAAAGGCGAAAGAGAATACACCGCTAGATTTGCTTGGGCTGACTACGCTAGCAGCCATTCTCTTGGCGCTGTCTTACGGGCTATCGGTTCTCGATACCGGTGATCTTTGGGCCAGCCTATTCGGTGGAAGGGTCCTTCTTTCCATACTTATCGTCTCGGCGTTGATACCTGTTTTTTTCTGGGCTGAGCGCCGCGCAGTGGATCCCGTCATTCGAACGGACTTATTCAGGAATAAGCAGGTAAGCGTGACGCTACTTGTAGCTATCGGGGCCGGAATGAATGAAGCTGCATTCATTTTCTTTCCGACAATTGCTGTTTTGGCTTACGGAGTCACCTCTTCGCAAGCGTCATTCATGTTGTTGCCGTTAATGCTAGCCGTAGCCATCGGAAGCCCCATCGCGGGACGTATTCTGGATCGTACGGGGTCCAAGTTCATTGTACTCATCTGCAACGTCATGTTGGGTCTGGGCATGTTAGGCATTGCTACCAGCCCTTCTTCGAAGACGGTGTTTTACGTCTCGTCTGTGCTGATTGGTCTAGGGCTTGCGGGTTTGATGGGATCGGCGTTGAGCTACATCTTACTTCATGAAGCCAGAAAACAGGAAAGAGCCATTTCGCAGGGCGTCATCACGTTGTTCATTTCTATTGGCCAATTGCTTGCTGCCGCTACGGTTGGATCTATTGCAGCTTCATCGAACGTGGAGTTAGAGGGCTATCAATCTGCATTTCTGGTTCTGGCAGTCGTAACGATGCTCATCACCGGAGTGTCCTTCAGGCTGAAGAACAGGTTACAGGAAAAGGAAACCGTCTTCGGAACGTATTCCGAAGACGGCTTGGAGAACGTTTAA